>Ga0302251_1000027_pt1 | contig 191212 bp, 148 predicted proteins | sample AAG_RA_Gln_MG_FD_193534 | JGI IMG/M metagenome (GOLD analysis project Ga0302251, IMG submission 193534) | Enriched activated sludge microbial communities from anaerobic digester in WTTP, New Holstein, Wisconsin, United States - AAG_RA_Gln | ecosystem: Engineered > Bioreactor > Anaerobic >... | reverse complement strand
GTTAAGATGCGCTCAGTCGGTCATTGCCGTAATAGGGAAAAGCTAAGAATCAATATTCAGGATTCTGAAGGTATAGAGGAAATCAAACCTGGCAGGATTGGTTTGCATGTCAGAGGAGAGCGCTATCACTTTTCGAACTAATACTTAAAGAATGTTGACAGAAAAAAATAAAGTTGATATACTATGGGAAGTGTTAATTTCTTACATATATACAATATATGGTTAAAATCATAAGAGAAAGGGTGGTGAATATAATGGCTGCGCCAAAAAAGACAGTAAAAAAGGAAACAACAGCCAAGAAGACAGAGGTGCACGAGCACGCTGAGGAGAACAATGCTCCTGAGAAAGCTCCTGAAAAAGTGCATGAAGAAGTCAAAGTCGATGAAGCTCCAGCAGAGAAAAAGGAGTTCAAGCCTAAAGTGTACTAGTTCACTTAATGGCTGTGACATCTACTATAAAGAGTCGGAGATATCCGGCTCTTTGTTTATATGGAAAGCCATGCAGGACGGCATGGATATCTGTAGAATAAAGCACCTGTCAATGGTATTTTCCGGACAAGGATACCACAGGCAGATGTGAGTGAGCTTCATTCAGCAGCACCTCACCGGAGGACTACAGTGAGACAGCTGATGATGTCAATGTCTGAACTGACATCTGAAAGGAAACATACAGATCATGTTTACTCGGACTGGCTGTATGAAAGCAATACTTGTTATTGTAATCATAGCAGGTGCAATTGCTGCAACCTCATATTATCTTATGTTAAAAAAGCCTCCCAGGCAGACTGTTGAGCCTCCTTCACCTTATGAAAACCAGGTCAGAGTAGGACTGTTAGAAGGTACAGGCAGGCCTTCCTCACTTCCGCTTTATGTGATAAACAACCTTATCATGGGTAAGGGATATGAAGTTGTCTTTGTCAGACTCCAGGATACTCAAGTCTCCTGGCAGCGCCTCGCATCGGGAGATCTGGATCTGATTATTGCCCCGCTTGATGATATTGCTCTCGGGATGGTGCGTCATGCGCCAGGTGTCATTGTATTCAAAGCAGCAACAGGAAGTGGAGGGGATGCGGTGGTGGTCAGCAGCTCCATTACAAGGCCAAATGAGCTGGCCGGTAAAAAAGTGGCTGTTGTTCCCGGTACGACATCTTTCATCTATCTCAAGAAGTTTCTGGACAAAATTGACAGTGTGGGCAGAAAGTGTACAGTAATATCTGTTCCCACTCAGGCCAAGGCTCTCGATGCTTTGATAAAGAGAAGAGTTGATGCAGCTGTGCTTTCTGATCCCTGCCTGGAAGAGGCCCTCAGGAAAGGCTTCAAGGATATTTCGCTTCCAGATTCCATACATATCATAGAAGAGTATTGTATGGTAGGAAATGGAATACGGTACAATCACCCTGAAAGGGTCGCTGATATTGTCAAAGCCTGGTTCAAGCTTGTTGATCTGCTTGAAAAAAGCCCGGGAAGAGGTAAAAGACTTATATGTGAAAGTAGTGGCACCGATCCAGATAAACTGGATGCCTATTTCGACAGAATCCACTTTGTTGGCATCAGGGAAAACAAGGAAATAACAGACAGGGAGATCCTGAAAAAGCTTGAAACTTCTCAGCAGGACTGGAGCCTTGAAGGAGAAAAGAATGCCAAACTGCCTGTCGATTTCAAGAACTGCATTGATCTCTCAATTATTGGTGATAAACTCAGTATTGATGATATTGTCAATGAGCCAGAGTCGTCACCGGCTGTTCCTTCGACTCCTCCTCCTCCTTCCGAGACTCCATCCGGGGTTCCGCCGGAGCTGCCGGTTCCGACGCCATCAATGACTGTATCGCCGTCCAAAAGTCCTGAATAGAATTATTAATGTATGAATTTCAACATGGTAAGGACGGCTATTACAATTCCCATCAGGCTTTCTCCGGCGATGAAGCCTGAGCTGACAGGGATGGTATACATCTTCGCAGATTCTTTTGCACGCTCATAGATAATCCATGCGATTACAGCACCCGCGAACATTGAGAAGCTGTTAAAGAAGGGGATTACAAAGGCCATGCCAAGACCTGCCGAAGAGGGGAGCCACTTACGGGACTTGGGTATGTAGTATTCGACAAGAGCAAGCACAATGCCAAGAATTCCAGCTATCACGATCGCGATCCTGGCAGTAGGATGGAGAGCTTCAAAACCATTGGAGAGAAGCTCTGCAACTCCTTTCCAGACCTGAGCTGCAGGTGCAGGAAGCTCGTTGGTGCCCAGTTTATCAGGACTCGGCACCAGGATTGTGTAAACAGGCACCGAGAAAAGTGCACCTGCAATAACTCCGAAAAACTGCGCTATAAACTGTTTTCGCGCATTTGCTCCAAGCAGATATCCGCTTTTCAGGTCGGAGAGCAGGTCTGCTGAATGGGAGGCTGCGCCGGAGGTGACAGCTGCTGTCATCAGATTTGCCGTCACATTTCCGGGTGCAAGTAGTCCATAAGTAAGCTGTGTGATCTTTCCCATTGCGCCGATTGGATTGATATCTGTCTCACCAGTGGCACGGCACGCCACGATGCAGAGCAGAAATGTCAGCAGCACTGCAATTATTCCCATCCACCAATGTATGCCGAAATGCATTGATTGAAGAAGCACGCAGTATGTACCGATTACCAGGAATCCTCCGATAAACCAGGACATCGGAGCTTCCACTCTCTCTATGGGGTTTTCTGTATAGGTTCTGGAAGAACTGAACATCTTGCCAAGCCCGCTGAAGGCCCGCATCAGAACTTTCCAGTTAAGGGCAAAGGTTACAAGAGATGAGGTGAGCATCAGAGAGACACCCGGCCAGAGACTCCAGCTTATTATTCCTCTGTAGCCCTTGGCAGGATCGATGACGCCGCACTTTATCATCATAGGTGCAAGCACTGTATAATTTATAATTGCACCGATCAGCATGCTTATGGTAACTTTGAGTCCGATGATGGCTCCGGCCGCTATCATGATGAGACTGCCCTCAAAGCCTATAGTCAGCTGCGAACAGGGGATGCCGAAGACTTTGAAGGGAAAGGGCATCATACTGGGTATGAAGTTCAAGTGCAGGGCTTTCATCCATGCCACTTTTCCTTCTCTGAACCATGCTATGATAATTCCTATCAGAGCTGATATTCCCAGTGATTTTGCTTTAAGCATTGCCTCTTCACCCTTGGCGTGCATGCTTTTCATTGTCTCTGCAGCGGCAATGCCGCTGGGGAATTTCAACTGCTCAATATTTATCATCTGCCGCTTCATCGGGATGGCCATGAAGCATCCAAGAAAGCTGACTGCAGAGAGCCAGAGAATCAGATCGAGTGCAGAGAGCCTCTGGCCTGTGATCATCATCAATGCAGGTATTGCAGAGACGAGTCCTGCCGAGCTGATGTAGCCTGCAGCAGAGGCTGCTGATTGCATGGTATTGTTTTCAAGTATGGTAAACTCACCTTTAATCCAGAAAGGAAAGAGCTTTTGAAGTGCCTTGAATATACTGAAGGCCAGAATACAGGATGTGATGGCTACACCGATGCCCCAGCCGGTTTTCAGACCTACATAGAGGTTGGACAGTGACATGATGCCGCCTAGAAGCATACCGGTGAGCACTGCTCTGAAGGTGAGCTGTTTTGAGTTATCACCCTGATATATTTTTTCATACCATTCCCGTTCGATGACATCAGGATCTCTCTTATCGCCTTCAAGTCCAGCCTCATCTTCGGGGCCGAGCTTCTGAATAACAAATGTATCGCCTGGCTTATCCGAATGCCCTGCTTCAGGTGTATCCCCGGGTTCTTTTAATGAGTCATTATGTTCTGTCATAGAGGCTCCCTTCTATACTGACGGCTGTGTTTGGCTATACTGCCTGACAATCAGGTATGGAAATTATGGCGTAAGTTACACTGCCGATTGTTACTAATGATCTCCGGAAGGCTCCTCACTGCCTCTGAGCTGCTCAAGAATCAGATTGGTGAATGTTTTGCCATTGCTGATATTCTCCATCACTGAAGGTGGCGAGCTCTTGAAGGCTTCTACCATCAGCTTCAGCTGAACCAGATTTCTATACTCTTTGTCATAAAGCACCATTTTATACGAAGGGTTCCTGAGGTGTTTCTGATACTCCTGATATGCGTGTCTGAAGGCTTCGGGGACGTTATACTCAGAAGAGAGAGGAGTGAACATACCGGATGGGTCTATCTTCAGCAGATCTGCAACGCTCTCCCAGCTCTTTTTCTCCAGACGGGGCTCCAGCAGATCGAGCGGGTTTCTGTCTGCCATCTTAGCTAGAAATATTGCCACAGAGACATCGTCAGGATAGGTCATCCTCTGGCCAAGTGATATGACTACAATTGGATCAACCTGGTAATGTCGTGCCATGAACTGTGTTAGCGGCGATTCATTCCTCCACAGATAGTCATTGGCTGCGGAACAGGGAAGAGAAAGCAGCAGACTTATACACAGTATTAACGATAGAACAGTTATTCCTACTGCAGTTATTTTCATAATTCACCGCCTCGTTTAAAATATTCAGGGAATGTAAAAACCATCAGGGTGTGAATAGAGATATCAGGAAATCTCACGATACAACGCTGATTTTTCCTCTTCTGGAACTCACGATAAGGAAGCCTTCGCCTAAAGCAATCTTGTCGCCAATGAGCCCTGGGATGCGAAAGAGTTGCTCACCTCTGATATTCCATGCTTCAAGGCCCTCAGAGCCCAGGATGTAAAGATTCTTATCTCTGTCTGCCGCTATTTCATGGGGCCATCCTTTTAATGTCAGCAGCCTTCTGGCGTTAAAACCGTCCTGTTCGGAGACTGCCATAAGCTCCTGCTTCTGGGCATGAATAACCTCTGCATCGTCAGTTATTGAGAAGAACTGTGTAGTGCCTTCTTCATCTTCACCCCTCCATAGTTCCCGGCCATCCCGGTTGAAACAGACTACACCGCTGTCGGAGAGCCACACATGTTGCGATGTGGCTGAAAGTCTCAGTGAGAAGCCTGAGCTGGTGGGTAGCTCATCCAATTCGTGGTTTTTCTGCCATAGAAGCTCTCCTTTTGATGAAAAGGCTCCAAGATAGCCGGCGTAATCTGGCTGATCATCTTCATTATTCCATGAGAACGCTCCTGCGACAAATACTTCTCCGGAATCATTGACCGCTATTCTCCATCCGCCAAAGAGGCCGAATTTTGAGGCAATGTTCTCAGTCCAGCTCACACGAAGCTCTTCGTCAAGGCAGAATATGGCATCACCGGTGAGGGCATACACTTTGTGGTTAAGTCCTTCAGCCATATACATGAATGGTGTAAGAGTGCCTTTTTTAAATTCGTCTGAAAGAGAAGTCCTGGTCATCTGCCCTTTCCCATCTATACAGCTGATACCGTCGATGCAGCCTGCCAGTATCCTGTTTTTCTTCCAGAGAGCAAGTGCTCTGGGAGTGCAGAGAGACTGTTCGAATATGACATTCAGGTCCGTATCCAGAAAAACCACTGACTCACTCAGGGCTGTGACGATTTCTCCATCAGAGGTAATGAGAGGGCCGGAATAAATTCCGTGCTCAAAGGTACATTGAGCGCTTATAGAGCCTTTTTCAGGCCCTTTATTGGAGGAGTAGTTGCGTGCCTGAAAGTCTCCATAACAGCACGTCCATGGGCTCATCTTACTCATAAGTCCTTCTCCTCATTATACATCCAGATAATAATTCTAGAAAGCACGACTGTTTTCCCTTTTTAAGCTGAATTTTTGTTGTTTAATACAAGCAAAAGGACATGCTGTATTTTTAGAGAAGTTATTCTGGGGGTATATATGACGATCCAGAGACCCGCGAAGAAACGTAAAACATTTAAATCCGGTTTTACCAAGATGTTGATTCTGCTGCTTGTAATTACATTTGCAGTGTCGGGGCTATGCATTTATTCCGGACTCTCCAAAGTCATTTTCTTCTCAAGTATAGGTTACGGTCAGACAGTTGACTGCTTTATTTTTGGATATTTTCCAATTGTATTTGGAGGACTGTTATTTGTTATAATCATAGTTGCTCTTCTGTCTGGATTCAATCAGTATATAGTCATCACACCTCAGGCACTGTCTTATCAGAAGGGGAAGCTTTCGTTCAGTGAGTCGTGGGAGGATCTTTCCTTTACTGCGCCAAAGAGTGGAAAAGGCAGTCTGGTGCGCTCATTGTTCATTGGCTCAAAAGGTCGAACAATAAGGATAGACAGCATCTTTTTTGACAAATTTGATACTATTGCTGAGATTGTCAGGGTTGCCAAGGATAGTAGAAAGACCAGACTCATGGATCTGGAAATTTGATGACGCTACTGTGTGCCTCGGCCAGTTTTTCCAGATGAGCCTTTGTCAGCAGCTTCTCACCGCCCAGCATTCTTGCAATGACAACCACCTGCGCAAAGAGTTCCAGTGTCTCCATTCTATGTGCTGCTTCTCTTAAATCGTGTCCCAGGGTCAGAGCTCCGTGGTTTGAGAGAAGAAAAGTGTCATGAGATGAAAGATAAGGCTCCAGTGCCAGAGGTACTTCCCATGTAGACGGCGTACCGTATTCTACAAGTGGTATGCTGCCCAGTATCAGAATTGCTTCCGGCAGGACCGGCCTGTCCAGTGGTATGCCGGCTGTGGCAAAACCTGTTGAAAAAGGCGGATGGGCATGAACAATGGCATTGACATCGCTTCTCACCGAGTAGCTGAAAAGATGCATTTTCAGCTCCGAACTGGCCCTGCCTCTATTGCCCTGCATATTGCCCTCGCTGTCAACAGAGATGAGAGAATTTTCACTGAGAGTATCTTTTCTCTGTCCTGAGGGAGTGATGAGAAAGCTGTTTTCATCCAGTCGGATACTTACATTCCCTGATGTCCCTGGGAAGAATCCTTTCTGTTGAAGATATCTGCACGTTTCTACCATCTCATTCTTCTGAAGGGATTCTCTTAACTTTCTGTATGCTTCAAGCGCAAAGTCCCGAATTATTTTGATGTCCAACTTCCCATAATTTATTCCATGGGAAAGAGCTCCATTGTCCTGCGTTGTAGAGCGGGCGAGTTCTCTCTGAATTGATTTTGCTATTGCATCTATCAGTGATGAATCCATCTTTTTCGAATTGAGCTTCTTTCAAACCACAGATGATATTGGGATACTAGGTCATTCCCATGCCGGTGAGCTTTTTGAAGGCTTCCACATCGAGTGCTCTTGAGAGGGCCATTTCATAAGTGATGAGGCCTTTCAGATAGAGGTCGCGGAGTGACACCTCAAAGGTCTGCATACCGAATTCCGCTCCTGTCTCAATACAGTTTCTGAGAGTATGGAGCCTGCCCTCCCTTACTATGTTTCTGATGGCCGGTGTTGCAACCATTACTTCACAGCAGAGCACCATGCCGTGCCCCTTGGCCTTGGGTATCAGCGTCTGGGAGATAACTCCCTCGAGGCTTGAGGCAAGCTGAATTCTCACCTGTGATTGCTGATCAGACGGGAAGACATCGACAATTCTGTTTATGCTTTCAACAGCACCTGAAGTATGAAGGGTTGAGAAGACCAGATGTCCTGTCTCTGCTGCGGAAAGTGTGGTAAACATTGTCTCCAGGTCTCTCATCTCTCCCACCAGGATTACGTCCGGATCCTGCCTGAGGCAGTGACGAAGGGCAGATGCAAAGGAAGTTGTGTGAAATCCCACTTCTCTCTGCCTTACCAGAGCCTTTTTATTTTTGTGTACATACTCGATTGGGTCTTCAATCGTTACAATATGACAGTTCTTCTTAGAGTTGATGAAGTCTATGCAGGCTGCAAGTGTGGTGGATTTGCCACTTCCCGAAGGGCCGGTACAGAGTACAAGTCCTGTTCTTTTCTCACAGAGCTTTTTCATGACTTTTGGCACGCCGAGTTGATCCAGTGAATAGGGCTCATCGGGGATCCTTCTGAATACAGCCCCAATTGAATTTCTCTCAAACATCACATTCACTCTGAATCGTCCCAGTCCTTTGCATTCATACGAAAAATCCAGCTCCTTCTTTGTTATGAACTCTTCGTTCTGATAGCCTGACATAATGCTGAAGAGCATCTTCTGTATGCGTTCCGGAGTCATAGGCCCCAGAGGAGTCAAAGGTATGAGCTCTCCCATTATTCTGAGCACGGGAGGGGTTCCACCAGATAGATGGAGATCTGTTGCGTTCTGCTGAACTACTCGTTTTAGAAGTTCAACGAGCATTCTTTCGTCGGGTGATATGGTGGACACTGTCACAGTCATCATCCTCCTCATTCAGAGCATGAATGGTCTCTGATGGCTCATTCTCAATGATTTAAAAAGATCAGCATCTCATCAGATCAGCTGAATCCAGTTATTTTCTGTTATTCTATGCTTTTCTCAGTAATCCCTCTCTCCGGAGAACGCGAGTAGATACTTTCATAGAAAGAAATTCAGAGGGAAAGATCTTTACAGGAAGTAAGGAGCCAGCTCTGCATCGCTCGCAACTGCCTGGCTTCCGCAGATAGAATGACGGCTGCAAGAGCCATAGCAGACGACATTCTACCTGCCCGGGATGCTCCTCTATCTCCTGGCAAGCGAGCTCTCCTCTGAATTGAGAATCTCGGTGAGTTCATCAAGGAAGTGGGCAATCCATGTATTAAGGCCTGGTGAGTAAGAAGGGAGGTCTTCTATGAAAAAATCTTCCATAAGAAGTCTTCTTAACTGATCATCCAGTCCATACTGCATGTCGATGAGGATTGAGAGTATCGATGAGACATCGTCATCAGGTGCGTTTTCAAGACGTATCAGTGATTTCAGGTAATGGACACACTCCAGATATACATCACTCAGTTTTTTTGCCAGTTCCTTTGCAATGCTGTCCGAGATTCCGACCTCATCGCGGAGCTTCACACGAATGTTTTCGTCCAGGACTTCTTTATCAGATGTGTATGCCTCCCTCACCAATTCGTGGCTTTCCTCTTTGGGATGTGGGGATTCTGCCGTCGCCTTGAGGGATGTTTTTTCTTCTTCTGATAAAGGAGCGGAAGGCTCCTCCTCTTCAATCATATCATCGGTATCTTCGGCAAATTCTTCACTCTCAAAGGCTTCTTCCAGGTTTTCAATCAGGATCTCAAGCGGTTCGGTCATCTGCAGGATGGACATGGAGATACTGCGGCAGCAGTCCTTGATATGAAGCATCAGTCTCAGATAGCTTTCCCATTCCCGCTCGGGAATGATCAGAAATCGATCCACAAAGGTAATATAATCCATCATCTGTTCGGAGATGTGGCTGATGTAATAGGACGGTCTTATTATTGCAAGAGAGTTTATCTTTGTGGAGGTGATCTTTTTATAGATCTTCTCCGAGAGCATTGCTGCAGTTGCCTGAGCAGAAACTTTTTTTCTGATGTCTTCCCATTTCATCATTATTTCACATCCTTTCTCTATATTGCAAAAGCTTAATTATTTCTTCCCTTAATTCCTCGCCTTTCAGGTTTTTTACCTTCAAGGTTCGGACCTTGCTTGCCATAATTTCATTTTCGAGCTCATATTCAATCCAGTTGGCAAAATCTTCACGCTCCATATGGTATTCAACAGATTCAGTCTCTATATAGTGCAGAGTATCTATGAATTCCTTCAGGCTCTGCGCCTTTTTTCCGAGATACCGGCCAGGTACCCAGAAGTGGAATGATTTTTCCGGAGGAAGGTTTCTGCGGTAGTCTGATGTTTTCTCTTTCTTATCCTGCAGGGTCTTCCTTGCAACCTGTGCCTTTGGCTTTGCACCATTGTCATCTTCCTGCTTCATCAGTTCAATCATATCCTGATACTGATGAAGAGCATTATCCACAGCTTCCTGTGAGGAGCCCTCCGAGAATATCCTGATTATAGGATCGGTCCGATCCGGAACCACCAGCACCCATCCTCCGTTAAAAAACACCTTGATGCCATCAATGGTGTCTGTTGGTTTATCTCTGTTCTTCTCATTCAGCTTTCTCATAACCTTGGCTTTGTCATTGAAGCTGCATTCCACTTTTGTTTCAGCTGTGTAATAGGGAGGTATTTCTGCTACTGCTTCTGATAATTTAATATTCTGTTTGGCAAGCATTTCGATCAGCTTTGCGAAGGCATACATTGCGTCGAAACAAGTCTGGAATTCTGGAAAGATGAAAGCCCCCTGTTCGTTGCCTGCGAATATTATTCTATTCTCTGAGGATGATGCGGCATGCATGAGAGATCGTCCGTCCAGTTTTGTGCGTATTATACTTGTTTTGTGAGCGTGAGCAAGCCTGTCTATTACAGAAGGGGCGCTCACAGGAACAGCAATAACTTCTCCGGCGTGAGAATCGCGAAGTACCAGGAGAGTCATCAGGGCAAGCAGTGTGTGTCTGGAGATTATCAGCCCCTTTTCATCTATCAGTATGAGTTTCTCAGCATCTGCATCCATCAGGATGCCGAGATCGGCATTCAGTGATGTGACGATATTGGATAGCTGAGTGAGATGCTTCTCTCTCTCATCCTGGACCTGAAGCTCTTTCTTTGGATCAAGATAGGCGTTCAATGCAACCATATCACAGCCAAGCTTTCCAAGCAGCATTGGAAGTATTATAGAAGAAGTGTTGTAGGCATAGTCTATTACGACTTTGAAGTTCGCTTTCCTTATAAATTCAACATTGAGATGATGGAAGAAACCTTCGGTATAGTGCTCAATTGCTCTGGATGGAAAGCTTATGTCCCCGACCTCTTCAAGAGGCGTTCTTCTGAAATCTTCTCTGAAGAAGGTGTTTTCGATCTTCCTCTCTGCGATTTTGTCGATGTTGACGCCTCTTTTATCAATAAACTCGATCAGTATTGAGCGAGAGTCGAAAGGGGAGATGCGGGTGTGGATTCCCGCCCGGGCGGCTCCGCTTCTAATGGTATATCGGCTGATCGGTGTCGGCATGACTCTTAGATCCAGAATATTTACACCTACAGAAGCAAGACCGCAGATTATTGAGCGGTTGATGACCCGTGCTGCAGGGTGAGAGTCCCTGCTTGTGCTGATTAAAGCCCCCTTCTCGATAGAAGCGCCAAACGATGCTCCCAGTTTCATCGCAAATTCCGGTGTTATTTCTATGTTGGCAAGCCCGGAGATGCCTTCAGGTCCAAAGAGCGATCCCTGCCACCGGCCTCCCCATATCAGGCTCATACTGACAGTCGCTCCGGCCTCTATCTTTTTCTCAGGCCATATTTTCACATGAGGATTCACTGTTGCTCCGGTGCCAAGAAAACACTTGTCACCTACAATGGCGCCCTCTGATGCGGATGAATTCTGCTTCATCGTTATCTGTCTGCAGAGGATGCTGCCGCTCACTCTGGTGTTTCTACCGAGATATGCATTGGACCATATTATAGAGCGCTGTATTGCTGAATTCTCTTCTATTATGCAATTGTCTCCAATGGCAGTAAACTCATCGATATTTACATTCTCTTTGATACGGCAGTTCCTGCCTATCACCACAGGGCCATTTATTGCAGATGTCGGATGGATCTCTGTATTATCGCCTATCCAGACGTTCTTACGGATCTGCTTGCCCGAAATACTTACCTTCAATTTCCTGGAGAAGAGATCGTAGTTAGCCTGCCTGTACTGCTGGAGGTTCCCGATATCGCACCAGTATCCTTCAACTATACAGCCATAGAGGAGGAGTCCGCGTTCCATGATTTCCGGGAATACATTCTTGCTCCAGTCGCAGTTTTTTCTCGGCTCCAGAAATTCAAATACCTCCGGCTCCATAATATAGATACCGGTATTGATGGTATCGCTGAAGACCTCGCCCCAGCTGGGTTTCTCCAGAAAGCGGAGAATTTTTCCATCTTCATCAGCTATGACCACTCCGAATTCAAGAGGGTTCTCCACTCTTGTAAGGGTGATTGTGGCAAGCGCCCCTTTTTCCTTATGAAATCTGATTACTTCTCCCAGGTCAAAATCGGTCAATGCATCACCGCTGATTATCAGGAAAGTATCGTCCAGGTAATGCTCCGCTTTCTTTACGCTGCCTGCAGTGCCCAGCGGCTCATCTTCGATGGAATACATCATGTTGACTCCAAATTCTTTCCCATCACCGAAGTAGCTGACTATCTCATCTGCAAGATAATGGAGCGTTGAAACAACGTCTGTTATGCCGTGAATTTTCAGAAGCTCGATGATATGTTCCATTATAGGCTTGTTGCAGACAGGAACAAGTGGCTTTGGGCGGTTGATGGTGAGAGGACGCAGTCGAGAACCTTCACCACCAGCCATAACAACGGCTTTCATCACTTTTCCTCCGCAAGATTTTCCTGGAAATAAAAGATACAGGGTGTTGGCTTGGAGTGTTCTTTTTCTTTCTGTGAAGCAAAACAGTGTATACCTTCCACTTTAATAACAAAAATCCTTCTAAGGCATTATTTTAAACCCACTCTTCATGGGATGGAGAAGGATTTTCCTGAATTATAAAGAAAGAAATTACGTTCTACGTTCTGTTATTAAGAGGACAAAATACCATTTTCATTACTTCATTTCCGAGCCTATGACCTTGTGTGCAGATGATGAATAACAGTCATTGACTTCAATGAAAGGAAGTGTTCCCAATGATGACAATAAAGCAGAAGAGAATTTCCACATATATGACGCCTGAGCTTGTGAAGGTCTTTCAGAAGAATATGCAGGCTCGCTTCAACCCTCTCATATCCAGTATGAAAAGAGAGTATTGGAACAGGATCAGCCTGCCTTCCGGTGAGGTGGAGAACTGGCTCATCAATGAACTGACTGCCGAAGGTTCTCCCGCTGTAATCGGCGACCTTATCATGGTTGATCCGGAGACGCTCTTTTACTATAAGATGGAAAAGGGGCAGGACTTCGTGGAAGTAGGCATAATTTCAAAGGGAGATTCTAAGAGCCTGGTATCATTCTGTTCGCAGGTTTCTGAGATTCTGCAGAACAGTGATGTCAATGCTACAGGAGACTGGTTTGATGTTGAATACGGCAGTGAGGTGCAGCAGTCAATCAGGGAGTCTTCTAAGACACTGGAACCTTCTGCACAGGAGATACAGGCTTCCCGTTTTCTCGAAGAGGAGCTGGCCAGGAGATTCCTTGAGCGGATCAAGGGTGCTGAGGCGACTTCATTATATAAGCTTGTTGATCCGAAAGATCTGCCCAGGGTCGGGCCTATCGTTGACAAGCTGGAGAAGATGGGACTTTTAACGAAGGATTTTGTTGTCATCTGCAGCAAGACGGGTCAACCGATCCTTAAAGTATCATCCCGAAGCGCGATTGAGGAGACTTCAACAGATGCGAATAAATGTTTTCTCTGCGGTAAACCACTCTCGCAGGAAACTATTGACGAGATTGTGTCTTGCTCTGATTTCGGCAAGAAGCTTGTTGAAAATGATTACTGGTTCCCTGTGCGCCTCCTTTCTGCATTGGAATCATACGGTATTCCTCTTAAGGAAGTAGGTGTCCAGGCAGCCGAAAATGGCCTTGTCAACCTTTTCCTGGTATTAAATGGCCAGATATATCTCTTTGTACTGATTAACAGAAAGCTTACACTCGATGATGCTTATTTTATCAGCGCCTATATTTCTGCCTTTACCATCAATCATGCCCTTATAATCAGCACTGACAAGATTTCTTCAATAATGAAGCGTCATATTGAAGACAGCAACAAGGATACCACGCTCAGCTTCGTTGACTATCTTAAAAACTTTGATAACACTATCACTTATTTCCTGATGGAAAGGGAAAAAGCATATCTTGAAAAGGTACTGGAGCCCTTTACTCCTCTGACGCCTATCAGCATCCAGACATTGGTGCTTAAAAGAGTTGCAAGGGAAAACCCTGCTCTCTTTGCTGAAGAAAAACCGTTACCCAGGGATGTGGCGCCGCCTGCCGCTCCACCTTCTGTGGAAAAGGCCGCGGCAGTGACAGTCCAGTCAACACCAGCTTCACAGCAGGGAATTGCAATATCTCATGAAAGCCCGCACCAGCATGCTTCTGTTTCGACAGTTCCCGCACCTTCGATTCCGAGTGCACCTTCAGCGCATTCGGCTGCTCACACTCCACTGCCGGTGCAGCAAGTACCTTCCGCACCTCCGGCTCAGCAGCCCCCTGTACCATTACAGCAGCAGCTTTCCTCACAGCCATCCCAGCCTTCTTCACCACAGCAGCAGGCTGCACCTCCAACGACTGCAGAGCAGTCTCATGCACAGGCGGTTTTACCACCACAACAGGTGACAATACAGACTATAACCAACTTCGACTTTGAGCTTGGCGAAGATGATACTTCACCTCTCTACATGGAAGAAGTCCTGCCAACTGAAGCTACTGACGAATTTTCCGGTAATTGACAGATTTGAAACTGTTCTACGAAGTGAAGACCAGATCAAATTCGAAGGGTATGATGGGAGCGATATCGATTGAGCTGATCTCAAGCGTTGCATCGCTCCCTTTGTAATGTATAGGAGGGAAACAGAAGCCTTTTATCATTCTTCCGTGTCTTTCGCTCCAGTGAGAGCTCTTATCAAGAGGCGGATATTCTACTCCATCCTGATCCAGTATCTTCATATCTCTCATCCTCAGATAGTTGAGATTTCCAGTGAAGATTTCAATGGTATATGAGATCAGAATATAGTCCAGATCATAGATGATCTCACCTACAGAAAACTTACCCTGTATGTTGATATAGGGTGAATTCAGAGTAAAGGGAAGCTCCATGTTCTGTTCGGTGTCCTTCAGATCAAGCTGGAATACCCATGGAGTTTCAAGTGATATATTAAAAACCTCTTCTATTCGCAGTCTGAGGTGTGAGGCTTCTGTTATGGCATCTGAAAAGTAATAGAACCTTGTGTTGAATATCCCCCATGGGCCGCTTCCGGAACAGGGATATGTATGGCCTGTGTCCTTATCGAGCAGGATGAGTTTGAAGAACATCGGCTTGAGTATATTAAGACCGGAGCTTTTCAGGCGTGTGGCGAAGTCGATGGGTGTCCTCGACTTCTTCAACACGTCCAGGAAGATGATGTGCCAGTCTCCACCCTGCTCATCAAGTGATGTGTGATGAGAATCGCAGAAAAGCATGGTGCCGGAAAATCCCGACACTACTTTGGATACTTTCAGCACCTGGTTTACGAAAGGAATCTGGATATATGCCCTGTGCTCTCTGGCTCGGAGGTTCCTGGCAGAGAGATCAGGTGAAAAAACATAACTCCATTGTCCCATGCATTCCCAGGTGGGCGGTATGAGGCTCGATGGGGCCTGAAGCTCTTCTCTCCATTTATCGAGCTTTTCTATCAGTGAAGGCTCAATCTCCAGCGGATCCCAGGGGTCAAAGATGGTGTTTATCTTTACCATGGGCACACTGTCTTCTTCAACTGATTGAAGCTCAAGAATGGTAAGATTCAGCACTTTTGAATCAGGAAGTATTGGCTCAAATTCAAGATACCATGGATATGGGTATCCTCCCTTCACGCGGCGTATGCCCAGGAGGCTGTAACAGATTCCATTTTCATCTGTGAGGGATGCCTTGGAAACTGTATGGCAGAGAATGTCGTCGATGACTTCAAAGCCTATTATAGTTCGAATTGAGTCATAAAGAACACTTCTTGTAATAATCTTGATTCCCAGATCAACTGCAACCTGGTTTATAAGCTGAAAAGCTCCTTCTGTTTCAGCACGGTACATCGCTATTGCAAAATCCTCTTCACGCTCCATTATTGCTCCTTGGTGTGCAGTGACAGTCTGCATTTCTGGCTTTTATCCCGGTATCATGACCGCTTTCCATACAATATGGTTTACAGGCGGAATGCATTGAAGGCATGATTTTTTCATATTCTCTTTTAATCAGCTTGATTCCTCGCCTTTTTATACTCTTCTTCAAACTTTGCAATCAGGGGGAACACCTTGATGTTTGAAATATCAGTATGCTGCAGTTTGTTATGCTGGTGAGTATAAAGGAGCAGGTTTTAAGACTGATAATATTGAAGCTATCTGAAACCATTGAAAAAATAAAGACTATTATGCTAAAATTAACGATGAGAAGGCATTTTAAATATGTCCCGAATCTTACCATCAACAGATGGACAGACAGACAGTTCTGAAAGCCATAAGTGTTTGTGAAAGGAAGTGTGTCAGAATGCCGGTAAGAAAGAATCGGATTCGAGCCTTTACTATGATAGAACTTATAGTTACAATTCTTATTGCTGGAATTCTGGTTACAATAGCAATAACCAACTATAGCTTCTACAGGGCCAATCTGCAGAGTAGAGAATCTGCCAAGACTCTTGATTCACTGCTCTCCTTTGCCAGGCAGCAATCGGGCAACGCTTTTGCACCCAATTCTTCTCTGTGTGTGTCAAACTATGGAACTTCAGGTGGCAGTACTCCAGGTGATAACAAGAACCTGAGAGTTGATGTGTGTAAAGGGAATGCACTCAGCGCTCCTATTAAAAGGGCATATCTGAACGGGATAAACTTTAAATATACTGACCTTACCTATCAGAAAAGCGGAGGGGCAACGGCTACTGATGCTGATATGGGTATTCACGTCGATTTCTATGACATAACCAGTGGTGAAACCAAGCTTTGCACTCTGGCCTTTGTGGGAAGCAGGTTGGCCCCACCGAAAACCGGTGTCTCAATGCCATCGCCGAATATCATAAAAATGCAGCTTTCCAAAGGAACTCTGAACTTTGAATATACTATCGAGCTTGTAACAGGAAATATGACTTTCAGGCAGATATGAAATTGGGACTTTTCACATCTGAGCCTGTTTGACAGTCGACGCTCAGTCTTCCGGTTTCATTGTTTCGTCTATAATTCTGATTCCAGCGATATCCCATTCATCTTCTATGCCATTTTCAAGTTTAGAAGACTGAGAAGTCATACGCTGAGCTTTTTCCTTCTCCATCTCGCCTGCAGAGATATACTCATCCTCCACATTGCCGTGATGCAGGCAGTGGCCCGTCTTTTTCATCTCAGAGCAGCGAATATGCATCAGTATGCCTGTCAAAGCAGCTGAGGCCATTACTCCGGCAAGTGCAAAGAATTTGGGAAAACCAGATTTCTCTTTTTTCTTTTCAGTTGTTTTCCGGGGGGGCTGATTCAAGCTCAGAAGCAGGTGGGTTGCCGAGAAGATGCCGGCAGCGCATAATGTACCGAGAAGAATCATCTCTGTCGGATCAAACAATGATATGAAGCGGATGCCTTCCTCTCTCACTTCAATATAGCCAAGAGGCTGGGTGCTGGCTATGGATCTTTCATTATTATCCTGGGACTCTGTGCAGGTGGATGTGGCATAAGTGATTCTGGCTACCGGAATTATTGTTACAGAGCTGAAAGTCATGGGGGCACCAAAAGCTGTTTCTGTCATATTTTTCTTGCGGGTTTCAATCTTCCCGAGCAGTGATTTGAACATGCTATTCATCCTTTCTTATTGGCATACGAAAATTCGTTATTAATTATTATAGTTCATAATGACGCGAGGGCAGGCGGCGTCAGTTATGCCGGATTACAATGGTGTTTTATTTCTGCTCTGTCTGTTTTGCCGGCTCTGTCTGCTCTTTCTGATCCTGAGTATCGCTCTTGAGCTTGAACTCCGTTTTTACAAGATCGATTTCAAGCTCCTGTGAAGGAAGGGCAATCCTGACGACATTACTGTTGCTGTCAACATAAAATACCATTCCTTTTTTAGATTCGCATCTGAAAGTATCAACCTCCCGCTCGCCCACTTCTACTTTTTCAAAGTTCTTGACTTCGAGTTCAATCTCACGGGTGGTGAGATCTTCTGGTATAAATACTGTGAATTTATATTTTTTACCGAGCTGAGGCTTCGGGATCTGCCCGATGACCAGAGCCCACTGGGAAAGAAATCTCTGGTCAATCATATAGGTGCCACGCGAGTATGGGATGTTCCTTGTCTGTTCCGGCTGTGACGAATCCGGAGAAGCTTCCTGAAGGATCTGTGATATGAATTCCTTCCCGAATCTGAAATGGTGCTTTTCAGTTTTTCCACCCATTTCACTTTCATAGTAGAATTCAAGAGGCAGTACCTGTGGTGTCATATTGAGAGTGCCCCTGGCCTTGAAAACGCTTCCCCCTATTTCAAGACTGGACTGGCTTGAAAAAACATATGATTCTTTCCCGTCCTTCATGACAATGTCTTCGACGCACGCTCTCTCCTCGCCGATTATGTTTTCGCCTTTTTTAATAGTGAAGACTCTTTCTTCACCTACGGGCCATGTAAGATCCTTGTTGTAAAAGGAGACTGTGTAAGGCAGTTTGGGAGAGTAATCAAGTTCGGTAAATTCTGTCGATGTGATATCGCCAAACTCCCAGAGATAGATCCTGAGTGCATCTATGTTGCCATCTCTTCCGACTTCAGGATCAAAGGCAACCCAACCGTTGTTTTCGATATATACCTCTGCCCAGTGCTGCGGGGAGAAGCGTCCTTCTCTGAAAGCCATGCCCCCGACTTTCCGTGCAGGCAGGCCTGATGCTCGGCACATGGCAACCATCAGCATGGCCCGGCTCTCCGAGTTGCCGACACCACTCTGGAATGAGAAAAGTGCCGATGGCAGAGCAATCCCGGATTTAATGTTGTCCTTTATCCATTTGCTGATTTTTGATGCTGCAGCAAAGGAGTCTTTTGATTTCCACGTAATCTCCATCGATTTATTCTTGATATAATCATTTTCTGATTCGATACCCGGCTGGGGGAGCAGACAGGATTTTACTTCTTCATTGATATTCTTGGGTGGAAAGGGATTTGGCTTATCCAGAGCCGGTTTAGATGTTTTAACTTCAAATGTGCCCTTTGAGGATGTCTCAGACCAGTCGCCTGTGAAGGTCTGCTGATATCCCAGTATCGCGTGATTGGGATCTTTAAAGCCTCTCCCTTTGAATGCTGCAGTTGCCTTTATTCCATCCACTTTCTGTGACTCTGAGAAGAAAATGGGAGACAGATAGGTTCTCTGCCCCAGGAAATCCATCCCTTTTGATTTGATCAACAGGGCTGAAACCTTTTTATTGGAGATGTCTACCGATATGATCCCGCCAGCGTCAGATAATTTGATTATCCTGACATCCCTGGGATCGAACCAGATATTAACGAGCTCATTGCCGAAATAATCTTTCATCAGATAATGCCTGCAAGAGTATTTTACTCCGCCGACTTCAATCTGTTCATCTTTTCCCGGCACTATTTCAATTGTTCCGGTAACTTTGAGTATGGGATCGTATACTTGTATTTTAGTGTTGCCAGAGCGTGCAAGGAGTATATATATCAGATAATGCTCCACAAAAGTATCGAGCCTGCCCCACAGATCGCTCAGGAACAGATGGCATCCCTTGTCGATGGGAAGGACGGAGCTGGATTGTTCTTTGCCTATCATTGTCTTCTGAGCTATGACTCCCGATGAAAAGATGACTTCAGAGAGGAGATCGCCTGTTGAAGAGCTTTGCCTCAGCAGCAGATAGGCAGGGAGCATGTCCTGGCGTGTCAGCGAGAAGTCTGTTTGAAAAAGAATTTCAGCTATGCTTCCCATACCGACTTTCAGCTTCGACATTGACTGGAATTTAATGAAAGATTGACCTGCAAGCTGCATGGTTCTCTCGACTCTGAAAGCAGAATAGCCGATAAGGACATCGTTTGCCTTTATGGAGTAATACTGATCTGATCTGTTCTTCACAAGTGCATTGATATCATTCTGGTTGATCTGCTCAGGTTCGGCAGCATATAATCCCTGAAGATTCAGGAGCAGTAAAAGCACGGTGACTGGAAAAAAGTGATAAATAATCCTCTTGCTCATATTGGTTTCCTTTTGTCTTATTATAATAAGATTAGGATCTTCAGGCTCTCTGTCTTCTTTTAAAAGATCTTTCCATTTTTCAGCCTGTTTTCAAGATCCAGAGCGTATCGCTCTGCAAATTTCTCTTTTCCAAAGCTTCTTCTTTCTGAATGGAAGTCATCGATGTGATGCCCCAGTTCGTGAAAAAGCACGTGTTCAAGTATATAACGTTTGTAATGGTCCAGCTTCCAGTAACAGTACCAGGCGTTGCCAAGTTTATCCCAGCGTGCGCCAAATCTGCTGTATTCTCGAAGTATTGATTCCGGAGGCTTTTCGGTAAAAATAAACTTCAAGTCCTTCGGCACTGCATATATATTAATAGTTCCGTCGATATATGATGCGTCTGCAAGACTGGCTTTCTGTGCCGAGAGGCGTATCCTCTTTATGCCGTTGAGATGTTCCAGGGGGATTTCCTGTAGTACTTTTTTTATCTCCTGAACACTGCAGGGAAATGTATAACCGCCAGGCAGTTTGTCTACAACAAACTTGATAAGAGCAATTGCGGCAGAACGGCTGTTTTCGTCTGGGTGAGTGTTCATAGGCCTTTCCTAGTTAATTTGACAGCTTTTGTGTTAATCCTTCATTATGAGGCCTGGAAAAAGAAAATGTCGGGCCATTTTGAGCCCGACCACTGGGACTTTGGGGGAGGAGAATCCCAAAGCTGATTACTGATTAACCTTAACATACTCATTATAGCCTGAAAAGTGGTTGAATGATCTTACAAAAAAGAAACAAATGTTAACGATTTGTGAAATAATATTAACTGAATTTAATATATGCAATGTTTGAGGCGGGAGGCCTGGGAAGTAAATGTAAAACTGGAGGCAGATTATTGCCGTGGAAGGCTCCCGTGCAGACTGATTACAGAGCCTTGCTGGATAAGATATAATCAGGTACAATTTTAACAGAGTTGCTTCGTTTAAAAGTAAGAGGTGGTTATGAAGCATTTAGACGATGATACTCTCATCTCTCTATATGGCAAAGGAGAGACTGATGCCTTTGAGACGCTCTTTCAACGATACCGTGGTCCTGTATTTAATTATCTCTATGGACTGGTCTCACATCGAGAAGCAGCAGAAGACATATTTCAGGAGACATTCATGCGTCTTATCAAGTCATTGAAGCGTTACATAGCCTGCGACAGGTTTGTCAGCTATCTTTACAGGATTGCATTCAGTGCCGCCATGGATTATCTGAGAAAGAAGGGCACCATTAAAGAGCTCTCTCTGGTGGATTATGAAGAAAAGGGAACTGCTTCTTACGATCTCACTGTAAATAGTGGCAGTTCAACAGCGAATACTGTAGAGAGAAATATGGAGAGAGAAGCAGTCAGGAGGGCGATTGCCGTACTTCCACTTGAGCAGAGGCAGGTGCTTCTTTTACGTGAATATGGAGGTCTTTCATTTAAGGAGATTTCAGAGTTGGTGGGCTGCCCACTTAATACAGCACTTGGAAGGATGCACTATGCAATCAGAAACCTTCGTAAAGCGCTTGAACCTGAGGTACAGGAGCAGGAACCTGAGGCTGACGAGAAGACACACAGTATGGGAGGTGCTTAGGATGAGGTGCAGAGAGTATGAAAAGTACGGCATACTTGCTCTGTATGATGAGTTGTCTTATTCGGAGCGCGAAAGAATGGAAGCTCACATGAATAAATGCAGTTCATGCCGGGAAATGAGAGAGAAAGATCTGCGCCTGAGAGAGCATATCAGAGAGCTTGGAACTCAAAAGGCTCCTGACATTGATCTGGAGTCTCTCTATGGCAGAGCAGGTGTAAGAAAGGCCTCAATCACTCAATGGATTTTCAGGATTCTTTTCAATCCGTGGAGAGGCCTCGCCGTAGCGTCTGTTATGGTGCTTCTGCTGGTTTACTTTTCAGTGTTTTTCCCCGTGAAAAAAGCTGAGATTTTCAGAATGGACGGTGCGTCAGAATACACATGGCAGAGCAGTGAGGATGCCTCTCTTGAAGAGCTTCAGAATACACTTGGTTCGATGGAGGGCTTCGGCACATCGCTTTATGAAATAAATAAGCGGGTTGAGAGGAGGTGCACCGACGATATTTTATATAATATAAGAGCTATCTCTTCATATGAAGATGAAATTGCAGTGATGAAAAAGGAAATCGAGAGTTTTTAAGGAGTGATGGTGGTGAAGAATAAAGCGTTGATAATTTTAATAACAGTCGCGTTATGTATCATTGGAGGACAGATATTTTATAACTCTGGTGCTTCAAAAGACAGGCCAGGCATAACACACGATGACATAGCCGTGCTTGAGGCCAGAGAAATGTCTGAAGGTCGTCCTGGCAGTTCGGGATCCATCTTTGGTAAGGATGAGATATGCTTTGAGCCCGGTATTCCTCCTCCAGGTGGTGATGAAGGCCCAGGTGGTCATTCACAATGTGGCAGTCGAGGTCCCGGCGGACCTGAAGGTCCCGGCGGTCCCGGCGGTCCCGGTGGTCCTGGTGGCCCAGGTGGTCCTGGTGGAAAAGGCGAGCACGGCTTTGGAGTCTCGGTTAAACTAACCACTGAGGAAATGACAAAAGTCGAAACCTATCTCAGAGAGACAGATACTTCGAAGTATAAGGACCTGCAGGAACTCAAGAATAAAGATGAGCAGTTCTATAAGAAAATCATGGCAGAAGTATATAGAGACATGCTTTTCCTGGAGAGGCTGAAGAAAGAGAATCCTTCCCTGTATAAGAATATAATGGAAGAGAGAACTCTGGACTCGGCATGCCGTCAGATTATCAAGAAACTCAAAGATGAGAAGGACAGCTCCAAAAGCAAGGCTTACAAGAGTGAATTAAGGAAAAATCTGTCACGTATCTTCGATCTTCGACAGATATCACGCGAAGAGAAGATTAAGCGAATTGAGAGTGATATTGCAAAGCTGAAAGCAAAGAATGAGCAGCGGAAGAAGGAAAAGGATAAGATAGTGGATTTAAGGCTTTCCGAGATCATAGGCCGTGCAGAGGGTCTGGAGTGGTAACTGTCTCAGGTTAGTGTATGTCAAAGAGGCGCATCTTCTCAGGCAGATGTGTCTCTTTTCTTTATTCTGAAGTCGTGTTTTGCGCCGCAGTGCCGGGTGAATCTGGAGCGGCACTTACGATGCCTGCACTGTGAAGCGGTGCCTGTGGTGTGAGAGGTCCGATGGTGTTCATTATTTATTTCCTCGCCTTGTGCTTTTTTCTCAGGAGAATAACTGATGCTTATATTTGCCACTTTTATACCTCTCGTCAAGCTTTCGTCCAACTGCAGAGGGGTAAGAGGATAAAGGCTGCTGCGGAGTTAACTTCGTTTTTTGTATATCTGCACCTTGTCACACTCTCTGATGAGCTCGTATTTTCCTTCTCTAAGGAGTTTCTGGATGGTGGTGCTCCATCCAGGTTCAATTCTGTCATACCATTCATTTCCGGGATCGAGCATGATATACTCGGTCCCTTCGCAATACCAGGCATAACAGTTGAGTCGGTAAGAGGCGTGCTGATAAATATTAACCTGTGTAGAAAGCGAGGCCTGTGGAGGTATTTCTCGCAGAAGTCTCAGGACGGTTTTCTGATGTTCGCTTACTCTGGGGATGAACTGCCAGCCGATCCTGAAAGGCGAAGGGTTCAACAGTAGCGTGGATAGTATGGTGAGGACAATGGGATATATGATGATTTTCCTGTAGATAAAAGGTCGCTCTTCCTCATTTTTCTTCTCCAGAAGTTTTGAAAGCCCCATTATTGCAGAGGCGAAGATGAATGGGATCAGAAGTGAGGGATAGCGGCTTCCTGAGTTGTGCATGGCAGAAAAGCCTGAGAGGAGATCGATTGCATATGTAGGGGTGGCTACAAGAAAGAGTGGCAGATCCAGTAGAGATAGAAATGCCAGCGGTGCCAGCGTCTCCAGGAAGAAGCTCACTTTGGGCCATACGAGAAGATATCTCAGCGTTCTGAAAGGATGGAATAGAATACTCTGTATCACTTCGACGATATTCTTCCCGAAGTAGCCATAGCGCTCACTGAAGTAATTATAGCTGTCGTAGGGAGGGTTGAAGTGGGGGATTATGACATATATTGAGAGCAGAAGATAGAAGAACCCTGTGCATACCATCAGGGCACCGTGGAGGATATTCATCTGTCGCTGCTGCGGCGTGATAATCCCGGATCGTGCTGATACTATTCCGTCGTAGATGAGATAAAGACCAAAGAAGGAGACGGTGAAGGATACGTCTTCCTTGGCCATCAGCGCCAGTAACAGGAACAGCCAGCAGATTCGGAAGTTCCGCTTTACGACGTAAAAATACACTGCAGATAGAAGGGGTGCTATCGCGAACGATAAGTCGTGAAATGGGTCGTAGTTGACACCGTGGAGAGGATGGTAAAGGAGGTAGAGGATGGCAAAGGTGTTGCCGGCTGATTCTCCCATCCTGCTTCTGGCCATGAGATATACCGGTATCGCCCCTGCTGCAATTGCAGCGGTCTGCAGGATTATCAGTGTGATGAGGCTGGGGGCGAGTATGTAGAAGGGGAGGAGAATGAAGTAGATTGGAGAGTTGTGACGGCAGAAGTGTGAGGCGCCCTCGAAGGTATTGAAGAAGATCTTCCCGCAGAAGGCGGTGGTGTAAAATGACTGGTTCAGGAGGCCCAGGTCAGGATCGCCGTACATAGAAGAGAGATGGCGAAGGATCGAAAAGGTAGAGAATATGAGGATGTAGATTACAATATAGAGTGTGATTCTCTTCATCGATTCCTTCTGACCGGATTATTCAATAATCTAATATTCGCCTATCCATTGAAGACTCCCTGGAGACTTTGACTGAAACTCAACAATCTGGGAATATATCACAAGGAGATTTTTCAGAGATGAAGAATCAGGGTCATTTATAAAATCAGGGAGGTCTTCTTGTGAAAGCTCTTATATTTGATATGGACGGCCTCATGATCGACAGTGAGAAGCTGTATTATGAGACAGAACGTGAGATCGCCAGCTTTATGGGAAGAGAAGTGAGCGATACAACGCTGCAGAGGATGATGGGACGCACACCTCTTGAATCCATGTGTGTTTTTGTTGAGGAACTTGATATTGACATCGCTCCTGAAACGCTCGTTACAATGAGACAGAAAGAGATGGAGAAAAAGCTCAGGACCAGAGTAGAGGCCATGAAGGGCCTTCATGAGCTTGTCAATTCCACGGTATCAGATTTAACACTTGCAATTGCAACTGGCTCTCCAAGGCATTTTGTCGACATTGTCCTGATAAGACTGGGTCTGGAAGGTGTTTTCAAAGTGGTGCAGACTGCCGAAACCGTTACAAAGGGAAAGCCTGATCCGGAGATCTATGAGTTGACGGTGCAGAAGCTGGGATTCAATCCAGGGCAGTGTATCGTTCTAGAGGATTCTCATAACGGTGCTATGGCTGCCAAGAGAGCCGGATGCTATTGTATAGCCGTTCCTTCTCAGTATACAATGGATCAGGATTTCAGCTTTGTCGATTTTATAGCCTCCAGTCTTGGAGAAGCGCAGGTGCATATTGAGAAACTTATGAAGGAGCGCCGGTGATTGGCGGGATGGGGCAGGGTTGAATGCTGGCCTGTTGTAGCATAGCTGCCTCCTGACGCAATAGCTTTCCTGCGCTAATTCACAGTCTTCACTCTTCGGAACGCTCTCCGGAAATTCAGGTTATTAAGAGCGGGAATAGATGGGGCGCAAGAAGCTGAACTTCTTCTTTGACAGCTTCAGTCCGTCGATTTCTATATATGTATCGTCATCGACAATCTCAGTTTGATTGCACTGACTTGCATCAGCCATGCCCTTCACTGATTTTATATTGCTGGTTTCTTTATCGAGCTGTGCCTTATCCTTCTTCAGCTTTTCTGCATCTTTCACAAGCGGGGTTATGGCTTTATCTTCCTGATGCTGGAAATATTTCATTCCACCGATCACTGCTGCATCTCCCATGAAGAGGCCCATGAAGATTTTCTGCACAACCGGGGCCAGTGCAGGGAATCCCAGTGCTGAAACTATTATGGGGCTGAAGATGGTAGCCATGGGCAATGCACAGAAAGACCACAGCATTGGGCCGCTGAGGCATTTCTGAATTTTATCGGATTTGTCAACGTGATGATCTATCTCTTTGCGGATCTGCTCTAACTTTTTCCCTATCTCGAGTGCTTCATTTTCTTTTTTATCCAGTTCCTGTTTTATAATCGTGTCCTGCAGGGTTTCACTGCCTTGTTTCTGATTCTGCGTGCTGTTGTCTGGAACTTTGACAGTATTTTCTCCAGATAGAGCAGCCAGGGACTGACAGTTCTTAAGTGAAGCATATGAGAATGGGATTTCCATAACACACCTCTCAGTATTATTCTAACATTATAACTGATGCTATTTCAGTATATTATGTAATAATTCGAACAATAAAGCAACAGATTCTGTCGATCTTCCTGTAAATAAAGTGTAACATTTTGGATAATGGTGTCCCTCTTGCATCGTAACGCGACTAGTGATACAATCATCAGGCAATCTGCGATGCATTTTTTGCTTTCTCAGCATCCCTGATCGCAGGAAGTGCAGACATGAAAGGAGCACTCCATTGAAAAAGAAAGACTGGCACATTCATACTGTGGTATCTGACGGTGAAGAGACGCCACAGATTATAGTGTCTATGGCAACCCAGCTTGGTCTGGAGAGCATCTCGATAACCGATCACGATTCCATTGACGGATACCGACTCCTGGCCTCCGCCGGCACTGCATCACTGGAAGTGGTGCCGGGGCTTGAACTGGACTGCACCTACGGACCCATCAGCATTGAGATTCTCGGATACTATATCGATCTTGACAACACGGCACTCTGCCAGTATCTCTCGTGGGTTCAACAGGAGCGCTTCGCAAGAGCTCGCCGCTACATAACAGAGATAAACAGGCATTTTGGCAGAGCAGTGCTGGAAGAGAAGGAAGTCTTTGCTCCTGATTGCAGAACAGTGCTGAAGCCTCATATTCTGAGACCTCTTATATCAAAAGAAGTTTTTAGCTCCTATGGCGAAGCAAAGCGCTTTATAAACGCTATTAAAGATGAAGGATACAGGAAAAAGACTGCCAGAGAAGCTATTGCCCTCATTCATCAGGCCGGAGGGCTCAGCGTACTGGCTCATCCCGGTGTCTATCAGCTTGATATGCCACAGGTAATGGAGATGATAGATGCTCTGAAAGATTGCGATCTGGATGGACTGGAAACTTATTATCCTTATCATTCTCATGTTCCTGACCGGTATCCGACATCGGATGCTGAATATACCTTTATTCAGGCGATGGAAGAGAAAGGAAAGTCTTTGAATCTGCTTCTCACAAGAGGGACTGACAGCCACACAATGGCAGCGTTCCTCGAGTTTAACGGTCTCTCGTCTTGATGCTGAGAGCACCGGGCCCCACAGGGGAGGCAGGCAGATACATAGGCAGTCCCACAGGGACAGGCAGGCCCTACTTCAGGTTCACCACTGTCACACCCCAGCTGCCCTCATGGGCTTCACCAAGCCTATAGTTCAGAACGGCAGGGTGTTTTTTCAGGAAGATCTGGATTGCATTTCTGAGCGCTCCTGTGCCCTTGCCGTGGATGATATGAAAGCTGGCAACTTCTCCAAGCACTGCAGAATCTATGTGCTTCTCCAGCGCAAAAAGTGCCTCATCAACGTGCATCCCTCTCATATCGAGGCGGGCGTCGAAAGAGGAGTGTGTCTTCACTTCACTTTCAATGGCTTTCAAGTCATTGAACTTCTGCTCTTCAGGAGGCACTTTCTCCACCTTCCAGCAGGGAAGTGAAAGCTTGAGCTTGTCGACCTGCAGAAGTATCTCATCGTCATTGAGCTCCTGGATTTCTCCACGCTTCCCCAGTGATGGTATATATACAATCTCCCCTTCATCGAATCCGCTTCTCGATTCTCCGCGGGAAGGCAGTTTCTTCTTCTTCTTGAACTCAACAAGCCGTTCAAGTACCCTGTCCAGTTTTGACAGCGCCTCTTCGGCAAAGCTCTCTGCTTCCTGAGGTGATGCCTTTTTACCGGCTTTCTCGAGATCTTTCAGATGCTTTCTGAACTCCTTCAGGCTCTTCTTTATTTCAGAGCGGGATTGATGAATCAGTATCTCTGCCTCGGAAGTGGCTTCAGTCAGGATCTCCACCTCCTCAGTCTTGACGAAGGAGAGTTCCTCCCTGTATCTGTCTCTCAGATGTGTTGCCTCGAGCTGTGCCTTTTCCCTCTGTTCGAGCTCGCGCTCCATCTCCTTCTCCTGCTCCTTGAGTCTTGCAATAAGTCTGTCCATTGCCACATATTCCTGCGATACCAGCTCTTCTGCTCTCGAAAGGACTGATGCAGGCAGTCCGAGCCGTCCTGCAATTGAGAGGGCGCACGATTGACCCGGAAGTCCCACGATTATTCTGTATGAAGGCTCGAGGGTGACGCTGTCAAACTCGACTGCGGCGTTTCTGGCTTTTTCGAAGGTTGTCGCAAAGAACTTGAGCTCACCGAAGTGTGTCGTCACGACAGTTCTGGCACCCAGATTTCCGAGATGCTCAAGGATGGCAATGGCCAGTGCTGTGCCTTCCTTGGGATCTGTTCCTGCACCGAGCTCATCGAGCAGCACCAGCGATTTCTCATCTACCGACTGAAGAATTGAAGTAATCTGGCTCATATGGGAAGAGAATGTGCTCAGATTCTGGGAGATGCTCTGCTCATCACCGATATCGGCAAATATCTGTGAGAAGTGTGAGACTGTTGAACCTTCATCAGCAGGAATGGGTATACCGGACAGGGCCATCAGGGTGAAAAGGCCCATTGTCTTCAGCCCTACTGTCTTGCCGCCGGTATTGGGACCGGTAATGATCAGAATCGAAAAATCGTTTCCGATCTCAGCATCTATCGGAACAGCCTTTCCCCCAAGGAGAGGATGCCTGGCTTTTTTCAGTCTGAGATAGCCGGACGAGTTGATGGCAGGGATGATACATTCTCTTTCTATTGCGAAGTGCGCCAGAGCCCCAGTCATATCAAGGTGGGCCATAATCTCCAGATTTCTGATGAGTGCTTTACTGTTCTGTGAGACCTGTGAAGAAAGGTTTCTTACGATTCTGTCTATCTCCCGTTTTTCTTCGGCTCTGCCTTCCCTGATCCCGTTGTTAAGCTCTATAACGCCAAGCGGCTCCATGAAGACTGTAGCACCACTTCCGGATGAATCCAGCACGAGACCTTCAAAGACTCCCCGGTATTCGGATTTGATGGGGATTACATATCGACCTTCCCTGAGCGTTACGACCTGCTCCTGGATCATCTTTGAAATGGAGAGGTCTCTCAGCATATTCTCCAGTCTGTGCACTACCTGCGACTCACTGTCTCTGATCTGCTGCCTGATCTCACGAAGTGTGGCACTTGCCGAATCCAGCACCTGTCCCTCAGAGGAGAAGCTTAGTGTGAGGGTTTTCTCGAGCTGTGGAAGAGTGGTGAGGAAGTCTACTGTCTCGCCTATATAAGGCAGATGGGACCACTTGATGAGATATCGCTTGAGCTGTGAAGTAATCGAGAGAGTCGTTCTGACCTGAAGCAGATCGCTTATTGACAGCGCGAATTCCTTCATCGAGGCATTGATGATATCTTCAATATCTATCAGACCCTGCAGTGGAAGAGAGCCATCCTTGTCAATAATCTCTTTCACCTGGCCTGTTTTTTGCTGAATCTCATAAATATCCTCTGTGTACTTCTGTGGTGAGAGAGCCATCACTTTCTTCCTGCCGCGTTCCCAGTGAGACAGACGGGCTATCAGGGCTTTTACTTCTTCAAATTCAAGGACTCTGAGGGCGTGAGTGTCATACATTGTCTTTTGCCTTTCTGGAGCTATGAAAAGGGGACGAGCCTGGAGAGGTTCCACTCTTTCAGCATTGCCTTTGTTTTGTGACAGGTAAGGTTCAGCTGCAGAGGTGTTACAGAGACGAAGTTTCTCCTGATGGCGTGAAAGTCGGTGCCTTCTTCGGCGATTCCCTCCGGTAGATTGTTGGCAAACCAGTAGTAAGCCTTTCCCCTCGGATCATACTTCTCTTCGAACTGCTGGATATACCGGCTTTCACCCTGACTGGTTATCTCTATTCCCTTTACATCTTCAACAGGAACGCTGGGAACGTTTATATTCAGAAAAGTTCTTGGTTCCATGCCGTTTTCGACCACTATGGGTGCCAGCCTGGCTGCGACGATGGCTGCTGTTGAGAAATGCGGATCTTTAAAAGACGCAACGGATACAGCCATAGTTGGAATTCCTCTCAGTGCTCCCTCCATCGCTGATGAGACAGTGCCTGAATAGGTTATGTCATCGCCCATATTCGGACCTATGTTTATGCCGGTGATTACAATATCGGGCTTCTTCTTCATTACGTGGCAGAGCCCGAGGAGGATGCAGTCAGTGGGAGTGCCTGTCGAGGAATAGATGCTGCATTTCCTGCTCTCTTCCAGTTTATGCATTCTGAGTGGATCGAAGAAGGTCACTGCGTGGCCGATTGCGCTGCGCTCCCTGTCAGGAGCGACAACAATTACGCGACCGATTTTTTTCAGCTCTTTTACAAGTTCGCGAAGGCCTTTTGCGAAGACGCCGTCATCATTAGTTACAAAGATATTCATACGCTCACACATTTCCGGGTGGGTTCTGTCTGTCGAGTATCATTCAGTCCTGCTACCCTCTGCCCCGTTTTGAATAATATGTTCCTTTCCTTCCCAGTTCGAGAAGGTGCTCTGCTTCTTCAATGAGCTCTTCAACTTTACGCTCGCGTGGATCGAATGCTCTTCTGCGGTCAATATATGCCAGAGCCGCATATACTCCCAGAGAGACCAGAAGGCCTATTCCAAGTGCACTTATCAACCATGATATTCTCTTGTCTGTGTTGTCGCTCAAGATATTCATCTCCTCTTTGTATTGCAGACCATGACTGACCGCATCACCATGCCTGACGGTATAATGTGCTTCATTACAGAGATTCTTCTGGTATTTCGTGATCCCGGATTCATTCCCCTTCAGCAAAATTAACTTCTCCTGCCCTGTTTGCCCTTCCTGCCATCACCATGGTATAATTTTATTCAATGGTGAAAGCTTATGAACAGTCTGGGACAGAAAGTCCATAAATCCATCAGAGTTCTCCGCATAGTTGAGGAGCAGAAGGGACTCTCCGTTCAACACGATTATGGAGCTCTCTTTGTTCTGTGGGATGACATCACCCACATCTTTGGCGCCAGAATGAAGAAGGGAGAAAATATACCGTGTCTTGCCTTTTTCATACGAAAGGTTGATTCGCTCTTCATTATTGAAGGCAGCTCCTTCAACTATAAGGACTTTCTCAAGAATGAGTATACACACCGTCGGGAAACCAATTTCTTCCAGATGGTGAAGAAGTTCACCAATCAGGCAAATCTGGCTTATATTGACTGGTCTATGAGGGATTCATTGAAAGGCGGTATCTCCTTCCTGCCGGCCTTTTCCGATATCAACAAGCTTATTATCCATTGCCATGAGGGACGCAGCAAGGCAGTCGAAAAAAAAGTGGAAAAAGTTGAGGTGCCATCAGAAGACAGTCTTGCAGCAGTTTTTTCGCGAAGATACGATATTTTTTCATTGCGTCGCAAAGAAGCACTTCGCCATTTTTCACGCGCACAGGGGTTTCTTGCCAGGATCCACCGTGAGTTGAGTGAACCGGTCGACAGCGAGCAGACAGTTGAAACACTCCTCGATCAGGCCATCAATGAGCTGGAACGCTCCAATGTAAAAGATCCCTGGCTTATCCAATCTTACATTGCACTCGGTGAGATATATATGGAGGCTGCTGAATACCGGCAGGCGCTGGAATGCTTTATCAATGCGGTGGAGATCAACCCTTTCTTCGAGGGACGAAGGGAAGTGGCTTTCCACGTATACTGCAAGGGCCTTGCTGCTGTATACCAGAATCTTGGCAGACCTGAGGCCTGTCGATGGTCTCTCCATCAGTATCTGGGTTTCTTCCTGAAAGGAAAGGAGGCCTCATATTGTGTCGATCTGCTCTCCAGTCTGGATGGAAGCCCTACTGAATGGTTTACTCACTATTCAGTAGGTATGGATTTTCTCGACAATAAGAGCTGTTCTCTTGCCCTGGAGCATTTCAACAGGGTCATCTCTCTCTATCCTGATTTCAGATGGTCTTATCACTGGAAAGGAAAAGCGCTCCATCTATCCGGAAGACATCAGGAAGCGTTGGATTCATATGCTCTTGCGAATAAATGCTCTTATGATGCAATGACCGATCTGGAGATTTCCAGAATTTTACAGAGTGAAGGCCATATCGATGATTCAATAGACATTTTGAACGGTATTATAAGGCTTCTTCCCCGTTTCCATGTTCCCTGTCTGGAGCTGGGCAAGGTTATGTTTTACTGCAAAAATGATGAAACAGAGTGCTTTAAGAATCTTCTGAAGGCTATCGAGATAAAGCCGGATACAGATATGCGAAGCGAGGCCGAGCGGATCGTTCTGGAGATATCGGAAGGGCGGAAAAAGCGGCGGGGCAGGATTGATGGAATAAGGGAGGAATGGGGCCAGGGAGACAGAATAGGCAAGCGCTACAAGGTTCAGGAAGTGATAAAAGGCGGGATGGGCATTGTCTATATCGTAGACGATATGGAGCAGGGAAGAGTATATGCAATGAAGAGCTTTCAGGAGCAGTTCCTGTGGGATAAAAAGATAATCAAGATGTTCATCAAGGAAGCGGAAGTGTGGATAAAACTGGGCATGCACAAGAATATAGTGCAGGCTGAGCAGGTAAGGAATTTCGACGGGAAGCCGTATATTTTTCTTGAATACGTGGAAGGAACCGATCTGGAACACCTTCTTGCTGATGGCCCACTGGATATCAGGGTTGCGGTGGAGTTTGCACTGCAGTTCTGTGAAGGTATGAACTATGCATATAACAGGATGGGGATCATCCACAGGGATATCAAGCCTTCAAACTGCCTTTTGACCAGGGATGGTGTTCTGAAAATTACTGATTTCGGTCTGGCCAGGATATTCACCGAAGATGGTGGTGAGCGTCTCGCCTCCCACGAACGCAGCAGAGAAAGATCGAGAAGAGTGAATGATTCTGATGATCCTGTCACCAGCGGCGGCGGTGCAGGGACTTTTCCATATATGTCGCCGGAGCAGTTTGTCAATCAGGATAGTATAAGTACATGCTCAGATATTTACTCCTTCGGGGCGATGCTGTTTGAGATGCTTATCGGTGCGCCACCATTTGGCTCTGAAGATATCGATGTCTGTATACACGGTCATCTATATGAGCCGTCACCCGATCCCTGTGATCTGGATCAGAGAATCCCCCGTGAGCTTGGTGATCTTGTCTTGAAGTGCCTGGAGAAAGAACCCTCGAATCGTTTCAGGGACTTTGGAGAGCTTCTCATAGCTCTGAATGATTTCTATGAAAGGAGTTTTGGTGAACGATTCTCCTTCGATTCTTCAAATGATGAAGCCTCACTTGATGAGATAGTCAACAGGGGTGAGTCATTGATGGCACTTGGCAGATACAGTGAGGCACTGGGTCTCTTTGACGAGGGGCTCAAGGTAGAAAATAAATCTGTAAGGATTTTTATCAATAAAGGTGAGTGTCTTTATAAGCTTGGCAATTTACAGGAAGCCCTTGTCTTCTTCGATCAGGCTCTCAGTAATGATCCGAACCGCGCTGAAATATGGTATCAGAAGGGGAACGTATACTCTTCCCTGAAACTTTTCGATGATGCCATGAAATGTTATGACAGAGCTCTTCAATGCGATTCAGAGCTGGCAGAGGTGTGGTCCAGGAAAGGGGTCATCTGTGATCTGATGGGGCATTTCAAGGAGGCTCTCAAGTGCAATGATCGCGCCATTGCCATAAATCCCAGGCTCTCAGATGCCTGGAATAATAAAGGCAATCTACTTTCCAAGATGGATAGAGCCAGAGAAGCTGTAGAGTGTTACAGGAGAGCCATTGAGATTAACCCAAGATATATGATGGCCTGGTATAACAAAGGGATTTTGCTTCAGAAGCTTAATATGCATAACGATGCAATTGAGGCTTTTGATAAGGTCACAGAGCTCAATGTTCAATTTGTAAATGCCTGGGTCGGCCGGGGGATGTCTTTTTTCAAGCTCAACAATATGGAGAGGTCTCTTGAATCTTTTAATAATGCGCTTGAAATAGAGCCTCATAATTTCAAACTATGGATTCTGAAAGGAAACTGTCTTTATGAGATAGGACGCCTGGAAGAGTCCGCAACCTGCTATGGCAGAGCGCTGAAGATTAATAAAACCAATGTCCAGGCCTGGATCAGCAGGGGAGTGGTGATGGGGGAGCTTCTCTATCTTGATCAGGCGATGGATTGTTATGATAAGGCTCTGGAGCTGAATCCCAGCAATGATTTTGTCATAAAGGCGCTTCTGCGCCTGAAGAGGCGAAAGAAGAAGATATCTCTATCACCGCAGGATCCTCTTGGGATTCATTTTGAAGAGCCTCACAGAATCGAAGCTCTCAAGGTTCGTTTTGACAGCTATGAAACAGCGATAAATCACTACAGTCATCTCCAGGAGGTATTCTCCGGCGATCCTGTTGTGCTGTTCAGGAAAGGTGTTCTTCTCTCCATCATCGGTAGAGACAGCGAAGCGGTACAATGTTTTACCAAGGCGGAGCGGCTTGATCCCATATATGAATCGCCCAGGCTCAAAGATGAAAAGATTCAGTACTCAGTTGTTGAGAGAGAAAAATCTGCCGGCAGGAAAGAAGGGGGACTCATAAGCAGGCTTGTAGCCAAAGATAAACTCTCTCCATCTCAATGGCACGATGAGGGATTGAAATGTTATGAGAAAGGTGATTTTCTGCAGGCAACCAGGTGTTTCGAGCACTGCATCAATTATCAGCCTGATAACGTAGAATGCTGGCACTATGCCGCGCTTTCACTCCTAAAAGCAGAATACCACCAGAAGGCATTTGAATGTATAACAAAAGGGCTGGCCCGGCTGCCGCTTGATCACGGAATGTGGCTTTTGAAAGGAAATATTCTGGATAAACTCGGCCGTGTATCTGACGCTCTTGATGCATATCTGACAGCACTCAGGATAGCTCCATATGAGTTCAGAAGCTGGATGGAAGCAATACTTTGTCTTGAGAACGTCAGTCAGTACAGTCGTGCGAAAGAGTATGCCGTAAAGGCAATGTACTTTCTGGATAAGGAGTATGAGCGGGGAGCGCGTGATCTTCAGCTTTACAAGAGCAAGGGAATATTGTCTGCCATTCTGGAGCGTTATGAGGTGGCAAAAAAGTATTATAGTGAGATCCTGAAAGTCTCGCCAAGAGACAGCGAGGTATGGAACCTCACCGGAGATTGCCATTACCGTCTCGGGCAGTGGGATGATGCGTTGTCGTGCTATGCCAGAGTGGCAGAGGAAGAGCGTTACAATACAAAGATGCACCTTCGAAAGTCAATCTGCTACTATGAGCTGGGCTCAAGCGAAACTGCGCTGAGCATAATAACAGAAGCAATCAGAACTTCTCCGGCATTTGAATGGGCCTGGTATTTCAAGGGCATCTACCTTGGTGAGATGAATGATCGCGAGGGAGGCATGCAGTTTTTCAACGAGGCTCTTGAATCAATGGGACATTCTTCACTTTTCTGGGAATCGAGGGGAGTTTTCTTTTATAATCAGTCACAGGTGGAAGACGCTCTCTGGTGTTTTGACAAGGCTATTGAGCTTAACAGGTGGGATATCAACCTCTGGCTGAACAAGGGAATGGTCCAGAATAAGCTCAGAAGGCCCAGGGATGCGGCATACTGCTTCAACCGGATACTGGAAATGGATTCAGATAATGTCAGGGTGTGGTATTTCAAAGCTCTATCGCTTTTCCTTCTTAAAGACTGGGAAGCAAGTATAGAATGCTGCAACAAGGCCATTGAGATCAATCCGAGAATAGTCGATGCCTGGGTATTGAAAGGTGTCTCTCTATACCGGACCGGATCGCATGCAGAGTCGCTGCTCTGTTTTGACAGAGGGCTCGAGCTGGACCCTGAGCAGGCCTATATATGGAACAACAGAGGTGTGCTGCTCCGGGAGATGGAAAGACTCGAAGAAGCTATTAACTGTTATAATAAGACTCTGGATGTGGACCCCAGGACAGCGATTGCATGGTTCAACAAGGGGCGGTGGCTCTCTGAGCTGAAGAGGCTGGAAGAAGCCATCGAATGCTTTGACAGGGTTCTGGATATTGACTCCAGAAGCGCTCCTGCCTGGCTGGACAAGGGAAACTGTCACTATGAGCTCAATCGCTATGCTGAAGCGCTGAGGTGTTATGAAATGAGCATAAGGCTGGATAACACTCAATGGGAAGCCTGGTACAACAGGGGATTGACACTTCTCCGACTGGAAAGACAGGAGGAGAGTATTTCTGCTTTTGACAAAGCCGTAGAGATAAATCCCGGAGAGCTGGATATAACTATTTCAAAGGGTCTGGCTCTCATGAGGCTGAACAGAGGTAAACTGGCCCTCGATATGTTCAGGGCCTGTCAAAAGAAAGACCCGGAGAATGAAGTGTCACTTTACAACATGGCGCTTACTCTGAAGAAGCTCAACTACACAAGAGAGGCCGATGATGTAATCAGGAAGCTTCTGGATATAAACCCTGACTTCTCATTTTCTGATAAATCAGAGAACGGAAAATACCCCTATATGTCTCCGATCAGGCGGAACTATGGAGTTCACCTCATGATGGAGTTCAAGATCGACTACCCACTGTATGTCAAGAAGCCGCCCCATTATTTTCTTGCGTGATACCTCATGCGGCTCCTCTCTGGTGTGTCCTGTCATATATACTGTCCAGCAGTGCCGTCCCGGGTAGTGCAAGAACTGAGCGGCCTGCTCTCCAGAGGCTGAGAGAGAGGACTGTCAGAAATGAAAGTGATGCACAGAGATTAAGGAATGTACCTGCAGCAGAGCCGAATATGCAGCTGAGCAGCGATGTGGGCAGAAAGCCCGGAGTCAGCGAGGGCAGGAATGTAAGCGGCGACAGCATGGGAGATATGGATGACGTCGATAGAATTGTCAGAATCAGTATCCATAATGCGGTCAAAAGCTTTGATGAGCTGTTCCTGAGGCTGAAAAGGGCTGAAATGATCACAAAGGGAAAAATTATGAAGGATATGATGAAGAGAACCGGTGATATTACGGGAACAGCCATGAAGAAGAAGATCACCCACCCAAGTGCCTTTCCCTGCGCCTGATGAGTTGAATCTGACGTGGCGGAAGCCCATAGCCCCAGAACTGCTGAAGTTATCAGGGTCATTACGGCATATAGATAAAGAGACAGGATGTCCGGTACCGTGAGATTGCCGGTGCATGTGAATATCAGAAGCAGTGGAAACACCACAGTCATCTGGATAAGCGGCAGAATCAGCGCTCCCAGAAGCTTTCCTGTCATTATCTGCTCCGGAGAAAAACCTGCCAGCACGAGATCGTCCCAGCTGCGCCTGTCCCGCTCGCCTGTTATCGACGAAACAGTGAAGCAGCATCCGCGGATGGCCAGATAGATGAGGAGCATCCATATGGCACCGATGAGCCCGAGTTTGACGGCCTGTGAATCGACCAGTTGATCAATATTATGGTCGCGGCGGTAGTTGGCCTCAACTGTCTCTTTTCTTGTCAGAGTTTTAATGGAATTGTCATTTGATGGCGATAATGTGGGCTGATGGCTATGGCTGCAATTTACTTCCTCTATCAGTTTCTCCGGCAGCGGAATCCCAGCCGATCTGTACATCGTCCATCTGAGGCAGCATCTGAGAGAGTGGCCTTTCAGAGAGAAGATCTTTCCAGTGTACGTTCGAATAACCGAGACAGGGCCCTTGCCAGCCGACGTGTGCGGGGCCGCTGTTGACTGCATAACACGAGGTTTACGGTAAGATTCGTGATGGCTGCGGCCGTATTCGGAGAAGCCCCAGCATCTCGCATAGAGATAAGGTGCTATAAAAATGGCTATGAAGACCAGAAAGCCGAAGATCCTGCCTGCCCCCATGCGTTTTTGATATGCAATCTCTCTGAGGAAGACGGGATTTGAGATGGAGACCTTCGCAAGCCATGGAAGCACTTGCCCCAGCCACTCGGCTCTCTTTCCACCCCATCCCTTTTTAAAGGCATCGTGGGCTCCGCGCCTGCTGTAGCTCATCACCGGACCTCCGGCGGAGTAAAGTTTCGAGGCCAGGTGCCACAGCGCCAGTATTGCCAGCGGCATCAGTATGAAAAAAGACCAGGGGAGAACTGACCAGGCTCCACTCATCGCCTGTGGGAGCACCAGCGCAAAGACTGCCATGAGAGGGCACAGAGAGCTGAAAACAGGTGGAGGACAGCGGGATACAAAGATCGCTCCCACCACCAGGTCGAGAAGAGGAATGGCAAGAAGCCATATCACTTTCAGTGTAATTCCCAGGACAACTGCCTGAGATGTGCTTCTGCATGATATGGAGAGAATGAGCCCGGCAAGCAGTGATAATATCCCAGACAGCAATGCTGTGACGAGCACCATCAACGCTCCTGCAATGCCGTATTCTGACAGAAGGCCGGTAATAACAAGGGAAGGAGTGGCCGCGACAAGAAGCCTCAGCAGTGCAAAGAACTCGGCTGCCAGCTTTCCTAAGATGATATCACCGGCAGTGAGCGCAGTCAATCTGAGGAGATCGTAGGTTTTCAGGTCTCTCTCCCTGCTTATTGCCGTAAGAGCCTGTCCACCTATCATGAGCGTGGAGAGCAGTATCAGAACTGCTGAGAGAACTGTGAACACGGTACAGCTGCATATGCCTGCGATAATAAAGATTAATGGAATAAAAAGCAGGCAGAATCCAAGACAGAGGAGGCCTGAGCCCTGAAGCCACTGCGCTTCCCGGCCTTTCAGTGCTTTTGAGATAAGGAACACGGGGTTTTCAGAGAGCGGTCTCATATCGATCCCTCCTGTATTTATGTACTTCTCGTGATGTTGAGATAGGCTGTCTCCAGAGTGGGCTTTACTTCCTGGAACGAGAGAAGGGGGAAGTCCCTGTCAATGAGAGTTTTGATGAGACAGGTGAGATCGCTGTCATCGCTTCCCTGGAGATGGAAGATAAGAGCATCGCCGTCCCATCTGAGCCCTTCGACTGCCTCATGCCTCCTGAGCGTACCGAAAAGCTCATCGCCTCTCTCTTTAAGGGTAATCCGGATCTGACGGCCTCCCTTTTCACTGATGAGCTTGTTTGTATCTTCTATGCAGACGATACAGCCTTTGCTGATCACTCCAACCCTGTCGCAGATATCTGCCAGATCCTCAAGCACATGGGACGAGATGAGAATGGTTGCACCTTTTTTCGCAAGACCTCTCAGTATCTCCCTCAGTTCGAGTCTTGCCAGAGGATCGAGTCCGCTGGCAGGCTCATCCAGCAGGAGAAGTGCCGGTTTGTGCAGTATTGCCCTTCCCAGGCTGAGCCGCTGCTTCATACCTCTGGACAGTCCTTCCACCACTGCATCTGCCATGGCGGCAAGCCCGATTGTGTGTAACGTGTCATTGATTGCAAAGCCGCGGAGCTTCTCGGCAATTCCGTAGGCTCTTGCAAAGAACTCGAAATACTCGCTGACTGTCATATCATCATAAACGCCCAGAAAATCGGGCATGAATCCTATTATTGACCGTATCTCCGCCACAGAAACAAGCTGGTGTCCGCAGATCTCTGCTGTTCCTCCATCGTGGGGAAGGAGAGTTGCAAGGATCCTCAGCAAGGTTGTCTTTCCAGCTCCGTTGGGACCGACAAGGCCGAAGATCTCGCCGTGAAAAAGCTCGAAACTGACATCGCGCAGTGCGCATACATTGGCATACCGTTTTACAAGACCCCTTACAGAAACGGTGATCTCTCCGGAAGTGGATTGTTTCGTCTTAAGAAGCTTTGAATGAAGCTGCTGTCTGTCCCAGTCAACAGGCTTTTCCTCACAGGTTGAAGCATTGTCTGCCACCCGGATATAGTCTTCTTCCTCTGATTCAAGAGGCATTGTGAGAGGTGAAGGATCCTGTAAAGACGGGGAGTTGAGATCTGCCATGGAATTCCTTTCTACAATGTAGTCTGTGTTTTTAAATCTTGAGTATGATAAAAGAGTCGCAGAAAGGATCAGATTATTTCTTCCATTTTACCATAATTTTCAGAGATTGAAAAGAGGTTGACCTGCCGATCGAGCCTCCGGATGGAAGAAGCTCTCCGCCTCGTTCTGGAACTGTAATCCGTTTCTCTGACCGGGCGGCGGCTGCATCACCACCTCATTGTTTGAAGCCTTCTGCGGTCGTCATCCTCTTTGCGGAACGATGCGTTTTCTATTGCAGGAGCTATCTGGCTGCAGATTCCTATCAGAAGATTCTTCTGTGCGAGAGTGAATGCGCTCTCCTCTCTTCTGTTGAAGAGGGCCAGAAAACCGATAAAGGTGTCAATGGAAAAGATAGGGTATGCAATGACTGAATGTGTCAGAGAAAACTTCCCCTCCCTTATGAGTGGCTCTTTTGACGGATTCCCCTCATAATACTGCCTGGTTTCCATCAGAATTTTCAGCAGCGGCTCCTGCAGGGAGAGACTTCCGTCTCCAGTCTCATCTGATGAAAAACCCTTTCTAATCTTGATATCCATCTCTTCTGTATACTTGTTGTATAGAGCTATAATCCCGGCATCAGCCGTCGGCACCGCCTGCAATATGGTCGAAAAGACCTTCTCCAGAAGATCATCAACATTTGCGCACGATGCGATTATCTTTCCTGTCTCATAGACTGCGACCTGCTCTCTTGCGCCTTCCCGGAGCCTTTTTGCCAGGATTGCCACGAATTCAAAGAGAACGATGGCGGCACTTTTCGTGTCCTCCATCAGGAAACTCTGAAAGCTGGAGTTGGAGATCTTTATCAGATGCAGGTCTGTTCTGCCCATCACCGTGGCTGATCGGGGGAGCAGATCAAATAGGGTCATTTCACCGAAGATTTCACCTTCCGCTACAATCCCCAGAGATTTATAATCGTTCCTGTCCTTGTCCACTGTTTTTAGAATGGCAGCCTCACCTGATAAAATAATGTACATGGCATCGCCAATCTCGCCCTCATGAAAAACCGGTTCGCCTTTCTTTATCTTGACTTCAGAAACGATTAAGCAGAGCTTGGATATAACTTCATCGTTAAGTCTTTGAAAAAAACTGATCTTTTTGAGATGGTTGAACATCTCAATCTTTTCATTTTCTGTCACGGCTGCCTCCCTGCTGAAGAGATTTTTGCATTCAGGATAGACTCAGGCCCCTGTGGCCGGGGCTTTGGAGAAGGAAGCGGTCTTGAATTTAAGCCGCAGATCATTCGGATTGTTGCTGATGGCGAGAGCTTCGTTCTCCTCGATGATCTTCTGTTTCCAGAGATTGAAAAGGCACTGGTTCATACTCTGCATCTTGTAGTATGTTGAAGAATCCTCGATGGCCTTGTTCATTGCGCCAATCTTTCCGGTCTCAATGAGCTTTGCGATCGTGGGAGAGTTGATCATAATCTCCTGTGCAACCACTCTGCCAGAGCCGTCCTTTTTCAGAAGAAGGCGCTGTGACACGATACCCAGCAGAGACAGAGAGAGCTTCATCCTGATCTGGTAATGCTCCTCCGGAGGGAAGGAGTTTATGATTCTGTCAATACTCTGCTTCGCGTCATTTGTATGCAGCGTGGAAAACACCAGATGTCCGGTTTCTGCTGCAGTGATGGCGATACTGATCGTCTCCGGGTCTCTCATCTCACCTACCAGTATGACGTCCGGATCCTGCCTGAGCCCTCGTCGCAGAGCTTCTGAGAAGCTGAGAGTGTCGTAGCCGACTTCCCTCTGATTGATCAGGCAGTTCTTGTCTGTATGTACAAATTCTATTGGATCTTCAATGGTGAGAATATGTTTATAATGACTCTCATTTATTTCATTGACGATCGCTGCGAGCGTAGTAGATTTTCCGCTGCCTGTCGGGCCTGTCACCAGGACCAGTCCCTGCTCTCTGTTGGCGAACTCCTTCAGGATCGGAGGCATTGAAAGGCAGTCGAGGGTTGGAATATTTGCAGGGATTGCCCTGAACACGGCGCCCAGAGCTCCGCGCTGGAAGAAGATATTTCCCCTGAATCGGGCAACGTTCTCTATCTGGTGGGAAAAGTCAAGCTCCCGTTCCGTTTCGAGCTTTTTCTGCTGATTCTCGCTCAATACAGAGAAGAGCATCTCTCTCACATCTTCTTTTGAGAGGGGGGGGAGTTCACTGGGAAGAAGCTCACCCTTATGGCGCACCATTAGAGGAGCGCCAACCTTGATGTGAAGGTCTGATCCTTCTATCTGAACCATCGATTTCAACGCCTCATTCAGTGTCATAGAGTGTTCCTCCTTATTATATGTCAATCAATACATGTAATTATCAAAACTCTTCGGATCATGCGCTTTTGAGCGGGCCTCATCGTGAGTGATGAGCCCCATCTTCACAAGCTCTGCCAGCGATTTATCGATAGAGATCATTCCCAGCCTCGCTCCTGTTTCTATAGCGCTGTATATCTGATGAGTCTTTCCCTCTCTGATGAGCGCTGATATTGCCGATGTAGTGACCAGGATCTCTCTTGCAGCGACTCTCCCGTTCCCATCAGCTCTGGCTATCAGTATCTGGCAGATGACAGCCTTGAGGGAGCCTGCGAGCTGAACGCGGATCTGCTGCTGCTGGTAAGGAGGGAAGACATCCACAACCCTGTCGATGGTCTGCGGAGCATCGCTTGTATGCAGGGTTGCAAATACCAGATGGCCTGTTTCTGCAGCAGTCAGTGCAAGAGAGATGGTTTCCAGGTCGCGCATCTCTCCTACCAGGATTATGTCAGGGTCCTGTCTCATCGCAGAACGGAGCGCATTGGCAAAAGAATATGTCTGATTTCCAACCTCCCTCTGGGTAATGCTGCAGAGATTTGCCTCATATACAAACTCGATGGGATCTTCGATAGTGAGAATGTGCAGCCTCTGAGTCTGATTGATCATCTCTATCAGGCAGGCGAGAGTGGTTGACTTGCCTGAGCCAGTCGGACCGGTGACGAGAACAAGGCCTCTTTCGAGATTGACGAGCTCTGTGATGGATCTTGGCAGAAGGATCTCTTCAGGTGAAGGGATCACTGTCGATATTATGCGAAGAACGGCCCCGACCCCATCCTTCTGCATATGGACGTTGAATCTGAACCTGGAGAGTCCGGGTATGTGGTATGAGCCGTCCAGCTCATAAGTCTCCTCGAACTTCTGCTTCTGTTCATCATACAGGATTCCATACACCATCTGTTTCACGTCTTCAGGAGAGAGAACAGGCAGATCTTCAAGAGGCTGAATCTCTCCCTTGACTCTTACAAGGGGGGGAGTGCCTGCTCCAAGGTGAATATCAGATGCACCAAGCTCTATAGCCCGCTCGAGAACTGGGAAGATGTCTGTCTGCTGTGTCATCATTACCGTACCCTCCTTGAACTCTTGTGATTTTCGACTGAAACATTGACAACGATGCAGTGGAGGTCTCACTATCAATGGCTGCCAGAGTATCTCAGAAAATTTGCGCCGGCAGGAAATTCAGGCAGATGGTTCGCTTCTGTTTATCACCGGAATTAAGGAACAGCGCAATGTTGGTATAGTCTTTTTCTGCATGCCGGGTTTTAATTACACAGATTCTACCGATATTGTATTAATCCTCTTGTGCCGCTTTGTTTCTGAGACAATACCCAGGTGGTTTCAAGAGCCCCGACAAGAGTCAGGCCTGTCATCAGAACAGATAACCAGAATCTGATCGCACCGGGGCCAGAACAGCAATGATCAGGAACGGCAGAAAAAGATTGCGCGATATAATACATGCAGGCGCCGGCAATGATAACAAAAGGTGGCAGAATGATTGCTGGGCGACACAGTCAGATTATTATGTCGTTCTGTTTCCTGTACAAGCTTAAAAACTCTTCGATAAAAAGCTCCGGATTTTCCAGGACCTTCTCTTTATCTACAGTCACATGAGTCATGAGGTGTTTTGAGATTTCGAAGGCATAATCTTTAAGGTTTATCGGAGATGAGGAATAGTCTCTTTCTCTTTCCAGAAAGCACTGGGCAAGCTCTATCTCCGCTTCAGGCACATTTTTCAGCAGAGTGATATCCGGGTTTATTATGGTGTATTCCATTATCTCTCTGCCAGGTCTCAGTCTTTCCTGCCGTTGCTCTTCAGGCCTTTCTCTAACCACAATGCTGCCGGCAGCTATATCTCCCAGCCTTTTGCTTTGAGGATGAATGAAAATCGTGATTAGCCCGATCCCATAACAGGCAGGCAGAAAATCAACGATGCGCATCAGGTTCCTTATTATCACTGTCTGTGAATCTATTCCGAAACCACCGTCTCTCAGGACTCTTATGCCGACACTGCGCTTTCCGGGAGTGAGCCCTTTCCACTTAATCTCAAAGAAGATAAAATAGCCCTCAGCAATGATAAAATTGCTCAGGACGAAAACTGCAAGACCCCAGCTTCCAGGTATTGGAAAGAGGGCTTGAAGCGCTATGAAGAGAATAAGCAGGATAAACGATATGAGGGCGATGAACATGGAATCAATCAGGACTGCTATGCAGCGGGAGCCCAGTCCGGCTATTTCGTAGGTCACCTTGACATTTTCCGGAGTGGTGATAACTATCTCGTCAGACATACCAGTCTTATTCTGGCAGCAGGTGAAAAAACCTTTATGGAACCTGTTATTGACCACAAGGAGAAGGGCGGAAGGATTACTCCGGCCATCCGCCTCAGCGAACTCAACAGAAAAATCGAGAAGGTCGGACTTAAAAGGCTCTCGACTGAAGAGCTCATTGAATTCGGAAAAAACTACCGGAGAGTTACTTCTCTTCTATCCCGTCTGCAGTCGGCAGGAATATCAGGGAATGACGCCGAGTTCCTGAACAAGACTGCGGCAGCTTCTTACGCTGTAATATATTCAAACACCATTGAGAGCAGACCCTCTTTTTTTAGGTTCATAACCAAAGGCTTTCCAGATGCAATAAGGCGGAATACAGGTTTTATAGCGTTTTCCGCGGCGGCTTTTCTTATTCCCTTGCTGTTGTGCTTCTTTTTCACCACGTTTAACTCAGAATTGCCGGATATCATCCTTGGACCGGGGTGGACAGATGAGATAGTTCATCTGGCAGGGCGGCACGAGGGAATAAAGAATTGGCTTCCTGAAACAGAAAGACCCATTGCCTCCACCATGATTATGACCAATAACATCAGGGTTTCCTTTCTCGCTTTTACAACAGGCATCTTCTTCGGGCTCGGAACACTTTATGTAATAGTCTATAATGGGATGCTTCTTGGAACTTCCGCTGCAGTGATTCAGCAGTACGGAGTATCGCTTAATTTCTGGGCTTTTGTGCTCCCCCACGGAGTAATTGAACTGACAGCAATTGTAATCTCCGGAGCTGCAGGTTTTAAAACAGGCTATTCCCTTATAAACCCTGGCAGATACACAAGGAAGGATGCATTGAAACTTGCGGCTAGAGAATCAATGCCTCTGATTGGTGGAATCGTCTGCATGCTTCTGATAGCCGGGGGTATTGAAGCTTTTGTGTCGCCCATGCCTGAGATACCGCCGGAGATGAAGATCGCTCTTGCTTTCTTTGAAGGAGTGGCTCTTTTTCTATATCTGGGATATTCGGGCAAAAAAGCATAACCAGGCCGACTGTGGCTGGAAACGTCTGATCAGCTCCAGCCCCGCTCTTTCATCATCATGTATCTTTCAATAACTTTTATGGACAGGTCTTTTGCTCTGGCGTCGAGCGTCAGCGCATTCAGAGATCTGATTGCTGCAAGAGCCTCATTCCTGTCTTTCAATAGAAGTGAAGCAACAAGCTGCTCGTAAAGCTCCTGCTCATTGTGAGGAAAATCCACGGTGATATTCTCAAGCTCATAGTCCCCGAGGGCGACAACAAGAACACGGTGCCTTCTGGTAAGCGAGCTGATGCTTTTGATCAGGCGGCTTGAAGAATCAGGATCCAGTATGTCGGTGAAAAGTATCACCAGAGTACGCCTCGATGTGCGGGAATTGATAAATGAACACGCCTTTACATAGTCTGATTCCACGATTCTGGGCTCGATGGGGTAGAGGAGGTTCATCACAGCCTTTGCCTGGTGTCTGCCTTTGCCGAAGGGAATGTAACCGGTAATATCATCGGTAAATGTTGCAACAGAAATTCTGTCGCTGAAGGAAGCTGCAACATAGGAGAGCAGCGAGCCCGCATTAATGGCAATATCGGTTTTTGTCAGTTCATCCAGCCGGCTTGCCATTGTGCGCCCGTGATCTATGGCGATGAATATATACTGATTTTCCTCTTTCCTGTATTCCCTTGAGATAAGCTTTGCTTTCCTGGAGGTAGTTTTCCAGTCTATCCGGGACGGTTCATCTCCTACGGAGTATTCCCGCATCGAGTCGAATTCCATCGATACTCCACGAAACCTGGTGGTACGGGCTCCTGAAAGGCTGTATTTCTGATTGGTGAGGAGAAACCGGCACTTTTCAACATCCCTGATGTTCGGATACACTTTAACGCAGCTCTTTTGAGCATAGCTTTCATGGATCACCATCATACCTGTCAATGTCTTGAATCTTACTGCAATATCTCCAAATTCATAGGCGCCTCTTTTTACGGGTTTTACCTGGTATGTAAAAGTGTACTGGTGCATTGAGAGAAGCTTTGTCTTAACCGATGCGCTTTTAAAATCAAAATTGGAAGGCGGCTCATCGTGAATCTCCACGAAAAGATCCAGTGGACTTTTGTTTACGACGGTTATTGAAACATTATCATCTTCGCCGATTGACATGATTCCACTTACATTTCGCTCGACAGTTACAAGACTCACGTTTTTAAGCAGTCTTGCATCATTGAATATGAAGATCAGAATCAGCAGATCTGCCAGGAAAGTAAGCCAGACTGCCCCGGCTATCTTCCAGGACAGTAGAAATCCGAGTGAACAGAGCGCCAGTACTGTGCACCCCTTCATTGAAAAAAAGCGCATGGTTACCTCGGTATGGGAATCTGGGTCATCAGGCTTTCAATAAGACTGTCTGTGGTTATATTTTCCAGCTCGGCTTCAGGCTTCAGGATTATTCTGTGCCTGAGAACCGGTTTTGCCATGATTTTTATGTCATCAGGTATGAGATACTCCCGTCCTTCAAGCGCTGCATATGTTTTTGCACAGTGCATCAGAGCAATGGATGCTCTGGGGCTTGCTCCGAGCAGAACCTGGCTGGCTTTTCTTGTCATATTGGTAATCTGGGCCAAATAACCCAGAAGCGCGTCTTCTACCTTCATGGCTGCAAGCTCCTGCTGGCATTCAAGAATGTCCTCTGTGCCGGCAACAGATTCAAGTGATGTTTCTATCAGATTATGAACAGTCATACCGCTCTGGGTCATGCGCAGGATATCCTCTTCATCCTTCATTGATGGGTAGTCAATGAGAATTTTCATCAGAAAGCGGTCTAGCTGTGTTTCAGGAAGAGGGTAGGTGCCTTCATATTCAACCGGATTCTGGGTGGCGATTACGAAAAATGGCTCAACCAGTTTATAATTTTCGGAATCGACGGTAATGAATCTTTCTTCCATGGCCTGAAGAAGGGCTGACTGTGTTTTCGGAGGAGTGCGGTTGATTTCGTCTGCAAGCAGAATATTGGTAAAGACCGGGCCCGGTTTGAATTTGAAAACACCCTCACTGGCATGATACATATTCACGCCGATAATGTCGGAAGGCATTAAATCCGGAGTAAACTGAATTCTGTTGAAGTCCACTTTCAGGCATTTTGCCATTGATTTTGCCAGCAGCGTCTTACCCAGGCCGGGAACTCCTTCAATAAGCACATGGCCTCCTGCAAAAAATGCTGACATAATCTCTCCGATTACCGTGTCCTGGCCGACAATCACTTTTTTCAACTGGTTCTTTATCTTATTCCCGATTTCTGCGACTTTCATATACTTCTGACCTCCATGATGAACTTCGATAGTCTTGATGATAAATTGATAATATCTTTTGCTGGCAAATCTTGCTTATTGCTCATCTTAGTCATTGAATCGACAATGCCTGCGAACTCTCTCGCCTTTGTCGTGCTTTTCCGGGCGATAGCCTTTTCAATTGACTCTGTCTGAGCGTCGCCTGGAAGATAGCAGCACTTTCTGAGTTCTCCCAGGAACCTTTCTCTGATCTGATCCAGCGCAGCCTTAGTGGCATTTGCAGTCTTGAACAGCAAGGTCATTGAAGAGAGATACTCTGTTCTTGTTCTCTGTTTATCAAAGAGGGGGACCGGCTTGTTTATGCGTCTCGATAGAGTATAGGCGATAAGCAGCACTGCAATCAATAGCTGGACTAAGCCTGCCTTGACGTTCAATGGAAGAACGCTCCACAGATTGCGGTTCTCTCCGTATCCGTTGTGAAACTCATCAAAGAGAATCTCCATGTTCTCCTGAGGTGCAGTGTAATTCTCGATGATATTCATCAGGAAGCAGAAATTACCGCCTTTTATGATCCCTTCATTGGATATCATCCACGCTCCCCTTATTATGAAAATATTTCCTGCCCCCATCAAGCGGCAACATACAATATCATTGTCTCTGTTACTGAAGAGCACCAGTGATCTTTCCAGAGCTTCTCTGATATAATCACCTGTCTTCTCAGAAAAGGTCCTGACCTTTTTTTCTGCCTGTTTATTGATATCCATAAGGCTGAGACGGGGCACTTTGACATTCAGTTCATTTACATCTTTCGACAGAGGTGATCTGAATGACGGATATGCCTTCTCTTCCTCTTTTTTTTCGTGCACAGGCTTTGAGCGGTCCAGAAAAATCACTGCAGTATTGCCGCTCCTGACCCATCCGGAAAGGTCTGTCCACTCTGAAGGCTTTATCGGACGCTCGGTATCGATTGCCGGGATAATCAACAAAGATGCGTTTGTTTTTGAAAGCCCGCCGAACTCCTGCTTAAAGCGCTTCACACGGTAGCCCAGCCTGCCGAGCGTGATATATATAGCGCATGTTCCCGATTTGTGTGAGCTGTATGTGCTGCGGAGCAGGTTTGAATCGTCGTATTCTCCTGCTGAATTGTACAATAGCATGTACATCAGGATTATTACTATTGTAAATGTAAAAATCGATATCCAGAGCGCACTTTTCTTCAAGCCAGCCTTCACCTTGATTTACACTTCCCGATTATGTCTGATTTCTCCCAGTATATTCTGAAAATCACTCACTACCGAGTCATAATCCTCTCTGGTGGCTTCACTTTTTCCATACCAGTTTTTTTCATGGTTTACAGTAGATGCTTTGAAGGAGCTCATGATGCCGGGACTGTTTTTATTTGCAAGCTCCAGGACATATTCCCTGTTTGTTTTTCCTTCGCGGGGGCTGATGAGTTTGTTTTTAACAAGCAGAGCTATCATTGCTTGACAGACAAGCCTCAGGGCATCGGTGAAACTTCCATTTTCGGCCTGTATGGAAGCCTTTTCCAGCAACTGCTCCTCATTGAGTGCTTTTCCTTCTTCCGCTCCGGATGTGGAGCGTTTTTTAGAGATTCCCGATGATGAAGAAGCAACAATATAATACACGATAATGGCAATTACCGCTGCCAGAAGCGAGCACAGCAGAACAACGGAAATGATGAATATAATCTCACCCAGTCCGATCTTATTATTAACAGGTAATTTCTCAAGTATGCTTTTTATGAGCCGGATAATGGAGTCTCTGACTTTCCTTATCATGCACTGAAAAGGGTTTTCTGCCGTTACTGTATTTACTACTGATTTCAGTGTGTCTGACTGTCTGGATCGGTTTGATTCTGAGGCTTTATCCAGTCCTGCAATCCTGGAGAGAGCAAGTATCTTCTGTGATGAGATGTCAAGCAACTCCTGTCTCTTTTCAACCTTCTCCCTGAGCGCACTTTCAATTTCATCCTTGATTTGCTTCAATGCTGTTTCCATTTGAGGCTCATCTCTGCAGATATTTGTCAGGATTTTCAATGATTCTTCCACATTGTCAGGGGATATGCCGTTTTCGGCTTTATCGGACTCCTGTGACAACAGGGAAGCAGCTTTCATCAGTCTCTCGGAAGAATCACCGGCCGATGCCGGCGGGCATGCGTAAAAGAATGTGAGAAAAAGAAAGACACAGATCCCATGAAAAGATACAATCCATTTATAGGCTTTTCTTTTATGGCAGAGCCGTGTGTGCATTATGTAAGTCTTGCTCTCCGACGTGAGATCAAACCAGTGTGATTGCTGTATGTCACTCATCGTTGTCGCTGTTTTCGATGGGAGTGTAAAACCAGCAGGAGGAAGAGCGTGATAAGATGTGGAAAACCCCGACAAGTTTATCACATTCAGATACCCTCTCAGCCAATTGTCGTCTATACATTACTCTCCCGTTCTTCATGTCCTGCAAATGATTAAAAAGCCGAATGCAGTCACACCGGAATCAATTGTTAATATCAGAGTCTGTCCCCGTTTTCCCCAGGCGCTCAGACATCATCTGGAGATCGAAGTTCTCTTTTCTGATGCGAATGTCATAATACAGGATGATTGAGGCGATCATCTGGATGGGAATAAGCACGCTGTTGACTATGCCTGTCCACAGCACGACTGCGAACCTGGCGATGGGAGCCAGAGCTTCAGGAAGATAAGCTGTTAGAAATGAGGGGATTCCTGCCAGTAATACAGCCGCCGCAAAGACTATCAGACCGACCAGGAAGGAAATCACGAAAACCCTCAATACCTGGCCGCTGATGAGTTCTCTGCTCCTCTTCAGCGCTTCCCCGGTCTTCCTGTTCTCAATGATGAAAACTTCCGATAGAAAGACGACCCAGAATGAGAAGATAATTCCGGGTATCAGGCAGAGAATCAGACCAAAAAAGACAAGCAGTCCTCCGTAGAGCATCGTCAGGAAAAAGGGCCAGAAACGTGATATGATCTCGTCGTAACATTCTTTAATGGTAACCTTGTATCCCAGATAGCCGTTGGATATTCCAATAATGAGAGCTCCGGTGACAAAAAAGCCCAGAAATCCCTGAATTAAGCCCAGCACACCGTTCACCATCTGTGCCTGAAATTGTGTCTCAACAAGTGCTGCAAGACCGGACAGCAGTGCAAACGGAATGTATATGATTGCTGCAATACCTGCAACCAGCTTGAAATTGTCCTTGTACAGCCTGACAGTCAGATCGATGATCTCCCCATAGCCCCGAGGCTTTAAAGCATATGTCTTTTCCATGGAAGTCCCCCTCTTCTCATCTGATAATAATACAGTTTCTTTCTGCGTATGTAAAAACCTCCTGACAGATTCCGGCTTGTTAATACAGGCAAAGAGATGTTGATGCCATCAGTCTGATGACATATCAGTGAGCTTATCTGCCAGCTATTCTTCAGGCACTTGAGGGCTGCAGATATCAAATGATAATGAGATGCTGCTCTTTAGCGTTTCGCAAAGCCAGGGAAGCTCTTCAGTCGCCGTGGGAGAACCACCAGAAAGGATCGACAGCGATACCGAAAGCCGAGCCCTTTCTTATGGCTGTGCCGGGGCTGGATTTCTCCAATACTGGCCCCGTTCCAACTTTGATTCTCTGAATCACCTCGTCCCGGGCAGTATCAATTACAGCGATGAGCCCTCCCCTCATGATACCCGAAGTTATATAAGCTCTAGTGCCGTCAGACCTGATGGCGATATCATGTGGTCAGCCGCCAATGTCGAGGGCTATCGTCTTTTTCAGCACGTGCTTTTCTGTGGTGAAGACAAAGGCTGAGTCCTCGAGGCCTCCGCAGATGCCGTACACTTTCTTCCCGTCTGGCGTGAAGGCAAGGTCGCTGATAGGGTGTGTGCCGGGGTAGATGATGGTTTTTATTACAATACTCCTGGTTGTATCTATTACCGTTATGGGACCTTTCGTGAGGGCAGTGTAAGGCTTGTGCACCACGTTGTTTACTGAAACGTAAAGGAGGGATCCGTCCGGCTTAAGGGCAAGCCCAACCGGTATACCCTTCACAGGGATTTTCTCTGCTACATTGTCTGTAGTGGTGTCAACGACGGCGATATACCGATCTCCCACTTCAACTTTTGGAAGCTTTATCCCCTGGGATGTGGTGACCTTTGAAGCCGTCACCGCTGCAGAATGGCCTACATACAGGCGACGGCCGTCAAATGCCATGGAGAGGCTCTTTGGATGCCTTCCCACTTCGATGGTTCCTTTTTTTTCATGAGTCTTTCCATCATAGATGTCTACAGTGCTTGAAGATATTTTTGAGAGATAGGCCTTCTTTGAGTCTGGTGTGAAGGCCGTCATCGCCGCGCCTGGACAGTTGATTCTGTCTTTAATGGTTCCATTTTTAGGGTCCATCACGGTGACCGGTGACTTCAGGATACCCTTGCCGAACTCCCAGTAAGGTGGGACGCACCAAAGCTCAGTACCGTCTGGCTTAAGCGCAAGATGGCTCTCGATGGTGTCTGCAGGCCATGTTCCCCTGATGCTGTGAGCTTTGCCATCTATATTCCTGATCTCCAGAGTGCGATCGCCGACTGAGCAGTACACTGTTCCGGGCTCGCTATTCAGGCGTGAGAGAAGGGTCTGTCGCCATTGGTCCTCTGCAGTGACTTTTCTTACAGGTGATAGATTATTTCCGGATGGCGAAGGCAGTGGAGGGGAGGAGTCTGCCGTAATTCCATCACGTTTGCATGAGATAAGTTGACAGGCCAGCATAAGAGCCAGCAGAAATGTAAAGAGTTTCTCCTTATGCTCTATCATCAGTCTCAATGTTTGCTTCCTTCTTTCATTGATGATGTTATTTCTCCGAGCGCATAAGATAACGGCTGATCAATAAGGAGGCAGCATCCTCCTGAACTCATGCAGCAGTACAACTATCAGAAAGAAGAGATTTCTTGCAAGAAATCCGGCAAAGGGGAGTGGGGGAGGAGTGCCGATTTCTCCTGTTACGGCAGAATTATGTGCCATGGAAGCCAGATTCTCCATCGATTGGACTGTCCTGGGCCATTCCATCAGATTAGAGAGCATATGCGGCGGTATTCCGTTTTTACCCACACTGGCTCCCAGAATGGCGCCAAGAATGGCGGCAGTGGTATCGGTGTCACCTCCGCATTCAATGATCTCAACAATGCCGGATTCAAAGTCATGCTGGTTCCGGAGCCAGCAGTGAAGTACCATCACCACTGTGTAATAGATATATCCGCTGATACCGCGGGAGAATCCCAGTGATAATGCAAAATCAACTGCATTTTGATCCGCTCTTATGCTTTCTGACATTTTATCAAGAAGAGCTGTGAACTCACAATCCATGGATGGCAGTACTGTTTTAAGTCTTTCCAGGAATTCATCTGCTGAAATATCATCTTTCCTTCGTGAGGCCAGATATGCGGCAATTGCAGCAGCAACAGCTCCGGTAACTGCTCTTTCGTCGGTGTGAGTCATTCTGGTGCTGATAGTGACAAGCTCTTTCATCCTTTCGGGCTCATCGCCGTATAGGACACCGATGATGGGGCTTCGCATGGCAGGACCGTTTCCTGCAGAGCGGACACCGCTCTTCTCCGGTGATATTCCACACAGGAGTTTAATTGATGATTTCAGAGTAGCAAGGCCGAGGCCGGCAGGAAGGGTGAGAAGCCATACTTTGAGACGTCTGGCCATCTCTTTTTCAAACTTCACAGGCTCACCTGCTGACGTGATAAGCGATTCTGCCGCCATTGCCGCGTGCTCGGTGTCGTCTGAGATCATACCCCTTCCAAATAAGAATCTGTATGTTTTCAATGCTGGAAAGAGCTTGTGCTGCCGTCTCCTGGAGAGGCCTTCGCAGACGAGCCCCAGTGCATCACCAACTGCAGTTCCCAGAATAGAGCCGATTACCGCATCTGCATTAAGGCTGTCCCTCACAATTTCAACACCTCTCATGCCTCGGAACTTCTGTGTAAACGTTGTGACAACCGTGTTTATCTGCCACTATTCTACATCGTACATCCCATACCTGCAACCATTATCAGACTGTCCAACTGAAAATTATTCACAATATGTATTTTCGATGTTAAGCGTGATGATACAGGAGAGCTGAATGGAAACTCAGAATTATTCTGAATAGAATGAATACCCGCATCGTTGTATACAACAATCGTCAGAATAAGGGTGGAAAAATTCTCAGGGAATTCTGCTCTACAGTCAATGCACTCATTATAGTGTCATTGCAGGAGGGGTTTAATATGAGAAGCAGCATTCAGGCAGCAGTTATTTTATTTCTTCTCCTGTATCCTCAATGCCCTTCACAGGCTGCCGGAATGACACAGCAGTGCTTTCTCAACTCCCACGAGCAAAAGAGAAGCTACTGGCTCTATATACCTTCGTCGTATAAACAGGGAGTCAGATTTCCGCTGATAATGATGCTTCATGGGGGAGGCGGCACAGGCAAAGCAGCCATGGCTGAGACATCATGGACAGTCACGGCGGAAAAGCACGGTTTTATTGTGGCTTTTCCGGATGCATTGCCCAGAGATCCTGGAAAGCCTTCCAGCTTCAGAAATAACCCCCAGACCTGGAATGATGGCTCCGGACGATTTTCGGGAAAGAAGAATGTCGATGATGTGGCATTTCTGAAGCTTATGGCAGAACAGATATCGTCAAAGTACGGGATTGATAGATCTAGAATTTTTGTCACAGGCTTTTCAAATGGTGCATCGATGGCCTTCCGCGCTGCAGCAGAGCTGTCATCGATCTTTGCCGCTGCTGCGCCGGTGGCCGGTGCGCTCTGGTCCGGTTCAATCAAACTTGAGAGGCCTGTCTCTTTAATCTATATCACCGGAACGGGAGACAGTCTCAACCCTATGCAGGGAGGCACTCCAACTCTTGCCAATGGCAAAGCCATCAGAGGCTTAACAGGTAAGCCCAAACCTCCTGTATGTGAGCATATTGAGAAATGGAAGAGAGCTCTGGGCATAGATGGAGAAGGCTCTGAGACAGTTCATCAAAATGGTGTGAAAGCATTATCATACCACAATGATAAAGGAGAGATTCTCTTTTATACTCTGCAGGGCCACGGGCACATATGGCCTGGCGGCAATACAGTCCTGCCGGAAAGCATGGTGGGAAAAGACACCGGAGCGATTAAGGCAAATGAGGTTATATGGGACTTTTTTGCCAGACATCCACGGAAAGCGGCAGGCGAAAGATGAAGTATCATTATCTGAAAAGATCTGAGCAAAGGGGGTGCTGATACGCATTAAAATGTCTTTCAATGGAAAATCTTTATTGAAAAGGAAGGGAAAGTAATGAAAAAGATAGCGGTACTTTTATTGGTTCTTGCACTTTCTCTCACATCTGCCGCATGTGCTCAGAATTTTACAGGGAAAGTCATGGCTGTACAGGGCAGTGACAATATTACGATTATGAACAACGGCTCAGCTGTGACAGTGAGATTGTACTGCATTGCATGTCCGGCTCAAGGCCAGGACTACTCGCAACAGGCAATAAAGTATCTCCAGGATCTGATGGTAGGGCAGAATGCAGATGTGCAGGTGAAGTGGCAGGATTATTCAAAACATCAGGTATCGAAAGTCAAGATCAACGGTAATGACGTTGGAGCTCAGATAGCAGGAGCCGGCCTGGCGTGGTACGATGACAGAGTTTATCAGGACGGAGAAGTCGCGGCAGGCGAGATACAGGCAAAATCACAGAAGATCGGCATATGGTCGCAGCCGAATCCAGTGGCTCCATGGGACTATCTGACACAGAAGAGAGGAATTGTTCCTGTTCAATCAAAAACGATCGGAAATATCAGCGGCCAGGGCTACAGCGCTCCGGCTGCCAGTCAGGATCTCGATGCAGGAACATCCTGGGAAGATAACTCGCAGCCTCTGAGCTCCGGTCCTGATTATTATTACGGGGGATATTATCCCGGATTTTATGGCGGAGCATATAACAGAGCAGCAACTGCAGCACAGAGCATCCGCGGAGCGGCAAGCCGCGGCGGCGGCGGAAGACGATAAGAGAAGGGAGATTTTGCAGTATGAAAAAGAACAGCCTGGATCGATACAGGGTGATCGCATGTGCAGCTGTAATTGTTATGCTGATGCATGCATCTATCACCCCCACTTTTGCCCAGGGAAAGCAGAAGACGTTCGCCACTCCGGACGAAGCCGTCCGTGCGCTGATGGATGCCTTCAAGACTCACAACGTTCCAAAGCTCATTGAGATCATAGGAGCTGATAATAAGGACCTGGTGATAACTCACGATACGGCCCAGGATGCATATGGGAGAACAAGAATCTGCCAGATGGCCTCAGAAAAGCTCGTCAAAGAGAAGACCGGAAATAATAAAATCACTCTTGCACTGGGAAAAAACGAGTGGCTTTTCCCCTTCCCTCTTGTGAAGGACGGCGCAGTCTGGAGATTTGACAGTAAGGCCGGCAGAGAAGAGGTTGTAAACCGCCGGGTAGGCAGAGATGAGCTGAACGCCATTGCTGTCTGCCGTTACTATATTAAAGCCCAGAGGGAATATGCCGGCAAGGACAGGAACAATGACGATGTAATGGAATATGCCCAGAAATTTGGGAGTTCACCAGGCAAAAAGGATGGCCTCTTCTGGTCATCTGCTGCCTCAAAGGGAAAGGATCCAAGTCCGTTTGAACTGCTGTTTGAAAAATCCAGAAAATATGCACTGGCTCGAAGGCCCGGTGAGCCTTTCTATGGTTATTACTTTAAGATCCTCACAAAACAGGGAGGAAATGCCCCTGGAGGAGCATACGATTATATAATAAACGGTCACATGGTTGCAGGATGCGGATTGATAGCCTATCCATCCAGCTATGGAGTATCAGGTGTAGCCACTTTCATTGTCAATCAGCGTAGCAAGGTCTATGAGAAGGACCTGGGAGCTGATACGGTGAAGATTGCATCAGAGATGACCGAGTACAATCCTGATAAAACCTGGAAGCTGGTGAAGGAGAACGGGAGTCTCGCCACTGATTAAAGTGGTTGTTCACGCTGCAATGTTACTGAGCTGCAGCAGAAAGTGTAATAAAAGAGGGGCCCCACGAGGCAGCCCCTCTTTTTCACTGTCACTGGATTTCTATTTTAGTCCGGATGACCTTTTCGGAAGACCCGCCTGCCATAATCTCTACAGTTCCAGGTTCCACCGCAAACTTCATACTGTCGTTCCAGAAGGCGAAAGAATCAGATGTGAGCTCGAACGTTACCTTCTGCTCTTCACCTGCTTTCAGATGGATGCGTCGGAAGCCCTTCAGCTCTTTTATCGGCCTGGTGACACTGGCTGCAGGGTCGTGAATATAAAGCTGTACCACTTCATCGCCTGCTCTTTTTCCAGTGTTTTTCACAGTTACAGAAACAGCAAGACTGTCTGTCCTTGATATCTTCCCTGATGATACGCTGAGGCTGCTGTATGAGAAGTCTGTATAGCTCAGCCCATGTCCGAAGCAGAAGAGTGGCGTGTTGGGTGAATCGATGTATTTTGAGGTGAATTTGTTCCTCTCTTCTAGAGGTCTTCCTGTATTCTTGCAGTTGTAGTATAGCGGGATCTGCCCGACGTTTCTCGGGAAGGTGACAGGAAGCTTTCCGCCCGGATTATATTCTCCAAAAAGCACCTCGGCCACGGCCTGTGCTCCCATAGTTCCGGGATGCCAGGCTTCCAGAATGGATGGAATGTGAGCTGCAGCCCATCCTATCGTCATTGGTCTTCCATTTATCAGCACCAGCACTACAGGCGTTCCTGTGGCTGCTACCGCTTCGAGAAGCTTCTGCTGGCTGCCGGGAAGATCGAGATTTGTCTTGCTCGCCGCTTCACCGGAGCTGTCACCGAAGTCGCCTGCCACCAGAATTGCTACCTTTGATTCGCGCGCTGCCTTCACCGCACTGTCAATCTCATCCTGAAGTGCTTCTCTTTCTATCGGACATCCTCTGGCATAGTTGATGACGGTGCCTGGCTTTGCCTTCTTCTTTATCTCCTCCAGTATTGTGGTGGCATCCTCTTCCCTTCCCTGGGCATACCAGCATCCCAGCAGGTTTTTTCTGTCATCAGCAAGGGGGCCTATCACTGCCATCGACGAAACATCAGAAGCTACCGGCAGAAGAGAGCGATCATTCTTAAGCAGTACGATACTCTCACGGGCTGCCGCAAGTGCGGTGTCTTTATGCTCTTTTGAAAGTATCACCTTTGAAGCCAGGGTGGTGTCTGTATAGGGATGCTCAAAGAGACCCTTCTGGGTTTTAATGCGCAGAATACGCCGGACCGCCTCATCGATAACCTTTTCAGGGACCTTTCCCGCTTTAACCTCGGAAGGCAGGCAGTCGAGGTAGATGCCGTCAGACATATCCATATCCACGCCGGCAATAACAGCCCTGCAGCCTGCCTCTGCCCTGTCAGCGGCAAATCCGTGAGGGACGAGCTGGCCTATCGATTCCCAGTCACTCACCACGAAGCCTTTGAACTTCCATTCACCGCGCAGTATGGTGGTCAGTGTGTAGTAGTTACCTGAAGTGGGCACTCCGTCCAGGTCATTGAAAGCGCTCATAAGAGTCCCGACGCCTTCATCAACGGCAGCTCTGAATGGTGGAAGATAACAGTCTCTGAGGCTTCTCTCAGGTATGTCAGTAGTGTTGTAATCACGACCGGCAAGAGAAGCACCATAGCCCACGTAATGTTTGGCACAGGCCACCAGGCTGTCAGGAGAAGCAAGATTCTTTCCCTGGTAGCCTCTCACCTGTGCTCTGGCCATCACACATCCAAGATGGGTGTCTTCACCGGCGCTCTCGGCCATCCTGCCCCACCTGGGATCTCTGGAAATATCCACCATCGGAGAAAAGGTCCAGTGCACGCCTTCAGATGCCGCTTCTACAGCGGCGGCCCGTGCAGCTTTTTCCAGCATTGATGGATTCCATGATGCAGCCATCGCTAAAGGTATGGGAAAGGTTGTCCTGTATCCGTGTATCACATCGTAACCATAAATGAGTGGAATCTTGAGCCGTGATTCTTCCACAGCAACACGCTGAAGCTCGTTGTTGTGGGCAGCACCAAGACTGTTCAGCATTGAGCCGATCAGCCCTTTGCGGGTCATATCCATTATTGCATCCCTGGAGCTTCTGTCTTTTTCCATGCGTGCTTCCTTCTGAGCGTGCGTCATTGTCTCCAGTTCGATAGGGCTGACACCTTCGGAGAACTGTGTCATCTGTCCCAGTTTCTCCTGCAGAGTCATCCTTTTGAGCAGCTCTTCAACGCGGCTCTCCACATCTCGGCCCTGAGCGCTGCTGGAGATTACAGGCATAAAGATGCCGAATCCAAAGAAAATTACAACACATAGGAACAGGAGCGCTTTTCTTGTCACGTTTCTCTCACTTCCTTTCATATCTGAACCTGAATAATAAGCCATTAAATAAGGATTTCCGGGTTTTTATCGCAGATGGATAGATCAGCTGCATCAGCTTTCTATATTCTGGCTCCGTAATCCTGTCTTCACTTCAATGCATCCACGGAGGCGTCTTTTTCCTCGAAGCAGGCCCTTCGGAATTCATGCGGCTCTCCATATCAAAGCTGGATGATAGGGAGATCTCAGAAGGTATGAAGCGCCTTGGCAAGGCCCTGCACAGTTTCCAATAGCAAAGCAGGGACGGTTTGAACCTCATCCCCGCTTTCAAATGTTAACTTTTTGTAAATATTGGAGTCTGTCCCTAATTCCACGTTTCACGGAATTTTGAGTCGAGATACCTCTGTTGTGCCCTCTCAGAGTTTCTCTCAGACTGCAGGAAGCCTATGAAAGTGTTTATCTCACTGGGCAGATTTTCACCGCTTTCCATATGGGTATACACAAAATGGAAATCCTTTTTCCCGCTGCTCACCCCGCCGATACCCTGTTCGGTGCGGAGAAGCTTTTCCATGGCCTCCCTGGCGTTTTCCCGCTCACTGCCGCTTCTGAAGCTGGACGAAAGATATTTATAGATATTCATCGCATTCTCGCGGGTATTTCCGGAACTGCCACAGGCTCTGTAGATATCTGCATAGTCGCTGATGCACTGTGAGAAGTTTTCATCGCTGTGACGATCTTCATAGAGACCCAGGAAGGAGTCGAGGGCGTTATCGGCTGACCCCTCAAGAGAATGGAGAGTCATATATGAGCGAAGGCCTTCATCGCGATTCTGCGGCGGAAACCTGGTTTTTATCGAGTTGTATATCTTTCTGCCTTTGTCCGGAGAGCCGCCGGCTTTTTCTGTCAGATCCATCAGCGTCGCTGTCTCTTTCCCCAGATCTTCCCCGCGCTGCCTGGAATCGACGAGATACTTGAAAGTCTGCACTGCTTCATCAGGATTCAGCTTCCGGTACCTGCCGAACTGTCCGAGCGTGTCATCGATGACTTCTCTGCGCTGAGCGTCATTGAAGCTGTTCTGCAGAGTCTGATATATCTCGGCTGCTTTCGAAAGGGGCACGGAACTGTATCCCGATGTGCACTGTTTCAGTGAATCTGCGCAGTATCTGAGCATTTCTGCATCAGCAGTGAAGGATTCATTTGATTTGAGGGACTTGAGCACTGTCAACACGGCGTTGACACCTTCCTTTGGAGAACCGAAGGTCTGGGTGAGACTGTCCAGCTCGCCTGGGACGGCATTCCTTTCAGGGCCCGGGGCGATGCATTTCTTGACCGAAGAGTACACATCCCTGGCATCGTTCATCTTCCCGTCGGTCTGTTTCAACAGTCCCATCAGAATTGATGTTTCGGTCCGGAGGTCTTCACCGTTCTGGCGCGTTCCCAGCAGCAGTCTGATGTTCTCCATCACGTCATCCAGACCGAGCTTTGAATAGCTGCCGAACTGGCCGACAGTCGAGTCCATGATGCTGGCTCGGTCGGAAGGGGAGAAGGTCGAGTCAAAGAGAGAGTAAGCAGCCTGGGCGCTGGCCGGAGAGATGCTGATGCCTGATGTCGTGCAGCTCTTCAGATACTGCGCACAGGCTCTCAGATTATCTGATTCAGAGCCGAAATTTTCAGACTTGTTGAGGTTCTTAAGAGTCAGCTCCAGTGCTTCCAGAGCATTCTGAGGGCTGCCGAAAGCCTGGGCAAAGCTGGAAAGCTCGGCAGGCACGCTGTTTCTCACATCTCCGGGAGGCAGATACTGTTTTGCCTGGGTGTATACCTTTCTGGCTGCCTCCATGCTTCCTCCGGTGCTGTCTGGAAGAGACATCAGGAATGAAGTCTCGGCGGCCAGATCGTCTTTACTCTGCAGCGATGCCGCGAGAAGCTTGAGATTGGCCAGAGCGTCCTTTGTTTCCAGCTTCCTGTATGCAGGAAACTTTTCGAGAGTGGCCTTCATGACCCCTTCGCGCTCGGCAGGAGCGAAACGTGACTTGATCGTCCTGTAGGCATCTGCCGTGTTCTGCGTGGAAACCGGTCCCTGCCCTCCGGCGCATCTGGCGAGAAGCTCTGAATCGCGCCTGAAGATATCAGATTCGCCTGCAAGTGTGTCCTCTTTATTGAGATTATCCAATACTGTATTGAGGGCGCTGATCGCCTCATCGTTGGATTTGAAGGTCTTCTCGAACTGTTTCAGCTCGCCAGGCACCTGGCTTCTCTCTTCGTCAGAGGAGAGACATTTTTTGGCAGCTGAATAGACCTGCCTGGCCCTGTCCATGCGAGACCCTGTCTGCTCCGGAAGGACCATCAGGAAATCAGTCTCCTTTGCAAGATCGTCTTCCTTCTGAAGTGAAGACACCAGAAGCTTGAAGTTGGCAGCCACATCGGAAGGCTCGAGCTTTCTGTAATTTCCGAACCTGCCGAGCGTTGCTTCGACTGCACTGTTCTGCTCACCGGAGCTGTAGTGTGATTTGAGTGTCGAATAGAGATCACAAGACACCTGTGATGAGATTCCGGAGCCGGAAACGGAGCATTGCCTTATCGAATCTACGGTTTTTCTCAGGTTGTCCGCTTCCCCGGAGAGAGTTTCTCCTGATTTCAGCGAGTCAATCACCACACCAAGGGCCTGGAGGCCATCCGGTGTGCTCCCGAAGATCTTTTTGAACGAGTCATACTCTTTAAGGCCCTGCGCCCTTTCGTCGCCTGGAGAGAGATTCTTCTTCGTCAGGGAATAGAGGCTTCGGGCAGACTCCAGATTGCCGTCGGTCCGATCTCTGAGCCCGATCAGCAGATCAGTCTCAGCGGCGAGATTATCCTCTTTCTTCCGGCAATTGACCAGTGTCTTAAGGTTTTCCAGGGCATCTCTTGAATCCATCGAGCCTTGGCCGAAGCGGTCCATCGTCGCCGTCAGGATGGCTTTTCTCTCATCCGGCCCGTAGTTCTCCTTCAAAAAGAGATAGGCTTCGCCGGCTGCCTGCGGCGTTATCGCCGATGCATCCTTTGTGCACTTTTTGAGAGAGTCGCCGAGATCCCTCAGCAGCTGAGACTCGTCTGTGAAATTTTCTGACTTTTTCAGATTTGAAAGCACGATGCCGAGCGCATCGATTGCCTTTCCGGAGTCTCCGAACGCCGAGGTTAACCTGCCCAGCTCATCGAGCACATTTTCCCGTCCTTTGTCGGGGGGAAGATAATTCTTTACCGATGTGTAGGCTGTTCTCGCCAGGTCTCCGTTATAATCAACAGCCTTCAGGAAGCCGAGGAAGTTCTGAGTCTCTGTGGCGAGGGTCTCTCCTGCCTGCAGAGAAGTCACGATGGCCTTCAGATGAGCCACCGCGTCGTCAGGCTTCATCTTTACCTGGCTGAACTGGCCGAGCACCGCCTCCTGTGCTTCTTTTCTCTTATCCGGAGCGAAGTTGGCCTTCAGGAATGTATAGACTTCGCCGGCTGTTTCAGGAGAGATACGCTCCCCTTCATTACTGCATTTTCGCAGTGATTCCGCCGCATCGATGAGACTGGATGTTTCATCTGCGCATCTGTCGCGTGCGTTCATGTTTTTGATTACGATGAAAAGAGAATCCAGGCAGCCATTCCCGAAGACCTTGGAGAGCCTGCCTATCTCCGGCAGAACGTTGTATCGATCTTCTCCGGGCGGAAGGTATTTTTTGATCTCCCCATATGCCTGCGCTGCACTGTTCTTATCGTTATTCAGCATATTGAGAAGGCCGATGAAATTGTGTGTTTCTTTCTTCAGATCTGCCCCTTTTTCTCTTGTCCCGATGATCGGCTCGAGGTATCCAACTGCATCTTTCGGCTCGATGTTCAGTGTGCCGAGCTCGCCGAGAGTCGAAGAGATGACCTCTTTTCGCTCATCAGGCGACACTCTGTTCCGGATGCAGCCGTAGACTCTGTCTGTTATCTCCGGTGATATGACTGCATGCTCTGCCGAGCATCCTTTCAGTCCATCTGCCACGAGCCTCATGTGCTCCGATTCACCGGCTACAGTCTCATTGGAATGAGTGTTCTGAAGAACCAGATAGAGGGCATCCATGCCGTCGGTCGGTGTACTGAAGGTTTTTATCAGCTTCCCGAGCTCCGGGACCGCTGCAGCTCTCTCATTGCCTGGCGGGAGGTACTCCTTGAGCGTGGCGTAAGCCGAAAGTGCTTTGTCAGTCTCTTTGTTGCCAAACTGATTCAGCAGGCCGCAGTATATCTCCGCCTCATCAGTAGCTTTTTCGTCTGAAGCCCGATTCTTCGAGATATAGCGCAGCACCTGCTTGGCGTCTTTAGGGCTGTCTTCGGCGCTCTTCAGCATCTTCAGGGCCTGTGCTTCATCTTCTGTATAATGCTCGGAGAGGACTAGGTTTTTTATGAATGAGCCTGACTTGATGAGGCCGCTGGCGAGGTTCCACCCGCCGTACATGCCGGCGACTCCGAACAGAGCGGCTCCCACTATGCCGCCTACTTTGGCTGCGGTGGTCACCGCAGCCCACGAAAGGCTGTGTCCCACGAGACCGGCCATCATGTCTCCTCCGGCAGCGACACCTGAGCCGATGACCGCCCCGCCGACAAGGCCGCTTCCAAGTCCGAAGCCGGACAGGACAGTCCTGGTTGTTTTGACCAGAATTCCTTCCTTTGTGCGTGTTTTTTTACTGTTCAGCTCAACTTTATCGGGAGAGGCTTCCACTTCCACCTTCCCGTCCTTATCCAGCTTCAGGGTGTCTGGCATCCTGATTGGAGTTGTTGCTGAGATTCCTCTTTCAACTGGGTTCATATCCATAATACTGCACCTCACTCGATTTCTTCACTCTTGCAAAAGTCCCATAATCAATATGATACATGGCGATCCCACGAATTGCTGTGAGAGTTGCTGTAGTTACTGTGTGACTGGGAATGTGAGTTGCCGTAATTGCTGTGCGACTGGGAATGCGTATTTGAATATGGCGCCTTGCTGTGAGTGTTGCTCCACGGCTGGGGAGAGCTCTTTGACCATGAATCCGGCGAGCCTGAATTTCTCCAGTCCGGCGGCGATGATGAATTGTTCCAGCCTGGCGAGCTGTTGGACCAGGGCTGCGGCGATGATGAGTTGTTCCAATCCGGAGCGCTTCGTGACCAGGGCTGCGGCGATGATGAGTTGTTCCAGCCTGGGGCGCTGTTTGACCAGGGCTGCGGCGACGATGAGTTGTTCCAGTCCGGAGCACTCCGTGACCAGGGCTGCGGCGTTGATGAGTTGCTCCATTCCGGTGCGCTCCGTGACCAGGGCTGCGGCGTTGATGAGTTGTTCCAATCCGGAGCGCTGTTTGACCAGGGCTGTGATGTGCTGCTGTTATTCCAGGCCGGGGGAGCGGAGCGCTGCCACGATATGTTATTCTGAGGTGGATGAATTATTGAGTTCAGTACTTTCAGCGCGACGCCGAAGAGAGCTCCTGAGATGGTGCCCACGATGATGCCTCCGAGGACGTTGGAGATCAGGCTGTTGCCCTGCCTCGCAATGGTTTCTGTTTTTTCCTCCATTACAAATCCGCCGAGAAGATTTCTCTTTGGCACAACCCCCTCGACTGAGACGCCTGTTCCTGAAACCGGCTTGCCATCTGCTCCTATGTATGCCGGATCGCCGATATCGGGATTGACTGCCACATGATTCTTAGGAATCACCCCGATCGTTTTGGTCTCCATCACCGGCACCTTATTTGTCACAACAGTATCCTTCTTGTCGGAGAGTTTGTCCGCAAGCACACCGATACCGGCTCCCACGAAGCCTCCGGTTATGCTGCCTTTGGTGACATAATCGAGTGTGCTTCCGCTCCAGGTACCTTCTTCTTCTTTTTTAGGCCCGCCTTCTATCTCCCGCCTGAGAAAACTGTTCATTCGCTGAAATACGCCTGGTTTGCTGACATCCATATCGGACATACATCTCACCCCTTCTTGCATGAATCCCATTATGGATTATATCAGAAATGATGATAAAAAAACTGAAATGTACAAATGTTAATAAAATGGTTACGATCTTCCAGATTCATCTGATTATGGCAGTTTGGAAGCACAAGGGTGTCTGAATTCTGTTGAAGGCTTGATTCTGACATCTGTTAAGATATCGTAACAGATATATTTCGAAAAAGTCATAGATATGCAGCAATTTGGCATTATCTACCTGATATACTGAAAGTGTTGAAACAGAAAGATACTTGGGGTGGGAGGACAGCGATGACAGAAATAGGACAGAACACTTACAGTACAAATGACAATGATTTGTATAAGACCACATTCGATGCTTCCAGGATGAATACCGAAAAGTTATCGGAAGCGACATCTCCACAGAGTAAGGAACCGGCTGAATCAGGCAGCTCCAGCTCTCTCTCGGAAAGCGATTCTTTCAATGCTTCAGATGAATTGAAGGAAATGAACTCAGCAGATGAGACTCCGCTGTTGCTCGCCTGGAATAAGGATGATAAAACAGCCACCGATGGTGGATATTCTAATGAATCAGCGAATAATGACAAAGTAAGGAATCTGCTTTCCAGCAAAGATCAGAATGCCGCTTACAAAGAATGGAAAAACCTGCCTGTCCGGGAGAGAAAGGAGCTCTATGATTCACTCAATGATAAAATGAAAAGAGCTCTGAATGACAAGACTTCCAACTGGGTCCGTAAAGAAGCCATTGACAATCTTTCCGGAGAGAAAGGTGGAGCATTTTCTACATTTGGAGCCGATCTGAATCTTGTGCCAAAGATAGGTTTTGAAGAAAATCCCGAAAAGAAAGCCAGACTTGGGGCTCACGAATACGGCGACCTGATGAACAGTGCAGTAGGCGATTACAACGGAGTCAGGACATTTTTCACCAGAATGCAGCATCCATTGGATGCCTCCAACAATTATGAAACAACGATCAACAGAGGTGCAGGAACATGTGGAGAAATGTCGCTTTCTCTTGTCGATACATACAACGGACTCTTCGGCAACACGCAGTATCCTGCCAACAGGAACCATAAAATTGACTGCTGTCAGATCCTGGGAAGCGGTCCGAGGGGCACCAACCACGCTTCTACCGACCTCAGCATCGACGGTAAAAGATTTGTTTCAGATCCCGCCTGGTATGCCCACAAAAATGGGAGCTTCGAAGGCTTTGGCGAAAGCGAATGGGTCAACAAGCCGGAAAAGGACTTTATCAACTTCTGGAGCAATTCGAAAGGATGGGGTCACGCATTGAATAAGTTTGTTCTGGAAGATGGAACTGCAAAGGGTAATCAGATATATCCATAGAAAACTGTATAATAATGAAATCTCGTGCTCTGGAAATCGCCGCTCTCTTATGGATTGCATCCTTTGTCGTTATGATCATATCCAGGGATGCCGGTTATCCTCATGATCAGACTTTATGGCTTATATCTGTCATAATCGCTTTATGTGCAGTTGTTTTTACCATCATGATCCTGGTGCGGAGCAGTCATCAGTTTTTTCTCAGACTGAAAAACAAAGAGAAGATTGAAATTACCGGAGGCTTCTGGTATTGGGCGGCAATCGGCAGTTTTCTGTGTATGATTCTGTTTCTGGCGTTATATCTCTTTATGGATCAGCAGGATCCTGGTTTTCTGAATAAATTTTACAACGTCATCCGTCTTACTGGCTTTGCCATTACCTTCCTATCCCTTCCAATCCTGATCGTGTATATAGTTTCAGTCTTTCTCAAAAAAGAGACAAAGAAGCTCTCCTTCGTGCTTCTTTTCTTCATGGTGGTTCTGGAATCTCTGTTAATCAAGAACGAATTTGAGATGTGGGAAACCATCAAGGTAATAATGAGCCGCCTCTTCTCGCCCGGTTCCTGATATTGGGAAGTACTACCTGTCATTTTTCCCAGACTCTCTGAAGCAAGGTGATGGCATCGGCCAAATCCAATTATTCACTGCAGCATTCTAAATTGCCAAATGAGCGTTGATAGATGATTCCAGAAGTTTTGATAGTGCAATTTATAATGCGCGTTTGTATAAGTTTACCACTTTTAGCAATGCATCCGCCCTTGACATGGGGCCCCTGAAGCCTGTGTTTCCAGATCCCGAGGAACCCGCCCTGAAGGACGGGCTTTGCCAATGAGGCTACACAGGCTTCCACCCAATGTAAAGGGTCTCCGCTGCGCTCCGATGAACGGATGCAGGATGAAGATACTGGTAGAGACAGGTGGGAATTGTGCCGTTTTTAGCGGTAAGGTTAAGCGGGACAGGACTTCCGAGACATTAAAATTGGATCTCTCCTGAGACTTAATTGTCACATCACATTCATTTATAATGAATCCAGAACGAATCAGGAGGAGGGGTTATCATGATAAATACAGCATTGACAGCAAATAATGTGGTGATATATAAAGGCGCTGCAGTGCAGGCTTCCGGAGCAGACAGGGACAATAATGACATTCCTTTGCTCAAGAATGAAATTGATCAGCTCAATGCCAGAATTGGAGATGATCGCGGAAATACAGAGATCTCCAGAAAGGATCTTGAAAAGATCATAAAAAAAGATACGGCAGAGCCTAAAAATAAGGGCATCGGCAATGCATTGCGGACCATTGGAACGGCAGCTGCAGGGTTTGTATCCGGAGCCGCCATTTCGGAGATTCAGAGCAACATCGAAGCGGCAGAAAAGGACGAATTGAAAAAGAATGAGGTGCAGAAGGAGAAGATAAAGAATCCGGAGCTGACATCACCGGGAATCCGCCTTACAGAAAATCTTACGACAAAATCGCCTATGGTCAAACTGGCAGTAAGAGGCACTCTTAATACAGGGAGCCTCGTGCTGGGAAGCTATGTGAATCAGAATTTTTCAGCTGAAGGAATGCATAATGTTGGTACTCCAGGTGTCACCGGACCCGGAGCAATAGGATTATTGGGGACAGCTGCAGGTGGCGTGCATGTGCTGAAGTCAATTGAGCCGATACTGGAAGGTGTTGCTTATTCCATGCTGGTTTCTGATAATCAAAAGCCGCTGTTGACTGGAAAATTTTTCGGAGGTATCGGTGATCTTGCAACCGGAGTCGGGTTGATCTCACAAACTCTTGGTGCAGGACCGGTTTCATTCCCAATCATAGTTGCAGGCATTGGAATTAATACAATAGCGACTGCTGCACAGATTATGAAAGGCGAGTATTAAACAGCTGCTGAGTCTCAGAAGACCTTGTTGTTAGGAGAGTAAAAGGAGCAGTACTACACTTACAGGTTCATATAGAGCCGTTTCTCCTGCTCAATTACGATCTTGATGTTTTTTAGCGAGATATTGAAGGGAAGAGTCTGACTGCTCTTTATTCTGCCGTTCTGCAGTTTGTTATGCTGGTGAGTATAAAAAAATTCCAGAATCTGGTATAATGCTTTCTGGATGACAATGAGCCAAAATCAATTTTCCTATCCTAAAAGGAAGGAGGTACAGCGTTGAAAGTAACACTTTCTGTCGTAGCAGGGCCGATGACCGGTCAGGATAAGGTCTTTGATGAACCGGATCTTTTTCTGGTTGGACGTAATGAAGCCTGTCACTATAATCTGAAGGGGGATCCCTTTCTGTCGCGCAACCATTTTCTCCTTGAAATCAGTCCGCCTGATATCGCACTGCGCGATCTGGGCAGTATGAATGGAACTTATATCAACGGAACGAAATTTGGAGGAAGAATCGAAGGCGAAAGCCAGGACGAGGCAAAGAAGCGCCAGCAGTCAACAGCCCTCAAAGATGGTGATCTGGTCAAGGTCGGAAAGACCGAGATAAAAGTAAGAATCGAGCAGCCGGTTAACTGTACTGAATGTGGCAAAGAGATTGCAGATGAAGAGAAGACGGCATCTGAGTTTATAGGAGGCACCTATCTCTGTAAGCAGTGCCGCCGCCGGGAGGCTGAAAAGCTAAGACCTGAGCCTGCAAAGCCTCCTGCCAAACCTCCTGCAAAGCCTGGGCCGGAGTCTGTATTACAGCCGCCAAAGCCTGCAGAGGTCAAAGCTCCAAAGCTTCAGCAGTATCCAGTCGAGCCTGTTGCTGCAGTTACTCCACCCAAGAAGGCAGAAGATGATGCAGACAGGATATTGAAAGGTCTTCTGGAAGACAGGAAGAGGGTCTCTGACAATCCAGGAGCGGTTATAGATGAGTTTTTAAAACAACTGCTTCTCAAAGGCCTTCAGATGGGCAACAGGAAGGAAGAATACCCTGCAATAGCTGGCTATCAGATCAGAAAGAAGTTGGGAAACGGTGGATTTGGAGCCGTATATCTGGCCTTCCACGAAAAAACAGGTAAAGATGTTGCACTGAAGACGATGCTTCAGACGAAAAAGCCCAGCGAGAAATCACTCAGGCTCTTCAACAGGGAGATTGAGGTGAATCAGTCGCTTGATCATCCTAATATAATAAGAGTGGAAGAGCACGGAGATTATCGTGGCATACGCTACTTCTCCCTGGAGCTGATGGACTGCGGATCTGTATGGGATCTGATGGGACAGGGCACAAAAGCTCTCTCTGTCAGTGACGCGATTCCTATCATGCTTCAGACTCTGGAAGGCCTGGCCTATGCTCATTCCCGTGAAATAATACACCGGGATTTGAAGCCGCCGAATCTGCTCCTTTCACGGAGAGGTGGCTCACTGGTAGCAAAGGTTTCTGACTTTGGCCTGGCCAAAGTCTTTACTCAGTCAGGGATGACACAGAATAAGATTACAGAAGTTGGAACTTTCTGTGGCTCACCGCCTTATATCGCTCCGGAGCATATATTCAACTACCGCTTTCTTAAACCTGAAACTGATGTTTTTGAGATGGCCGCCACTTTCTACCATATGCTTACAGGGAAAGTGGTGTGGGAGTCCGGAGGCAAGGATATTCTGAATGTTGTTCTACAGAGCTCTGTCAAGCCAATACGGTCAGTCAACAGTGCAGTTCCGACCGGTATTGCCGGTGTGCTGGACAGGGCCCTTTCCGTGGCTCCGGAACAGCGTTATAATAATGCCGGAGCTATGCTGGAAGCACTCAGAAAAGTGGTGTGAGCTGGAGCTTACGAGAGGAAGTTGAGCTTCAGCATCATCTGTTCTGTCAATTTCTAGGGGGGACACACCTCAGGTATTCACTGAGCCCTCGCTCTGTTTGATGCTCTTCCAGCGCTTCACATGCTCAAAATCCTGTAGAGGATGCTGTTCATTGATTTCTGCAGATAATGCTTCACAAAGAAGTACAGGGAATCTTTTCCAGAGAAATAAAAGGGAAGATGAAGTAAAAGCTCTTGGAAGCCATGGGACCAACGGAAAAATTAACAGGAAAGGAAGTCACAAGTTATGTTTTCAAAAGCAACTTTCATTATCGTTATTTTCTTTGTAGTGTTCCTCAGCCAGCCTTTATGGGCAGATGAACTCCATGACGCAGCGCAGATCGGTGACTATACAAAAGTCCGGGATATTCTGAAAAGCTCACCAAATCTTATCAATGTAAAAGACAAGCATGGCAACACGCCCATTGTCTATGCCGCGTGGAGAGGCCACACGAATATCGTTACCTTCCTGCTCTCAAAGGGTGCTAAGATAGATGAGGCGAACTCTCAGATGTGGACTCCCCTCCACAGAGCTGCTTATAACGGGCACCTTGGTGCTGTCCAGGCTCTTGTCAACAGCGGTGCAAATATCAATGCCAAAACCTCTTCAGGGATGACCCCGCTGAAAATGGCAGAGGGAAACAACCACACCGAGGTGGCAGAGTTTCTGAAGAGTAGGGGTGCCCAGCGCTGATGTAAATCGAAAACGCTTCTCCTGAAAGAGAAGACGGTTCAGGGTATTCATCACGCAGATACCGACGATGATGCTGATACGGGTGCCTCTCGAAATGACTCCGATGCAGTGGACGTTATATGAAGCGATGGAGGAGAGAGGCAGAGCACACCTGTCCAAGCCCTGGCGGGCGCGCAGTTGTCATGCACGTGCTCGAGCTTATAACGAGGCTCAAACAGATATGCAACTTCTGCCCCGAAACAGGAAGCTCAGCCAAAGCCGATGATCTTGTCAAGCGGCTCAATGCGATGCGCTCTTATCCTGTCACTGCAGGCAGGCAGCCAGGGATTGAATCTGCAGGATGCTCTATCTGAGCCGCTGTACCGTTGCCGCTGCTTACTACAGAACGCTATCCCTATCCTGAAAAGTAGCCACATCCTATTGAAATCTCAGCACGATTCTGTTATAATCTTTGTAAAGGGTTACTACCCCGGGAAATCTCTGCCTTCTATTTTCGAAACCCAACAAATTTCTTCACGCTTGTTCTTTTATTTCAATAATTTTTTAAAAAGGAGAATCGCTTATGTACAGCATTGGCGAAGTGATCCATCAGCGCTACAGGATTGAACGTCTTCTGGGAAAGGGAGGCCTGTCATGCGTTTATGAGGTGAGCGATCTTTCTCTTGACAGGCGCTGTGCCCTCAAGGCATTCAACATCAGGGAGTTCGATGGTGAGGAACGCTTCGAGGTGCACGAACATTTCATGAGAGAGACGGAGATGCTGTCAAAGCTTTCTCATCCAGGGCTCCCCCGGATTTACGATTCCTTTGCCTTTGAAGGGAAAGACTGCATAGTAATTGAGCTGATCGAGGGCAAAACTCTTGACAGGCTTGCAGGTGAGCGGGAAGAGCCATTTCCTGAAGAGCAGGTAATGAAGTTGAGCCTGCAGATTCTGGAGATCCTGGAATACCTGCACGGGCAGAATCCTTCTGTTATCTATCGTGATCTGAAGCCTCAGAACATCATGATCACCCTGGATGGAAGCCTCCGATTCATAGATTTCGGCACAGCAAGACTCTTCAACCCTGTAAAGGAACAAGACACCATATTCATGGGCACGCCGGGCTTTGCTTCACCGGAGCAGTTCCGCAGGAGCCAGAGCGACGGGCGCTCGGATCTTTACAGCCTCGGTGCGTTAATGCACTATCTCCTGACCCTGAAAGATCCGGGTCTCCGTCCCTTTGATTTCGAACCGCCCTCCCTCAGCAACCCAGCCGTGTCGGTGCTGATGGAAAAGGCTGTGCAGAAGTCTCTTGAGATAAAGCCGGAAAACAGGTTTCAGAGCGCAGGGGAGATGAAAAGACTGCTTCAGGGTGAGCTGTCTTTTGAAGAGCTCAGCACCAAAGGCTTCATAATAATCAATCCGAAGGAGGTTCAGCTTCTCGACCTGGAGCCTGGAGGGGAGAATACTGCTGCAATCACGGTGAGGAGCAGCAGGGAAGGGGAAAGGATTCAGGCTCACCTCACTTCAGATCATCCCGGACTCATGGTGGAGCCATCATCCATAGATGAGGAAAATGCTGAAGTCATTGTAACGCCTCTGCACAGGGAGTTCAGGAGGGGAGAGAAAACGGCGGCTTCCATAACCCTTTCAACTGAATCTTCCAAGATTACAATTCCTGTCACTGTTCAATATAAACCTGTCCTGTATAAAAGAATCCCCAGGGCAGTGTATTTTCTCCTCGGCTGTATCATGCCTCTGGTGGTGTTCTCCTTTCATATCAACAAGGTTTTTTATTATGCGAAGTACAACCCTGTAGATTTCTTCTTCTTTGTTCTCTTCTATGTGCTCATCACAGGGGGCATAGCCTTCCTGCCCGCCTTGCGGAAAAAAGAACTGAAGCCTCTGGCCCTTGCAGGAAACATCCTGCTCATACTCCTCCCCTTTCTCTTTGTCTATCTTTACTGCTATATTCTTCCCTTCCGTAATCTTAATAGCTGGCACATATCAGAATACAGAAATGACAGGGGGCTCCGCTCCATCTGTCACAGGGTGCTGCTCTGGGGGCCGGATACCAGAGTAATGGATCTTCTTGCCGGTAAAGGCGACTGCTCCTCTCTCCCGTATATAATCTGGGCGAAGAGCCTGGAAGGGCTGAAAGATAAGGATCCTTTTTGTGATAAGAATAATGATAAATATCATTGCAGTTCGACAATCCTTTGGATAGCCAACCAGAAAGCAGGCGATACTCCAGAGGAGATGTGGGAATGGTACTGGAAAAACTGGAACAAATCAGATACAGAGTTGTGGACAGAAGGATTCAAAGCCCAGGGATATGAGGTTTCATTAAAAGATGACAGTTCGATAGACAGGCTCCTCTTGATGCTGGGACAGAAGAGCGGACCTTTGGAAAGCTGGCTTATCTTTAACGGCTTCTGCATGTTGGAGCGTTTCAACAGCGATAAAGTCGCAGAGAAGGTCAACAATGCGCTGAATGCCGGAACAGTTGATGAAACAGAAGGAGCAAGGGAATACTGCTCCTTTCTGTGCTCCATTCTCGCGCAGGCGGCCAGTACAGGAGATGCTGCGGCATTCAGAAAGCTCATATGCAGAGCAGAGAAGATATCTCTGATGAATGATTACCTGTCAGGGAAAAAGCCCAATCCCCACTGGAGCAAAGACTTTCATGTGAACATGGTGTATCCTGACAAAACCCTCCTTCACATCATCAAAAACAGGGACATTGCAGAAATACTCATCCGGCGAGGCGCAGATGTGAATGTAAAAGACAGCGAAGGGAGGACACCCCTTCATTGCGCCGTGACAGAAGGAAATACAGGCGTGGTAAGGCTTCTTCTGGAAAATGGAGCCGTCGTGGACTGCCGCGACGGCTCAGGCATGCTCCCCCTTTACACGGCTCGTTCTGTTGATGTTGCCCAGCTGCTGCTTGACCACGGAGCAGACATTAACGAAAGGGATAAAGGCGGAAATGTCCCGCTTTTCTATGCAATAGTCGAAAGCAACAGAGTGCTGAGGCGCTGGGCCGGCAATTCAAGCCCGGACTACCGTTCATCTCCAGAGAGCAAGTCAAGCATGGAGCTCATCAGGTTTCTGCTCTCGAAAGGCGCGGATATAAAAGCCAGAAATGCCACAGGGGTGACCTCTCTTCATATGGCGGAGTCGGATGTAATCGCCGAGATTCTCATCAAGAACGGCGCAGAAGTGAATGCAATGGACTACAGGGGAGCTACACCGCTTCACGATGCCATGAAAATTGCTACTGTAAAATTTCTTGTCGAGCATGGGGCCGATGTCAATGCGAAGGACGCCTGCGGCAGGACCCCATTGAGCATGGCGCTCTTCCGCAAAGAATATCATGGGTTCTATGACAGTGAGTATATAGTTGATTTTCTGAAAGAAAAGGGCGGCCGTGACAATGTATATGCCTTCTTCCGAGCCATAGACAAGAAGAACATCGTGAGAATGGGCGAGCTGCTGAAAGAAGACCCTGGACTTTTATACTGCCGCGATCTGGAGAGGAACACCCCTCTAAAGGTGGCAGCCAGAAATAATGATTACCAAATCATGGAATTTCTGCAGAACAGAGGTGCCGGGAAAAAAAGTGGAGGGTATAAGGCAACTCCTCTCTCTGCAGCGGTCATGAATAATGACTTGGCTGCGGCGAAGTTGCTGATATCAGGAGATAAAGGCAGACAAGATGCAGTTGAATATGGAAAGCTTCTGATTGTGGCATTGCATTTGGGGCATGATGATATGGCCACACTTCTGCTGCGGAGCGGGGCCGACATATATGTCCAGGATTCCAGGGGAAAAACGCCGCTACACATGGCGGCATCGAAGGGAAAATATTACTTCCTCCTGCCTCTCGTCTCGAAGGATGCCTGGATCGATGTTCTGGATGAAGAAGGCCAGACACCTCTTCATGAAGCGGCTGTATCAGGCAACCTGGAGGCCGCTAAGTTCCTCATCTCCCACGGCGCCGCCATCGATGTAAGGGACAGATGGGGCTCTACACCTCTGTACAAAGCAGTGACACATGGCAGAAGCAGCACTGTTGCCCTGCTTCTCACCCATGGCGCTGATTTCAGGAAAGCCCAGAAGGGCGGGAGAACACTTCTGCACATTGCTGCGACAGGGAATGATCTTCAGACTGCCTCACTCCTGATTTCGAAGGGAGCTTCGGTAAATGCAGTTGATCAAATTGGCTGGACTCCCCTGCATCATGCATCCTATAATGGATATGATGATATTGTGAAGCTTCTGCTCAACAGAAATGCAGATCCCAATATATCCAACAGCAGTGGTGAAACACCTTTATCCTTCGCGCTTCAAGGAAATCACGAAGGTACTGCCGCACTTCTGAGAGCCTCAGGCGCCAGAACCAGCAGTACAAGTCCTAAGTAAAAGGGTGACGGAGTATCATCTGCTGCCCCGATCATCAGAAGGGCTCTCAGTGGGAACCGAGGAATCGCCGTTGCCTGAAGTGCTTTCCGGTAACGGCGATGAGGTCTTTATAAACACTCCTGAAGGGGGGGCTTCCGCCTCTTTCTGCGCGTAATTGAGGAACGTCGGCACCACGTGGGATAATTGCCTGGATAACAACTATGGGACTAAGACAATCCAGGAAGATGACGGCTACATAATCATTGACGGCGTATCGCTTCCCATCAACAGAGAGCAGATGCGAGCCTCCTGGCTCTGGAGATAGATAACCGGCAGGCTGCCTCAGTAACCAGCAATCACATAAAAGCTGAATCGACCTGGCCTTGTTTGTACATCGAACTGACACTAAATTTGCACTGTTACACTGACAGGATAATGGTCTGATGCTATTCTTGCAGTTTCCTCAGGCTCTCTCGAAACAGAAGCCCCAAGACATACTTCCTTCAAGCCTGGAGATAGCAGGATGTAATCCAGCCTTTCCCTTGAGTTCTTTCCCTGATAAGTGTAGCTTTTATCCACAGAATAACCGGTCAGAGGATCATACAGACTGGTATTATCATAGTTCATGATAATCTTGACCGGCTGAGAAGTGGCTGTGTCATTGAAATCGCCTGCTACAACGAATTTTCTGCCCGGATAGGCTTTCATCTCTTTCTCCAGTATGCTGTGAATCTGTCTTGCCTCAGCGAGCCTTTTTATTTCGGCCTGCTCTCCCCCTATTTTTGATTTCAGATGTGTGGCATAGACAGTAAGTTCAGTATCGGGAGAAATTTCAAGATCGACTCTCAGAAGATCCCGGCTGAAAGCAGTCTTTGTCTTCCTGTTTTCCATCGGGAATTTATCATCTTTATGGCTCTCAACGCTCTTTACAGGGAATCTGCTTGCGACTGCAACATTTATTCCTCTGGGATCGTTGCCTGGCAAGAGTATCCTATACGGGAAGCCGGAGTTTTTCATATATCTGTCTATGAACTCATCCAGAATCCTTTTGTTCTCAACCTCTTCCAGAATCATTATATCAGGGTTTATACCATTGACAACAGAAGCAGAAGCCTCCATGCTCTCTAAGCTCTTTCCCTGTTCGGCAGATTCAAACATATTGTGGATATTGTAGCTCAGGATCTTTACGGCTCTCCCTGTTTCTGAGATCCGACTTCCAGGCGAAGCTGCGGCTCCTTGATTATCAATTGACAGATTCTCCATAGAACTGACAGAACTGGAGGTTTTGGAGTTACAAGGAGGCTTATTCTCTCTGCCGTTGTTCTTGAATATTGATTTTAAGACATTAAAAATGCCGCCGGATTCAGCCTTCTTTGTTTCATGACTGCCTGCAGCATGAGTTTTGTGGTGTTTTCTTCCGACAGGGCGTTCTTCTTTGCTGCTTTCAGAAGCCGAGCAGTTGGCCAGAATATTTACTCCTGCCACAAGAGCTTTTTGTGCAGCGCCATGCCGCCCTTTCAATTTACCATTTGAAGTTACCGTACCGCTCTGCTTCAAAACTGTCATAACGGTTTTGGCAATATCTGATGCCTTTGCAACCATCGGCTCAATCTTATCCGCCTCATTGTTCCGACCTGGAATTACACTTTGATTACATGATTTCAGATTAATTGAACCTGTATTCACTGGGCAATTGCCGGATTGCCGGTTTAACTCCTCCTGCATTTTCCTTATCTCTTCTCTGAGCTTTTGAATCTCAAGCTCATTCTGAGTTTCAGGAGCTTCTTCCAGCATTATGTCCTGAGGCAGGCAGTCGTTCTTTTTTTTATCTGCAGAGGCTGTGGAGATTTCAATTACTTCACCGGAAGCAGTTTTTATCACCTGTTTATCCTTGAATTCCATCACACCGGTAGAGACTTCAATTGATTCACCCGAATCTGTCTTTTTCTCTATATTCTGCTTTACCTGTGGGTTGTAAACCTGATATTGATTTATGTTTGCAGCGTGAACTATCATTTTTTCTCTTCCTAACAATTTTTTATGAATTTATTATCCTTTAACATAATATGACAATCAAGTTCCAAACTTGTTCCATTAAAGGGTATTCGGCTCTCCTGAGAAACCAGGGAGTATCTCTGTAAGATGTCAACTCCTCTTCTAAAAGCTTCTTGAATTTTTATATATACATCATCTCCTTTCTCACCAGCTCTCTGCAAAACCCATAATACCGCATATAGATTCCCTTGCTGGAAGAAATGGAGCCATTTAACACTATTTTTGTACCGTCAGGGCTGAAGCTGGCATTTGGAGTGGTATAGCCGCTTTCACGCAGTTGAATCCAGTCTGTTCTATCGGTTTTCATGGTGGTGATCTTCTGATGCACTGTCTGATTGAATGCAATCATTGTGACAGCGGGATTCCATGTGGGATGGTTGACCGCGTAGATGCCGGATGTGTCATGCACCGGGAGTCTGTTGATTCCGTCGATCTCCATGCGCCGTACCTTATTGAAAAGCCCCCCTGAACTGTTCACATCGCTGCAGAGCGTGAGTCAGGATGATTGGCTGAAGGCAAAACCGGCCTCTTTTGTTTAGATGAAAAGCCTACCTGTTCTGTCATAACCAAAAAGCCATAATTTCCCCGTTCAGCCCCAGAAAAACGCCTCTGAAATCGAAAGGAACGATGTACTTTGCATACTTTCAACTCCGTATTACTTCAAAAATTATTATTTTACTCTCCCTTCTCTCCAGCCTTAGACCAGCTTAATGGTCATCTCTCTTACTTCTGGATAGCGATTTAAGGCTCTGAGATTGATTGCATCTTTTTAGGAGTGCTCCCAATCTTACCTGAAATATTGACCACTGGTTTCATAACGTGAGGAGCAAATCTGGCACTTGACTGACAGCGATAATTCTGGCACAATTGTCCAGGGGGTTTTACATGAAAATCCGCACCACCATTCCCTGCATCATTCCTCCACTCCCCGCCAGGCTCACAGATTGAAGAGCTTCACATGGAAAAACCGGAAGAACTGACGATAACGCTCAGAAAAGAGTTCCAGACAGTAGATCGCGGCGACGGCACGTTCATAGTGACTGATGCCGAGAGCAGCAGATACCTCGTTCTGGACCAGATCGAGGCGGCTCTCGTTCATGAGTTTGACGGCAGGACGCTGAGCGATATAGCCTATCAGGCTTACCTGAAATATAACTGCATCCCTTTTCAGAAGCTGAAATCGCTGACAGCGCAGCTGAAGGCGGCGGGAATGCTGGAAGAGAAAGGCCCAATGCCTGCGCCAGCAGGGATGACGACCTGGAATTACTGGGAAATCCTCACGAGACTTCTGAACATCAAAGTCTATCAGCAGAAGAGACGGACAGAGGGGAATCAGGCCTGCACAAATACCCATAAAAGCTCTCCGCTCTGGCTCTCCATGATAATGATGTTTGCAGGCGCCGGGCTTTTTGCTTATCTGGGACTGCAGCAGTTGACAGACATATTCACGACAGAGGGTTTGTGCATCCTGTCAGTTCTGGTGATATATTTCTCAGCAGTCCTGGCCTATGTGCTGAGATCGCTCGTGAGAAGGATCTGCCTGGCCAGGTGCGGCCTCGCCGCATCGCCGTTCAGCCTTCATCTGACATACGGCGTGCTCCGGTTCGACCTGGGCTCTGCAGCATTGATCAGAGCGCCGCGAGACCTCAGATTGAATGCCGCTCTTCTTTCGCTGGCAGCTCTGACTCTGACCGCATCGATGATAAGGCTTCTCGCTTCGGTAACTCTGATGGACAATCCGGCAGCATCGACGATACTCTCTCTGGAGTGCGCAGGACTGCTGCTGGCCATATTTCTCGATCTTTGCCCGGTAGGTCCTTCGGCAGTCAATGAGATATACTCGTCATATTCGAAAGGCAACGAGGCGGTGCAGAACGGATTCACTTACCTGAAAAAAAGGATGCTCAGGAGAATTTTCACATCCGAGCTATTCGAAGGCGAAAAGCCGCTCATAGTTTTCTGCTGCTGGACCCTCATCTGGTGCATCCTGGCTTTCTCGATGGGTGCCGATTTCGTGGAGAAAAACAAGGAGGCCCTTGCCTCGCTGTACATCAACGGCTCAGGCACCTTCACGACAGCCGTGATAGTAATCCTCATGGCGCTGCTCTGCTTCATATCGCTCTCGGTGCTGTTCGGCCTGCTGAATGCCATCTTTTTACTGATAAGATCGGCAGCTCCGCGCAGGAGCATCGAGAACAGGATTCCATCCCTCAAATCACTGGAAAAAGAGAAAGTCATCGGCTTCCTGAAGTCAGTCCCGTTTTTCAGCCAGTCTCCTGACGAGCTTCTTGCAAACATAGCCGAATCGTCGAGAAACCTGGCCTTCGCCCCAGGCGACGTGATCATACGCCAGGGCGAAATAGGAGACTCTTTCTTTGTAATAACAGAGGGATCGGCAGTGGTCGTCAGGGAAGACGAGGCAGGGAACGAAATTCGCATAGCAACACTCTCCACCGGCGACTGCTTCGGCGAAGTCGCGCTCGTCGAGTCTGTGCCCAGGACAGCCACCGTCAGGGCTCTGGCGAAGGGCTCCACTCTGGCACTGGATCGCAGGGATTTCCTGAAAGCGGCGGAGGCTGTCAAAGGCGCGGACGTCATCTCTCTGGTGCAGGGATATCACATGATGTACCAGTCTCCCTTCTTTTCCAGCCTCGAGACAGAGGCGATGACACAGCTTCTGCATATGGCAGAGAGGGTATCCGTTGAGCCGGGACAGGTCGTCATCAGCCACGGCGATGTGGGAGACCGCTTCTACGTAGTTCTTAAAGGCGAGCTCGATGTGATGGATGGCGATGAGAAACAGGTCATAAGGACGCTCCGGCAGGGAGACCCGTTCGGGGAGATCGCCCTTATGGCCGATACCACGAGAACGGCGACTGTGATCGCCCGGACTCACGGTGATCTGATAGCCCTCGACAGAGGGTCTTTCAACGAATTCTTCTCCCGATACTTCGCTATCGGGGAAAAGCTCGAAAAGCTCGGCGCCCAGAGGCTTTCCGATTACTCGGGAGGTGCTCATTGACAGCGAGAATCCTCTGGAAGATCGTGCCCCTCATAATCCTCGTCTGGGCTTTCTATGCCAATGCCAACAGATTCATGACCCTGTATTGCTCATTGAAGAAGGCCGTATATGTCCAGATGACAGAATCAGAGATAAAGGTGACAGGCAAGGCTGTGACGGCTGAATACCAGTATTCAAATAAGCTCCCTGAGTCGGACAGCTTCATACAGTGGATGAAGAACCGGATCGATCAGAGGAAGAAGCGCAAGAGAGCAGTAGGTACAGACTACTTCGGACAGTATTACATCTTTTCGAAGGGATTTAACGATGAGTTCACGATAACGAGCAAGGGGCCTGACAAAAAGCTCAACACCCGGGACGACATCAAGGTGAAGTTCTCGGCGAAGATGGGCACTGATGAGACGTCACCTTCCAGGTGACGAGGGACACTGAGCCGTCAGGAGATTGAAAAATCTCACCGATTTATATCAGGTCGTGCCCTAACGATAAATGAATGTCAGTTGACTGAAACATAACTCAACAGCTCCTCAAAGCTCCAAATTTTGTCGGTAAGGCCAGCAGCCATAAATGGAGTTCTATGGATGCACTTTTGCCCCTCTGTACATAAACGCCATACCCTGCTATCTCCGGCAGTGCTCCGGACGCCGGGAGGAGATCCCGGCGCCAGTATTAATAACATTCTGCGGAAACACTCTTACTGGCCGGTCTGCGGCGGATCGTCGATGCCAGGCGACGCATATGTATCATGATCGAGAAGGCTGTATTCCGCCCAGTCTGTGTATGCGGCAGGGCGGGGAAGAGGAGTTGTTGCATTATCTGATACCAGAGCGTTGGTCAGATGCTTTTTGAATTCATCCATCGGGACCCTTGCCCGTCCGTCCTCTCCACCCCAGGGATTGCCAATATATGCATACTGCTGGCCGTCCTGCTCATCTGTGCCAATTCCCTCGAGGCTGACCCGATGGCCTCCAGGCCCCCACATCATCCCGACGAGCACGTCCTGGCCGTTATTAAGGGCGTCCTGCAGCTGCGACACAATCTGATCCTTGCTCAGTGTGTCAGACGGCTTCAAGACGGTGGCGTTGTCGCCGAGAAGCTTTTCATAGGCATACTCGATCTGGGGTGGAGTGAGGCCTGAGCCTCCTCCAGTATGAGCGTCGAATCTGTTGCTGTATGAGTTATATGAAAAGTCTCTTTTTTCATCATCGTTCACCGGGCTGTTGGGAGATACGTTATCTGCAAGATCCATTATCGCCGGTGTCATGAGCCTGGTCGAAAGCGTTCTTCCATCGTCCATGTTGTTTTGCGCCCTGTCTGTATTGAGGGGGACATCCCACGGCGTATGGAAGCTGAAGTTCTTCTCCTCGCTGGGGACGAGGTCAGAGGGCTTTCCGTCCTTGCTGGCCAGGGAGCCGAGGACATCCAGATATCTCGCAGGGTTTCTCTCAGCCAGCGCCCGCTGGACTGACGTGGCGGCGCAGGTTCCCTTGTCCATCTGCGAGATGTCCTGCGGCGCCGCAATGTCGTGAAGCGCATTCGCCAGCAGCTCTGTCTGGTCGATCCCGTCTCTGAGGTTCAGGGAAGGCGAGTTGAGATTTTCCAGCCCGTTCAGCACAGAGTCATCGATTCTGCCGTCCTGGACAAGTGTCTTTGCATCTCCGGCAATATCGTCGTGGATGCTGTTCTTCAGCTGTGAAACCAGGTCTTCCTTAGCGTCATCAGGAAGCTGTGAAAGGAATCTGCCCAGGATTCTCTCTTTCGACTGCTCAGAGCGGTCGCAGTTGTTTATCGAATTCATCATGTTCTTACTGGAGTCTTCGGGAAGGTTTTGCTTCAGATATTTTAACGTCTGCGTCTCATAGCTGTCAGGCAGATTCTCAGGGATCTCAGGCGGATTCTTCTGGAATATCTGATCGATCTCGTTCTGAAAGGTTGAATCCAGATCGCCGAGGATTCCGAGATACTTGTCCTGCTGATCTCCGGTAAGATTCTTCCACTCAGGGATATTCTCCAGCTCCTTGCGCATGCCGTCGCTCTTTTCCTGAATGTCGGTCCTGGTTTTTTCCGATGCCTTCGCTTTTTCTTCCGGCTTCTGTAGATCGGTGAGCGAGCTCTTCAGCTGCTGAAAAGATGACGATTCCGGTGACTGGGCTGCCCTTTCTTCTGGATCGCAATCAATGGTGGATCTGTCTCCGGCAGCCTGAGGAGCAGGTGCGCTCCCTGGCTCTGATGAGCCTGATGGGGCTGAGGCGCCGCTTCCCTGCGAGACTCCGGAAGACTGGGACGGCGAAGATGACTGTGCAGGTGCTGATGGCGCTGATTGTGGAGAAGATGACACCGGCTGTATCTCTGACATAGTACCTCCTGACTGAACTGATAATCGTAATTTCTTCCAATATCATATTATCACGGCTTTCCGGTGACAGTAAAGCTCCACCGGCAATCCATATGAAAAATTGTTTTTCGAAATTACTGTGCAAATGTTATACTCACCAGCATAACAAACTGCGGCATTCTAAATTGCCAAATGAGCGTTGATAGATGATTCCAGAAGTTTTGACAGTGCAATTTATAATGCGCGTTTGTATATAATGCGCGTTTGTATAGCACTGCTACGATGAAAAATATGAGAAGACACTTATGGATATTGGAGACCTGTCATACGTGACACACTTTTCAAGTTTCTGGAATGCGGAAATCTGCATAATGGGTTCGCGAGGGTTTGCTGTGACTATTCAAAGTATGCAGGTGATGGCGGAAAGATGTCAAAGTAAATAATATTGGATCCGATACACCCTGGTGGGCCTGCGCTGCTTCAGCTAATCATGTAAAGAGGGCTGTGTCATCGGATGACATCAGGACTGCTTATACTATATGCTGTTTTTCACAAAACTCCAATCTGCTGAAAGTGTATTGTATCTTTCAACTTTCATGCATTCTGCTGGATGAAGCTCATTACAGGTTGCATGATGTAAAATCCAATAGCCAAGATATCAGAAGCCTGGAAATTCCGTACTGCAGCGCCTTTATGTTCCCATGCAAAGATATTAATAACCACAATGAAAGGAGTGTAAGTAATGAAAAACAGAAAGAAACAGAAAAACATATCAATCATAGGAGGATGGATAATAAAGAATCTGCCCGGAATTATAATTTTTACATTCATCTTTTTTGCCTCATGCATTCCCTTTTATGTTAATGCACAGATAATAAAGGGAGGTCAAGGGCAGGGCAATGTTTTAGAGATGGGGCAGGGAGATTTCACTGCAGGCAAAGACGGCTTTACTTCAAATTACGGCCTGGGCTCTCATTTGGGGCGGAGACTTATCGGTATAAGAATAACTCAGGTAAAGTCGAATGTCACAAGGATTCAGATCAGATATCAACGAAAAAATGGAGCAGTTATATACGATGGCCCGGTTCGTTCTGGACAGTTCATTACACTGCCCACCAATGACTTGACTGTTACCGGCTGGGTGAGCGGTGGCGGTAACCATTACAACGCTGTGAAATATGTCAAATGCTGGCGTTGATATCGGCTCCCATTGAGATGAGAAGCCCGGCAATCTTCAGGTTTCCCTTTACACATGCTGCATGGAGCGGCGTGACGGAATCTCTGTATTTTGCCGATATGGCAGAGAGGTCGTTCTTCAGGATGTCCTTCACCGCCTCATAATCTCCTGCCGATATCGCTTCGAATATGCCGGAGCCTCCTTTATCCCTGTCCGATTGTTTCAGAGATTCCTGGCTGGCTCCATCGTGATGGCCGCGCTCTGCGCCGCCATCTTCCTTCCAATCGGAGTGAAAATGCGGGTTCATCATCGTTCTCGTCTCTCCATCTGTTCAATCAGATATCAGCATTGATGCCCGGCATCGCCGGATCGCAACAGATGCATGTGGAAATATATTCTGTAAAATTCCCCTGAGAACCAGAGAATGGAGAAAAATCCATTAATAAAGTAGATTATAAAACCAGATTTCAACGGCGTCATGATCATTCTTGCTGCTCAGAGTATCAGGATATGAAGCTGTTCTGCAGGCGCTCATCTAAGAAAAACAAAGTGACAGCAGACTGAGGAGCGCATTACGCTGCCTTATGCGTCTCGCCCGCTCCAGGCCTCCGCTATTTCCCGCCGGAGCTCTTATGGACATCTATCCTCACGCCGTCTATCTCAATATAATCGTCGTTTACCTCGAGGGAACCGGAGGCGCTGTCGCCCTGCAATTTCTCATTGAGAGCGGCCAGATCCTGCTGGATGGCGGCTTTGCTGGCCTCTTCCTCTTTCATGGCTGTCTCGATGATTTCGTTCATCACCTTGAGGCGGACCCTTACCCCCTCTTCGTCAGTCAGCGAGTCGACGGCGCCTGCGCCTATGCCTTTCTGGGCAAGCTTCTTTATATCATCGGCTATCGTGCTGTCGGCCTGCATAGCTTCAAAGGCGCCGCGCAGAGCTTTGCGAACGTCGCCCCACAGGAGCCCTTCCTGAGATGTCTTGACGGCGAGCCTGGCAAATATCCCTGCCCGCGAATCGGTTGAACTGACCGGCTGATTGAACGAATCCAGGAGCGCAAGCCTGATCCTGAAAGCTGAATCGTCGGTCATCTCATTGTGCCCGCCCATGTTTATTGCAAGGCTGGCGAGAGCCTTTTCGTGCCCGCCTGATTTCGATCTTCCCTCGATATAGTCGAGCGCTCCCTTGAGGGCTTTCCGCCCGTCACACATGGGGATGCGCGTCGAGACCGCTTTTTTGGCCGCTTCAGCCAGTAAAGCGGCACTTGAGCCTGTAAGTGTCGATGCCTGTATGATCTCATCGAGCAGAGCAGCCCTGATGTGCGCTCCCGTCTCGTCGTGCATCTCGGCGTTACCTCCCATCGAGACTGCCAGGCCTGCAAGGTCTCTCTCCTGAGGAGAGGCCAGCGCTTCACTGGCAATGCATTTACACGCTCCTCTGAGGGCTTTTCTCTCAGAGGCTGACGTGAAGCCTCTGTTCACTGTTGCCTGCTTCGCCAGCTCTGCCATCATTACGCCTGGTGAGCCTGCTGGATATTTTGAGCTGATAAGCGCATCCAGCACCGTTGTCTGCGCTTTCAGGCCTGCCGCAGCGTTTATACCCGCACTTCCAATCGAGGCGCCGAGCCGCCCGATCATCTTCTCAGTAGGGGTGGCGCTGGGATATGCGGCGAGGCTCTCAAAGGCCCCTCTGAGCGCGCAGGCTTCGTCGGCAGGGCTGCCTGCAAGCGCCGCGGCATCGCGCGCTATAGTGCAGATGGTTTTCATGTCAGGTGAGGCTTCCAGGCCTTTATCTCTCAATACGTTGAACAGATTGCTTCTCACTGCGCCGGAGCCATCTCCGCTCATCTGTTCCCCGCTGCCCATTGCAATGCCCATCTGCGCGAGAGTCTTCTCATATTCTGTCCCATCAGCGTCATTCTTTATGAATGAAAACGCTGCTTCCGCAATCCTGGACTTCTCGTCCAGAGACACGCCTGAATTCATGGCGGCCTGTGCGATATCTGCCGCCGTGTCAAGATCCCTCTTTCCGGCCGCCTGCGGAGCTGAAATGATATCCAGCAGAGAAGTGCTCACTTTAAACGCGATTCCAGTCTGCATGTCCTTCCCCATGTCGACGCCGTACTGGGCGAACCTTTTTTCCCTGTCTCCGGCGTTATTCAGCTTTGTGACGGTGTTCAGCCCCATTTTGATGACAAAGGCCTTTTCCTCTTCACTGAGCGCTGGGGAGCAGAGCTCTTTCGTCTTTTTTGCCAGGCTCTCTGCAGTCAGAGTGAATTCATCTTTCCGGCCAGGCAGGCAGTCCATCATCTTCAGCATGATGTCCCGTGCGGCAGTATCGGTGAATTGTCTCTCCTTTCCGATGGAGAGCGCCATGGACGAAAGGGCTTCTGTGCCATCATCGCCTTTGCAGTACTGGCTGATTGAGGCGAATGCACTGCGAAGCAGTTCTCTGGAGACGGAGGGCTCAGTATCGTCCTTCAGCAGTGATAGGGCTTTGTCTATAACAGCTCCCGGGCCGGACTCTTTTGCAATCGCATTGTCGGCAATCGAATGAAGTATGTCTCTCTTCACTGAGGCACCGACATCATCGCCCATTCTCTCCGGAATGTTCATCCCGAACGCTGTCAGAGCCTTTTCTGCTCCTGAAGATTCATCCTGTTTCAGATGTACATATAATCCGCGGAGCAGTAACTGATCATGGCTCTTGGCGCTCAGCCCCTTAATATTGTCAGCCAGATCGAGGGTAGTCTTTACTACGACTGGGGCGAGAGGGGAGCTGGAGATGCCGGTCTGGGATATGGCGGTGAGGATCGAGCTCTGGGCGAGAGCCGTCAGCTCAGGCGCAGTTCCTATGCTCTTGGAATCCATCGTTGAGCCAAGGATTGCAAGTTTCTTCTCATTGTCAACAGTATTCGGATCTTTGGCGATTACCTCAAAGCCGTTTGCGCGGATCTGCTCGCCGTCAGTGTCAGGCATCCGGAAGGTTATGACTCCGCCGTTGCTCTGTGACTGGGCCGCATCGAGCGCCGTGCGCGCAAGTAGTCCCCCGATTGTGTCGGCAGCAGGGATACCTGCCTTGATGATGCTGAAGATGAAGGACTCAGCCTGCCTGGCAGACTGTGTGGCGATCGACTTGTTTTTACCGACCGCCCAGCCAAGACAAGCCAGGGACTTTTCGGCCTCAGTGGTTTCGGGGGAGGAGTAAACATCGCTGAAGCCCTGGCAGAACAGCTCCCTTTTCTCGCTTTCCTCGGCTGCCTTGTCTGCCATTTCGAGATACCTGCAGGAGATGTCGCTCCCGGCCGGGCTGTATGTGGTTCTGCCTGATTGATCGCCGATTGTCATGGATATTTTCTCCTGCCTCTCACACGGCCATCTGCCGTTCTCTCCTGATTGTGCCCCGCTCTCTGAGTCTGATTCCTAATGGCAATTGTACTAGACTCTAATGTGAAATACAAGTTCCTGGAATGGTACAGTTTGTTAAATTACCGGGACAAAAAAGCAGAATGATGCACCTGTCGTAAATTACTTGACAGGATGCCGACAATTTCAAACCGTGTCATCTGTCCCGCCTTTACTGGCGATGTGTCTGGCCTTCGGTAAAGCTGAACTGACCGGACACAAGTTGATGATTGCTACAGGTCTTTCTTCCGCAGCTTCTTTGATGGTTACTGCTCAAGGGAGCCACAAATTTAAGGAAACCACAGATTTCATATACATCAAAGATGAAAGATACGGTGAGCTTCCGGATGAGATAAAGAAAGCCATAAGGACAGGCTCGTGGTACAGGCGCTCTTCACCTGACGAGGCCTGGCCTCTTGATGAGGATGATGAGGACATGCTGATGGAGCGCGACCCCCTCCTGGAGGAGCCGTGGAGATATTTTGAGGATGTCGATGACTTTCTGGCCTATGAAGCAGAAGTCGCTGAAAAGAAGACGAAAAGCGAGCTGTGTGCGGGTCTGGGCTGCCGGGATGGGGAGTGCAGACAGGCTTGCTGCGATGACGAGACTCTTGCGAAAGCCAGGGAGATCTGCACGATGCCTCACGGCGCAGACCCTGCAGAGACATTTGTGATGGATATACTTGCAGATCAGGTCGGCACTCTGCTCCGGGGCTCGACTATGCAGATCAGATTCTTCCTCCCTGAGGAGCTCTTCTGGAAAAAGCAGGCATCCCGGAGAAGGTGGCTTTCACCGCAGGCACCGCCTTTGATGCAGCATGTGCCGGATCAAAGAAGGGAGCCAGAGAGGTAGCAGATACAATAAAGGAGAATCCTGTTCTGAGCGGTGTCATAATAAGCGCTCTTGTGGCCGGGGCGGGATATCTGGCATATCAGTATCCGGGCAGCCAGGGAACAAAGTAGAAGAACAGTCTCCTGAGACTTTAATGGAATGTCCTGCTCTCAGCCAGTCAGGCTAGAGGTATTCCAAAGATCACCGGAAGAAACGGCCTCTTAAATGGAATTTTCTTTCGGTGTTTTTTCATCCCCCGTTTTTCCAGGAGAAGGATTTGAAAAAGTATTGCAGAAAAAAGTGATCGAGGGTGGTAGCGGATAATAATAAAATCAGGAAGATGTTACTAAACAGGTGTGAGGTTTGCGATGAATGAAAATGAAGAGGAAATCATATTAAAAACACATCATCGAAGGGCAACAACATATATCAAAGAGAAAAAGGTTGGAGAAGCATTACAGGAGCTAAAAGCGGCACTCAACATAAATCCCAAGGACTTTACCGCATATTTTATGGTGGCTCAGATTTATTTCGCTTCAAAGAAATTTGATGAAGCAGAAAGATTCTGTCAGCAGGCAATTATTGTCAACCCAAAGGATGTAAGGCCGTGGGTCATAATGGGCAACATTTTCATCAGCAGGCAGCAGTATGATCTTGCTATCTCCCAGCTTCCCATGGGGCTTGCCATTGACAGCAAGAACTACCAGCTTAAATACCTCATAGGATACAGCTATGCCAAAAAGAAGGAATGGGCCAAGGCAGAACAGTTTTTGAACGAGGCACTGCAGATTGACCCTCAGAATGTACAGGCCAGAAATGCGCTTCAGGTTGTGCAGAAGGCCAGGTCCGGAGGCTAGTCTCTAATCATTTCAGCTCTAAAGATCTGTGATGGTTATTGATACTGTCGAGAATAAATGCACCTATTCTGTCTGCATCAAGTGGTGAATACTCAGCCGGGATCGATGATAATGGAATCTCTGCTCTGGCCGCGTATCGATGCCCTCCGGCCTTCCCCAGTCGGAGAAAGGTCTTTACAGCCATCTTTCCCACGTCTTTTCTTTCTCTCCACGATCTCATCACAATTGTGAGATGCTTCTCAGTTATCGCTGATACTATGCTCCAGGTTATTCCCTTGATACGAAGAAGAAAGTCTGCCAGGATCGGGCATATCTCGTCACGCTCCACAGTGCCGATATGAACATATGCAAGGCTTTTATGAAAGCTGACATCAGCAAGTGCCTTTGAGATATATTTTAAAAGTGTTCTTGGTATCTCAGAGCCTTCTATCGTTCGGAGCACTCCGATTTTAATCTTCGGGAGGAGATGGCCGAGAATGTTGAGATCGTGATGGCTGCTTGTTCGCCTGAACATGTCGGTATCAGTTTTTATGGCATAATAAAGAGCCGTTGCGAGGCGCGGGGTGATTCTGATATCAGCCTGCAGGAGATACTCTGTCATTATCGATGCTGTTGCGCCATAGTTTATGCGTATATCTGTGAAAGGCACGGGATGCTCGAGAGTGCTGGGGTGATGATCGATGATGACACTGAAAGAAAGATGGCATAGCAGCAGGTTATGGGAAGGTTGTCCATCCAGCATGACCAGTTTGCTGTATCGTGATAGATCTGACTGCCTGAATGGTTTATATCTGAGCTTGAGGAGACGTAGCATCGCTCTGTTATCCAACCGCTGAGTCTCTGTCAGATGTATTGTCTCACAGTGATGCACCCATTGTTTTATGAGGGTCTGGAAGGCAAAAGCACTCGCGATCGAATCAGGATCAGGAATGATTATTATGCCTACTCTGTCTTTTTGATTAAACAGTCTTTTCAGATGCTCTATTTTATCCTGCATATTCCGTAAAATCCCAGAGCGAGTGTTTGAGCTGCAATGTTATAATATCAGCCTTGTATCTGATGGCTCTTAATGCACTCTTTTTACTTCACCGTCCATAACGAATGAACTGCCTCCAAGATGATGTATCATCCTGATCTGCTCATTCTCAAGCTTCCAGATTTCATCGAATGAATCCTTGTCGACCCAGACTGCATTGACGTTGGCGATGAAGATGCTGTAGTTCTCTATGAAAGAAGGCTCATTGATCACTTCACATTCGAGATGACCGATGCAATCCTTGATCAGAGGCGCATTGACTGTCTCTGCTGCAATGGCAGAAAGGTTGAATTTTTCAAATTTGTCCACATCAGAGCCAGACACATTGCCGCATTTGACGACTACATCCACCATGGATGCGGGCGGAATGTTTACTACAAACCCCTTATGTCTTCGTATCCATTCAAAGGAGTAATTTCCTCTTCCTATGACCGCAGAGATGATAGGTGGCTCATGTCTCACAGGCATTAGCCAGGCTACGGGAAGGCAGTTATAACGTCCTTTTTCCACAGTGCAGGAGATCAGGCATACCGGTCCGTGGTTGATGAGTCTGTTAGCCTGTCTGAGAGGGATTTTTACCTTTTCTGTATCGCTCATGTAAACCTCCTGAATGAAGACTGAATCTGCCGGTCTGGGCTTCACTTTATGGATAAAGAAACTCACAGTGATTCTTCGCTGTTGTTTGTTATTCCTTCAACTGCAGCACTTTTGGCAGATGGTACGATTAAGGAGGGTGCAGCTGAAATCAACACGAACTCAATCTCATGCGGTATGAGGTTTTTAAAGCATCACATCTGTTATTGCCTTTTCTGCTCCTGGGCATTATCCTTTATATATGCCGTCTGCACTCATTTCTACCTCTCTGCCGACAGGCAGAAGTCTGTTTAAAGAGTTCGCAGTCATTTCACGTCACAATGAGGTTCAGAGCCATTCCTGTGAAGAGGAATACTGAGAGTTCTGCTGCAGTTATCCTGCCGCTTCCATCCAGCGTATATCCCTTTCAGAGTGTGAGTAACCTTGAGACAAATCCTAAGCCCACAAGATTTGTGACGCTTCGAAACAAGAATACAGGGGCTGTCTTTTCATTGAAAAATCAGCAAGACAGAGAGTTGGATATCACTGTGTCTTTTGATATCAGACTTTTCCATACAGTATTTCCGATAGATCTGAATTCATCAGACAGGAAGACACGATCGTCAGGTTCTTATGAGTATCTAAAAAACCTTCCCTGGATCTCTACAGATCAGGATGTCGGGAAGATACGCAGACTGGCTGGAGAGATAACTGCCGGTGAGACAGGCAGCTATTTTAAAACAGTCAGAATCTATCAATACATTCAAAAGCATTTTGTCTTCAGAGAGAGGCTGAAGCCCCGCAGTTTCGATGAATGCCTGGCCGATCACGAGCTGCAGTGCTGTGATGCCGCCCTTCTCTTTGTTTCTTTGTGCAGGGCTTCCGGCATACCTGCCAGATTCTATTCCGGCCTTTTCATCTCAAAAGATTTGTTTTACTATCCACAGACCCATTCGTGGGCTCAGGTATTCACTGAAGATACAGGTTGGATCCCTGTAGATGTGACACTGGGACGCTTCGATGACCGGAGCCGTTTTCTCTGTCTCGGTGAACAGAGAGCTTCCTATATTCAGCTCTGGGAAGGAGAAACACAGCTTGTCCTGGCCGAAAGGGAGAAAGATCGTGAAAAGCACTGTCCTCTGCTGATATCGATGGATGTCTACCCTGCCGGAGAAGAAGTGAAGCTCACTGGCGACGAGATAGCTCCTCTTGATCTGCGAGAGAGAAGAGCTATAAGGAGTCAGGTAAGGGAAGTGCATTCGGGAAAGGCCTGGGAACTTTATTTAAAGGCTTTAAACCATATTGAAGCCGGCGCTGCAGACAAGGCAGAGTTACTGCTGGAGGAAGCGGTAAAGGATTCACCTCTGTTCTCACAGGCCCATAAGGAATTGATCCATTGCTTCTGCAGCAGCGGAAGGGAGGTAGAGATAACACATAGATATGATGAGATCCTGAGAAAGAGCCCTTCCCCTTTCAACAGGTATTACTGCGGCTTGTGCAGGCTTTACTGCAATCGTTACGGTGAGGCTCTGAAGCTCTTCAATGAATGTGAGGCTCAAGGCTATATATCTTCAGAGGTTTATACAAGCATTGGTTTTATATATCAGAGAACAAAACAGCTTAAAGAGGCCGAAAATGCTTTTAACAGGGCTCTTGGAGCACAGGGAGAGCATTTCACGGCATACAGCAATTTGATTCTGATGTTCCAGGATGCAGAGGAATGGGGAGCAATGATTTACTGGGCCAGAGAAGGAGCCAGAGAATTTCCAGAAAATTCAGTATTTTACGGACAGGCCGGATATGGATTGATCAGGCTCGGAAAGCCACAGGAAGCTCTTCATTATATAAGAAAGGCGCTGGAGATGGAGCCTTCCATGGGGTGGTATCACGCTCTTGCAGGATGGGCGCATAGAGATATCGGTCTGAAAGAATCAGCACGGAAAGAGCTTGATCAGGCATTGAAGCTGAAGCGGGGGATATCCAATCTGAAATATTATGAGCGTATGCGTAATGAACTGAAATGAAAAAACCTTGTAATTCCAGAGAACAACACAATCTGGCTGCCTGCTGGCTGGACAGAGGTGATAAAAGCTCTGTCTACGGCGCTGTTTCGACAGATTCCATCAGTGAATCTCGCGTTGAACAGCTTCTAAGTCATGCCGTTCTCTCGCCTTTTGCGCATTACTGGCGGAGTGGAGGTTATTCTTTTCTATACCACAGTGTGACGCAGAAAAAGCTTTGCAGCTCCCTGTCGCTCTGTGACATAGTTGATTTTCTGTCTCTCCATCCGGATAAGAGGGGCAGATTGTCAGTCAATGCGATTCGTGAAGCTCGTCCTGCCGAGGTTCTACCCCTTCTGAAGCGTTTCGGCTTTCTCATCGATACTGAAGTGAATCCATTTGACAGTATTAAATTGCTTCAGAACACTATTGCGCTAAGGGAAGAGAGGTTCTCAATTCTCTTTCTTTTCTTGACTCATCATTGCAACCTCCGCTGCGAATACTGTCTGAAGTCCAGGGGAGCAGGTGCCCAGCCTGTTCAGCGCTCCATGGATCTCGGCACAGCTCTTAAGGCGCTTTTACTGTTCAGGAGGCTTAGCAGCAGCGGACCTGGAAATTCCACGATAGTTCTTTATGGTGGAGAGCCTCTGCTGAACAGCGAGGTGCTCTGGCGAGTCGTCAGCGAAGTGAGGACAGAGAGACGACTCTATGATCCTGCAGATGGAGAAACCAGGATTGAGCTTTTCACCAACGGCACCCTTATCGATGACGAAGCTGTTGATTTAATAAAGAAATATGAAGTGTATCCTGTCATATCCCTTGATGGAACAGAAATACCGCACAACAGATACAGGCAGGGACCACGCGGCGGAGGCTCCTTCAAAGCCGCAGTCAGAGGCTGCCGAGCCCTCATGAGGAAAGGGATTTTCCCTGCCATAAGCTGCACAGCAGGCGCTCATAATATCAATTATCTTGAAGAGTCGGTGTCTTTCTTCATAAATGAGTTGGAAGTCAGAGAGATCCGCTTCTATCCCATAAAATGCCTCCCTGGAGGGAACTCTCTGGAGCTTCCGTCTGAACACTTCGTCGAGTGCATCAGGAGGATCTACCCCCTTCTTCGCAGGCACGCGGTGATAGATAATGTGTGCTTCCCTCTTCTTCAAAGATTGTCGCTCGAGAGGATCAGATTCAAGAGCTGCAGCGCATATGGAGGCCAGCTCAGTGTGATGCCTGATGGAAGTGCAGGTCCCTGTATCAACATGGCTGAGGAATATCGATGTCTCTGGGGCAATGTGCTCGCAAGCTCCATAGACCAGTCAATTGCCGAAAACTCTTTCAGAGAGCTTTTTCTTAAACGCTCACCATATTTTCGAAATGAGTGCATTAACTGCCTGGCTGTAGCGCTTTGCGGGGGCGGCTGTATTCATGAGGGCCTTGTCAAGCACGGTGACTGTCTGGGAATGGATTCTGCTCATTGCACTGTGATGAAGTCATTGCTGCCATGGGCGATCGAGAGGCTTTTTGAAGAGATACCGCATAAGCTTCGACAGGAGAGCTGCTGATGGAATACCTTTCACCTGAGAGATTAATGAACTACCGGCTGTCCTTTGGCAGTGCGACAGAACATCGCCAGCGTCATTTCAAGCTTTCTCCGTATGTGTTCTTCTTCCAGAGGGGCTCGCTGTCTATGCTCTATCATTCGCTCTCAATGAAGGTTTTGGCCGGTGGAGTCAATCTGCAGCGTTTTTATTCACAGTGCAGTTTGAAAAACGGCGTTGTTCCTGTAGATCTTGATAAAGCTTATGAAGCGATACTGCCTCCGCTTATAGATCAGTCTTTTCTCATTGATTTAAATTCTGGCGATGATGAGCTTCTGCCGATTCTCAGGCGGAGAGAGTATGAAAATGACAGGAAGCCTTCGACACTGCACATCGTACCGACAACTGCGTGTAACATGCGATGCAGATACTGCAGTCACGATGCAGGCAGAGACGAATTCATGACCGTCCAGGAAGGACTGAGGGCAATAGCCATCTTCTTCGAATGCTGCGAAAAAGCCGAGGATATAAGCATAGTCATATCAGGATATGAGCCTCTTCTCTGCTGGGATGTACTCCTTCATCTGCTCGCTTTCAGCAGAAAGAGGGCAGGGGAGGTAAGGACAGGAAATCTCCGGATTGTGCTTCAGACAAACGGTGTACTGCTGGATGAAAGGAAAGCTGCGATTCTTAGGGATCTTGATATCTCGGTGCAGATCGCTCTTGATGGAAGGGAGAGAGAGCACGATCTGGCAAGAGTGACATCGAAGGGAAATGGGACTTACGCTGATGTTCTTAAGAGTTACAGAATCATGTCCGGCCATGGGATCACGCCTTCGCTTCGATGCAGAATCGGTCTTCATAACATTTCATCTCTTATCGAGATAGTGCACTTTTTTGTAGAGAACCTGGAATGCAGAGAAATTGAGTTCTCCTTTGTAAAAACTTCAGAGCTGGCTCTGCCATCCGGAATTGCAATTGAGAGAGCTATTCAGGCTTATCAATTCATTAGACGCTATGGGGTCAAAGAACTTTCAATAATGAAAAAGCTCAGTGCTTTTGTAGAAGGAAGTCCCGTTCTTTACGGCTGCAAGTATGGTCCGGCTCAGGTTGCAATTCTTCCGGGTTATATGGGCTCCAGGTGTGGTTTGCTGTTTCTGAAGGGAGGCTCGCGCCCATCTGAAGATTCGGCATCACTCATTCAACAGGCCGGGTATGGGAATGGTAATATGTCAGAACCTGATTTCGGCCGGCAGAAGATATCTGCGCCGTGTCTTATTTCTTCTCCATATTTCAGCAGTAACTGCAGGCGCTGTGCGGCATTGACTCTGTGCGGCGGTGTATGTTCTTATCATGAGAGCTCCATATCCGCTGTGGAGCTGAAAGAGGCGTGTATCCACGCGCAGGCTGTGCTGCAGTGGATACTGGATGATCTTGCAGCACAGATACTCCCCTGTGATCGTGACGGAGGTTTCTTCTTACTGTCATGTGCCGGAGATTTTTCAGATAGTATGAGAGACAGGAGAGGACACTGACTGATGAGAGAGCTTGATGTATTTGTTTATCTGGCAGGTGACAGTAATTTGATGGGGCTCTCCGACAAGGCGCGGAATCTGTTCTCCTCGATAAGCAGCCTCGAATGCCCTCTGCGATGTGCACTTATTGTGGAGTGGGACAGCCTTTCTTATCAGCTTTCAGAATGCGGTGCAACAAGCTTTTGTGCAAGTGGAAGAGAAAGAAAGCTTGAGTCTCTTGGCGTGAAGAACTCGGCATCACCTGAGACGCTTTTCCGTTTTCTGCTGGAGGGCATCTCAAACTATCCGGCCAGAAGAACTGTGCTCATTCTGATGGGGCATTCTGATGGGTTTCTGGGACTCTGCTGCGATGATACAAGCAACGATGAGATGAAAATTTCATCGCTTGCCTCCGTGCTGAAAGAGTTCGCTGAGAGAACAGGAAAAACGATTGATGTGGTAGTGTTTGATTCCTGCTGGATGGCCATGATTGAGGTAGTGCATGAGCTTTCAGAGTGTTGTTCTATGATTCTGGCTTCACAGGATGAAGTTCTCTATGAAGGCATTCCTGTCAGGGAGATAATTCTCGACCTCTTTAATATGGCTGAAAGAGGTGATGTGGAAGCCTGCGATATAGCCTGTTCAATGCTGCGCACCATAGCATCTTCACCCTCTTCTGAAGATAAAGGAACTCTCAACTTTGTCACACCTCAGTTTTCTGTTCTGATGCCGTCCAGGAGTATGGCGCTGAAAGATGATTTTGCCAGCATGTGCAGGGAAATAAGCCTTCTTGATCGCTGTAATTTAAGGGAGATTTATAGAATACAGAGTATTCTGTGGCACAGCGGCAACTACTCTGTCAAATCAGAGCCATATCTTTTTTTCTGTGATCTGCGTCATTTCTGTGAATGTGTCATAGACAGCAGCAAGCTGCCTTTCAGTCTGAAGATAACTGCCTCAGCGCTGGCCTCCCGTCTTGAAGAGTTTGTTATCGGTACAGCAAGGCAGGGCTCTTTGACATCGATGAGCAGAGGCCTCTCATTTTTCTTTCCGACAGCCTCTTATGCTGATGATGATGTGCTTGCGTGCTATTCAGCGCTCAAATGGCCGTGCCAATCAGGCTGGATAGATCTGCTCAATGTTTTCCGGAAGGGCTGCTCATGAACAAAAGAAAAGGTTTTCATCTCTATCTGGAGCTTTATTCCAGTGAGCTGCCGGGATATTGGCATACTGTCACTCCATTTGAGAAAGCAGGAGAGATCCCTTTCCATATGCTCAAAGAGTTTCTATTAAGGGAGAAAGAGCAAATCGAGTGTCTCCATCTGTCTGGAGGTGAGCCTGTTCTTTATGACCGATTCTATCAGCTTCTTTCCTTTCTTGATGAACATGCTTTTCCTTATTCAATATACAGCTTCGGATGCTGGCCGGAGCCCTCGCGCCTGATCGATGCAGTCGCCAGCTCTTCCTCCTTTCTTGGCTTCACTTTTCATCTTGATGATGCAGAGCAGTGTTCTTCGACAGTGTCATATTCATCAACGTCTCTTTCGGCATTATATGATGCTCTTGATATGGTATCTGAAGAAGGTCTTCCTTTTCAGGTCATGACTGAAATCAGGGCACACAACAGGAAAGAGGTAAAGGAGCTGATCAGATTGAGTATGAGAAAGGGAGCTTCTCAACATCTGTTCAGTCGCTATGTTGGCCCGATACGGGAAGGTTTTACAATAAACCGCGCTGATTTGAGGGAGATTCTTGCCTGTATCAGGGCTGCAGGAAATACAGGGTTGCCGGTCAGAGCAATATCCTGCTTTCCCAGGTGCTTTTTCCCTGAGTCGCACGGCTGTCGTGCCGGTGAAGATTTTGCTGTCATCACACGTGCAGGAATACTCAAGCCCTGCCATTTCACCTGTTATCAATATGGCGCTATCATTTCTTCATCACTTGAGGAGTTAATGTCCGGCAGCAGTGCAGAAAGATGGAAGATGATTCGTTCACCTCGATGCAGCAGCTGTGAAGCAGCAGAAAGCTGCAGAGGAGGATGCCCGGTTTACATCAATGACTATCTGATGCACTGCGATCCATTGATGTATTATGGAGCTTAGTTCGGACTTCACTTCTATCTGCAACTTCAACAAAGTTAACATTTTGTAAACTCTAGCCTTTCCACTTTACTTTTATTCTGGTTTAAGTGATAACATGATAGGACTTATTGTATCTTTATTTATTTGAAAAAAGAACGGCTGTGAAAAGGACCCATAACGCCATAACCACTTATTTGTAGGGGGAGAGTCATATGTCAGACGGCATGATAGATCGCGCAATGCAGTTCAACTACCAGATGCTCCGTCCCAAGGACGTTGAGGACAAAAAAGAAAAACAACCTCAGAAGGCAGATGCCGGGGCAGAAGGCACTGAAAGTGCCAGGGATACTGAATCGCAGAAGCCTGCCAGGCAGGCTGTCACAAAGGATACTTCTACCAGGCCATTGATGGATGGTGTTAAACAGGAAACTGCCAGGCAGGCCGAGCAGCCAGATACACGCAAGCTTGGTCAGGAGAAGGAAGACTTTGTCCCTACAACTCAGGAGGAGGTTCAGACTCCTGAGGCTGCCAAAGACCTTCAGGGACCGCTGGCACAGTTGGTGCAGAAACAGGCCTTTGCGCCAAAAGAGGCAAAGATCTTTACTACTCCGACAGCGTCTGAAACAGCAGAAACCCAAAAGCAGCAGGACGCTGAAGGGGCTGCAGAGACATCCGGTACTGCCGCAGGGACGAGCGGAAAGGCCATGCGCACGCGCTCCCAGGTGTCAGACTTCTTCATGGAAAGCTGGCTTGATTTTGCCGGCTCTGCCAAAGATGAGAAGCCAAGGCTCATGGAAAATGAAAAAGATGAACAGCAGAATATAAGACAGGAGCGCTGGGCGCTTCCAGATAAGAATGTTGCACTCGAGAATCAGATCAAAGCCATGATCTCTCAGGGCTCTGCACATTATATGAAGCCCAAGGAGAAGGATGATAAGGCAAAATCCACTGATGGCACACAGATTAACTCTGATGGAGAAGAAAGCAAGGAGAATAAACCCGGTGCAGGGCCGCTGTCAGCCTCATCAAGCCGAACCAGTCAGAAACCAGGCGATAAAAAGACATCTTCTACAGGCTCAGGCGGAGCCAATATGCCTCATTTCCTGGCTGGTGGGCGTCAGCAGTATATGTCGTCTCAACTGGGCAAAAAAGAGGAATCCTCCGGACAGTCAAATTCGCAGCGAATTGTATCTGTAAGAGACAAAACGGATTCATACAGGAATGTATTCGGCCTGTCAAATGCGCGTCAGCGCAGGGAAGCTCCATACATGCCTCCGGCAGGTCTTGGAGGATTCACACCAAATTCTGTATTAACTCAGAATAAAGACACTGCACAGGAATCCTCTGTCAAACCGACTCAGGCCAGGGCTGGAATGATGGGGCCTGTAGGAAGCGGCATGGTTTCATCTTTCAATGGTAATATCGGCAAGGGACTCCCACCGATTGCATCAGGGACAATTGGTTCATCCCGTCAGGCATCGCCCGGAATAGACAGTAAAAAGCCTGGTGCAGGTCAGGAACCTCCGATGGCGCTATCAGGCAGCCAGGAAAAGAGCATCCCTCAAGCTCCATTGCTTGAGCCAAAGCTTTCGTTTACATCCTCGGCAGATCAGCAGAAACCAGGTGAGTCCAGGGCTCCTGCTGGCGGCGACAAAGCCACAGCTCCAGCTCCTGCTGGCGGCGACAAAGCCGCAGCTCCTGCTGGCGGCGACAAAGCCGCAGCTCCTGCTGGCGGCGACAAAGCCACAGCTCCAGCTCCTGCTGGCGGCGACAAAGCCACAGCTCCAGCTCCTGCTGGCGGCGACAAAGCCACAGCTCCAGCTCCTGCTGGCGGCGACAAAGCTGAAACGGCGACACAGCCTGAAACAAAGGAAACGAAGAAAGAAGAAGATCCACAGGCTCTGAAGTACCAGGAATCACAGTGGTACAAAGGTCTTTCAAAAGAAGATCAGCAGAAGACCGATACAACTCTCACCAATCTCTCAGTAAAGGACCGGCAGTCTTTTGACAAGTCCATGGGCTCCCTTGAGGCGGAGGAACAGAAAAAAGCCCTTTCCTGGATGGATCAGGCCAAGGATCAGAAGAATCCTGACGAAGTCAGGAGTCAGATTGCACAGAATCTCGAGAATCTGACTGATAAGGCAAAGGATCCGTCTGTATGCTCCGATGCAATTAAGCTCCTGGACAGCATAAATCCTGAAGACAGGGCCGGCGCGATTGACAAGATGGCCACTTCACTGGGCGGCATCGATACAGCCCAGCAGAAGGACTTCCTTAAGCTTCTTAACAGTGCGCCTGAAGTTGACGGAAAAGATGGCAAAAAGTTCAACAGCAGAAATGAGCTTCTCACAATTGCCAGCAATATGAACCCTGGAGAGCGCAATTCACTCGTCAAGTCACTGGGCTCTCTCTCGCCTGAGCAGCTTCAGAAAACGATGCAGCACGCTGCCCAGTCCGAATACTACAATAAGCTTGACGGTTACGGCAGCAATCAGACAAAAGCTGATGCGCTGAAGCTGACATCTCTTTTCTTCAAGGACGGTACAGCGCAGCGTGATCCCGCGCAGATTGACAGCCTTGTCAAATCCACGCAGGATACTCTCGGGAAGAGTGAAATTGACAGAAAAACTGTCATAGACAAGATGATGAAAGGCGACCCTAAAGTAGCCATCAGGACAATGGAGTTCATTGAAAAGCCTGACGAAAGGACACTGGGTGGGAAAACAATAGACGGAAAGCCGCTGGAGGCATCAAAGATAACGAAGCTCCCCCCTGAGCCCGGAGCCAACGCCACCACGGAAGAGAAAGCCGCTTATCAGAAGGCTGTCGAGAACAGACAGGCCGACGTACTTCTTGAAGCTCATACACGTCTGAACATGGGCAATGCAATGGAGCTTGATCCCCAGTTCAAGAAGGATATGGAAGCGAAGTATGAAGCGAAGCTCAAGAAGGAAAACTACGGCGCCGAAGAAGCCCAGGAGCTGATGACAAAGAAGGGTATGCGCGATCTTTTCCTGTCCCAGCACTTCAGCGCCGAAGAGCGTGAAAAGCTCGCCAGGAACCCCGGCGGAATTCAGCAGGCGATTCAGGATAAGCTGATTTATGAAAAGGTCAACGGTGCTGGCTCTTCAAGAGAGTCTCTCGATGAAGCTTTAAGGACAATAGGGTATAATGACAAGGAGATTGCAGAGCTTAAGAAGGCCAAAACCCAGCAGATTGATCAGAAAGGCGCCGATCAGCTCACGACAATGTATCTCAACCTGTCTCGTCTGCAGAGAGGACGCGGTGATGTCAGCAACGAGTATCTCCTCAATACGCAGCGGGAAATATCGGCTGTAACAATCGATGGAAGCAATGATGCCAAGCCGTTCTTCAACAGTGAGACAAGGGGGCTGGTGCTGCCTAAAAGCATGACCGTGCCTTTTGACCGTACTAAGCCTCTCGATCCGGCCAATGCCAGGGAGATGGATAAGAACATGGCGCTTCTTTCGCATGAGCTGACTCACGTTGCGTACATGGGCGCAATGGATAAGGAGAACTCAGGCTCACAGATAGGCCTTGCCTTTGTCTCCAAGTCAGGTCAGCTCACCGAGAAGATGAGAGATCCTGAGTTCCAGAACAAGTGCCTCAGCTCACTCGAGAATACCTATAAGGCTCTGGGGTACTCGGATCAGGAGATCCGCAACATCAAGGATGAAGCTCTGAGAGACTCTGATGAACTGCTGGCTCATTATCAGACTATTGAAGTGCTGGCTAAGAACGCCAAAGATCCGAAAATAAAGGAGGCAGCACAGAAATCTCTCGAGGAGATGCCCAAGGAAATCGGAGATTTCACCAGAACGTGGAAGAAGGGTGAGCTTCCCAAGAATGAGCAGATCTATGATGCAGCCGTGAAGACTGAAATTGGCGACAAGGCCAGGGATTTCAACGGAATAAGCAATAACTACTATCAGAAGCTTCAGACTGATTTCGATGCGAACAGACAGTTCAGGGACAATGCCGCCAAAAGGTTTGAAGAGCTTGGCGTACCGCAGGCTGATATACAGAAGAAGATCAACGAGATGCTTGCAGATCCTGGAAAATTTGCAGATGGATTCAAAGAGCTCGCAGTCAAATCAGACAGTGACTCTGCCAGTGATGTTCAGAAGCAGTTCCTTAATTCGCTGCCATCTGATGTGAGCAAACAGTTGAATAGTTGGAGAAACAACAACAACATCATCGAAGGTGGAAGCTATAAAAAAGCTTATGAGCTTCTGGATTTTGCAAGCACAAATCAAAAGAGCATCAATGATTCGTATGCGATGTTGACAGATCTCAAGCTCGACAAGGCCATTCGCAACAATAAGAGCTTTAAGGAGCATCTGCTCAAGCTGACACAGGCAACCATCCATGCTGATGCGGTTTCAAAGGAAGATCCGTTTGGTGGATTCGGCTTTGGTCTTTTCGGCTTCGGAGGAGGGTTTAAATCACTATTTGCCGATATTAACAAGGATTTTGCAAAGTCCGGTCTTGACGATGTTACTCAGAAGATCATCAGACAGCGTGAAAGATATTATCACGCCATCGGCGCTCACAACTTCAATGCAGGTGAGAACTTCAACCATCAGCAGCAGGTTCAGGACTTCAATCCGGCAGGCTCAAACAAAGGCGGCAATCTGAATCCTGTAGACAGGATTGATGTTAGAAATTACAATACCGTAAGGCCAGGCATGCAGTATCCGAATGCAACAGGCACCCGTCCTGGGCAGATTCCGAATAATAACACATGGAACAACGTCAATACAGGAACAAATATGGGGACAAATCAGGGACACAACATGCAGGGCAACGCCGGTACTGATCAGGGGCAGCCAGGTGCCAACAGGATAGGACTGAGGCCTGACGGTCTTCAGAACGTTAATCAGAATTTTGGAAATCAATACAATCAGTCTGCCGGCAGCACGACAGGCGGCCAGATGTCCAACCCGCTGAACTCTTCAAATCAGTCCGGTTATCAGAATACAGGAACTCAGGCCTCTTCGGATATCTATCAGAGTAATCCTGAAGAACAGGTGGATTTCAGCGATCGAACCCTTGCTGTGCTGGAAAAAAAGCGGGCTCAGGCAGAAGCTGCGGCGCTGAAGGCAGAGGAAGTGGAGGCACAGGAAGCTGAGGAGGCAAAACAGCAGGAGCAGGCTAAGGCTGCTGAGAAACAGGAAGAGTCTAACAAGACCATGGAAGCTATGAAGCCCCTTCTTAATAACTCAACACCTGAAGCAGCCCAGAAACTGGCAGACCTTCTTGCCACACGCGCTTCCTCTCCTGATTCGGCGAAGGAGCTTCTGAAAAACTTCATGACAATGCTGGGAGGCAAGGATGGTCCCAAACAGGCGGCTCAGTTCCTTTCTCTTTCATCGGCATCGCCGGCTGGAACACAAAGTCTGATGCAGTTCCTCACTGCAGGCTCGCAGGATGCGGAAGGCGGTGCAATGGCAGCCAGATTCCTGGAAGCCGGCACATCCAACTATGAGGGCTCGGCGGCCATGCACAAGATGATGAGCAACCTGTCGGCGCGTCCGGAAGATGCCCAGAGCTTTGCCAGGATGCTGAACCTGGCGTCCAACTCTCCAGAGGGCTCGGCTTCGCTTGGTAAGATGTTCCAGAACCTTGCCAAATTCCCAGGTGGAAGTGAAAACATCGCTCAGTTCATGAACAGTGCAACCCAGACGCCAATGGGTGGAAAGGATATGAGCCAGGCTCTTGCCAACATGTCATCGTCAAGAGAGGGAAGTCAGGCGCTGGCAAACCTGTTCAACAAGATGTCTTCTTCACCTCAGGCTGCCCAGAACATGATGAGCTCTCTGCAGCAGATGTCATCAACCAGGGATGGAGCGCGATTCCTCTCACACGCAATGGCAAATACATCCAGCTTTCCGGAGACAGCAAAGGGAATGGCAAAGCTTATTCAGATGGCGTCCTCTTCAGGAGAGGGCACGCAGTCGCTCTTTACCGCAATGAAGAATATGTCTGCCTCACCTGATGGTGCCAGAAATATAGCTCTCTTCCTGCAGCGTGGAGCTTCTACCGGAGAAGGAGCCGACGCCCTTGCCAGAGCCATGAGAACAATGACTGCTTCAGGCCAGGGAACTCAGGATATGACTGCTCTCTTTTCAAAGGCAGCCGGTTCGCCGCAGGGTGCGACATCGCTTTCGCAGGCGCTGCTTCAGATGTCCAATGGCAGAAGCAATGGAGATGCCTTCATGGCTTTCATACAGAAGGCTTCAATGACGCCCAGAAGCTCCGGTGAGATGGGCAATCTCCTTTCACAGCTATCTTCCACACCTGAAGGAGCAAACAACCTCGCTCAGATGATGAACAGGATCAGCTCCGGCCGTGATGGGAGCAGGGCAGTGATGCAGACCTTCGCAAACCTTGCATCCACTACAGGAGGAGCAAAAGCACTTTCCACTGCCTTTGCCAACATGGCAGAGGCTCCTCAGGGAGGAGCTGCTCTGTCACAGATGCTTTCAAAGGCTTCATCCACTCCTGAGGGCACGCGGATGCTCTTCCAGACTTTTTCAAACATGTCCGCATCGTCAGATGGAGCCCGTTCGATGTCGCAGTTCTTCGAGAGAGCCTCCTCATCCCGTGAAGGGGCAGACAGCCTCAATGCCATACTCAAGACATATTCTTCTTCTCAGGATGGAGTGCGCAGCCTCACAAACCTTCTGGCCAGAGGAGCGGCCAGTGAAGATGGCGGTGCAGCTCTTTCAAAAGCGCTTCTTAACATGTCAAGCGGACGTGGTGGAAGCGAGAGCCTGAATAAATATATATTATCGGCTTCCAGTAATCCCGAAACGGCCCTATCGCTTTCAAAGGCTCTGGCTGGAATGTCATCCAGCGAAGAAGGCGCAAATTCTCTCGCACAGCTGATAACCAGATCGCCAAATACACCTGAAGGTCGGGAAGCGGTCATGAAGGCCTTTTCCAATATGTCCACGTCACCTGATGGTGCCCAGTCGCTGTCGAGGATGCTTTCGAATATCTCTCGATCCGGCGATGGAGCTCAGAACCTCTCCAGCTTTATCAACAGCAGCTCTGCAACTCCTCAGGGAGCATCATCGATGCTGAACATGATGTCAAAGATGATGGCAACCCCTGATGGCGCAAAGGATGTGGCCATCTTCCTGCAGCGCAGCACATCAACTCCACAGGGCGCGCAGAATATAGCCGGCACGATAAACAACTTCAGTGCCAGCAGGGAGGGTGTTCAGCAGTTCCTTCAGCTTCTCGGCAACACCCAGGGTGGAGCCACTGCAGGGAAAGCTTTTTCGCAGACACTGGCTAATCTGGCTTCAACACCAGGCGGCTCTGCCAGTATAGGAAACCTTCTCAATCAGTCTCTTGCAACACCCGGGAGCACCGAGGCTCTTACTAAATCACTTCTGTCAATGTCCTCTACTCGTGAGGGGGCCCTCAACATCTCGCAGTTTGTATCCAGATACTCAGGAAGCGCAGATGGAGCTAAGGTGCTAATGGATGCCTTCTCCAAGATGGGCACTACGCCACAGGGGATGAATAATCTTGCGACTCTGCTGGAGAGAGGCACTAACAACCCTGAAGGTGCGAAGCTTCTCAACAATGCACTTCTAAACATGTCGTCCACCAGGGAAGGGGCAGATTCGATGGCAAAGCTTCTGGCCAATACTTCTGCGTCACCTGAAGGCACGAAGGCGCTCAACCGTGCAATGGTCAACATGTCCTTTACCGCTGAGGGGGCTGCCGGCCTCGGAGATTTCTTCTCGAAGATGAGCTCTTCTTCAACAGGCGCACAGTCGATGACTGCGATGCTGCGAAACCTGACCGCCTCCAGTGAAGGTGCGGAAAATGTAGCACTCTTCTTCCAGAAATGCTCCACATCACCACAGGGGCTTTCGCAGCTTCAGAATTCGCTTTTGAACCTTGCATCCATGCCTGATGGCTCGGAGGGTGTTGCCCAGCTTCTGTCCCGTGCATCCGGAACGGAGTTTGGCGGAAAGGCCATTCTCGGTACATTCCAGAACATGTCCGGAAACCAGGAAGGTGCGCACAAGCTCGCGCTGCTGCTGCAGCAGACTTCGTCATCACCCAGAGGTGCAGGTGACTTTGCAGCATTTATCAGGAACACAACCGGTTCTGAGAACGTTTCTGGCTGGCCGAAAATGCTGAGTGAAATGTCGAAGGATTCCTCCAATGTTGGCGCCATGGCCAAATGGGTCGGAAATATGAACCGAACGGCAGAGGGAAGAGAAGTTATGATGGATTTCCTTTCGAAAGGCTCGTCCACATCGGAAGGCAGCAGGCATATGGCCCGGTTCTTCGACCAGGCTTCGACAAACCCTGAACTGAAGCGCCAACTGGATGCATTGATTCAGGATTCATCTAAAACTGAACGGGGAGCGGCCAGAGCGACAACAATGATGGACAATATCAACAAAGGCCGCCGCGATCAGGTTCTGAGCGGTACAAAAAGCTCTGAAGCTGCGGTTATAATGAAAGGCGAAGAGGGCTCTTCAATGATCGCCAATGATCTCAAAGCCAGCCTGCATCAGCGCCCTCTCATGGGATCTCGTGGCGTTATGAACAGCGAGGCTGAGCAGGTATTAATCAGGACTCAGATGCTTGAGGCTCAGACCAGGAAATCCGAGCTGCAGATGGAGAACAGGCTTACCCAGAGTGTAGGCGAAAAGGCGCTCAGCACCAGCACGATGGGCGAGAAAGGCATGGAATTCAGGCAGATCTTTACAGGAATGCCCTTCGGTGTTTCGACAGAGGCAGCGGCTCAGTCAGGTGCTGCGAAGATGGCGTCAACAATCCGCGGGATAGATAAGGTCTCTGAGATGAAGAGGAAGAGCTCTGTCGAAGAGACAGATGAAGCAGATGGTGCAGAGGGCATGTCTGAAGGCTCTGAAGAGATGAAAGCCAAAAAGCATCCGCAGTTCAGGCCTCTGGATATCTATCCTGAATCGCTGCTTCGATATCTCAATATCTGCCCAGAGTGCGGCACCAAGTGCAGAGACAGGGATATCATGTGCATGAAGTGCGAGATGGAATATAACAGGCAGATATATACTGCGTCGGCTGTCAAGTTCAGCCGCGGCGGATACTATTTCAGAACACATGAAGACAAACTGGAGTTCAGCGGCGGTGCCGAGCAGATGTTCACCAACAGGGAAACTGATATCAGTGAAATTGCGGTGCTGAGGCAGCCTCCAAAATATCCCAAATACTCTGAGTTCCTGGCTCTGTCACACGCGTAGATTCATCGAAAGATAGTTGAAGATTAAGGGAGAGGCACAGGCCTCTCTCTTTACGTGTAAGTCTGGCGTGCATGCTGAGACAGGGGATTGACAGAGATCCCCGCCATCTGATCATCAGTCAGGCAACCTGCAGGCTGAAGCGTCACCGGCATCGGTGAAGTTTGAAGGAAGCAGAAGGGAGAGCCTGGAATAGACAGGATGACTGCAGAGCTCTCTGTCGAGAATGTAGAAGAGAAGCTGACCACCTTTTACAACGAACTGAAAACGGGCAGGTTTTATAAATGGAGATATACAGAGAAGGCCATTCTGAGAATCCGGAAGAAGATCCGGATGATCTTTCAGAAGATTGTGAAGGCAGAAATGAGGAGATCTCGCCATCTTCTGTCTTCCGCTCCATTCTTTTGATTCAGAGTGCAGTTCTTGTTGTTGCCATTCTCTGGGGAGTATTCAGGAAGATCCACTGGTGGACATCACTGATATTTGATTATTCGATATTCTGGGGCATGCTGCTGGGTCTTGTGCTTGCTTTGTTGAACCAGGGAGCATATCAGATTGCGAGAAAGTTTAAATCTGGAAATATTGAATGGGTTCTTTCCCAGGTATTTTACCCGCTCTTTAAGAATATGCGCATCTTTGAGGCAGTCCTCATCTCCCTGATTTCAGGATTCTGTGAGGAATCTCTCTTCAGAGGTGTTCTGCAGCATGAGTGGGGAGTTCTGATTTCGAGTCTAATCTTCGGCCTTCTTCATACAGGTGACAGGAGGCTGATAACCTCAGGCATATGGGCCGTTCTGTCGAGTGTGATACTTGGATACAGCTATGTGGTAAGCGGCAACCTGCTGATACCCATATCTGCCCATGCGGTGAACAACGTGTTTGGTATTGTCTATGTAAGATATTTCTACAGGCCTCCGCAGGCACATTACTGATGATTAAAAGATTCAGCTCCGCTGTTATATCTCTATCAGCAGTTTCTCCGTAATATCCAGGATATGGCATTCCTTTTCCTGCTCGTTTCTGCTCAGATAGTCAAGATATCTCGCAATCAGTATATGAGCAAGACTTCTGGAATCTGCCTTGTTTTCAGGAGAGAGCAGGCCTTTGAATTGACAGAAGTCAATTTCAAACTTTGCTGCCCATATTCGGTAAGCCAGCTCTGAATATCGATCCCGCTCCCAGCAGGTGCTTTCTTTCATATCCCAGGCTTTGGGGAGGCTGCTGAAGATAAAGTCATTACCGTCCCGGACAGTTCGCAGTACTTCGAAGAGAGCATTCGCATCAGCGCTCAGGCTTGTGCGGTCAATTTCCTTTGAAAGGGCCCAGACCTTCATCTCATTAAAAAGGTTTGATTCTGATGGATTCTCGAGACTGAAGAGGGAGCCTGCCATCTCCAGCGTCTGCTCCTGCTGGGTGGCTACGAGGTTGTGAAGTGTCTCGACGAACTCCTTAAAACGTGAGATGAGTTCATTTCGTGAATCCTCAGAAGTGATGTCAAAGTTCTCCAGATTAAGATGTGTCGGGAGGATCTCCCACAGAAAATGTCGTGCCTTCGTATCATCTATCTGGCCTTTGAAATGGTCGATGAGCTCGCCTGTCCTGTCCCATCCGGCCTTCATCATTGCAACAGAGTGCGATGAATGGGCTTTCAGCCATTCTCCCAGGCTGTTGTATGCCTCTTCAACTCTCTCAATGGTCGGGAGGCTTTTCCCTTCCGTCTGAAGAGGTGAGAGAATCTCATGCAGAAATGCCGCTTCTGTCTCAGAGAGAAGCTCAAAATATATCTCTTTATTCCAGGGACTGTCGAGGAGCGCGAGAAGGCTCTGTGCATTAATTTCAATCTCGTTTCTGCCACCATCTGATAGGTCTATCAGTTTAAGATGAGGGTAGTGAGCACGCCAGAAGAGGCCGAACAGGATAAGGAAGCAGTGATGCGAGAGGCCGTAAGGGGGCTCTTTGAAGATCGCAAACAGCTCACCAGGCCTGGTGCTCTGTTTGTTCCCTTTTTCTATCAGCAGTTTCGTCAATACTTCCCAGCAGTCGGAGGCGGGAGATTCAATGGGAACTGTGCTCCTGATATCATATGTCTTGAAAGCACCGGAATCGATGGTATTTTCCGCGATAATGTTTTTCTCAAGAAAATCTCTCAGCAGAGTCTGAGCTCTGCTGCCGCCATTTTTTACCAGTATGAGAGGCTTTTTGAAATCGAGAATTATGGACAATGCCTTCAAAGTGGCTTCTTTTTGCCCTTTTTTTGAGTCTCTGAGCGGGAAGGCGAGCTTCCTGCCATAGAGCTGGTTCAGCATGACGCTGAAAAACATGTTCTTCCCTTTCATACCTTTAGAGAATATTTCATTCCCCTTCCAATGCCAGCTCAGATGCTCAACGTTCAGATAATTTCTCATGCATCGTTCCAGGTTTTCAAGCATCCCCTGCTGAAGCGATTGATCGGTATCTCCCATCAGCTCTTCCAGAGCGTACATCTCCTTGAGCAGATCGTAAAAATCTCCAGGTATGTGGGGGAGCGCGAAGAGCACATTGCTGGATACCCAGGGCTCTTCCTGGATGAGCTTTTTCGCATCAGCCAGCTCGACATCGTTAAATGCCAGAACAACGCAACTATGCAGACATACTGTTGGAGGATAGGGGTTGAGAGCTGTCGAGAGAACTTTTTCTTTTGCCTCTTCTATCGATTCCTTATCAAAGAAACGCGGCGTCACGCAGAACGGCTCTCTGAACTTCCTCGAAAACATAAGAGGCCTGAATTTCCTGAGAGGGTAATGAGATGATGCTACCTTTGAGGTGGAGAACGATGTCTTTTTCCTGCCTTTTGCAGAAGTTCTGGCTCGCTTCATTTATACTGTCCTCTACTTCTTCATTCTATACCGTGCTTCTGCAGAACTCTGAGAAATGCCTCGACAACAACAGGATCAAACTGAGCTCCTTTGTGCTTTTTCATCTCGGCCACAGCCACTTCCTGGGGGAGTTTCTTTCTGTAAGGTCTGTCGCTTCTCATTGCATCATAAGCATCGGCTACGGCGAGTATCCTTGCAAAAAGAGGAATGTCATTGCCTTTAAGGCCTTCAGGATATCCTGTGCCGTCATACTTTTCCTGATGATAAAGAATGCCTGCCTTTATTCTGGGAGACAGATCGATTGGCTCAACGATGGCTTTCCCCTGAATGGTATGATTCTTCATTATTTCCCGCTCTTCTGCGGTCAGTGCGGCAGGCTTTTTGAGGATAGTGTCAGGTATCCCGATCTTACCGACATCGTGAAGTATGCTCGATATCTCAATCTCATTGAGTTCCATCTTTGGGAGGTTGAGCTCCTTTGCGATCTCAAGGGAGTAGCGGCTGACCCGCTCGACGTGACCGCGTGTGTATGAGTCACGGGCTTCAATGGCATTGGCCAGTGTTCTCACGGCGTTCTTGAGGTTGCCGTACAGCCTGGCATTTTCGATAGCAGTGGCGGCATGATATGATATTGCATCGATGAGCTGCAGATCGCTCTTCTTGAATACACCTGTCTTGATCCTGTTATCTACATAGATTACACCTACGACTCTTTCCTTGCTGATCATAGGCACACACAGTATAGAGCGTATTGAGTGAAGTGATACGCTGCCGAATGCGTCAAAACGGGGATCGTCCATTGCATTGGAGCTCAGGATCGGCTTTTTCTCAACTACCACCTGATTGATTATGTTGCTGCTGACCTTGAAATCGTCGCTCTTGATGGTGGATTTGTCTATGCCTCGAGCTACTCTTACCATGAGCTGGCGCTCATTCTCCAGAAGCATGATAAAGCCCCGCTCCGCCTTCAAAAGCTCAACCACGCGATCCATCACGGAGTTGAGCACATCATCAATCTCGAGAGATGAGTTGAATGTTCTTTCAACGGCAAGGAGAGTGGCAAGGTGTTTGCTGTCTAACTGATCGCCTTCAGCAGGCGAGGAAACCTGATCCATCTGCAGTACCTCCGGGGTATTTCATGTGACTCCACCCTCTTGAGTCTTTGATTCTTTATATATTTCGGCTATTCCTCTTTAGAGCGGGAACACGCCTTCTTATATCTCTATTATTTCGGCACAGGGGCATGAATCCCTTTAATCGTGGACAGGCTGTATTTGTATTTAAGCCGTGGATAGTGGGATAAGTGTTCAGAAATAAAAGCACCCCCCGCCACAGAAGCGAAGGGTGCTGCAAGTTACTGAGATCTGGTCAGGTTATTTCGAATAGAGCGACTTTCCGTTGGCATCAACCACGTTGATGTGCTCGGTGTTCGTCACCGTTATTTTTGATGCACCGGTGCCTGACTTGTAGATGACATTCCCACTGTTATCGATGAGGGTGAAGTTCTTTTCTGAGCCGACACTTACTTTCAGTGTATCTGTGCCGGCGCCGCCGTCGATGGTAACCTTGTCATTTCCGGAACTTAAATTGTAGGTAATATTATCAGTTCCTGCACCTGCGTATACTGAGACATTATCAGTTCCTGTGCCGGCGTCAATATTCAACGTATCATTGCCATATCCGCTATTGACATAAATAGTATCGTTGCCGTCTCCACCTGTTGATACCATTACGTCATTTCCGCTTGTGCTGAACTGTCGGATAAGGTCATCTCCGGTTCCACCTTCTGCAGTTACATTATTGTTTCCTGAACCGGCTGACTGCCAGATTGTATCATTTCCTCCTCCACCTCGGTTTGTCATCGTGTCATTTCCTGCGCCGCCATCCTGGTAGAGATCGTCGTTGCCTTCAAGTCCTGACGCGTACTGAGTATCATTTCCTCCTCGTCCCAATTGTTTGACATTATTATTATCAGCCGTTCCCACATATATCTGCTGGTCATCACCGTTCGTGCCGGTATCGGTCTTGTTTGTCGTTGTGGTGTTTGCCGCCTGTACTGTCGTCGTTATCTCCGTGGCAGTATCCGGCAGATAGTATGGAGCCAGGTTCTGGTGCATCTGCGCCATCACATTCATCATCTGCGCCATGAACGACTGCATCATTGACTGATAGTACAGCGACGGGAACTGCATCATCGGATACATGGCACCTGTATAACCCTGGTAGCCGCCTGTGTCATACAATGTGTAGCCGCCCCTCTGTGTTCCAAGAAGGGAGTTGGCCCCTCCGTAGATTCCACTTGCGTAGTTCGTGAACTGGGTATCAGGGTAAAGATAGTTGCCAGTAAATAATGAGCTTGTTCCTAACCCACCTATCATATTGTACATAAAATCATCCTCCTTCTCCTCTAGGTCCCTTACTTACCATTATCAAGACATTGAAGCCAAAAGTCAAGACATAAATAGTTACATTTTCGTAATAATATTTTACATCTGTAACAAAAAATTAACATAAATCTTTCAGAGAGAGGAGGGGAAAGGAAAAACAAAGGAAAATCTAATGATTATTGACAAATTTTTGGGGGGTGAACCATGACTTCACCGTATGATCTCCCGGCGGTGAACACTCTTCTGCAGAAGATTCAGGCTGCACTGGCCCGGACAGTGCCTTATTATGAGATACTCGAACTGATTCCAGGCGTGGAAGAGGAGCTCAGAATATTGCGCCAGGCCTTCAGCGATACAGTTATGAGAGAAAGCCCGGATGTACAGGATTATTGCCAGGAGGCAATTACCAGAGTCTATAAATGCTTCGATGATTTTTCCGACGGTCTGGAAGCATTGGAGTCTCAGGGCTCAGAAGCAGATTTTGCAGTTATTGAGAATGCTTTACATACGATTCATGATGGGAAGGTTAATCTCAACCTGGCCTTTCTATCATTCCAGAACGACGCTCTCGTGGCCAGGGGCCCCACCAGCCACGCCGGCATAAACCTTATTCTGAACGGCATCGATCGCCTGCTGGCAGGGAACAGGTGTGCTGATGAGCTGAGAATGGCAATTGAGAGGGAGCACATGCTCTCCAGTCAGGCTCTTTCGCTGATTGCCTCTTCAGAACAGAATTTTTTTACCAGAGGCCTCAAGATATTCTATTCCACTTACCTGGGACTTCTTCAGAGCCTGAGCAGCAAGATTGATCATATAGACAGAAACGCTCTGGAGATGCTTAAAAAGGGTCTTGAAAAGGCTGGCGATCAATACCGCCGATATGACATGAACTATCAGGTGGAGGCTTCGTGGTATGAGCCTACATCGATCCCGATGGTAAATATGGTTATCAACTCAGGGAAGTACTATCTGAACGGCAAGGGAGAGAAGGAGGTATTTCAGTACTTCCTCGAGGAGCTGAAGAAACGCTTCGGCACCATACTGGGACGTTATAATGCCCTGTCATCGCAGTATGCGGCTCAGAATGAACAGGAATATCATGAAGCGCAGCGCCTGGCTTCGGCTCTGGAGAGATTTAATGAGGCCATCGCCGGCTTTGAACACTTCCTGCAGACTGAAGAGGTGACTTTTTTTACCAGAAGTGAGGAACTGCTTCTTTCAACAGTAGATGACATGATAGAGACCATAAACAGGCTTCATGAGCTTGGGCAGGTCCGTGCAACGGTCACGTGCTTCTCCTGTGGAGGCGAGAATGTGGCGGGAGAGATATACTGCAGCTTCTGCAGAGCTCTTCTGCCTCAGGTTGAAGGCACGGAGCGCTCAACAGTAAGTGCCATTGCCGATGGTGGAATTCGCACAGGTGAAAGGTCTGATCCTCCTGTGATGACAGAAAGGGTAAGCCAGCTCTTTGATGCAGCACAGGGACTTACAGACGGCTCAGTTACTCTGGAGGGTTATCACAAAATACTCAGTGAGATGGAGGAGCGGCTCAGCAATGCTGCCAGAGCTGCCGGTGATCCTCCTGAGCCTTCTGCAGAGATGATTCAAAAGCTTGGCGCTGAGCAGGTCGAGAGAATGAAATCCCTTATGAGGCAAGCGTCGGAGATATACAGGGAAGGTCTCGATAATTTCTCTCAGGGGCTTGGACTTTTCAGGAGCTTTGGTGAAAATTTTTCCACCCAGGTGCTTGAATCAGGTAAAGCTTCATTGTGGCAGGCTCTTGAAAAGCTGCAGCGTGCTCAGGCCATCGTTAAGGACGAGATCATGGTGGAATCACGTTGAGCTCGTTTTTTCATTATTTGACGTTGTTTTCATTTATCGCGTATAATATTACCGGGATGTATCAGAGAGATAGAGAAAAGTGAAAGAGAGAGGGCTTGAGCCTTGAGCACGGCATTCGAACATGGGTGGTGCTCCGGAAGGGCTTTGCTGGTATGTACAAAGCGCAGCCGAGGTGTGAGCCTCGCTGAAATTGTCATAACCATAACCCTTCTTGGTTTTATCTTTATGATTCTCTTTAATCTCTACCCCAGCTCGATAGCAACTATGAGGCACGCCCAGCATCTCATCGAGGCATCGAACATGGCCCAGTCCATTCTGGAGACTCAGCGGGAAGGCGCTTTCAGCTCATTTGATACGGCACCTTCACTGCCTGAGAAGCACGGTGCCGACGGCACAGCATACACATTCACCTTTTCACCTGTATCTGTTCCCAGCCCTCAGAGCGATACTCTCAAAGGCGCCCGCGTGACAGTGACGTGGCTGGAGAGGAAGAAAACCTGTTCGATAACGAAGGAGATGTATGTCTGCAACATCCCGAAGTAGCGCAATATCATATGGTTTTTCATTACTTGAAGTGCTCGTTGCCACTGCATTGATGCTGATGCTATTCGGGCTAATCTTCGCATTCCTGATACCGGGTATGAGAACATATGCGCTCGGCTCCTCGCAGGCAGAGATGCAGCAGGAAGCTACGATGCTTCTCAGGAATATTGCAGATGATCTCGATCTGGCAGTATCAACAGGAGTGACTGTGTCTCCTGCGGTGTTATCTACGCCTAATAACGGGCCTGTATATCTTGCAGCGATGAAGATAGACAGTGTAAATGACAAGGGACAGCAGATCTGGGAAGATGCTCTGTATGTCTATTACTGGGAAAAACCAGGCGCGCCGGTTATTCGCAAGAAGTGGACTTCCACGTCACTTCCTTCACTGGGAAAGAGTCTTTCTGCTCCTGCTCACTTTTCCGATTCAGAGCTTGCCCAGATAATCAGTGAGCCTTCGCTTGCAGCAAAGGTGATGGCCCGCGACGTATCCAACTTTGAAGTTGTCGGAACGGCAGGCAGCACATGGCCTCAGCCTCCTTACAATATAACTGTTGAGATCTCAAGAAAAGCTGCCACCGGGAAACAGGATAATGAAAAATTCAAACTGAACCGTATCTTCAGCCTGAGGAACAATCAATGAAGCGATTATCGAACAGCAGCCTTTATTCAAGAGATATCAGGAGATTAATAACCTTTAGCGCTGTCTTTTTTCTATCTTTTCTTTTTATCACTTCCTTATCTGTTTCAGAAGCCTCCCAGATCAGGAAGTTTGCCTTTGTTGTCAATCCCACTGCTGTTACTGTCAGTATGAGGTACACGGCAAAAGACGTCTTCCATTCGAAAACAATAGGCAACACCGAGAGACAGTACATACCGCTCAATATGGATGAGTTCGAGAATGTGGATGAAGTGACTTTCACATTCCAGAAAGCTGGTTACGAATCTTCACAGAGAACGGTTAAGGTTGAGGAGCTGAGGAAAAGTAATTTCTATCCTGAAAGTGGAGCTATTGAGCTCGTCCCGATACGCTGCCGGGTTGAATTCAGAACCGATCCACCTGCTCATGTGGATGTATGTATTCATTACGTCAGCGATACCGGTTTTTCGAAGCTGGGAAGATCCGGAGAGATAATTCATCTCGATGTGCCAAGCTTTGTGATTGAAGAGAACGGCTCTCCGAAATCTGTGAAACAAAAGTTTTATTTTCGCTTAAAAGGGTATTACAGAGAAGAACCAATGGAATTATCCATTGATGAAATTGCTCCGGATTACAGCAATCTTGCAGATAAAAATAAACTTTTCTATTATCCTCCGAAGAATAAACCCCCTATAAGACTGGAGCCAAATATCCCTTTGATCAGCCCACTTTTTTACAACCTGAAGTACCGTCCGGCGTATGTTGCAATATGTGCTGCCGGTGTTGTAATTGCTGTGATTCTGTTCTATTTTCTTGCCATACCTCCAATACGCCGTCATATGGAAGAAGTAAAACGTATTAATGCCTGGAAGGCCATGACCAGGAAAGTGGATAGAGAAGATCCGATGTTCGAGAGAACTATCGGTAATTACAGAATCATTCAGAAGATCGGTGCCGGCGGCATGGCCACAGTATACAAGGCGGTACACGAAGCCATCCTCAAAGAAGAAGACGCAGTGGCCATAAAGATAATGCAGGGTGACAAGAGCGAGCACGAGGAATATACAAAGCGCTTCAAACGGGAGATGACTGTCTCAAGCGAGCTGTCCCATCCAAATGTCCTGAGGATACTCGACTACGGCGACGATGAAGGCATCCTGTATATCGTAATGGAGCTGGTGCGCGGCAGAGCCCTGAGGCGCGAGATCCCTTCTGAAGGCTTCACGCTGGCAAGATTCAGGGAGGTTTTCACACCGATACTGAAGGCACTCATCTATGCCCACGATAAGGGGGTAATCCATCGCGATCTGAAGCCTGACAACATCATGCTCACCGACGAGGGGAAGGTCATCGTTATGGACTTCGGCCTGGCAAGAAGGCAGGACAGCTCGATGATTACCGCTTCAGGGGTGGCGATAGGCACACCTGCCTATATGTCACCGGAGCAGGTGTCAGGGAAGACTATCGATCCCAGAACCGATCAGTATTCACTGGGTATCATGGCCTTCCAGATGCTGACAGGAAACCTTCCCTTCTACGATGAGAACACTGTTAATATCATGTTCAAACATATAACAGACCCTCCTCCGCCATTGAGGCAGTTTAAGAAAGACATTCCTGAATCTCTCGAGAAGGTGGTGCTCCGGATGCTCGAGAAGGAACCTGATGACCGCTATGCGAACTTAAAGGAAGTAGAGAGCAGTCTGGAAGCTGCCATAAGGGAGCATCTGTCATGACAACAGCCTGCGAGGAAGTTTGATCCCTGTGATTAAAAAGTTTTCCGAGATGCTGGAGCGCCACTGTGCTCCCTATATGCTCTCTACAGAGCTGATAGTGTCAATGCGCCAGCTTGTCACCCTCTATCAGGCAGGTATCCCATTTTCGCGGGCGTTGTATGTGCTTTCAGAGCAGGCTTCTCATCCGAAATTGCAGAGCGTATTTGCCGAATGTCTTCGTCATATAAACTCCGGATGGACTATAACTCACGCATTTTCCATTTATCCCGGCCTCATCCCTGAGCTCTATGTCAAGCTTATTGAGGTAGGGGAGCAGACCGGCAATCTGGATCTGATGCTCGAAAAGGTTGCAGTCCATGCTGAGAAGACAAGGGAGAAGTCGATGAAGCTCTATTCGGCGCTGGCCTATCCTGCCTTCATAATCGTCCTCTGCTTTGCCTTTCTCGTGATCGGACCTGCCTACATCTTCAAGGGTATCCTGGATTTTCTGAACGGCCTGAACGTGGCTCTCCCGGTCAGCACCAGGATTCTAATTGGAATATCGGCCACGGTACGCTCGCCGGTTTTTATCATCCTGGTGCCGATACTGCTGCTGCTGGTATATACATTTATGCGAAGCATGTGGAAGATAAAGACATCCAGGAAGTTCCTGCAGGATCTGATACTTGCCATACCCGCCGTCGGAAGGCTTTACCATACATCTGAAGTAGCGTCAATCGCGCGGACGATGGCCATCATATACGAATCAGGGATGCTCCTTCTGCCAGGCATTGAGCTTACGAAGAGGACTGTAAGCATCGTGACTCTTCAGGATTCGTTGGATACTATAAGAGAAGAGATCGTCAACGGCGACACCCTTTACGAAGCATTTAACAAGACAGGGCTCTATCCACCCATTATGCTCCAGTTCCTGAACGCCGGTGAGCAGACAGGCGATCTCGGGCGGATGCTGAACTGGGCCGCGTGGCTGTGTGAGCAGAATGTGGATCACGCCCTGACCATAGTCATAGAAGCGATACAGCCTGTTGTAATCTTCATCATCGGTATCATTGTCGGCTTTGTGGTGCTTGCCACCATGTCTCCCATGATGAAGGTGGCGCAGGGGCTGATGTAGGGCATTCAACAATTTCCGGTTGCAGGCAAACACGGTCGTTATAACGTTTCTGCAGAATAACCGAGATATAACTGACAGGGTGGATTTAAATATCAGGGGTGAACGCCTCCTAATTGTTACATTATTGTCGCAATGATTGATAGATTGTCTTTTTTCCCCTATAATATAAAATAGAGAGGGATCTATCAAGCATGTATGATACTCATTGCCGAACAGGTGATGGTGAGTGTTTTGCTTTAGTTACTCTGATAGCTCCTTCATTATAACTCAGAGGTGACACTATGGCAGGACACAGGCTCTCAGGACTGCTTAAAAAACGCGGCGCCGCAATGGCGATGCTTCTTGTAGTAATAGCGATAGCTGCCATTCTGGCATTCACGCTGGCAGGTGGAAGTATCTTCCATCTTACTGTGGCAACCAGGGAGGCAAACGGGGCCGACGCCAGGAACCTTGCCGAATCTGCAATAGCTCAGTGCATAAGCAATGTGATGGCAGATACAGGCGGCACATATGGAAAGTCCAATGAGACAATCGTGGTGATAAAAAACCAGGACCCTCAAGCCGCAGCCGGTGTATTAACATCCTATCTTGCAGGTATTTCTGCGGCAGTAGTCACCTTCGATAAAACTGCGGCCAATTCCAAATCTCTCCCCTTTTCATTCAACAACCTGGACAGCACAAATGCGTCGTCAGATGGATGGAACGGGAAGGTGCCAGGGTCCAGCATGCAGATAATCGCAGCAGGCAAGAGCAGCGGCACAACAAAATACCTGGAAGCGATACTGCAGATCCCTCCTTTCCCTTACTGTATCGCCACTTCAGGCAAGTTCATATCGAGCGGCGATCTCCTCGTTGCGTCAGTAGGAACGGACAGCGCGTATAGCGATCTGACAGGCACAATAGACAAAACCAAAGCCCCCCTTCCTGGCCACGTTCTTTCCAACAACAGCGCCGATGATTCGGTGACTCTGAACGGGAAGGGCAAGATCACCGGCGATGTGCAGACTGTGGGAGATGTGAAGATGGGGCCGTCATCAACTGTGGAGATTCTGGGAGAGGTGAGAAGCAAATACGACCCTATCGACATGCCTGCAATCGAAATCACAAAATACGATCCCAAGGACAAGGACGGAGTAAAAAATCTGGCCACACTTCTGGATAAGCCGACACTTCAGGGCTTCAACCGGGTAGATGGAACGCTCAATGTTACCAATAGTATGGTCCTTGATGGCGCTCTTCTGTATGTAACAGGAAGCCTCAATGTGGGAGGCGGAGTCTCAGGAAAGGGGGCACTGGTGGTGCTGGGCTCCACCACGATTGTCGGTGGTGTATCTCTGGCTTCAGATAACCTTGTGGCGCTTCTCTGCAATGGTAATATAACCATATCCGGATCCGGAGCCAGTTCATCATCATCGTTCCAGGGTCTCGTATATGGGAAAGGAAATTTCACAGCCAGAGACATCAGTGTCTGTGGATATTTTCTCAACTCAGGCGGAACGAACTCGCAGATATCGCTGTCAAATGTGACGTTCGTTCACGTGCCGGAATACAGTTCGATAGCGGTATCGACGACAGCAACTGTTGATGGGGGAAAAGTATGTTTATATGACTCATCGTTAGATGAAAAATTAAATACTTATTCTCATTATTATAATAAAAAAACTGAAATAATAGAATTGTTAGGTACCGAAAATTTCAATGAAGTAGTAAGCTTTCTAAAGGAGTCCGGACCAGAATTTAGTTATTTGCCAAATGGAGCAGAAAAATTTGATTTTTCTATTAATGGTGAGTTACAGGAAGGAGGTCCCAAATCACTAGCCGAGATTGCAGAACAAATGCAGTTTTACTATGAAAACAGACTGGAAGAGCATTTTCAATCAAAGGGTAATGATTGTTTTATGCAATATATAAATTTAGCTGATGAGATAAGCAAATGTACTGGTCGTTGGGCTGATTATTTCAACGAGCATTATGATTTATTACCGTATACAACTAAACAAGAAACAGGCGGATCTACAGGCGAAACACCTGTCTTCTCCTTCGACCTCAATGAGTTCCTTCGCGATGCTGACAGGATGAAGGTTGTCCTCTGGCGGGAGATAGACTCGCCGCAGAAATAACGCTGCTCTTCGTCCTCATTTCTTCTCCATCTTGCAGGGAAAGCTTACCTTGCCTTCGAATTTTAGCCAGGAAATGCATGCGGCGGCGCAGTCCCGACGCCTGCAGAGAAACAGCAGGACTTACAGAGATACGATCACACCCGTTTTGCAGAAGGAGACCTTTCAATGGCGTGGCTTTCCTACATTAAAGAGAAGATAATGGGCTCCGAGATCGACGAAGAGCTTTTCAGGGAAAAGCGCAGTGCGCCGCGCGTGAGCTGCTTTCTGGATGCCAGCCTCATTCCCGATGGAGAAGATGCAATTGAGATTACCATCATAGCTCTCGAAATTTCCGGATTCAGGATGATCACACCGGTAAAGCTGGAAAGCGGAGTCAGATTCACTGTGAATCTCAGAAGTATTGATGATCTCAAGCTTACCAAGCCGTTCAGCACAGAGACAATTAAGGGTGAAGTGGTGTGGTGCAGGCAGAGGAAAGGCTTCCCCCTTTACTATGCAGGAGCGCGCTTCTCTGATGCTCTGGATAAGCTTCAGAGCTCGTGGATTACCTCCGTGCTGGACCACCTCGGAGTCACCCCTGAAGAGGCCACGCAGCGAAGAAAGAATATCAGGATCGTCACCAGTCTCCCTGTCAAGTGCTACCTGGGCAACAGGGTCATCCTGACTGGCCTGGCCAATGACCTGAGTCTCGGCGGCGTAAAAGTCAACCTCATCAGGAACCCCGGAGTAGGGAAGGAGATGAAGATACAGCTAGGTCCCTTTAAGCGTCTTCCTCTGCTGGAGTGCCAGGGCCGTGTAAGGAGAAGTTCCTACAGCTCCAGACGGGAGGACTTTGCACTGGGCATAGAGTTTCTGGAGCTGAGGGAAGAACAGGTTAAGCTCCTGGAGCGATATATGATGGCGCTTCTAAGGGAATCCTTTATGTGAGGGGAATGGTCAGGGAGTGTGAGCTGCTTCAATGATTAAGGATCTTCTGGATGGACTCACCACTGCGTCTCCAGCCATATATCTACTGGCCTTCAGCCTGGGGCTGCAGAGCGGTGTCGGCATTTATCAGCTCACGAGGCTCCCTGTTCTCTGGACCTATCTCTCCGTTTCTTCTGCAGGGAAGAAAGATGGCGCAATGACAGTGGCTGCATTCTGTCTTTCCATGATCGCTGCTGCACTGCTGATAGGCACCCTTTCGGCGAAGATTCCAACCTTTATTGTTCAGGTATCTCTATGGACAAGAGTGATATACCTGGTTCTTGGTGCTTTATGTATCCTGGCAGGCCTTTCAGTGGCAGGTCTGGTTTTTTTCAATGAAATATCCCTGGAGACATTCTTCAGCTCTCACAAAAGTCTTGCAATTCCGATTGCCTTTGTGCTTGGCTTTCTCTTCTCACTTCTGGAGACGCCTATCTGCCCATCCTGCGGATCCAACATAAGCCTTATGTCACAGGCAACGCTGTGCTCGGGAAGAGTAATGACAGGGCTGCTGCTGCTTGCGTTATACGCACTCGGCCAGTGCATACCCCTGTTTCTTATCGGCGCTTTATGGTTTCTTCTGTGGAGAAAGGTCATCAGACCTGATATGCTTGATGGAGAGGTGTCCTGGATTGCATCGGGATTTCTTCTGATTCTGTCAGCGTTTCTCTTTTTCTGGACGAGCTGAGGATTAAAGCCAGCCTTCTTGACCACGGGAAAATGCTGAATGATGGAGCAATGTCAATGGCTTCTAAATCGTCATCACAAGGCAATTACACGATACCTGTCAAATACCGATGGGCAATTGTTGCCGTTCTGCTGGTGATGAGCTTCAATATCGTGCGCTGCCCCATAGCTGTACAAAACTTTCTGCGTGCCGATGGCCTTCTGGCGCTCAACCTCAGAGAGCAGGCGATTGATCACTATCGCCGGTCCATTCTGCTCTTTCCTGAATTTATCCAGGCATACAGTATGCTTGCCTGGTGTTATGAGATGAAAGGTGAACCGATTCTGGCACGGCAGATCTACGAGAAGGGATTGACGCATGAGCAGTTTGATGAGATGCTGTTCTTTCACTATATCATCTTTCTCTGGAAGAACAATGATCCAGAGAGAGCGGTGGAGGTTGCCAGGAGCGTCTATTCACAGTTTCCTGACACAGGCCCGGTGCTCCGTGTATATGGAAATACAATGGAGAAGGCAGGACATCACAGGGAGGCCGCTCATATATGGCGCCTCTATCTTAAGCGCTATCCTGATGATGGAACGATAAAAGGGAAGCTGGAAAAGCTGGAAAAAAGTACATGACAAGACGCAGCATTATTCGTATTTGAAAAATATGATGTGTACAGGCTTCATGCATTGTCAGAAAATGCTGCCATTTCTGTCCATGGCTTCTGAATGCTAATGCAGTGCGGCTTCCTTGCTCTCATACATTGCAAAGATCTCGCATAATCCGGTTCGCTGGAAAATCTTAAGAATGGTCTGATTTGAGCAGATGATCTTGAGGCTCCCTCCCTTGTCCTTGACATTTCTTGAGATACTGATGAAGGTTCCGAGCCCTCTGGAGTCCATGAAATCCAGTTCGTCAAGATCGAGCAATATGTTTGTGTAACCCTGCTCAATCAAGTTCAGCACATCTTCCTTGAACTGTGGGGCACTGTGAATGTCCAGTTCGCCGGAGAGGCGCACGATATGTGTATTCCCGGAAAGCGCCTCTTTCTCTGAGACCAAGTTGGCTTTTAAAGAACTTTCTTCAGCAGTCATGTTTTCTCTCCTCCCACCTCTATCATATCACCCCGGTGCTCTTTTCGCAAATCGGAAAACGGTGCAATTTTTTCATTATTTCCAGGGATCGCGCTGCCACTTTTCAATCTGGAATTTCCACGCTGCCCCTTCTTTCTTGAACATCGCCTTACCAAATCCGGGCTCTATCTTTTCCGGGTTGTTAGGGTCAAGCGGGAACTTCCCTTTCAGATAGACAACAGCAGAGCTGCCTGTTATCTCTTCTTTTTCTACAGCAAATTCAGTCGGGGTTTTGAGCTTTCTGATAAGAAACATGATTGCCTTCGGGTCTTTTGCTTCTTTGATCCCTTTATAGTTTTCCTTTGTCACATATTTGATGAATTCATCGAGATCCAGAGACTCAAGAGCTTTCTGCTTCAGTATATATACATCCTTTGGAGAGGGCTCTGCGGCATATACCGTGATGGCCGGCACGATGAGCGATATAAACAATAAAAGTGCAATACCTGGAATTAATCTTTTTCCCATAATCTCTCCTCCTGTCTATTGATATATAGCCAAAGAAACTCTACTTTTTTTCTTTCAGAACTGTCTCCAGCTGTGCTCTCTTGAAGCTCAGTTTTACCTCTTCGAGCTCCTTCCTTGAGACTGCGCCTTCGAGATAGAGCTTTTCATAGAGCTCCATCTTCTTTCTGGCATCATCCACCGAAGGTCCGGCGGCTTCTGCGATTTTCTTAGCGCTCTTTTTCTTCCCTGATTTGCTGTCAGGTCCCTTCCATCCGTAAAGAGCTGCTTCTCTTTCAAGCAGAGCAAGCCTTGTTTTTTCAGAAATCAGCCTCTTCTGCAGATTCTCTGTCTTTTCTCTGCTACGCTTTACCTTGTCGGCTTCCTCTTCAAGATTGCTTCTGCTTACAAGCTCTTCAGCAAGAAGCTGCTCCATTCTGGCAAGCTGTTCCTTGTTATCTTCATAAGTGTCTATCTCCATTGCAAGATAGTCATTCAGTATGGATACAGCCTCGCGAAGTCGCAGGATCTCCTGGACTTTTGCGTTAAGAGTTGAGCGTCCATCCAGTCTTGTTATTGAATAGAGTGTATTTGTCTTTCTGACAATGGCATCACCGCTCACCGGGAGAAGGCCGCAGGTTTTGCCTATGTCCACAAAGTTGCCCTGAGAATCCCTTACTTTGATGTCCACGTGATCGACAACTACAGTGCCGACGATGTCACCAGGATTGACATAGCTTCCCTCTGAGACTCTTGGAGAGAGATGCCCGTAAGTAACGGTGTATCCATCAGGTGTTGCGACAGATATTCCCCATTCGCCATACGCCCAGCTGGCGATGCAGGTTACCCGTCCAGACCATCCGGCAGGGACCTGAGTTCCTGCCGGCAATCCTATATCATATCCGAAATGATATCCGGGATTGCTTCTGTATCGGGAGATGCTCCTCCAGTCCCAGAACCATCCTGTGACAAGAGCGTAGGGATCCACTCTGCAGACAAGTCGCATATAGCTCTGAAGATCGCTCTGATGAGAATCAGCATATCTGGAAGACGTGCCTGCAAACAGTATATAATCTGAACCTGAGGGCACCGATGAGCTTCCCTGATAGGATTCGGCCTGGAGCTTCACAGCTCCGGCGATGAACATTACCCAGATGATGAGGAAGGGAACAACAACCTTTTTCATATTATACAGTCTGTTATTATAAAAACATGAATGATGACATCATAAATATAAGATTTATCGTTCCGGATTATACTCCAGGACCGGTATTATGTCAAATCATACAGGCTATACAGAACTTTTTTCACTTTCATTCCGATGTTCGTCTTTATGAGGGAGCATCTTGCTGCGGCCTTTCTGGATGATGTCCAGAACCCTTGTTATCTCACCGTCCAGGCTCCCCAGTATCTTCTCAACATATTCGTCGGCACCCTGCTGCATCGCCCTGGCTTCACTTTCAGAGTCAGTTTTGAGCCTGTGCGCATATGATTCTGCTTTCTGAAGCATCTCCTTTATCTGAGAGTCGGTGGACTTTCTGAGCTCTTCTGCACGGGCTTCGGCCGAGCGGATAATCTCATGAGCCTGCTCTTTGGCCAGTTTGGTTATCTCGTTCTGATCGATGAGCCTGTTGCACTCCTCCTGTGCCTCACGCATGAGCTGTTCTTTCTGCTTTTCAGCCTCTTTTATGATTCCTTCCGCCTTTTCCTTTGCCTCCTGAAGAATTCGCTGATTCTCCTTGGAAATCCAGCGGGCCTGCTTCATCTCCTCAGGGAGTGCCGCTCTGGATTTTTCCAGCAGAGTAAGGAACTTTTCCCTGTTGATGATGGATCTGCCATCCAGTGGCCAGGGCAGCTTCTGACTGTTTATAATCGCGCTTTCAATCTTGTCGAGGACTCTGAAGATACTCATAACTCACCTCACGCTGAATCTCTGCACCATTTGTTCATGCAGCAATAATGATGCCCAGTGTTACGTGTGTTGTTGCAAAGCTGTAAAGCCGTTGTGACAGGGATAAACCTGCGCTGCAGAGCGTCTGGAACTCCATAAGCCTGAACTTCATCTTCTATATGGGCGGGCTTATGGGTGAGCCAAATTTCCCCCTGAGACAATCTTCTACATGTTCAGGCACAAGACCTTTTATCGTGCCTCCCAGAAAGTATACTTCCTTCACTTTGCTGGAGCTGAGGAACGCATACCGGTCTTCTGTCATAAGGAAAATAGTTTCTATCTGGTCGTTCAGCTTTCTGTTCATTAGAGCCATTGAGAACTCGAAATCAAAGTCGGATATGGCTCTGAGGCCTTTTACGATTATAGAGGCTTTTTTCTCCTCAAGAAATTTGACCAGAAGTCCAGAGAAACTTTCCACTTCTATATTGGGAATTCCTTCTGCGCAGCGTCGGATCATGCGGACCCTTTCATCCACTGTAAACAGCGGCTCTTTCTGAGGGTTCCTGAGAACAGCCACCAGCAGTCTGTCCACGAGGCGGGCAGATCGGGAGATGATATTAAGATGCCCCAGTGTAATTGGATCAAAGCTTCCGGGGTAAACTGCAATTCGTGCCACACGACCTCCAGATTAATCAGGATATTGTATGATTCTCAATCATTGATTTTCTTCAAATCGCAGATGTATCGAAAAAATGTAAGGGATGTCTGTCCATATTTCTCGTATCTCACAAGGGAAAGTGCTGTATCGCAGCAGGTAATCTCTGTCTTATGGTAGTGCTCCACCACGATTAACCCACCGGCTGCGATAATCTCTTTCTCCACGATGATGCGTAAAACCTTTTCATAGGCGTTGTATCGGTAGGGAGGATCCAGAAAGATGAAATCGAAGGCCGTGCCTTTCAGTATCTCCAGACCACGCAGGATATCTGTGGGAAGAACAGTGCCTCTTTCTTTCAGTGATGTCAGGGCCAGGTTGTGATGCAGCAGGGGCAGCACATTCTTTTCCCTCTCAATGAATGTACAGTTTCCGGCGCCTCTGCTCAGAGCCTCTATGCCGATTGTGCCAGTGCCGGCAAAACCGTCAAGAAATGAGCACTCAATTACATCCGCGCCCATGATATTGAACAGCGCCTCTTTCACTTTGCCTGAAGTAGGCCGAAGGTCGTCGTGTGAGCGTGTTCTGAGAAAGATTCCTTTTGCAGAGCCTGAGATCACTCTCATAATCATGCACTCCTAATGCCTGAGCTCGTTAATGGGAAGGAATGTGTGTTCAATTCGCTTTTTAACCAGTTTTTCTTCATAGAAAGAGGGATTTGAATTGACAAGCTCCTCTGCGTCAATGCGGGCCTGCTCCAGAACAGCGTGATCCCTTATCAGGTCAGAGATTTTGAGATCAGGAAGCCCGTGCTGCCTTGTCCCGTAGAAATCTCCAGGACCTCTGATCTGCAGGTCTTTCTCAGCTATCAGAAATCCATCGTGATGCTTCTGCATGATAGACATTCTTGCTGCACCTTCATCACTTCCGGGGTCGGCAATCAGGAAGCAGTAAGACTTGTAATCACCTCTGCCGACCCGCCCCCGAAGTTGATGAAGCTGGGAAAGTCCAAACCTGTCAGCATTCTGGATTACCATCACGCTTGCATTGGGAACGTCCACTCCCACTTCGATTACGGTTGTTGAGATCAATACATCCATGGAGCCGTCTCGGAATGTCTTCATGATCTCCTCTTTGTCGGCTCCCTTTATCTTTCCGTGAAGTAATCCTACTCTTACATCTGAGAAATGTGTCGCCGCGAGCTCCTCAGCTTCTCTGGTGGCTGCCTTGGCGGCTATTTTGTCTGATTCCTCTATAAGCGGGCAGACCAGATATGCCTGCCTGCCCTTCCTGATCTCAGACTTGATGAACTGGTATATCCGGGGAGCTTCGCGGGAGCGGCACCATCTGCTGATCACCGGTTTTCTTCCCGGAGGGAGCTCATCTATCACAGAGATATCCAGATCGCCGTACAGTGTGAGAGCCAGCGTCCTGGGAATCGGAGTTGCCGTCATTACCAGCATGTCAGGATTCGTGCCTTTTTTCTGGAGCTCTGCCCGCTGCAGCACTCCGAAGCGGTGCTGCTCATCGACGACAACCAGGCGCAGATTGGAGAACTCCACTTCCTCCTGTATCAGTGCATGTGTTCCTATCACGACCTGCATATCCCCGCTTTTTATTCGGCTGCGCTGCAATTCCTTCTCTTTCCTGGACAGGCTCCCTATCAGGAGCCCCACTTCAATATTCAGCGGAGCCAGAAGCTCTCTGAATTTTTTATAATGCTGCTCTGCGAGTATCTCGGTTGGTGCCATGACGCCTCCCTGATAGCCTGAGCTCACCGCGGCCAGGATGGCATAGGCTGCCACTACAGTCTTTCCTGATCCAACATCGCCCTGCACAAGTCTGCACATTGGGCGGGTGGTGAAGAGATCGCCGGTGATCTCTTCCACGACCTTTTTCTGTGCTCTGGTCAGTGCAAATGGCAGATGCTGCTCAAAAGATGTCAAAATGCCTGTGTCTGCTTTGTAATGATGCTCTTTTTCAATTACCTGGCGATCTTTCTTGAATCGAAGGAGTCCGAGCTCCAGAAAGAAGAGCTCGTCATATATCAGCCTTCTGCGAGCCTTTTCGAGCGCTTCAAAATCTTCAGGGAAGTGGATCATACTGAGCGCGCTTCTGTAGTCCAGAAAGGCATGCCGGCTTCGGATCTCTTCAGGGAGGGCATCTTCAAACAGATGCAGGGAAGACTCCAGGTTCTGCCGCACGATCTTTCTCAGCACCTTCTGGCTGAGATTCTCCGTTGAGGGATAGACTGGAACTATTCTTCCTGTGTTGAGTGTATCTTCATCACTTTCCAGCTCATACTCGGGATTGTTCATCTGAATCTCGCGATAGTTCCGCTCCACTTTGCCGCTGGCATATAGCTTCATCCCCTTCATCAGTTGAGCGCTTCGGAAAGGCTGGTTGAACCAGAGGAGGACCATTACCCCTGAACCATCGTCTATAAGGACCTTTGAGATGACAAGTCCCCGTCTGGGGCGGGATTCGCTTTTTGCAGTCACTGTGCCTGATACGGTTTCAAAGCTTCCATCCTGCACTTCTGCTATTGGAGTGAGCCTGCTCCTGTCTTCATATCGCCGCGGGAAATGAAATACGAGATCCTCCAGGGTCCGAATCTCCATTTTGTGCATCTTCTTTGCAAGCTGTGGACCCACGCCTTTCGCAAACTGGACAGGTGAGTCAAGAGGAGGAACATATCTTTCCTTTACCTGGACAAGCAGAGCCTGTCCAGGCTTCTCTCTCACTTCTCTGTGCTGTTCAGGCACCTTGGCAATTGTGCCTGCTTTCTCAGCTTTTCCGAGTGCTGTGCGCCCGGCTTCTCCTCCGGCATTTCCGACTGAAGCAGCTGCGATTGCAGATAACTTTTTCGCCTGCACGCTTTCAGATGCAATCCTCCTAACGATTTCAGCCGCAACGGAGGATTTTGAATTATCATCTTCGCCTTTCCTGGTTTCGGCTGATTTCCCGGCAGAGATATTCGATGTGGCACTCCCGGGTTGCATTTCCTTGAGCTTTTGCAGCAGTTGCAGAGCCGAGACGTGTATATGCCTCCGCCTGGGCGGTGCCTCCAGGCGATATCTGCTGAAAAGTAAAGAGATCTGTTTGAGTATGTTCTGAAACTCCGCATCATCACTGTATTTTGCTGCTTCATCTATCCAGTGCAGCACGTAGCAGTCAAAACCGCCAAAAACTGAAATGTTGCTGAAGCTCATCTTCTCCTCAAGAGAAAACGGCCTTGCCACCACCTCAATACACTCATCAAGTGTTGTCACAGGGCATCACCTCAACGGTGTCTCAAATATTACAGAGCCTGCATGGAAACATTTTCTGCTGCAATGTTGAGGAGAACGGTATATTCCAGTCCGCATCACAGGCGCTCCGCACCGAGACATCAGAATGTGCTTTCACAGTCCGGAAGTCAAGGTGTGCTGGCTGTCACTTCGTGAACTGTTTCGGATTCCAGCTCCTCAGCGAAGCATCTGATAATATCCTGCTGTCCGATATCGACTGCAAGCTTTACTGCGTTGTAAATCGTTTTGCTGTCAGCTCTGCCGTGGGCTTTGATGCAGATTCCATTCACGCCGAAGAGGAGGGCTCCTCCATATTCTGTATGATCGAGCTTCTTCTTCAGGGCGGTGAAGGCGGGCTTGAGAATAAGCGCAGCCAGCTTTGAGATACTGTTCTTTGTTAAATAGTCTTTCAGGAGCTTGACAAAAAACTCAGCTGTGCCTTCGGCAGTTTTTAAGACCATATTCCCCACAAAGCCATCGGCAACTGCCACATCGATTGCGCCGTTCAAAAGATCGCGGGGCTCTACATTACCTGCAAAATTTATGTGTGAGCTGGAGAGCAGTTCATGGGCGGCAAGAGTGAGGGCGTTACCCTTCGTTGCCTCTGAGCCGATATTGAGAAGTCCGACTCTTGGATTCTCACGGCGGAGAACTTTCTTTGCGTAAACACTGCCCATTTTGGCGAACTGGAGAAGGAACTCAGGTTTGCAGTCAGAGTTGGCACCTACATCGAGAAAGATTGTGTGCTCTCTGTATGAGGGCATCAGCACACTGAGAGCCGGCCTTTTTATCTTGACACCGGGGATCCTCCCCACTGTGATAAGTGCCGCTTCCATAAGTGCACCTGTATTGCCGGCTGAAATCAGAGCTGAGACTTCACCGCTTTTTAAAAGTCCCGCCGCCTTCAATATGGAAGAGTTCTTCTTCTTGCGAAGCGCTGTTGTAGGGTTTTCGAACATCTCGACAAACTGATCTGTATGAATAATGGAAGCCTTCTTCGGAGGGGTCTTATGTTTGAAACACTGCAGGATACGGTCCTGATTTCCTACAAGCGCAATTTCACAATCTATGTTTTTCAGGGCAAGAACGACACCATTTACTATCTCTTGCGGTGCGTTGTCTCCTCCCATAGCATCAATGGCAATTCTCATCTCTTCCTCCCGGGAGTGTTTCAGTGCGATGAGGCAGGAGAGGTTTCTCACCGCAATAATAGCCGGTATAATAATATCCCTGCTGCACAGGAAACCTTATGACTTCCTGTGTTCCGACAAAAGAGGGTTATCTCTTGATTTTTGAGAATATTCTCTTAGACATATTGTAAATCCTTTTTGTGTGAGGTTGTGATTGAATTTATGAAAAGAACGGCACTGATAATTACTGTTCTTGCGGCATTTTTCCTCCTGGGAGGAACGCTTTGCTCTGCAAAACCGAAGAAGAAAGACCCGGCATATGAGCACTATTCAAAGGGAATGGAATACCAGAGCTACGGAATACTTGACAAGGCAGCCGAAGAATACCTGGAAGCACTGAAGCATAATCCCAGTTTCAAGGAAGCCCATTTCAATCTGGGAATCATCTATGAATCAAAAAAGGACTGGAAACAGGCTGAAGAAGAGTACCTGAAATTGCTGAAAATCGATCCGAATTTCTATATTGTATATAATAACCTGGGACTTGTTTATTTCAGGCAGGGAATGAATGAAAAGGCTTTTGAAGCCTGGAACAGGTCGATCAGATTCGACCCGGGCCAGCCTGAGGTTTACAACAATATGGGGCTGGCCTACCTTTCGATGAGGCAGTTGGATAACGCGCTGAAGTCCTTTGACAATTCGCTGTATCTGAAGCGGAGCTATTTCGAAGCTGCATCAAACCGTGCATATACACTGATGATGAAAGGTAGTTTCAAAGATGCAGAGGAGCAGTATGAGAACATTATACAGAATAATACTTTCGAGCCTGTTGCCTATCTGAATATGGCTCTTTTTCAGATCAGCCGGAATAAATACAACAAAGCGGCAGAGTATCTTCAAAAGTGCATCAGGATAAGGAAAGATTTTGCCGAAGCTCACAGCTATCTCGGTATATGCCTGGCCCAGACAGGAAATATTGAAAAGGCTCTTGATGAAGCCAGAATTGCCCAGGCACTGAAGCCTCAGTCAGCGGTAGTGGTAGGCAATCTGGGCCTTGTATACGCGGCAGACGGTAAATACAATGATGCAATTGAGCAATACAGGAAGGCTCTTGAGCTCAATCCCGGTCTTGTCGATATGTGGAGAAATCTTGGCAACGCGTACCTTCAGATGCAGAATTATGATGCAGCAATCGGTGAATACGAAAAGGCACTCAAGCTCAATCCCGATAATGAAAAGGTGAAGCTCGGGCTGGGAGAGGCATATGAAAACAAAGGGGAATTTGTTAGAGCGATAGAGCTTTACAAAGATACGATAGCCAAATTTCCCGAGATTCCACAGCCTTACTACCAGCTTGGGAACCTCTACTACCGCCAGGAGAATTATGGAGATGCCGAAGCAGCTTATGAAAATGCAATAAGGCTTAATCCCGGCTATTCAGAGGCATACAACAATCTGGGGATAATCTATGAAAAGAAGGGAAACTCTGCAAAAGCCATAGAGCTCTACAAGAAGGCCATCGAGCTGGATGAGAGCTTCGTAGAGGCATATAACAATCTGGGTCTTGCATATGCAGGCATCAAAGACTTCAGGAGCGCTCTCGGAATATGGATGAAAGGGACGGTCATCGATCCGGATTATGCAGATATCTACTATAATATGGCCACTGCCTACGAAAATACTTCTCAGGCTCTTCAGGCCATCAAGTGTTATTTCCAGTATCTGAAGCTTAAGCCTGGAGCTGAAGATGAGCAGAAAGTGCGCGAGAGAATAGAGTATCTTGAAAAAGTACAGAAATAGCCGGAAAAGAACTGCGGGCAATGATTTAACAAGGAGGTAGGAAATGGAGGAGCATATCACCTTCAACTCTATGATACTGAAAGCGGGGGCAACTTTTATAGGTTTCTGTCCGGAGCTCAACATATCGGTTGAAGCCGACAGTTCTGAATCAGCAAAGCTTGCCCTCAATGAAAGTGTAAAAAGCTTTCTGAAGGATGCCATGAAGGATCGGTGTTTTTCCACCATCATGGATGAAGCAGGCTATATCAGGCACGGAGAAGGATGGAACCCTCCTGCAGTAATTGAATCTACTCACGATAAGCTCACAATATAATTGCAGCTATTTGACAAAGGAACGTATCAAATCAATGATGCGCTGCGCAATATCTCCGGTCTTCAGAGCCTGAAGGCCGGAAAGGAGCTGGGATGCCGGACTTACAGAGGATGAGCCTGGCAGAGCATCCTGTACAATCTTGAGAAGCTCTCCGCCATCGAGCCACGTTCCACATCCCAGACTGCATCTGTCCAGCCAGATTTTTGAGCCTTTCCTGTACAGGCACACAGAGAGCGGAGCGCTGCAGGCGGGGCATGCCAGTGCTCTGGACTCTTCACCTCCATCATCAGTTTCGCCGTTGCACGTCTGCATGGAGACTGATTCGAACTGCCTGGCCTCCAGCTTTTCAAGCTGTTCCAGCTCTGCAGAATCACACCAGAGTCCTCCGCAGATTCCACAGAGATCGATCTCCACTTTGCCCAGTGTCACTGTTTTGAGTGCTTCCCAGCATACAGGACAGTACAGGAGCCTCTCCCTGCCGAGGAGCTCGCCTGCCGCATCTCTGAGGCAGAGATAAAGATCTCTCATGCTGCTGAATCTCTGCTTCCTGTCAAGCGATGTGGCTTTTCTGATAATATCTGCCAGCCGGGATGAGATGGAGGTATTGTATAGTGCTGGCTCCTGAAGGCAGAAAGGAGTATCTGCCGGACTGCACCCGGTAGTGAGATAATAGAGAAGTGCTCCTGCAGTATATACTTCGGAGCGCTCGTCTGTCTGTCTGTACCCGTAGTGTTCCGGAGATGCAAAACCCACTGTTCCCAGCGGGACTGTGTCACTTTTTTTTAACCTGCTGTAACGGCGGGCTGCACCGAAATCCACGAGTTTGACAAACTTCTGCTTTACAATGATTATGTTTGAAGGCTTGAGATCACGGTAAATGATCTTCTTTCTGTTGAGAAATGAGAGTGTTCCGAGAACCTGATAGAAGATTCTGAATATGGCGGTGAAGTCTGTACAGCTGAGGCTGTCCATTACCCTGCTCAGTGTCTGTCCCTCTATGAATTCCATCACCAGGCAGATATTACCGCCTTCGACAAAAAGATCATAAACTGAAGGGAGTTGCCTGTGGGAAAGCCGGGACAGAATGGAATATTCAATGCCGAGCGGGTGCCTGAAAAGTGATGAAGGTTTTTTCTGTAATGTTTCACTATCCTCTCTGATCACTTTCACCGCACAAATCTGGCCGGTGATTCTGTCCACAGCCCTGAAGACTGTGCTCATACCTCCTTTGCCAAGATGCTCAGTCAGTTCATATCTCGATTTGAGAACAGCTCCGATGGAAAGAGGAGGCTCCATGTCATTCTCCGTTCTATTCGCACGGTGTTCTTTCTCTATGATCTCTGCAGGTCATTTCTCCAGTCATGAAGTTATTGTGGGCAGTTCTTTCCTGGAAAATAAAAGGCCTCCGAAGTCTGGCCCAGTGCTTTTCAGAAAAGCAGGGGTGGAGATGGAGGCCTGATAACACTATTTGCAGGTTGTGAATATTTCTTCTACAAGCTTTTTCTGTTTGAAGTAATCATATTCCACTCTTTTCAGCTCTTCTTTATATGGGCGCGCCTTGTCGCGGTCTTCCATCCAGCTTTTGTATGCTGCATCGTAGATGAGGCATGTCCTTTTCATCTGGAGTTTAGCCATCTTCTTGAGGTTGAAATAAAGATCGGCATATTTATCCGGCACCTGTTTTGCAAAAAGGTTGGGCCAGTTGGCGTAGGCATCATTATTTGCTTTTCCCAGTCTCTCAACGACGTGGACAGGGCGAATGGTGACATAGGCGTTTTTCAGTACATCCTGTATCTCTGCATCAATCCTGTTGTTCTCCTTGATTACCTGATTGGCCGCCTCCATATAAGCTGTTGGAGATGATTCATCTGCCCCGGCAGCTCCGCTTGAAGCAATGAATCCCATTATGAGAGCCACGGCACATAACGTCAAAACTGTTACTTTACCCATTTTATACTCTCCTTTCTTTTTCCGGTGAGTTATAACAGCAACCCTTGAAGGGTCATTTATTCTAAGATTCTACCTCGGGCTCTCAACTTCCTTTGAGGATTCGACAATCCTCAGAATCTCAAAAAAGATATTACTTATCAGGTCTGCCATCTTGCCTGCATTAATCCGGATTTCATCGACAGAAAGAGGATTTTCACTGAGGCCGTGAGCGTAGTTATCAACTGATGCAATACCGGCATATTTCAGACCTGCCTCCTGTGCAACAGAAGCTTCACTTCCCATTGTCATCCCTACAATGTCGGCAAAGTTCTGAAGGAGTCTTATTTCTGCCCTCGTCTCAAGCCGGGGGCCTTTTGTCTGGGCGTATACTCCTTTGTCGATCACCTGAATCGAGAGCCTTTCGCACGCCTGTATGATTATACGGCGTATATCACTGTCAAGTATGGGAGTTATGTTTACAAGACTGTGATCGTGGAGGGTGTCGTCTGATCCGCTCCAGAGATTGATATAGTCATCAGGAATAATCAGTGTTCCCGGAAGAATGGTGCGGCGGAGACTTCCTGTTGATGCCGCACCTACTATTTTAGTAACACCGCACTTCTTTAAAGCTGTGATGTTTGCACGGTGATTGATCATGTGAGGAGGGATGTTCTTTTCCAGGCCATGGCGCGGTAAAAAGACAGCCTTATCATTCTGCATGATTGACGCCATACCGAACTCAGTTTCCATATCAATTCTTCTGGCTCCGGCAATCGCTTCACTGTTAAGAAAAATAGTTCCACCGATCAGGGCGACTTCTGGCATCTGTTGTCTCCTCACTCTCTGATTTCTATATTGATATTCTTCTGGCAGAGAGGCGCTCCCCTGCCGTCTCTGGCCACAATCTCTACTATATACCTGCCCAGCCTGGGATTCTTCTTTCTGTCAGGAATCAGGAACATGGCCCCACAGCCGTCAGTGAAGACTTTGTCGGTGTGGCTTGCTACAGGAGACATGGGATCTCCAAGAGGATAGACAACCATAGTCACACGTTCCACTATTCCTGCTCTGTCCTCCAGGCCGACATTGACATACAACTCTTCGCCGGTGTAGTAATATGCACCGTTTGAAGGTACTATGATTTTCATGTTAACTGTAGGCTTTTCGATGGAAATATTCACTTCCTGACGTGTAAGCACAGAAGCCCCTTCGTCTTTACCAGTGGCTTCTGCAACGACGTGATAGCTGCCTGGTTCAATATCATATGGGATGGAGCACGATGCTTTAAAGCTGCCTTTTAAATTTCTGTCGGTTGCAAAGGGCTCTCGACCTCTTTCGTTGACAGTCCTGATAAGAAAACAGCGCACTTTTCCTATCTTTTTTGTGGGGTCGTTAACCTCACCATAGACGTGGAGCTTCTGGCCGGGATAGAAGATCTTCCCACTCTGAGGTTCGGCGATTCTGAGTCCCATCTCAGGCTGGGTTATTATGAAGTGCGCTTTTTTTTCTGCAAGAGGGTTCCCGCCGTTAATGCTGTCAAATGCCTTTACCAGCACGCTGTATTCTCCCGGAGAAGACTCTGGTATCTGGAGTTTTGCAGAAAAGCCGTCGGAAAGCACCTTATCCTGGAAAAACGGCTCTGTGGAAGATTTTTGTGGAGTATTGACAAAAAAGTCAACTCTTTTTGCTGTCTGGGAAGGATCGATAACATCGCCGGCTACAGTGAGTATCTGCCCTTCATAGCATTTCTGCCCGTTCACGGGTGTAGTCAGGTTGAGTCTGACCTGCGGGCTCTTGACCATGACTGGAATTGATATTTCTCTTCCTTTTCTTATGCCGTTTCTGTCGAAAGCCTGGGCGGTGATTCTGTACCATCCTTCCCGGGCATCCAGCGGCACTGTCCAGCGAGCCGCCCATCCTTCCCGGATCTCCCTGTCGATGAAAAACGGCTCTCTGGGACGGCCTGAGTCTGGTCGTGTGACATAGAAGGCCACGCTTTTCACCCGCTCCCGGTTGTCAATCATCTGAAGAGAGATGTAAACAGTGCCTCCGGGATAATATACTCCTCCGTCCTTTGGTTCCATAAAGCTGTACCGAATCTCAGCCTCCTGGGCTGAGAGCCAATCAGCAGCATGATTTTGCATCAACAGGGAAAGAATAAGAAAGAAAAAGATACTCCCAGCCTTCCTTGCTGATAATCCCTTCTGCAACATTATTGTAGCTCCTCTGTCATAACTAAAGCCACTTTAACTTCGAGGCATGAACAATATTTCCTCTTGCCCATCTCCTCTCACGGTGCAGCGTATCTTCCACGTTCCTGAATATGCAAAAAAGATCCTGAAAGGATTTTCCGTATAGTGGAAGAATGTAATGCAGAATTATTTCACGCTTATGGTGTTACAATGGATAAACATAAAGAAGAAAAGCTCCAGAAGGGAACAGTAATAAATAACAGGTTCGAAGTTCTCCGCTTTATAGCTGAAGGCGGCCAGAAGAGAGTCTATGAGGTCAAAGATCTGGAGCTGCAGATAAATAAGGCTATCGTGCTTAAAGAGATGAAAAGAAGTGCATGCTCTGATATGGATATTGCATCGATGCAGCTTTTTGAGCAGGAAAGCATAATACTTATGAAATTGAGCCACCCTTCGCTGCCCAAAATATACGATTTTTTCATTGACCAGGGCACATTTTATATTATCCAGGAGTTTATTGAAGGTGATGAGCTGGACAGGTATCTTGCCAGGGGCTTTCTTCCGGAGCTGCAGGCTCTGGATTTCAGCCTGCAGCTCGCAGAGTTCCTGGACTACCTTCATTCCAGCAGCCCCCCAATCATCTATAGAGATATGAAGCCAGCCAACGTTATTGTAGGTAAAGATCTGCGTCTTCATATCGTAGACATGTCAGGAGCACTGCTGCCCGGTATTGGAAGACAGGCAGAGATGGTTAAGGTGAAGACAACAGGATATTTTCCTCCTGACAAGAAAGGCGATTCTGGTAAGGATACAGATATTTATGCACTTGGAATCTGTCTTTATGAGATGCTGACAAGGTATAATGTCACCAAGATTCCTCTTCCGCCAATCGATGAGCTGAGGGATAATATCACACCGGAGATGAAGAATATTCTTGGTAAGGCGGTGTTTTTCGGCAGCTCATTCAGGATCAAGACTGCATGGGAGATGAAGATTGAGCTTGAGGAGGCCATAAGGTCGTATAATAAGGCTGGCAGGCACAGGGACAAGGAAAAGAAAGGCTTATTTGATTCATTCTATATGATGGTGCATGACTTTTTTGTCAAAACCGTAAAGCCGCTTGGCCCTCTCATAATGCTGCTGCTTATACTGGGAATTCCATTAGTGCCATTTCTCTATAGATTCTTTTCTGGAAAATCAACAGACCAGCTTCTTTCCGGTTCCATCGGAAACTATCTGTGGCCGATTTCACTTGTTATATATATCATATGGGTGCGTTTCATGGGAAGCAGTGAATTACCTGGAAAGATTTATAAGTTTTTTCACAGGCAGACAAAGCTTTTTGGAGGATACCGCCTGATTACCATTCTTGTAGTAATAAATTTTTTAATTATAGCGGCACTGTATGTCGAAACAGCGTACAGACTGATAATACAGTTTGTTTTTCGATAGATGGGGAGGGAGTGCTGGATATGAATTTTATCAGGAATATCGGAATAAAAACAGTTCTTTTTATTGTCGGGCTTCTAGTGCTGGACTTTGCTCTGTTTTATCTCTGGAAGGACAAGCTCCTTCCTTTTGAGCTCTTTCTGTTATTTGGCATTGGATGTATCGTCTTCGTCGTGCTAAATATCCTTGACAGGAAAAACCAGTTAAAGAAAATGGGTGAAGAGCTAATAGTAAAGGGAGATGAGCTCTTTAAAAAGGGCGAACTGAAGGGTGCAATGAGAGATTACCAGCGTTCTCTGGATGTGAAAGGTCCATCTTGGGGTGCTTACCTCGGCCTCGGACAGTGTTATCGCCAGCTCAATGACTATAAAAAGTGTCTTGAATATGCGAAGCTTGCACAGGAGTGCAAAAGTGACTCTGCGGCAGCGCTCTTTCTCATTGGAATATGCCTTTTCCGCCAGGATTACCACGATTCTGCCCTTAAGCATATCAACAATGCACTGGCCATAAGCCCTGATTTGACAGAAGCCTATCTTATGAAGGGAGAGATATTTGCTTCTCTGGGTAAGAAGGAGGAAGCAATTGAAAGCTTCAGGCAGTTCCGTGAGAAGACTAAGGATGAAAAGGCCCGCAAGACGGTTAACGAAAAGATTGACAAGCTTTCCCAGAAATAGATCTATTATTTTCCCGTTGGATTAAAATATTCAAAAGAATCGAATATCGCCTTGACGAGCCCCGGCTCTTTTTTAAGACATGCCATTCTGCCCATTACAGTTGTGGTGCAAAGCCACCCTCGCTCTGAAATTGCCACAAGATAGAAGTTTACAAGATCGTCATCTGTTTTTCCAGATCTCACTTCATAAGTAAAACTTCTACCCCCCTTCATGTTCTGCCATTGCGGCTCTATACCCTCATTTTTCTTACTGTCGAAGAGGATTTTCAAATACTCATCGGGATTTATATTAATGCCGATATAAATATAGTTTAATCTCAGCGTCACAATCATATTATCAGATGTGCTGTAATTCCATACTGTACGGCCGGAAGCCTCACTTTTCAGAACCACCGATGAGGGAAGCGATATCATGAAACCGGCTGTTGTGTTTCGGTATATTGTAATAGAATCGCTTTCCCCGGTTTCTGCATACACTGGGGTGGACGCCGGCACCGGCATGAGCGTGAACAGTATGATGGCAGTTGAGAGGATTAAGAGGATTTTCTTTTCTGTATGTCTTTTTCTGATATTCATAGCTTTTATTCTCATCAGCCAGATTGGTGGATTTGAGCATCATACTCCAGAGCATTACTGATGACATTATCAGCAGTGGATCATTAAGTTATCCACAATTAATAATCTGCGTTAGTATAGAAGGATTTATCGCTTCCAGCTGTGAAGTATTAAAAAGATTTTCTCGTCAATACATAAAAAACCTTCTGGTGATGCACTTGAGATATCAGTTTCTGCAACATCGAAAAGAATACTCAATCGCATCAGGTATTAATTGAACGATATCGGAGTCTGAAAAATGAAAATTATTGTCACATCCGGGTAACGTTTATCTGCCATCGTGAACTCCGATGCAGAGTGTGAGTTATGCCGCGATCAAATATTAATGTCAAGAGGAAAATAAATGGATTGCAGTTTTCTCATCAAGAAATACCAGGATGAGGTGCACAAAAAACCGAAAGATCCGAGTTCGCTCTTTTATCTTGCTCTTCTCTACTGCGAAGCCCGTGATTATCAGATGGCTTCCACCACTTTCACCAGAGTCACATCACTGGACCCTTCACTGTATATAGTTTATTACTATTCAGGTATTGCCTATGCCTGTACTGGTAAGCCCGAGCTTGCAGGACTGGAATGGGAGATGTATCTGAAGAATAATCCGACTCCTTTTGAAGAGCGGGAATCTCAGAAATTTCCATTCGATTTCAATGAAGCTCAACATGTGAAAAGAGCATTGACTGAATGCCTGCAGAGGAAGAAGGTTCTCCCGGACGATATACATTCCATCTATCATCTGGCCATAGCATACGTGGTAACGCATCAGCTTCAGATGGCTCGAAGAGAGCTTGAAGAGCTAATCGCAAAGCACCCGGGCTTTACAAAGGCATACTTTATGCTTGTGGAGCTCTATCTGAAACAGAAAGAGCTGGGAAGGGCAATTGATGCCCTCAAGAGGCTGACAAAATCAGAGCCGAACTCGTATGTAGCGCACTTCAAGCTTGGGCAGCTGCTTGTCCAGCAGAATGATGTTTCAACTGCGGTGCCAGTCCTGCAGAAGGCGCTATCGTTGAAGCCCAATACAGATATAATCTATATAGAGCTTGGAAAGGCATACAGGCTGCAGGGCAAGGAGGACCTGTCCCGCAGCAGCTTTCGTAGAGCTCTTGAGCTTAATCCCAATTCTGCTGAAGCCTATTTTGAGCTCGGATTTCTGTCTGAGGAGCGATTCGATTTTACCGCAGCCATCGATAACTATCAGAAGGCCATCCGCATAGATGATACAAGAGGAGATGCTTACTCTCATCTCGGTGATATCTATAAGCGCCAGGGAAAAATTCACATGGCTATCGAGAATCTGGAAAAGAGCGTGAGATTCTTTCCTCAGGATGCCTATCTCCATTATCAGCTGGGTGAAGCCTATCTTGCATTGAAGATGTATAAGGAGGCAGTTAAGGAGCTTGAGGAAGCGGTCAGATGCAATCCCAAGGATATCTACAGCTTTCTCAACCTCGCAATAGCACAATCCAGAAGCAGCAAGCTGGAAGAATCACTTGTAACATTCAAAAAAGTATTGGAGCTGAAGCCCGATTTCATCGATCCATACTATCACATGGCACTCACCTATCTTAAGATGAGCCACCTCACCTTTGCAAGGGAGTGTATTGAAAAATTCCTCTCAGTAAAGCCCAATGATACATATGCTCATTTCGCACTCGGCAATATACATCTCCGTTTTGGCGATCTGGATCAGGCTATAGTGGAGTATAAAAAAGCAATCGATTCTTATCCAGATCATCCATATGCCCGGTTCAATCTGGCTTCGAGCTATGCCAGGGCCGGTCAGTTCACCTTCGCCGAAGAGGAGTTCTCAAAGGCGATGGAGCATAATACACCTGATTCTGAGGATGAGATGATTCTATTTGCCACTATGGCAAGCTACCATTCGATCCTTCAGACTCTGGCCAAGGCCATGACTGAGCTGCGGACATCTTTTCAGCTATACGAAGATGCGAAAAACAAGTACCTGTCAGAGGAGAAGATCAAGAACAAGATCGCTGAGCTGTTTAAAAAAGTGCTTCCAGAGACAGTTGCAGAGGAACTCATTACCGATGGAGAAGGTGAGCTTGAGGATGAACAGAAGGAAGTAACGGTAGTTTTTTCTGATATCAGAGGTTATACAACACTTACCGAGGTCATTGGTCCCAGAAACGCCATGAAGGTGCTCAACGACTTTTACAGGTCCACATCCAAGATATCCAATAAGTATGGCGGAACACTGCTGTATTTCCAGGGTGATGCTCAGATGATAATATTCGGGGCTATGAAAGATGACAAGGATCATCCTCTTTCTGCTCTGAAGGCAGCGATTGAGATGAAACAGCAGGTAAGTCTGCTGTCTGACAAGTGGTTCAGGGATCAGCAGAGGAAGTTCGAAATAGCTGTCGGGATAACCACCGGGGAAGTTGTGCTGGGCTTCATCAATGACGGTAATCGTATTCAGTACACAGCCATTGGTGATACTGTCAATGTGGCTTCAAGGCTTCAGGATGTCAGCAAAGCTCATGATTCTGCGGTGATGCTTAATGAAAAAGCCTATGATAAAGTAAAACAGCATGTGAAGGCTGAGAAGCTTGAATCCATAGCTTTGAAAGGCAAGAGAGAATCTGTTGATGTCTATAAGATAGAGAGTTTCATCGACCCTGAGACTACGTCATTCAACACCTTCATAAAAGAGGCACTCAGTGTGAGTGACTCAGGCGCTGCCCAGTAAAGAAACATGCCTGTAAGGGGGTATCATTTCGCATGAATAAAAATATTGACAACACGTTTAAAAGACATCTGTCTTCAAATTATAATCCTGTTGATCCCGCTCATAAGATGAAGAGTCTTGAAAAACTGCTGGAGGTAAATCTATATCTCAATACCACGCCAAATCTGGAAACTCTCCTCGGGAGGATCATATCGATATCCAAGGATATTCTGGAGGCATACAGCACTTCAATCATTCTGATCGATGAAGAGAAGAGAGAGCTTTTTTTTCAGAAGGTCTACGATTCAATGGATGAAAAGGTCCGTGGCGATGAAATGGCGTTGAAGCGGATTTCTCTAAGTATGAATGAGGGGATTGCAGGCCATGTTGTTCAGACTGGTCAGCCTTTGATAATAAACGATGTGCAGAATGACCCGAGATTCTCGAGAAAAGCAGATCTCACAACTGGTGTCACGACAAGAAATATGATCGCCATACCGCTCAGGAACAAGGACAAGGCTATCGGTGTCATGGAAGTGATAAATAGAATAGAAGGCGATTTTTCTGAAGAGGATCTGCCAATGTGTCTTGCTCTGGGCAATGTGGCTTCTGTAGCAATAGAAAATGCCCGTATGTACTTTGAATCGGAAAAGAATCTCAGGAGACTCGCGAGGATGGAGTCCTCCAAATATCAGCTCGTCAGTCTGCTTTTTCACGCTCTGAAGACACCAGTCTCATCAATTAAGGGTTATGCCGAGTATGTGCTGGAAAACATAGAAGGTGCCACTCTGCCTGTCATGAGGGATTTTGCCGAGATAACCCACAAAGAGGTCACCAACATAAGCAAGATGATAAATGACCTGTACGTGATTAATGAATATGACGATCTGATAAAGAAGCTGAATATTGAACAGCTTGACTTTGCAGAGATTATGCAGATCCAGGTTGCAAGAAGAAATATGCTTCAAAAGGATGTGTCCTTTGTTTTCCAGATGGAAGGGAAGCCAGGTCTGAAAAGCTGCATGGTTGATATCGACTATGATAAGATAGAGCACTGCATTCAGCATCTCTTTGATATAGTGTCTTCCCACGCAGCGCCGGGAGCATCAGTTATGGTAAATCTCTTCACTGTACCTGCCACTCGGGAGACTGTTCCTTACATACATCTTGAGATCGAAGACGAGTATATAACAATACCCGACGATCTCTGGGAAAAAGTTTTCAACTCCTTCCAGGGCGAGGGACAGTCCGAGATCCAGTCCTTTGAAGCAGTTGGTCTCGGTCTCTTTATAACACGAAAGATCATAGAGGCTCACGGTGGAAGATTCGGATGGGAGAAGAAAAAACCTGCAGGCATAGTTATCCAGGTAAGCCTTCCGCAGACGAATCCGTCATTATTATCGTAGCTTCAGTTTGTTGCTGGCACAGTTAATGTTTTTGATACTGTTGGACAGGTGGCCATATCGCTCTGTGTGTGAGATTTTTGATACGTTTCACACGGCAGGTTCTGGACGTGGACAGGCTCTCGTGAGAGGCGCGGCTGCCAGCAGTCTGTGGACCTGTCAACCAGATATCAGTATATCTCCATGTTCAGCATCTTGGGACCGGATGCACGTGATGCACGGCGTCGAGTATTATCCATCTTCCATGGAGCTTTCCCGCTGTTCCACAGCTCGTTAAGGTATTCCCAGTCTTTCTTAGTGTCCATGCATTGCCAGAATCCTTCATGCTGAAAGGGAACAAGCTGCTTTGCACTGGCAAGGCGCTCCAGTGGCTCTTTTTCAAAGGATGTGGCATCGCTGTCAATATAGTTTATGACCTCCGGTTCGAGTATGAAGAAGCCGCCATTAATCCATCCTGACTGCACAGGAGCCTTCTCCTGGAAGTTTTGGACAAGGCCGTCTCTGATTTCCAGTGTTCCGAAGCGGGCAGGGGGGTGAACGACAGTCATTGTGGCGATCTTCTTATGGCTTTCATGGAACTTCAGTTCCTTCCTGATATCCACATCTGAGACTCCATCACCATATGTGAGACAGAACCTCTCATTGCCGATGAATTCAGCAAGCCTCCTTACCCGTCCCCCGGTCATGGTTGCTTGACCGGTATCGACCAGTGAGACCTTCCAGTTCACGAATATGGGGTCTTCATGGAGCACTTTGTGGACTTCGAAGGGAACATTATTCTCTTTTTTCGTTCTCCTTTTAAAATATTCGGACCTCACAGGGTCGACGTGGACCTTCCATTTCCCGGTCCCCATGTCGAGAGTGTAATCGGCGTGCAAGGGAAAGACGAAAAAGAAGTAATTCTTTATCATCTCCGCCTTATAGCCGCATGCGATTATGAATTCCTTGAACCCGTGGTGGGCGTAGTGATTCATTATGTGCCACAGTATGGGATATCTCCCGATCTGCAGCATAGGCTTCGGCATCATCTCTGTAAACTCAGAGAGCCTCGAGCCTAAACCACCTGCAAGTATGACAATTTTCATAGCGCTGCCTCCTTCAGTGATTCCGAATTCAATCAGTGTTACACGGTAATATTTTGCTGCTGAGCGGTGAAAATCCTGTGGAAATTATATTGATGTAAAGTTGTCTGCGCCAGATTTGCAGGAAATACAGGTGTTTTTTGAGAAAAATTCATTACTTTTGGACAAAACAAAAACCCCCGCTATTCCCATAACGGAGGCCCTTTGAGCGGAGAGTGAGGGATTCGAACCCCCGGAGGACTTGCGCCCTCAACGGTTTTCAAGACCGCCGCATTCGACCGCTCTGCCAACTCTCCATCCAACATATTAGCAGCATGCGTCTGAGAAGTCAAGAGGTAATGAAGAAGAAATTAATGATCTTCTGAAGTTGACTTTTTTACTCATACCTTATATAATGATGAATAACTCTTTTATATATGCAATGGTTTTGTATGAAAACCGCAGCAGATAAGGTATTCGCAACCATGAAAGTCGATGTGAAAGACATACTTGGAAGCCTGGGCTCGAAAAAGCAGTTTTCATATACCAGTAAGGTTGAGTTGAGAGAGATCGGGCAGGAACCTGAAATCACCGTAAATGTTGAGCTCACCAACGCCCGCACCAGAATAATCGTTCAGGGAAAACTCATCACCACTGTTGATCTTGAATGCAGCAGATGTGCAGAGCCTTTCAGGAAAGAGATTGAAGTCGATCTTTATGAGGAGTTTCTTCCTGAGGGAAGTGAAGAGCTGAGGGAGGACAAGGATCTTTCGCTTACCGATCTGAACCTGTTCACATACAGTGACGATGAAGTTGATCTCGACGAGATTGTTAGGCAGAACATAATCTCCGCCCTTCCGATGCGACCGATATGCAATGACACCTGCAGAGGACTGTGTGGAATATGCGGAGAGAACCTGAATACAAAAAAATGCAGCTGTGAAGTGGAACAGATCGATAGAAGGCTGATGCCGCTTCAGAAATTCAAGAAAGATTCACAGGATATTTGAAAAGGAGGAGGATTTTAGCAGGTTATATTGAATCAATATGTTTCTTTAAGCAGAATAAGCAAAAAGAAACAGATTTTCCTTCCTGAAAGGGGGTCGTGTAAAGTGGCAAACCCAAAATATAAAACATCACATTCAAAGACAAGAAGAAGAAGAGCAAATATACGATTAGTGCTTCCGGCACTTTCTGAGTGTCCCCAGTGTCATGAGCCGAAACTTGCTCATCACCTCTGTAAGGCCTGCGGGTTTTACAAGGGGAGAGAAGTGTTCAAGCTTGAAGAGATAAAGAAGAGCTAGGAGCTTCTCTTTACTGTGATGACACGATTTAACAAAATGTTTTAATATCTGTTGACGCATAAAATTCTATGGCGCGCTGCGTTATAGAATTTTATCTGTTTTACACACAAAAGTGACAGTATTGGAAGGTGAAACATGTTCAAGGGCAGACCTGTAGGCATAGTAGGGCTTGGCGCATATGCTCCGCCCAAGCGCCTTACCAATTTGGATCTTGAAAAATTGGTTGACACAAGTGATCAGTGGATTACAGAGAGAACTGGTATTAAAGAGCGCAGGATAGTGGAAGGCGATACAGCCACTTCTGATCTTGCAGTAAAGGCCGCTGAAAAGGCTATTGAAAGTGCAGGCATCACTCGTGAAGAGATACAACTGATAATCTGTGCGACTGCTTCGCCAGATATGTTATTTCCACCGACTGCATGCATCGCACAGGACAAACTGGGCATTCCAAAGGCCGGTGCTTTTGACCTTGAAGCAGGATGCACCGGTTTTCTCTACGCCCTTTCAGTGGCTTCCCAGTTTGTGGCACTTGGAACCTATAATACGGTACTGGTACTCGGTGCCGAAACACTGTCAAAGTTTCTGGACTGGCAGGATCGGACTACCTGCATTCTTTTTGCCGATGCCGGTGCCGCAGCGATATTGAGGCCGGTACCGGAGGGCTTTGGAATACTATCCTTTTATCTCAGCGCAGGGGAGTCAACAACAGAGTTGATCCACTGCCCTGCAGGCGGCTCATTGAATCCTGCAACCCATGAGACAGTTGACAAGAGAATGCACTATGTTAAAATGCTGGGAAATGAAGTGTTTAAATCTGCAATTCTCAAGATGGAAGAATCTGCAAATATTGCATTAGAAAAAGCAGGGCTTACAATCAAGGACATAGACCTTTATGTCCCCCATCAGGCAAATATCAGAATAATCGACGCTGTGATGAAGCGGCTTGCAATTCCAAAAGACAAACTTTACGCCAATTTACATTTGTATGGTAACACTTCGTGCGCATCAATCCCGCTTGCTCTTTATGAAGCCATTTCAAAAGGGATAGTCAAGCCGGGATCCAATATCCTGATGACTGCCGTAGGAGCAGGGCTCACGTGGGGTGGGATGGTAATGAGATGGAATGGGACAGGAGGTAAATGATGAGAAAGATCGCGTTTGTGTTCCCGGGACAGGGAGCACAGAAAGTCGGCATGGGCCGAGAGATGGCGGAGAGATTCCCTGAAGCCCGCGAGGTTTTTGACAAGGCTGACAGGACGCTCGGATTTTCGCTGTCGAATCTATGCTGGGAAGGTCCGGAAGAAGAACTTCGAAAAACTGTCAATACGCAGCCTGCTATCCTTGTTACTTCTGTGGCCTGTCTGAGAATGCTGGAGCGGGAGCGGATCGCCCCTATGATGGTGGCCGGACATAGTGTGGGTGAATATGCGGCTCTTGTGGCAGCAGGCGTACTTACTTTTGAGGAGGCTCTCAAGCTCGTAAGGCGGAGAGGCGAGCTCATGCATGAAGCAGGTACCACTGCACCGGGAACAATGGCAGCAGTAATTGGAATGGAGTATCAGGTTATCCGTGAAGCCTGTGCTCAGGCCGCAGTGACAGGAGTGGTCGAAGTGGCAAACTTCAATACACCCGATCAGATTGTCATATCAGGAGAGCACGGTGCGGTAGCGAAAGCTGTAGAAATTTTGAAAGAAAAGGGCGCGCGTAAGATTGCCCCGCTCAATGTGAGTGCCGCTTTTCATTCAAGCCTGATGAAGAGTGCTGCCGGACAGCTCGCAACTGAATTCGATCGATACAGTTTCAGAAATCCAAGAGTACCTCTTGTGGCCAATATTTCTGCTGTTCCCCTCAAAGATGGGAATTCGATATGTGCGGCTTTGAAGAAACAGATACTTGGAAATGTTCTGTGGGCCGATTCAATAAAGTATATGATAAGCTCAGGTGTCGATACATTTATCGAGGTTGGACCGGGCAAAGCGTTGAGCGGGATGATTCGCAAGATCGACAGGTATGTGCAGGTATTCAATGTTGAAGACAGTGAGAGCTTGTACAGAGCGCGGGAAGTATCGGCTGATGAGCTGATACTGGGAGCCTGATTCGGGACAGGCTTTCTGGTTGACTGAAGTCTTTGTTTCAGGAGGAGCAATGGATAATAAGGGCCAGGTTGCACTGGTGACAGGAGCAGGGAGAGGAATCGGCCGTTCCATCTCTCTTAAACTGGCACAGCAGGGCTTACATATCGCTTTGAATGACATTAATGAAGCTGAACTGGAAAAAGTAAAGGCTGAGATTAATAAAGGCGGTGTTGAGGCAGAGGTTTACCAGTGTGATGTGTCAAATACTGCTGATGTTGAAAAGATGATACAGGCTGTTGCGGATCGGTTTAAAAGGATCGATGTACTTGTCAATAATGCCGGGATTACCAGAGACAATCTGATTGTCAGAATGAAGGAAGAAGACTGGGACAGGGTAATTGCCATAAACCTCAAATCAGTCTTCAACTGCACAAAGGCAGTTACAAAAATGATGATGAAGCAGAAAAGCGGTCGGATTATCTCAATATCTTCTGTAGTGGGCATTATGGGCAATATCGGGCAGGCGAACTATGCTGCTTCAAAAGCAGGAATAATAGGATTTACGAAAGCCATGGCCAAGGAGCTGGCTTCCCGTGGTATCAACGTCAATGCAGTGGCTCCCGGGTTTATTGTCACTGAGATGACAGAGAACATCTCGGAAGAAGCAAGGCAGAAGTTTGCCAGTCTCATACCGCTGGGTTTTCGTGGTGAAGCTTCTGATGTGGCAAATGCGGTAGCCTTTCTGGCTTCACCGGAATCTCGTTATATCACAGGTCAGGTTCTTCACGTTGACGGTGGAATGGTCATGTGAGGAAGAAGGAATATTTCTCTTTAAGTTGAATGAAAATCGTGAATAAAGAAAGACACTTCTGTGGAGGTGAACTGAATGTCGTCAGTTTTAGAAAGAGTTAAAAAAATAGTAATTGAGCAGTTGGGTGTGGATGAAGATCAGGTTACGCCCAGTGCATCATTCACAGATGATCTCGGTGCTGATTCTCTTGATACAGTTGAGCTCGTAATGGCTCTTGAGCAGGAGTTTAACCTTGAGATTCCCGATGAGGATGCTGAGAAGATCACAAATATAGAAGAGGCAGTGAAATACATTCAGGAAAAGCTTGAGTTATAAAAAGCTTTAACCAGATAGAATAATCCTGTACAATCTGGGGAAAACCTGTTTTTCTTCATATTCAGGGAAAGATCTGACCTTTGCTCCACCTTCCTGGCAGGGCTGCTGAGTTCTATGGTAACGGTCTGTCGATATGCCATGGCGCTTTTCTGCCTGTTAAAGGGTCTGGATGGAAAGACAGATATTCTTTTTCTGCAGTGTGCTATCTCTGGAGTTTGAGATATGAGCTACGGTGCAGGTTATTTCTTTTGTCCCCCTGAAAGGCAGATAAAGGCGCTCTGTCGATTGCACGGCAAAACGGTAGCTCTTGCTGAGTCTTGTACAGGTGGATATATTTCACATAGGCTAACCAATGTATCAGGAAGTTCCGGATACTTTCTGGGTGGTGTTGTTGTGTACAGTAATGAAGCAAAGCATCGGCTGTTGGGAGTTCCGGAACAGAGTATTGCAGAACATGGCGCGGTCAGTCCAGTGGTAGCACGTTTTATGGCAGAGGGTGTAAGGCGTGTCTTTGAATGTTCAATTGGTCTTTCTGTTACCGGAATAGCCGGCCCTGGAGGCGGGTCGAAGAAAAAGCCTGTTGGTCTGGTATTCATAGGGATCAGTGGCAGAAACACCTCAAGAGTTTATTCATTCCGCATCAAAGGAAGCCGTAATTCCATAAAGAAAAAGACTGCGCACAAGGCACTTACGTTGTTGACAAAAGCATTGTTACATTGAAAAAGAGTAAGGAGGAGACTATGGCAATCATCAAAGAATTTGGGAGAAATTCCAGCTTTTGTGGAGTTTTAAGCAAAATAATGGAATCAGTGAAAGACCCCATATCGTGCGAAGAGATTTCGGTTCACGCGCTTGAAGCCTGGGGAAGGGGTTTTCCTCCGAATCCCTATAATGACATATGCCTCATCTATCGACTGCTCAAGATTTATCTTGATTGTGAAGAGTATTATGATGATCTGAAGGAAATACCGATGGTTGATTCTCTTTCTGAGGGGGGAGAAGTGCCTCTGAGCCCGCTCCTTGCTCCCCAGGAGCTTAATTCAATGGTAGATCAGATCAAGAGAATAAAATACAAGCTTCGTGAGAAGACAGAAGCGTGAGATGGAAGAGAGACAGATGATGGACGCCCTCCGACTCTTTTATGCGATGTTCATCTCTCCTAAAATAACTGAGACGCTTGCGCGCCATATCTCTCAATGCGCGCTCTCGGGAGCGGATGTCAAGTGGGTAGAGTCTCAGAACCTCCATCTCACCCTGAAGTTCCTGGGAGAGGTGCAGCAGGAAAGGCTCGAAGAGATCATTGCCGCCGGAGAGTTGGCTGCAGATGTAGTAAAGGATTTCAGGATTTTCTGGGAAGGCTTTGGTGCATTTCCGGATTTCAGGAGGCCCAGGGTGATCTGGGCAGGGATGAAGCAGGGAGGCAGGACTGTTTCCGAGATTGCAGAGCGGCTGGAAGATCGGCTTGCTGCAGCAGGATTCAGGAAGGAGGAAAGAGTCTTTCAGCCTCATCTCACAATAGGAAGAGTGAAAAGCAGGAGAGGGCTTGAAGAGTTGAAAAGAGTAATTGAGAAGATTGAGAACAGCAGGATTGGTGAAATGGAGGTCGGCTCATTCAGTCTGGTACAGAGCACACTTACTCCGAAAGGGCCGATTTACAGAGAAGTGAGAAATTTTCGATTAGGAGCGAAGGAAGATGGATAAACAGGAATCGCTGAAGGCAGTAGTCGGTCAGATAGAAAAGCAATATGGAAAAGGATCTATAATGAGGCTTGGGGATATGGATTTCAGGACTCAGGTTTCATCCATATCGACATCCTCGCTGGCTCTGGACCTGGCCACAGGTATTGGAGGCGTTCCGAGAGGAAGAGTGGTAGAGGTCTACGGTCCGGAATCATCAGGGAAGACGACGCTGGCATTGCAGATAGTCGCAGAGGCTCAATCTCACGATGGAATAGCAGCTTTCATAGATGTGGAGCACGCACTCGATCCTGAATATGCAAAGAACATTGGTGTTGATATTGACAATCTTTATATTTCGCAGCCCGATACCGGTGAGCAGGCGCTAGAGATCGTCGATGCTCTTGTCAGAAGCAGCGCAATAGATGTGATTGTAGTCGACTCAGTAGCAGCGCTGGTTCCAAAAGCAGAGATAGAGGGGGACATGGGTGATCCGCATGTGGGGCTGCAGGCTCGTCTGATGTCGCAGGCACTTCGGAAACTGACCGGAAGTATAAGCAAAACTAATACATGTGCCATATTTATCAACCAGATTCGAGAAAAGATCGGTGTCATGTTTGGAAACCCTGAAACAACTCCAGGTGGCAGAGCGCTGAAATTTTATTCATCGATGAGAATCGAAGTTCGGCGCGTTGATTCAATAAAACAGGGTAATGAAGTTATTGGAAACAGAGTCAAGGCCAAAATAGTGAAAAACAAGATGGCTCCGCCATTCAGGCAGGTGGAGTTCGATATTATATTTGGAAAGGGAATATCAAGGATTGGCAGCCTGATAGATGTAGCAATAGAGAAGGGACTGATTTCAAAGAGCGGTTCCTGGTACAACTATAATGAGACAAAACTGGGTCAGGGTCAGGAAAATGTTAAGAGATTTCTGGAAGAGAATCCCAATGTTCTCAGGGAAATTGAAGATAAACTCAGAGTGGCGGAACCTGCGGTTGTATGACAGGTTTTGGATTGCCACGGCGGTGAGAAGGGAGATTTTTTTTCAATTTGTCTGTCCGGTTCTTGACAACAGCACCGCAAAGAAGATACAATAGGGAGGACTCTATAGTTTCCCAGACTATCAGCATAAAGGATAAATGACGTAATTTGCAGAGTTTTTCAGGGTAAGGGAGTGGTTACTGGAAGACGATAAAAACTGAATAGAGGAGGTGAACCGGCTATTAATATAATAATTACAATCGTAGTTGCAGTTTTATGTTTGTTCGCTGGCGCTGCCGTTGATAACTTCCTTCTGAAGAAACTTGGCGAGAAAAACTTTATCAAGGCCAGGGAAGATGCGGACAGGATAGTTGAAGAAGCCCAAAAGGAAGCAGAGGCTCTGAAAAAGGAGCGCCTTCTTGAGGCGAAGGATGAAATATTCCGTGAACGGGCCAAGATGGAAAAGGACCGGGATGAAAGAAGGAATGAGTTGCAGCGTCTTGAGAGAAGGATTCTCCAGAAAGAAGAGAACTTCGATAAGAAGCAGGAATTATTTGACAAAAGGGAAAGAGGGTTGACCTCCAAGGAACAGGAACTGGCTCGCAAGAAGGAGCAACTGACCCAACTTGAGTCCAAACAGCGTCAAGAGCTCGAAAAAGTCGCCAAGATGAGTACTGAAGAAGCACGAGAGCTTCTTCTAAATAAGGTGGAGGAGGAAATTCAGTTTGAGATTGCCTCCCGAGTGAAGATGATGGAAGAGCAGGTCAAAGAGAATGCAGATCTAAAAGCCAGGCGGATTATCTCGACAGCCATCCAGAAATGGGCGGCCGATCAGGTTGTTGAATCAACTGTCTCAGTAGTATCTCTCCCCAACGATGATATGAAGGGAAGAATCATCGGGAGAGAGGGGCGTAATATCAGGATGCTCGAATCTCTTACAGGAGTCGATTTAATTATAGATGACACTCCTGAGGCAGTAATACTTTCAAGCTTTGATCCGATAAGACGGGAAATTGCCAGAATGGCACTTGAAAAGTTGATAATGGATGCCAGAATTCACCCGGCCAGAATAGAAGAAATGGTTGAAAAGGCTCGCAAAGAAATGGATGCGAGGATCTGGCAGGAAGGTGAGCAGGCTACTTTTGAAGCTGGAGTAACAGGGCTGCATCCTGAGATAATCAAGATACTGGGCAGGTTGAAATTCAGAACGAGTTATGGTCAGAATGTTCTCTCACATTCCTTGGAAGTGTCCTTTCTTGCAGGGGCAATTGCAGCAGAGTTGGGAACAGATATTCAACTGGCAAAGAGGGCTGGTCTGCTCCACGATATTGGGAAAGCCATCAACACTGAGGTTGAAGGCCCACATGCACTGATTGGCGCGAAATATGCAGAAAAGTATCATGAATCACCGGAAGTCATACATGCAATAAGCGCTCATCACGAAGATGAGGAGCAGAAGACTGTTGAGGCCTGTCTGATCCAGGCGTGTGATGCTTTATCGGCAGCAAGACCCGGAGCCCGTCGAGAAACCTTGGAAGCTTATATCAAGCGATTGGAGAAGCTGGAAAAACTGGCAAATTCATTTGAAGGCGTAGATAAATCCTATGCAATACAAGCTGGCAGAGAGATTCGTATTCTTGTCAAGCCTGACCAGATCGATGATGTCAAATCTGTAAAGCTCGCCAGGGATATAGTCAAGCAGATCGAACAGGAGCTTGATTATCCAGGTCAGATAAAGGTGACAGTAATAAGGGAAACAAGAGTGGTAGAAATTGCGAAATAAATAAAATATATTATCGTGAAAATTACCTTAATGCCGGAAACGTGCAGGAAAAGGGTTCATAGATAGATTCTACTGAACAGCGGTATAAAGCTCTCATCCGAATATGCGATGAGGCTTTTTTTTTAAAGGCTATTTACAAAGACGGGAGATCGGCGTAAAATGAATAAGGGGGGTATACCTCGGAAGACTCGTATCACAGTGTCTGTTCCCGGAAGGCAAAGAGGACTTCCCGCTTTTTCATGCAGAAGAGCATTGTTGCCGCCATTATAATGTCTTGTGTGTGTATTGTGGGTGCAGGTGCAGGAGGAATTAAGGGCTGCAGTGTCAAATACAACTGTGTGCTGGGGTGGGAGTTCTTCGTTAACCTTCAGCGATCTTGTCCATTAACCTGTTTAAGTATTGCTTAATTCGTTGTAAGAAGGAGCGCAGAGACAATGGAGGTATTAAAGGTATCGGCTAAATCCAATCCAAATTCGGTCGCTGGTGCATTAGCGGGAGTTCTGAGGGAGAGAGGAAGCGCAGAGATGCAGGCAATAGGTGCGGGGGCGTTGAATCAGGCTATCAAAGCCGTTGCGATAGCCAGAGGCTTTGTTGCACCCAGTGGTATGGATCTCATATGCATCCCTGCTTTTACAGAGATTCAGATAAATGGGGAAGAAAGAACGGCAATCAGGCTCATAGTTGAACCTCGATGACAATTGATTTTAATGCTGCAATAGATCAGGCTCTTTATTATATCGCGATATGTGGAATTAGCGAAACAGAGCTTTGCTTATTTTTCTAATACAGAGTATTAATGAATATAGATCTCCACACACATACTACTGCTTCAGATGGTACGGTAGAGCCTGAAAAACTTGTCGAACTGGCAGTCGAGCGAGGGATTTCTGTGCTCGCCATTACAGATCACGACACAATATCCGGCATCGCCAGGGCGCGTCAGCACGTAAAGTCCGGAAGAGTTGATATTGTTTCAGGCATCGAACTCAATGCAGAGAGACAGAATGTGGAAGTCCATATTCTTGGATATTTTATTGATATCGAGAATAAAGCTCTGCTTACCTGGCTGGAAAAGCTCAGGAATGACAGAATTGAAAGAGTTCACGATATTCTGAAAAAGCTCAGGCGTCTCAATTTTCCTGTTGAATATGAGGAAGTAATAAAGTATGCGCGCGGTGAGTCAGTGGGGAGGCCGCATATAGCAAGGGTACTTTTAGAGAAGAAGTATGTAGGAGAGTTCCAGGAGGCCTTTGAGCGATTTCTCAGGCCTGGCGGAATTGCATATGTACCTCGCCCGCATTTCCTGCCTGAAGAGGCTGTGGAGCTTATCGCATCAAATAATGGAATTCCGGTACTGGCTCATCCGGGTTTTATCCAGGCTGATGACCGGGCAGTTGATTATCTGATGGATTTCGGTCTTGAAGGGATAGAGGTTTATTATCCATTTCATACAGCCATCCAGATCGAATACTACAGAGAGATGGCTTTGAGAAAAAATCTCTATATCACAGGCGGATCAGATTTTCATGGCTTTGAAGCTGGTCATTTCAGAGATATCGGAGCTCCAGGGTATAAAATAGAGTATTTCAATGAGATGAAGAAAAGCAGGAAGATTGTTTAACAGGCTGTATTCGTGATATGATTATCAAGATAATGCTCGTAATGCGTGGTTGTCTGGAGAATATTGTCTTGCGAGAAGGATAGATGATGCCAAATGCTTAGTGACAAGGGAACCATAAAGGTTAACGAGGGGCCGCAGGATGGGAGAAATCGGGTAAACTGGGAATGTACGCCGTTACAGTTTCTTGCAATTGCCTCCAGGTTGAAGGAGGCACAGGCACGTCTGGTAACTATCTATGGATGCCCTGAGCCTGGTGGAGATGTCAAGCTGAATTATTTCTTTGAGCTTGAACAGAGCACCTGTGTTGTCAGGACAAAAACAGAGAAAACAAGTATCGCTTCATTGTACACGCTTTTCGTGAATGCCGATTTTATCGAGCGTGAGATAAACAACCTTTTCAAAATCAAGTTCCTGGGACATCCCAACCTGCCCCGTTATGGAAGCGGGGATGAATAAGTCGGGGTAAGAATGAAAAGAACTCTTGTTGTGCTGTTAACACTGCTTTCTTTTTTACTCTGTTTCTCTGAGGCGTCGGCTCAGTCTGTGATAGCCAGGAACAGGTGCAAAGTGGGGAAGAACCTACTTGCCAACGGGAGATTTGCTGAAGCCGAGCGTGAGCTGAAAGAGGCTTTAAAGCTGGACCCACAGTATGGCGATGCCCATTATCTGCTGGGTCTTACCTATCTTTCCATGAAGAGGCTCGACGAAGCAGAGAAGGAGCTTCTGGAGGTTATCCGGATTGAGCCTCGATTCGAAACTACCCGTCTTTACCTGGCTAATATATATCTTCAGAAGAAGGAAAACAGGAAGGCCAAAGATCAGCTTGAATTCGTGATCTCTCAAAACCCCAGAATTGCCCAGGCTTATTATGGCCTGGGTGTCGTGTCATATTACGAAGGAGATATCAGTAAAAGCATCACACAATGGAGAAAGGCTGTAGAAATTGATAAGAACTACGTTTCTGCCTACTACAACCTGGGACTGGCTCTTTTCATGACAGGAAATACCGAAGATGGAAGAGTCTTTGTGGAAAAGGCGATGAAGATGAAACCACAGAATCCTTTATACGGCTTTACACTTGCCTGGCTTGATTATGACAGCGGGAAAAAGAAGGATGCGATCTCCAGATTCGAAGGATATGCTGAAGGATGTAAAGGCACTGCAATAGGTTCTGTCAGCGAGGGGATATGTGCCTTTGAAAAGGGTGAATATCAAAAAGCGCTTGAATGTGCTGACAATGCTGTCGAGAAAGATCCTGATCTGCAGAAAGCCTACCAGCTCTCTGCAATGAGCTGTGAGGCTTTGAAAAGCTGGGACAGGGCACTGAAGAGATATCAGGAAATTCTGGCGCTCGATCCCAATGAAAGGGAAATCAAAAAGAAAATAGAAGATGTCAAGGAGAAAATTAAGGCGGAAGAAGCAGAAAAAGCTGAACGGTGCAGCTATCCGTATCATGAGAAGCACAATATCTATGATGAAGAATCAGACAAGCAGTCTAAGTGATGAAGATCTTGTAACACAGGCCAAGGCTAAAGATTATAACGCCTTCGAAGAGCTGATGAAGCGATATGAAAAAGGCGTCTATAACCTTGCCCTGCGTATGACAAAAAATGCCGAAGAAGCCGAGGAGATTCTTCAGGACACATTTTTTTCGGCTTTCAGGAACCTGGATGGATTCAGAGAAGAGTCCAGCTTCAAGACATGGATATATAAGGTAGCCACCAACTATGCTTTAATGAAGCTCAGGAAGAAAAAACAGTTCTCCAAGGTCTTTCTCGATGAGCCTCTGCAGGTTGAGGGTGAGGAGATTCCCAGGGATATTGCGGACTGGAGCAGAAATCCTGAAGATCTCTATGAGAAAAGGGAGTTGAGGAGAATTCTGAGGGAAGCCGTAGATTCTCTGCCGGAGATATATCAGACAGTTTTCTGGCTGAGGGATATCGACGGCCTCTCCAATCAGGAAGTAGCAGAAATTCTCGGATTGTCCCTGCCGGCGGTGAAATCCAGGATTTTGCGGGCCCGGATTCTTATGCGGGAAGACCTGAGTAAATATTTCAAGGATGGGAAAAGTGGAAAAGCATCATTGTAAGCATTTCTTATGCAAAATCTGTGAATTCCTCGATGGGGAGATTGAGCAGACGTGCTGTATCGAGGTAGAGCAGCATATGGAGGAGTGTGAGGAGTGTCGCATAATGGTAAGTACGATGCGAACCACCATGCGGGTCTGCAGGGAGTTTGGCTGCGAGGATATCCCTGATATGATAAAAATCCGCCTTCATCAGAATATGAAAAAGAAGCTCTTTGAGGAAAAGCTGATCGAGTATGGGGATTAAGGTAACAGATGTAACAGAAATCTGTGATGAATTTCGAGATGTCCTCTTCTAATAGCTCTCGTAATCAGGGTTTGTCAGAAAAATCGGAACATTTGTTGTTGGAGTCTGATTTTTTCTTTTTCTGCCTGCAAGCTGATTAATCTGTTCCTCATGCAATTTCTCAATAATTGAATAGGAATGGTTGATGTCATCATCAGCCAAGAGGCTCGATGGTGCTGAATAATTCTGGAGAGAGTTGAGGCTCCTCAGGTATGGCCTTGTGTCTATGCCCATTGTGTGAATTGTTTCAAGAGACATGACAATCTTGGACTTTGGCAGAGCGGCAGGTGGACTCTTGGTCCATACAGGGCCACCGCAGTTAAACTCTGCTTCACCCTTTCCATTTACTCTCATGTGAACAGATGATCCGTTAACGACGCCAATGTGCATGCCCTTGTCATCTGAAGGGGGCTCTTCAGCGGAGAGAAGCTCAGGGGATTCAATTATGGCAAGAGGGTTTCTATCGGTGCGTACAGCAGAGCCTGAGACATACGACATATCGCCGATGGCTGGTAATGGCTGCGATGCCGAAGATTGCTGCTTAATCTCTTTCTGCAGGGCAGGCTTTTTCAAGTCAGGTGCGCTGGTCTGTGAAAAGCCAAGCCCGATTTCCATTCCGCCCATGGCTTTATCCTTTCGGTACAGTTCGATATCTGTACAACAATTATAGGACATGAGAGTAAAATATGCAATGCTTTAACTTAAAGTTAACAACTTGGCAATATTCACTTGTATGCTATTCAGGGGACTCATCTCTGGAGAGTATCACGGTCGTTTCGGCTGCCTCCCTTAAGCTTCAGCGCACCTTCCTTTATCCGCAGCAGAACTGCCTTGACTTCGTCTCTCATTGCGGATCCCTGGGAACGCTCCAGTTTAACGAGGTACTGGGAGCTGAGATAATCATCACACATCCTGCAGATGCCATCACTAATTTTATCGCTCGTAACAGGGACTCCTCTGCGATCGACCTTCTCCCTTATCCCTCTGCATGCTCCATCCAGGTTTATGGTGATGTTGTCGAGCCATTTTCTTATCTGATGCTGCACGTCTGTCTCAGAATAATGTCCTCCAAAGCCTTTCTTCATCAGTGACTTGATTGACGAAGAGCATTGGCTGAAAGTATTCTGCGCCGCCTTTTCAGTATCGCTGAGCGCCTTGTCAGGCGATTTAAAGAGTGAGCCCATCGGTCCTCCTGTGTCTCGGAATTCTATGGAAACGCTGTAAAGATCTCGTTTACCTGCTCTGGTCAAGAGTGGGCAATGTTCCAGCCCCCACTGAAGGTGCGTCATGCTCATCCAATAAAGCCAGATTAAAAACGAGTATGTATAAACCTCGGTCACGACAGCAAATCCATATATTTGTTTATTGTTACGATTTCGTAATATTTACCATGTTCCTTCTGTTTTTTGCTATAATTTTACTGTAACAATTTGTTGATATTCCGGAAACATTCCGGCAATAATTCTTTGTTGTACGTTTATTGCCGTTTGATCTGATATGTCAGATTTAGAAGGAGGAGAAACTGTGAAGAGAAACAGAAAAGGTATTGTAATCATCACAACCATGCTTCTTCTCTCTATCATCATCATGATTGCCGCACTGCTGGTGGTAACAGGAAGAAGCACGCTTCTGCTGGGGGCGAGTTACAGCGACAGGGAGCAGGCATATTACGCCGCTGAATGCGGTATTGCATATGCCCAGTATTGTCTGTCGAAAGACAGGGACTGGGTATCAGATGAAACCACACTGAACTCGAGCATTTACGATCCGGGCTTCACCGATTTCAGTGTCTCCACAGCAGGCTCTCAGAAAAACTGCGTGCGCGGAGTTTTCGACAGTAACGGCTCAGAGTTTTACATCACCTTCTACAGCGGGACGTGGAACGACTCCACCTCTCCAAGGAAAGACGTTGACCGCTCCGGGAACCTGGGAAGCCCACTGAAGTATTACTCATTCAACAACATTTCCAGTGAAAGCAATGGGACTTCAGAGTATCTGGACGATGCTGGTAAGGGAAAGACCTTCCGCACGGTGCCTGGCGGTTACGCCCATATAATTGTGGAAGGGCGGTGCAACCAGGTCAGGCGATATGCAGAAGCCTTCCTGAAGAAGGTGGAGACAAAGACAGGCATGGCCTGCAGCATTGCGGCAGGAGGCTTTAATGTAAATCTTGCAGATAATGACTCGGTCTTCCTGGTGGATGCTGCAAGCGGTTATGAATCGAGGATCCGCTCGATGGGTGATATCAATGTTACATCAGAAGAAGATGATAAAAACTGCTACCGCATCGCAGATAACGGACTTTCCTGCACCGGCGCAGGGACAGAAGGCTCTCCCACTTTAAAGTATACATATATAAACAAAGAAAAAATCGACGGCCAGGATGATCAGAAAAAATATGGTATTGCCTGCGAGAATAAGCCGCAGACAGACTACCTGGAGAATGCAAAGCTCGAATGGGAAGATGTGACAGGCAAATATTTGTCCGGCTCATCTTATGATTCTTCAAATGTGAAGACCACCATCAAGGCTGGGACTTATGTATATATGAACAGTAAGGAGTATTCAGATACCTATAAACTTTATTATTTTCCTCCTTCATGCACGTATAATCCTGATGCCGATAAAGATGATTCCAGCCATCCCGGCAACTTCATAACAAATAATCTGTCAAGTGGATCCGAGTATAGCAGTGATCTTATCAGCTCATCTCAGAGTGGCGATCTGACGATTCTGCCTACTGCAACCAAAGCTCAGCTTGCTTCGGGCACTTATCTGATGACTCTTGCAAATCCCATCGGAATCGATCCGGTCGACTCGAAAGGTGACTTTGCCATTGCAGTCTATGATTATCAGGAAGAAGGCACATACTCGCCTTCAGACAGTTACCGTGCGAGTGTAAAAATGGATGGAACTTCAAAGCAGGACCCATGCATCATCTCTCAGGCAGGTGGAAACATATTTGTAGAAGGTGAGCTTTCAGGAAAAGGCAAGGTATTGTCCGGCGGCGAGCTCTCCTTCCAGGGAAAGTCAATCCTCGAAACCGGCACAGATTCTTCAGACGGTGTCTCGATCTATGCCCAGGGTTCTGTCAATATTGACCCTATCAAGGGGAGTGGAGGCAGCAGCGATCCCAATACATATATCAAGCAGGCGTGGGCAACGCTGGCTTCCCACTACGATGATTCAGGAGACTATTACAGGACTGATCTTACCAGCTACAAGGATCTCCAGAAAAAGCTCCTCAGCACTAAGGTAGAGGGTAAAGCTCTCAGTACATTGCTGAAAGAATGCGGCTATGACAAGGCGGCAATCCAGGAGATGATCAACACTGTAATGTCCAAGAACTCTTATATCGGCGAAGATACCTCCACGTCAGGGGGTATCTCATTAGGTACATCTGTCGATCAACAGGAATACAGTTTTAATGATGAGGAGTATATAATACATACAAAAATACAGGGTGGAACATACCATCTGGAGATCTTCGAAGCTGATTGTTATGGCTCCGGCTATAAACACATTCAGTTAGAGGTCAGAGACGGGGAGGCAAAATTATTTAGAAATGATCATAAACAAACGCATAATGCCAAACTCACATATGACGATGTGAAGTCAATAATCGGTTTCGACAGCGATAAAGGGAAGTGGACATTCGGAGATTCAGGAAAAACTAACAATGAGAGCTCTGAGACGATTATGATGCGCAGTACCGGCTCTGGATATGTAGATCTGAGCTTCAACGACACCATCCTGAAAGGTCTTGTCTATACCTGGAAGGATTTCAAGGCCAGGGATCTTGGAGGAGGCAGTCTCAGCATCAGGGGCGGCATCGTGGCATATGGCGGCGATCCTTCATCGGAGGATCCGGGAACAAATGGATACGGCAAGGTCTCTCTTAAAAACGGGAAATATGTGACTTTCACATACGACCCGGACTACATGAAGCTCATCTTTGACCTGTCGACAGGCATAAGTACTAAAAGAGTAATGCAGAATTCATTTTGAAGAAACCACAGATATCAATAACTATAAGCTTAAGCAGCCCGAAAGGGCCATTTTGCTGTTTTAACGTCTCGGAATTTCTACAGAATCGTTGTAACAATAACGTTTGCCTGCCCTCCCCTCCGGGACAGGCAGTATTCTATTATTCCATCAGCCGGTTCAGGAATATGTTGTGCGTAACAATGACGTAACAACGCCAGTTTCACATGCTCCTTAATTGTTACGATTTCGTAATATTTGCCATGTTCCTTCTGTTTTTTGCTATAATTGAGTTGTAACAATTTCGTAATATTTTGGCAACAATTCGGCAACAAACATTTTGCGTCAATATACTGTGGGGTTCTGCAATTCAGTCAGATTTGGAAGGAGGAGAAACTGTGAAGAGAAACAGAAAAGGTATTGTAATCATCACAACCATGCTTCTTCTCTCTATCATCATCATGATTGCCGCACTGCTGGTGGTAACAGGAAGAAGCACACTTCTGCTCGGGGCGAGTTACAGCGACAGGGAGCAGGCATATTACGCCGCTGAATGCGGTATTGCATATGCCCAGTATTGTCTGTCGAAGGATAAGGACTGGGTATCAAATGAAACTACACTGGACTCGAGCATATATGATCCGGGCTTCACTGATTTCAGCGTCTCCACAGCCGGCTCTCAGAAAAACTGCGTGCGTGGAGTTTTCAACAGTAACGGCTCAGAGTTTTATATCACATTTTACAGCGGGACTTGGAACGACTCCACCTCTCCAAGGAAAGATGTTGACCGCTCCGGGAACCTGGGAAGCCCGCTTAAGTATTACTCATTCAACAACCTTTCCAGTGAAAGCGATGGGACTTCAGAGTATCTGGATGATGCTGGTAAGGGAAAGACATTCCGCACGGTGCCAGGCGGTTACGCCCATATAATTGTGGAAGGGCGGTGCAACCAGGTCAGGCGTTATGCAGAGGCCTTTCTGCAGAAGGTGGATACAAAGACAGGCATGGCATGCAGCATTGCGGCAGGAGGCTTTAATGTAAATCTTGCAGATAATGACTCTGTCTTCCTGGTGGATGCTGCAAGCGGTTATGAATCGAGGATTCGCTCGATGGGTGATATCGTTGTCACATCAGGTGGAGACGGGAAAAAAGCCCATAATGACAAAAACTGCTACCGTATCGCAGATAACGGACTTTCCTGCACTGGTTTGACTGAAGGAGGCAGTGAAGAAACGAAATATACAAACATTAACGGTGAAAAGATCGACGGCGAGGATGATCAGACAGAGTACGGTGTCGCATGTGAAAATAAGTCTCAGAATGACTATCTGAATAATGCCAAGCTTGAATGGGGAGATGTGACTGAAAAATACATATCCGGCACTTCATACAACAGCTCGAAAGTGAAGACCACCATTGCAGCCGGAACTTATGTCTATATGAACAGCAGCGGTGATCAGAGTAAGTATGATTTATATTACTTTCCTACATCAGCAAATTACGACCCTGAAGCTGGGAAGAATGCAGACAGTCATCCTGATAACTTTGTCAATAAGAATATCTCCAGCGCGAAGGCATACAGCAGTGATCTTGTGAGCACGTCGCAAAGCGGAGATCTCACCATCGCCACGACAGTATCCACCACTCAGCTTGCCGCAGGCAACTATCTGATAACTGCGGCAAATCCCATAGGCATCGAGCCGGATAAGGCAGGCAGTAACTTTGCTGTTGCCGTCTATGACTATGACTCTGAGACTGGAAAGTACAGCCCTTCATCTGACTACCGCGCAAGCATAAAGTTGTCCGGCACCGAAGACCAGGACCCCTGCTTAATCTCGCACAGCGGAGGAAGTATCTATATAGAAGGCGAGTTATCCGGGAAAGGAAAGATAATATCTGGAAATGAGCTTTCCTTCCAGGGAAAATCCCTTCTGGAAGCCGATACAAATTCTTCGAACGGTGTATCCATATATACTCAGGGCTCTGTCAACATAGACCCTGTGAAAGGGAGCGGAGGTGCCGGAGACCCCAATGCCGACATAAAAGAAGCCTGGAATGCACTTATTACAAATAACAGCTTAAGTGTATCCGAGGACGGAGATTATTACGATTCGAAACAGACCAGCTACAAGGACCTCCAGAAAATGCTGCTCAAGACAACAATAACCAATGCGAATGGCAAATCAGCATCTCTTTATGATGTGTTGAAGAGCGATTATGGATATGACAAAGCGGCAATTCAGGAGCTTGTCAATACGGTAATGTCCAAGAACACATATATAGGAACTGATACTTCTTCAGAGGAATCCACTGCGACATTAGAAAATGGTTCGCAGTCTAGTAGTGTCACAATAAATGGTAAAAACTATGTGTTAAAGGCAAAAAAAGGGGCATCAAATAATAATGCATATGAGGTCGAAATATATGAAGAAGGCAAAACATCCAACAGTGACAGTTTCATAGAATTTGATTATGTCAATGGAAGTCTGATAACAATTACAGGGTACGGCAGAAAAGTAACAGCACTAAGCGGTGTCAGTGACGATTCTCTGAAACAATACTTCTCCTTTGATCCCTCAGCACTTACCTGGACAGTAACAACAACCTCAGAATCAAACAGCGATGATTCTGATACTATCATGATGCACAAGACCACATCCGATTTCGTAGAGCTGAGCTTCAACGACACCATCCTGAAAGGCCTGGTCTATACCTGGAAGGATTTTAAGGCCCGCGATCTTGGAGGCGGCAGCCTCAGTATAAGAGGCGGCATAGTGGCATATGGCGGCGATCCTTCATCGGAGGATCCGGGAACAAACGGATACGGCAAGGTCTCCCTCAATAACGGGAAATATGTGACTTTCACGTACGACCCGGACTATATGAAGCTCATCTTTGACTGCTCGACAGGCGTATCCACCAAAAGGGTAATGCAGAATTCGTTCTAGAGCATACTGATATCAATATCGTGAGCTTTTCTCATATGCGGCTCGAAAGGGCCGCTTGCAATTTCAGCACTTCCATGTGAATTCTGTGATTGATTGTTACTGGAAAAAACAGGCAGGTTGAAGATGACGGTTCCCGGTTATTGTTGCACTGATCTGCCGTCTCTGTTATAATATGGTTTGTGCCTTCTTTCCCTTCACTCATGCTTCAGAGCGGGAGGAGTGCATGAATACTCGTGAATGGACAGGTGATATGATGTTAGCACAGAGAGTTTCAAAGCTTGAGCAGAGTCTGACGCTCGCCATCACAGGAAAGGCCAAGGCAATGAAGGCGAAGGGTGATAAGGTGATCCTTTTTGCCTCTGGCGAGCCTGATTATGACACGCCCGAGAATATCAAAGAGGCCGGGATCAGAGCAATAAGGGACGGGTTCACCAAATACACAGCCACCTCAGGCATCGATGAGCTGAAGGAGCAGATCTGCCTCAAGTTCAGGAATGAAAATAATATAGACTATAAGAAATCTGAAGTGATTGTCACCTGTGGCGGAAAGCAGGCCATTTACAATCTCTTGCAGGCCATGATCAATGAGGGTGATGAGGTGATTGTACCTACACCTTACTGGGTGAGCTATCTGGAGCAGATAAAGATGGCCGGAGGGAAACCGGTGCTCATTCCTTTAAACGCTCAGGGACTGGATATGGAGGAGCTTAATCGCGCAGTCACTGCCAGGACCAGACTGCTCATTATCAACTCTCCCAATAACCCTACAGGCTCCATCATAACCAGAGACATTCTGGAAAAGATTGCAGAGCTCGCTGTGAAGCACAGTTTCTATGTGCTGTCTGATGAAGTATATGAGCATTTCATCTATGATGGTAACAGGCACGCCAGTATCGCCTCTTTTGACCCTTCGATCAAAGCGCTCACTATTACTGTCAACGCATTTTCCAAGACTTACTCGATGACAGGATGGCGAGTGGGATACTGCGCCGCCAGTGAGGAGATAATAAGGATGATGGGGATGATTCAGGATCATTCCACTTCAAATGTGTGTTCCATATCTCAGAAAGCTGCCGTGGAAGCGCTGAAGGGGCCGCAGGACTCGGTAAAGGCTATGGTACAGGAGTTTGACCGCAGGAGAAATTACATGGTTGAGAGACTGAGCGCAATTCCAGGCATCGAGTGTCCGAAGCCGCCCGGCGCCTTCTATACATTTCCGAAAGTCTCGTCGCTTTATGGCGGCTCGATGAAAGACTCGATGACCTTTGCCGGAAAGCTTCTGGAGCAGCAGAAGGTTGCGCTCATTCCAGGCGTTGCATTCGGACACGACGACCATATCCGCCTGACCTATGCCTCGTCAATGGATGATATAAAAGAGGGTATGGACAGGATTGAGACATTTGTGAGCTCCCTGAAAAAATAGTGACAGACTCCGGAAAAAAATAGTGACAGACTCCATTTTTTAAAAAAATGGAGTCTGTCACTATTTTTTCAATCTTCTTCCTCTATTGCGCTGACGAACTCTTCGAGCTCCTCCTTCGAGCCGGGAGAGACAAGCACGCTGCTGACCCATCTGTCGTCAAGAGCCCATCTTATTGAGGATGCAGATATTGATTTGCTTCTTTTTCCGAATATTCTTCTGGCAAGTTTGGGCTCTTTCAGGCTTCCCTCCACTACTTCTGTTGCCAGCACGCCTATTCCCCGTCTTCCGGCTGCTTCCACCAGAGGGGCGAGATCCTTAAAATTGTAAATGTTGTAGGAAACCATGAGCATGTCGAAGCCTCCAATCTTCCTGGCTTCCTTGAGCAGCTCAAGCTGATTGTTATGAGTCTCAAATCCTATATATCGTACTCTTTTTTCCTTCTTCAGCTCGCTGAAGGCCTGACGGCTGCCCACGCAGGTCAGTTGCTGAATGCTGGTGACGTTTTCAAGTATGATGATGTCAATATAATGTGTTCTAAGCCTCTTTCTGCTCTTTTCGAATGAGGCAATCAGACTGTCTGAGCTGGCAGTCCCGTCTGTGAACCATCTGGTTGAAAGCATAACCCTCTCTCTGCTGTTTAGCAGATTCTCTCCGAGAATCTGCTCACTTTTTTCGTAGTTCGGAGAAGTTTCTATATAGTTTATTCCAAGCTGCAGGGCTCTTTCAAGCGGATCCCAGCCTGTCTTGTCTAAATCTCTGGTGCAGTATGCAAGGGAAGATACCTTGGGACCGTTGTTGCCGAACTTTCGTAATGGCATCTCAGGCTCTGAAGCCAACAGGTTATTATCAGCAAATATCCTGCCTGGCATCAGGCCCATGGATACGCAGGCTGCGCCGGTGAGGGCAGTAAGGCACGCCCTGTTGAACTCTCTTCTTGAGAGGAGATACTTCCGATCTGATGAGAGGCATTCTTTACTGGAAAGCTGGTCCCGATCTGACATCTCTATTCACCCTTTCAATCTGGATATGATGTTGTGCAGGAAAGCCACTTACAGCCTCAGGGCTGCAGTACGTTTTCGGTGTCTCCATTTACTGATATGGACACTTTCCTGATCTTTATTCCAGGCATATTGAGAAAAGTATGCTCAATCTGAGAGCGTCGCTGGTCCATTATGCAGCTGCCTCCGCCTTCGTTTATCATGTTATTGAAATCAATGTGTATTATGCCGTTTTCGATCTTCACAGAATTAACCTTTGTGGCAGGGTCCAGGGCAGTATAGTAACCCTGTTTTCTGTATGATTCATCAGGGCCGGTGATTAGCTGTTCCAGCATCTTTCTTGCGATCCCCTCAGGCGCTTCAGACTTGAGGGTTAGCGTTATTGGATAGGTGATATCAGGTTTTTCTTCCTGGGGATCTTTTTCTGAGTTTGCAAAGAAGATCCTGGCTTCCACATTGCCCGGGCTCGGTGCCGGTGATGGCCTGGCATGAAGCGCAGTCGTTGATGATGACTGAGGTGAAGGGTATGTATGCTGAAGATTCTCGCTGTTCAGACCTGTGCTCCCTGTGCAGCCCGATGAAAGCAGAACGAAGAGAAATAACGGTATTAAGAGCAATGCAGAGGAGATACAGGTGATCCGATGTCTATTATCCTTGTTCATTGTGATATCACCTCGTTACAGTAATGTTCATTACTTCCATGTTCTACATTGTAATCCCTTTTTAAGGAAGCGGTCCCGGAGACAGGAACTGGAGACCGTGGATAATGATACCGTGGGCAGGATACCGGGGAAGGAGGTGGGGTTTGAATAGAGGAAAAAGATGTGTTTTCTCGAAGTGAAGCCCTCAACACTCAATATGCTGTAACTTTTCAGCCATCTGCTGAATATTTTCACAATGACAGAGCAGGCAGACACAGGAAAAAACCTCATTAACACTGCAGCGCTCGTTCTTCTGCTCGTGGTGCTGTCTTTCATCTGTATTGACAACCTGAAGATATTGAGGCCTGATGACGAATCACTCTATGTGCAGATTGCACGGGAGATGTTCGCTGAAGGTGATATCTGGACTCCTGTGTGGTGCGGTGAATATGCCTTTTATAAGCCGCCTTTCACATACTGGCTCATTATGCTGGGATTTGCCATCTTCGGAAAAACATTTCTGGCAGCGCGGATTCTGATTGCCGCAGTATCAGTTGCAACTGTATTTCTCACCTTCTATCTGGGAAATGAGCTTCATTCCAGAAGGACTGGTCTGCTTGCTGCAGCTATGACTGCCACAAGTCTAGGATTCATCATATATGGAAAGATAGCAATGATGGATATTCCACTTTCGTTTCTGATAATTCTGTCCATATTTTTCTTTCACAGGGCCGTTAAGAATCACAGTACAGCTTATGTCTATCTTTTCTGTCTCACAGCAGGTTTTTCTACACTTGTGAAAGGACCTGTTTCGCTTATCATAATCATACTGTGTGCGCTCCCATATGTGATTATTAAAAATGAGACAGCCTTTTTTCTGCATCTCAAACTCTTGCCTGCACTGCTGCTGCTGATTTTCGTGATGGCATTGTGGCCACTGGCCCTCTACTGTAAAGGTCAGTTCCAGCATTGGTTTGATTTCTTCATCATAAGGGAAAACTTTGGTAAGTTCAGTGACCTTCATTATCCAGGCTTCCTGATGATCCAGTCGTATCTGATCTATCTCTTCCCCTGGTCGCCGCTTCTGCTGACATCGCTGTGGATTGTGGTCAAGAAGAAGCTGTACCGGGATAAGGCCATCCTGCTCTTTATTCTGTGGATCATTGCTGTGCTTGCGGTTCATCTTCTTCCGGCAACCAAATTGAAACACTATGTCATTCCGGCGATACCTGCAGGCGCTCTTCTGATTGCTGCAGTCCTCGAAATGTATCCCGGAGAAAGGGCAAGCCTCATAGGAAAAGCTGCCGTTCAGCTCCTTACAGGTTGTAGTGTTGTTATTCTGATTGCGCTTCTGAGACTGACACACGATGCAGCAGCCATAAGTCTCATTCTGCTGGCTGTCTGCGCTTTGGCGGTAACACTCATATACAGCGGGAATGACAGGGACTATCTCAAAGCTGTGGCTGGCTATGGCTGTGCGCTGCTGTTTATTTATCCGGCACTTAATGCATTTACTTTTGAAAGGATGCCCTCTGAGGCACTTCCTCTTATAAACGACACTCCTGTTGCGGTGATTCGTCTGCAGACTTACGTTTACACAGCAGATTTAGGACGATATACGCCTCAGATCGTCAATCATGTAGACTACAACCGCTTTCTTTACGATCGTAACGGCATCGTATTGATCTCAGAGAGCGATCTGGAAAATTTCAGATCAGTGAAGAATTTCAAGCTTGCCCCGGTAAAAATACTCTACAGGTGGAGACAGTGGAAGCCTGTGATGCCGATTTCTGACATTATACTGTCTCTGCAGTCCGGGTCATATTACAACCTGACGGAGGAGCTTCATCTTGTGAAAGCAGACAGTCATTGAGACTTATTTGACCCACTTGACGTCCAGGTCATCTGATCTTTTCTTCAGATTTTTCCTGATGAAGTTGACGAGGAAGTCCGAATTTTCCAGATTGGAATAGAAGTCAATCGGTCTGTCTCCTGATACTGACACAACATACTGGCTCATCTTCCAGAAAATGGCTGATCTGTCTATTACGTCAATACTCTGAATCTGATCCCACTTGACTTCTCTCTTCTCGTTTCCCACCTGATGCTCGATGCCCCAGTCGTGGGCTACGATTGTCTCATCCTGGATGCGCTTCAGATATCGTTTTCTTGCAGGAATGGTGGCCAGCAGCAATGAGAGAAATACACCAAAGAGCAAAGTAAAAATAATCATCTTCAGCATATTATGTATCAATAGTATTGCAGAAATCACAAATCCGACAGTGCCTATTGCAGAAAAGGCAATAAACACGTTGAATACTGTGATGAGCATCTTGTTTTCTTTGGTGTTGTACGTGTAGAAGGATTTCATGTGATAAATCCCCTTATCTAATGAGTTTCACAACCGTGCACAGCTGCATAATGCTCATCCATAGTGCACGCATTTTAATAAGATGGGTTCTATGTTTTCTGTGCTAATCCTTCAATGTTGAATAAAATACAGCAGATTTTTATACAGAAGGGCATAATTGATCGTATCATTGTATACAATGGGCGTTATTTTACAGCCGGAAATACATTTTCGGGGGATCTGCCTTCAATGTAAAAGGCATCTCCTCCGGTATCATTGCCATCAGGCTGTCAATATTGTATTCAGGGAGTGTACTCTGCTTTTCAGGCTCACTGTCGTTTTGAATATTCTTCATCTCCCGGTAGTGGGCGAAGCACTGTGAGGCCTCTGCACTTCTTTTGAGAGAGGTGAGTGTGATGCCTTTATACAGCCAGAGGAAATCCAGATCTGCCTGGAACTTGAGTGCTTGTGTGAAGCAGCGTGCTGCTTCATCATATCTGGAGAGAAAAAACTGCGCCCTTCCTCTTAATGTCCAGAGTCTCACGTTCTTCTGATCTCTCTTCAGCCCCTGATCATAGTATGTAATTGCTTCCTCGGCCGCTCCTGCCACTTCTGTCATAACTCCTCTTGATATCCAGCCAGGAAGGAAGTCTGGATTTTTATACAGCACAGAATCTATTGTCTTGATGGCTTCGTCTATTCGGTTCAGATGGTACAACAGTATGCCCTTGTTGAAGAGAAGCACTTTTTCATGCTCATTCGATTTTATGGCTCTTTCTATATAATATAAAGCATCTGTGAACTGGCCGGTCCGAAATAGTATCACAGCTGCATTGTTAAGAAGTGATGCCCTGGCAGGGAATAGCTCGATGGCTTCGTGGACAGTCTGCATCGCTTCCTCGAATCTGCTGCTTCCGGACAATAGATGTGCTTTGTGGATGTAAGCCATGATCTGGCAGGGATCTATTCTGATCGCCCTGTTATATGACTCAACGGCTTCATTCACCATTCCTGCGAGTGCGCAGCTGTCACCTCTCAGTATGGCAACAAGCGGGTTATGGGGCTCTATTTTTTCAATGTTCTCCATAATCTTCAGAGCCTCATCGTGACGACCGTTTCGGTTCATCAGAACTGCCAGATTGAAATGTGATATGAAATCAAGATTGTTATTCAAAATAGCCTGATTGAAGGACCATTGTGACTCATCATCCTGTCCTCTTCTTTCATGGAATAATCCTTTTGCCTTCCAGGCACGGCATGATCTGCTGAATGATTCACGCATCAGATCCAGGCAGAGGAGACCTTCTTCAGGCTGATCCATCTCAAATAGCGTCAGGCTTTTAATATAATAAGCATATTCGTTATCTCTGCAGATCGAGAGAATTCTGTCAAAGCACTTAAGAGCCTCATCGAAATCTTTCAATGATCTGTGAGTATGCCCGAGCTCTGTAAGCGAAGGAATATGATGCTCATCTGTTTTAAGCAGCTCTCTCAAAGCGGTGAATGTGCCATAGTTGTCCCTGGACCGGGAGAGGATGAGGGCCTTGACGTAAAGGACAGACTTCTCTTCAGGTCTCTTCTGCTCAGCCTCACGACAGCTTTTCAATGAAGCGTTCAATCTCCCCAGGGAGTATTCCAGAATTGCTTTCATTGGCAGGAGGTCATAATTTTTCTTATTCTCTTCTATCAGGCGTGATATGACAGTGTGGGCAGCCATTGAGAAGAGCTTTGCCTTTCTGAAGTGTCCCAGCTCTTCCAGGCACTCTATCGTCAGCATCCAGGTCTCTATCGAAAGCGGGTTTAGAAGAAGCGCGGTGTTATAACTTTCCAGGCATTCGGCATACATCCCCATCTTTTCATGTATCTCACCCTCGGCTCTCTTGGCTTCTGCCTTGGATTTGTCCAGGGAGAAAGCATTTTTCAGGCATTCCAGGGCAACTCCGAAAAAGCCTGTCTCTTTGAGAGCAAGTGCCTCATAGTACCAGCCCTCTGAATTATCCGGATCGTGTTTGAGTGATTCTTCAAAAGATTTGCCGGCTTCCTTGAACTGGCCTTTTCTGTATTGTTCAAGCCCTTTCAGGAACAGCCCGTAAGGGTCTGCCTTGGAGGTGGCTATGAGCTTTTTAAGAAAGCTCATATGATCTGTGCTCCTTTTTTTCTCTTTTATCAACGCAGTGATTTTATCCCGTTCAATTCGAAGTGACTCATCCATTGCAATGTTCATGGGGATTGAGTCAAGAGTGATAAGTGCTTCAGTGTACCGGCCCATTTCAATAAGCACGTTGCTTTTTGTTCTGAGTAATACAGGATCCCTGTAACCTCTGTAAAGGAAACTGTTAATCAATGAGAGCGCTTCATGCGGTGCCTGGCATAATTTCACCGCTGAGTGGAGATCGGTGATTCTGTCTTCGCTGATAGAGAGAAACTCTCTGAACTTTCTCATTACTTCTTCCATTACCAGCTTGTCTTTCCGTATCTCTTCCAGGCTGTGGACTGTCTTGTGAAGTGATGGAGTAGACTGCACAGCTCTCTCAAGTTTTTTCTGGGCTTCGTCATAGTAAAAAAGCTCTTTCAACAGAAGCCCCTTCTCCAATACTACCTCAATATCCTCAAGTGAGTCACCTTCCAGCTCATCAAGGCTGTCCAGCGCATCCTCGAGAAGGCCGATGCTCTTCAGTGATCGTGATTTATTCAGGATTACTTCCCTGTCGCCGAGGTATAGTGTGCAGAGTCTCTGATAAAAGGGGAGTGATTCATTGTATTGCTCAAGCTTTCCAAGGGACATTGCGACACCGAGAAGGGCCTCACGATGTTTTTCATCCATGCTGAGAACGAGTTTGTAAGTGTCGATGGCAGACTGGAATTCTGCAGTTTCGAAGAACACCCCTGCTTTCCCTGTAAGGCTTTTTATGAAAGTGGGATTCAACTCCAGAGCCATATCATAGTAATGAATTGCTTCTTCAGGCCGGCCCATGGAATGAAGGAGCATAGCTTTGTCATTCAGCACTTCTATCGCTTTCGCATTGCACTCCAGCGATCTGTTCAGAAAAACAAGAGCCTCGTTGTGCCAGCCGAGATGAAAAAAAATTCTGCCGCTTTTCCATAGCGAGACTGCATCTTGTGGATTTCTGGCCAGGACCAGTTCAAAGCTTTTAAATGCCTCTTCAAACCGGCCGAGCTCGAGCAGAGCAATGCCCTTGTTCCTCATCACGTCATCAGCACCTGGAGCGAGTGAAAGGATTGTGTCGAAACTCTGGAGGGCTTCATTGAACTGCCGCATATGCAGATGGGTGTTGCCTATGCCGGTGAGGGCGGCAAGATTGTGAGGGCTCGCAGAGAGCGCGCTTTTAAAGCATTCAAGAGCTTCCTGGTATTTGTTGATATTGAGAAGAGAGTTACCCTTGGTGATAAGTGTATCTGTTGATATAGTTTGAGTTGTTGCCCTGGAGGAAAAAGTGCTCTGAGTATATTTTTCATACAGCGAGGTAATGACATCTTTCAATTCATCAAAATCGGCATACCTGTTTTCAGGCTCCTTTTCAAGGCATGTATCCACCACGTCTGAAAAGTCAACAGGGATATCCGTTCTCAGTGAGGTAAGCGGCAGATAGTCTTCAGAGATTACTACCGTATGATTTTCAGCGAGCTGCGTTGGAGAGTAGGGAAGCTGTCTGGTAAGCATCTGATATATCATGACTCCAAAGGAGTAGATATCAGAGCGTATACTCCCTGAATCCATATATATGAGCCGTTCAGGAGCCATATAGGGAATTGTTCCCAGGAACGCGCTTGTAATCTTATTGTGATTGTCTCTGGCAAGGGCTTCCTCGAGCCCGCTCATCTCACCTTCGGCACGGTCGGTGAATACTCTTACAAGTCCGAAGTCTGTGATTTTCAGCACATTTTGTTCCGATATCAGACAGTTTGACGGTTTGATGTCTCTGTGTATTATTCCCAGTTTGTTGTATGCGTAGCTCATACCGTTACAGAACTGAATGCAGTAATACAGAGTTTCTTCCAGAGAGAGAGCCCGTGATTCAAGTATGCTTTCCAGATCTGTTCCTCTTATGTATTCAAGAAAAAGAAACGGCCTCTCATCATAGAGCTTTATGAATATTGCCTGTACTATGTTTTCATGAATGTCCAGCTTTATCCACGTTTCAGCCTCTCTGATGAACATGTTCTTTATCGAGTTATTCCAGAGGAACTGTTCCTGAAATGTTTTTATGGCATATGGAGTGGAAGTTGAGGAGTCATAGGCGATGTAAACCACACCCATGCCTCCTTTCAGCACTTTGGTGATTTCATATCTGTCGCCCAGCATATCGCCCCGTTTCAGATCAACCCTTCTCTGCACAGCCTGCGTTGATTCTTTCTGTGTGCTGCTCTCGTCTGCCTCATGCAGCATTGAATTGATAAATGGAGAATGATTGTCAAGCACCAGAGAGCGAAGGAAATAGAGCAGGCATCTGCTGTGGTCTTTCTCTATGCGTCCTGCATGGCTGCCCAGTATGTAATAAGGCCAGGCCGAAGATGGGTTTGCCTCCCTGGCTGATATGACAGCTGTTATGTCTTCCTTATTTTTCTGGAGGTAGTAGAACTCGACTAATGAATGAGAGCTGGGCACTGCAGCAAGTATCTTCTCAAAAGCTCTTCGCGCTTCGTGCGGTCTTCCCATTCTCGACAGGGAGACGCCCTGCCAGTGATAAGTCCAGGGGAAGGCCGGGTTCAATGAAAGCGTGCTTTCCAGAGGCTCCAGAGAATCGGCATAACGTTTCTGAGATATGCAGAAAAAAGCAGTAAAGAACATGGTATACCAATCAGGTTTAATCTCAGATGAAGTATAAATATGGCAGAGGAGCGGTGCAAAGCCTGAACGGGGAGAAAATCCAAGCAGGCGTTCGCAGATTGCAAAACATTCTTCATCATCATAGGAAAGGTCAGCGATTCCATTGAGCAGTTGATAATACACTTTGAAAAAGGCTTCTGTAATGCCTCCAGGGTAGGGTAGAAGAGACACAGCCCTTTCAAAGGCCTTTAAAGCGCTCTGATAGTTATTCCGCGATATTTCACAGAGAGCCATGCAGGCGTAGGGGAGATGAAACCAGGGATCTATGGCCGATGCGAATGAGAAATATTCTGCAGGTGTGTTGAGTTCGACAGGATAGCTTGCAATTTCGTCGTTGTTTTCCTGGACAGGCAGGTCAGGCTTTATCAGTGCGCGATAACCCAGAGCGGTGAGTCTCTGTGATTCCTCCCGCCACTTCAGGGCGAGGGTAAGGCGCTCACTTATGGAAAAGTCCCAATAATATCTGTTGCTCTGCCTGTCCAGCAGGTTCTCGTCTGTAGGCTCCACCGCGAGAATTTCATCACAGTGGCTGCCTAGAAGATTGAAGTTGGTGAAGCGTCTCAGTAGATGAGTTCCGCCCTTGAGATACTCCAGCAGCGGAGTATCGAAGCATGTGAAGAAGAGATTCGACGCTATCTTTTTAATAAGGAGCTTCAGATTGTATTCCTGAATCTCGCTGGCCTGATATCCAAGAAGATCCTTGTAGTTGACGGAGAATCCATCTATGTAGTACTGTGTTTTTTCATTTCTGGTGAAGATGAGCAGGTAGGGCGAAATGACGCCTTTCTGAGCTTTTTCGAAGAGCACAAGGGCCAGATGGGTGATCTGATTCCACGGTATGAAGATGCGGCCGTAATCTCCTTCTGCACGGAATCCTGAACTATCAAGAGATCCTCCTGCTATTCTCGTGAATCTCTGTATTGAAGATACTTCCTCTTCCATATGTTCAGAATTCTTTCTCATTCTTCTGGTTCCTCTTCAGGCCTGCCAGTCTCCAGATGGTTCAACTGCTCATGCTCGATAAAGGGTTTGAACTTTTCATACAGCGAGGCCAGCTTGTCCAGGTAGTAATCTACATTCTCATCAGGATTGGAAGGGTCCCAGTTTCTAACAAGCCTGGCGTTCTCGAATACTTTAACTCTTTTCCCCTTCCCTGAGACGTAATAGGAGATCTGATCGCCGGCGCTGTAGCGAATGCCTGAAGTCAGAGCCAGTTCATATGCTGCTGACGCATTTCTCTTCCTGTCTTTAACCTTTGCCAGGTAAGTAAGGGGAGCTTCCTGCAGCGTCTCTGTCTTACAGAACATTCTGGGAGGGAATCTGTGGAGGCGGAAGTTCTCCCTGTACTCGTCATAAAGTGTTTCTATCCTTTCTTTTTCTCCTGCAAGAAGGAGGCGGAAAAGCTCTTCCATGAAGTGCCTCTGAAAGAGCTCAAGTCCTCTCGATTTTAGTCCAGAGCCTTTTATTATAACGGTGTTCTTCGAAGTCAGAAGGACATAGTTTTTGACTTTATAGGAAAACATGGCTCGGTATGAGCCATCTATTTCGACGTTTATGCCTGGCGGCATGTTCTTTGAAAGCATCGACAGGATCTTATTCACATCCGAGTCTGTTTCTGATTCAGGCAGGCTGAAGTATATTCCGTCAGTATCAATTTCAGCAATGATGCAGCGGGCTTCCCTCAGAGTCTCTACCATCTTCGTCAGGATCTCCCGTCCCTTCCGGGCAACTTCAGCCGCCTGTCCAAAATCGCTGAAATGACCCATTGAGAATCCAAGGTATCCATAGAAGGAGTTGATCAGAACCTTGAATGTGCTCTGGAGGGCGTCATAGTATTTTCCTGTCTTTTCGTCTTCTGCTCTTCTCATCATCTCCTTCGCTCCCAGTCTGAACTCTCTGAGATCTGAGAGCAATCGCGGAAATACTGACAGATCGTCTTTTGCCGGAAATATCCTGAAGCTGAGCATCAGAGAAGGGTAAAGAGACTGCACATCACAGTGCAGGATATTATGCAGAATACCCTGATAAAAGATATCGGCATAACCGCCTTCAAAGGTTCGCTGCATCGATGGAATTGGGATGGAGTGTCGATTTTTCAGATACTCCCTGATGAACAGTGAGTCAATCCTGGTGGCGTTACCTCTGGCAATGGTATTCTGATATGAGTATGGAAAGATCTGAGCCTGGACGAAATAAGAATAACTAAGGATTTCACTGATTCCCGCCGTTTCCCGGACATCATCGAGGCAGTACTTAATCAGCGTTTCAGGTTCATTCAGGAAATACCAGGAGAGCTTATCCGGCTGCAGGTAGGTTCGCTCATCACCGGCCACATTGAAGTGCCTGGCGATATCCTTAAGTCCGTAGCTTTCAAGACCTCTATACGATATGTCATAGAGCTGAGCCAGAATCCAGGTGTCTACAATGTGCCTTCCATAGATTTCATACTTAAGGTATTTTATCGTTCTCTCGGCAATATTGAGCTGTGAGGGGTGCGCACGGAGGGGTGCCCCGTTTCTTCCCAGCCTGAGTGGAATTTTGTGACGTTTTGCCCGTTCTTCCATATACCAGAAATCAAATTTGTTGATGTTGTGGCCCTCTATTATGTCAGGATCCCTTTCAGAAATTATCCTCACCATCTCTTTCAGCATTGAAGCTTCATCAAGTATGCTCCCGGAGATGACGTGCTCAAATCCTCTGTTGTCAGAGAGAGCTATCAGCGTTATCCTGTCTTCTTCCCTCTCCGGATTGGAGAATTCGTATCCCTCGGCACAGAAGGTTTCGATATCCAGCTGGAGTCGATGAAGCTCATCGAAGGAGAGACCCTTGAAGAGCGTTTTTCCAGAGAGGAGAAGATACTGGTGCACAGGATCGGAAGGTGAGAAGAAAGGTGCCTGAGAGGCACCGGCTTTGGATGACTCAGCACTCTTAATCGTTTTAAGTGCCTTATCCCTTTCCTTCCAACTGTTGAAGAGAAGCAGAAAGCGCAGCTCATGGCTGCCTTCAAGGACAACGAGCTCATGAGGATGAGTCTCTCTGTCGAGAATCGACTCATCGGCGGTTATAATGAAAGGATGGAAAGGCTCCAGGACAGTACTGATTTCATTTCCATCTCTTGTGAAGATTGCTATCCCGTTCTTATCATCGTGCTCTACTGCCACGATTCGCTCTGTTCTGTCGAAGCTGAACAGCACTTCATTGGAATAGAAAGAGAGAGAGTCGTTCATTGTTCCTCCTTGTCAGGTTCATGTGTCTCTTTTCACTTCAGGAGATACTTCTGCCGGTTCTCGATCTGTTGGTAGACCTTTTGTTCCTTCTCTGCCTTCGTTGCTCTTCCTCTTTTAGAACTTAGTTCGCTTCGCTCACAATTTGAATAATGGAATGGTGGAATACTGCCTGCACTCCCTCCGGGGGCAGGTAACGTTTCTATAGAAGTTCCGAGACATCAGATGCCTCCTCCTTTGATGGCGGCACCACCGGATTGTTAAACACTGTGCCCCCGGTCCTTCCTTTCATATTTTGAAGGTTCTCCACAGATGTCTATGGAATAGATAACAGCTCCTTTTTCGGAAACCGGAGGGGATATATAAAAGTTTAAACGTGAGGTGAGGCAATGAAAGTGCTGAAGTTCAACAGTGATCTCTGCTCGTTGTGTGGAGATTGTGAGAGAGCCTGTGCAAAGCTCTACTTTAAGGATGAAAGCAGAGAAAAGGCTGCTCTTCGTATCGAAAGTGATAAGGAACACAAAGCCGTCATGAGGACCTGCATTCAATGTGGAGAATGCATATCTGTATGCCCGGTAGGAGCACTGTACAGAGCAAAGAGCGGCGTGGTTCTGATTAATAAGAAGATATGCGTGGGGTGTCTTGCCTGTGTAGGTTTCTGTCCTCATTCAGTAATGTACTATCACAGAGACAGCACAGAGCCGTTTAAATGCATATCCTGCGGCACCTGCGTTAAAGCCTGCTCTGCCGGTGCTCTCAGTATGGAAGAGGAACAGGTACCTGCAGAGGCATAGATGCATCTTCTCCTTAAAGATACAGCATATTCAATTCAGTGATGGCAATGAAGGAGGAAATAAATGGAGATCACAGTTCAGAATATGAAGAAAGCTCATAAGATACTTGCAGAGTTTCCTTATGAAAAGGGACAGGTCGATAAAGGGTACACCAACAGGACTCTTTACGTCAATCTGAGTGACAATAAGGTTGAGAGCAGGTCTGTATCAGATAATATGAAGAATGTCTTCATCGGTGGAAGAGGCTACGGGCTCAGGCTGCTCTGGAATGGAGTCAAGGATGACACTAAATGGAACGATCCGGAAAACGAGATAGTCATCTCTGCCGGACCCATTGCCGGGATAACCACCTATCCGGGTTCAGGAAAGTCTCTCGTCGTCACACTGTCACCTCTTACCAACGTGCCTATAGACAGCAACGTCGGCGGCTACTTCGGCCCGCTCCTCAAGTTCGCAGGATGGGATGCTCTTGAGGTTCAGGGGAAAGCCGGCTCTGAGGTCGTAGTATTCATCGACGGCAAGGAAGGCAGGGTCACAATAGAGGAGGCTCCTGAAGAGGCAGTGAACTCTCACATTCTTGTCGAGCAGCTCACTGAGATGTATGCAGACAACGAGGAAGACAAGAGAAGCATCTCTGTCGTTTCGGCAGGTGAGGGAGCAGAGCACACGCTGCTGGGCTGTCTCAACTTCAGCTTTTATGATGTGAAAAGAAAATACGTCAGATATAAACAGGCAGGCCGCGGTGGTATCGGTACTGTCTTCAGAGATAAGAAAGTCAAAGCTATTGTGGTAAAGTTTCCCAACGTTAAGGGAGACTCAAACCATCCTGCAGACTGGAAGAAGATCGCTGATACCGGAGTCAGGCTGCATAAAGAGATACACAACTATGATGACAAACAGTGCAGGATGCGCACTGTAGGCACACCATACCTGGTATCAATCATGAATGACTATGATCTTTTGCCGGTCAAGAACTTCAAATACGGCTCGCATCCGGATTCAAAGAATCTGTCAGGGCCGGCATGGGTCCCCCGGTACAGGCTTGGACAACACGATGGATGCTGGTATGGATGCACCCTGATGTGCGCCAAGACTGTCGATGATTTTGAGCTGAAGACCGGCCCGTACAAAGGCGAGAAAGTTACAATAGACGGCCCTGAGTATGAGACTGTCGGCGGTGTAGCAACAAACTGCGCCATCTTCGATCCTGACTATGTGCTTGAATGTAATTTCTACTGTGACACATACGGGATTGACACAATCTCATTCGGAACGATGCTGGGATTCCTGATGGAGTGTTATGAGAATGGAATAATAGACAAGGAGAAGACAGGAGGGCTCGAATTCACCTGGGGTAACAGCGACGCCGCAATGGAGCTTCTGCATCAGATGGGAGCAGGGAAGGGGTTCGGCAAAGTGGCAGGTGGAGGAATCAGAAGGCTCAAGAAATACTTTGTCGAGAATTTCGGCGCCGATGCGAAATTTCTTAACGATATCGGCATGGAGGCAAAAGGGCTGGAATACTCTGAGTATGTGTGCAAGGAGTCTCTTGCCCAGCAGGGAGGCTATGGCTTGACAAACAAAGGGCCTCAGCACGACGAGGCTTGGCTCATCTTCATGGATATGGTGAACAACCAGCTGCCCACATTTGAAGATAAGGCGGAAGCATTGCACTACTTCCCGATGTTCAGGACCTGGTTCGGACTCAACGGCCTCTGCAAACTCCCCTGGAATGACATCCAGCCCGGAGACAACAAGACGACTGATGAGCCTCACAAGGTGCCTGAACACGTGCAGAACTATGTCGATCTCTTTAACGGCGTGACAGGTAACAATATAAAGAAGGAAGACATCATCACCATGTCTGAAGGGGTTTATAACTTCCAGAGAATCTTCAACCTCAGGATGGGTTATGGTCTGAGGGAGCACGATGCCATCCCATATCGCTCCATGGGGCCTGTAACCGTTGAAGAATATGAATCAAGATCTGAACGATATGATAAACAGCTGAAGGAGATTCTAGGGATCGATCCATCCGGTAAAGGCACTGAAGAAAAGATAGCTCTTCAGAGAAAGCACAGGGAAGAGCAGTATGAGAAGCTCATTGACGCTGTATACAAGCGCAGAGGCTGGACATCGCAGGGTGTACCTACTATCGAGACGGTAAAGCGTCTCGGCATCGATTATCCCGATGTGGTTGATATAGTGAAGAAACATTTGCAGTGATAGAGAAATGCGATGATCACGGTTAATGGAAGACCTTTTGAAGGTGATGGAGCCCTCACAGTTCAGGAGCTGTTGGATCGTTGCAGTTACATATATCCTCTCATAGTGGTACGCCTGAACGGGGAATCTGTCCCCATTCAATATGTTATACAGGGAGAGTGATGGTAAAGGCAGTGCCTTTGCCATCGCTCTCTACTGATATAGTGCCGTCGTGTTCCTGCACTATCTTCTTTGAGATTGTAAGACCAAGGCCTGTTCCCTTCTTTTTTCCGATAGTAATAAAAGGCTCGAATATAGATTCCAGGTGCTCACTGCTGATACCGCATCCGGTATCTTTTATTACGATCAGGACAGAGCCATCCTTCTTCTCTGTTGTTATGGTGAGAGTTCCTCCGGAAGGCATGGCATCCCTGGCATTTGTAATCATGTTCTGCAGAACTCTTCCCATTCTCTCCTCATCTAATGAAACAGATCCGGCATAGCGCAGGTTCAGGTTCACTGCTATGTTGTTTCGTGAAAGTATATCTTTCACGAACTGTACTTCATTTTCAATGAAGCAGGTTAGCTGAACCGCCTTTCTATTCAGCACTATAGGTACGCCTCTTACATATTCTAGCAGTTCCTCGCATATTCTGATAATTCTGTTGATTGACTGTCTGATTGTGGCGATGCCTATTTTGCGGGCTTCTTCTGACAGTGTGTCCAGGTTTTCAGAATAAATCTTGAGAGGAGTAATCGTCCCCTTGATGTCGTGGATGATCTTGCCTGCAAGGCTTCCTACAGCTGCAAAACGTTCCTGCTTCATTAGCTCATCCTGCGCATTTTTAAGCTCCTCGTAAGATCTGACAATCTGCTCATTCTTCTTTTGCAGCAGCTTCAGCCTGAATGAGTCGGTGTCTCTCATCTTGGAGCTCAGATAACCCAGGATCTTCACAGCTATTGTCGGCTTCTGGATGAACAGTGAGAGGAATTTATCTCGTTCGACCTTTATCGCATCAACCTGTTCGAGGGCCTGTGCCGTCCCGAAAAGAGATTCTCCGGATGGAGCAAAATCTCCCAGAATCTCACCTGCACCCCTTATTGAGAGTATCTCCTCCAGTCCGTCATCGTATTGTGCATAGATCTGGACAGTGCCCCTGCTGATAAAGTATATACAGTCTGCAGGCTCTCCATCGTAATAGAGAATTTCACCGGCACTGTGGTGGACAGGATTTCCGTAACAGGAAAGCTCTTCGTAATCGCAGGCTTCGAATGTGGAGAACAGAGGTTCATCTGATGGGATTTCGTTGCAGGTGGAGTTCATATTTTATCTTCCTCTGTTTAATCTGAGATGCTTCATGCCTTCCTGATACTATCTGAAAAATGGTGGTTGTTTTGATAACAGCGGGCTTTACTGATGATGTCAGATATGTTTATATTAACGAAGAGTCAAGAAAAATCCTTCAATGAAGAATACAGGTTCTGCCGAAAAGATGAGGCATTCAATTGGTGATGATTTTATCGCTTTCACTGAGCCTGGAACTTCCTGTGGCTTTTCTGATCGAGAGAGTGAAGTTTCTGGGACACCTGTCATTGCTGAGAGATACAGTGTAATTGCTTGAAGCGGTGCTGTTTGAATAGAATGTGACGGTGCTGCAGGCCTCATATGCGGAAACAGTATATGAATAGGCACTCCAAGTTATTGCTGAGTCAATGTTGACTTTCTTCAGGATGTTGCTGCTCTCATCCATTATCGCATAGCTGTTGGGGGAGGTGTAGAATACAATTGATGAACTCTGTGCATTTTTCTCTGCAATACTCTTGGCATACTCCATATCTGATAATAACTGCCTCGACGCAAGTCTGATCGTGCTATTTATCCTGCTTTTCTGAAAAGAGAAGAGAGTAAGAGCAATGACAGTGGACAGTATTGCAAGTACCACGATTATTTCGATCAGGGTAAAGCCGTGTATTTTTTCTGAGTTCATTCCTGCCACTCTCTCATGATTTATGGAGCGTGCCGTCTCTCTATTTTGTGCAGTTCATTCTCTCCCGGAATGAGGGTATAGATTTCAGCCTTCGTATCAACATATACGTGTGTTCCATCATTTTCAGTCTTCACAAGATTAAAATCAGAAGGCACTATTGACCTGTTGACTTTAAGCATCTTTCTCCGTTCGGTGGGATCTTTCTCTGTATCCTTCTTAGGAGATGAGTCCTGAGGATCGTTAATAATGGTCTGGTTTATTTCAGGCCTTTTATTCGGAATCATGACGGCCTCATTATCTGCCCCTGTGATAACCGGTATTGATGCTTTCTTTGCCGGAGCTTGTGTCTTCAGCGGCTTCCCGTCATAGGTGATAGTATTACCTGTCTTGTGGCCGCCTACGGTGCCAAGACTGTCGTTGAAACGCCACGCCATTATTATCACGACAGTCAGCAGGATTCCTGCAGCAAGAGATATTGCAATGGACTGAAGAGGACTCTTTTTCCCCTCCTGTACCTCCACTACGGAGAGGAACTCAGGGTCGTCAAATGTAATTTTCTTCTTTAAAAAGCTCTTTATGGGAAGAGTCTCCTCCAACGTCTCTTTCTTTTCCTGGACACTCTTTTCCGCTTCAACAAGGACCTGTTTTAATGTGCTGCTATCGTGAAGAAGATGTTTTTTCCCGTTGTTGTCAACACTCATGCGAAGGATCTCCTGTTACTTCAAAGACGCGTTGTCCTGTATTCCTATTATCTTCATCTTTCCGGTAATGGGAAAGTTCTTCGGGCACTGGTTCAGAAACCGGTTATCGAAGATATAGTGTTCTGTATATCCAGTACTCGATGTCGCAAAATATCCTGCTGATTTTGCTATATTACCTCCATAAAGGTACATGTTCTTTTTAGGCGTGAAACTGTAGTCACTGGCCCGGAAAGCACCTTCGATAGCCAGAATGCTTGCATGGAGTGTAATGTCATCGGTGCTGTTGACGTTGACATTCTTCTGGGAGACGAGACCTACCATGTCAGTAGTACTGTCGTTGATGAAGATATCATCGTTGATATACATTTCGTTGCTCGATGCTATGGTAACCTTTCCGGCTATGGTGCTTTCCTCCAAGTAGAGCTTTCCGTTGACGTGGATTGTGGCATCTGAAGGGAGCACCGGATCCGGCTCAGAAGTTATCAACGTGCCAGTAGCAGAATTTTTTCTGATCTGATACCTGCACTGCCCGCTGTCCATATAGCATTTTAAAGAGTACTTGTTATTGCTGCTGCCATCGGGGTTGATTGAGATATCTGCAACTTCACTGATCCCACTTGTATCTATTGGGAGCGAAATCGATTGCTGGCCGCATTTGAATGAGAAATCAGTCGAACCTGCGAAAGCCACAGGGCCGTCGGTCCATGTATTATAGTTGCTGCTCGTGCTGTTGAGAGGGCAGTAGAAGTGTTTAAGTGTTGTATCATTGATATCAAACCATTTTTCTTCATTCCACTGCTTGGTGAAAAGGTATTCACCGGTTGCAGCGTTGAGGTTCCAGGCAGTCAGCACGCCGTTCTTGTTTTTCTTATGCTCTTTGTTTTTCACACCGTCATATGCCTTCTGGTTGGCACAGGTGGTCCTGCTCTTATACTGGGGATGGCCGTTGAAAGTGAAGACCCCGTTGGTGTGGACCGGACCTTCAAATGTGTTGCTTCCAGACCAGTAACCGTACTCATAATCGGTAAAGTATGAATAAACAGCAAATGATTCAGTGGTGATCCATGCGTTCAGTACTCTTTTGGCGCCGTCACAAACTCCTGTCGAGGTGATCTGCCAGACTTTTATCGCAGAAGTGGGGTTAGTCGATTTCGCAAGGACTGTTACAAAGTATCTACCGGTAAATCCGCTCATTGAGACTGTTTCAGGAGCGGATGCCGATCCGCAGCCTGACCAGAAGACATCATTTCGCAACTCTGCCATGGCCCGATCGACTCCTGTTCTGGCCATGTAATATGCTTTTGTTGACTGCATGATATTCGTGGTGGTGCGGGATTGAGAGCTGACTATTGCAATGATTCCGAAGCCGATAATGAACACCAGCGTTATTACAATAAGAGTGAGGGCCAGGCTGAAACCTCTGGATTCACTTCTTTTTCCTGCCATTGGGGCCATCTCCCTTTTCAGCTCTTTATTATTCATCAGGACTTAAGATGCAGGGATGAAAATACGATTTTTTAGTGAAAAGACTGATGTTGTCTCTTTAGCTCCCACTGTGCATGTAAACTGTATCTGGACTGAGGAAGGACTCAGCAGTGTTACACTCATAGTGATGGAACCGTCTTCAACTTCCGTTACTATCATGTCATCTGTTGATGTCACAGCGCCTGATGAGTTGTACTGTTTCACTTCTCGGTGCAGCTCTTTTCCGTTTGTGGAAACATAATAGCGCGTTTTCTGGTAGATTGCCGGATCCGATTCATTGAATGTAATCGATGTGGGGAAATATGCATAGTTATTTACAGTATTGAAGCTCAGTTCATCACTGCTGCTACCTACGGCACTTGGCGTCATTATTGCCGTTGCTGCAAGATCAGATGAAATAGATTTGTATCCTGTTGAAGAGTCATTGATCACGGCTGTCCTCAGTTCATTGGAGATGCATTCCAATGAGGCAGTGGCTATTCTCTGGGCATTGACATTTCTGTCTGTTCGGGAGATCTGGCGCAGCGCCATGGAAAGAATGGTAACAAGAGTAGTAACACAAAGTGAAAAAATCATTATCGTAACTATAAGCTCTGCCAGTGAGAAACCTTTTCTTCTGGAATTAATTCTCATAGTAAACCTTTATTCGCTGAATATTGAACCGACAAGGCATAATTCCCTCACTCTGCCTTTGTCAAACCACCGAACCTGTACATACACATACTGGCACATAACTTTCCCAGAGTCGACACCTATCCAGCGGCGGTATCCGCCAAAGCCAGGGAGATTTGATGGAACATCAGATGAGTAGTTGTCCACATCAATAAATTTCTTCCCTTCTATTATCTCGTTAAGTTTTTCCTGAGCCAGCAGGCTGGCTGTCTGTGTATTCCAGGCGTCGGAGTTGACTTTAAAAATAAAAGGAAATATACCCACAACTGCCAGTATGCCTACCGTCAGTATTGTTAGAGCAATCATTACCTCTATCAGAGAGAACCCGGATGTTATTCTTTCCCTTCTTTGCATTTGTGTCCTCTCTTTAATGCCAGTCTTTGTATGTGGTCATGACAGATCAGGTATTACTTCTCCATGATTATTCATCCATTAGTATTATAACCCATAGTTCGAAATCCATCTATATGCCATCCGGGTGAATTTTTCACCGTTTAGAACTAGGATTTTTATTCATTGGGAGTAGTCCTTCTGGTAAACTGGCTCAAAGCTCTTTTGTCTGGGAATCTGAGAAAGCCTGATAGTCTGCAGTGCCTTCAAGAAAGAAAAGGTTGCATTTCTTGCCACACCAACTCTGAGCGTCACAGGATTCCCATTTTACTACCCTGGTAACTCCATCTTCCTCAGATACTCGGGCGCTTAGTTCGACAAATTTCTCCGGACCAGGGCAATATCGGCGTCTGGTAGTTACTTTGCTTCTGGCAATTTCTGACATCTTTTCTCCTTCCATACATGAGGTTGTGGGAAAAATCTTTGAGGTACTAGAAGTAATTTGTTTTCGATAACACCAAATTTTAAGCCTGTAGAATTAGAATTAAATAGTTCCTTATCCTTATTAAAAAAAAATGAAAATTTCCGATATACAAAAAATTATAGCATAAATCGTCATAGTTTTTCAATTATACTGTTTAAACATCTAATCTTTGTTGTGATATGGGACATAAATGTAATCCGGAGTTGATATGGCGAGGAATTAATAACCATGGCAGTCAATATGGCGCCATAGCAGGCAGTAGCTTCAGGCGTTAAAACATGTTAATTTTGTGTTTTCAAGAGTATTCCGGGGCGTTTCTGAAATGTTATGGAATAGTGACTCTGGCATTAATTCTGATGCCATAATTGAAGTAATTGTAACTACAGTTGTAGGGGATGCCGCAAGGGAATCCGTAGATAATGCCATACGGATTACCGCAGGGGCTGCCGTATGGATTGCAGTATTGGTTGCCGTAATATGGGCTTCCGCAGGGACTGCCGTAGTATGGATTGCGGCAGGGATACATGTACATATATGCAGGGTAAGTGTAAACAGGAACTGAATTGCAGCTCTGCACGAACTGAACAGGCTCATTACCATCTGTGAGGTAAACAGTTACACTCTGGGGAATCTCGTTTCCGAAGTTGGACCAGCATGAAATAACGTATTCTCCTGGAGGCATGGTTACCGATTGGCCGATATAAGGTTTTCCGTCAAAGAAAGTTTTCGAGCCTTTTGAATCTGTGACACGCATACGCGATACTATTGAGTTCACATCAGTTATTCTGATGTAACTGTAAGGTGCAGGGAATGACAGGCGTGTGGAATGGCCGGAAATTGATGAATCACTGGTGAGTGAAATCTGCGCACCGGCTGAAACTTCGAGTGGGGTTATGAAAAGGCATATAAGCACAATAACAGGCGCAAGACGAACAATGTTCATGATCGATATGCTCCTTTTGCTCTCTCTTTATATTGTAGCAGAAAAACATTAATTTGTTAATAAGTTGCCACGATCGCTCTTGTTTAGGATAGTGTTCTTATCTGGCTTACAAACCCATTCTGTCATTTCCATCGCGCCATAAGATCAGGTGCGGCGCCTCCCCCTCAACCTGTAACTTTCCTTCTTGTATCTCTGGGAGACGTCACGACTTTCTGCAAAATCAAGAACTAGTCGAGATCTTGAATTAAGGCCGGAATTGTTAATGGAATTATTTATCCTGATAGAGAGCTTTTAATCTCTATCATCGGTGAATGTGAGTGCCGTCACATGAAAGGCCCTGAAAGCCGGCTCAACAGATTCTTCAACCCTGAGTCTAAGCCGGCAAAATTATCCCAATATTCCCAGGAGAGTATCACTGAAAGTGATCTTGAGCCACATACGGCCAGGGAACTTACTATAATGCGGAATGAGATCTATGCGCGTCACGGAAGGATTTTTCAGAACAGTGAACTCAGGAGTCACTTTGAGGCACAGAGTTGGCACTTCATCGTCATGACTTGATCTTGAGCTTGATTCCGCCTATTATTACGCAATCATCCTCCTGGTTCAGCTCTCCCGCCGCGCTGGGCTCTGCAGGCTGAATCTCGAGGCTTCCGAGAGCCGAGCTGAGATCAGGGCCGACAAGGTAGTTCGAGAGGAGCATCTTTGTAGCATCCTGAAGCGGCATCCCGCTCCATGGGCCCTCCCTGAGGCTCTTCATGAGGCGGCTGAACGCATTGCGGCTGCTCTGCCAGCCCTCGGCCGGAACGAGAGCGCGGTGGATTGTCATCATTGCATCCGCCTCTTCAGCTAGAGGGTACGACTTGCAGTGTTCAGCAAGCAGAAGCCTGTAATCCTGGGAAGGCTTCTTTTCCTTTGCTGTGCCTTTCAGATCAGCGAGGCCCTCTTTCAATGACTTAAGGAGCTCCGCTCTCTTTGAGAAAGGCTCGTCATATTCTCCCCTGAGTGCCCTCAGGCTGACATCGAGGTTTTCTGACAGCCCAAGCTCGCCGTTGAAACGATCCATCAGGCCGGCGCCATTTAAATCAGTGAAACCGCCCTGCTTATATTCCTTGAATATATCGCGCCTCTCCTCCCATCCGGCCCATTTGTCCAGGCCCTTGTGCAATGAGACAAGCGAGGAGGCATCTTCGCTGAGAGATCGGTTGGGAAGCCCGAGTATAAAACGATAGTCCTCGGCTGCTTCATCTACATCCGGAATCTCTGAAAGATAGTCGTCCGACTCTTTTTTCTCAGCCTTCCTGGGTTCGAGATCCTTCGTGCCCTCTCTCAGAATCCTTGCGGCATCCGCTCTCACCTCGTAGGGCTCACTGATAGAATGATCGGGATTGAGCATTCTGATGGCAAAATCCATATCCTGAGCAAGCTCGAACTCCTGCGCAAAAGCCTCGATGACATTTTCGCCAAAGACGCCGCGCTGAATGCCTCGCTGAAGGTATGAATAAGTATCCCGCGATTGCTGTATGCCTATCTTGTCAGCCATCACCTCTTGAAGGCGGCCGAGAAGTCCGGCAGCCTGGCTGAGACTTGTCCGCGGCCAGGGAAGCAGGCTTAGATAATCCTGTATCGCATCCTGCATGGCTGTCTGTCCCTTCCAATCTCTCGACCTTTTCTCCTCTGAGCCGACGAGGAGTCTCAGAGTATCAAGGCGCTCGGCGTAAGGCTCTGGAACTTCAATCTGAAGAGCCTGCCGCGCACTGGGGACATCAGTGAACGATGTGGCAAGAGGTGCGATCTCAAGCATGCTCTCCCGCTCCTCTCTGAAATCCTTCTCGTCGAAACTCCTGGGTCTGAGCCTGTCGCGGAAGTGTACAATGGCTTGAGATGACACGCCTGGATAGAGACCGCGCATTCTGAGTTCCTTGTATTCATCGATTACCGTGCCCATGTCTGCGCCCTCTCTCATAGCCCCCATCATTGCGTTGAAGGCTATCACTCCGTACCTTGTCTTTTCCTCGCCGGAAAGCTCAGGGAAGAGGCCTGCCTCGAACTCCCGCATCTTCTGAATGGTCTTGAAGCCTTCCTCTATGGTCTGCCCGGCATCTATCCTGGACAAGCCCTTCAGGTAGTAGTCCTCCTCTTTTTCAGTCATCTCACCCTGCTTCGTCCTGGGCACGAGGTTTCTGCTGTAGAAATCGGCCATCTCGAGAAGCCGCCGGCTCGGCTCAGGGATGGCGCTTTCGAAGAGCTCTTGCTTTTCCTTGGCTATGCCGTTGATGCTCATGGACATTATGTTGTATCCGAGCTCAGTTATGGCGTGGTAAGCTGACAGAGGACTGGCGATGTCATAGTCGTCTCCTTTATGAAATGTTATTCCCACCGCCCCGAGATCGCGCAATCTGCGGGCGAGAGGTGATGTGTCGAGCCTGGGAACGCTCTCTCCATTGAGGAAGAAGCTGATTGTCTCCATGTCCTCCTGATTCTGAAGAGGGTAGAGCCCGCCTCCCGGAGCCTTGATCCACAGTGATTGCGTGTCGCTCTCATCGTCAGCCAGCGCCCTGTAAGCTCCGAAGAGCCCGACAGGTCTGCTTGAATCACTTTTAAGGGCCTCTGACACAGAGTATCCGTTTCTGCCTTCATGTTCGAGTATCTGGAACTCTACGCCGCACTCTTCGAGCTTCTTCAACTGATAAGCCAGATCGGGCTTCTCGAGAGAGCTGAAATCGCCTTTCATTATAATGGCTTCGAGATTCTTCAGATCCCTGAAGCTGCGAACCTTGGTCTGGGACATGAGCGGCTTAGGCCTGCGGGAAAGGAGTGGCATGGCTGTATCTTTCTTTTTTTTCGGCTTCGAGGGGTCGTCGAGCGTCACTGCCATTCTGTTCAGGGGTGTGTGATTCTGATCGCTCGTGAGGATACCCTGCTCTACAGCCTCCCTGGTCATCGGCATGCTGCCCCACTGCTTGGGCTGATTGGGGTTGGTGATCAGAGAAAACGAGAGTCCCTTCGCCTCCAGGTCATGGAGAAGAGCTTTCAGATCATCTGAGGCAGCTGTCGAAATGGCGGCAGCCAGCGGACCGCTTAGACAGGACAGGCTGGTCCAGATCCCCAGCCTCTTAACTTCTTCCCAGATCGGCCGAGTCTCTCCGGCCGCTGCGGCAGGTGCGCTCTTTGCCTTGTCTGCACTCCTGGCAGAGCCGGAGCTTTTTGCAGTCTCTGCTCTCCTCTGCGCTCCGGGCTCGAACGAGTCTGAGGTTTGTGATACAGATGGAGAGGTCTGGCCTGAGGCAATGGAGTTCATAGCTTTCTGCCGCAGCAAAGCCGATTCTCCCATACCTGTCTGCAGAATCCTGTCCATATTGGTGTTCATATCATCAGTCCTCCGTCTTGTATTGTATAGCGCTTCATCTCCGCAAAAGCATAATAACCACGGAAGGGTCATTGCAGATCTGCGGACCCCTCAGTTTAGTCATTCGGCAGCCAACCTTCATTAATAATTATTTGTAACTGCTCAGGGGGTATAAAATAATTTTTCTGAATCTTGCATGAGTTTTTCCTTTCTTATCGAACAATGATAATGTAATGGAAAATGCAAGAGATTATGAAATCACATTACCACGGATAGAG
>Ga0302251_1000025_pt1 | contig 205392 bp, 175 predicted proteins | sample AAG_RA_Gln_MG_FD_193534 | JGI IMG/M metagenome (GOLD analysis project Ga0302251, IMG submission 193534) | Enriched activated sludge microbial communities from anaerobic digester in WTTP, New Holstein, Wisconsin, United States - AAG_RA_Gln | ecosystem: Engineered > Bioreactor > Anaerobic >... | reverse complement strand
CGGGATAAGGTAAAACAAAAAAACGGGGTATACGGCGGGATATATCATCACAGCTGTGCAATCTCATGGGAATGAAAGGTATCTTTTAAATGAGCGCTGGGGGGGTATTTTAGATGAGCGCCATAGATCTATACATTCTTTTCCACGGCTCGATAGAGATTTATTACCAGGAGGCGGAAGAGCCCGTTCCCATCTGGACTATAAACGCAGGATCGGTAGTCGGAGAGCTGGGTGTGATCTCAGATGAATACCCGGTAATGGGCGCCAGAGCTGCCAGCGATGTCATTGTTGGCATCATCTGTTATGAAGACATTCTGAAGCTCTTTTCACTCTCCCCTGAAGCATGCATAACAATAATGAAGCAGGTTGTAAGGAATGTGATTGACTTTGCTGTTCGCTTCCCGCATCTCATGGCACGTGACAATCCTCATCATCCGGATAAAAAAAGACAGAATGGCAAAGATCATCCATTCAGCATGAAGAGAGGAGATGAGGCTTGAAGGGGCCTCCTTCGGAAGATATAAGGGATGCAGCGCCGATGTGTCCGGCAGACTGACTCTTTCCTTCGATCACGATGGCAGGCTCGCTGCATTCACCTGCGATCCCATTACGAGAGAGAAGAAGACAGCCATAAGGAGCGATATCCTGCAGGCCGTCAAGGATAAGGCCACCATTGATGATGATTCTTTCCTGTTTATCAGGCGTATCTCCTTTTTCAACACTGACAGGCTTTCTTGATGGAATCCGAGTTACGAGGAAGGAGGCAGAACCTGGAAAGCAACCATCACATTTCGGACACTGTATGCGTGTCTATGAACTTCTGGAAGAAGTCACTGTCGGCCTTGCAAAGTGGCAGAAACTCGATCCCACCTTCGAAAAATTTCCTGCCGCCCTTATCGATTTCAGCGCACCATACCACCCGTCCTCTGGCGTTGATCGGCGCTGAATTCTGTTGAAGAAGAAGCTGCAGCGACAGGAGCTGATCTTTCTTCAGCGATATAAGTGAGACAAACTTGATACCCAGTACATTGACATTTTCAGTCATTATCTGAAAGGAACCGCTTTTGCCTTCTGCAGTGCAGTTAATGGTGAGAAGAAGATTAATTCGGGCCATTCTTCGGCGCTCAACGCCGGAAATTCCGGATTCATCTACAGGATTGGCAATTTTTTTCTCAACGTGCTTTTTCAGAAAATTCCACATTGCTTCCCAATCTTTCCCGCTGTTATTTGAGCATTCTGTTAATACCCGAATATACTGGGTCTTGCAGTAAAGTGATACTTCAGCTTTGGATAGAGATTCTTTGATCAGCGGCTTTTTCCTCTAGTCAGAAGAATGAAATGATTAATGTCAAGCTTCAGCGATCTACATCGGAAAATGACTTGAGAAACTAATAGAGGAGGCTGTTTAAGCCTCCTCATTATGACCCTGAGTCTTATTTTCGAAATGCCCTGGAATGACAGGCTCACTTTTGGCATTCTCTCTCGAATAGCGGTGCAGCAACTGAATGTATCTAATTATGCCAAGATGGCTCAGGATCTCAGGCCTTTTGAGGCCCGATACTTTGCAGTCTCTCATTCTTCAGATACTTGTTTAAATCCCAATATCATCTTACTATAAAGTACATTAAAAATATACACGTTAAATGTTAAAAAAATATTAAAAAAAATGCAGAAATCTTACATACAACTGAAAGGTCCGGGCTCAAAAACCGTGTCAAATCATTGTTGAAAGCATATCCAGATAGAATCTTGACAGATTTCATAATGTTATGAAACTTTTCCCTGAGACAGATGTGCTCCCTGCAGAGGCATGGCAGCATCACTGCCGCAGAGGTGCAACATTTACAAATCTTATGACAGCAGGCCTCTTTTCAACATCTCAAAAATCTTCAAAAGGCGAACAGAAATAAATGTTCACAGTTGAAAAAATATGTTATAATATGAATAACCTGTCAGGATAATGAGAGGAGTGGAGGCTGTCATGTCAGAGAACAGAATTGGAGACAGAGCGACATATACCGATTCAATCAACTATGGGGTATCAACGCCTGACAATAGAAAGGCTGTCAGAGAGCAGAGAATTGAAGGAGCGCTGATGGCCCCTGTTGCGGCTCCAGGCCGGGAAGAGATTCAGGAGCTCTCCAGCTTTTATAGCAAGACTCTGGAATCTGTCGAGCAGATCAGATATCCATTCCAGTTTCCGGACATAGAAAAAAATGGTCCCTCCGAAGCCAGCATTGCGCCACCGCAGCACAGTCTCAGCGGTACATCCTCGATCGCTCCGGTCATGCCGCAATACTATAATATTGCATCTCAGATGGGAAGGAATATAGATGCATATGGAAGAGAAGCACCTCTCACCAGAGAGCAGCAGACAATTCTGGCAGCATCTCTGTCGAAGTATGATCTCAGCACACTCCAGAGTCTTCAGCAGGAAGGCCTCAGAATAAGGCTTTACGATTCAGATAACCCGCCTGTGGGAGGATATCCGGGTGGAAATTCAACGTGGGACAGAAACACTCTCGGACTTTACAGAGGGAATGAAAAGCTTCTGGCGCTGAGACAGAAGGATTTTCAAAGGGGCCTCACAGATGAAGTACAGGATGTAGTACATCATGAAGTCGCCCACGCCGTTGACGACATGCTTTACCCTGACAGCGCAAGAGGGAGAGAGATGTCAACAGAGCACGACCCATATATGAGGCAGCTTTACAGCAAATATAAGAGCAGAACGGCACTCAATCAGGGATATCAGTGGAGCAGCTATGCAAAGACAAATGTGAAGGAGTATTTTGCCGAAGGTGTGGAGTTCTTCATGGGCAGTCCGGAAAAGAGAGAGACGCTGCGGCAGAAAGATCCTGAACTTTATGCACAGGTGGAGCATATGCTCAGCAGGGCATCAGGCAGGAACTCCACACCGGCCTGGAACCGGAACACCATGCCATATCCGATCGATCAGAGAACAGGGTTATATCCCGCCAATTATCCCACGAACTACCCGGTAACAATGAACAACGGCCAATACTGGGGGCCCGGCTTCAACACCTCCACATGGCCTGACAACAGGTATCAGGTCATGGCTCAGTATATGATGCTCTGCAGACTTCAGTGGATGATGGCAATGATGATGACTCAATCTATGGGCATTCCCCGATTCTGAGACGTGCCGGTCAGAGAACTTAGTTCGTAACCACCTCTTTGTTGAACAAACCCCTGGCTGGTTTTTAGAGGAAGGTGAAGTATACAAAAAGAAATATATCGGAGTTGTGAATTGTAGAACATCAGTCCCGCTGCAGAATATCATATCACGAACAGCGGGCAGCATTCAGAAAGAAGGTGGCCTGCATGTCAGTATTCAGGGATTTTGCAGATGTACTTGAAGTCGCAGTGAGAGTTGAACGCCTGGGGATCGAGCTGTACAGGAAGCTTTATGATACAGAGGAATCGCCACATGCGAAGAGCACTTTTTCCTTTCTTGCAGCGGAAGAGGAAAAACACGCCGGAACTTTCCGAAAAATGCTGGAAGAGAATGCGAACTACACCCCGCGATTTGACTACCCGGGAGAATATGGACGCTTTCTCAATGATTATGCGGCTTCCATAGTGGGAAAAGTGGAGAAGGCCGGCTCATTGATGAATAGAATTACCATCAATGAGGCACTTGAAATGGGGATTGAGTTTGAAAAGGAGACGATCCTGTTCTACTATGAACTGAAATCAGAGGGAGATTTCGAAAACAATTCCGAAGCCCTCCAGAGGATCATAGATGAGGAGCGCTCACACTGGAGAAAGCTCGTATCGCTCAAAGACACGCTTAAATTCTGATGAGCACCTGTTCAGGAACATTGAAGAGCTGATGAAAAGGGAGCGATCGTGGAGAAGTAAAACTGATACTGTCTGGCTGATATTGCAGAAATTTAACAAACCGTTTACCAGTTCTGACTTTACACTTCCTGACAGTACATAGTAAAATAGGGACAGCTTACCTGTTTCAGGTAAAAGAGGGAACAGCCTGACCGTTTCAGGTATAAGAGCCTGAGAAAAGGAGCCTGCAGCTTATGAACATTAAAGATACGCCATCATATCAGCCATCCCTTCACCAGAGGGACAATATAAGGCCGGCCTTCCCGAAAGCGCTTGACCTCAAAGGCATTCCTGAAGACAGGGTCGACGTATCAGGAGCAGACAGCTCACCTGTTCAAGAGACTGAGGAAGACAGCTCCCTGAACTGGAGGGATGTCGTGTCAGGGGCTCTACTTGTAACAGGAGCCGTGTGCGGAACGTTGACAGGTACACCAGGCATCACCGCCATAAGAGCATGTGCAGAGCCTCCGGCGATTGAGCGGGTTCTTCCGGCTGACACATCAGCCAGTAAGGCGGCAGGAAAGGTATCCATCCAGGAAGGATCGGAAGGCAGACAGCAGCAGGGAGCACCAGTGCATATCATATCCCATATCGATGCCAGCGAACATATCATCGAGCCCTTTGCCACAAGCGAGATACAGCAACTCGAAAACATCAAATCAGCCCACGGAGATAAAGTGGAAGTTGACGCCGTGATGGTAAGGGACACCGGCAATCCATATGTCAAAATCGGCACAGGTGGGGGTGAAGGTCTTCTCATCCTGGCTCCTTCAATTGCGGGATGGGCAATTTCCCGCAAAAAAAAGGGGGCCGCAGCTTTTCTGATGATGGGAATCGGTGGAGCAATGTCATACGGGCTCGCCAGGAGCGGACTTGGAGTTGAAGTACTGCGCAACGTGGCCTCAGGTGTGGCAGATCTGGCAGCAGCAGAGCCGGTATGGGATGGAACACGCGTCTATAATGTGCAGCCAAACTCATCAGGAGCCATTGATTCAGAGCTGCTCTCCCAGTCTGATGCGCTGAAGCCCGATGCAAAGACAGCTACAGAGTTCATCGCATCCCAGATGAAAGAGTATCCCGGGAGCACCACCGTAGTCCATATGGTTGGTCACGGACTGGCCTACCACTCATCTTCCGGCTTCGACTTCAAGGAATACCAGAAGATACTCAGAGATGCATCAGAGCAGGCAGGCAGGCCAATAGATCTGCTCGTGGTGGAATCGTGTCTCGAAGGGAACATGGAAGCCGTCATCGCAACCATGCCCAGCGCCCGCTATGTGATAATCTCTGAAGAATCAATTTCAGCAGGAATACTTCCGGATCTCATGAGTCAGTCTCTGAACGATCTTATGTCACAGCAGGGAGATACACAGCAGACCCGGATCGATGCAAGACAGCTTGGCGAGCTGATGATAGAAAAGGGCAGAAACAGCGGTAATCTGAGCACTCTTGCCCTGGTGGATATGGAGAAGGTGCCTGCCCTGTCAAAGAGTGTAGATCATTTCGGATCGCTGCTCTCTCAGGAGTCCAAGACAGGAAGGACATCAGGCATAATCACTGCAGTGAAGAACACGCCTGTTTACCCTCAGGGGAGCGTTACAGGCGATATGGGTGAGAAGCTTGGCATGGGAGACCTCAAGACCTTTGCAGAGAACATCCTCCGAGTCTACGGTGACAGCTCCACAGGAAAAGGGGAAGTCAGCCAGGAGTCTGTATCGTCCCCGCAAGCCGAAGAGATCAGAGAGGCAGCAAAGGATATCCTGGCAAGCCTCTCTGAGGCAGTTCCGACATCCACAACAAGCAGCAGATATGACGGTGCAGGAGGACTATCGATACAGCTTCCCATGACAACAATGCAGAAAATCGATGACACACTGGCAAAAAATAAAATGACAACCTTCAAGGAGAGCCAGGCGCCTCAGGGCTGGAAAGACTTTGTAAACGATATGAGCTCAAAGATGCCTGAACCTGAGTAGTAACGCTTCAAGACTCCGAATAACTGCAACGTACCTAACCCATTTCCGTGTGCTTCAGATACTCCTGGTATTGCCCGATACGCTGCGGGAGCATTTCATCTTCAAGCTTTTTAAGCCTTGTCGTGCATATATCAATTATATTGCTGCCTGTGAGCCCTCTGGACAACGGAAAGGTCCTTTCGGACACATCTTTTTTAAGGTATCGAAGGGTATTTTTATATTCACGCATAGCGTTCTGTTTATCATTGAGCATGAAATAGGCATCTGCCAGATGCAGATGAGCAAGAACGTTCTCTTTATCTAGATATATTGCTTTCTTGAGAAACCTAATCACATCCTCAGGCCGATCCATTCTGTGATAGACAATGCCAAGATAGTAATAAAGAGATGGCTCGAATGCGTTCATGGCCAGACAGGCTTTAAACCGAAGCTCTGCCTCCCTGTAGAGATTTTTCTCAAGAAATACCTGGCCGAGAAGGTTCTGGGACTTTTCATCATTCTGATGTATCTGAAGCTGCTTCAACAACAGCTCCTGAGCCTTGTCCAGTTCATCATTGCTGAAATGTTTCACTGCTTCAAGGTAGGTGTGAACATTTTTACTTACCTCAGGTATCTCTGTCAAAATAGAGTCTTCCGAGCTGTCCCTGTACTGATAATCAGGAAGCACTGTAATCTTCTCCGGGAGCTTCCTGTATAGAGCTGTATTCTCAAAGTACTCCATGGCAAACAGGGAGGATATTTCCAGGAGATTCTCTGAGAAGCCGAGAATCAGATATCCTCCTGCCTCCAGACTGCAATAGAATTTTTCTATGACTTTCCTGATAGTGTCCCTGTCGAAATATATAATAACATTCTGGCAGATAATAATATCCCATAGCTGCTTTGAGCTCTCAGGAACTGAATCCTCAACAAGGTTGTGATATATGAAACTGACTGTATCTCTTACACTGTCTTTCAGCTGAAATCCTTCATCTGTCCGTATAAAGTACTTCTCTTTAACGCTCTCATTGACATTCTTCAGCTTTCTCGGATCATAGATTGATTCCCTGGCTCTTGAGAGAATATCTGTGCTGATATCAGTCGCAAGAATCTCCAAATCATACCAGGGAAGGTACGCTCTCGATTCCTGCCTTCCGATTGCAATCGAGTACGGTTCCTCCCCTGAAGAGCATCCCGCACTCCAGAGCGAAACCAGCGGCTGCGCTTCATTGATAGAGGAAGTTCTGATCCTGTCCGATACTATCTCCGGAATTGCTTTTTCGAAAAGAGCCCTCATCCTCAGTCTGTCACGGAAAAACTCAGTTTCGTTAACAGTAATCATATTATACAGGTTCTGAAGCTCATTAACTCCATCTTCACATGATCTAAGATAAATATAGTACTGATGAATATCATCCACCCTGACAGAAGCCATTCTTTTTTCTATTGCGGCCTGAAGCAGATGAATGTTGCTTTCCTTAAAGCACAGGCCGCTTCTTTCAGATATGTACCTGCATATGATACGGATTTGCTCGTTTCCTTCAGTCACTGCCTTCACTGTATTCGCCTCCCAAGTTATTCCAGCAGAGCATGGCGCATCTGCAGAAAACTCTATTTAACTATGATCTATTAAAGCAAATCAGTCTGTGACATGTAAGTTCCAGAGGCGTTCCAAATTACTCACAGGCTTGACGAATGAGTTGGATGTGGCAGCCGTTGAGCAGCACAAAATTTCTCGGAACTTCTATAGAAACGTTGCCTTCCCCCTGTAAGGGTAACGACCACGTTTGCCTGTCCCCGTTAAGGGGGGAATGGTGGAATGATGGGGAAAAAATGGTGAACTCCTCAAAAAACTATCCTTTATTCATGTTCACTAGAGCGGAACCCTGATACTCGAGATTTTGTGGTAATGTGAAATAAACCCTCCATTGGGCTGCAGACCTCGCTTTATTGTGCTCTCACGCATTTGTCTATCCTGAACGTAACAGCGGGGAATAGCTTTCAACATAGTTGTTGCATCATACTGTTCATCAGTGATTTGGCCTGCTTTCCTGAAGTTCTCAAAGCAGGAATGAAATTCACCACACGAGCCCAGGGCGATATTCATGTGATTAAGATACTCTTTGAGGAGACTCTGCAATAACCCTCTGAAATATAGTAGTGAGATACTGTGAGAGGCATCGATGCTATTGGAGGCAACTCTTTTCAGCTCATAAGGAAAGTCTTTCAATATGCTGCACGCTATATGCAAACGTGCATTATAAATTCTTCTGGAATCATCTATCAACGCTCATTTGGCAATTTAGAATGCTGCAGTTTGTTATGAGAGAAAGGGTATAATCAGCCTTACACTGCTGGAGGTGAGGCTGCTTTACACAAGTCGAATAGCTGGCTGCTGAATGACTGAACCGTTGTCTACCCGAGGAACTTCAGAATATTAGGAGTATAGAGCTCCTTGACGGCAGCAATGCGCGCTCGGATCTGGCTCTTGTTGGGCATTGAATTGATACATTCTTTCTGATATTCGAAGACCTGCTGGACAGGGAAGGTCTCCCAGAGATTCCTGCTCTTCTCGTAGAACTGGACCACCGCTTCTACGCTTGCAGGGAGGAGAGACCTCTGGAGTGCCAGGCAGAGGCAGGCCTGCCGTCGCAGCACGACGTTGGTGGATCCCCGCATTATCTTAACAAGGAAGGACTGCAGCTCCTTATGTGTCTCATCAGAGAGAGACGGCTCCCTGGATGACCCTGCAATGCTTAACAGAGCGATGCACTCCTTCTTCTGGCCCGTTTTAGAGTAGAACTTGATTAAATCCCTGGTGACCTTGTCGAGCGCGGCCGGCGTGATTCCAAGAGCGGTGAAGATGCCTCTGCGATGCTCTTCCAGCACAGGCGCCCACATGACACCGTCAAGACCGCGCATGTATACCACTTTTTTATTGGCTGAATCCATGACTTTCAGCACCGATGCCTGGTTTCCCACACGGAGGCGCTTCAGATCTTTGTTTGGGTCGAACAAGGCCGACCCTTTTTTTGTCAAGATATCCTTGGTACGGTCGATGACAGACAGGCTCTTTTGCACGCTCTCTGGCAGAGAGAGGCCATTGAGAACATCTATCGAATAACCGGTGGCTTTATGTGTCTGAGCTGCACGCTGCAGCACTCTTTCTGCAATATCCACCCTGTTTGCGGCGCGAAAAGCATCAACAACGGCACGAATGGCACCTGCTGCCTCGATTTCACCTCTCTTCCACTGTGGACTGGATGCGAGATTCAGGGCAAGGCGCTGGGCTCCGGCATAGTCCCTTACATCAATACGACGCAGGCATTCGGTAGTTGTCGAATTCACAAAGCCCATTCCGGACAGGCTGGCAGCCGAAACAGTTTCAGGCATCTGTGAACAGAACAGCAGCAGGGCAAGCACCAGCAACAATAACAGCCTAGTGTTCATATGTCACCTCCAATGAAACCAACAGTTTAATCCGGCCTCACACTATGATTATACCAGGAGCCGCCCAGACGATCAATCTGCCGGCCTTCCGCTCGGCTCCTTCCGCTCGGCTCTCTCCGCTCGGCTCCTTCCGCTCGGCTCTCTCCGCTCGACTGCCTCTGCCTGCCTCTTACCCCTCTCCACTGACGACTCACATCTTCTCATCACCACTCACCTGAATCCCGGACCTTGTTTTTCATTATCCATTCCAATAAACAAAGGCTTACCCGGCATTTCAGAGACTGTCACCCCTTACGATTGACTTCTCAACAGAGGGATGATATCATTAAATTCAGACAGTTCTCTTCAAGAGGTGCAGCATGTCGATAAATCCTCTCTCTTCCGGAATACAGTCTGCAATCCCTGCCGGTTCAGACCTGAAGGCTGCATATGAGCGGGTAAAAGATTTGGAGAGGGACATTCAAAGCCTTACTGTGGAAGAAGCGCAGCTCGGGCAGCAGCTTTCTACTCTGAACATCGAAAGTGAAAAGCTCAAGAAGATAATGTTTTCCGGCAATGAGAAGCGGGATGGGATCAAGAAGAATATGTGGCTGATAGGCCTGGCAGGGCTTGTCACATATATCGGGGCATCACTCTCCACAACTCCAATCCTCAGTGTACCGCTTGGGGTGCTCGGCCTAGTAGAGTTCGGAGCCGAGGCTTATCAGGCAAAAAGGCTGATCAGCACGCGAAGAGAGATCAAACAGGCTGTCCGCGAGATCAACGACCAGAACGGCCAGCACGAATCGCTCAATATCGAGCACAAGATGGTCAAGGGCGAGCTCGGATCCAGGATCATTGAACGGGAAGCACTGAAGCCTCTGGCAGAGCAGTACACGAAGCAGAAGAGCAGCGAGGAGCTGCAGACACTGGTTGATCACGTAAGCGGCGAGACTTCACAGTCCATAGAAGAGGACAGAGAAGCTGTCAATATTGACGGCGTGAGACTTGAAAAGAAGAAGTTCGGCTCTCTATCCTCGCTGATAAGAATCCTCCATCTCGACAGATAATAACTGATCTGCTCGAATCTCTTTAAGAAAGGTCACCGCAGGGGATTGGGAAGAGCATTTCCGTTACAGATAGCTATGCTGAGAGCTGTTCCCCATATCCGCTAGCATCTTGCAGTTGTTTTAGCAGCCCATTGGGCCGAGTTTGTTGTTCAATGTAAGCAGTGGATTCGGCCTGTCGTGTTTGATTACATGTGCAAAGTGCCGGCCTGTACCCCCCCCCGTGCCGAGATGCCAATGAGACTGGAATCATGGATTCTGAAAGGAAGAGAACAGTAGAACTTCATTTCTCCCTCCTTCTCTCTCTTCTCTTAAACCCGTTATTCCTCCGTTCCACCATTCCCCTCTTAATAGTGGGAGGCAAACGCAGTCGTTACAACGTTTCTATAGAAACTCCGAGACATTGCTGGTGAGTAATCCAGGTTCCTGATATCGGCATCAATCAATTCGGCAGATATTCCCCATACTGCTTTTCAGATTTCCGAAAGGAAAAGCCTGAGAATTATGTAATGTAATTGTTCAGGAAAAGAGGATCTGACATGAATTTTAAAAGCCTTGATTTCAAGATACTGGTTCTCGTGCTCATCACATGCCTGGCAATAGGAGTGGCCTCCGGGCTCTGGTTCGGCCATATGGCAGAACAGCGCGCCATGAAGGACTATGAAAAACTCCTCAAACTGACAAACACCCGCTATGACATCAATATTCAGGATCAGTTCACCAGGATGACCAGAACAGGCATCAGGGCTAACCGCGCAATCGAGGGTGTGCTGACAGATCCTGATGCCCCCCGTGCCGCGTTCTGCATGAAAAAGCAGGCCGATGGCTCGTATCGTTATTCAGATGAGCTTGTCGGTGCTTTTCTGTCAAACAGATCGAAGATGACTCCGGAAATTGAGCGCTACTGCTGCACACTGGGAAAAGTCTGGCCTTCTGTATATCCCTTTGTAGCAGCGGAATTTCAAAACTTCTATGTCATCATGCAGGATTCTTTCCTTTATATCACACCTAATGACTGGGCGCTCAAAGTGAAAGGCGACTACGACTTCAACAGGGATATCGCTTACTATAAAGCCGATCCCGTGCATAATCCCGAGCGTAATGAGATATGGACGCCTCTGTATTATGATGAGCTGGCCGGGAAATGGATGACCAGCCTCCTTGTTCCCATTTACATTGACGGCCGCTTCGCCGGCACGACAGGAAGTGACTTTGTTGTAAACGATCTCATCAATGTCATCGTAGAAATGGACAGACTGGAAGGATGGTGCAAGGCCTTCATCTTCAATCAGAAGGGAGGCCTCGTGGCCCATCCTGATTTCATGAATGAGATCGTCGAGAGCCGCAAGACTATGAATGAACAGCTCAGCCTGAAGGATATAAGAGATCCCGACTTGAGAGCTCTCGTTGAGAGGTATCTGAATGAAAAGGATCTGGAAGGCCAGACTGTCACATTCAATTACCTCGGCAGAGAGCACTATGCCTGCGGAAGCGCCCTCGACCCATCACCGGATAAATGGCGCCTCGTTCTCTATACTGATGGCGCTGCAGCAAAAAAAGAGATCTCGACAATGAAGAACAGCGTCCTCATTATGATGATTCTTGTTTCCATAGTGCTTGGCCTTGCAGTGCGCTACGCCTTTCGAAGGACAGTCATCAGCAGACTCGTGGACCTCGCCGGAGCAGCCGATCAGATTGGCCATGGGAAATGGGATACTCCCCTCCCGGCTGAAAAGCCCGACGAGATAGGCAAACTGACAAAGGCCTTCAAGGCAATGAGTGAAGAGATCAGGGCTCACGTCATCACTCTGGAGCAGAAAGTAGAAGAAAGAACGAGGGCTCTCAGTGATGCAGAAGAGCGCAGCCGCACGCTGCTCGAATCTGCCGGTGAAGGAATCTTCGGCGTCAACATGGAGGGCAGAATCACATTCATGAATCCTGCTGCGTTAAAGATACTCGGTTACACCGCCGATGAGATGCTGGGAAAATCGGCGCATGAAATGGTTCATCATACCCGTATTGACGGAACTCCATATGTCCTGGAAAGCTGTCCGATGTACAAGGCATATTCGAAAGGACTTTCCTCACACATCGGTGATGAGATCATCTGGCGCAAGGACGGAATCATTGTGCCTATCGACTGTTTCTGTGCGCCGGTCCGAATAAACGGCGAAGTAACCGGAGCAGTAATCACCTTCAGCGATATATCAGAGCGAAAGAGGATGGAGAGAAAGATCGAGTCGCTGACCAGGCCTCTCAGCGATATATCGGTCCCTAAGTTCGAAGATCTCTTCAACATCGATGAGATCCAGGCGATACAGGATGCCTTTGCCGATGCAACCGGGGTGGCATCCATAATCACCGATCCAGAAGGTCGGCCCATCACAAAGCCCAGCAACTTCTGTCATCTTTGCATGAACATCATCCGCAAGACTGAGCAGGGGCAGAAAAACTGTTTTCACTCAGATTCTCAGATTGGCAGATATAACCCGGAAGGCCCGATTATGCAGCCTTGCCTGAGCGGAGGTCTGTGGGACGGGGGCTCCAGCATCAGTGTGGGCGATCAGCATATTGGAAGCTGGCTGGTTGGCCAGGTGCTCGATGACTCTTTTGATATGGAGGCCATGTTAAGGTATGCCAGGGAAATCGGCGCAGACGAAAATGAATACAGGGAGGCTTTGTCTCACGTTACCAGGATGACGAGAGAAAGGTTCGCCAGCGTATGCAGAGCCCTGTTCCTCTTTGCGCAGCTTCTATCCATCTTTGCATATAATAATGTTCTGCAGGCTCGCGAGATAGATAAGATGGTGAGGCTCAGAACCTCAGAACTGGAGCAGTCAAATGAAGAGCTGGCAAAGGCGAGAATGGCCGCCGATGAGGCCAATCAGGCGAAGAGCGAGTTCCTCGCCAGGATGAGCCATGAGATCCGCACTCCGATGAACGCCATTATAGGCATGAGCCATCTTGCCCTTCAGACAGAGCTTTCCAAGAAGCAGTCCGATTATATCACGAAGGTTCACCAGTCTGCCCTTTCACTCCTTGGCATCATCAACGACATCCTCGACTTCTCAAAGATTGAGGCTGGAAAGCTCGATATCGAGGCTGTTGAGTTCGAACTGGATGACGTTCTTGAAAAAGTAACCAATCTGACAGCTCTGAAAGCCGAGGAGAAGGGGCTGGAGCTTCTTTTTACTCGGGGAGCAGGTGTTCCCGATTCTCTTGTAGATCCATCAGCCTGTGAGAATGACTGGAAGAGGCGGCCTATCTGCTCCTCTGTGAGACCGATGCCTGTGTCCCGGACAGAAAACTTGAGGGTAACCTGCTTCTCATCGCTTTCAGCCATCTCTGTGGAGATGACCACTTCGCCCTTCTCGGTGAACTTCATTGCGTTGTTTGTAAGGTTTATCAGAATCTGGGCCAGGCGCAGCGGATCACCTACAACACGCAAATACGGCGGCACCGGCCTGGGACTTGCGATATGCAAGCGGCTGAGTGAGCTTATGGGCGGACGCATATGGGTTGAGAGCGAGCCAGGGAAAGGCAGCAGCTTTATTTTCACAGTTGTTTTCGGCCACTCCACGCAGCCAAAATCGGAGCGTCTCCTGCCCATCCCCGATCTGCGCGGCACCAGGGCGTTGATCGTCGATGACAGCAGGATTGCGCGCGAGATCCTGACAAATGCCCTTACCTCCATAGATTTCAATGTTACCGCAGTGTCATCAGGCAGCGAAGCGCTCGCCGAGCTGGAGAGAGAGGATGGGAAAAAACCATACGAGATTGTCTTTATGGACTGGAAAATGCCGGGAATGAACGGAACTGAGTCGATCAAGGCAATAAAGAAGAGCGGGAAGCTGGCACATCTCCCTCAGTTCATTATGGTAACTGCATATGGAAGGGAGGAGATCCTAAGAGAAGCGGAGGACGCCGGAATCAACAGCTTCCTCATCAAACCGGTAAGCAACTCCATACTATTCGATACGATAATGGGCGTAATGGGAAAGGAAGCACAGAAGATGCCCAGGAAGGAAAAGAAAACAGGCTTCGACAGCGAATCTCTCAGGCCTGTCAGGGGAGCGAAGGTGCTTCTGGTAGAGGATAATGAGATCAACCAGCAGGTCGCCACAGAGATTCTGCAAGGTGCCGGGCTTGTTGTAACTTTGGCTGATAACGGCTGTAAAGCAATCGAAGCCGTGGCGAAGGAGAATTTCGACATTGTCCTGATGGATATCCAGATGCCTGAGATGGACGGATTCCAGGCAACAATGGGGATCAGGGCAAGCGGAAAGGCCGGTATAAATGAGCTTCCCATTGTTGCGATGACCGCCAATGCCATGGCAGGAGACAGAGAACGAAGCATTAATGCTGGGATGAACGACCACGTTACGAAGCCTATTGATCCAGATGAGCTCTTCTCTGCACTTCTGCGCTGGATAAAGCCCGGTGACAGAAAGACTCCGGAAGGAGTCGCAGTGCAGGAATACAAATTGAGGAATGAAGAGCCTGGGCTGACTGTACCTGAGCTGGAGGGCATAGACAGCAAAGCCGGGCTTGCAAGAGTGGGCGGAAATGTGAAGCTTTACCGTGATCTCCTGAAAAAGTTTGTCAGGGATACTGCCAGGGGACACCAGGAGATAGTCGAGGCCCTGGAAAAAAATGATCAGGAGCTTGCCAGGCGCCTCGCTCATACTATAAAAGGCACAGCAGGAAATATAGGGGCGACAGAGCTCTATGATGCAGCAGCTGCTGTAGAAGATGCCGTGGCGCACGGAAACCGTGAGACACTGCCTGGAGCCATGGAAATCCTGAACGCTCATCTGAGTAAAGTTGTGGCAGCCATAAGCCCGCTGCCCGCAGAAGAGGAGAAGAAAGAGGAAAGATACATAACAAGCGGTGATGAGGCAAAGCTGAAGGCTTTTCTCCTCCAGCTTCAGACACATGTGCAGAAGCAGAAGCCGAAGCTCTGTAAGGAAATAATGCAGGAGATCTCAGCTTATAGCTGGCCTGCAGAATACAGTGAAGATATCACGCGCCTCAGTCGCCTGCTGGGCGGCTACAAGTTCAAGGATGCACTGGAGATTGTAGACAGGCTCCTGGAAAAGCTTAAGGGGAAAGGAGAATGACATGACAGATAAATCGCTGGGCACAGTTATGATTGTGGATGACACTGAGGCGAATATCGATATTCTTGTGGAAAGCCTGGGAGATGATTATGATATTCGGGTTGCCATGGATGGGCAGAGCGCTCTGGACCAGGTGGCAGAGGAGTTACCTGACATCATCCTGCTGGATGTGATGATGCCCGGAATGGATGGTTATGAGGTATGTCGGAGACTCAAGGATTCTCACGACACAAGAGCCGTGCCGGTTATCTTTCTGACCGCGATGACTGAGGCGCAGGATGAGAAGAAAGGTCTTGACCTCGGCGCCGTTGACTATATCACGAAGCCCTTCAATCCCGGACTTGTCAAGGCGAGAGTGCGCAATCATCTGGAGCTGAAGCGCCATAGAGATCATCTCGAAGAGATTGTGACGGAGCGCACTCAAGAGATCGCGCTGCTTCAGGAGGTCACCATTGAGAGCCTGGCGGCCCTTGCTGAATACCGGGATCCAGAGACTGGAGGGCACATAAGACGCACGAAGAACTATGTCCGCCTGCTGGCGACACATCTGATGAAGAACAACAAGTACCTGGATGTTCTCAGCGAAGCCTCGATAGAGCTGCTCTTCAAATCCGCCCCGCTGCACGACATAGGCAAAGTGGGTGTCCCGGACAAGATCCTGATGAAGCCTGGAAAGCTTACCGAGGAAGAGTTTGAAGAGATGAAAAAACACACCATCTATGGACGTGATGCGATAATGACGGCATTGAAGCGCCTCGGAGAAAACTCTTTCCTGCACTTCGCACGGGATATAGCTGAGACTCACCAGGAGAAGTGGGATGGCTCAGGCTATCCTCACGGGCTGAAAGGGGAAGAGATCCCTGTATCAGGCAGGCTCATGGCCGTCGCGGATGTCTATGACGCCCTCATCAGCAGGCGTGTATATAAAGTGCCTTTCACCCACTCCAAGGCAGTCGCAATTATCCGGGAGGGAAGGGGCACTCACTTCGATCCGGTTATGGTCGATGCTTTTATTGAACTGCAGGATGAATTCAGGAAAGTGGCACTGGAGTTTGCAGATTATGAAGAAGAGCGGCTGGCACTTTCGGTGCCTCTGAATGAATTACAGGTTTCATAAACCTCCTTCAGAAGCCTTCTTACGCAAGAGGTTATAAGCAGCCTGAAGACTGGTCCCTGCAGAAGATCTACTACAGACAGGTAGTCTGGATACTGCAGGAGCTCCAATAGATGCGAGGACTGAATATACAGGAGATCAACTGCAGGCACGTGGCCTGATTGTGCGTTATGCGCTACCGGACAGGAGGGATAACTGATGAATGATACCACACATCTTACAATAATGGTAGTAGACGATACTGAAACGAATATCGATATACTTGTTGAGTTTCTCGGAGATGAGCACGACATCCAGGTTGCCATGGATGGAATGAGCGCCCTGGAGCAGATATCGCAGGATCCTCCTGACCTGATACTGTTGGACATCATGATGCCTGGAATGAGCGGCATTGAAGTGCTGGAAAGGCTTAAAAAAGACCAGTCGCTTCAGCACATCCCTGTGATAATGATCTCTGCCGTAGACGAGATGAAGACAGTTGTCCGCTGCATAGAGCTGGGAGCAGAAGATTACCTTCCCAAGCCTTTCGATCCCGTGCTGTTGAACGCCAGGATCGGCGCATCACTGGAAAAGAAGAGATTTCGTAATGCCGAACAGGAATACATCCGCACCATTGTTGAAACTCAGAAAATGCTCCAGAATGAGCTATCACAGGCCGCTGAATATGTCATATCTCTTCTTCCAGAGCCTCAATCAGGTACAGTGGCCACCGCGTGGCGCTTCATCCCCTCCATAGAGCTTGGCGGAGATTCCTTCGGCTATTACTGGCTAGATGACGATCATTTCGTCATCTTTCTGCTGGATGTCTGCGGCCACGGCGTCGGCGCAGCTTTGCTCTCCATATCAATCATGAATATAATACGCTCAGGAAGTCTTCCGGCCACAGACTTCCACGACCCCGGTTCAGTTCTTGCGGCTCTCAACGAGCGCTTTCAGATGGAGAGGCAGCACGATATGTATTTTACCATCTGGTATGGAGTGTATAATAAAAAAACCAGGCAGATTGCCTTCGGAAGCGGAGGCCATCCGCCACCTGTTCTCATATCCAGTCATTCGGAGAATGAGCATTCATTACAGAATCTCAGCTCCCAGGGGACTCCTATAGGCTGGGATACAGACAGCGTCTATACTGTCGATACCTTGCGATGCGATATGGGTTCACGCCTCTATATATTCAGTGATGGCGTCTATGAATGCAGGAAGCCCGACGGTGCGATGATGGCCTACAAAGACTTCACAGATCTCATAACATCAATGAATGAAGATGGCGATCTTACAATCAGTCGGATCGTCGACAGCATCTGCGCAATCCAGGGCTCAGATTCATTCGAAGATGACTTCTCCCTGATTGAAGTCACCTTCAATTAATGCTTTACCACAGGTATTGCCGTGCCTGCCAACGATATCTGCAACGTCGTTTGCAACCCGGCAGTTGGAGATATCTGGCACCTGGCTGTTATGCAATGATTCACCGCATCTTGTGAGAAATGCAGAACAGTGATCATCTCTGAAATGAGATGACCCGCAGCAGGCTCAATTGAAAAATGTTGAGGTGGTTAATGTCAGAACACGTATATTACGAATGGGTTTTCAGACGATATGTCAAAAAGAATAGCGTTTTATTAGTGGGATATCTCAAGATGGCTGGCCTCTACCCGTGGGATCTCATCTATGGACGGAAAATCGAGAAATGGAGTATCAGAAATCATGCGCTGTGCCTGAAAGATGGAATAAGAGAGGATTTCATACTGTCAACTGTTCTAATTCCCATCCACTCTGCCCGTCTCAAGACATTTATCGAAGAGATTGCTCCCGGTGAAGTACAGTATCTTCCATTGAAAATATACAAAGATGGCAGAAAGGAGATTGAAGGATACTATATCGGAAATGTTCTCAGAATAGTAGATTGTGTTGACAAAGAACAGACGCATCAGGATTCAGAATCGAAGGCCAGACTTCCCGGAAGATCAGGCAAGCCCGGCGCAAAGGACAGTATTGTGCTTGACCCTGCATTGGTTGGAGACGCAAAGATATTTCGACTGAAGGACTGGGAGTTCGTGCTCATCGTTCGCGACGACGTAGTGAAGGAGATTAAAAAGGCCGGTTTCAGCGCTAGCAGATTTTCCAGAATGAAGATGACAGATTCAACGGTATCTGAAAAGAGAAAGGAAACCGGTGATTCCACTCCTGTCATCTCTGATGGAATCAAGTTTGGCAGAGAATTCAAAGGAGCCATTGATTCCGAATTTCAGTCATTGCTGACCGGTCTGAAGGAAAGGTATATGCCAGGAAAGGAGCTCCCTGTGCCCTTTCTCGAGATTATGAGCCGCCATATCGCAAGATACATTGGAGAGCCTGAAATGGTCCTTCACGAAATCGACTCGGACATTGTACATATTGACATTCACTGCGTGCTGCCGGGGAAAGGCAGGAACTTCACTACTCTCGTTACTAGCGGCATGAGCGATAAATCAATGATCACCCCGGTTGAAGCCAGTGAGTTCCGCTATGCAGAGCTGGTGATGTACCTCCCTTCCACCTGGCCACTGGACAGGGAGCATTCAAGGCTTGAGGAATATTACTGGCCTGTCAGACTGCTCAAAGACCTGACAAAAATGCCGCATATGCTCGAGACATGGCTCGGTCCAGGCCATACCATAGCCAATGGAGAGCCTGCAGAGCCGTACGCAGCCAACACCAGAATGTGCGGATCTGTATTGCTGGAGCCTGTGTTAGAACCCACAGGTTTCCGGAGTCTTAAGGCAAGTCCTGTAAAAACTATCAATTATCTGCTTGTTTTCCCTCTTTATAAGGAAGAGATGATTTTTACAATGAAATACGGAATGGATATGCTTCTGGAAAGACTCGAAAAAAAGCGTATCAGTCCCATACTCAATATCTGCAGGGAGAGTCTGTGCAATATGCGAAAAGGAATATAGCCTGCCTTCCCGACCTGCAACGAAACAGACAGGAACCGACTGCATTATGACCGAATGAACAGCGGCAGACGGAATAAAGCACAATGCAAAGGAGAGACTATGACATACATAAAGTCAGAAATCAACGGTAAAGTGGCCACATTGACACTGTGCAACCCAGCCAGGCTTAATGCTCTCGGCTCGGACCTAATCAATGAAGCCCTGCTGTTCCTGAAAGAGGCCTGTGAAAAGAAGGCATTCGTTCTGCTTATAAAAGCGGAGCCGAATCAACACAACGTATGGTCAGCAGGCCATAATATCTACGAGCTCCCGGCAGGCCGCCGTGACCCTCTTGGCTACTATGACGCATTTGAAGTCTTTCTCAGGGAGGTTCAGAAATATCCCGGGCCTGTCATCGCCGTAGTAAAAGGAAGTGTATGGGGAGCAGCCTGTGACCTGATCATGACGTGCGATCTCGTCTTTGCCGATACAACTTCCACATTTGCCATAACACCGGCCAAGATCGGCATCCCATACAATGCGACGGGAATACAGCATTTCATCAACCGTATCGGCCTGAACAGGGCGAAGGAAATGTTCTTCACCGCAGCGCCGGTTGATGCAAAGACTGCTGAAGACTGGGGCATCGTAAACCATATATATACAGCAGATGAGCTTGATGAAAAGGTTTCTGAGCTCACCGGGCAGATCTGTCAGAACTCCCCGCTCGCTGTAGCTGTCATCAAGGAACAGTTTCACGTGCTGTCTGATGCCGGTGCCTCACTTCCACCGATCTTCTTTGAGCGTATCTCAGGCCTGCGCCGCAAGGTATATGACAGTCATGACTATGCGGAAGGGATTCAATCATTCAAGGAAAAAAGAAAACCGGTCTTCCTGGGAGAATAGACGGAGGCGAAAAAAAACTCAATGAAGACTGCCATCATGGCAAGAACTGTCCATGCAGCCGCCTGGTGAGAAATATGTTCTTCTTTTATCATATACAAACGCGCATTATAAATTGTACTGTCAAAACTGCTGGAATCATCTAACAACGCTTATTTGGCAATTTAGAATGCTGCAGTTTGTTATGCTGGTGAGTATAATTCTCTGCGTGTGATGCTGGATCTGCCAATACTATTCAAGCCCCAGCAGGCGACCTCCCTGAAAAATTATAAAGGAAAGCACCCAGGCAAGGGATAGTGTGTAAAACATCGCAAAAACAGTCCATCTGAGAGATTCCAGCTCCCTGTAAATCACCACAAGCGTGCCCAGACAGGGGATATACATCAGCGTGAAGACAAGGAACGAATAGGCGGCAAGAGGGCTCAGCTCCCTGGCAAGTATGGAGCCCAACTGGCTTTCAGATCCGGCTCCATAGCTTATTCCCAGCGTGGAAATTACTATTTCCTTTGCCGAGAAGCCCGATATCAGAGCAACACCTTCTCTCCAGCCGAAGCCCAGCGGGTTGACAACGGGCTCTATCACTTTACCGAGACGCCCCAGGTAACTGTTCTCCATATGCATCCTGTCAGAAGTCTTCTCAAGAGCTTCCAGCTGCATCTCCAGCTCCGCCTTCAATCTGGCCGTCTCCTCTGTTCTGTCGGCACTGTTGATGGCTGAGCTCTGCAGAGCGTTGAACCTGTGCTGGAAAGATGCATTGATCCCTGCGGCCTGTTCTTCCGTTCCGGGAGCGCGGGGGAACGAGGAAAGCGCCCATATGATAACTGAGGCTATCATTATCACACCTCCCACCTTTCCGAGAAAGATAGAGCCTCGGCTCCACATGTGAAGCAGCAGGCTTTTGAATGTGGGTATGCGATAGGGGGGCAGCTCAAGAACGAAAGGCGCAGACTCTGCTTTGAAGAGCGTCTTCCTGAAGATTCTTCCGATGATTATGGCCAGCAGAATGCCCAGAATGTAAATGGAAAATATGACGTTTCCTGCCTGATTGCCGAAGCAAGAGCCGGCTATCAGCACGTAGATGGGAAGTCGTGCACTGCAGCTCATCAGAGGGTTTATCAGAATGGTTATCAGGCGGTCACTTTTATTTTCCAGAACTCTGGTGGCCATTATTGCCGGGGCATTACAGCCAAATCCCATGATGAGAGGGATAAACGATTTCCCATGCAGTCCGGCAAGGTGCATTATCCTGTCCATCATGAATGCGGCCCGGGCCATATAGCCTGTGTCTTCTATGAGAGATATGAAGAAAAAGAGAATCAATATCGTGGGCAGAAAGACTATAACGCTGCCCGCTCCTGCCACAATGCCGTTTATGACAAGATCGCTGAACAGGCCTCGAGGCATGGCCATGGTGAGCCAATCTGAAAGATGGCCCACCATTACTTCAAGTATATCCATTGGATACTGTCCCAGTGAGAATGTCGAATAGAACATAGTCCAGAGTATCAGGAAAAAGATCGGAAAACCGAGAATCCGATTGGTGAGCACCCTGTCAATCAACTCTGATTTTCTTATGCGGGCAGGCTTTTTGATGCGGCAGACATCCTGCATTACGCCTCTTATGAAGCCATAGCGCCCGTCGGCAATGAAGGTTTCAGAATCGTCACCCAGCAGGTCTTCAATCTGCCTGCAGCTTTTTTCGGCCTGCTTCTCTATATCCTTCCATTCTGCAGAATCTGACAATAGCTTTTCCAGCGCCTGCCCGTCCTGCTCCAAAAGTTTGATGGCGATCCATCGCTTTGAGACTGAGCCATTGAGAGCGGGATTCTTTTTAATGGCTGCCTGGAGCCTGTCAATCTCCTGTTCGACGTCGCTCTTGTAATGTATTTGAACCGGCCTTGCACGGGCACTGGTGACGTTATTGACCTCCAGGACACAGTTAAGCAGATCCCTGATTCCTTCTCCTCTGTTTGCGACAGTTGGAATGACAGGCATTCCCAGGAGGTCTGAAAGGAGCGGGATGTCTGTAGAGATCCCCTTTTTCTTTGCCTCGTCGTATACATTGAGAGTCACTATGGCTTTTACTCCCATCTCAATCAGCTGGGTGGTAAGATACAGATTACGCTCCATATTGGTGGCATCGACAACATTGATTATAATATCGGGCTTTTCTTCCAGAATGTAGTTGCGGGTAATGATCTCTTCCAGGGAAAATGCTGTGAGGCTGTAAGTTCCGGGGAGATCAACCACTTCTATGGCATAATCTTCGTGACAGACAGTGCCTTTTTTCTTTTCCACCGTGACGCCGGGCCAGTTGCCCACATGCTGGTGGCTGCCGGTAAGCTCGTTGAAGAGGGATGTCTTGCCAGAGTTGGGATTGCCGCATAGGGCGATTGAAATGGTCTTACATTGTGTTTTGATGTCAGATTGTTCGTGCATATTTTGTTGCGCTCAGTTCATATTCTGCTGATAGTTCAACGGCAATAAATTGATACCTAGTATCAATTTATGATCATTATAGATTAAAACCAGAATATTGTCAATCAGTCATATTTAACATAACGCACCTGCGGCGCGGACTTGAATCACTGACAAACCGCGCCGTTACGCCACTAAAAATAGAATTTCCTATACAATCAAGTCGCAGATGAGTGCTGGTTGCGATAATAATCCAATATAGGAGTAATCCCGTTTTTCTGGAGCGCCCCATGTAATTGCATAGTGAGATGAGATTCCGTATTGGTTTATTGATGAAGGCGCAGCCGGAGGTTTATCCGGTTTTGCGAATTATGAACCGGTCACTCCCTGCTGTCACTTCCGCCCTGTTCTGCCGGAGGAGTCTTTGGCGCAGCCGCTGCAATGGCCGAAGACCTTGAATACGTTGTAGTGTTGAATGAAGTTTTTGTCGTCGCATAACTTCTGAACCGCCTCTTCGGAAAACGGGGCCTCGACTTCATGTATATTCCCGCATTGCAGGCAGATGAGATGATAGTGCTGAGCGTGGGCATAGACGTGCTCGTAATGAGCCCTGTTGTGCTCATCAAATATCTTGCTCACCATCCCCGCCTCAACGAGAAGATTCAGCGTACGGAACAATGTGGCCCGGGAAATGGCGTTTCCCTGCGCCCACTTCAGAATATCCTCAAGGTGCATATGGGAGTGATTCTGAAAGAGCATCTTCAGAATTTTTTCCCTGGCCTTTGTAGGGCGCCTGCTCTTGTAGCGGAGGTGCTGGTTGAACTGCTGTTCCGGAGTAAGCATGTTATGAGATTACATATCACTTAATTCAAAATATAAACCATTATATGACATTCCTTCATGAATGTCAACATTATGAAGCACAAAATCCACCACCCTATTGGTCGGGGAGCCCTGAAGGCGGTGATTCCTGAATGATTACAACATTACCTCTTGAGAATTACCCACAATCGCTTAAGCAGAAACGGCGCGCCTTGTCAGTTGGAATATGCTGTGGAACAGGCTTTCTAAATTTTTACCGGCTTGACAGGTGGAAAAATCCATGGTACATTTGTTTATGATGATATCTGGTATCATTAAAAGGAGCTTTTATGCATTGTACATCTCTCGTTAATCATGATGACAGGTGCCTGTCGCTGTGTGATCTGGAACTTCGCCAGAAGGGATATGTGCAGAGGGTTAATGCCTCAAGTGCCCTGAAGAAACGTCTTCTGGAGATGGGCTTTGTAAAAGGCGAGGAAATCGTTCTCGATAAGATCGCCCCTCTCGGCGATCCGCTGGACTTCATCATAAAAGGATATCATATTTCGCTGCGCAGGGATGAAGCAGCACTCGTATTGATTGACACTCCTGATTCCTAAAAGCCTGAGGTGATTGCAGATGGAATCGCCGCAGACACCAAAGACAGCCCGATGCTCCCACACTGTTTCAGCGTCACAGGCGGGCGAACGCGGCAGGCAGGAATAGCCTTTGCACCGTTCAGCTGTGCATTTTCTCAATGATCTGCCTTTGAGTCAATCCTCCGAGGCCAAGCCTTTCCAGCGTTCTCCCGCAGTTCATGAAATCTGTGCCCAGAAGCGCAGAGGATATGTGAATGAGTGAATCCATCACATCAGTCTTCACGCCTGCAACCTTTGCGAGAGCGGTCTGTCAAATATGGCAGGATTCTCTGCATTACATCAATATATGCCGTAGTTACCGTTGCAACAAAAACAGTGCTGACTGAAGACATGAACTCTTTCGCATCACAGGTAACCCTGTCAAGATTAAAAAATCCGATAATCTTTCCCTCACCACAGATTGAATCCGGCATCTGTCTTACTTTTTCCTCATTCCTCACGAGCATTGACACATTCCATCCCTGCTCTGAAAGATAACAAGTGAGAGCCCAGGCTGAATTGTCTGAGCCTATTATGCCTGATTTTTTGAATCTGACATTTCACCCTTCATTGACTCTGTGTGATGATTCGTCCTGATATATTATGATATTTAGTATCATTTTCAATTTTCATTGTAACTCATTGTTTTGGCGCTGTCAATATTCAGATTATAGTGAGTTAATCGTATCGGAGTAACTGCGTATTAAGCGTGCTGCAGATAACATAAAATTGATACCTGATATCTTAATAAACTCACCGCGCCGAATTACTTGTTTTCAACGGCCATCTTCTTCCTTATACTCACCAGCATAACAAACTGCAGCATTCTAAATTGCCAAATGAGCGTTGATAGATGATTCCAGAAGTTTTGATAGCGCAATTTATAATGCGCGTGTGTATAAGGAGGAAGATCTTTTCAAGTCGATAAGATCTCCTGTGAGACAGTCGTGAGTAGTGGGGAAGTCATGAACAACAATGATGACGAAGTGAATACGCCTGATCTGCTGTCCAGTTCAGGCAGCGAAGACAGAACCCTGGACGTGCGCCAGGAAGAAGGCAGCGAGGAAAGAACCCTGGCGAAAGATGGCAGGGAGACGGTCGTTCCCGAAGAAGGCTGGGCTCCCGGCAAGGTCATCGACGGCCTTTACCTTGTCCAGCGTGTGATGGAAGGCGGCATGGGCCGCCTTTATTTTGTCCGACATCTCAGGTGGGGAGTTCCGCTTGTTGTGAAGTCCCCCCTGGAAAAAGGCAGCAGCGATCACATATTTCATCGCTTTCTAAGGGAAGCCGATGCATGGGTTGATCTGGGCAGGCACCCCAACATTGCGACAGCCTTTTACGTACGTGAATATGAAGGCATACCCAGGATCTTCATTGAGTATGTGAACGGCGGATCGCTGGCTCAATGGCTCAAGGGAAATGCAAAGAGAGAGCTTGACTCCATACTGGATAAGGCTCTTCAGTGCTGTGAAGCAATGATCCATGCCCATCAGAAAGGGCTGGTTCACCGCGACATAAAGCCCGATAACGTGCTTCTCTCTTCCGACGGTATAGTGAAAGTGACGGATTTCGGCCTTGTCAAGACACATGCAGCTTCCGATGCAATAGAACAGACAGGTGGCGGAGCGGTTGCAGAAAAACCGGCTTTCATATCCCAGAAGGAGTGGCAGACCGTGGCGAGCGCCAGGGCTCTCGGCACACCGCCGTATATGCCGCCGGAGCAGTGGACAGCAGCAGATGGGGCAGACAGCCGTGCCGATATTTATTCATTTGGTGTGATGCTCTTTGAAATGATCTGCAGGAGACGCCCCTTTGAAATTGAAAGCGGCAGCAGTCTTTCACCGGTAGTGGCATTCCAGGTAATGCACCGATTTAATGCTCCTCCGCGGCCTTCTCTGTTTCGAAAGGATATTCCGGAAGAGCTGGAGAGCCTGCTCCTGGGCTGTCTTGAAAAAGAGCGGGAGAAGCGCCCCCGGAGCTTTACCGAAGTTCGCTCCGCACTTCTCTCTGTTTATGAATTCTGCACAGGAAATCCATATCAGAGACGGTTCACCGGCACCGCTGAACTCCGCTCAGATGATCTGAATAATCGCGCCCTCTCCTATATCGACCTCGGCAGATACGACGACGCGACAAATCATTTCCTGCAGGCCATCGCTCTAGATCCTCTCTCTGTTGCGGCTAATATAAACCTTATCCTGCATAGTATTGAACAAGGCAACCATTCATATGATGATGTCAGGAAGAGGTTTAAAGCCATTACCGATGGAAACATAGAGGACCCTGTCCCTCTTTATTACGAGGCCATTTACGAATATGAATGGGGATGGCCAGAGAGAGCTCTCACGCTGATAGAGGCGGCGCTGCAGAAAAGCCAGCCGCAGGCGGCTCTTCATAACTTTCACGGCATCGTGCTCAGGGGACTGAACAGACTTGAAGAAGCGCAGAGCGCCTTCACCAGAGCCTTTTCGCTCGAAAAGGAGAAGAATGACTATCTCCATAACTATGGAATGGCGCTCCATGAAAGAGGTCTGTTTAAAGAATCTGCTGCAGCGTTTGCGGAAGGCGCCAGCCGGGAGAAGCAGGAAGCAATGTGGCTGGAGAGCCTTGCCCTCTCTTATGCAGGTGCAGGAAGCATTGAGCAGGCCGGGAAATATCTGATCCACTGCATCAGAAAGAATCCCCGGCGTCTCAGGGCTCTTCTGGCATTCGGAGAGATAAACCTGAAAGTAAATCCGAAGGAAGCCATCAAGGCTTTCGAGCGGGCCAGAACCATTGCTCCACATCTTCCCTCCTTGACAGACACGTTCAATGAATGCTGTGTAAAGCTTTCTCTTCCTGTCAGTTCCGGCGGCCAGACATTTCCTGCCGATCCCGCTCTGATCACCGCCGAAGAGAAAGATCTTCTGGCGCCGGTGCCGGGTGCCGTATTGAAGCCTTACAGAGAAGGTGGAAAGCTTCATAAGGTGGCTCTTATCGGGCACAACGGTGCAGTCTCGATCGACAGCGACTCGCTGCTGGAGCTCTGGGATATCTCCTCAGGTAAACTTGTGCGTGGCATATCTGATCAGGATTCACATTTTAAATCTGAAGGCCTCGGCCTCTCCATAAGCCCTGACGGCAGATTCATTGCCACTGCTCACAGCGACAGGATGGTGCGGATCTGGGAGGTCAGCAGAGGCCTCTGCAGGGCAAGGCTTTCAGGACATGAAAATATGGTGAGAGCTGTAGCCTTCTCGCCTGATGGCTCGCTGCTGGCCTCGGCAGGAGTCGGCGGAGTCGTTATAGTAAGGAAAATTCCTGGTTTAGAGCATCATAAAAGTCTTGAAACCCATTCCAGAAACATATATGCCCTCTCATTTCTCCCGGATAATGACCATCTCGCTCTGGCCACCCACGAGAGTGAAGCTCAGATCTGGAGTATTAAAACGTGTGAGCTGAAACTCAGACTGAAAGGCCATATGAATGCAGTTCTTGCCGCAGCAATCTCTAATGACGGACTCTTTCTCTTTACAGGCGGTGAAGACGGCTGTATCAGACTCTGGGATATCCGGAGAGAATTATGTATTAAAAGCCTCTCATGCGGAAAGGCATCTGTCGAAGCCCTGGCAGTCTCGCCGTGGGGATGTTTCCTTGCAGCAGGGATGAACGATGGCACTGTAAGGCTCTGGGACGCCGCTAATAGTATCTGTCTGCGCATGCTGCCATTACATGAAGCTCCTGTGACAGGCCTCGTATATTCAGAAGACGGGCGAAGGCTCGTCACCACAGGTAGAGACGGAAGGCTGTGCATAATTCCTCTCCCGCCTGCAGGTGATTCACTGTTTCAACCTCTGTACAGGAAAGAGTTTGTCATATCAAGACCTAGAACCACCGAAGAGAGCATAAATGACACACTTGCATTTCAAAAACTTCTGCAGGAGGGAGATACACAGCTTGACAGCGGCTGCATTGAACTCGCCTATCGAAGCTACAGACAGGCCCTCGATATAGAAGGGCACGAGAAGGATCGACGCGCTCTGGCAGCCATCGCCAGGGCTGGAAGAAACGGAGTCAGAACCGGAGTGAAAAACCTGTGGCAGAGGTCGGAATACACTGATTACTGCGGCATCGGCACAATCAGCACAGGAGGTTCAGAAGATCTGCTGGCCTATCCGGGAAGGGAAGGTTTTCTCTGCCTGAGGCAGCTGGACAGCGGCGAAGCAAAGTGCATCAATTCATCATCACAGGAGGAACAGCTCAATTCAATCTGTATGGCCTTTGACGGAGAAACACTCCTCTCCGGTACAGCAGAGGGACGCATTGAGCTTCGGCAGATCATTGAAACAGGAGGTTATTCACCGTCTCCCGGGCCTGTGGAGAGATCTATGACTGCCGATCATCGCTTTTCGAGCCTGGCCCTGTTTCCAGGAAGCAGATACTGTGCTTCTGGCGGAAACACAGTGATAGACAGCACCATTAAAATATGGGAGCTCAGCACAGGAAAATGCCTCCGCTCATTGCCAGGTCATGCAAATGGTGTTGAGGCCCTCTCTATTTCCCGTGATGGCAGGAAGATGCTCTCCGGAGGCGCCGACAGGATATTGCGCCTCTGGGACACTGAGACCGGAAGCCTTAGAGCTGAAATGGAAGGCCATGCACTTGCAGTGACATGCTGTTCAATCTCGCCGGATGGAAAGAATGCAGCTTCAGGAAGCAAAGATGGCACAATAAGGCTCTGGAATCTCGCCTCATTTTCAATATCCGCAATGACTTCATCGCAAGGCAGAGCCTTAGCTTCGCTTGCTTTCTCACCGGACAGCCGATTTCTCGTGGCAGGGTACAGAGACGGCACAGTTGGAATCGCAAGGGCAGGCACACCTGTAGAGGTCAGGATTCTGGGGAAGCACATTTCTCATGTGACATCTGTAGCCTTTTCCGGAAACGGACGCTTCATTGTATCTGCATCAGGCGATGGGAGGCTTACCATATGGGAAGTCGATTGGGAGTGGGACTTTTCGACTCCTGTTTCTCCTGATAATTTTGAAGATATCGAGCCTGTCACTATCAGAGAAAAAGAGCATTTCGCTGCTGCAAGCCCTGAGACAGAGGGCCCTGTTCTGTACCCTGCCTTTTCCCTTCTCAGGAACTGGCTGCCCATCGGTGCCGCAGTCGTTCTGCTCCTTCTCCTCATAAGGATACCATCGTGTATTTACGATATGAGACTGAAAGAAGCTCGGTCAACACTGACCATGATGTATTCATTCTATATGGACACAGAAAAGTTCAAGTCTTTCGGGAAAGGCGAAGATATTCTGTTTTCCCATGGAGAGGCTGCTGCCGACGCACTGCTCGAAAGAAGCCTGGAATGCAGGGACAGTGCAGAAAAAATGATGTGCCTGGTCAGGCTGGACAACTTCATCAAGACAAGAAGCGCCTACCGCGACTATGTCAGTAGGAAAGCGTCAGGGCCACTCTGCCTCCTTCTCACTGCCCCTGAACCTGCAGTAAGAGGCAAAGCTGCAAACCTGCTGGGTGAGCTGAAAATCACAAAAGCCCGGAAGGATCTCACGACAGCAATGGAAAGTGAAAAAAACAGGATTGACACAGCACCCAGTATTATCGGGCGCGGTGAATACAACTGCTCTGCATGTCACGGTAATACAAGAACAAAGCTGGAGCTTCCTGTCTGTGGCAAGAAATCTCTGAAATCAAATGATTATGTGATTTCAGAGATTGAGGAGGCATTGAAGAAACTGTGATTCTGCACGCCTTCTCTTTGGTGATTCATCACACCTGCTCTTTGATGCCCCTAATATGTGTGCAGCAGTGTTCTCTCCAGCAGCGCCTGAGGCAGCTCTGACAATCCTGACAGCACTTTTCAACGGCTCGGTGATCGCCTCCCACATTTCACTCTGCGCTAACTGAACCTGCCTGCCCGCATTTTGCGAGAGCTTCAATGAGCGCCTCCCGGAACTCGCCTGCAGTTCTAAACCGCCCGCTCTCCTCCTTTGCCACTGCCTTATTGACCACAGCAGCCAGAGGTGCCGGAATCTCAGGTGCATTCTTTTCAATCGGAACAGGTTCTTCACAAAGAAGCATCATCAGAGGATCAGGATAGTCATCTTTACATCTCGGCATCCCCTCTTCCTGCGCCCTTATCTCATCGAGCGGCGAAGGACAGGGGAAGTGATACTTCCCTGAGATAATATAGTAGAGGCTTACTCCCATGGAATATATGTCGGCAGGAGGTTTTACAGATCGATAATCGGTCAGCTGCTCAGGCGCCATGAAGATGATGGTGCCTGCCGCTTCACCTTCTCTGGTAATCATGGAGCCCCCTGCATCCCGGAAATTCTTGGCAAGACCAAAATCGCTTATCTTTGCAGTCCAGCCATCTCCGGAGCGGTGCAGAAGAATGTTCTGCGGCTTGATGTCTCTGTGGATGAAGCCGTTCTGGTGGGCGTGATGCAGGCCTTCCAGAGCCTGACAGACAATAGCGCATCCTTCTCTGATTCCAAGATGGCGGCGCCGGACTTTCTCCATGAAATCAGATACGCTCCCCCCTTTTATAAGCTCCATGACGATATAGTGCTCCTGCCCTCTCTGCCCCTGCTCCAGGAATCTTATAATATTGGGGTGAACCAGCTCTCTCATTACTTTCATCTCACGCCTGAAGAGCCTTATCGCTTCGCTCTTCAGAGAATCCTGAACGAGCAGGGTCTTCAGAGCCACAAGAAGACCGCTTCTTCTGTGGCGGCCCTTCCACACCTCTCCCATGCCGCCTTTCCCCAGAAGAGAGAGGACCTCATACTCACCATAGTACTGCTTTGTGGACGGACCGCTTTCTGCACAGTCACGGCAGAGGAAGATAGCTCCATCATAGATTTCAGAGAGGGAGAAGCCGATTCCACCGGGCACATCGATTTCCCTGCCGCACGTATCACAGAGACGCTGGCAGAACGGCTCTGCCAATGGGCCGGACTTTTCTCCGCCCTTGTCAAGCTCCGGCGAACGCACTGCTGAAGATTCCAACGGCGGATGCACTCCCGGCATCTCCAACGCCAGCCGGCCTTCCGACAACTCCAGCAGCAGACATTCATCTGGCAAATCCGACAGCGCTCGCTCCACCGGCAAATCCGACAGCGCTCGCTCCACCGGCAAATCCGACAGGAGACTCGCCTCTGACCCTTCCGACGGCGTACGCTTTTCTGGCAGCTCCGGCAGAGACAGCTCTTTATCGAGAGAAATTGTTCTCTCACGGCCCTCTTCGTCCTCATCCTCTTCCAGTTCGAGCCTCAGCAGCGTCTTTCCGACACGAATCTCATCGCCGTGAAACAGCTCTATCAGTTCCCCGCTCCCGAGTCTTGCCCCGTTCACCACTGTTCCGTTGGTGCTGCCCAGATCCTTCAGGTAACATGAGGGAGGACATAGCTCCAGAATGAAATGATGTCGTGAGATATAGGGATCGCCGCGAAGTCTGGAATGGGTGTTCTTCTTTGAGCGCCCCACTATGAACGTATCGTGGCCGTCAAAGACGAACTGCTCTTTTCCGCCTGGTCCTTCTTCAATTGAGAGTATCAGCCTCACAGGTTCTCCCGTCCTTCAGGGAATAATTGTTATCTCATACTGTCCAGATGATGTCACTTCACCTATCTCCACTGCTTCTGCAAGCCCATGTGCCTTCATTGCAGAGAGCATATCGCTGTATTTTTCAGCCTTTACCGCGATGAGAAGGCCTCCTGATGTCTGAGGGTCATAGAGAAGCTCTACAGCAGGGTCAGATGCCAGACTTGAGTTACTAACCTTATCTTTATAGAAATTCATGTTTCTGTGGAGTCCTTCTGGAATGAGACCTGTTGATGCATAGTCCAGGGCATCAGGCAGAAGCGGAACAGCACCAAGTGAGATCGTGGCGCTCATTCCTGACAGATAGAGCATTTCATGAAGATGGCCGATAAGGCCGAAGCCTGTAATATCGGTACAAGCATGCACATGACCGACTTCCGCGACAGCTTCTGCCGCAATGCGGTTCAGAGTGGTCATTGACCTTACCATTGCGTCAACTGCCTGCTGCGATGCCATCTCGCCCTTCAGCGCTGTTGAGATCACGCCGGTTCCAACAGGCTTGGTCAGGATGAGCCTGTCTCCAGCCTGCATCCCGCCCTTTGTAAGAACTCTGTCAGGATGGACAATACCTGTCACAGAGAGACCGTACTTCAGATCCTCGTCAATAACGCTGTGGCCGCCGACGAGAAGGCATTCTGCCTCATTGATCTTTTCAATGCCGCCCCTTATGATCTCCCTGGCCACTGCCGGGCTCAGCTTCTTGATTGGGAAACAGAGGACGTTCATCGCTGTGAGGGGCTTTCCTCCCATGGCATATACATCAGACAGGGAGTTGCAGGCGGCTATCTGCCCGAAAATATAAGGGTCGTCAACAATCGGAGTAAAAAAGTCAACGGTCTGAATCAGCGCAACTTCTTCGTTCAGCCTGTAGACTCCCGCATCATCAGGCTCATCCATTCCGACAATAAGATTGGGATCTTTCCTGTAGTTGAGGCCGCACAGAATATTTCCAAGGTCACCCGGACCTATCTTGGATGCTCAGCCTGCGGCCCTAGTCATCTCAGTCAGACGGGGGATATCATCTGCTGCCAAGGCTTTCACCACCTTCCAGTATTATGAATTCTGTGCCCTCTTTTCTAAATATATTTGACAGGAGAGCACTGTCTCCACCAAGTATTTCCTGCACCATAACAGCGTCACGGCAATAAAAAAGAAGAGCCATGCCACAGTCTGACACCAATGTACGCGGATTTGGGATCATGTCAGTCCAGATCCCTTTATATTTCAGAAGCTGTTCAGACTTCATCACCTGATGGATTGAACGGAAAGTGGCCACGCAGTACGAATCTTCCACGTTACATGCTCCTTCTGATTATTGAGAGAGCCTCTATAAGCTGCTCCACCTCCTGCGTAGTATTGGACCAGCCCATTGAAACTCTTACGGTGCCGTGAGGGTGAGTGCCTATTGTGTGATGAGGCGAGGGAGCACACTGAAGGCCTGATCTCGTCATTATTCTGAACTGCCTGTCAAGTGCTCCGGTTACATCTGAGCTCATCAGGCCCTCCATATTAAAAGACAGAGTTGCAGTCTGCTTCTCTGGTTCGCCGGTGCCATAGAGGATCAGGCCTGGAACGGTCTTCAATCCTTGCACGAGCATCTCTGTCAGCATCCTCTCATGCGAGAGAATGGCTGGTAAACCTGCCTGCTGCACTTCTCCAAGTCCTGCCAGAAGACCTGCTATTCCCATCATATTGAGAGTACCGCACTCATAGCAATCCGGCAGAAAATCAGGCATCTCTTCCTTTTCTGAGAAGCTCCCGGTTCCTCCATACTTAAGAGGGGAAGGCTGAAGTCCGGGCCTGATATAAAGCCCTCCTGTCCCTGTCGGCCCCCAGAGTGATTTATGTCCTGTAAATGCAAGAAGATCGATGCCATCTTTCTGCACATCAATTGGGAGCACTCCTGCTGTCTGTGCCGCATCAACAAGAAGAGGAACAGTGCCTTTCAATGCGGCAACCTCTCTGACCGGCAGAACAGTCCCAACGACATTCGATGCATGATTGAGCACTATGAGAGATGTGTCTTTCCTCAGTGCCATGGCTATCCTGGATGGTTCCAGCGTTCCATCAGGTGACGCCTGCACCACAGTTACTTCAACGCCCCTTGTTTTCTCCAGATGACGGAGAGGCCTCATTACAGCGTTGTGCTCCATCGAAGATGTCACAACGTGGCTGCCTTCCCTGAGCATGCCAAGCAGTGCGATATTGAGCGATTCCGTGGCATTCGATGTGAAGATGAGCCTGGATGAGTCGGCAGCGCCAAAAAATGAGGTAAAAGCCTCACGGGCCTGATAGACAATACGCGCAGACTCCAGAGAAAGCCTGTGTCCGGAGCGGCCTGGATTTCCACCGGCTTTCAGGAAAAAGTCCTGACATGCCTGAATCACTGAAGGAGGCTTGGGATATGATGTTGCGGCGTGATCGAAATAGATTATGCTGTTCATTTAAGGCTTCACCACTCTGTCAGAGCCTGCCAGAATGCTCATTATTTCATACATATTCGACGCCTTGCCCACCTGCAGCTTGTCTTTGAGGTTAAAATAGTCCAGACAGGTCCCGCAGGAGACTATCTCTGTCCCCTGGCACTGCAGCTCTTTCAGTGTGTCAATGAAGGGGGAGCCCTCTGCTGTAAGACGGACTCCTCCATTGACAAATATGATCGTATCAATGGAGGGATTTACTTCAGGAACAGTCTTCAAGAAGGCTCGCATCAGAATTTTCCCCAGCTCATCAGATCCTGTTCCCATGAACTCTGAGTTTATGTATGCAGTCACTTTCAATTCCTTTTCCTGTGATGCGGACTGCGATGCCACCTTTCTTATCTGAAGCCTGTATGCTACGGCATCTCCCTCAATCAAAACCTCACAGCCCTGGCTTCGGGCAAATCGCGTCACATTGTCTCTCGCCGTTTCATTATCTACTGTTACGGTAAGCAGCCCTGATGCGAGCTTTTCCAGCGCCTTCTTCGTCTGTATGACCGGGCCAGGGCAGCTCAACCCTTTCAAATCGAGATTCATGTCCATTCTGCACCTCCATTTGTGGATATCCAGCATTGAAAAGAGAGATTATCATCTATTCTGAGTAAATTCCTTCATACTCAAAGAGAAAAACTGGCTGCACCACTATGAATTAAAAATCGCCGTTTCACTGATTTTTCCAGAAGAGTTATGATGAAATCTACAATGTGCATCTGTATAAATCCTCTTCTGAAGAAGAACTTATTTTGATACGCTCACAATTGGAATAATCGGTTCAAATACAGATTACACCTCCACGACTTCCGTGGAATAAAGATAGCGTGGGCCACAAGAACGTCAAAATGGAATTCTAATATCTCAGAGTGTGACAGATTTGTGATAAACAATAAAGCGAGATCTTCAAACCAATGGAGGGTTTATTTCACATTTCCACGAAATCTCGAGTATCAGGGTTCAGATCCAGTGAACATGGATAGTTTTTGAGGGGATCACCATTTTTTTCCCAGTCATTCCACTGTTCCATCATTCTCCCATTGACAGGGACAGGCAAACGCGGTAGCTACCCCCGCGGGGGACAGGCAACGTTTCTTCAGAAGTTCCGAGATATGAGACACAGCATCGAAATGATCATAAGTGTAAAAAAGAGAGAGAGCTCATGGAGTTTATCGGTTTTCCGGATGGGATGCATCAACACTCACATCTCTTGCCCGTCCCTTATCTGGAGCACTTCCACACCGTTGATTATCAGAAAAGCCCGGAGGTGAAAAGCCTTGGGTGAAAAACCTGATTACAGAATAATAGTTGTCGACGATGAAGAGCCCAATATCGCCTTTATGAAGGGTTTCCTCAACTCCATCGGTTACAGAACCGAGGGTATAATGGGCGGAGAAAAGGCTGTTGACCTGGTGTTGAAGAACCCACCGGACCTTCTCATTACTGAAGTCATGACATCAGGCATTGATGGCTTCGAAGTAACGAGACGCCTCAGGGAAGAAAAGAGCACCAGAACTCTTCCCATTATCATCATGACGGCACAGCGAAGTAAAAGCGGGAGGCTCCAGGCATTTGAAAGCGGAGCCGATGAATTCATAACCAAGCCTGTCGATAAAAACGAAGTGGAGAAACGGATCAACGGACTGCTGGAGCGGAACTTCTTCCGCTCTCTGATAGATGAAAAGAAGAAGCTCGATGCCATAGTGGAGGGAATGTCTGACGGAATCATAATCCTGGACCCTGATTTCAGGCTGGTCAGATGTAATACTGCGGCCAGGCGCCTGCTGGGACTGAAGAAAAAACTCTCCGGCAATTTCAGCCTGCTTGACCATCTCTTCACCAGCTTCAGAATATCGATGCGGCGCACTCAGATCGAGCGGGGAAAAAGAAAAGAGGAACCTGTCAGGATAGTCAGGCCCGAGACAGATCGCCTGAAAGCTCTGTATATATCAGGAAAGATTGCCCGTCTCCGCGACCCGCTGGGGAACCTGTCCAGTATTGTCATCACCGTCAGAGATGTTACCGATATGGTGAAGGAAGAGCTTCAGAAAGAGGCGTTCCTGTCATCAATAAGCCACAAACTCAGGACTCCCGCCACTGTTCTTAATGGTATGCTGCGACTCCTTAACGATGAAACCTTCGGAAACCTCACCGATAACCAGAAGAACTTCCTCAATAAGATTCATGAAAGCGCCGGAACGATAAGCCAGCTGATCGAAAAGCTCATCGCCTTCAACACCCTCACGAGAAAAGAACTGATGATGGAAGGTGAATTCATAACGCTTGCTGCCTTTATGTCGGGCTTCCAGAAAAGGATGATGCAGAACTACGCTCATAGAAAGATACAGTGGAAGATTGCCGACTTTACTGACATGCCGCCGGTTTACTTCAATGCCCTGCAGATGGAGATGATATTCTGGCATCTCATCGATAACGCCATCAAATTCAATGACAAGCGACATCCACAGGTGAAGATATACACCAGGCTTCTGAGAAAGCAGCGAGTGGAGATCACAATCACCGACAACGGCCCCGGCATACCACCAGAAAATCATGAGCTGATCTTTACCCAGTTCTATCAGTACGAAAGGATCTACACAGGCAACGTTGAGGGTCTCGGCCTGGGCCTCTCGATGGTGAAGAAGATCCTCGAGGACTGGGGGTCTAGAATCTCACTGGATTCGGCTATCGGGAAAGGCAGCTCATTCAGGTTCACCCTCCCCACAAAGGAAGTCATATGATATCACTGCTTTTCTTCCCTGATAAGCAGAAAACCTTATCTTGATCAGTGTCCATCTACTGAAAAACCACACACCTGAATGCCCTACTCCGGCTGCAGTATTGGAATGGCAGAATGTGACAGTCGTGGCGACGATTCCGGGTTAGAATGCATATGAGCAAGAAGTACAGCAAGCCGTTCCATCTCATGCTCGTAAATGGTGATATCAGGCTGAATATCGAATGGATGGGAAGCGATATTACTCTTCAGAAGCACTGTTGACATTCCAAGCGCCTTGGCGCCGGAGATATCAGCCTTCAGATCGTTTCCAACAAAAACCACTTCTTCAGGGGAGATGGAAAGCCTCTTGAGTATGTGCTCAAAAATAAACCGGTCTGGCTTCTGAGCCCCTACATCAGAAGAAAAGACTATGATATCAAAAAAATTCTGAATGCCGAGCATCTCAATCTCCGCCTGTGTGAAAGCTCTCTGAGCATTTGAAAGGAGACCCAGTTTATAACCAAGCTTTTTCAGCCTGTCCAGGACACTGTGAACCCAGGGATAGGTTCTGATATAGCGTGTTGTCACGGCTCGGAAGACAAGACCGAGTTGGGGGATCATTTCATTCAACCTGCTCTGGGAAATCTTATCTTTCAGTATGGCTCTGAATACTTCTGCCACATCGATCTCCGGATTCAGCACGCCCGCTGAAGCTTCCTTGTGAAACTCTCTGCTGGTCCTCTGATATCTCTCCATGAATTCAAAGCCCTCAATTCTGATACCTGACAGCGAAAGCCAGAGCGCTGCCTTATTGAACGCCTCTATATCTTCTTTCGTATCAATGTCAACCAGTGTGCCATACAGATCGAATAAAATGACTTTAAATCTCATCTGTCTTAGCTTTCTGACATTCTCCTCAGACGTGAGCGGCAGCCCACCGGACTCAAGTGAGGCCGGTGCACACTTCCCTCTGATGATAGCCCTGGCAAGATCCTGCTCATTCCCTATCCGTTCATAGAATCTGGTGGAATAACGCCCCAGCATGTCCAGAGAATGGGCATCACTTCCACCCACTATATTTAATCCCAGTCTTTTTGCTACATCCTGTGCCCGGTGTACTTCATCAAAAGTGCAGTTTCCGTTAAAGACCTCTACGGCGTCAAACTTCCTGAGCAGATGGGCCTGTACATCAAAAGACATGTTATCGAGATTGCCCCATCTGAAGGGATGGGCGATGACCATAGCTCCGGACATCTCATCGACTTTCTTTCTCAACTCTGCAAGCAGCATATCAGGTGGAAGGCATCGAGAGCAGCCGTATACCAGAACATGGCCGGCCTGAGTGTCCAGTTCCTGTCCTCTCAATATGAGCAGTTTTTCCCGGGGAACACGAGACTGGAGTTGGGCAATCTCCTCATCGGACCAGAGATGGTTGTGCTCAGTAATGACAATACCGTTAAGACCTATCTCCACGGCCTTGTCAACCAGGCGCTCAGGGTTGAGTATGCTGCACGATGAATGACGTGTTGTATGCGTATGAAGGTCAATAAACATTACTCACCTCATCTCTTACTTTCACACCAAAACAGATAAAATGGAGAGCTGCGTCTCCCTCACTGGCAAGCGAATGTGAAACTCCAGGCGATACTATCATGCAGTCACCAGCAGAGAGCTTTTCTTTTTTCCCATCGAGAATGATGAAGCCTTCTCCCTCCTGCACATAGAATATCTCCTCCATGTCATCGTGGACGTGGGCTGGCACCAGAGAGCCTTTTTTAATATATGCGTCGTTCAGAAATATCAGAGAGGACAGGGCATCACCTTTTTTAATCAGCACTCTCTTCTGAGCTGAGCCGTCGTGGGAAGGCTCTTCAGGAAGACTGAAGAAGTTAACTTTTTTCATAATTGCTCCTGTTTTACTTCCCACTGCTGCTCTCTCTTTATAAAATCGTCATAACTGTAGATCAGAGAGTAAAAAGGAACACAGAAGGGAAGGTGTTGAAAAAACGTGGTATCATCATAAAGCACAGTTGTTGGCTTTAAAGCGCAGTAATCCGGTATCAGAGAGATGGTGTTCCTGTTCATGAAATACCCATATGTTCTGCATGGGAGAGGTCGGGCTGGATAGATCGAGCATTCCTTCAACTGCTCATCGTAAAGTGGACACCTGTTGAATTTGAGGCTTTTCCTAAAAGACTCACTCTCCTGATTCTCATCAGCCTTCTCAGGAGATGCTTCCTCAGCGTTTTCAATGCAGCGGTTTTCCAGGCAGAGACCCTGCCGGTCACAGCTGTCCTGGTCACGGCCCTGCTTACAATTGCTCTCTCCGGTTGTTTTCTTCTGAATATAGTCTCTGAAATCATTCAACTCATTCTGACTGCGCCCTTTTGACCGAAGATAGGCTCCTATATATTCATACTCTAACTCGCTGACACCCAGTCGAGCCTCTGCTGTACAGCATACGCTGCATTCCCCGCACGCATTATAGGTAAATAACGGAAGATGGCGATCCACTTCCTGGAATATTGACTCGAGATGACAGAGAAAATCCCGGCTTTTCACAGTATGATAGTGGTTACACATCACAATGCCTCAATTCCTTCTTTATAAAAATATGTGAATCTCCCCAGGGTTGGATTACTGCGAACCCAGATATTTCAGAAGAGGATTAATGCCTGGATTAAATGAACTTATCTCCAGGAGAATTCGTGCGAGGTGAGGCCATGCCCGGAATCTGCCTGTACTGCGGTGAGAAGATCAGCGAGGGGCTATCCCGCTGCAACAGCTGCGGCAGAGAAATCACTCACGATCATACCATTCTTGATAACCGCTATGAAATAATCTCCGTTATAAAGTCCGGCGCAATGGGCTGTGTTTACAGAGCCCGCGATAAACGGCTTAATACTATCGTGGCGCTCAAGAAGATGATCTCACATTTTACCAACCCTGAAGAGAATGCCTATGTAGAGCAGCGGTTCAGAGAAGAGGCACGCATCCTTTCTCAGCTTCACCACGGAGGCCTTCCAAAGGTAATAGACTTTTTTTCTGAAATGGATCCATCGACACAGGACATGGTTCACTACCTAGTCATGACCTATATCGATGGAAAGGATTTTGATACCATCATTGAAGAACGCGGCAGGAAGCCTTTTCCTCTCGATGAAGTGCTGGACTATTTCCGTCAGATCCTGTCAATACTGAACTATCTGCATACTCAGAATCCACCGGTCATATACAGGGATTTGAAGCCATCCAATATAATGCTGCAGAACGGGAAGATTTTTCTCATCGATTTCGGAGTGGCCAGACTCTTCGATCCACAGCAGAAAGGCACCCTGATGGTTATCGGCACACCGGGTTTCGCTCCTCCGGAGCAGTTCCGGGGCACTTCTGAGCCAAGAAGCGATATATACTCTCTCGGTGTGGTCATTCACTATTTCATAACCGGCCAGGATCCACAGGACTATGTCAAATCTCTCTTCACTTTTGAAGACCCCCGCAGCATCGTTCCCGATATCCCTGAATATCTTTCTGAAATCATCATGTCGATGCTCGAGATAGCACCTGATCAGCGTCCGACTTCGGTACAGTATCTGCTCGATCTGCTGAAGTCTCCGACTTCACTCTTAATGGATAAGAAGTATACCACTATCTTTGATGCAGTCGAAAATAACGACAGTGAGGCAGTAAAGAGCTTTATCTCCCGTGGAGTTCCTGTAAGTGAGCAAGACTCAGATGGAATGACACCGCTCCATTATGCCGTATTGAAAGGACACAGCATAATGGCGCAACTTCTGATATCCCTGGATGCCGATGTGAACAGAACCGACTCCAACGGTCTGGCACCTCTCCACTGCGCCGCCAGAGAGGGACACAGTGTGATCGTTGAGCTGCTTCTTTCAAACAGGGCCTCAGTGAATATCTCTACACATGAGGGCCTCACTCCTCTTCATATGGCTTCTTATGGCGGACATCGCATAGTGGCTAGTTTTCTTCTATCCAGAGGGGCATATGTGAACAGCACTGCTCACGATGGCTTGACACCGCTACACGCGGCAGTGGACAAAGGTCATAATTCAATTGCAGAGATACTTCTGGATAAAGGCGCAGACGTTAACGCCCGCGCTCAAAATGGATGGACTCCTCTTCACCTCTCTGCATGCTATGGCTTCGAGTCTCTTACAGAGCTTCTCATCTCCAGAGGAGCAAATGTAGCTGCCAAGAACGACTTCGGATGGACGCCGCTTCATTGGGCCGTCGACAGAGGGCATATTGAGAATGTGCAGATCCTGCTGTCGAAAAATGCCGATATCAACGCCAGAACCAGAGGAGGCTCAACTCCTCTTCACTGGGCCTGTAAAAAAGGGCAGAGGGATATTGCAGAGCTGCTCATTGCCAGCGGAGCAGACATAAAGACAAAGGACAACGAGGGCTGGACACCTCTCCATATTGCAGGAGAAAGCGGGGATCAGGAGATCGCAAATCTCCTGCTGCAGAGAGGCTCAGAGACAGAAGCCAGAGACATACAGGGAAGAACTCCAAGGCAGCTGGCCGAAGAAAAGCGCTACTGGGAAGTATCGGAAGTTCTCGTTAAACCATCAGTAAAAGATACAAGACGTTATCGTGATATATTTGAAGCTATTGAAGGGAACGACAGCGAAGCTGTGACACGCTTCATAAACTCAGGGTATCATCTGAATTCTAAAAACTACGACGGCTGGACGGCACTGCATCGAGCCGTCGATAAGGGCTATAAAGAGATTGTAAAGCTCCTTCTTTCACGTGGCGCAGATATACATATCGTAACATTCAAAAGCTCAACACCTCTCCATTGGGCCGTTAAAAGAGGTCACAGAGACGTGGTTGAGCTGCTCATTGCATCTGGCGCAGATCCTCACGCAAAAACCTATGAAGGCAAAACGCCGCTCCAGATAGCCGAAGATAAAGGCTACAGTGAGATCATCCCGCTGCTTCAATGTGCCGGGGAGGAGCGAAAGAATGCGGAGCCGGTTCATACACAGGCGCCGTCTGAATTGCCGAGAGCGGCTACTGAGGCAGAGTCAGCGGCTTCCCACAGGAATATGGAGACTGAACTTCCAGGGAAAGCGTCCGAAACAGCCCTGAGAAATGCAGTCAACCCGCCGACAGTGCCTCCGAAAAGCACGATACCGATACAGCTTGCCAAGCCTGAGCCTCAGACAGGCAGCCCTTCGGTGAAGAGCCCGGCAAGGATTCTGCCGAAAATGATACCCATCCCTCTCCTCATATCTGAAGAATCTCCGAACGAGGCTGCTGCGCAGCCTGTGCAGGAAGCACAGCAGCGGACAGCAGCTCAGAGGCAGCAACTGACGCTGCAGAGCCCACAGGCACAGCCACAGGCGCAGACACGGCCACAGGCACAGACACGGCCACAGGCGCAGCCACAGGCACGGCCACAGGCGCAGCCACAGCCACAGCCACAGGCGCAGCCACAGGCGCAGCCACAGGCACAGGCACGGCCACAGGCGCAGCCACGGCCACAGGCACGGCCACAGGCGCAGCCACGGCCACAGGCGCAGACACAGCCACAGGCGCAGACACAGCCACAGGCGCAGCCACAGCCACAGGCACAGGCACGGCCACAGGCGCAGCCACGGCCACAGGCGCAACCACAGGCGCAGCCACGGCCACAGGCGCAGCCACGGCCACAGGCGCAGCCACAGCCACAGGCGCAGCAGCCGGCGCCGCCATCGATCCCTCCACGCAGCGCGAGGAGATACAAGGATATCTTTGAGGCTATAGCCCGCAATGACTGTGATGGAATCAACAGGTTCATCACTGCCGGCATAAACCTGAACAGCAAGAACTATGATGGATGGACACCGCTCCTATGGGCTGTAGAAAAGGGAAGCTGCGATGTGGCAGCCCTGCTGATTCAATATGGCTCGGAGATCAATGGAAGAAGCTTCAGAGGCACTACCCCGCTTCACTGGGCTTCAAAAAAAGGGAATATTGCTATGATGACACTGCTGATTTCGAAAGGCGCTGACCTGCACGCTCTTGATGATAAAGGCATAACACCTCTCTCGATTGCCATCGATCGTGGAAGAGTCGAAGCAGCCAGACTGCTCAAATCTTCAGGAGCCAGGCAATAAAAGCATGAAAGGAGCGACTGCCGTGGATGAAAGGATAGGTGAACGCTTCCAGATTGAGACCAAATATGCGCCGGAGTCCATGCCTGGCGGCTCTCTGGACTGGTCAATAAAGCCTGATACTTATAAAACATATCCGGCAGCAGATAAGTTCCTGCTGCCTGAGCCGCAGAAGCCTCAAACAAACTTCTTCCTGGAGCTGCTTCTCAAACGAAGGAGTATCAGAGAGTTTTCCCCCAGGGATATGCAGCTTCACCACCTGTCTTATCTGCTTTGGGCTTCCACAGGGCTCCAGAGGGAGGAACAGGGGCATGAGTTCAGAACTGCCCCTTCGGCTGGAGCTCTTTACCCTGTAGAAACATATATTGTAGCTAACAAAGTTGACAATCTCGCTGCCGGATTATATCACTACGCAATCAGGGAGCACAGTCTGGAGAAGATCAAATCAGGATATCTCGGATTCCAGCTGCAGGAGGCGGCACTTGGACAGAATATGTGTGCCAATGCCCAGGCTGTATTCATCTGGACTGCCGTATTCCGGCGCTCTACATGGAAATATGATCAGCGAGCCTACAGATATATATATATAGACGCCGGTCACATAGCCCAGAACCTGGCCATTGCCGCCGTCAGCACCGGGATGGGCTCCTGCCAGATCGGCGCCTTCTTTGATGACAAAGTCAATGCCATCCTGGGAGTCGATGGCATTAATGAAAGTGTCATTTATATGAGTGTTGTGGGCATCATGTAAGCCCACATCAATCATTATTTCTTAACCAGCAGGCGCTCTTTCAGTTTCCCTGCATACAGCACGTTCAGGGCTATCGAAAGCTGTTTGCACTGTGCTGAATCAGCGCGGGAAGTTATGATTACAGGTTTCTTGGTGCCGAGCACAACCGCCGCAGGCACGCCACCTCCGAAATACACCATACTCTTGAAGAGACCGTTTCCCATATCTATACTGGAGACAAAAAGCACATCAGCATCACCTCCGACAGCGGACTTGATACCCTTTTCCCTGATGGCTTCCATGGAGATGGCGTTGTCAAATGAGAGAGGTCCGTCCAGGATGGCACCCTTTATCTGTCCGCGCTCCCCCATCTTGGATAGAATTGCAGCCTCAACCGAAGAGGGGATCTTTTCACTGACTGTCTCAACAGGAGCCAGCAAAGCAATTTTTGGCTTCTCGAGACCCAGAAGATGGTAAAAATCGATGCAGTTCTCTATTATAGCCTTCTTTTCATCGAGGGTGGGGGCAATATTGATTCCTCCATCGGTAAGCGAAAGGAATTTATGATAGTGGGGCAATCTGATCATGAAGACATGGCTTATCAGCTTATCTGTGCGAAGTCCCACTGACTTGTCCAGCACAGCCTTCATCAGCGATGCTGTCGGGACAAGTCCTTTCAATACGATATCGGCTTCTCCACTGGATGCCTTCTTCACGGCAATCAATGACGCCCTGTCCTTGTCCGGCTCATGAACGATTGCCGATTCATCGGCTTTGTATCCGGTCTGCTCCGCTAGCTTCAGAATCTCATCCTTGTTGCCGATGAGAATGGGCTCACAGAGGCCTTCCCGCTCAGCATCCTTCAATGCAGCAAGCACTGTGTCCTCTTCGGCGGCTGCCACCGCAACTTTCATTGGTGCAAATTTCTTTGCTTCAATCAGCATCTCATCATAGGTGTTAAACATGGCTGTGCTCCTTACTGATAGATTTTTTCTTTTTCTTTACCACTCAAGACTCTGAGAACCGAGAATGCAAGAGCCTTCATCTCCTCCTGGCCGGGAAAGATCCTTACAGGAGCAATGAAAGAAACGCTCTGATCTATCCATTTTGTCAGCATAGTGGAACGAGCAAGAGAGCCTGTGAGTAGAATGGCGTCAATATGACCATTTACTGTTGTCGCCATTCCGCCAATCGTTTTACTGATCTGGTATGCCATGGCCTTATAAACTGTCAGGGCATGTTCATCTCCTTCACCGATCCGTCGCTCTATCTCCCGTCCATCATTGGTTCCCAGATGGGCTTTGAGGCCTCCTTCTCTGGTTACCATCTTCACTACCTGTTCTTTCGTGTATGCCCCGGAAAAACACAATTCGGTGAAGCCTATGAGAGGGACATTTCCAATTCTTTCAGGCGATATTGGAGCTTCATTATTTGCATCAATTGCATCAATAGCCTTTCCCTTCTCAAGACAGACCACAGTCATGCCGCTTCCCATGTGAGCAACAATCAGATTCATCTCGCAGAAATCCTTACCGAGTGCATCAGCATAAGTCCTGGCTACAGCTCTGCAGTTCAAAGCATGCCAGAGGCTTTTTCGCGGGATATCTGGCAATCCCGAGATACGTGCTTCAGGAATAAACTCATCCACGCTTATGGGATCAGTGATGAAGGCCGGAATACCTCTCTCTTCAGCTATATCCCATCCCATCAGGACCCCCAGCATAGATACGTGAGGGGATTGGACTCTTCCGCTTCTGATATCGTCTGTCATCTTCTCATCAATTCGATATGTGCCGCTTTCCAGTGGCTTCAGAGGAGCCCCGCGGCAGGCCAGGGCCGACAGTAATCTTCCTTTGAGCTGCGCTGCGGTAAAAGTAAGAACTCCCTCCTTACGAAGCGGGAGCTGGTCAAGCAGACTGTGACAGCACGCCAGCTGCTCCTTCGAATGAGACAGCTCCTCCATGGCGATCTCTTTCTCCCCTTGATAGAGAGCAACCTTGGTAGTCATCGAACCGGGATTGATCACAAGAATAAGAGGTTCTTCCATGGATGTTCACCTTTCTCTTCATATACTGATAATATTTTATCTCCGTCTCACTTTCCCTGCAGAGAGACTGACCATGAAGAAAGGTGGGCAGGAAGGCATGAATCTGGATCCAGTCCCCCACCCTGATCGACTGGCCAGGTGGATCCATTTTGTTTACTGCTGTGATCTGAGTGGCTGCAGTTCCTCCTCCATCGCTGCCGTACCAGGAAGCGCCGCCATAACTCCCATTGTGGAGCGAAGCAAAATTAAGTTCAAATGTGACAGTATTGTAACATTCATGACAAACCTGTCCCTATGGTGTATAATGATTTCGTGTGGTAACGCTCAAAATAAACATCATTATAAAAATGTGGTTATTTTGATATACAAACGCGCATTATAAATTGCACTATCAAAACTTCTGAAATCATCTATCAACGCTCATTTGGCGATTTAGAATGCTGCAGTTTGTTATGCTGGTGAGTATAACAATGATACTCTTAAGTATAAATTATTACAAGGAGGTGTCTTGATGACTGCGACCTTTGCCGCAAAATCCATCCCGCCATAGCAATGCCTGGAACAACGATCTCCGTCTGTCTTCTGGCAGCGCGATGGTGTGGAGTTTTCAATCACGCCATTTTTTATTTTAAGGAGAGATACAGTGAAAGAGATTTCCAGAAGACAGTATAAAAGCATACAGTATATGTTCAGGGAAAAGGAGCTGCGAAGGAAAAAGCAGGAAGAGCGTTTTCTCCATCGCGCTCCGTCAGGCGATGCACGAAAACGCGAGCCTCTGATAAGGCTCATGGCGGAAAAAGCAGACATTATGCTTATAATTTCGTCATTCGTACATCCACCAACAAAATCCGGACTCATCGATAGATTTCTAGTCATTGCAGAAACAGAACAGATAGAGCCTATCATCATCTTTAACAAGACCGATCTGCTGCAGGATAGATCTGCAGGCGAAGAAATGGCGCTTCAATATCGCTCGCTGGGTTACAGAGCTGTTCTTACCTCGGCGTTGACATGTGAAGGAATTCCTTTTATCAGAGAATGTATCACAGGCAGAGGATCACTGCTGGCAGGCCATTCCGGTGTAGGGAAAAGCTCACTTCTGAACGCACTGGCTCCTGGTCTCACTGCGAAACCTGCTGTAGGAGAAGTAAGCACAGCTACCAACAAAGGCACTCACACCACAACGACAGTGAAAATCTACAATCTCGGCGATGATACAAGAATATTCGACCTTCCAGGAATGAAGGATGTATCACTGTGCAGCATACCGTCCAGGCAGATCGCCGCAGCGTTCCCCGAGTTTCAGAGTTGGGCCAGACATTGCAGATACGATGACTGCAACCATTTGGAGGAGCCTTCCTGCGGTGTGAAAAAGGGAGTTGATGAGGGGATGATAGCGAAAGAGCGTTATGAATCCTATCTGAGGATAATGGATTCCATCTCCTAGACTATCTTGATTATATCCGGCCTGGGTACGTTACATTCGGAAATCACATAGTCCGGATTCCAGAACCGTCCTTTACGATACTGCAGATTAAAGGAGGGGTTCCTGACATGGGAAGCCCCTCCTTCTGCAGATACCTGCTATTTCCAGATATGATAACAGCCTGAAGCCCTCAATTTACCTGACTTATTAAAGATGTCAGACTGTCAAGAGTTTCCGAGCCTCTGTCATAGTTTTCAAGTCTCTGTCTCCAGTTTCCGGTCAGTTTCCCGGCCTTATCCCGCCGTTGATGTCTATAGTGATACCGTGCAGTGCGTCATTTTCAATACAGTGTCTGACCAGAGCTGCAATCTCATCAGGCTCAATGAGTCTCCCGATAGGAACTGTCTTCAGTACGGCTTCCAGGGCTTTGGGATTCATTCCTGTCAGAATCGGAGTCGCCACATATCCTGGAGCAATTCCTACTGCTCTGATGCCGCTTATATTCCGCTTGAAGAATTCATTGCACAGCACATGCGGCATTACTGCCGTTGCAGCCTTAGTGGAAGAGTAGTTAATCTGGCCTGCCACACCGACCTTGTTCACAGAAGAGACGGTGAAGAGCACACCTTTGAATCCTCCATTTACCATGCGCTCTACGGCCTCCCTGAGCGTCAGAAATGTGCCGGTGAGATTGATATCTACTACCCTCTGGAAATCACCCAGGCTCATCTTTTTCGATACTTTGCCAGTCTCTCTGTCAGGAGAAACCAGGAGGCCATCCTTGATAATCCCTGCGCTCGGAAATACCACATTGATCTCACCGAACTCTTTTACTGTCCTGTCCATTAGCTCGATAACCTGCTCTTCCCTGGTGACATCACATAATGTGCCGACTGCCTCGCCACCTGTATCGCGGATATCCTTTACTACACGATCAATGTTCTCCTTTGAAATATCTCCTATGGATATCTTCATCCCTGATTTTGCCAGGGATTTGGCAACGGCTTCACCGATGCCGTTTGCTCCCCCTGTGATGACTGCTGTTCTTCCTTTGAGTTCCATGCTGAAATCCTCCTTATCTGTAATATATACAAACGCGCATTATAAATTGCACTATCAAAACTTCTGGAATCATCTATCAGCGCTCATTTGGCAATTTAGAATGCTGCAGTCTGTTATGCTGGTGAGTATAAAAAGTGTCGGAACTGCTAAAATTCTGCTGTAACCATAAATGTTCAAAAAATCTCGATAAGTTGAATCTCGAAGTGTAGAGCTTTCCCGGCAAGCGGATGGTTGGCGTCCAGAGTGATCTCTTTTTCATTGATCCCGGTAATCTCCACCAGTGCATTCGATCTGGAGTCCTGAGCTATCTCAAGCCGCATCCCGACTTCAGGAATGATGTCAGGTGGCAGCTTATTGCGCTCTACTACCGTCACCATATCTTTTCTATGAAGACCGTATGCATTCTCCGGTGGAATAGTCACTTTTCTGGACTCACCAGGCGCCATCCCCACAACCGTATCTTCAAAAGGCTTAAGGAGTCGCCCTTCACCTACAATGAATTGAAGAGGACCCCGATCTTTTGACGCATCAAAGATCTCACCGTCATCGAGCGTGCCGGTATAATGAACTCTTACTATACTTCCCTGTACTGCCTTTGACATTATGAACTCCTTCCGTTATGCATGGTCAATAACTGATTACTCTTTACTCCCAGGTCCGAAAATGTTCTGAAAACTCCTGCTCAGTCCGGCGATAACGACCCAGTCCCTGTCCACAGGCGAAAGGCCTCGCGCCACATGGATATAATACTGGGTATCAGGCTTCGGATTATAATAATATCCGAGATCCAGACGGGAGAGATTTGTCCCATCAGGATAAGCATTCGGGCACATAGTAATAAGGGCCAGAGACAGTGTGCTCTTGTCGATTTCATGAATATTACCCGTTTCAGATGATTATCCTTCTGTGACCCCCTTTTTTACCCTCTGTTCCGACCTGGGGTTTGGGAGAGCGGCATGGTACAGCTCTCCAGTATAATCATGAGCTTTACTCATGAAATCAGTATATTTAAGCTGATACCCTTGGAAGGAGATGTTACTCTGATGCGGAAGATTTGACTCTCAGGTGCCGAGGAATAACAAAGCTCCATTAAACCAGGCGCCGCATGAAAACTGAATAACAGGTGCAAAATGAACAAATATCAGAATACCGCAGGTGAGATCCACGAAAAACCTGAGACTCTCAATAAAGAGAATCTGGGCCACGATGATTCCGGAAAGTTGGATTCCTCATCGAAGGAAGAGCTCAGAAGATGCGAAGAGAGGTTCATGAAGGCTTTTCTGGCAAGCCCTGACGGCGTTGCATTCTCAAGACTGAAAGACAGCAGAATCAAAGACGCTAATGACGTTCTGCTAAAGATGATGAGATACGGAAGAGATGAATTAATAGACAAATCTGCTCTGGAACTTGGAATATGGCCGAATGCCGAAGAAAGAAAGAGATATGTACATTATCTGGAGGAGCAGGACGGGGTAACTGACCTGGAGATGACATTTAAAAGAAAAGATGGAAGTGAAGTGTCTGCCCTGATATCAGGGCAGATCGTCGAATTTCGAGGAGAGCCTTATATTGTTTCCTTTATTCGCGACATCAGCGACAGAAAAGTAGCAGAAGAGGCTCTCCAGACATCAGAAGCTCATTACAAGGCAACTCTGGACTCCCTCAGTGATGCGATTCATGTAGTGGACAGAGATATGAGAATTCTCCTCTTCAATACTACATTCGTTCAATGGTGCAAAGCCCTTGATATAGATACTGACAAGCTCACAGGCATGAAGATCAGCGAAGCTTTATCCTTTCTCCCTGCCTATGTCTTTGAAGCAGGCGAAAGAGTATTCCGGACAGGAGAGCCTTCAATTTCTGAACAGACTATTACAGTAAAAGGGGTGGAGCGGACCACTGAGGTTCGAAGAACTCCCCTGGCCCATGCAGATAAGATCGTCCGTCTTGTGACGGTAATCCGTGATATAACTGATCGCAGAAAGCAGGAGAGGGATCTTAAAGAAAGCGAGATGAAGTACAGGACTCTCACTAACAACATACCTGACATCATCTGCTCGATAGATGAATGCGGAAGGCTCACAGCCATAAATGAAACATCGATGCTATTGACAGGATATGATATTCAGGAAGTGGTGGAATCGGCTTTCATCGATTTTATTCACCCCGACGACAAAGCGCTGATTATTGACAACTTCAAACAGGGAATCAGTGAAAAAAAGGAATACACCAGAGGACTTCAGTTCCGGATTCTGAAAAAGAACGGCGATTTGATGTGGGTGGAGCTCAACTCCCACCGACGCTTCGATGAAAATGGCAGATTTCTTCAGGAAGATGCAATACTCAGAGATATAACAGAGCGTAAACGCGCGGAGGAAGAGAGGACCATCCTGGCAATGCGGCTTGAAGAGAGGACCTCCGAACTCTCAGCTGCTAATGCGGAGCTGTCCAGGGCGGTACGGGCAAAGGATGAGTTCCTGGCAAGCATGAGCCATGAGCTCAGAACCCCGCTCTCATCTATCCTGAGCCTATCTGAGTCTCTCGATGAGGAGGTCTACGGTACTCTTTCGGAGCGACAGCGAAAGTCTGTTAAGAACATCACCGAAAGCGGGCAGCATCTTCTGTCTCTTATCAATGACATACTGGACCTTTCCAAGATCGAGGCAGGAAAAATCACTCTCGAGCTGGCACCGGTGAATGTTGAAGACCTCTGCCAGGCCAGTATGCGCCTGGCAAGGAGCCAGGCCTTCAAGAAGAGGCTATCCTTTTCGCTTACGGTGGACAGCCAGGTTACAAGGGTAAGAGCAGATGAGCGGTATCTCAAGCAGATTCTGGTAAATCTGCTTGGGAATGCAGTGAAGTTTACACCTGAGGGGGGGAGCATGGGGCTCGAGGTGAAAGGTGATTCAGAGGAGCAGAAGGTGAGCTTCACTGTCTGGGATAAGGGGATTGGCATTCCGCCTGAAAAACACTCCTTTCTCTTCAAGCCTTTCACCCAGCTTGACAGCAGTCTTTCAAGACAATTCGGGGGAACAGGGCTCGGCCTTGCTCTCGTGTCACGTCTTACCGAGATGCACGGTGGAAGTGTCTCCCTGGAAAGTGCAGAGAGAGAGGGGAGCCGTTTCACGGTATCTCTGCCGTGGAATCCTTATCTCCACCAGGCAGAAGACGAGCTCTGCGACGAGATGCTGACTGAAGACTCAATGGATGAGGCTCCTCCATCCATTAGAAAAGCTCTCGTGGTGGAAGACTCACAGGGGGATGCAGAACAGATTGCCCGGTATCTCATGGAGCTCGATGTCAGCCCTGTAATACAGAAGGAAGGAAGAAATATTGTCGAGAAAGCGCTGGAAATCAAGCCTGATATGATTATTCTCGATATCATGCTCCCTGATATCGACGGATGGGAGGTTTTAAAATCTCTGAAAAGCGATCCGCGCACACAGTCTATTCCTGTCAGCATGGCTTCAGTAATAGACGAGCGCAGTGCAGGCAGAGAAATGGGTGCCGATGAGTATATTGTTAAGCCAGTCTCCAGAGAACAGCTTAAAAAAGTTCTGGGCAACGTCTTTAAAACCAGGGAGACAGAAGCAGCGACAATGGCTGCAGCTCCTGTCAATCACAGGAGAGAAGGACTCTCAGAGCCTGTCGGTCCTCTTGTTCTGCTCGCCGATGACAACGAAAGCACCATCTCCATCCTTTCAGAATATCTCTATGTGCACGGCTTCAAAGTAATAGTGGCAAGAAACGGAAGGGAGGCCTGCGACCGAGCCAGAGAAAGCCACCCGGATCTTGTACTGATGGACATTCAGATGCCGGGGGTCGATGGACTCGAAGCTATCGGCATCCTCCGAAGAGACAGTGACAAAGCCGTCTCTGCAGTCCCCATCATAGCCCTCACTGCCCTTGCAATGGTAGGCGATCGGGAGCGCTGTATCCAGGCCGGCGCCGATGAATACATGAGCAAGCCTGTAAGCCTTAGGAAGCTGGTAAAAATGATGGAGCATATGCTGTTAATACGCAAACCACGGTAACAGATGAGCCTGCTATATCGCTTCAACAAGCATCGTACAAAGGGAACCTGTGAAACATACTGTTAATACAGCGCCTGAATGCCTTATTTCGCGAGGGCTCCTCCGATGATGGCTCCGACCAGAAGTGGTCCGACATGGACAAGAGAGAGCGTGAAGCCCCCTGCCCCAGCCACCATTCCTATCAGAGGTATTCCCACAAGAAATGTCGACAGAAAGAAAAGCAGTGCTCCCAGGATAATCCCAGGCATAAACACGGCAAGAATTGCATTTCCCACTCCACCAGACTTCTTGCCCCCTACTATCCCGGCGATGAGCGAGCCGGCTCCGGGAAGCCAGAATAGAAGGATCGAGATGAAGAACATCCACAGCATGCCGCTCACGACAGAGCCTTTTGATTCACTTGCCATAACCTCACCTCCGTAATTCTGTAAGGGCAGAGGATTGCCCTTATGTTGGCTCGATCAGCCAGAGTGCATCCACAGGGGCTTCACCTGCGTTGATTCGTGCCTCATTCTATGCTATCAATATCAATGCCGATCACCTTCTTTATTATCTCCCGGTCAATGTTCTGAGCCTTCATCTCCCTGGCGTGGATGAGATTGGTTTCCCGGCAGCCTTCTCTATGGCCTTCTCTATGCCTTCCTCAAGCCCTTTTGCCTTCTCCTAGGCCCTCAATTTGGTTTTGTACTTTCGCACATTTATGTCAAACATACTATCGGCCTCCCATTTGTCAAGATCAACAGATTCCATGTCCATCTCATCCATCTTGTTCAGATACCAGTGTTTCAGAGTATCCTTCAGCTCATTTCGATCCACCGCCTTGTAAAGGCGGAGAAAAGACCTGAAAACCTCATTCAGATTATCAATAGACACAGTCTCGGTTAAATGGCAACTACAGAGGTTTGCCATTACGTTGGAGCCGGAGAGGGACTGCCCTTACTTGAGAGCGAAGGCATCACTTAGATACTTGTTCTCCCTGGTGTCCGTGCCGTCATATTTGACAGGGGTCCCGTATCTATAGATCCATTATAGACTTCCGGGCCTCGCAGGTTGTTTATTTTTTGTTACTTGTTCCGGACGATGTTGATAATTATTTACAACAAAGATCAATTCCTGTTATATATGAAAAAGAGCCTCTGCGCATATCCGCAGTGGGCTCTCGATATTCACCATTCGTCAGGCTTTCTTCAGCTCTGCCCTCCCTGCTGGGCTTCGGTCTCATCTTCTTCAACCAGACTGGCATCTCTGGCACTGGTCTCCTTCTCTTTCTTCTCTGCCCTCTTTGCCTCTTCAGGGTCCTTTTCTTCATAGAGAAGAATCGGCTTCCTGGAAGATGCTGATGGAGTCGCATAGTTTGCGTTGCTGAAGACCGGTCCCTGATTTGTCTGATTCTGATTCTGCCAGTTGGGATTAAGATAAGGCGAAGGCTGCGGAACAGCATTCGGATTGAATATACTTGCCATATTGGGAATACTCGACGGCATCATGTTCAGCATCAGTGCGTAAGGAAGCATAGTCGGGCCGCCTACCATCATCATCATCATTGTGGTTCTCATCTTGGAAGCCCGTTCCTGCATCATCAGCATGTTGTAAAAGCCCGAGTAATCCTGCTGGCCGCCCTGCCCTATCGGACCCTGCGGATACTGGCCTGGATACTGGCCCTGCTGCGGAGGGACAAAACCTGGAGCGCCAGGCATTCCCTGATTGGGCATTCCCTGATAGCCCATACCTGGTGGAATTGGCAGGCCATTGCTGTCAAACTGCAGGCCCTGCATGCCGGGAGGAGTCATGTTCTGCATACCAGGCATAGCCATGCCCTGAGCGCCGTAATGTCCCATACCCTGCTGTTGTGCCACGCCGGGAACAGGCGGCATTTCGGGCCCTGAATTATACATGCCATAATTTGGCGAACCTCCAGCCATCTGACCTGTAAAACCGCCTGCATCAACAGGTCCCATTGCCTGGCTGTTCATCAGATATTCCCTTGCCTTTTCTGCCAGTTCAGGAGGTATCTTTCCCTGCCGTCCAAGTTCTACGAGGTTGCTGGCTCTCTGCATCTGCACGTCGTCCTGCGACATCTGCTTACCCTGAGCTGCCATCAGCATTGCAGTGTCGTAAAGCTCTCTTTCTTTTCCGAGCACGGCTTCCTTCGCTTCAGGGTTCAGGCCGGCCATCATTGAATCGATCTCCTTGCCTATACGGGAAGATGGATTTGCCTTCTCTGTCTGTTTCACCGCTGCGCCTTCATAGGCTCTGGCGTACTGGAATGCCGAGGCAGCGAGATTTTCCATTCTGGGCTTTCCTGTGTGCTGATCCTTGTCGTTCAGAATCATCTGTGACAGATTATATAGATGAAGCTTCTTCTTATCGACACCCGGATACTGGGCAGCCTGATGATCTGTGGCGATTCTGGCCATCCTCTCATAGTTGTCCAATGCTTTTCTGTCTCCCCAGAAACCGAACTTCTTCCAGAACGGGACCTCCTTATTCTCACGGCTGTCCTTTGAGGTAAAATCCACAAGCTTCTCCAGCCGGGATTCTGCTTCACCCAGCGAGAGATCCGGCACCATCTGAAGCGGTAACCTTCCCCTGTATACATCATCAAGAAGTTGTTTATTCTCCCTGGTTAGAGCCTGATACTCCTGCCATTTCTGACCGTCTGTGGGGGGTTGAGGGGGAGCCTTTTTTGCGTTTTCACCTGCTTCCGTATGAGACGTTGAAGTGGCCTCGTGCGCAGCTCCGGAACTACCTGAAGCTTTTGTACTGCCGTCTTCACTTATTTCCACGAACTCAGCTTCGATGATATCCGGATCATCTGAAGCGAATTTGGAGCTTACAGGCCGTGCCTCTGCAGCTGGTCCTCCATTGACAGAGATCACCACAGGCTCATCTGTGCCGGAACGGTGACAGCTTAATTCTGTATGAGATGTTTCATTTCCATCATCATATACGGCAAGCGCATTTTCTTCTTCCCTGCCAGGCGGCAGTGCAAGCTGATGCCCAACACCTTTTGACATCTGCCTGAGCGCTTCCATATCGCTGAATTCCGTTTCAGAAGCAGCAGCCGGGAGTAAAAGCTGCTCAGGTTCGGGTTCCTGTGGCTCTTCTCCCTGAACCGCCTTCCCAGCTCTCCCCAGATCGCCTGTCTGCAGGGCTCCCTGAGTTCCCCTGTGCTGCACTTCTCTGGCGTCGGTGCCCTTTCCCCTGAGTGCCAGATTCTGCAGCATCCCTACCTGTGCGGCGTTACTTTGATAATCAACCGGACGTATTTTCCCTGCTTCCATAACATCACTCTCCCTGTATAGGGTTATAGCTTCTCACATCATATAGTATCATAATTTTCAGCGGTTGATCAATTGCGGGGCGGATTCCGGAGAAAGTCGCGAAAGCCTATCGGTACAGCCAAAGCTGAGCATTCGAAGCTCCGTGAACTGAGGACTGGCGATGTTAATTAATTGTTAACTTTTAACAGCCGAAACAGGGAGGCTGGGGGGCAGCTTCAAAGCTTCGCTTCGGAAAGATGAGACAGATAGGCCGAAAAAACTGAGGACATTGCCGTGAGGGAGAGCTTCCCCTTGGCCTTGGTGGTGATTCTGGGGACATGGAGAAAGCCGGCACGCGCCGGAGATGATTCCCGCGCAAGCCAGTCTACGAGCATATAGAGCACATTATTGCACACATATGTCCCGGCATGGAACGATATCCTGAACGGAAATTTTTTCTCTCTGCATATCTCTTCGAGGGCATTGTAAGATATCGTGGTCTGATAAGCTAAAGGACCGTCCGGGTTAATGATCTGATCGCGGGGCCTGTTCCAGCTGTTGTCTTTCACAGGTGAATGGCTTATGTTCAGGGCGATCCGCTCGAAATAGAGGTGAGATGCCCTGGCATGCATCCCCAGGCCCAGAACCAAAGACGGCTCAACGGACTTGACGATCTTAAGCAACTGCGCGCCTGCCTTGTCGAAGACCACAGGCAGCACTGTATGCTTTATGTTGGAAGGCTTCCCCATGATGGAGAGAGTCTCCTTCGCGAGCATTGTTCCGGAGTTGCTGGTGTATTTGAGAAACGGCTTGAATGAAAAGATGAGTATTCTGTTCATGGCCCTCAGAACTTCTGTGTGAATTTTATCAGTATGACGGTAATATTGTCTCTCGTCTTGTTCTGATATGCTCTATGGATAAGCCGGCGAACAATCCGCCTGATATTGCCATCGCCCTGCGTAATAATCTCTTTCACTTCGTCATCCTTAACCTCATCAGAGAGACCGTCTGAGCAGAGAAGGATATAACAGTCGGAGCGAATGAGCTCACGCTTTGCATCAGGTATGAGATGGATCCCTTCCCTGGGGCCAATGGCCTGGGTGAGCACCTTACCTCCCCTCATCTGCTCGGCCTCGCCTCTTGTTTTAAAAGTTCCTGCATGAAGCGCCTGCATGGCAAGGTTATGATCTTCTGTGAGCAGTCTGAGCTCACCCTTGGAAATGTGATAACACCTGCTGTCTCCCACATGAGCTATAAAAAGCTCATTTTCAAAGGCAATGACACAGACAAGTGTAGTGCCCATCCTTCCTTCATGTGCCGGAATTCCCTCGAGAATATTCACTTCCAGAAGTACATCGTTGGCTTCCTTGATTATCTCTTTTAATTCATCTTCAAATCCGGCAGGCGGTACTTCTTCGACCAGAAAAGGCATAAGCCGCTTTCGAAGCTCACGAACTATCAACGCACTTGCTACTTCGCCTTTCTGGTGCCCTCCCATACCGTCACAGAGAATATAAAGCCCTCTCTGCTTAACGCTCCTTCCGCCTATACAAAGGTTATCAGGCTGAGAGAAGTTAAACTCTACCGCAAAAAAATCATCTTCATTATTATCTCTTACAGGTCCAAGATCGGTCATCCCGAATGACTCTATGATGAACCGTGTTTCAAGACTTTCCTTAAGTATATCAAGGTTTTCCTGAATCTCCTCCAGTGTTCTTTCGTCTGGCTCTTTTGAAAGAATTGTCTTCAGCACAAAATCCTCACTGCTGATTGATGAGGCGAGAAAAGATGTGATCAACTCAATAAGGGCCTTATCTGAAAGAAGTTCACTGTCCTCGCGCAATGGAAACACATAAAGAGAGTTATATCTTATTACGACATCACTGTCTTTCAGACTGCCTGCAACTTTAAGATCTCTGAGCTTAAGCACAAGAGATATCAGCTGTTTCAATGAATTGATCTTTTCAAAGTTCCCCATCTTCTCCCATGTAGATACAAGAGAAGGGAATTTCTCTTCTCTTGTTCTGAATGGCGCAGTCACTACAGGGTAATTTGCCTTGCCGATTCTCACCGAGTCAATGAGATAACCCAGCTCTTTGTAGGCAATTTCCACTGCTCCCTTTGGTACAGTAAACTGCAGCTGCATATTTGGCTTATCATCAATAACAAGAGCGCCATATGAATGCTGGCTTATGAAGCGATACTTGCCATCAAAGATTTTATCATTATCTGCCTCCTCATTGAGGTCTGCGATAACCAGAAGCTCTTTCAATGGATTCTTGCACTGCGGGCATATATCAGTTTCCATCAGATTGCACCAGAACTCACAGTGATTGCACTGTATCTGATCAACTGTCTTATTGCAGTGTATGCACTTCTCTTGAATCACTTCCTGACATTCAGGACACTCAAATTTTCTCATATACCCTCTCCTCACTGGCTCACTACAAAAAACGCCTGCTGCCGGTAACATAAGTCTACAGGGCGGGAGGTGTTGCAGTGCGGCTTATCAGCCTTTATTCATGCTTTTCCTCACCAGGAATATAATCTCCTCTGTTTCAGGGAACCGGCCAACGGCAATCTTGGAGAAGACGGGAGCACCGTCAATGTTTACTTCGAACACTCCCCCTTTCCCCCCTATCAAATCTGTGTCAATACCGAACTCCTCTTTCAATTCCGCCGCCATACTGGCAGCACGGGGAAAGTAATTTCACTGCATACAGTATTCGATTGAGAATCTCACACGATACACCCCTTTCTTCAACTCTTAAATTCTTCTTTTTAATCGCTTCACCTTCTGGTAAAATGGCGAATACAAAGAACCTGATCAATCTGAGAATTTATAGATATAGTTCGGAATTTGCAGGCAAGTAAAAAGCTCTCTGTAAAGGGCTATGAATCATACTCCTGAGAGTTGAATAAAGTGTTACGTCCATTGGTTTTTAAATCTCTTTCGATAGTATAGATTTGTCCCATCCTGCAGAATTGGGAAGATGACGACCTCTACCATTGACAATGAGGATGGATTTGCATTTCAGGGGAGAACATTATCACAATGGTTTGAGAGCAAAGGTAAGTCAGATTTTAACCCAGGAGGGTCTACCTGGCATTTTCACGAAGTCCTGGATAGTGGAGACACATGAGAATGATGGAAAGCAATCTTGAGTTTTGATTAATTCCTTCAACCCATCATTCTCACTCCGGAGGCAGGCTGTATTCCATGATTTTAAATCGCACGGCCACAGCGATAATATAGAGATTTATCGACATCGTGCGTAGACATGAAAGGAAGGTTATGATGGAAGAAAATCAGAGGTTTTTAGAGCTCATCAGTGAGTGGAAGTTTGCAGAAATCCTGAGTGAAGAAACCAAAGCGAATCTTCTCTGTAACGCAAGGCTTATCAAATACGAAAGTGGTGAAACCATCATAAGAAAGGATCACTCAGGGAAAACCTTCTGGATCATAAGCAAAGGAAGAGTCACTGCCAGGACAAAGAATGAAGCGGGAGAGGAAGTGATACTGCAGAAGATGAAGCCTGGTGATTTTTTTGGAGAGATTGCCCTCCTTTATCAGATGCCGCGCACTGTTGACATCGTGGCAGAAGAAGAAGTGGAGCTTTTCATGCTCCCTCAGAAAGACTTTGAACAGCTAATATCTTCAAACAAAAAGATAGAAGATGAAATCCGCGATTTTGCAGATAAAAGACTTGAGCTGTCAAACGAAGTCCTGTCAGGAAAGAAACACCACGGTCTCTTCGAGCGCCTCAGAGAAATCTTCAGAAAGAAACCGGAGCACGTCTGACCCGGCGACTGCTCCTCCCGGAGCTCAGCGGGACCCAGGGACTGACTCCCATTCAACACACAGCATCTCCAAATAGCCGTCTGGTATTTTCCTCCGTTATCTGCAGAACAGAAGAGAGCTTCATCCCCTTTAGCCTGGCAATCTCTTCGGCTGCGTGTATAAGAAAGGCAGGTTCGTTTCTCTCCTCTGCAGATCGCCCTAGAACGGGTGAATCTGTTTCAAGCAGGATCCTGTCGACAGGAAGAGATAATACCAGCTTTTTCTTCTGTGGCGATCTCACCACTGAGGGAGGAATTGAATAATAATATCCGTGCTGAACACCAATCTGTGCATATCCGGCTTTGCCATCAAAGGCGTGCATACAGACTTTCTGAACCCCCTTCGAGACCAGAAGCTCAATTGCGTGATGTCCTGCTGAACGGCTGTGAACCACAAGAGGAATTGAGAGCTCCCTGGAAAGATCTATGAAAAGAGTGAAAATCTCAGCCTGAATCTTCCTGGTGGAAGAATCCTCTGCAATCCTGAAATCAAGCCCCACTTCACTTATAGCTGCAATTTTTCCCCAATGAGAACGGATCAGCTCAATAGTTGCAAGAGCTGCTGCCATATTCTGAACCGATGGGTAATGTCCCAGACACGGTCGAAGAAGCGGATGGAGTTCGCAGAGGTCCAGCACCTTCATGTTGTCATCATAGTTTTCACCGGCTACAAAAACGGCCTTCAGGCCTGCATCGGATGCACGCCTGATGACCTCTTCAACATCATCGGAGAAATCAGCGCTTGTAAGATGGGCATGTACGTCTATCATAATATTGTTGACAATCAAGCTTCAATTTGATTACAGAGCTGGCTGGTCTGGCAGTCGGCTTTTACCTTCCGGGCTTTCGGCTCTTCATACCATCTCTGCTGCAAATGTTACAGAAATGTTAATATTCGAGTCTGTCCCCAACCATATAACTGAGATATGAATTGAGGAGATGTGATTGTTTCTCATTGATTCCGGTGAAGATTATCCCGAAGGTCCACTTCTTCGTAGAGACAACATAGCGCTGATGCGCTATCTTTCCATCTATGAAGATTGTTTCAAAGCTCTTATATGGCCCAATCCTGAAACCGAGAATATCCTTCTTCGAGATATCAACAGAAGTGGAGATAAGGGCGCCGCCAACTCCCAGATCCAACACCTCTCCGCTTACCATTTCAAGAGGCAGAGCGATCGATATAGGCAGATCCGCCGATATCCTTATCTTTTTTCTTTTCTGTGATGCAATACCGACAGACACTCCATAGAGCTTAAGCATCTCCGCCGCCCAGGAATCCTGAAGGTTTTTCTTTGTGTCCGCATACTGAAGTCCTGAGATGAAATGCTTGTCACCGGTCTTCTTCCTGGACCAGACTACACGCATGGTGACAGGACCACCTTCACAATAGATCTTCTCAGCAGAAGCGTCGTCTGGCATCTGCTGCATGATCATCACACGATCTTCAGGAATCAGCCTTTTATCACTATATAGACGCATTCCATCCAGGCTTATCTCTACGATAACAGCGTTCATCTCTTTCTTATCAGGGGTGATGAGCCGGGAATCCACCAGACATCGAACACGAGGAGAGAATCGCTTTTCACTGGAGACTTTTCTTATATCGACAAGACTCCTGCCTTTCAGGAATGCATTTATCTTAACAAGAAAATCCACAGGCAACTCCTTCCCTGAGATATGCTAATCAGACTTATCAGTGAGCAGCGACACAAGATATGAATTGAGAAGCCTGGCCTGCTCGTCATCAAGTTTTGTAAAGACCACACCGGCAATCCACTTCCCACGGGCATGCAGAAAGGAATGGTGCACCACTCTGCCATCGCAGAAAAGAGGAGAAAGAAATTTGTAAGGTCCGATCCTGAAGCGCAGTTCCTGTCTGTCTGGAAAAGCGCTCTCAGAAGACACCAGCATCCCGCCAAGCCCGATATCGATTACTGTCGCTCCTGTCGTCTCCCCGCCATCCTGTGTACGATAAGAAAGAGGAAGGCTCGTGGGGATTCTCACCTTCTTCCTCTTCTGTGCGGTCACTCCTACAGCTACACCAAACTTCTTTAACAGATAAGCAGCCCAGGAGTCGCGAAGGTTTTTTCTGGTTTCACTGAACTGGAGCCCCACCATGAAATCCTTTGAGCTCTTTCTCTTCTTACACCATATAACATTAAGAGTCACCGTGCTGGCCGTGTATCTGGCACCCTGCAGAATTCCTATGCCTTTTATTGCAGTGACTTTTACAATCTCGCCCTGTTTGAGCTCTCGCCCGATATTAAACCTGAGGCCGAACAGTCCGATTTCACTTACTATACAGGGAAAATCCTCTCCATTTTCAAGAGTGCAGAGGGCCTGAACTTCACATTTCATCCTGGGAGAGAACCTTTTCTCCCTTATAGCTTCCTCAATATTAAAGGAGCCCTTGCCATACAGGAGGTTCTTGACCTTGACGAGAAAGTCCATATCTCTCCTTTACTTCGCACCTTTCACGAGGGGCCGGTGCAGATTATTTGCAGCAACAAAGGTCAGTCCTTTTTCTGTCAATGCTTTGGCCGTATTGTTTATTGCGTCGTGTTTATCCATATAGTTTCTCAGCAGGCACTCGCAGAGTCCCTTCGATTCGATATCGCACCGGGGAATAAAGTATTCGAGTATATCTGACGGATGCTCTCTCTGCTTTTCAACACATATCTCTCCGCCTTCGTGCTTGGCGCTGATGTTTTTCACCCTGCTGGCAATGTCCAGCAACTCCTGGCGCCTGTCATAAGGCTGAATCACAATGCTCTTATATGTTTCAAGAATGTGGTGCTCGAACCTGACAATGTCCTCAAGTCCAAATGCTTTGCGTATCTCAGCACATATCTCAATGGTCTCATTATTTACAGAATTGGAGAAGTTGAAGCCTATCAGCGGTACGCTGTTGTTGTCTCTGGAGAAGAGCTTTGCAGTCATGAGAGTCCAGAGTACCGAATAGGGATTGTCGTTACCCATGTAGACAGAGATCTTGAACTCATTGTGGATTCCAAGTCTGTGCAGAAAATATCCGAGCATCACTGTCCCTGGATTGACGTTAAGGACCTGAGATATGCCATAGTTTGTATAGTAATACAGGAACTCGTCAAGCCACTTCAGCGCATGAGCGTTAGGCTGACCAACGCCGCCAAAATAACCCGTGATCGTATCCGGACCGCCCAGATGTACATTTGTGCCATCTGTTCCTTTTGTATCCAGCGTTTCAACACACGAAGCACCCATGATCTTAATAGCTGCGGTAACAGCAAGAAGATCTCCATCGTCTTCCTGCTCTTTCATGCGCCTTACTCTGATGAACCTCCCTGGCATCAGCTCCTTTTTCTCTATTGCCTGCTTCGCCTCTTCAATAATCCAGTAAAAATATTGTGCTGCGCTGATCTCGAGCGTCACTGCAAAGGTTTCATCGAATTCCATGGCTGTGGAGCGATCTCCCAGTACTTTTTGCCTGTATTCATCGATGGAGATGAAAGCTCCCTTATCGCGCTGCTCTGTGAGCCATTGAAGATCTTTTACAAATGGTGACTTTCTCTCTTCGAGTCTTCTGATCAGGCTTTCGACCCTGCCATTCTCTTCAGCCTTGCCGTTAATCTCTTCAACTGTTCCGTACTTGCTGACCACGGCTAGAAAGTCATTGATGACCTTATTATCTGGATTCAGCATGTAGCTGTTGATCTCTTCAACCTTTTCCTTTGATATTGCCAGCTTCTTTCTCATGTTGTCCATTTCAGAATCCTCCTTATGCTATATCGAGAGGGCACACTGCCACTGATTTCTTCTACTGATCTCATCTCTATTCCTTTATGCCGGATTTTTCAGTCGAGTCACTTTTTCTGCAGAGGCGTGTCGATCCAACCCTGCACATGAGATTATCGGCATAAACCCTCAATAAGGCATTGCCTCAACAACCCAGAGCCCTTTTTTGCTTCCCCCGAATACGGAAAAAGCTACTTTTTTCCCGTCTGGTGAGAGGGTTATGCTCTCCCATATTATCGAGCCTTCCAGATTAATCTCTTCCTGAGTGTATATCTCATAAAGACCCATCCCCTTTTCCTTCCTGTAGAAAATCCAGCGACCATCAGGGCTGAAGAATGGCAGGAACCGGTGGGATGTGAAATAGTCGCTGCGGGATATTATTCTTTTCCTTTTCATAGTTGTGACATCGATAATTTCAACGCCGTTGTAGCTTTCAAATACAAGCTTTTTCCCTTTCGGGGCCCACTCCAGATTCTTCTGAAGCGAATTCTTATCGTGGGTTACCTGTGTTATGCCGGCAGGATTGAGCCTCCTTATATATATGTTACTGTAGCCTGTTGTACCGGTGGAAAAGCCCCGCGAAGACAGAAACGCAATGTTATTGCCGTCAGGCGACCATTCAGGTCCCCAGTCTCCAAGTTCTGAGAGAATTCTCAGACCTGTTCCATCCGGTTTTATCGTGGCAATCCCGAGATTACCCTTCTTCCCCATAAAATAGAAGAGTATCTTAGTTCCATCAGGTGACCACCGGGCTCCCTTCCCATCTGCGATACGCTTTGTCTGGCATGCTGCAAGATTGGCCACGTAAAGGCCTGCATGTTCTCCGCCTTCAGATATGGAATAGGTGGCAGACATTCTGTCCGGAGAGGCAGAAAAATCCTGTATACGCCCCTTTACATCTATGATCCTCTCAGGCCTGATATCTCCAGGAAGCGTCTTCCCCTTGATGATCTTCCAGACGTCCTTGAGTCGGTATATATAGCTCATATCATCACCTGCGATGGCGAAAAACATGTACTTCCCGTCAGCAGACCAGACTATGTAATGAACCGGTGTTTTGGTGAGAAGAGAAAACCCCCACCTCTTTCCCAGATATAGATCTTCTGCTCCGACAGCAGTGCAGGCATATGAGAATAAAAGAATCAGCAGTATAAGGGTTCTTACTGTTAAAGACTTACATTTCACAAGCATTCATCCTTTCTGTCAAAGCCCTGGTCGGTGCTGATTTTGTTGCGATATCACTCTATCACCGGGTCAAGTCTGGAGGTATTTCATAAGCGTTTGAAGAATTCCCTACCTGGGTAAATTTGACCGGTCTTTTGTATTGGCATTAATCCTGGCAGAATGTACAGATATCTGCCTTATCAGTTATACAAGCTTACCGGCTCATTATTCCATATATGTTCTATTTCTAAATAAATATACTCCTTCCTTCTAATCTATCAAGGAGGCTTAAAATGCTTGATCTGAAGTATATCCAGAAAAATCCGGAATTGATAAAAAGCAATTCACAGAACAGAAACATGCAGATCAACCTCGAAAAACTGCTGGAACTGGCGTCCAGGCGCTCCAGTCTTATTCAGGAGCTTGATGAGGTAAGGCGAGAGCAGAATGAGATCGCGAAAAAAATGAAATCACAGCTCTCACCCGAAGAAAGGACTGCACTTATCGAGAAAGGCCATTCTCTGAAGTCAGCCACTGCAGAGAAAGAAAAAGAGCAGAGGGAGCTGGAGCCTCTTCTGAAAGAGGAGCAGAGCAGAGTTCCCAACCTCACACATCCCGATGTGCACGTGGGAAAAGGCGAAGAGGATAACAGGGAAGTCCGACAGTTCGGTGAAAAACCATCATTTGATTTTAAACCGAAAGATCATCTGGAGCTGGGGAAAGGACTCGATATCCTGGATTTTGAAAGCGGCACAAAAGTCAGCGGACCGAAATTCTACTTCCTTAAACGCGATGGGGCGATGCTGGAACTGGCCCTTGTAGACTATGCCCTCAGAACACTGATCGATGAAGGCTTTGTTCCTCACATCACACCTGATCTGGCCAAAGCTTCAATACTGTATGGAACAGGCTTCAATCCACGCGGCGATGAAACTCAGATCTATTCGATCTCCGACAGCGATCTATGCCTCATCGCCACAGCGGAGATAACTCTCGGAGGCACATTATCTGATGAGATACTCGGCGAAGGCAATCTCCCGCTGAAAGTGGCAGGTTTCTCTCACTGCTTCAGGACAGAGGCAGGAACATACGGAAAGGCTTCCAAAGGACTGTATAGAGTTCATCAGTTTTCAAAGGTGGAGATGTTTGCATTCACTACACCTGAAAGCTCTGACGACATGCTTTCCAATCTTGTCAGAATTGAGGAAAAGATCTTCAGCGGATTGAAAATTCCATACAGAGTTGTAGAATGCTGCACAGGAGAACTGGGTGCTGCAGCATACAGGAAATATGACCTGGAGGCGTGGATGCCCGGAAGAGATGAGCAGGGCTCCTGGGGTGAAGTAACAAGCGCCTCAAACTGTTCCGACTATCAGGCGCGCCGCCTGAACATCCGCTACAGGCCGAAAGGCGGCAAGAATGTTTCCCTGGTTCATACTTTGAATGGAACCGCTGTGGCCACAAGCAGAGCCATAATAGCCATCCTGGAAAACTACCAGCGGAAAGACGGCAGCGTAGAGGTACCGGAGGTTCTGAGAGCATATATGAGAAAAGATGCCATCACTCCTCCGTAGCGTTGATGGAGCCGGAGACCCGGCAGATGTTACTGATTATACAGGCCGGCAGAGAAGCCGCAGGACTCCTGCCCGGCCGGAAGGATTGATATTACTGACTGCAGGGCTGTTCTGTGAGCATAAATTTTCTATCTGGACATGAGGAGTCATGACAAAAGCGGAGCTTATTTTTCTACTGCGTGAATCACCTGAGAAATGGAACACCTGGAGAGCATCGACGCCCGATCTGACACCTGACCTCTCTGCATCGGATCTGAGCAAGGCAAAGCTTCAGAGCGTAAATCTGAAAAGAGCCTTTCTCCCGAAAGCAAATTTCATGGAGGCATATCTCAGAGAGGCCAACCTGGAAGAGGCCAACCTGGAACGGGCCTTTTTCCGCATGTCAGATCTGGGCAGCGCAACACTGAAGGGAGCTCACTGCTATAAGGCCAATTTCAGAAGAGCCGATCTCTGGAAAGCGAACCTCTCTTATGCCTATCTTAAAGCAGCTGATTTCGGGAAGGCCATATTGCAGGATGTGAATCTCGAAGGCGCAAACCTGGAAAGCGCAAACCTGCAGAACGCCAATTTGAGAGGCGCTAATCTTAAAGGCGCTAATCTTAAAGGTGCAAACCTGGAGGGAGCCAATATAGAAAACGTAAACTTCAAGGATGCCAACCTGGAAGATGCCCGATATGAAGCTGATGACAGCGAAAGTATCAACGATAACTTAATCCCCACATCCGATATTTCCTTTCAGGACAATGTGATAAAGACTGCCGCTGTAGTAAATGAAAGGCCTGAGACCTCAGCTCCCCCTGCGAAAGGTGACTATCAACCTGATACGGTGTTTGGAGTTTATGAACTGAAAGAGAAGGTTGCACGGGGGGGCATGGGTATTGTCTATCGTGCCATTGACCGCTCGCTGCAGCGGGAAGTGGCAATAAAGATTCTCTCAGGAGAGTTGAAGGAAAATCCTGAATACCTCCAGCGCTTTCTCCAGGAAGCCCGTGTTACAGCCAAACTGGACCACCCGAATATCATAAGCATACATGCAATAGGTGAAGAAAAGGGCGAGATATTTGTTGCCATGCAGTTTGTGCGGGGAAAGAATATTGCACAGCTGATAAAGGAAAAGTACCAGTTCACCTTTGATGAAGCTCTCATGATCGTAAGGTCAGTAGCACTGGCTCTTTCATATGCCCATGAAAACGGTCTGATTCACAGAGATATCAAGCCGGACAATATCATGATAGATGAAAACAAAAGAGTACGTGTGATGGATTTTGGAATTGCCCGCGACCTCTCCCTGAAAAAAAGACTCACACAGGAAGGACACTTTATGGGCACGATCCATTACAGTGCTCCGGAACAATGGGCAAGCGATGTTCCGGACCCCCGCTCGGATATCTATTCCCTTGGAGTGGTGCTTTATGAGATACTTGCAGGAAAGCTCCCATATGATGCCGATTCACCGATGAACCTTCTGTATAAGATCACGAGAGAATCTCCGGTGCCTCTGTCAACGCTGCGACCTGATATCCCTGCGGAAATTGAGTCGCTCGTCAATAAGATGCTGTGCAAGGATCTGGACGAGAGGTTTTTTAAAGCACACGAAGTGGTGGAAACCATAGATACCATAACGTCACAGTTAGTGCCGGCCGCCAGAGAGCCCGACGATATCATCAATCTTTCAGAGTTGAACGACCTGATCAAAGAAAAGCTCGCCTCGTCAGAACAGAATGACAGCCCTACCGGTCTTTTACTGATGCTGGAGGATCTCGAGTTCGCAACGAGGGGGAAAAAGAAATTTCTGGGCCTGAAAGAGGAAGAGGCTTATGTACGAAAGCTGGGCAGCGGATGGTTTTATGTACTCTTCAGGGAGTCTTTGAACCAGAACCTGGAAGATGGTAAACTGGGCTCTCATTATCCAGTGATAGCAAAGGCAAAGAAAGGAAGAACGCTCACTGAAGAGGAAGTCTTTGATCTTTGTGAAGAGCTGAAAGATGCGGAAAGAAACTTTGAGCACCTGCCATTGACAGAAATCTGGACACTGTCGATAGATATGAAGACCAGGGAAACGCTATCCAGGAAGATACGTCAGGGCGAGCTGAAAAAGATTGCCATCGACATATGTGAATCCAGAAACACCTCCGAATTTACAAATCTGAAGGATTTCTTCCAGCCCATTTTTAATGGATATCACGAAGTCTGCACAAAAGCCCTCGAGCAGAAAACAGGAGCATTCTGGAAATAATCCGGATATGCAGAGAGGAGAGCCGTTTTGCTCTCCTCTGTAATCATGATATTTCTATTCTTTTTCATTCAGCGATAAACTAAGGATTTGTCCATACTTTGGAAGGTGTCGGCGCAGGTGTGGGCATCGGTGCTGGCGTAGCACCCTGAGTGTCTGGCTTTTCAAGCGCCAGTTTCGACGCGCCCTGTGCAGCGAAACGGAGGGCGTGCCATCCGCCGGCAACTATGTCACCAATGATTGCAGCACCTGCCAGATAGCCGACACCAGGTAGACTGAGATTTGCCAGAGGGGCGGCGATTGCAAGAAGACCTCCTGCGTCGGTCATTATGTGACCATAATCAATTATCTTGTCTGCAACCGAGGCAGATACGTCTCTTTTAGTCTTGATAGCCTTATGCACATCTATTGCACTCAGAACCACCCTCAGAACAGGATAAAGCCCTGTCTGCATCGCTCTTCCAAGCTCAGGTGGAAGTATTCTCTCGACAGAGCTCTTCGCTACCTCTACGGATTCACGGAATGCAAAGGATGGATCCTGCTCGACAACACCACGGGCAACCCTGAAGACAGTACGGGTAGTATCTGCCGCTGCAGCCTTGAATTTATCCCAGCCATCAGGTCCTTCCTTTGATACCACCAGCTTATCTCCGTCAACGGAGAAGATAACCTTCTGACCGGCTTTAAGATCACCGCACATACCCATCAACGGCTGAGAGGTCTTTACAAGATCCATCAGAGTTGGCTGAGCTGGCTCGCCCTCTTTCTTTTCTGCTGCAGGTGGCTTTCTCATGGCGCCTGGGAACTGCGTGTAACTGTTGATTCCAGATATACTGTTATCCATGTGCATTCCTCCACACATAATCGCTCAATATCATTATCACATGGCTCTTTCTATTTGTCAATTTACAATTTGTTAACAAATGGATCAATTTTTCATTTTTTCTATCTCTTCGATCTTCTGCCTGGGCCAGTTGTAGTTCGGCTTCAGAAGCCGCCATTCTCTGCAGTACTCAAGAGCTTTGTCATAGTCTTTTTCGGCATAATAGGCGTGTGCCAGTCTGCTGATGATCCAGACCTTTTTCTCGGCAACATCATCCATGGTAGACTTCTGCTCTGCAAGAGGCAGAGCTTTCAGCAGATAAGGGATGGCCTCACTATAACGCTTCTGCCCGGAAAGAACATATCCCATCTCCCAGAGCAGATCAAAGCTGTCAGGGTTATTCCTTATGCCTTCCTGCAGCAGATTTATCCCTTCTTCAGGCTTCTTCAGATTGACCGCAAGATGATAGCCGCCAAAGTCGTATGCCTGTACAAAGTGCGGATCAAGGTATGTAACAAGCCTTATCAGAGGCATGAGAGACTTATTCTCTGTCCACGGCTGTCTGCTGGCTTCAGCATCGTGGTGATAGTAATCAGCTTTAAGCCATACAAAGGCTGCAAGCGTGTATCTCATCTCTCCGAGTACGGAGAGAAACATCTCCCTGGAGTCACTCTTTGCTGTTATCCCCCGACCGTAGTCCGGTTTTATCTTTTCAACAGTGAGACCGAGCATGACTGCTGCGAAAAAAAAGACTATGAAAACAAGCTTTTTCTTCTTCACTTCATTCTCCCACTTCCCTTTCTGCCGGAGAGCAGAGAGAGGAGCACCTTCCTTTTGAGATAGAGCCAACAGAGCAATATAAATATGAGGATCTTCAGCGTCTTCACCCGAACCCATTGTATGGAATAAGTGGAAATACGCCACGGCTCATGCCAGTATTCCTGACAGGTCATACATTCATCTTTTTCGCCATTTCCGTGGCTGTGGATGTGATGGTGGCCGTGAGCGTGAATATGAATGTCCCCTGCTTCAGAGTGCTCATGAGGAGGTGATCCACCATTTTCATCTGCATCGCCGTGCTCATCGTGAGTAAATTCATTGCCGCCTTCATGAGCAACGGTAAATGATCCGCTCAGATCATCTCTTCCACCTGGAGCAGCAGGACTGCTGCCGCATGAAGACTCGTCTGCAGAAAGGGGTGGCATGGATGCAAGAAAAAAGAAGAATAAAGCTAAAAAAATCTGAAAAATGTATGAGATTTTTCCGTAGTTCATTCTCTTTCTAGAGATCTCTCCTTTCAAATACTATTTCAGAAAGAAGCATTATGGCGACTACATAGAGCAGACCGTACAATACAGTCGCCGTTATGAAGTCTGCTGGAACTTTATGGCTATGGACGATTGCATTCTTGATGATGAAAAAGTCGAACTTTGGAAGCAGAAGCTTGATGAGTAGAACCAATTTGGCGAGAATCTGCGGCACTTCCTTGAAGAGAAAACCTATATAGTCTGTTGAAAGACCTCCCACTATGAAAAGAAACAGAGTTATGGAAATAGTTAATGGATATGAGGCCAGCAGTGAAAAGAATATCACCATTGCACCTACTATACAGCACTGCACTGCAATCAGCAGCACTGCTGGTAATATTGCGAAGTCGATAAACTTCTCATATGGGTAGAGAACAATCATCAACTCGAGAGCAAGCACGAAGAGATTGATGGTTACAAGCGCCATGGTGCCCAGAAACTTCCCCCACAGGTAATCTGCCCTGGTGATCGGCTGAGCCAGAAGAGGATATATTGTACGATGCTCAATCTCTCCCGGTACTGCATTAAGCAGCAGACTTATCGTGAAGAGAATGCCGAAGAGCCCTATTCCTGACAGGGACAGATCCTTGATTACAGTTACCTGCGCACCGAGACTGAATGTGCTGATCATCGATGATGCGGCAACAAGCAATACAGAAAGAAAGAGAAGTATATAAAGTATTCTCTTCCGCAGATTTTCCTCAATGGTCATTGATGCTATGGTGAGGGTGCGCCGTATATTCATTACATCTGCTCCCCCTTCTTTATTACTTGGAAGAATATCTCCTCGAGGTCGCCAGGGCCGGACACAATCTCCAGAATCTTCCCTTCGCCCTGGATTATGGCCGCCGTCATGGATGAGAGCTCATTCTCCATACACGATATCCTGGTAATCTTTTCGTCAAAGGTGTCTTTCTCAACCGCCAGTGCCTTTCCTCTCAGTTTCTCCAACAGCTCAGAGCTGTCAATAACCGATCTTATAGTAAAAAGACCCTTGTCCTGCTGCAAAAACTGGCTCACAGGACCGCATTCGAGCATTGTTCCCTTGTGGATGATCCCCATACGGTCGCATATTCGCTCTACTTCAGTCAGATGATGGGAGCTGAAGAATATTGTGATCCCCCTGGATTTAAGACGGAGAATCACATCCTTGACCTCTTTCTGACCGATTGGGTCGAGACCGGAAGTGGGCTCATCCAGAATGAGAAGCTGAGGATTCCCTATCAGAGCGAGTGCGATCCCGAATCTCTGCAGCATGCCCTTGGAGAACTCCTTCAGCTTTGTTCTGGCTCTGTCATAGAGCCCCACAATATCCAGATTCTCCTTAATCCTCTTCTTTCTGTCTTCACGGGATATGCCGCGCAATGACCCGTAATAGTGAAGAAGGTTTTCAGCTTCCATGAAATTATAGTAGTAGGCAATTTCAGATAGATAGCCAATCCTGCTTTTAGCCTTCACAGTCCCTGCAGGCTCTCCAAAGAGAAGGGCTTCACCGGAACTGGCAGAAATAAGACCGATGAGAGTCTTTATAGTCGTTGTCTTGCCTGCTCCGTTAGGTCCTATAAATCCAAATACATGTCCGTCATCAACCTGCAGATTCAGATTTACCAGAGCATCCAGTACTTTTTTTCCAGATCTGTATGTTTTGGACAGGTTGATTGTCTCTATTGCGTACAATCTACACCCCCTTGAAAGTGGACTTCATCCGATATATTAATGCGCATCACATATATACCATATTATACTCACCAGCACAACAAACTGAAGCATTCTAAATTGCCAAATGAGCGTTGATAGATGATTCCAGAAGTTTTGACAGTGCAATTTATAATGCGCGTTTGTATAATAAATGCGATCAGGGAATCCATCCCATATCGTCCGGCTCTGTCGCTTCTTCTGTTTCTGATTCAATCTTCTCTATTTCGCTCTTTCCAGTATCAGATTTTTTCTTTTTATCCTTCTTGACCTCTTTTTCAGGAAGGAGATCCAGATTATAATCCGTGAGAGGTGCGGTAATTCTGGCCGGAAGGTCGCCCTGAAGAAGCTTGTCAATGTATTCGGTCAGGCGCAGTCTGTTTGGCTCGCTCATGGAGACAATTTCGAGCCATCCCTTCAAACGGCCCAAAGAGATCTCCTTCTGGAAGAGAATCCTGGCCACTGCCTCCATCGGAGCCTGCCCCTGCTCTGCATAGAATCTAAGAGGAAAATCCTCATTTTCAGGAATGTTATAGTCTGTCGTATATTCAAGCCCCTGGGGACTGATGGAGAGAATATATGCGTAAAAATTCGCCCACTCTTCCCCTTTTGCAATCTGCATTGTTATCATTCTATTGAGCTTGAATATTCGTTTTGATGTGTCAATGGAATACTTTGATACAAACTGCTCGATCTTATTGAATGATTTGGGTGACATGGCGACAAACTTCATACCTGTAACATTCATATATCCGACTACCTGCTTTTTCCACACCACCTCAACCGCCAGTTCAAGCGGATCTTCCTGCTCAAGGTAAAAGGTTATAAGGAATGTTCTGCGCTCAGGGAAGACAATATCTGTCATTATCTTCATTCCACCCTGGCTGATATCGACAATATAAAGGTAGCATTTCTTAGGAGTATCAAGCTGTATTTCTGCTGAAAATGTCTTCTTCAGGCTTATCTTTTTCCTTACAGTTGAGCGGCGTTCGGCATAGTTCCATGTTTCTTCTTCTTTTTCATCTACCACAGGCCAGCCTCCCTACAAGTTCTAATTATGATTAATTGTCTAAGACTCTGCCTTTTTCCTCCCCTGTAAAGCATGAATCTTCTTCTCCATCTCAGTTTTACAAAATCCGGATTGATATCTGAGAGAACGCAGACGTTGGATTGCACAATGTAATGCCTGCAGAACGTCGAACGGGATGGCTTTCCCCAGAGATGGACAGAGATCGTATGCCGGATTGGCTCTATCGAGGTGCCTGCAGCCTTTTCAGAGCTGTCATGCCATTGTACAGCATTGGACTGCTGCCGCCGGAATGAATCGGATTATTCTGTTTCACCCAGTTTTTTAATGATTTCCTGAGAATTCTGCGTGTTGATGATATCTTTGGCCACAGCCAGCTGACTGCGCAGACCCCTGAGATTCTCCAGAGTCTTTGGCATCCCGAAGCCACCCCGCAGAAACATCTCAGGATTGCCTATGGTCATGGGGTAAAGCGACCACTGAGATATCAGCTCCTTGAGCTTGAGAAGCACCTCTCCCTTATACAGGTATTCAAAATCCCAGCTTATAAAGAGATCACAGCTCTCTATGAAAGCAGCGGCAAGATGAATTGCCTCTATGATCCCTCCGGCCGGCACAATTGCATTTTCCATGAACTTCAGCGCCAGCTCCACATGAGATTCTTCTATGGGAACTCTCTGGATCTTCTTCTTTTCAGTGATGGCAGCAATGCACCTGGACAGCACCACCGGAGCGTGAACCATCTCAGATCCCACTATCTCTGAGATGATAAGATGGGCGTCCGGAGAGTTGAGCTGCTCATACATCTCTGTGGTTCGTTCCTTTTTGTACGGCTCATTGTCGGCAAGAAGATAGAGAACGGCTGATGTCTCAATATAAATCTTCAATTGTGCTCTCCTGAGTTTTTTCAAAGTTCATTCCGGACTGCCTCACTGTCCTTTTGAAGCCTGCTTTGCAAAATGGTTTCTGAGATTCTTCATATACAGTTCTCCTGGATCATAGCAGACCTTGTCCGGAGAATAACACTCAGGGTAATCGCTGTCGTTGTAGTCTGTATACTCGGACACAACCTGCTTACCCTTTGATACTTCATAATGACCATAAACTTTTGATATGGGTATGCGGAAATTCTTCATCAGCGCTTCTACAAGCGCATAAAGAGCGTTCTTCTGAAGCTCATTGTCAAGAAGATCCTTGTTCATCAGACCTGTAAGGTCTATTGTGATTGCAGCGTGATTGACTCCAAAGGCGCCCTTCGAGCGCACGTTCAGGGGGAGCATCTGGTAGATGGCACCGCTCCTGTCGATGGCAAAGTGACAGGACAGATGTCCAAAGACGAGGCCGTCATCACCTTCATCGTAAAGTGAGCCTCTGGCAAACAGATTCCACAGGGCATCCACAGAGTTCGCATAAGTGCAGCGGATGACTATGAGCTTTGGTTCGAGCGACAGTGTCCTTTCATTGTTATGAGCAAGAAAATACTCCTCATATTCGGCTTTCCACTTCTCATAAGGCAGCATCTTTTCAACCATAGGAAGATCAGAGATGGTGGAAGGCGCCGGCTCTTTCTCATCTCCCTCTCCTGCTGCCTTTCTGTCCGGATTCGAAGACTTCCGTCCCGGTTTTTTGCCGCTGCTTTTCCGACTGTCAGTTTTAGCTGATTTTACCTCTATCTTGATCGTGCCTTCAGAAGTTGTATAGTTGATTGTATTTTTCTTTGTATCAGTAATTTTCTTTCCGCTGTTGTTCTTTTCTGTCCTGGATTGGGATGATCCCTTCAGAGTCTTCGTATTCTTGTCGGCTGCGGAAGGACTTTTCTGCTTTGGAGATGGGGAAGGCTGCGGAGATGCCTTGGGATATGGATTCTGCTCCTGTTTCTTAAGATTTTCAATATCTTTATTGTTGTAGTACTGTGCGTATGCTGAGCATTGCAAACACACTATGATAAGGAGAATAATCACCACATATAGCGGAACCGTATTCTTCATGCGATATTCCTCCTTTTCCCATAGTGAATAGACATTCTATGATCTGCCGCGTATTTCCTGCACATATGCTATGCACACAGCCCATATTCCACTAATGCAGGAAGAAGCGCCGAATGGAATTATATATATCAGGATTAAGGTAGTTCAGCAGATCTGAGTCACCTTCCAGACTTATAGCAAGATTGGCTGTCATACTGTATACTGAGGCCGCTATCATCGAAAAGATCAGCATGCGCCTGAAGAAGAGAGAGTATTTGTCATTATGAACAACTGTTAGAAAAACCAACAGAGATGCGGTTATCAGAAGAAACATGAAATCCCCGAAAAAGCGCTGGGTGCATCCAATGAAGCAGCAGGAGAGCAATAGCAGCATACCCAGAGCAAAAGCAAGAACTGTAACTGTATAGAACTTCCTTCCGGACTCATTGTTGTTAGTGGAGTAAGAAGCGGGCAGGAAAAGGAGAATAAATACAAAAGGCATCAGAGGCAGCAGGCCTGATACACGCTCATAATAGTTGATAAAAAAATACCTGGAACAGTGGAAGAACGGAAAAGTCCCGTCAATAATAACGGGAAGAAAGAAGAAGTTTTTCAATGAGTAGAGTATCATTTGCGGGGATCTGCTCACAGCGATCCGGTCTTCGAGTTTCATGCCGGTAAGCTGATAGCTGAGGCCAAATTCTGTTAAAGAGCCAAATCTCATATAATTATAGGCGCACATTGCAGCGATACAGAATAGAAAAGGGAGCAGAACCGGCAATGCCTTTTTCAGAGTATCCATTTTGAATATCTCAATAAGACCTTTCTTTCCACTTATGATATGAAAAAGAAAGATTACCAGAACTATTCCTGCAAGAGCTATAGTGGGTCTTGAGCCTGCAGCAAGACCAGTGAAAAGGCTCCCAGCGGCAATCTGAAGATAGTTCTTATTATCATTCAAGTAGTTCAGGATAAGCAGATACAAACCGCCTGCGAAAAAAAAGAATCCGGAAGCAATGGCTATCTCATACATCAGGGGGCGTCTCAGATTATATAAGCACATATTGCAGACACAGAGGAGTGAGATTGAAAAAATCTTCAATCCCAAAGGGAGCTCAGGAAAGAATTTTTCTGCCAGAGCTTTGAATATGAGAAGAGACCATACTGTGCCTCCTATGCAAAAGAGGGCCAGAGCAAGATTTCCCGGCATGTCATATCCAAAAAGCAGAGAAAAAGGTATGAACATAACAAGTGCTGGAACAGCCCCGAAATAGACATAGAACTTTCCTTTGTACAGTGAAAGATCGTGAGCGCCTTCGAGCCTGTAGACACCATTTTCAGCAGGGTCGTAAGGATCAGAGAGAGACAGGAGCCCCTGAGAAGGTCTGACCAGAAGGCTCAGACTCCCCTTTATCAGCGCATCACTGAGGAGGTTATACGGATCTTCTTCTGCAGAACCGAAGCGGAATGACATTTTTCCCAATCCATAGCTGGTAGAAGCAGTCCAAAGATAAAACAGAAAAAAAATGGCGATGAGCAGGATGATAATGGCATTCTCCACCTTCTGAGAAGAAACGTGTTTCATTCTTCCATATCCATATATTGCAAGCAGCATTATGAGAATAATGGGGAAAAAGCAGAGCAGACAGATCAGAATCTTATAGGAAATGATCGACAAATAAAGAAGCAGTGCCGTGACTATGGCGAAAATCAAGTGCCTGTGTTTCTGCCAGATTAACATTTCAGCCATGCATTTCTGTCAGATATGCCTATGCACATCGATGATTAATATCAGGACCTCCCCATGCCGATGAGACAGACCCCTGCAATAATCAGAAAGATACCTGACCACGTCCATCTATTCATCTTTTCCTTCAGAAAGAACATCGAAAGGAGGGCTACCCAGACGTAGCTTACTGAAACAAAGGGATACAGCAGTGAAAGCTCGCCATACTTTATCGCTATGATAAAAGGAATGGTAGAGACGAAGTACAAAAAGCCTCCCAGAATCAGTTTCCAGTTTCTTATGATCTTCAGAGGATTGAAAGAGAACTCTACCGATGCCTCCTTGAAAAGAAGAGCACCCCATGAGCCTATGAGAGTACCAAGTATGACAAGCCCTATGGCGGCAAAAGTGCTCATATGAAATAGACCTCTTTATCTTCGTATTCCATCGTGGACATTTTCATCCAGACTGCTCCCGATCCCGATGAGAGATACACCTGCCATGATTACCACAACTCCGCTCCATTTAAGTAAATTCATGCGCTCAGGAACTGGAAGGAGGAGCATTGAGAAAAGGGGCACCCATACATAGCTGAGAGCTAGAAAAGGATAGAGAATTGAAAGGTCACCCTTTTTAAGAGCCCACACCAGCAGGAGCGCTCCGATGAAGTAGAGAAAGAGCCCGGCAATTATCGGAACGTTTGTTATAATAGAGTATATATCGAGTGAGAGTCTTGCAGAGCCAATTTTGTAAAGGATCTGAGCCATCGATATGATCAAAGTGCAGATTATCACTTTGATGATTGAAGAAGGTCTTGTCTTTGTGCGTTCCATCAAAAGAAGTCTCCCGGGATAAGAACTCCATGTTTTCTACCTTTTTATTATTACTCCTTCATTAATGTCAGACAGGCAATACTGCAGCCTCATTCTTACCCCTGAAGGGATTCACATCCTGCCGGGAGAACTAAGTTACGATTCACTCTACAACTGGAAAGATCGAATATCATGTTGAAGAGATTGCAGATTCGCTGATCAAACGGCAGACACGTAGCAATCCTTTTGACAGGAAATACCATGGAACAGCAGGACTTTGAATCCATCAATGCACAGTGTGGATCTATCCGCACCTTCATAGGAGGAGGGCAGGGCAAGAGCTGGGCCGCTCTCGGAATGGCATTCCGCGCAATGGCTTATGGAATGAAAGTTCATATTGTCCAGTTTCTGAAGTCAGACACAATGTCAGAGCCTCTTTCCCTTACAGAAAAAAGCCTTCCGCTATTCAAGATAGACAGCTTTGGACAGCACTGCCCTTTTGTCGATCTCTTGAAGAACGGGCTGATCAATTGCAGGGAATGCAGAAAGTGCTATGTGTGTCCGGAGAAGATAAAAAACATGGACAGAGACAACGCTGAACTGGCTTTTGAAATGGCATATGGAGTAGCACGAAGCGGCGAATACGATGTGCTGGTGATGGATGAAGTATTGAGAGCGCTGGAATATGGTGTGATCGAGCTGGATGAGCTCCTGTCATTTCTCAATGAGAAGCCTGAGAGACTTGAGATTGTAATGACAGGCCGCACTGCTCCACTGGAGATCATAAAAGTTTCTCACAGTGTGGTATACCTGCTTCCAGTGAAGCGACGGCGCGGAAAAGATGCCAAACCGCGCCTGGGCATAGATTACTGACTGGAGGAGCCCTTAAATGATAAGATTAGTAACGCTTCTTGTTATCTGGCTCTTTATAATCCATGCAGCATCAGGATGCCAGAAAGGGACAGAAGTGATATCTGAAACTGCTTCAATCGAAACAAAAGCCTACAGACTTCCCTATATAAGAGATCTCAAGCTCTCATATACTACGGCAGAAAAACAGTTTTTGTACAATGAGAATCTGTCATCTACAACCTTCCCTGAGAACACCAGCGGTGTTATTCTAAGGCTTTCGGGAGAGAAAGCGCCTGAAGGCCTTACAGCCTCAGTCTCATGGTATTATGTGAAAGATCACTCACGCCTTCTGTGCTCTCAACAGGTATCCTCGGAAGAGCTCAACAAGCTTCAGTATGTGGATCTCTCATTGTACCAGCAAGATGCGGAGCTGCCGGCAGGACAGTATGAGGTTGTGATAGAGGATAACAGGCACGCTGACAAGGAAAAGCTCACCTTCTGGATAAAATAAAAGGTGACAGACTCCAATATTAACATTTTTGTTAATATTGGAGTCTGTCACCTATTTTGCCGCGAATTCGAGTTTGAACTTATTTGCCAGCTCTTTCAGCTTTGCGTCAAAAGGAGGATATATTGTGAACGTTCGGAGGGACGGACTGAAAGCCTGCCTCAGTGCACGGGCTTCAAAAAGAGCCCTGAGCTCATTCAGCTCATTCTGTATTGAAAGTATGGAGCTTTTCTTTGCAGCATAAAAGAGCGAATTACCGAGCGAACGCACTGTAGCAGAGCTATCCAGATTGAATACCAGAGACAGATCGCCAAATGAATGTCCGCCTGAAAGCTCCGACTCTCCACTGCACCATCCTTCGTTGTAAGTACATAAGAGCCTTCCTTTACCCAGAATGATAAAGAGTGATTCGCCGCTCCCTGGAATATCCATTGAAACACCATCATCCAGATGCACCTCACTGAAGAGAGGTTTGATCCTTTCCCGCTGCTCCGCTGTGAAAAAGGACGAACCTGCCCACATTTCCAGGGCCTCATCTAAAGTAGCTGCCTCCATTGCAGCAGTACCTTTATTCTTTATAACTTCAGCCTTCTCTTCCTGTACGTAATGAAGGTCACCGGCAGCAGTCACGTCAGGCATGAAAGGCTCAATCGTCGAATCTGCTTCCATATCCGGAAGAATCAGATGGTCTTTCTTTTCAGCAGGGAGCTCAAGCAGGGGTTCTCCAGATTTCCCCGGCATATCTGCAGCCTCTGTCACAGCCTTTTCCGGCTCCATCTGCGGCTGTGTCGCCTCTGTCGGCACAGCTTCAGCTGGAACAGACAGCTCTCCTGCCTTTTCGCCAGTTTCTCTGAGAGAGTCAAAATCCATCGCAGGAAGTGATGAGAATTCCGGAAGCTCCTCCAGTGTAGGCACATTTTCATCCTTCTCTTCCACGGGCTTTTCCTCAGTCCGTTCAGAGACGGTATCGCTGGATATCTTGCCTGTAGCCTGCATTCTGCTCTGGGCAATCTTCTCCATGGCTTCCTTTACTTCGGATTTGACAACGAAGTGATCATAAAAATCCCTGCTGGCAAGGAAAAAGAGCAGCGTATTATTGTCTTCTGCATAACAATCAGCAACTCTCGGCCTGTTATAAAGAAGTGAGATCTCCCCTACATAGTCTCCAACACCGAGCGAAGCGACTACACGCTCCTGCTTGTTTGCGTCCATAACCCTCACCGATACGGCCCCCTTGCCTATTATGAAGAAAAACAGACCTTTCTGGCCTCGCCACAGTATCTTCTGACCCTTTTTAAAGCCACGCTCCTTAAAGACTTTACGAAACCTGAGGTAGTCACTGTCATCAAAATACATCGAAAAATCGAGGCTCTTAAGAGCCTTTTCAAGAAGCTTGAAATCCTCGCTGGTCATAATAGCGTTTCCTTTCTGTCATCAGTGATAACCGGCAGATCGCTAAGCATCTGCTCCTTCCCTGTTATCACTATGAAGAGCGTTGAAGATGCAATGTGAAAAATCTTCTATTGAATAAGGCTTTTGAAGAAACCCTGCGGCACCAAGCCTCTGAAACAGGGCAATTTCTTCATCGCTGGAAGAGCCGCTGGAAACAACTATCTTAGTCTTCCGGATACTCGAAGCAAAATGCCGGATCAGTTCATTGCCGGATATATCAGAAATGGTCAGATCCACAATGACAAGATCGATGGCTTCATCCTGACGGCTGAATATGTCCATACTTTCCCGGCCTGTGCCTGCCACCACTGCTTCGTATCCGAGTTTTTCCAGCATACTTCTGGCAACTCTTCTTATTATCTCCTCATCATCTACCACCAGAACTCTTCCATTTCCTCTCTTCAACTCCCTGCTCTCCTGCTCACTTTTTTCATGCTGAACTGAGGAGGCAGGAAGATACAGAGTGAAGGCAGTCCCTCTGTCCATTGCGCTTTTAACCTCGATAAAACCTGCGTGGCTTTTAATGATATTATAGACGATTGAAAGACCGAGACCTGTCCCTCTGCCTCTTCCCTTTGTGGTGAAAAAGGGCTCAAAGATCCGTTTGACAGTCTCTTCGCTCATTCCAACTCCTGTATCACTGACTGTTATGACAGAATAAAGCCCGGATGGCATTGAAGGTGTAAATCTGTTGTTTTCATCGATGCGCTTCGGAAAAACCTGCACTTCAATGGTACCGCCAAGCGGCATGGCATCACGGGCATTGACACAGAGATTCATAAAGACCTGTCCCAGTTGGGAACGATCTCCGTTTATCAGAGGAACGTCAGGTGAGACAGTATTGCTGAAAGTTATGTTTTTTCCCAGAGTTCTTTCCAGAATCTTTATTGTCTCCTCAATGAGGATTCCGAGGTTGAGAGGTCGGAATACCTGTGAGTCCCTTGTACTGAAAGAAAGGAGCTGGCGCGTCAAGTTTGAGCCTCTCTGTGCGGTTTTTTCCATGATATCAAGTATTTCGTAGTTTTCATCATCACGGGATATATTGGATTTCATAAAAGAAAGGTAGCCCAGCAGTCCACCAAGTATATTGTTGAAATCGTGGGCTATACCACCTACCATTGTGCCGAGCGTCTCTATCTTCTGGGAAAGGTGAAGCTGTTTCTCCAGCTCCTTCTTTTCAGTAATATCCCTGAATATGAGCTGTATGGCATCTTCTTCACGAAGGTTGACCGGTACTACTGTTACACTGCAGAATATCCTCTGTCCATCAGCTTTTTTGAGAGCTATCTCGAGCCTTTCAGGCATTCCTTTATACTCCAGTGCTTCTTTCAGAACCTTTGTGACAAAATCGCGATCAGCATCTTCGATAAGATCCAACAGTGAGATGTTAAGAAGATCCTTGACGGAATAGCCAAGCATCCTGGCAAACCGGGTATTTACAAAACTGAAGCGCCCCTTTTTGTGTATGACAATACCCAGAGGTGAGCTCTCTATGAGAATTCTATACTGCTCCTCTGATTCCATCAGATCTTCGGTTCTTTCTGCAATAGCATCCTCCAGTTGTCTGCTCATAATGCGGAGCTCTTCGTTCTTCCTCTGCAGCACATTTCGCTCGCTCTCGATCTTTTCACAGCTCTCTTCCAGATCCCGGTATTTCCTGAATAAAATACTCTGCAGTGAATAAGAGGTGGACTTCCTTTTCTTCCATTCTACACGATATACGCATTGCTTCCGCCCGTGAACAGTTCCATCCAGGGCGAACGTTCCATCCCTGTTGATCTTTCCGATTATCTTCTCATAACTGGAGGATGTATTCCTGTTAAAGGTGCTCTCTATGATATTTCCATATTTATCGAGCTTGAACGATCTGCCGAAAGGCTTGCGCACTCTGTCTATAGTTATCCTGCATGAGATATGGCGTACATCTGCAGGCTCATGCTTCCAGAGAAGCGGAATTGATGAAAAGATGCCGCTATAAAACTGACAGCTTTCATGTGGAATCACAACGCCGTTTATGACGCTTCTGTCAACTATTTCAATCTCTGTGGGAGAGACTGCTGTCACAACAAAATCGCTGCAGGAAGAGAGTGATCTCAGGAATCGGGGAAGCCATTTCCGGTAATATTTCATCGGTGAGCTGATCAGCCTGTGAAGAGGCTTCATTGATCGCCTCAGGTGTTCAGTTACGATCAGCCTTCCTGCCATGAAAGGACCGTTTTCTTCATGATATTCATCTGATACTCTCTCCAGCAGCGTATAAAACATATGGAGAGGTACAGATTCTGTATTGCTCATCAGTATCTCTTCTGTCGGCAGATCCTGGAGAATAGAGCGGATGTCGCCTCCCTTTTCCAGAACAAATTTAAGAAGAACGCCGCACATGATGGTCGAGACTGAGTGTTTCATGGCTTTTCCATACTATGAGCAATTGATTATGAATATGGAGGCATCATATTATTGTCAATAATATTCGACGACTGTGATGGATACCCTTTGAAAGTCGATGGCAGGATCGCTTCAGAATCAGTCACGGCAGGGAAATGTCTTTCACTATGGCCGACATACACAAAGAGAAAATAGAACGACGAGGAAAAACGGCAATTCCGCACGAATTTACTTTATGTAACGTCAGAACAAAAAGGAGGTTGCCTATGAAAAAGCCGGGAGTATACACCGTGTTCTCTCTCCTGATCCTTACTGCACTGTTTGCACTTCTTCAGATCAGTACCTGCTGCGCGGCACAGAACGTGCCTGGAGCAGTCCCCCCAGACTTCATACTCGACAAACAGCTCCCTGGAGAAGATCCCTACTGGATGTACAGGCCTCAGTTCTCTCCAGACGGGAAGCACGCAGCGTGCTTTGCTCACTCATCTCACAGGATTACAATCTGGAACCTTGACGAAGGCAAGATAGAGAAAGAGATCGAAGAATCCGTTCACGGTATGCCTGGTCTGGACGGATACGTATACAGTAAAGATGGGAAGATGCTCATCCTTATCTACAGAGATCTTCCCATTACATACGTAGATATCGCTTCAGAGAAGGTAGTCAAGAAAATAGACGCCAAAGCCGATTCTAAAAAGGTCTGGGACTTTTCGTTCAGCCCTGATCAGAAAATACTGGCATTAGCGACAAATACAGGAATCAAACTATGGGATACCGATAAGGGAGTCCAGATAAAAACCTTTCTAGCCAATAAAGCAGTAAGCGGCGTCGAAATTTGCTATTATAGAACTGAGAAAGGGCAGCTTGTACGCCTTCTTGCTTACGGCCTGTACCTGCCGAAAGGCTCAGAGTTCAAAGATGTGGCAGGTATCATCAATCTTGACAGTGGCAGTGTACGTCCGGTTCTGAATGATGTCCCAAAGGAAAAGGTGAAAATGGGTGATATGACGCTTTTGTGGGTCACCTTTGAACGAGGCGGAGGCTATCTGCTGGTGCAATATTCCACTTTCCCTCCGCAGGTCAAAGCAGGAGTCTATCTGGTAAATACAAGAACAGGAAAGTATCTTGCTAATCATGAACTGGAGCAGATGATACTGACGTTCAATACATATTATCTATGGAAGCCGTACAATGGATATCTCCTCTGCACCAAGGACATGCGACAGAACCCCTACAAAATATCCACTGAGTTTCTTATCATCACAAAGGATCAGGGACTGAAGGTAATCGATACAAAGAGGGAAGATAAATATCCATTTCAGTCTATCACAATCAGCTCAGATCAGAAATGGGCTCTCATAGCTCTGAAAAAAGACCAGACTGAGCCCAGCAAGGTATTTCTATATAAAATCGTGCCGAAGAAGTAGGCGCCTGGCCTGAAGACCGATAAGGGAGGGCATCAATGGATGCAACAACACTAGTAATCGCAGCAGTAGCGGCGGCAGTTATTGCAGTTGCAGTTATCATCATATTGTCTGTGAAGAGCAAAGATTCAGGACACATTGAGGTAACTGATGAACAACTGAAACGACTTGAGAAAAGTGACCCGTTGTGGAAAAAGGAGACCATTCTCCAGACAGTACAGAGCACCTTTGATATCCTTAAAAAGAGCTACGAAACAAGAAAATCTGAAGTGCAGACTGATATGATGACTATCAACATCTATCGGGATCTCTTCAAGAATGTGATGCCCAACCTTGAAAAGCTCGCCTTCATAAAACAGACGACTCTCAAAAACGCCGAAATTATACAGGCAATCGCAAGCCCTCGTGTGGAGAATCTTAATTCCTTCACCGTAAAGCTTCATCTTGAAGTAGAACAACCAGACGATCCATCCCAGATGTATTGGACTTTCATCAAGGCAAGCAATAAGTGGCTTCTCAGCGAGATCGGCCAGAATCCGGTGACTCCAGGCGTTTTTCATCGCAGCAGATAGTAATATTTGACACAGTTGCGGGGAGGATGAATCTGACAGAAGAAAGCAGTAGAAGTACCGACACACCTTCTGAAACAGAAAACGCGGAAAAAGGCACTCTGCAGCAGAAAGATGTACAGCGTGAAAACTGGAACTATCTTGCGCTTATCATCCTGCTGCTGACTGTTTCTTCAATCCCTGTAATTACCGGCTATCTGCTATCAACAGACAGGCTCAGATTCATGGGTTTCATCAGGGATCCCTGGGATAATCTGGGATATTTTGCATACTTTCAGCAGGTCAAGGATGGCCATTTACTCTTCTCAAACCTCTATACTCCGGAGCATACCGATAACATTCTCTTTAATCCCTTCTTTCTGATAATCGGTCTTCTGGGGATCAAAACCGGCCTGCCATTTATCTATCAGGCCTCCCGGCTCGCCTTCGGCTTTCTGGCACTCTGGATGCTGCTTCTACTCGTAAGAAGATCAACAGATGACTTGAGAGAAAGGCGCTTTGCCTTTCTGCTGGCGGCCACCGGAGGAGGTTTTGGATGGATCGCCTGGATAATCGCAGGATTCCCTCTCGAAAAACAGCTTCTCCCGGTTAATCAGCTCTGTCCCGATTTGTGGTATACCGAAGCCTATACATTTCTCTCTCTCTGGAATTATCCCCACTTCATGTGCGCAATCTCAGTTCAGATCTCAATATATATACTCCTGCTGCGTCATTCAGATTCCGGAAACGGCTGGCATCTCGCTGCAGCAGGAGCGCTGACAGCTCTTCTGGCTTCGGTTCATCCTTTTGATTTCATCACCATCTATGGCATATTCACAACCTATATGCTCATGCTGCTGATCCTTCACAGGATCACAATGATAAAAGCTCTTAAGAACGCAGCTCTGTTTATCATCACCTCGATTGGACCAATGCTGTATCAGGCCTGGTTTCTCTTCTTTCATCCTGTACTTAAGCAGGTATGGGTTTTTGACCTTGAGATTCCCGGGATGCTCCAGCTCTACCTGTCTTACGGGCTTTCAGCCATATTTGCCACTGTGTATGCTGTTGTGTTTATCAGAAACAGATCTTGGAAAAACGCGAGCTTTTCTGAGCTGCTGTTATTCTCCTGTATCCTGTTCCAGTGCTTAATCATATACCTCCCTATCCCGCATGCACGTCGATTCATTCAGGGACTGCAGATCCCTCTGGGAATTCTGGCAGGTATCGCCATTTCGCGTTACCTGCTTTCCACACTGGAGAAGCGTTCAACGCTGCTTGCCGGAACTTCCGCACTGCTGCTCCTGATCTTCTCTGTCTCCTCTTCCTTTGTCCCAATGGGGGTGAGCACCAGCGGCCTCTATCTTCGAAAATCTACGGAATATCTGAAGAAAGCTGAATTTGATGCTCTATCATGGCTTGCCTGCAAACGGCCATCAGGCATAGTGCTGTCTTCACCTTTTTATGGCATGTGGATCCCCGGCGTTGCAGGATGCCAGGTGTACCATGGACACTGGAGCATGACCTTTGACATCAGAAAAAAGAGAGAAGATTACAGAACCTTCATCAAGGATTTTAATACGGGAGACAGAGAAGCTGTAAGAGCATTTCTGAAAAAATGGAAGATCAGATACTTTTTCATACTCCGTTCAAGCATCAGAGAGGAGAATGCACCTCTGTTCGAGATGACAGAGGATTACAGGAATCCCATAATCAGCATATATCGATGCCCTGATCCTGCTTCTCATCTCCCCTGATCGCGGCAGGTAAGAAGCAGAGAAAAAACGAATAGTGAAGCTCAAAGGATCGATTTGAGACAAGGAGTTGCAATGACTAAAAAGGTGTTCCTCACTCTCTCTGCAATTATTATTATTCTCATTCAGGCTAGCGTTTCTGCTCTGGGAAGCGAGACATTCGACAGCCGCTTTCTGAATGAGACGCTGCGCGTTGATTATTATCATCTTGGTGATGCGAAACACGAGTTTGTAACTCTTCATCAGCTTCACCGATACAAAGGATGGGCCGGCAGCACAAAAAACCTGATAGACAGAGAACGGGTCGGGAAATTTGCAGTCAACGTCTTTAACCGGGAAGGAACATTACTGCTCTTCCGACACAACTACAACAGCATTTTTGAAGAGTATCAGACAACCAGTGACGCCATTAATGGAACCAAGCGTACCTATCAGGAATCAGTCCTGATACCGTTTCCCAGAGAGCCGGTACTCCTCACCATTGAATCGCGCGATAAAAACAATGAGTTTCACGATGTATTCCGCTCTGTCATAGATCCTGGAAACAAACAAATCATCACAAGAGAGAAGGATCGAGCAGTCACGGTAAATACAATCTCAGGCACAGCCGATCCCCACAGAAAAGTTGATCTCCTGTTGATTGCAGAAGGCTATACGGAAAAAGAACAGGACAAATTTCAGAAAGATTCTGCGAGACTCGCCGGAGTCTTGTTGAAAACTGAGCCTTTCAGCTCCCTGAAGGACCGCTTCACAGTCAGGTCTGCCTTCAGGGCTTCTGCTGAAAGCTGCTGTACTGAGCCTGACTTCAGACAGTTCAGACGTACAGCCCTCTCATGCAGCTTTGATGCGCTCGGATCGGAGCGCTACCTGTTGACTGAAAGCTACTGGAATGTAATGGATATTGCGTGCAACGCCCCCTGGGACAGCATGGTGATAATAGTCAACAGCTCACGCTACGGCGGTGGTGGTATCTTCAATTTCATGGCTACGTGCACATCAGACAGCCAGTGGAATTCATATATTTTTATCCACGAATTCGGCCACCTCTTCGCCGGACTTGCCGATGAGTACTACACTTCCAAAGTTGAATACAACGAATTTCACCCGATAGAAAGAGAGCCGCTGGAACCTAATATCACCGCCCTCCTGGACAGGAAGAATCTCAAATGGAAGAGCCTGTGTCAGCCTGGAACAGACATCCCTACATTATGGGCCAAGAAAGAATATGACGATCACGACAGAGAATATCAGCAAAAGCGGGAGCAGATTTACAAAAAGCTCCAGGATGCGAAGCGCCTTAACGCGCCAAAAGATGAGATAGATCGGATCGAACAAGAGCAAAGCGAACTTTCCCGCAGGACCGCAGATGAGAGCGATGCGATACTGCTCTCCAGCCCCAATCACGGGAAGGTGGGAGCCTTTGAGGGAGCAGGATACAGGGCAGAGGGCCTCTACCGTCCGATGGTGGACTGCATAATGTTCTCGAAAGGCCACAAGCCATTCTGCAAAGTCTGTCAGGAAGCACTGAAGAAGAGAATTCTATTATACTGTGACTGAAAAGGAGGTAACAATGACTGAAATGGCACGACGCTCACTTGTAGCGCTTGTAATGGCGCTGATTCTTACCGTACTGTGTGGAAACTGTGTCTATGCCAGGGAAAGTACCATAACTGTCAATGTAGAAGGCCTGAAGAACAGCAACGGTACCGTCAAAATCGCGCTTTTTGTCTCTCGTGAAGGATTTCCGTTCGACATCTCCATGGCAGTACGCACGTTAGCCGTACCTATTCAAAACGGTACCGCCCAGGCTGTGATTAACGAAGTTCCCTTTGGGACCTACGCACTATGCCTCTTCCACGATGAGGACAACACCGGGAGGCTTCAGAGGAACATGTTCGGGAAACCCAGGGAAGGCGTCGGTGTATCGAACAACCCCTCGATGAAAAAGCGTGCTCCCAGCTATGACGAAGCTCAGTTCAATGTGGACAGCGAAAAGCTGACAATGGATATTACAGTAGTATATTTCTGACCATGAAAAAGTGGCTGCTCTTACATTTACTGCACGGCCGGGCACTCGCCATCATGATTGTGGCTATCACTATTCTAACCCTGCTTGGTTTTGTGTCACTGATCACAAAGACCTACAGGACAAGTGAAGACCTGTATCTTTCCCTTGTCAGATATGAATCCTCAGCCATCGAGCGAAGGTCTGAGCTCTTCTTCAGGCCTGTGGTATCAAACCTCTCAATTATAAGAGAATGGGGACAGGAGGGAATTATAAGATTTTCTGATGAAAAGTCCCTGAACCTGTTTTTCATGCCTATTCTCGACCAGCATCACACTATTGCCTCCGTTATGCTGGTAAGCACATCCGGCGATGAATACTATCTGGGACGGGAGGGAGAAAACTGGGTCTCCTACACGATTAAAAAGGAAACAAATAAAGAAAAGGTAGCAGTAAACAGCTGGAACGCGGAAAATAAACCAGTCAAAAGCTGGCTGGAAAACATGGAAGTGGAGGGCCATGATCTAAGCACGGCAGAATGGTATTGCGATCAGTTAGAGAACCGGGACGAAGGAAATATATGCTGGACAGAGCCTTATGTTGGACATATGCTGAAGAAGCCTGTAATCACAGGTTCAATAGGATGGATAGTAGAAAAGAGCAGTGAGCACTTTATCCTGGCATTCAACTATGTTCTTACTGAAGTAATCGCTTCAGTGACCAGTATTAATACCTTTAATGACAGGAAGGTCTTCCTTGTCGGTATTGGTAATGAGATCATTGATCTTACTCCAAATAAGGAAATACTCGACGCGTACAACACTTCAGCCAACTTCGGCGCACTGCTCGGTCACTGCAGGGACCCTATCATCAATAGCGTATTCAGGCACTGGGATAAAATGAACAGACCGGCCTTTCTGCCACTGAAATTTCAAATCGGCACAGAAGCATGGTGGTATGAATTCAGGCCGCTTCCGGGAGGAAAAAGGCCGGCGTGGATCGGTGCAGTGATCAAAGAAAGCACTCTTCTTGTGGATGTCAGGAAACAGAGCCGCACGCTTATTATCCTCAGTTTCATAGTTCTGATAGGAGGCTCCATAATAACAATACTACTGATAAAGCGCTACAGAGCTGAGATCAAGGCGCTCAAAACACAGAAGAAGTTCAATCCCGAATCTGAGGACGAAGTTCAGGAATTTATCAGGAAGGGTGAAGGCAGCGAGGCAGAGTTCAAGTCTTCGATGCGATGGGACTACAAGGAGGGAAAGGTTAATACCAAGCTGGAGGAGGTCATTCTCAAGTCTATAGCTGCGTTCAGCAACAGCGAAGGAGGCTATCTGATAATAGGCGTGAACGATGAGGGAGAGATTCTGGGTCTTGAGCCGGATTTGAACACCCTTAAGGAGAAGGACAGGGATCATTTCGAGCTCCATTTGAGAACCATGCTCAACAACGCATATGGACTCGAATTTTCAACCAACTTCATCAAAGTGCACTTCCCCAGAATCAATGACAACCATATATGCATTGTTCACATAAAAAAAGGGGATCGCCCGTTGTTCACCCTCATCACCGACAAGGGCGGACAGAAAGTGGAGAAGTTTTTTGTCCGCTCAGGCAATTCATCGCGGGAGTTCGCCAGGATGGCAGAGACAATGGAGTTTATCGCCACAAGGTTTGCAGCTCCTAAAAAGGCTTGATATACAGGCGACCTCCTGTTACCTGAGCAGTTTTCTCAATTCTTTCAGGCGCTTCTCTGCTTCTCTGAGCGTTTCATCGTTTCTGGAAAAGCAGAATCTCACCATCGATCCAGGCCCTCCGCCTCCGTGGCAGAAGGCGCGCTCAGGAACTGTTGAGACACCGAAGTCTCTGGCGAGCATCCGGGCAAACTCACGATCATCAGAGAAACCAAAAGGCGTGAAATCAGCCATCATGAAATACGAGCCATCCGGCCTGTATACTATGAATCCTGCATCCTGCAGAATATCGCAGAGCCGATCTCTCTGTTTCTGATAGAAGCTTCTCAGTGTGTCAAAATACGATATATCTGCAGAAAAGGCATTAACGGCAGCGTGCTGAAAGGGTGCGGGAGCACACACTGTAAGGTATGTGTGAACTTTTTCCATTGCTTCGGCTACAGATGGAGGAGCCACACAATAACCAAGCCTCCATCCGGTGCAACTGAATGTCTTCGAAAAGCCTCCTATCGTGACAGTCCTTCCGGCCATCGAAGGAAGCGACGCCGTGCTGATGTGCCTGACGCCGTCATAGGTGATATACTCGTATATTTCATCCGTTATGGCAAATACATCGTGCCTGATACAGAGTTCTGCTATAAAAGCCAGCTCCTCCCGGGAAAAAACCTTTCCAGTAGGGTTATGAGGCGTATTGACAATAACAGCCCTGGTGCGGTCTGAAAAAGCGGCTCGAAGAGCCTCCCTGTCAATCTCCCATCCTGGCGGCTTGAGCTTCAGTATTACAGGTTTTCCACGAGCCATCAGCACATTGGGAATATAACTTTCAAAGGCAGGCTCGAAGATAATCACCTCATCATCATCGTGAACAAGAGAAAAAATAGCTGCAAAAAGAGCTTCTGCCGCGCCGCACGTGATCAGAATCTCCCGCTCAGGATCTGTTTCTATGCCATTCATCTCCCTGAACTTCAGGGAAAGAGCTCTGCGAAGATCCGGCAGTCCCTTTGTGACTGAATACTGATTTAGATCAAGGGAGATGGAGAGAAGAGCCTTCTCCTTAAGAAACGACGGCACTGAAACCTCAGGATATCCGGAGGCAAGGTTCAACGCATTATACTGCCGCGCCCAGAGGGCCGCCTCAGTCATCATGGAAGCTGGAATTTCATCAATATGAGAAGCGGGACCTGCTGCCAAAGCAATCTCACCTCCTATCTTACCAGCCTGTTTATCTCAAAGATTGGGAGCAGGATGGATATCACAACAAAGCCTACAACCACACCAAGAACGAGAATCAGTAGAGGCTCCAGAAGCTGGAAGAAGACCGAAAGGCGCCTGTCCATCTCTTTCTCATAGAAGTTGGCCACCACATTCATCATCTTCTCCAGTTCTCCGCTCTGCTGCCCTGTCTCCACCATCTGAATCAGCAGAGGCGGGAAGAAGGTAAGCCGGGATAGGGCCAGAGACAGTGACTGACCTTTTTCAACACTTTTCTCGACTGTTTTGAGCTCCTCTTCAAAGACCACATTATCCACCACACCTCTTGCAGTCTCAAGTGCTTTCAGCAGCGTCACTCCGCCGCCGTGAAGCATCCCGAGAGTCCTGGCCCATCGGCTCAGAACAAGGTATCTGTATGCTCTACCCACGAGTGGGAGCCTTGCTTTGATAGTATCCTTAATGCGCCTGGGCACATATCTGAGGTAAACAAAAACAGCGCCTGCAATCAGAATTGCAATAAGAATGACGTATTTCTTCAGGAATGTCCCCAGTGCGATAATGACAGCTGTTATAAATGGCAATTTCTTGTTGAAGCCTTCAAAGACTTCAACCAGTGTGGGAGCAACATATGTGAGGATGAAAAATATGAGCCCGAAGCTGGCGGTCATTATTACAGCAGGATATACAAGAGCGCCGATGATCTTCTTGACTGCTCCGGATTCTTTCTCGAGAAAATCAGCATATCTCTCCAGGATGAGCTCGAGGTTTCCCACCGATTCTCCTGATTCGATCATCCTCACAAGAAGGGGAGGAAATATCTTATCTCCCTCCATGGCCTTTGCCAGGCTTTTTCCTTCGGCAATCTGAGACCTGAGGCGTGCGAAAGCCCTGCTTAGGCCCTTGTCCTCGACCTGCATGACCAGGGAATCGATCGCAGCTGTAAGGGTCATACCGGCACTGAGCAGAGTTGCAAGCTGGGTAAGAGAAAATGCAAGGTTGTCCCGGCTTACCGAGAATGTGCGGGCAACCGGATGAGAGCCCTTATCCTCTGCGACTTCGTAAGGGAAGCAGCCCTGTTTCTTGAGCTTCTCATACGCCGATTTTCTGGAAGGGGCATCGATTATACCGTCAATGCCTTTGCCCTGACGGTTGTATGCCTTATATTCGTATAGCGGCATAAAAACCTCTATTCATAGTTCTGCCCGGAAGCACAAATGGTTGCGCCATTGCAGACAGCAGACACGAAATTTACACCGGGCATCCATTATAGAAAAGGTAGATTCCACGAAGGCGGTGAAAAACCTGCAGAATATGGCGGAAAGCACACAGAATGAAGAGAGCAGGATATTTAACGTCACAGGGGGAACTTAAAACAAAGACTTTCTGAAACATACAGAAGATCTCTGGACGAGGAGGCCCGCCATGGCAAAGACAAAGGACAGCAGGCTCTGTCTCGTGGCATACCGCGAGGAAGCCGGAATAGAAAATGCTATCGAAGCGTTACACAGCCATCAGAAAGAGATAGTGGAAAAGCTTGGATCTGCCTCACAGAAACTGGGTGATATACTGGTTGTACACAGCGACCTTACAGGTGCCGTATACAACGCCAGAACACAGCATCGTAACCACTGGGGCGGCTCACAGTCCGATTCAGCCTCTCCCGGAAAGGTATCGGTGCTTTACCACCCGATGTATATGGAAGTGAAGGCGCTGGAAGAATATCTGAGAACTTGCTGTCAGGAGAGCTTCCTCCCTGTGGTGCTGGCCGACTTCACGACTATCACGGAGAGAAGGCTGGAAAGCGATACATCCACAGTGGGACGTGAATTCCAGAGCGTCAGAAGCGTAATGGAGAAGCTGGCTCAGTCTGAAGGCCTCACCTTCCTGGAAATGAAGCTGCAGGATCTCATCAAGATTTAGCTCACAGACTCCTCTCGAACTGCACGGCAATTCGCAGCGGCAGCACTGCAGATGACAAGGTCATCCATCGTTGCGGCTGCATTATTCATTGACAGGTTTTTCTCATGTGAGCGTGGGAGGAAGAATATATGATCAACAGAGATGATGCCCTGGACTATCACAGCAGAGGAAGAAAGGGAAAGATCGAGATTGTAACCTCAAAGCCGTGCATCACTCAGAAGGATCTCTCGCTTGCCTATACTCCCGGCGTGGCAGAGCCCTGCCTGGATATTGAGAAGAACGTTGACGACGCATATCAGTACACCGCAAAAGGCAACCTGGTGGCCGTAATCACAAATGGTACTGCGGTACTGGGACTTGGCGACATCGGCCCGCTTGCAGGGAAGCCTGTAATGGAGGGGAAGGCCGTCCTCTTCAAACGCTTTGCCGATATTGATGTCTTTGATCTCGAGATCAACACGAAAGACCCTGATGAGCTGATACGCATCGTGGAGCTGCTGGAGCCCACCTTCGGAGGAATAAACCTGGAAGATATCAAAGCGCCTGAATGCTTCTATATAGAGAAGAAGCTGAAAAAAAGCCTGGCCATTCCGGTCTTCCACGACGATCAGCACGGAACGGCCATCATCTCAGGAGCTGCCCTTCTGAACGCCATATTGCTCACCGGGAAGAAGATCGAAGAGATAGCTGTCGTCATCTGCGGCGCCGGTGCAGCCGGAATAGCCTGTGCAAGACATTACGTCAACCTCGGTGTAAAGAAGGAGCATATTACGCTTCTGGACTCAGCAGGCGTGGTCTACATGGGAAGAGCCAGAGGGATGAACCCCTGCAAAGAGGAATTTGCCCTGGATACGCAAAAACGCACTCTGGCCGAGGCGCTGGAAGGCGCTGATGTGTTTCTGGGCGTTTCTTCAAAAAACCTGGTCTCGCAGGACATGGTGCGCACGATGGCTCCGAAGCCGGTCATATTCGCGATGGCGAACCCTGATCCTGAGATCTCATACAACGATGCAAAAGCCGCGAGAGAAGACGTGATAATGGCGACAGGCCGCTCAGACTACCCGAACCAGGTGAATAACGTGCTGGGCTTCCCTTCCATCTTCAGAGGCGCCCTCGATGTAAGGGCAAAGACCATCAACGAAGAGATGAAGATGGCGGCTACCAGGGCTCTGGCCGAGCTGGCAAGAGAGGATATCCCCGATTCAGTACTGAGAGCTTACGGAGTGGAGCATCTGAGCTTCGGCAGTGACTGCATCATACCCAAACCGCTTGATCCAAGAGTGCTGCTCCGGGTTGCTCCTGCCGTGGCAAAGGCCGCCATGGACTCAGGCGCTGCGAGAATTGCAATCAGCGATCTCAATGCCTATCGCAATCATCTGAAGAGCCTGCTCGACAGGTCGCTTAAATTGATGCACGCGATCATCACAGAGGTAGGCTGCTGAAGCAGGTCCTCTGCTATATAACGGGAGAGGGAGCGAAAAGGGAATCTAGCAGGGAATCACTTCCTGGATCTTCGACAGCACTTTCACGACAGACAGGAATGATGACTTCCGCCTGCACCTCGCCATCGTGAAGAAGCTTGTCAATGCTCACGGCGGTACAGTGCCTGCTGAGAGCGAAAAGGCAGGAAAGGCAGCCATTTTTATTATCACGCTGCTGCAGGGGAATATGGTATACCGGATACTTTATTGAATAGTAGGAACGGCAGTCTGGCATTCGCCTGTCTCCTCATTGAGAGGTGCGGTATTTGATTTGTTTTTATTCCATGAGGCTTACCTCATTGCGTTAATTATACTGGTGAGTATCAAACCTGCCAGCTTGATATCCGCTGCCGGAGATCAGGAGGATTTATTCTCCCATAATGCTTGAGGTGATTGGCGCAGTGACGATGCATCACTGCTTCTTCTTTTTGCCCTCGATCTTTGCCAGATGCTCCTCAGTGAGTCCTGTGAGCTTCTTCACTGTTTCCCAGTCGAAGCCTTCCCTGAGCATGTTTACTGCCGTCTCCAGCTTGCCCTCCACAATGCCTTCCTCTTTACCTTCCTGTCTGCCCTTTCTTATACCTTTCTCCAGGCCTTTCTCCAGGCCTTCCTGCAGGCCTTTCTTGATGCCCAGCCTCTCTGCAGAGGTGATGTATGCCATTTCCTTCCCCTCCTCTTACTTTTTCATCTCTTCGTTGAACTCAATCTCAAGAGGCTCAGGCAATGCCAGAAGCCAGTCGATGAACAGATAGAGATCCGCTCTGACATCGTGGCCGAATCCTCTCTCATCAAGACTCCTTACCAGTGAGAGCTTCCAGAACAGCCTCTTCTTCTCTTTCCGCTTCGTCTCCTGATGGCGAAGCTGAGCCAGCACCACAACGGCGAAGGGATTCATGCTATATTCCAGCTCATCAATCCTTTCCCGATAGTCATAGAGCTTCACCGATGGAAACTCGAATCTATGGCGGCATCCCCACCTGCCCATCTCAAAGCCCGAAGGCCTGTAATCCTTCTGATCATCGGCCAGCACCGCAAGTGTTACTACATCTTTCCGATACCGATCATAGATACGGTAGCTGTAGATGAAGAGGCGCTCTTCAAAGCTCTTCTCCGCTTTCCCCTGCACTTCTATGTGAATGAGAAGCCACTTCTCCTCACCATTGCAGAGGAACACCTTTACCAGACTGTCTGTAATCCTCTTTCCCGTGCCGGCACGTCTCGAAAGGCTCGACAGTTCATTGTCCAGAAACGTATATCGCCCTCGATCTATCTCAGAGCTGATATGTGGAAAAAAGAAGTCCAGGAAATCAGTAAGGTAAGTCTTCAGAATGACTTTCCAGCCTTCATCACCGCGGGAGCGTTTCTTTTAAGCCACAGTGCCGCCTCCTTCATTATATCACTGCGGCAGAGCCGAGACAAGATAATATTCCTTATCATCTGCCATCTTCAGTATAGCGGGATCATGTTGTGGCAAGGTTTCCCGTCGGAATCTTTACGCCGCCAACCACGAGCCATTCATCATCGACTGTATCAAAAGAACTGCCAGACGTCGCACAGTTTGAATCCTCATTGTTTTCACACCCTGTTCAGCAGGCAAAGAATATGATTGCCATCTCACAGTTCCACTGAGACAGTGCATCTCTTTTCGGAGGCCTTCAGGATCTGCTCTCCTGAGACCCGCCTGTAGACTCTGGACCCTGAGACCCGCCTGTAGACTCTGGACCCTGAGACCCGCCTGTAGACTCCGGACCCTGAGACCCGCCTGTAGACTCCGGACCCTGAGACCCGCATGTAGACTCTGCCTCAGCCTCCTCCTCTGACAGGGCTTCTTCCTCCGGCAGCTCCTCTTCCTCCGGAGGAACCTCTTCCTCTGTGGATGTCTTGCTGCCGGTGTCCTTCTTCCGCAGTGCCGCCTTATCGTCTACCATATTTCTGATCTTTTCGTTGGAATAGAGGTACTCAAAAAAGTCCTTTTTCCCCAGCATGAAGACTTCTACATGATCCTCGGCCACCAGTGTGGCTATTCTTTCCGAGCTTTCCAGCAGGGCTATCTCTCCAAAGTATGTAATGGGCGCGATCTCTGTCACTTTCATCTTTTCGCCGTCCTTTTCAACCCAGACAGCCACTATACCCCTGGCCAGAATGAAGAAGGCTCCTCCTGAGCGCCCCTGCTTGACTACAGCATCGCCTTTCTCAAAGGTCACCTTGTTGAATTTCAGAGAAAGCTCCTCAAAAGTGCCATAAGGTACGCAGTCCATGAAACCGATGAACTCGAAGAGAGTCTGAAGCTCATCAATCTCTGCAGCATCAAGAGACATCCCTTTACCCCCCTCCATACCTGCGACCCTCTATGACTGAGGGTAACAGAATAGTTGATTAATTGTCATACAGAAGAACAAGATTGACGACATTATTATTATAAATTATAAACTCAGAACTGTCTATTGATAAAAACTCCTTATAACAGAGAGCATTATGTTCATAATGTGCGTCAATATAAGATTCTTCCTTATTTTCACAATACCTCTACCCTCTACATGTTCCCCTTCTATTCTCTTACTGTGCGACGGGGAAACAGACGGAGAAGAGGCTGAAGATCAGATGAACGGAGAAGCAGAAGCTCTCTGACAGGTCGTTCTGTCAATCTGCCGTAGACAATCACAGCTATGAGAGTTCCCAGAACAGATGTCACTGCCGTGGAGAAGGCCGCACCTATTAGTCCCCATAATGGAATGAACAATAGACATAGAACGACATTGATACATACATTAAGCCACGCCATCAGAGAGAGGATCTCCGGCCGCTTGAGCTGTCCAATGAAAAAAATTGAGAGCACAGTGGCCACAGACGAAACCGCAGCGCCTATGATCAGTATTCTGAAAGGGTCGAGTGATGGTAGAAAGGATACACCATAGAATACCGAGATCATCATCCTTGAAACAAGCAGAAGAAAGAGAGCAATAACAGCGGTGCTCCAGAGAATCTGGCGCGACGCCTTCTCGACCAGTAATGTGGCATCGTGTATTGAATGAGAAGCGACCTTCGGAGTTATGGCAATCCTCACAGGCGCTGTAATCTGGTAGAACTTTTCAATGAGTGTAAGCGCTACGCTGTAATACCCGACTTTTTCGACTCCACAGAAGTAATAGATGAGAAATACATCCACTTTCTTCCACAGCTCTGTGGCGATCTCTCCCAGGTTGCCCTTGAAGCCGAACATAAAGGCTTTCTTGAAAAGCTGAGGCTTATGATGATATCTCAGACTCTCACCTGGTGTTGCCCTCATCATCATGATGGTTCCGATGAAAAAGCTCAGCATCCAGACAATAAAAAGACCTTCTATTCCGGTTTTGATGAAAACCGCTCCCACAATGAGAATATTCCAGACAATTGACGAGAGAGAGAGAACCATGCTGAGCCTGTCTATCCTGTCCAGCCCGACCATTATCGAGTTCCAGTAACGGTAGAAAAGACTGAGAGGAAGAACCAGAACTGCCCATTGAAGATAAGCCGTGGAAGTGGATGCGAACAATGCAGGAATTGATGCCCTGAAAATATAGAACAGGGCGATGGCTCCGCCGCCAAGCAGAATGGAAAAAAAAAGGGACACGCTGTTCATTTCAGATAGATTATGCTCTTTTCTTGCAAGAAAGGTGCTGTGAGCCAGTCCTATCCCGCCGCTTATCAGATTTGTGAGGAGAGAGTTGAGAGCTATGATGAAATAATACTGGCCGAGAGCTTCTGCGCCGAGACAGCGGGAGATGACGATGTTGGAAAAGAGACCGGTCAGGAGATAGATCACTCCGGCACCATAGCCATAAAGAGTACTTCTCAGAATGGTGGGAGTCTTCTCTTCACCTGCCATCTGTCACCGCTCCTTTACTCTCTCCATCCTGCCCTGCACAGGCAAAGAGATATGCCAGCATCAGGCCGGCATATAAGGAGCCTCTGTGACTGTTGAGTATTGTATCGCCCATGTTCATCACAAGAAAGACGATCATTGAACCGAGAAAACATATGAAGAGGTCGTGCCGACCTTTTCTGTACAGCATTAAAAGGGAAGCTCCTGCCTTCCAGAAAAGCGCCATCAGAAGGACTGTTCCAATAATACCACCGCAGGCCTGCACCTGCAGAAAGATGTTGTGAGGATGCTCATACTGAAAGTGACTGTCGAGCTTACGTCCACTTTTAAGATACTCCTGGTTTGAGAAACCGATGCCGACAGGCAGATGCTCCCTTATGACAGCCTGACAGATCTTCCAGTTTTCCAGTCTGGTGGATGTCTCTCTGTCGTGAGATATGCGGGCAAGAGAGAAGAAGCGGGACTGAAACTGAGGCATGGCGTGGAGAAGGACAATGAATACGAGAATCGGCAGTGCTATGGCAGCAATTCTGATGCGAAGATCCTTTATTGTTAGCAAATAGAAGAGGCATAGTACGAAAAAGGCGATCCATCCGAGGCGCGAGCTGGTCAGGAATATGCCGGAAAGGAATAATGCGGTACACAGATAGAGCAGTATTCGAGTCGGATCTTTCTTTGGAGTTATATTAACAAGATATGTGAGCAGGGGAAAGGTTATTACTATCAGCATTGCTATTATGGTGTGATGCTCCGATGTGGAATGCATGATGGCCACTGTCTCAGGGATGAATATGAGCTCAAAGATCCCTCTCATTATCAGAAGAGCGACGGAAGCAACAATGAGCTGGATATAGCGGACTGAGAGGTAGCTGAAATTTCGTGAGAGCATGTAACAGGCAGTCCAGTACCCGAGAAGAGCAGGTATCAGAGTTCCCTTCACCTCTGAAAAATCGTGAAGTGACGCCCACAGAGGGGAGATAATGAGATAGCACAGGAAGATGAACATCGGATCGCGCCAGAATACAGGTTTCCCCCAGTCCTTCATCACCACCCTGTAAAGGAGGCAGATAGCAAAGAGAGGGTATATCTGTGCAGCAGCGTTTCCACCGATGGAGAGAATGACCCTGGCACCCCAGTAGTAAGTAGTCCTGCCCCAGAAAAGGATCAGGATGGCGGTTGAAAATACGATAAACAGTATCCTGAAATAGCTGAATTTCTTCACTTCATCTGTTACTGCCGTTTTCATACAACAGATATTCTCATCACCATATAAAAAACCTCTTGCCGTTGAGAGGAGGTACACAACAGCAAGGTGAAATTATTATAGTAAAAGGGCTGCAAGGATATCGGTCCTGAGCTCTTTTCCATTCTCTCCAATAAGATCGCAAGAAGGAGTACGGCAATGCTCAGAGGCACCTCGGTTACACTCAGGGCTTTTGACTCAACAGAGCTGGATCAGCATCGATTGTGGATAAATGACAGGGATATCATGTTCTTCCTCAACAGGGCTTATCCCGTCTCTGATCTGGAACATCAGAAGTGGTACGAAAAAGTCATCGGAGACGATAAGACAGTCTTCTTCTCCATCTTTGAAAACGTGAATAATACATATATTGGAGCCGTTTGGCTCTGGAATATCAACTACCGCAACAGGAATGCCGAGATCAGAATCTTTATCGGAGAGAAAAAGCTCTGGGGGGCCGGTGCAGGCTCGGAAGCTCTCAGGCTCATCTCACAGTTTGCCTTCAATGAGCTCGGCCTTCACAAGATATATGCATATGTTCACAAGAAGAATCCAAGGGGGAAGCTGGCCTTCGAGAAATCGGGATTTACCGTTGAAGGTGAACTGCAGGACGAGTTCTTCTGTGACGGCTCTTTTGAAGATGTGTTCCGGCTGGCTCTGCTCAACCGACGTATTACTCCGGCTCCTGTGGATCAGGGGAAGGAGATTCAGGTCAAAGGCTTTGAAGGCTCCAGCTTCCAATGGTTCAAACCTAAGAGCTGATGAAGGAGGTGGGTTAAATGGCACTGCGCTGCCCTGCATGCAGAAGTGTAGACATGACTCCTCTGCAGGATCAGGAGATAAATCTGGAGATAGATTACTGCAAAATCTGCAAGGGTCTATGGTTTGATTATAAGGAGATCAGAGAGTTTCTGAAGAGCAGGAAGTTCAAGCAGATATTCCTCCCTGAGATGGTGAGCAACACTCCTCATTCGGAGTTTTATTCGATAACGCAGAAAAGCCGCGTCTGCCCGAGATGTATTGAAAAGCTGGAAGAGAAGATCCACTGCGGTGTCGCCTTTGATTTCTGCGGCAAATGCCACGGAATCTGGCTCGATGACGGCGAGATCAACCTCATTGTCCAGGCATACCGGAAAGGCAAAACCGGAGGCGATCCGGAGGTATTGAAAGAGCTGGAGGCTGGATTCAAAGGTGATGTAAAAGCGATGGGCAGCATATTTAATATTGTAGCCGGCTTCTTCAAAGAGTTCTTTGAGAGTCTCGGGAAAAAGTAGAACCTGCTGCTATTTTGCTCCACTGTTGGAATGACTGTTCGAACACATGATGAATGTTCAGCGTTGACAGGATCAGCATCATTTCCCTCTGAGGCCGTATCTGTTGTATGAGATCACTTCCGCTGCTTCTTTCCGCCTCTTTTCTCGGAGAGGATCAGCAGAGTATCCAATTACCACATCTAGCCTCACTCTCCTGGACGATGGGATCGACAGCAGAGATCTGATCCTTTTCTCGTCGAACCATCCTATCATGCAGCTTCCGAGGCCCTCTGCCCAAGCTGCCAGGCACATGTGAGCCGCGGCAACGCCTATGTCAATCTGCGGAAATTCCTTCCGCTTCACCAGACCGCCTATCGAAGACGTGATATTCGCCCTCTCCTCAACAATCAACACGTGGACAGGCGCCTGCCTTGTGAAGTGGTTCATATTCAGCACTTTGCATGATGTACATTCAGCCACATTGTTCTTCAATTCAGGCTCATCCACAACGATGAAATGCCAGGGCTGGGAGTTGCAGGCAGATGGAGCCAGCCTTCCAGCTTCAAGTATGCGCTCCAGCTTTTCTTTTTCCACAGGTCTTTCAGGATCAAAGGCGCGGTCGCTCTGCCGCGTCTTGACAACCTCAAGGAAATCCATCTCTCACCCTCCGGAAAGTGCGGGCAGCTGACCAGTATAAAAAAACAGGCGGCTATTGCCCGGTTGAAATCCGAGTCTCACGACAATTATGAAAAAAACAGGAGATTCCCATTGATTCTCCTGTGATTATAACAGAATAAGTCTCCGGATACAATCTCATGCCAGACTCTGCCGGGTGGAAAGGAGCGCAGGAAAGAAGACGGCCGACCATACAGACTACTCTTAAACCCAGAACCACTGTTGAATTAATCCAGGCTTGAACCCTTATATATTTTCTTAAAACTCTGAAATCTGATATAATACTTTATGGGTGAACTAGAAGCTGAAATTAATTATCCTATCATGAATAAACATTAAAGAGGTGCATAGATGAAAACATGGATTGGCAGGTTATCGATATGCTTGTTATGCCTTATTGTGTTTCTGATGACAGGCTGCGGTGGAGATGGCGCATCAGGAGGAGGCGCATCAGGAGGAGGAGGCACATCCTCCGTAAAAGGCACCATACTTATCACGGCGCCTTTTCCCTCTAAAAGCTCTTCCGCCGGTCAGAATATCGGACTGGGTAAATTCATACCGGCAAATGTATATACATATGTCATTACAGTCTGCGAGCAGAGCACGACGACTGCAGTTGTTACACCGGTAAGCATAAACAAGCCTGATTCGGGAGATACTGCAAATGTGTCGATAAATGATGTCCCCACCGGATGGAAGACAGTCAGGGTCTTTGCCTACGATTCGTCAAAAACCCTTCTTGCTCAGGGCTCCTCAGACGTCAATGTGAAGGTCTCGGATCAGGGCTCGTCTGATGTTTCAGTCACATTGACGTCTACATCGGATCCACCCACTGTTTCCAGCACTACTCCGGCAAATGCAGCGACAGCAGTGAGTATAAATGCGAAAGTGACAGTCCTCTTCTCAATGGCCATGCTCGGGTCGTCGCTGACCGCTGACACTTTTTACATTACAGGCTCTCAGGGAAAAGTTTCTGGCACAGTCACCACAGAAGGAAGCACATCGATCTTCGCTCCATCTGAAGCCCTTCAGCCGCTGACCACATATACAGCAGTGGTCAGCAGCGATGTTAAAAGCGCTGCAGGCATGTTGATGGGCACCGATTATATATGGTCCTTCACAACAGGCGAGAAGCCTGACACTACGCCTCCAGCCGTCAAGGAGACTTCTCCTTCCGGCAGCGCGGTAAACGTGGATACAGGCATCACGATCTCTGCAGTCTTCACAAAGAATATCGATCCGGAGACTGTAAATGCTACAACCTTCACTGTCACGGCAGGCAAGGCCGGTATATCAGGAACAATATCGACACTCGGAAATTCTGTCAGCTTTGTGCCCTCAACAGCATTGCAGGAGGGAACAGCCTACACTGCGACACTGGGCGGAGCCATAAGGGATCTGGCCGGTAACGCGATGGGCAATGACTATACATGGAGCTTCACCACCAGAAAGTCCAGCGGAGGCGGAGGAGGCGGAGGAGGCGGGTGCACTCCGACAATCACATCGATTGCCACTCCAGTGATGAAGCATAACTATATGAGCATTTCAGGAACCAATTTCGGCACTACCAGCGGCACAGTAACCATAGGCGGAGTGGCTCACTCAGGAGCGCTGATAGCAGGGTGGACTGACACGTCGATCAGCGTTACGGTAAGCACATCAGTTCCGACAGGAGCGCAGTCGGTTAAGGTGACCACTTCCGGTGGTACGTCCAGCAGTGCCTGTTCTGTAACGGTCCTCGGATGGGCCTATCCAAGCTCGCCCTTCATGGCCAACTCAGAGTTCAACGGCGTACACTTCGTCAGCTCAACTGAAGGCTGGGCAGTGGGCAAAACATCATTGCCAGCCGATTCCAGCCTCGTGATGAAGACGACAGACGGAGGTCTGAACTGGTCGCAGCAGATACCTTCAGCTAATGACGGAGTGACACTGACAGGAGTTTATTTCATTGATATCAACACAGGAATTGCCATAGGCAACTCTACAAGCGGCTCGGGATATTATCGCACTACTGATGGCGGAACCTCATGGACGTGGACCAGTCTCGCCGCAGGCACAGGCAATAAGGTGAATGACATAACCTTCAATTTTACAAAAACGACTGGGTGGATAACAGGTGTCAGTTCGACCGGAAGCGGCTGTGTGTTCTATTCAGCAGATGGAGGAGCAACGTGGGCGCAGGACAGCGGAACTCCGCCGCCGCCAATACCGTCATCCACTCTCTGGGGAATTACGATTCTTCCTGGAACTTCCGTCTTCAAAGCTGTCGGCATCTCCTATCTGAGTTTGCCGGAAGACGGGATGATTCTGGAAAATCTCACAGGCAATGTAGCTTCATGGACTTATTCAGTACCTTCTTCCCTGAACAGCATCAATCTGTATGATATTTCATTCTATTCCTCAACAGCAGGCATCATCGTGGGAGACAGCGGTGGAACTACACCTGTTCTCTTTGACACATCCAATGGAGGGGGATCGTGGACAGCATACGATCTCACAGGCCTTACAGGTGTCAGCATACTGAAGAGCGCCGACACACCACATGTGAATCACAGATATGTTGTGGGGAACAGCGGAACGATAATCGCCTATGACAACACAACATCGAACTGGTATAAGCAGACTGCTCCCAGGAATGCCAACCTGAGGAAAGTGTTCTTCTATGACAGCACTACCGGCTGGGCAGTGGGCGTCCGCGACGGAACCGCCGAGGTGTACTGGACCACGACAGGCGGACAGTAAGAATCTGTTCTGGACATTCACTACGATGACATACAGGAAAAAGCAGGCGCTGTGCAGGCACTTTTCAGCGAGAAAAATGTGTTTGCGACTCTCGTTCTGTCATCCGGAGGAGTGGTGAGAGACTTCCTCAAGAGGACTATGAGCATTCTCAGGTAAAAAGGCCAAGAACACTGGAATGACAGAAATTGATGCCTCAAGTGGCCGTCAACGAATGCTCGTTCAAGTCGAGTCCGCATTTGATATGATGATGGCCTTCGCGGAGGCCGGGATATTGAGATTGCGCCTGCAGAACAAAGAGGGTCTGTGTGGCATCTCCACGAAATACTGAGTAATGGAGATACATGAAAGTGGCAGTATCCCAGAATTCCAGATCACGTGATTACACTGATACTATAGAAATTCCAGAATATAAAATTACAATCAGGAACAGAAAACATGGATGGCAATAAAGTAGAAATTGACAACGTCACACTCCATCTCTCACATCCCGATGAACTCCCCATGAAGTGGGTCGGCCAGCGTGAGCTGGTAATGCAGCTTCTTGCAGCGTGGCTGGTGCTGTCTCCAAAAGATTTCCCTCTGAATCCCAGGCTTCTCGGGAAACCCGGCGTAGGAAAGACTACACTTGCATACTCCACCGCAAGAGAGCTGGGGCAGGAGGTCTATATCTTTCAAGCCACCATGGACACGAGGCCGGAAGATCTTCTGATCACTCCTGTTGTGTCTTCACATTCCGGGATCAAGTATGTGGCAAGTCCTGTTGTTACGGCGATGATCAGGGGAGGTGTGCTGATCCTCGACGAGGGGAACAGAATGAGTGAGAAGAGCTGGGCTTCCCTGGCACCGCTTCTGGACAACAGACGCTACATAGAATCACTCGTGGCCGGCATCAAGGTTAACGCGAGTCCTGAATTTAAGTTCTGCGCCACAATGAACGATGACGCCAGCACATTCGAGCTGCCTGAATACATTCACTCCCGTCTTCAGCCGCAGATATTCATTGATTTTCCTGAAAAGGAAGATGAGCTTCTTATTCTGAAAGAGAACCTCCCTTTCCTGGACAGCCAGATCCTCGACTATGTGGTGAACTTCCTGCAGAGAGCGCATCGAAAAGATGAGCCGTATACCGTGAGGGACGGCATTAATATAGCCCGTTATGCCGGAAAGCTGATGAAGTCCAGAAGCTATCCCGTGGACGAGGCTTTAAGGAAAGCCATCACGCAGATCCTCAAGGATGAGGCGTTGGTCTATGCCATCTGACCAGAGATGTCTCTGTTACGACAACCTGTATATAGTGCCTGTCTGCCATTACCGAATGGAGTTTGCCGAGTCTGTCCGGAAAGTCTTTCTGGAAGTTCAGCCTTCGGTGGTGGCAGTCGAGCTCCCTTCTACACTTTCGGAGCAGATAACCATAGCAGTGGGGAGATTTCCTTTCCTCTCTGTCATCTTCTATCAGAACGACAGAGAAGATATGATATACTTTCCCATCGAACCGACTGATCCTCTCTGCGAGGCAGTGCGGTCCGGTCTGGAAGCTGGTATTCCTGTTCATTTCATCGATCTCGATCTGGACGAATATCCTCTCATATATGAGCCCATGCCGGATTCATACGCCGTTTACAGGCTTGGGCTCAACCCTTACTGGGAGGAATACCGCAAAGCACAGTCAAAGAAAAAGTCCAGTCACCGCCTGAAGGAGGATGAGCTGCGCGAGATGACAATGGCATTCCATCTCCAGCAGCTTATGAAAGAGAGAGACCGCGTGATGCTTGTATGCGGGATGGCTCATGTGGATGGGATCCTGGAGAAGCTTGGAAAGCCGCAGGCACAGCCTCTGGGAAAAGTTGTGAGGAAGAACATAAGGATATTCAACCTCCATCCGGACTCCATAAGAGAAGTAACCGGAGAGGCTCCCTTTCTCATTTCGATATATGAAACGGTTCGGGGATGTCACAGGCCGGCAGAAGAAAAGGAGGAGGAGCATTCGCCCAAGGTGATCTCCCTCTCTGACAGAAGGAAAGAGAAAGCCATAGCCAGATGGAACGGTCCGCCTGTTCCGGAAAAGAAATTACCTGAAGCTGACATCTTTGAGACTGCAGAGACAGTGATCCCCACAAAGCGCTATGTTGTCAGGCCCATAACAGCAAAGAGCACTGTCCAGGAGCTGATGAAGGCGCTTGCGAAAAGGTTGAACCTGCTGCCTGAGCAATTGATGAATACATTGCCGGATAAGAATGCAATGGAAGTATCCCGCTTTTTTAACCCATCCAGTCTCCGAAAGCTCGAAGTCAAGAGAGAGAATGTCTTCCGCTTCAAGACATCGGAAGACCGGAGAGACGAGCTGCTGGCTTTTTACCTCGACCTGGCAGGGCAAACTGAAAAAGAGAGAAGCGGAAGCTGCACGGCAGACCCATGCAGGGAGGCTGATGCAACTGATTCCCGGATATCAGATGAACCTGCCGGAGACAGAGCATCAACGGAAACAGAGGGCAGGCATCTTAAGTTCGACAGGCAGGCGCTCTTTTTTGCCATGGTGAAAAGGGCGGCAGATTACTACCGGGAGAACACCGGCGAAGAGATCAAACGCTGGCAGATGAAAACCTTCTTCAAGTTTTCGAGAAACTATGCGTTAATAACAAATATGCTGATTGCAGACTTCTACCAGCTCATCATGGCTGCCCGGGGTGTGGCAGACGACAACTTTGCCTATGAAGTATGGGATCTCGGCAGCTTCTATCCCTGGATGGACACAGGCGGCAGCTTTGAGACGATATATATCAGAGCTGATGAAGTATGGCTGGGAGGAAAGCACTTCACGCTCAGACGCAAATACCCGAGGCTTCGCGAATCTCTGATGAGGATCCCGGTCAAGGAGCGTATGAAAGAGCTTGCCTCAGAAGACTGGACAAAGGAGTTTGACGAAGCCTACCTCTGTTCATATCCTCCTGAAGATATCATCATTGAGGGATATGGTGCATACCTGAAGAAAAAAGCCATCGCCATAATGTCTGAAGAGCGGGCCAGAGTGGAGCCTTTCACCAACTCTCTTCTCGACGGCATCGATGTGAAGGAGACCATAAGAAACTGGCATCGTGAACAGAAGATATATGTTCGTGAAAATATAAATGTCGGCGGAGGAGCCGGCTCTGTGGTGGTCATTTTCGACGAAGACAGGAACGACGACCGCTACCCGTGGAAGATGACCTGGCTTGGCGAGCATCATCAGGAATCGGACATGGCCTTCTACGCCACGCCTATGACCGGTAAGATAGTAGGTCCTGGAATCTCCCGGTGCGAATACGGAGGCTTCATGCTAACCGCCCCGCCACTGCGTCTGTATGATGTCTGGACCGATCCTTTCTATTCGCAGGCACGCTCCAAATCGGAGGTGATCCTGATGGCCGCTGTCGAATACAGCGTTGAGAGACATGTGGTATATGTGGCCGCCAGCCCGCCCAGGTCGTGGTTCAGAACTTTCGCTTCACGTCTGAACAAAAAGATCGTCTACATCCCCATCGGCGCTCTTTCCCCTTCGAGCCTCAAAAAGCTGAGGGTCTTCCACGTCCTTTCCGGAAGGCATGTGAGGGATTTCGCCAAAGAGTACATCTGGTAGCCGATGAATCGGATTCCTGCAGGAATGGAATCGTGTGATACGAAGTATTAAGGCAGGAAGTCGCAGAGAGTTAATGATAATTAATAGAGGTGGACAATGAAGGAGAAAGATATCGCCGATGTTGTTAAGGAATTCAAACAGTCTCTGGAAGATGCTCTGAAAGAGCTTGGAGACATCAGAGATAATATACCGTCAGATCTGAAGGACACAAAGAAGAGGATAGATAAGCTCGAAAAGTCCATGGAGAAGCAGAAGAAGATGCTGGAGAGCTTTCTTTCAAAGAAATGATATGACTTTCCGGGAGAGGAATCCAGGGACCTTCATGAAGCCTGCTGCTGCAACAGCCGTCTAACTCTTTTGCCCTGATTCTGGATTATCCTGTCACTTTCCATATCGGAAGGAGCCTTCCTCAGCCCTGTGACGATCCGCTGCTGAACGGCGCAGACTGACAGGAAGTGAAAAGGGAGGACGAGAGCTTCTCACTATTCTGCTGAACGCCCTGCCCGGTTTTCTGCATCCAGCTTCACACGGAGCTCCACACTACCTGAGTGGCTTCTGAACTGCGGGGCATACATGCACTCCACGTGGGCTGCCCCGTTCTGGTATGCTCCGCAGTGCACCACCCTGAGGGGGTATTCAAAGACATAAGTTCCCTTTGGAAGATAATCTATGTAGAAATGAGATGCCGTGTCCTTCGTTGCCTCGTAATAGTAAAGACCGTCCTGACACTTATATCCTGAGAGCACGTTCACAGGCTCCAGACCGCTCCCCCGGTGATCCCACATGTGGACATATTCCATATCGCGGTCCGACCGGAGCTCAATCCTTATCTTCAGCAGGTCTCCTGGAGCGAGAGTTCCGGAAACCCTGTCTATCACAGGACCCTTCTTCGTGTTCTTCTGCAGAAAAACAGATTTTTTAAGCTTCAGAGGGTTCTGCGCCGATGGGGTTAACTTCGATACATCCTCCATATAATGCCAGTGAGCGCCGCCCCAGGCGACTCCCTTGTCCTTCTTTTTCAGCACAACATTACCAAAATCAGGCTTCACTGATGGGCCGTCCCAGCGTTTCTCATAGAATCCGGTTCCTTCCTCGACACGGCCTGGATCGACTTTTGTGCCTCCCACTGAGACCTCCACAGGAGCCCCCCCGGCAAGGAGGTCCCCCCCCTTGCATATGAGGGCGTATATTGCGTCTGCTGTGGCTTTCGTGGTCTTCCAGTCTTGAGTCTCCTTCTGCTTGAGAAGCCAGACCTTGCAGTCTTCCACTGCCTTGTCATCGTTCATGATGGAGCCGAAGGACTCGATCATCAGAGCCTGTGTCTCAATGGGAGCCCTGTACCACCACCAGGACTGCTCATCCTCTCCCCAGAACATGCCCAGCTCTTCGCTGGACTGGCTCCGCTCCTTGATGGAGGCCATTATCTCTCTTGGAGTCGACGGATCTCCCAGATTCAGGAGCCCCATGGCGATATGGGCCTGGCTCATTCTCACACCCAGATCGAGCCAGTGCTTCCGAGCCTGCCCGAGGAAGTAGTCCACAGCGGCTTTTGAAGGCTGAGGAATGGGACGGGCCTTTGCATAAAAGCCGCGGCAGTATATATACAGAGCAATGGTACTGGTGAGGTTGTTCAGATTCTCACGGTCATGCTTCACTATCTCCTGGTATTCCTCGACTATCCACCGGTCCAGGAAGTCAACAGCCCGCAGCGCGCTGTTCATATCGAGGCTTCCTGCCTGCATCTGCTGCAGCTTTCCGAAGCCTGTCGCGATGTAGAGTGTGATAAAGGGGTCAGGCCTCCCGCCTGGAAACCAGGGCCAGGCCCCGCTGTCGAGCTGCATCTTCGAGAGCTTCTGCTCTGCCGCCGCGACTTCGCCTGTGAGCCTTCCTTGATCAAAGAGGACTGCCATGTTCCGCTTCGCCGCACTTTCGTCCCTAGCCTCAAGAACCCACGGCGTCTCAAGCAATAGAACACTTTTAAGCTCCACGTTCTTATCGAGCTCTGAGTCAAGGGCCGAAGGAGTCTGCTCTTTCCAGATCCTGAAGACGTGGGCTATTCTGGGACTCGAGATGGCGATATGCCTGGCAAGGGTGTTGGCATAAAGCCTGTTGAACAGCTGCTCTGAGCACTCGTGTGGATACTCCATCAGATAGGGCAGCGCCTGCACAGCATACCAGGATGGATTTGACGCAATCTGCACGGTAAATCCCTCGGTTGCAAGGGTCTTTGAGGAGCCGCTCTTCTTCAGCTTCTCAAATGTAAAGGCTTTCTCTCCGGGTCCCCTTATCCAGAGAGGGATAGACTCAGAGACGAAGACTCTCCTCGGGAGCACGGGAGTCACGCCTTCTTCGCCGTCGCGGTGACTTCCGGCCTCGGCAGTGGCCCTGTAGCCTGCGACGCAGAGGCCGTCAGGGACTTTGATCTTCCATGAAAAGCCTTTTGACTGCCTGGGAGGTATGGTGAACTCTCTCGAAAGAGCGCTGTTGTCAAGAAGCCTGTCGAGAGACTGACCGCTTGATGGGTCGAAGAAGGTGAAAGTCACTTTCCCATTGATCTCCTTCTCTGCCATACTCGTCACCTTCGCGGTGAGCTCCAGCTCGTCTCCTTCCCGGAGAAACCTGGGGGCATTTGGTACCACCATAAGATCTTTCTGCGTCACAGTGTGCCCCTCTGCAATCCCGCTTTCCATCGCCTTCCCGTGGGCCATGGCCATAAAGTGCCATTTAGTCAGGGCTTCCGGAATAGTAAAGACGATCCTCACCGTGCCGTCTCTCCCTGATAGCAGGTGAGGGTAGAAAAAAGCGGTCTCATTCAGGTTTTTCCTGACAGAGCCTGCATCGCCGGAGCCTTTCAGCCCTCCCTGAGCCTCCTTTGGCAGGTCTCCGCCCAGGGTGCTGCCTGTTTTGTCCTTCTCCTTTGCAACAGACTTTTTGCTCTCTGACTGACAGGGAGTCGAAACAGCAGAAGTATCATCTGACTTATCTCCCTCCATAAAGCCTCTCATAGGCCTGCCTCCTCCGCCCGGACCCTGCGGCAAGATGTCGCCTCTCATGTATCCGAATCCAGAAAGGCTTTCCGCAATTTCAGCGGTGAATGCAGGATAAATGATTTCAGTGACAGATATGACACGGTTCCAGTCGGCAAGCCAGGCCTGAAAACTTACATCCCTGTTGCTGAAACGCTGCGTTATTTCAGTGTAGTTACTGAAAAAAATGGAGATGAGGCTTTGCCACTGGTGAGGCAGAAAAGCGTCAAGCGATTCATCGTAAAGGGCAGCCACTATCTCGGCAGCCCTTTTCTCCGCCCCAGGGCCTTTCACTTTCAATATCCACGTCTCATGTCCCCCAGGGAGAAGCTTTGAGCGAAATGTTTCGAGGGAGACCTTGAGCTCCCTGTCACTCCAGGGAACATCCACATTGGATCGGTGCGTGTAGAGCCTGTTCTCTCTCACATAGTTCACCAGCACGGTGAACCCTCCCCGTAATCTGGCTGTTACAGGGAATCTGATGACGCTCTGTGTGGTGTTTGCAGGGGTCCAGTACCTTTTCAAAAGATTATTCTCCCTGTAAATCTCCACACACGCCTGCCCTTTTCCATAACCGGTGCCCCATAAGGCTTCGAATTCTCCTCCGGCTTCTACGCTCTGAGATTTGCTTACGTAATATGAAGGAACTCTGACAGGGAATCTTTCGAGATGGCTGTTCACTACGAGGAAAGGCACCACGGCACTTAATTTATTGCCTGAAGGATCCCTTGATGTGAGGCTTGCCCTGTAGGCGCCTTCCCTGAGGGGCACTTTGAGCGTACAGACGCCTTTGCCGTCGGTTGCGAAGGTCTCCTTTTTGACAAGATCTCCGTTGGGCCAGGACTGATAATCTGTCGAGAATGCCTGAACTCTCTCCGGAGTGAGGGCTGGAGCCTCTTCCCCGCCGGCATCTGATGAAACGCCAGCCTCCTCTTCATCTGGACAGCCTTCGCTCTCTCTGGATGCTTTCAATCCAGGCCTTACAGGCTTTTCAGGCTGGCGCAGGCTGTATATCTCCACATCTCCGGACGCTTCCCGGGGCTCTCCGTCGAGAGTGGAGGTGCGGAGCGACAGCGTGACAGGCCTGTCAGATACCTGCCAGGCATCTGTGCTTATTGCGGCCTCAATGGATGTATATCCAATCCTGACAGACTTCTCGCCGCTTCTGGTCTCTCCTGTGAGATCGGTTACATCGGCGGAGATCCTGAAAAGAAAGGAAGGCTCATCAGAGCGTTTCACACAGGTATCAGGCTTTGCCTGAAAGGTGACCCTGAACTTTCCCTCTCTGTCTGTGGTGGTGATGCCGTGGGCCAGCTCCTGCTCTCCGTGAGAGGTTGGGCGGCCTCTGAAAAAGAATCGCCACGGCGGCATCATTACCTGCCTGTTTACCTTGTAGGCCACTTTTGCTCCGTCAACCGGCGCACCGCTGTAGGATAAGGCTTCGCCTTCGATGGTGATCTCTTCGTTGAGTGCAAAGGCTTTCCCAGGAGAAGTCAGATTTACAGAGAACTTTGGGCGTTTGTATTCCTCGACAGAGATCGTGCATGAACCGTCAGGATCAGATGCAGCAAGAGTCATTCTTCCGGTGAGGCGGTCTTTCGGCGCAGTGAAGGTGCCGCTGAAAGAGCCGAAGTCATTTGTGGTAAAGTCAGACCTGGCTATCTCCTGCCCGTTTGTGTCACTGAATACCACCGTGACCTTTCTTGAGGCTATCACCCTGTAGCTCTGCCGCTGTTGATCAACATCGATCACGATGCCTTTGAAATGAACTGTCTGGCCGGGACGGTAGATAGAGCGATCGGTGAAGAACACCGTGCTCTGAAAGGCTTCTACCCTTCCCTCGTAATAGTTATAGTTATATGAATCATCAGGCTCGAAATATTCCGATCCTTTGTTATCACTGATGTAGATCCTGGTCCTCCGGTCAGATCCGTCTTTGGGGGAAGGGAAGGAAAAACATCCTGCCCCATCGGTCGTCGTGGAAGAGCTGACCTTATAGAGCTGCTCGTTATAGTCTTTTAGCGTATAGATTTTCACCACAGCCCCGGTGAGAGGGGCTCCGCTCGTTCCATCCACAACTAAACCTTCCCTGGCATTGCCCTTATCGCTGATAACGGATGCCACCCTGCTCACCCAGAGAGGGCAGTGCTCTATGCAGTTTTCATTCCTGGAAAAGTCTTTCCTGTGGCCTGCAAAGACCCTGTAAAGTCCGGGCCTGAGGGCCGGGAGGTCAACAAGAGCCTCTTTCTGCGAATAATCTGAAGACGGTTTGAGGGGTAATGTGATCTCTGCCACAGGCTTTTTGCCAAGAAAGACCTCCGCATCTTCATCGTTCAGGCCTGATATTGACCTTCTGCTGTCGAGATAACGCTTCCAGTCATCCTTATAAACCCTCAGAGTAATGGTGTCAATGTTCCTGTACTGCACCAGGATCTTTGACGGCAGATCCGGTGGGACTACGCCTTCTATTCTGAGGGCCAGGCTTTTTTGTCTTATAGTATTCTGGATTTGTTCGCACTTCATGCCCCCATAAGACGAAGGGTGGAGTATTCTCCCCTTATGAGCGAGCAAGAACGCTTTGACATAGTCTTTTTTATTATACGACTGCATCGCAAGATACCATTGTGCAAGGCTCGAGAGCTCGGAGGCCGGGTATTTCGCCACGATCTCCTCGAGCCTCTTTTTAAAGACCTCATCTTTTCTCTCTCCAGAGGCGATATTGAAGATATAGCTCAGGCGGTTCAGATCGGCATCCAGGAAGGCATCAATATTGCGGTCGTGCCGGTGAAATTTCAGGAGTCTCTGGTAAATCCTGACGGCTTTCAGCACCGGAGAGTCTGTATCAGAAGTATCAGGTGAGTAGTTGATGAACCTGGAGGCCTCGTCAAAGGCTGCCGAGTCAGCAGTGACCTCGAAGGAATCTTCAGGCCGCGCGGCGGACTGCTCCGCCGATTTATAGAACTCCAGGGCCTGGTATGCGATAAAGTCAAAGAGAGTCGGACGAAGAGCAGGGACATTTCCGGCAGTTATAACCTCTTGATAATCTGCAGTCTTCATGCTTTTGAGGGTGCCTTCATCCTTCAGGAGGGCCTGGTAAATGCCGTCTATCTCGCTGAAAATCCTGGGGAGGTCCCACGTTGTGAAGTCTTCTTCGCTGAGGTTCGAAGTCTGAGTCCTGTCGAGGAACCGGTATCGGTTCTGATTATAGTACTGCCAGTACCATTGGGCAAGAACAGTGTTCATCAGGGGCCTCATCTTTCTTCCGGCCCTGGCAAGCTCTTCCTTCATCCTGTTGACCTTAACCTCCGGCTTGTTTCCAGCGATATTCGACTCCAGGAGTATCTGCAGGGTTATGGCCTTGAGCGCCCTTCCATAAGCCTTTTTTGCCACCTCGACCGGATAGATCTTCTTCAGCTCTGCGATTGCAGTCTGGGGCAGGCCTTTATCCTGCGCAACCTTGACGGCATCCCACATCGCCGTGGTATCAGTATGGGCAAGGCGGTAGTCCTGATAGATGAAAAAACCTGCAATAAGAACCGCTGCGATGACAGACACGATGATGAGCCTGTATTTCATAATCTGTTCCCCCTGCCTGAACCTGATATCTTAGATTTCGTGGATATATGAAACAAAACCTCCATCAGGATGCAGACATTGCCTTATTGTTAAACTCAAAAGCCTGTATTCTATCATTTATACAAACGCGCATTATAAATTGCACTGTCAAAACTTCTGGAATCATCTATCAACGCTCATTTGGCAATTTAGAATGCTGCAGTTTGTTATGCTGGTGAGTATAACAGCAGGACAGGAACAAGAGTAACGATTCAAGGCTGCTGTTCAGCTTTCCTCACATTCCATCTGGTTCACTCTCGCAGCAACAAGGTATCCAATGAGAACTACAAGGTATATGACTCCTGTGATGGCTTCGAGGTAAGTCCAAAGCCTGGCCACATGGGAAAAGGGCACAGTATCACCATATCCCACAGTAGTCAGAGTGGTGAAGCTGAAAGACAGAAGATCTGCCTTAAGGCGCTCCATATAAATTAATGATTCGTAATTATGCCAGTGGTCGCCGTTGAACATGAAGGAGCCGTGTGAGTACAGCTCGATTATGTAGAATATCTCGCCCCACAGGCAGCCCATGAGAATATAGATCGAAGCTGCTGTTATGATGTGGTCGTGGGTTACCTCCTCCTTGTGGCTGAGGTTTGCAAATGCCGCAACGGTAATTACGACAAGAACTGAAAGCCGCATCAGGGCAATGGGAAGTATCAGTGATATTTTCTCACCGGCTAAAATACGGAGATCAAAAATGATGATCACCATTATGAGAGATATAAGAGCTATGAGCGCTCTCCTGCTGTCTTTCAGGAGCCTTACGCCTGAGATGATGATGGCGAAGAATATCAGCTTGATGAAGATATATGGTGCCTTCACCTCCTTCACGAGCAGGGGTGTGAATGCCATATATGACAGCAATGATATAAAGAGACAGGATGATGCGTTCCTGAAGACATTCTTCAGTGACAGATGGTCGTTGTGCTTCTTCAACTCATTTCTGCCATCGGCCGGCGTTGCCGGAGCGGCCTCTCCTGCAGGGCTGTCTTCAGAGGCTTCCAGAGCCTTCGACCTGCGATTCTGAATGTAGAGACCTACGAGCCTGGAGACTGTGAGGATAAGGTATAACTGTCCAAAAACAGCCTCAATATTGGAAAACCCTCTGGACATTATTGTGAGAGGTGTACAGTCGCCGTAGCCAACCGAGGTTATTGTGATGTAACTGAAATAGAGAAGTGTGGAAAAAATGTTCATAGATGTTTCAAAGGTGATGTCTCCAGGAACACAGATTTCAGGCAGCGAAGAATATGAGCCCGGCCATGTGAATTCTATCAGATAATAGATGAGAGCCCAGATGATTCCCATCAGAAAATAGACGCAGAGGGCCCCGCAGATCTCGTTCTGTGTCACTCGCCTTGCGCTGAGAATGTTTGAGAGAATCCTGATGGCGATATAGCCGAGAAAAACCAGCTCAATAGATGATGAGATGACTATCTGAAGACTGGTTGTGCCCTTATGGTTTGACAGGTCAATTAACAGGGCGATGATTAGTACAACAACGCCAATTAGTATCCTCCACTTCTCCATTAGCAATGAGGCGAAGCCTATAAAAATAACACAGCTGAAAAGCAGGTCCATTATTATGAATCCGGAGAAGGTCCTGTCGATGAAGGGCGACAGGATAATGAGCATTATGATGCTTACAAGCATCCCTGCGTAGCTGTCCCAGAAACCTCTTACTGCAGGTTTATTCTCTGGCAATGAGGGAATCCATCTTTCTGCCGATTGAAAAAAGGCTGCTCATGCAGGTAATTTCCCTGTCCTCCTGCAACACTCCTTTCGCAGGTCTGGAAGTGCCATAATGATAAACAGAGCAGGAGCAGCTGGTTTGGCACCGGAAAGGGCGAGATACTTCACCTGAATGGCAGGGAATGCACAGGAGCGTAGGGCGCTCTGAAATTTGAGAAAGACAGCGGAGAGATCACCTCAATGAATGAAGCCTGGCTGTGAAAACGAGAGATTCAGCCAGACAGCCGATTTGGGGAGCGCTTCAGATTCTCGATGACAGATTGAGCGTTCCGCACGAAAGGATCGCTGAAGATGAGGACCGGCTCAGGGCAGCTCCGCTGGAATACCTCAATGGGCGGCAGAAGTCCCTAAAAGGAAGGACCTGCGGCGCTGGCCCGCCCGGTAGTAATCAGCAATATCATGTTTTGCCTGGAAACAGAGCCAGGCCGTGCCGCAGAAAACATCTCCAATACGGATGGAGAACTGCTCTGTGATGACGGCCCGATCTTCATTAGATGACGGAGGACTCTGGCCTGTTCAATCACTGATATCTTACCGGGACTGCTTCTCCCATGTTTTCGAGCAGACAGCGGATGAGCTGGCTCTCTGCGCCTCTGCAGATCAGATGATGATTCCCCAGCGGCCCTGACAGGAAGTATCGAACATCTTCTTTTATGTGCAGCCTTATCTGCGTCCTGCACAGCGTGGATTCTCTCAGGCTCTCCGTGATCTCGCCGTCTGACAGGAAGTAGTGCCTGAAATCAGATGAGAGCCTGAACACTGTCGCAGGGCCGGAGGCGATGTCTCCTGCCACGGCCGCACCGATGCCCGATTCAAAATGGGTGTCGAGACGGTAGCTCTTCACCATGGAGAGCGGCACAGTGCAATGGGCCAGAACCACGCTGTTTCCATCTATGTCGATCTGACATGGGTTGGCCATGAAAACCGGCCCGCCTGTCAGACAGCTGATCATCGCCATCGATATAAGGGCCGGCACATCGCCTTCGCACGCTGCAATCTTTCCTTCACTGTTAAGGAGCGACAGAGCGATGCAGCCTGTCGTCCTGACAGATTCGAGCATATCGAAGCACCGGAGCGTAAGCCCATCGAGGCCGTATTCATCCACGACTGATTTGAGAGCCAGGTACGCATCCAGGGCTGGAGGCAGGGAGCTGTCATCGAACGCTCTTTCTTCCAGGCCGTATTTATCACCTGCAGAGACAGAGCCGCATCTGCCGATTCTCTCCAGATATTTCCCAACCGGTATGTCAACGAGCTCCACACCAAACATCTCCCTGGCCTTTCGATAGTTCACGGTGCTCGCAATCAGCCACGGGGAAGGTCTGCCTATTACTCCCAGCCTCGCCCTGGACATTCTCAGGCCTGCGAGATATACTGAGCGGTGAATTCGAAGCCTTTCAGCCATGTGGCCGGGAGAGCCGTGAATGATCTCGCCTCTCATGCCCTGGGCCTTCAGCCAGCAGAGGATCTCGCACGATGCTGCAAGAGAGTTGTGCATCGAGCCTGCGAGGAGCAGAAACGGCCCTCTGCATCGCTCAGCTATCGCTCTGAACTTTTCCTCCACACCGCCTGTCTTGATTAAAAAGACAGTGAGAGTATCTGATTTCTCATCCAGACTGCCGCAGGTCCTGAGCGGCTCTTTCATCTCCTTTTCCAGCCCTTCGATAAAAGGCCTGTATGTCTCTTCGAGCCGGCCTTCATCGTGAAGCTCGGAAGATAGCGGGAAAATCTGCAAAGCCATACTGTCACCTCACAATATTCTGATGAAAAGCATTTTCACTATTCAAAGCACTCCCGTTTTTACACGGAGACGTGATAAACGGAGATATGTGGAGGGATTTCAAATATCCCGATATTCTGGATCTCATATTTACCATACTCTCCCTCTCTCCTCCTCCCTGGCTCTCCTTTGTCACACCTGATGGTAATGGCTGGATTTCTCGGAGCTCTCTGTCTGAAGTTTGCACTGAATAATCCTGAAGGGAAGGACAGGTGGTGTAAGTTATTGCCAAATGAGTATTTATGAATATTCTGCGTCCATACAAAAACAGATCCAGGAACTTAGTTCGCTACGCTCACAATCGGAATCGTGGAATAATGGGTTGAAAGACGGATTGCAGCTCAAAGTCGAGAATGAGTTGATCAAACTGATCGAATCGCTTCAAAAAAAGCTCACCGCAGGGGATTGGTAAGAGCATTTCCAATGCTCTTTGAGTTTAGCTGGTATGGTGGGGAGCAGGTGGGACAACGTGAAATTGCTTTTCGATTCGGCGGAAATTGATACTCGTATTCCTTTACCGCTGTTACGTTCAGGATAGACAAATGCTTGAGAATAAATCGAGGCCTGCAGCCCAATGGAGGGTTTATTTCACATTTCAACGAAATCTCGGATATCAGGGTTCCGACTGAATGAACACGGATAAAGTATAGTTTTTCGGGGGTTCACCATTTTTTTCATCATTCCCCTCTTAACGGGGACAGGCAAACGCGGTCGTTACCCCCACAGGGGGGCAGGCAACGTTTCTATGGAAGTTCCGAGGCATGAGAGGTGGGAGCGGAGGAGATAGAGAGTAAAACAATTGAGAGATCTGCCTTCTATTTGTATTCTGAATCCCTCTCCATATCCCCTTTATTACACTCTGCATGAAAATGGGACTGCTCACTGCCTGCACAGGGAAGCCGACAGGTTGCAGCCTGAAGAGTTGCGGCAGCTCACGAGATGGACAGAGCATGAAGACAGGACCTGCGAGGGAATAATGGCTGAGAAGGGTAAATCAACATGAACAGGCGTTTCATTGTAACCGGCGGAGCAGGATTCATCGGAAGCAATCTGGTAAAAGCGCTCAACGACCGGGGCCATCACGACATCACAGTAGTCGATCACATCGACAGAATCGAAAAAAACCGCAATCTCAGGGATCTGCGGTACAGCGAGTATCATGACAAAAATGAGTTCCGAGCCTTGCTGAAGGCTGACCGCCTTTCCAGAGTTGACGGGGTATTTCACCTGGGAGCGTGCAGCTCGACAACAGAGCCTGACGAAGCATATCTTCTGGACAACAATTACCAGTATTCACGGGAGCTGTGTGAGTGGTCAATGCGCACCGGCACAAGGTTTATCTATGCCTCCAGCGCGGCGACATACGGTGACGGGTCAAGAGGATACTCCGATGAGGATGCAGTTACGCCGACGCTTGAGCCGCTGAACGCTTATGGATATTCCAAACAGATGTTTGATCTCTGGGCGTTGAAGGCAGAAGCGCTGAACCATATTGCCGGACTTAAATATTTCAATGTATACGGGCCGTATGAGGATCACAAGGGGGACATGCGCTCCCTCGTGAACAAGTCTTATGGACAGGTGCAGAGCAGCGGAAAGATAGCCCTCTTCAAATCATACCGCTCCGATTACCGCGATGGTGAACAGTTGCGCGATTTCATCCATGTCTCCGATGCGGTGTCGGTAACCCTCTTCTTCCTTGACCATCCTGAGATCTCCGGTTTATTCAACTGTGGCACTGGAACAGCGAGAACGTGGATCGACCTGGCCAACGCAGTGTTCGACGCAATGGAAAGGCCGCGTAATATAACCTTTATCGATATGCCTGAAAACATCCGTGAAAAATACCAGTATCATACGTGCTCAGATGCGGCAAAACTGCGCCGGGCAGGCTACACAGAGCAGTTCACAAGCATCGAGGAAGGCGTTCGGAGCTATGTCAGGGATTATCTGCAAAGGAGAACGGAAGATTGAAAAATCAATGCAGCAGGTTAATCGTGTTTTTCTGGTTATTGAGGTATTACCTGATCCTGGAGGGATAACGCAGGCATAAGGCGCCGCAGCGGTGCCTTATGCCTTTGATGAAGCGCCGAAGAGTCTCTTCAGGAAATGGCTTTATGTTGTCCAGAAGGCTGTCCAGGCATCCACCCGGCCTTAAACCCTGCAGCACGTAGTTTCTGTCTGCTCCTTCAGAGCTGAGCAACGATGCTATATCAGAGAGATCCTCCATGTCGGTGAGCCCGGGAACCACTGTAGTGGGGAATTCATAGTCAGGAAAGTCCCTTATGAGCCTGATCGATTTCATCAGGCTCTCACTTTTAAAGGGAGTCTTCACTTGGAGAAACAGAGACAGACTTTGATGTTGCTGCGGGGGACGTCTCCCGACTGCCTGAGGAGCAGGAACCCCCTGCCGGGGAGCGTGCCGATCCGGAGAATGCCTCCTTCCACTTTGAACGCCAAGTGCGAGAAGATATCTCTGAAAGAGGTTCTGTCTTCGATTCATTGGAGCTCCGCTTCCAGGTCGACTCCTTCGGCGGATCCGCTGTCCCTGTCAAGCACGATGATCATCCTCTCGTCCCTGCACTCTCTCATGAAGGCCAGCAGGACGCCTTCTGCCTTCAGCACCTCGAAGCCTCCGCGCCTGAGGGGCGCTGACGATCTCCGGAGGCTGATCAGAGTCTTGTAATGAGCCATCAGTTCGAGGTTCCAACGCTCCTCCTCCGAATTCATGGCGCTCTTTGATTTTGAACGCTCCCGCCGGGAAAGACAGAGGACAGCACTTTGTTTTTCTGCCGCCTTCCAGTATTATCGACATTAAATTTGGATCATCTCTGGAACTTTATTGCGACAAAATGATGATGCATAATGATAATAGAGAATAAAACAGCCATGAAAGGGATAAAAAAATGGATACAATCAGAACCCTGAACATTCCCGAGAAGTTTTACAGTCTTCTTCCAAGAGCAAAGGGAGTAGACAATAGTGATACACAGATCGCCCCTGCAGATATCAGAGATACAGTCTGCAATTCAGTCGAAGACTGGCAGCATCAGGGCAAGAAATATGGAGCCCTCGCCGCTACTGCTGCTGGCTGCGTCTATATTCCTGTCGCCCTGGCGGCTGCAGCTCCAGTTCTGGCACCGGTTTTCATAGGCCCTGTGGGAACAGTTCTTGGACTCACACTTATGGCATTGGAAGAAAAGCACCTGGGAATCGGTAAAAAGCTTGGAACTGCTGCAGGAACAGCTCTGGGAGCTGGAATCGGCCTTCTGAAGTCTGCGAAAGAGCAAATCAGCCCAAGCGATCCTATGGCCGGTGAAAAAAAGGTGATACTTCCCAAACAGGCGCCGCAGGGTAAGGAAGCGAAGGAGCCTCTTCTCCCAACTATTCTGCATAAAGTTGAAAAAGCCGTGATAGGTCATGTTCCTGAACGGACAAACGCAGTGGAGCGCTGCGAAGGCCTCGGATGCTTTGTCTCCGAAATGCTGATGTCCTCAATGGGCCCTGCACTGGTGTTAAGCATTGCAGGCGGGCCGGCAGGCTTCATGCTCGGAACTATCATAGGATCAATGCTCGGCTTCGTAGCAGGAAGCTTTGAAGAGAACACCATTGGAGCTGGTAGAGTTGCAGGAGAGATAGCAGGAAACATTGTCGACAAGGCAGGCGCCATGCTGAAGAAGCATAAAGGTACCGAGAAGAATACCGGCAAAACAGAAGACAGAGGAAAAGAAATCCACAGGAATGCCAGTAAGACTGAAGAGCCTCAATCTCTTCTGGGAAAGCTCAAAAAGGCTGCAGGTAATGAGTTCATGGCTCTCAACGGAGTAATGGCAGAGCCGATCATGGGCCTTCTGTTCGATGCTTCCGGACTATTGAACACACTTCTTCGTGAAAAACCTGTTCAGTCTATAGAGTTTGCTGACCGTCCCTTCCCTTCAGTGAACAGGGACCGTCTTGTCAATGATTTCATCAATCTGGCAGGAATCAACGCACAATACCAGCAGGAAGATGCAGTAGCGAGTGTGCTTCGAGAACGACTGGACAGTATGGGCATCATTCACAGGACTGATGATGCAGGCAATCTCATAGCCACAATCCCTGCCACAAAGGGACTTGAGGATTCACCTGCTGTTCTCTTCAGCTCCCATATGGATACAGTATCGGCAACATCAAAAGATGCCATAATAAATGACGGTAGAAAGATACATACAAATGAGAAGTTCATACTCGGCGGCGATGACAGGGCCGGAATAGCCGAGATTATGGAAGGTCTCCAGACTGTGATGGAAAAAGGGATGGCTCATCCTGAGATCAAACTCTTCTTCACAATGGGAGAGGAAGTGGGGCTGAAAGGCTCCAGCGCCGTCAAAGCCGAGGACATAGCCACAAGGCCCACGCTCGGCTATGTTGTGGATTCAACTGACAAGAGCTCGCTCTTTCTGACAAACGACTCTGTGATAATAGTTCCTACATCGATCAAATACAACTACAGCCAGGAAGATCCTCTAGTTCAGGTGGCGTTGAAGTCAATGGCCGATGCAGGTATAAATCCCCATCCCGTTCACGCTCCGATTCTGGCAGGCGCAGGAACGGACGCAAACACACCGGCAATGAACACAGGCAATATAAGAAGCATAGCAATAGGCACCGGTGTAAATGATGAGCATACACCTCTCGAAAATGTAAAGATCAAGGATCTCGAGCAGGTCGCCAGAACGGTTGTAGGCCTGATGACAAACAGCGGAGACCTCAAAGTCGATGAAAACCGGAAGATCTCTCCCAGACTGAGCCTTTCGGTGGCATAACAGCTCCGGAAGCGGCAGGAATACTGTAAGATAGCTTTCAGATTTCCTGCTGCTGTCAGCTGAAAGTAGTGAATCTCCCGTCTTCAACGAGTCTGTGTTTCAGGCTTTTCTGCCGGCAGTGGCGTCACTGCCGGCTTCTGTGACTCTGCCGGCTTCTTTGTCTCAGCAGACTTCGGCTTGGCTGCCGGCAACGGGCTTTTCTCAGGCTCGGGCTCTCCTTCTATGCGCCTGTCTCTGTAGTAATCACCACTCTCCTTAACAATACGCTGATACCAGTCTTTCGGGTAGCCTGGATGGGTGACCTTCCCCTTCTCATCTCTCACATTTCCATCCAGGTATTTCATCAGGAGCTGGGTAAGCAGCAGTTTCCAGCGGGAGAGTGTGGACTCGGCCTGCCGGGCTGAATAGGTTGTAAGATAGTCCCTGGCCAGCTCTGGAGACTGTCTGTACAGCGTAATGGCTGCCTCTTCCACAGGGGCCTGCCTTGCCAGAAAAGAGCCTTCCAGCTGGCTCTGTACCTTCCGGACATCCTGAATCATGTCAGAATACCTGGAGTATGAATAGTTGGAAACAAAGTTGAAGACCCAGAATGCTGAATCCCAGCTGAACTGATAAAAGGATCCGGTGCCGGAAGCAAAGCACTTCGGAACCTCCCGTATCCCGCAGTAGATTGGAACATAGACAGTGCTGTATGTGTCATCCATTCCAAACCAGATGATGCCGCCGACAGGATCGGGAAGCCAGCTTCTGGACTGGGTGACAAATGAGAAGGCAGTCTGTTGTGTAGATGCAGAGCGCTCATTGAAATACTCTCTGCCATCCACCTTCCACGTCAGAGGCCTCCACCTGTATGGAAGGTGGTATGGGCCTGCTCCGATGCCATTAGCGAGATCGAACTCGGTTCCTTCAAAGTGATCACGCATCAGCTCCATCACATCGCGTACTGAGAGCTTCCTGTCAGGCTTTACCCAGAGAGGAAGAGGCTCAGGCTTCTTCCAGTCGGTCCCTTTTACAAGAGCAATAGGAATCTTGAGAGAAGGAGCAGCGCGGCGGAACATCTGCCAAACCCTGGCCTCACAGGCTCTGAGACCTGAGAAAGTAGGAGGTGCATAGGCATCAGCAAAGCTGAACTCCTCATCTTTTCCGCTGAAATAGCCCTTCTCACGGGCAAAGGAGATAACATCGTCGCCATAGAGGCAGTTTTCCGGATCATTCAGGGGAATTTTTCTTATTCTGGATTGATTGGCGTGGCCTGACACATATCCATCAGGTATCCTCAAAGCCACCCAGAGGGCTCCCTTTTCTTCTGCTCCCTTCCCCACCATATCCATCATCCATACTTCATTTTTATCGGCAATGGAAAATGTTTCTCCTGTACCAGAGAATCCGTATTTTTCTGCCAGCCCTCCCATTAATTTAACCGCTTCCCTGGCTGTCGGTGCCCTCTGAAGTGTGATCGATATAAGACTGCCGTAATCCATCATTCCATCTGACTTCAGCTCTTTTCTTGGAGAAAAGGTTGTCTCGCTAATGGCAACCTGACGCTCATTCATATAGCCTGCAATCGAAAAAGTCTCAGGAACCTGGGGAATCTTTCCTTTCTTCTTACCTGATTCCCAGTCTTTAACATCGAGCGTGTCGCCGTCCCTGTAATGTGCCGCAGCATTGAAGTACAGCTCACCGTACAGTGTGTGGGAATCTGCGGAATAGGTTATCATCGTGGAGCCATCGGAAGACGCGCCTTTTGTGATGAGACAGCTCGTACAGGCTGAGCCTGAATCTGAGAGCATCACGAGCAAGGTGAATATCAGAGCCATTGTAACAGCAAATTTTTTCATTGGACTGTTCTCCTTTGCAGTAAATATGGAAAGGGCATGTGATACTGATATTAAGGTATAGTTCAGTGTTCTCTCATCGAATGAAGGTTCCTCCCTGCTGTTCCAGGCGAAGAAACCGACATCTGTCTTTTGTATTCGAGGGGGAAAATGCGGGGCGATCGCGAATAATAGCTTGACAGACCTATAGATACAGATATGAAGGGAAATAACTCCACGTATTTTAAGAGGAGCCCACAGGTGGGAAAAAAGCAGACAAGGAAAGCAATCAGCAAAAGAGACATTACAGATCTTCCTGATATATCAATCAGTTCAGATGATAATGAGCAGACTCTTGATTTCCTCTCCGTCGATGTGGCGTCCAGCAAAGACAGGCTTCCCAGTGATATCGAGATGAAGTTCTTCACGATTAAAAACCACTTTGACCGCCTGACCGGCAGCCTTCGCTACTTCCTGAACAAAGCAGAATACCATAAAAAAAGCATAGTCGAAAGCAGGTGCAACGATGAAAGCGAAGCCACAGAAACTCACCCCACGGGAGGTCTTCAAGGAGAAAACAAGGAATCCTCTCAGAATAAGAAGCTCTGACCTCATCAAGCAGCTTTTTACCAGAATCACCTATTTTAAAGCGCAGGATTTTGCCCTTATATGCGGGCGGGGCCTGATACACAAGAGAGAAGTCATCTTTCTGGGTCAGGAAAAGCCCAAGGGTGATGATCTTACATATGCACACCGTATCAACTTCGGAATGATGAAGCCTGAAGGTTACAGACAGGCGATAGAGATACTCTCATACGCAGAAGACAATCTCCTCCCTGTCATATCTTTTATTGATACACCCGGTGCGGATCCCAGCACAGAGTCTGCAAAAGCCCTTCAGTCGTGGGCCATTTCAGACTGCATCACCCGATTCTGCACTGTAAAGACACCTACAGTCTCTCTGATTCTGGGAGAAGGTGGAAGCGGCGGCGCCCTCGCCCTCCAGGTTACAGACAGGCGCCTGATGATGGAGCATGCCATGTATTACGTGATCGCACCGGAGAGCTGCGGCTCGATCATATTCAGGGACAACACCAAAATAGACGAATCCATCGAGCTGCTGCGCCCTACCAGCAGGGATATCTTCGAACTCGGCGTCGTGGATGAAGTTATCAAGGAGCCTGATGAGATTGAAGACCACGATAAATATGTAAAAGCCATACGCCCTGCTATCATCAAGGCTCTCAACGATGTTCTGAAGATGGATATGGACAGGCTCATCGACAGAAGACGGAAGCGGGTGCTTTCATATGGAATCAATAAGAAACAAGGTTTCATATCGCAGGTGGTGGACTTTTTCCAGCGGGAAGGGACATCGACGCTCTCCAGCAAGGCAAAGGTCATCGACTCCTCCCAGATGAGCGATCTTCTCGAACTGGCTTATCTGCAGAGCAAGAACATAGATCTGACAAAACCTCACATCCTCTGCGAGAAAGTGGATGGACGAGGCTGCGGGCAGTATATCCCACAAGAGGTCTACCTGGAAAACTCAAAATCGTGTCCCCACTGCGGGAAGGGAGAGACTCTGTCAGCTGATGAGTGGATTGACCTGATCTGCGATCCAAATACATTTACAGAGTTCAACAGCAGAATTACCGTCAGAGAGCTCTTCAACAGAGAGGATCTGAAACCGGATTACCTCAAGATGCTGGAAAATACGGAGATACGCTCCGGTGTTACAGAAGCACTGATGACCGGCGTTGCAAAGATCAATGGATACCGGTCCGTACTTGCCATCTCCAACTTCAGCTTCATAGGCGGTTCAATGGGAGCGGCGCTTGGAGAGAAGTTCTACAGAGCTGTGCAGCTCTGCATCGCCAGAAGGCTTCCTCTCATCTCAATATGCGCATCAGGAGGCGCTAGAATGCATGAGGGAACCGTATCACTGATGCAGATGGCCAAGACCAATATGGCACTTACACTGCTGAAAGAGGCAAAGCTCCCTTATATCTCAATACTCGTTCACCCCTGCACAGGAGGCGCTATTGCAAGCTATGCCACACAGGGAACCATCAACATTGGCGAAGAGAATGCGCTGCTGTGCTTTGCAGGACCGAGAGTCACACAGCTGGCAGGTATCAAGGTGGATCCCCATGTTACGATCTCAAACTTCGTCCATGAACAGGATGGAATTAACGAGCTCACCAGCAGGAAAAAGCTCAGAAAGCCTCTGGTCAGATATCTGAAATTCTATTATGAGACGCACGAGCAGACGAAGCAGAGCCAGTCCGCTTCAAAGAAAGAAGCCAGGGAAGCCTGAACTCAGATTTCCTGTAACTCTCGACATTCCTTCCTTCTCAGGAAGAAAAAGGGGATGAGACCGATAACCATCCCCAGGAGGCTCCATCCCAGGGCAACAGCGTCGACCTGCGCGATCAGCACTCCGCAGACTATGAGGGCAAGGAGAGGCACAGCTACTCCTCCAGGCGCATTGAACTCGGAAGGCACTTTCCGCCATTTCATGACAAAGGCCGCCATGCACGTCGGGATATACTGCCAGAGGGCGGCAAGCACGCTCAGCTTGACCAGGAGCTCAAAAGTACCTGAAACAGCCAGAATACAAGTCAAAGTGCTGTTCACAAGGATGGCCCGGTACGGCGTATGGTATGAATCATGAACCGCTTCCAGCCAGGATGGAAGATAGCCGCCTCGAGCCAGGGCATAGAGAGCCCTGGGGCCGGTCAGGGCAATCGATGCATTGATTCCGCCAATTGAGAGAAGGCCTCCAATGGCCATGAATACGCCGCCGGAATGACCGAACACCTGGTTTGCAGCATCGACAATGGGACGACTTGATGAGGCCAGGCCGGAGTATACTCCGACTGCCACGAACTGAATAAGCACATAAACAACAGCCGCTCCCATAAGCACAGTAAGCAGAGCTCTTGGCACAGCCTTCTTTGAATCAACTCCCTCTCCTGCAGGCAGAGGGATCTCTTCGAAGCCTGAAAAAGCATACAGCACTATGATCATTGCAACTCCCCAGTCCTGCATGTTACCTTGAAAAAAGGGAACCATGCGTTCACCTTTGATAAAGAAAAGGCCGACCGTGATAAAGAGAAGGAGAGGGATGAGCTTGCTCAGCGCAAAGAAGTTGTTTGCCTGGCTACCCTGGCGCACGCCCCGGTAGTTCAAAAGGCTCAAGATAAGTATCAGTATGAAAATGACACAGGGCTCCTGGCCTTCGAATGAAAATGGGGACAGCTCCTGCCAGTAAATATAAAATCCTTTGGCCACTGAAGCCCAGCCCACCAGCGATGAGAGCCATATCTGCCAGCCGACGAGATATCCAACAAAGGGGCCGAAGGTGGACCGGGCATATAGATATGCGCCTCCTGTTCCCTCGAAGCGCCCTGCCATTTCGCAGAAACAAAGGCCGATCAGCAGACAGAGAGCGCCACAGAGAAGATATGCCAGAGCACCTGAAGGTCCAACCTTTGCAAATACCAGCGACGGGAGCAGAAAAACACCAGTGCCGACAACACAGTTGATGCCCAGACAGAGGAACTCGAAAAATCCAAGAGATCGCGAAAGCTGACTCTTCATTGAAAAGAACTCCGATTTATACCTGAAATGATAGTTCCCTGTAGTCAGGTCAGAATCCTGGAATCAGAAAGGCTGGAAATAGATGGGCCTATCGTGATAAGATGAAAAGGGAGCCGGTTTCCCGACTCCCTTTTTTTCACATGCCATACAGGCAATGTCTTAACATTTGAGCCCTCAGGTAGGCCCTCCGCCTGTCAGATTCTTAAACTGGTCCATCATGCCGTTCAGCTGATTCGCTGTTGCATCCTTGCTCTGCTCCTGCTGGCCCATTACCTGTGTTGGATCGATCCCGGCAGCCTGAAGGGTTGTTTTGACCATCTGCTTGGTATCGTCCTTGAGCTGTGCGCCGCTCTGCTCGGCCTGTTTATAATCAGTGATCAGCTGCTGTACCGATGAGCTGCCCTGCACTGCTCCGGGTTGGCCTATCTGGCTTGTCATCTGGCCTGCCTGGCCTGCCTGACCTGCCTGAGCTGTCTGGCCGAACGGGCATGCCTGCTGAGGTGCCTGTGCATTCTGACCGCCCATTGCGGCTGCTGTCTTTTCCTGGTTGATTTTGTTGCAATCTTCCTGGAGCTTCTGATCCCAGTTCTGCTGAGCCGCACCTGGCTGACCAGCCTGCTGTGCGTTGTTTGCTCCACCTGCCTGCTGTGGCGAACCGCCACCGCCGCCACCTTTTCAGCCACCGCCGCCACCGGCGCCTTTGCCGGACTGGCCGGCTTCATCAGTCTTGCCGTTATCTCCAAGCTTCTTTTTCAGCTCATCGATCTGATTCTTCAGATCGGATATTTCCTTGTCCTTATCGGGATCACCGGTCTTTTTGGGATCTTCTGTCTTCTCAGTGTCATCTGCATTGTCAGGCTCTTCAACATCGTTCTCGTCACCGGCCTTTTCAGGATCGCCGGTATCATCGGCTTTGTCAGGATCATCCAATTCATCAGATGCTGAGACCGTGTCAGATTCATTTATTTTCGCAGGTGTCTCTGTCGCTGCAGGTGCTGCAGGTGCTGTGGTCTCCCTGGCCCCAGCCCCCAAACCACTGCTGCTGATTTCACTGACGCTTCCGCCGCCGCCACCACCGCCAGAACCTACCGCTCCTACCGCTCCAACTGGATCATCGGACATGAACATCGCCCCTTTCGTTATTTTTTTAAGGTTAAAACCTTTTTCTCATACCTGTCACTGCCATTCCCTCACACGGCATACCTTAATAATAGCATAAGCACCAAGCCGTTGAAAGGGATTATTGTTAACTTTTTGTTTCCTATGTTGCCGAAATATTGCCAAAAAAACATCTTATATCAATGTGCCGAAAGTCAAAGTCCTCTTCAACGTCGGCAGTCTGCGAACATATATGACAGGTTGATCATGACGCAGAAAGGGAGCCGGTTTCCCGACTCCCTCTCTGAAACATATCTTACTGCTTATTTCTTCTTCACTGACTGCTGCCAGTTCAGAGTATATGCCGATTCATCAGATCATCTGCTGCTGGTTCATCTGACCCAACGGATTCACCATGCCAGCCTGCTGCTGTCCCTGCTGGTTCTGCTCACCTAATACCTGGCCCGGATTGAGTCCAGCTCCCTGCAGGGTTGTCTGAACAAGCTGCTTGGTCTGGTCCTGAAGCTGTGCACCGCTCTGCTTGGCCTGCTTGTAGTCAGTTACCAGTTGATTCACTGCTGCAGAGCCCTGACCTGCTCCACCCTGACCGATGGACTGAGCCGTAGGCTGGATACCTGTAGGCAGCACCATCCCGCCAGGCGCTCCTATCGCCGAAGTGGCAGTTACACCTGGATTGTTATAGCCACCCATCTGTGCTCCCTGCTGAGCCATTGTGCCGTTTGCACCGCCCATTGCGGCAGCCTGCTGTTCCTGCTGAACTTTATTGCAGTCTTCCTGGATCTTCTGATCCCAGTTCTGCTGAGCTGCACCTGGCTGGCCTGCCTGCTGTGCCTGTTGTGCCGGTGCTGCTTCACCACCGCCGCCGCCGCCGCCGCCTTCTTCAGCTGCAGGCTCTTCCTCGCCGGCCTCTTCTGTCTTGCCCTTCTCTTCAAGCTGCTTTTTCAGCTCTTCGATCTCTTTCTTCAGGTCCTCGATCTCCTTATCCTGATCACTGTCTTTTTCTTCATTGGCCTTGTTTGGATCTTCAGTCTTTTCGGGGTCCTTTACCTTCTTGTCTTCGCTCAATTCATCAGAGTTGGAGACTTTGTCTTTTTCATCAATCTTGGCAGGCTTTTCTTCTTCCTTGACAGCTTTATTTTCCTTGGTTCCTTCATTCTTACCTGCTTCGTGAGTTTGATGAGCATGATGAGCCTGGTGGGCCCTGTGGCTGCCTCCACCTGAACGTACTCCATCAACTTTACCGACTTCGTGGTCGTGTTTAGACATGAACATCGCCCCTTTCATTAATTTTTCTAAAGGTTACACCTCTTACCCTCATTCACTAATCATCATCGATACATTGAAAGTGTATTCCTTGCTTACCTTAATAATAGCAGAAGCGCATAGCCATTAAAAGAGTTTATTGTTAACATTTTGTTTCAAATGTTACAAAAATATTGCCGGAAAATAAAGTTCTTTCAACGCATCAGCAATGAACGGCCTGTCATCTCTTCAGGTTGAGAAACACCCAGTATCTCCAGAAGTGTAGGCGCGACATCGGCAAGTCTACCATCACGCAGATGTGCACCGGGATAGTTGAAAAGAGAGCATGTGACATCGAAGATGGTGTGAGCAGTATGAGGCTTTCCGTTGTCACGCATCTTCTCACAGTTGCCGTGATCAGATGTGATGAGAGCACATCCTCCCAGCTCCTTGATCCGGTCGAGCACTCTTCCCAGGCATGTATCTACTGTCTCGACTGCCTTAACTGCTGCATCCAGAAAGCCTGTATGACCGACCATGTCACCGTTGGCAAAGTTCAGGATTACTACATCATATCTGTCAATCACTTCCATCAGCCGATCTGTTACCTCAGCCGCATTCATCTCAGGCTGCAGATCATAAGTCGCAACTTTAGGTGATGGCACCAGAATCCGTTCTTCGCCTGGAAATGGCTGCTCGTTCTGGGCGTTGAAGAAGAAGGTCACATGGGCATATTTTTCCGTCTCGGCAATACGGAGCTGAGTAAAACCCTTCTCCGAGATGATCTGGGCAAAAATATTGTGCAGCTCAACTTCATCAAAGGCTACCAGGTAGTTTCCACCCTCATAGTAGCGGGTAAATGCCGCATAGAGGATCTCAGCTTTCTTTCTTGGGAAGAAAGTGAACTCTTCGTCGGTAAAAGCGTGAGTAAGCTCTCTCCCTCTATCGAGCCTGTAGTTATAGTGAAGAAAGGCATCGCCATCCTTGATTCCACTGAAGTCACCTACCACAACAGGCTTGATGAATTCATCTGTCTCGCCGCGGCCGTATGCGTCTTCCAGAGCCTTGAATATATCAGGAGCTTTAAACCCTTCAGCATTGACAAGGCAGTTGTAGGACTTCTCCACCCTGTCCCAGCGCTTGTCTCTGTCCATCCCGTAGTAACGCCCGTGAAGGCTTCCAATTTTCCCGATTCCAATCTCTTTCATCTTTGCCACAAGCTCTCTGATAAAGTTTCCGGCGCTTGTGGGAGGGGTGTCTCTGCCATCAGAGAAGATATGGACCACTACCTGTTCAAGCCTTTCATCCCTGGCCATCTTCAGCAATGCATAGAGATGGGTATTCATGGCGTGGACGCCCTGGTCCTGAAGAAGACCCATGACGTGCAGCGTTGAACTGTTCTTTCTGCAGTGTTCTATGCAGGCCATAAAGGTTTTATTGGAAAAGAAGGAGCCATTTTCAATGGACTTGTTTATCCTCACCATCATCTCGTCTACAACTCTTCCAGACCCCAGATTGAGGTGGCCTACTTCAGAATTGCCCTGAAAGCCCGGTGCAAGGCCGACATCAAGACCGCTGCATTTGAGCATTGAGGTCGGACACTCAGAAAGAACTCTGCTCATTACAGGCGTCTTAGCCAGCCTCGTGGCATCACCCTCTCCTTCAATATCACTGCTGGGATTGACTCCCCAGCCATCACGTATGATAAGACATACTGGACGCATCATCGGTAACAGATCTCCTTTCTATTACTAAACAGAATCTGATTGTGAAAATATTGTCTTCTCGTTGAAAACCCGGAGCCTGAAACTGTGTAGTCGCAGTGAGTCCGCACTCAGCGCCCCTTAATTATCTTTCTTACGCCTTCGATATAGTCATATAGCATCTTCTTCTGCTCATCTTCAAGCTCAAGAAATCTCAAACCTACTCTCGTTTCTCCCGGCATGGACTCGTCTACCCACAGCACTTCGCCTTTCAGCGGGATGGGATCGGCGTGATAATCATCCAGATCGAGCTTGAGCTGTATAACATCGCCCTTTTTTATTCCACCGCCGCATGTAAACTGAAGTCCACCGCAGCTCAGGTTTTTAGTCAAAGCCTTATAGCCTGTGAGACTTTTTGACACTAAAGGAAGAATCCTGTTGAGGCGATAATATTCTCTTCGATCGTGATAGTCCACAAGCTCCTTAAGCTGTGTACTTTCGACATCCTTCAGATATTGATAGAATTTGCGTATATCCTGCGAATTATCATTGACAAACCTTGCTTTGTACAGATACTTCTTTTCCGCAAGCTGCCCTTTGTTGATTATATTGATTTCAGCATCAAAAGTCTCAAAGATGCTTTTCTTTTTTATCGGATGATAGTTGATGATAATAGTTGTATTATTGTCTTCTTTCAGATTGACATCTGCTTTGAAGATGATGTTTTCCCGGGTAAGATGGCTTATAACAATGGGGGAGTCTGGAGGGATGAGAGCGTCAATCTTGCAGAAATCAAGAGAAAAGTTCTGCGGTTGCTTCTTTCCCTTCCTGGTATCAGACTTGCCACTGACTATCTCGAGTATGCGCTGAAGCATCGTCTCTCCTCTCCATCTGTCAACTTCACTATTATAGACAAAACATCGACACATTACAACAGTTTGATATTTTTTTTTCAGGAGATTCAGGACTGTCAGAGATCTGTTTTTTTTTCAGAACCTGCTGCAGAAGTGGAAGGATTTTTTCTTGTATGGAAGAAGTATATTAATGCCCAGCTTGTATTAATTACTGCATTTTAAGACCCTCTCTCTACGCCCGGCTTTTTACCGCAGTGCGACATTGTCTTCCCGATGGTTGATCTCAATGTTTATCAATTAAGAGACATAAACCTTAAGGAGGTAAAAATGCAGGCACTGATCAATGTTTTCACATACAGTATTTTTATAGGCTTCCTCTTTGTGAGCTTCTCAACTATCTCATGGCTATGTGAGTAATAAACACCGGTCAAAGATAACACAGCTGAAGGAAGAAGCCCCGTAAGTCAAGAGGAGCAGTAAAGACAGTATCCCTGTAATGATGAAATCAGAAGAATGCTGTAAATGGAAGATCACAGCTGCCAGCTCTGATCGGAAAGGTCTTCTGATAATCAGTTTATCTGCAATGTCAGCGTGCAGAAGGTTTCAGCTTGCCAGCAGCTTACCTTCCAGCACCTTTCTGTAACAATCCGGACAAAGCCATCTGATCTCTTCTGTTGTCTCGATGAATCCCTCAATCCGACTTGTTTTGGAGGCGCATATGCTGCAGGTGAAAACATTTGAAGTAGTGTAGCAGGATATTTCTCTTAACTCAGTAATCATAACGAACCCCTTGTAGTAAAAAAACAATCTTTATCAGACTAGCAATTCGGCTGATAGAAAAAAAACTCCTTCATTCATGCATTATTGAAAATTTCTCTGTCTACCTGAAGACTGTTATCTCTGCTCTGAACGACAGGGTATTGACTCTTCAGCTTACTGAGGCTGATGGAATCTGCCGGAATATCATCATTGATAATTTTCATGTAGATCGCTTTCAGAAGATAGAACCAGTCCGGGTTCAGATCGCACGTAAGATCGAGTTCATCTGTCTCCACTATTAGCTTCTTGTGCGGATATTCAACTATCCACCTCTCATAGCTCTCGAGCAGCATAGCCATGTAATCCCGCCCGATGCTCTTCTCCATCTCACGGCCGCGCCGGTGTATCCGGAACATCAGCGTTTCCAGGTTTGCCCTCAGATAGATCATCAGATCCGGCGGCGGCAGTATATCGGTAAGGATTTTGAAATGCGGAATGTATGTGCGATGGAATTCATCATCGTCCATGCTGCCAAGTCTGTGCAACACATCAGCAAAAATGGCATCTTCATAGATAGATCGGTCTGCAATGATACTAGACCCCTTTACCACCGAGTGCTCGTGCTTTTCATAGCGGTCCCAGAGGAAATACGCCTGCGTTCTGAAAGCATATTCCCGGGGATTCGCATAAAGTCCCTTCAGATACGGATGTCCTTCCACAGTCTCAAAATGTGGATCAAAACCGGTAATCTGTGAAAAGATCCTTGTTACCGTCGATTTGCCAACACCTATGGGACCGCTGATTGCTATAAACATGCTTGTTTATAATACTTGTGCCTCTCCGCTTCTACCTATGTATGTAAAGCGTATCCAGCCATAGAGTATTCTCCTTGAAACTCGGATTCCTGGTCATATCGCGAAACTCTATATATCCGCTGAAACGATTTGTATCCAGGCGCCCGGAGTAACCGGAACGCTGTTTGTAATCATCCGGCTTCAGTGTGTAATGAACCCATTTTGTGCCTACTTCAACTGGCACGAGGAACTCCAGCTCCCCCTTCTTATCTTTGAGCCTCACTCCTATCAGGCACTTGTTTCTGGCTTTCAGCCAGAACTTCATCTGCAGCAGCGCCTCAAAGCCAAAATGAGTGCAATAGATTCCCGGAGGTCTTTTCCTGTCCGGCCGGTAATCCAGCTTCAGACAGGCCCATCCTTCCTTCTTGTTGTCAAAATCTATTTTAAGCTTGCCATTTGTCGGGTCCAGAAGCTCCCATCCCATATAAGATATGTCCCACTTGATAGTGGCCTCTGAAGTGCTGAGACTCATAGGAAAGCCTCCTCCAAGAGACATGACCAGCAGCCATATCCCGCCTATGGTAACTGCTATCCAGAAAATTGTGTTTAAAATCCTTCGGGTCAATTCCATGAATCATTACCTTCCCTGTCATAGTCAAGAGTGTAAGTCGCACCACGCTCTTTCGTAGATAATTCTGAGATGATTATGAAAATCCTCTTTGAAAAGGAAATGGAGCCCTTTATAGAGAAGGAAGCCAAATCAGAATTGAAGGCCATTCCTTAAGCTGTCTGGCTTTTCATCTTTCATGGACAAGACGGCTTCTGGAACGTTGGCTTGTCAGTCTTATAAGGAGGATTGCCGCAATGGATCTATATGATGTCATCATTATCGGCGCAGGACCGGCAGGCCTGACCGCGGCGTTATACACGTCCCGTGCCGGCCTGAGAACCCTGGTGCTGGAAAAGAAGTATCCCGGCGGCCAGGTGGCTATGACAGATCAGGTTGAAAACTATCCCGGTTTTCCTGAAGGTGTAAGCGGATGGGACCTTGCAAACCTGATGCACTCCCAGGCTACACGTTTCGGAGCAGAAGTTAAGACTGTCGAAGTTCTGGAGATCCGAGACCGGGAAGGATCTGTCAATAAAGAAGTCGTAACAGCAGCAGAAACATATACCGCCATTTCAGTCATCATCGCCACTGGTGCAGAGTATAAGAAAATGGGAATTCCCGGAGAGGACACATTCTACGGAAGAGGCGTCTCCCAGTGTGCAACCTGCGACGGCGCCCTTTTCAGGGATAAGGCTGTAATAGTCGTAGGTGGAGGTGACACTGCACTTCAGGAGACACTTTTTTTGCTGAGGTTCTGCACAAAGATTCACATCGTCCACCGGAGGGATCGCTTCAGAGCAGTCAAAGCGCTCCAGGACAGAATAGTATCAGAAAATGAGAAAGTAGTGATACATTTCAACTCAGCACTCAATGAGATTTATGGCGAAAAGAAAGTTCAGGGCGGTATCATTAAAGACACAGTATCCGGAGTGGAAACAAGAATCGATGCTGATGGAGTCTTTGTTTTCATAGGACTGTTGCCCTCAAGCTCATTTCTGAAAGGCTGCGTCAACACGGATGAAAGTGGCTATGTAATAACTGATGATGAAATGAAGACATCACGGAAAGGTATATTTGCCTGCGGGGATGTCAGGAAAAAGAACCTGCGACAGATAGCCACGGCCTGCGGGGAAGGAGCCATAGCTGCCGTAAAAGCGCAGCATTACATTGAAGATCTGAAAGGCACTTCATATGATCCGGTCTGCCTTGCATGAGACCGGCCGAGCTCACCAGTCAATTGTCAAGACGATGTATTAATGAAAAGATGGAATTGAGGATATACAATGTTTACCCAGCATGTTGTTGAATGGTGCACTCATGTGATACATACAGGAGGCTATGTGGGAGCGGGATTTCTGATGGCCCTGGAATCCATGATAGCTCCTGTCCCCAGCGAGGCTGTGATGCCGCCAGTCGGAATACTTGTGAAGCGGGGAATGTTTAATGTCTGGCTTGCCGTTCTGGCCACATCCATCGGCTCCATAACAGGCTCCTTCCTGTCATATCTGATGGGATACTATGGAGGCCGCCCACTGGTCCTTAAAGTGGGAAAATACCTGATGCTGGACAAGGAGCATCTGGACTGGACTGAAAAATGGTTCGCCCGGCACGGCTTCGCGACCATCTTCATCGGAAGGTTCATTCCGGTTGTGAGACATCTCATCTCCATCCCTGCAGGTCTGGGCAGAATGCCTCTGCTGCCTTTCCTTGTCTACACTCTCACAGGCGCTACCATATGGAACTGCATCCTCCTCTATGTAGGCTACAAATTTGCTACATATGAAAAACAGATCTGGGAAATATCCCACAGATTCCATCTCGATGCAGTCGTATCAGCCATTCTCATAGCGGGTATTGCTTTTGTCCTCTTCAAGCATCTCCAGGCGAGAAAAAAAGCAGGCAGGAGTGAAGTCGGAGCAGAGTAGACGGCATTCTATGCAAAACCTGCGCCGGCTGCCCCCCTCCGGAGTTTGGACTGAAAGCTGTGCAGGCGGCAACAGAGAGGGTTATAGCATCAGAACTGGCCGGAACGCAATCTCAGAGTGTCGGAGCCTTTGCAAGATGAACCGTGATGTCCAGTTTGTTGCCGTCCAGCCTTACCACGCCGTACTTCTTCTCGAAGTCGCTGAAAGTGAATCCTCTGTCGCTTCTGGAGAGTATCGTTATCTCACTGTCCAGCGACGAAACTAGATTTTCACAGGCATCGACAGCGGCACTCTTATCGTTGTAGGGGATGATCAGCCTCGTGTAAAGCGAGCCGTCTTCTCCCCGGTAGTCACCTGCACAGCCGAAGATTTTTCCCTGCAGTTTCAGCACATCGCCCCGGCCGAAGATAAATATCTGCTGAAGCGCACAGGGGCCACGGAACAGAAGCTCTGAGTTCTTAACCAGGCTCTCACCTGGAAGGGTTTCGAAAACGTGCAGAACCTTTTCGTCGGGCAGGCTCTTTTTTACCTCGCCGGCAAGAGCCTTCATGGCAGGCAGAAGACGCTTCTCACCGTGGGAGTTGTTTATCAGAATGAACCAGGAGCCCTTCATAATCGGTATCTGATAGCGCAGTGACTCTTCGTCACTTTCCTTTCCCTGAAGCTGCAGATCCTTTCCACATTTCATCAGATATAATCCCAGCGCCGATTTCGAGCTTTCCATCGAGTATATCTCAAGAGTCAGAATGTCATCGCCATTTCCATATTCATAGACATAAAGATCGTTAAAGCCGAACTCCATGAAGAGCTCTGCAGCTCCATCTATGTAGTTGAAAAGGCCATCCTTAACTAAATGGAGCTTTTCTGCCCGAAGAGCCCAGCCTGAGCAGAAATTGGATGGCGGGGTGATGGATTTTGATACAGAGGCGGAATCGGCTGCCTCGGCCGAAATCGCGCTCGTAATTGCTCCAGAGCCATCTATCGAAAGTAGAATCAGAAATACCAGGAAATACAGAGTTTTAGCCATTGGAATCTCCTCTAAAGTGGAGCTTTTACGTGGGTTATCCTGTTGATATCCGCTGTACCCAGGCCTATGCGCTCTGCATATTTTAGGTAGTCTGTGAAGAACGGGTGCTCATTAACCTTTACATTCATGCTCCTGCGCTTCTCCACCATGAGCCTGTGGCACACCATATCAAGAGCGATAGGGTCAGTTGCGAGGAAAAGCGTATCGAGCTGCCATGCGTACTTTGCCACTGCCATCGGCCCTCCGTCATATTGCCCCCTGATGCCGTCCACTATATTCAGCGCCAGTTTATCCCTGATGCAGGGAAAGGCCAGCACTTCAGTGTTGACGTTGAAGAAAAGCGGATCGTGAAGCCTGTTTGTATTGCATATCGCACCATATCCGATGTTTTTGGTAGCCATCGAGATACCGTTTCCTGTGTTTTTAAAGACAGGTATGTTTATTATCTTCGTCAATTTCTCTGTGATCAACTTTCCGAAATACGAGTATTTCCCGTTGAAAACGTGCTGATTTAGATATGCCTGATCTTTCGGGCCGTCAACATCAGCCCAGTAGTAAACGTCCATGTCGAACTCGTCAGCGCTGACATGGCGTCCATCAGGAGTAAGGACCTTTGAGTAATCTTTGTTTATACCTGTTGCCATCGTCTGAAGCCCGTGAATTCCTATTCCAGGATAGCGCTTCGCCGTAAAGCCGGCTTCGGTCAGCATGAAATCGAAGCGGTCCCATATTATGATGTTCTTCTTCTTGACGCCATTTGATATCAGCCACTCGATTACCGCATCAACCACCTCAAGCCTTGTGCTTATGAGTCCGGCTCCCACAGGATTGACCTTTATGCCTATGGTATCATCATTGTTGAAAAGCAGGGAAAAGCTCTCCTTCAGATCTCTTCCTGTGAGGCATTCAATTCCTTTTGTGAGCATCGATGAGATGACCGTTGGAACTGGCTTATCGTCTCTCACGGCTCCGGGATTGCAGACTTCCACCACTTTTCCAGGGAAGGGGCCTGGAATAGAGCGATCCGTCCTCGGTATTCTGAGGACGTCATCTATGTTTGTCTTTATCTTCTCACAGGGCTTATCTTTCCTGGTATCCTCAGCCCAAGCTCCGGGACTTCCGAGGATCAGCGCCGCTCCTGCTGCGCCGCCCAGTTTCAGGAACTCCCTTCTCCTGATGCCTCTGCAATCTTTTCCTGAGTCTCGCTGATTCATTTTCACAGACTTCCTTTAGCCTCAACTGGTGCGATTCTATAAAAGTCCTTCTGAGTGTCACCTGGTTGCACGGTACACCCCTCATTTCCTTATATTAATATGAGGATTTCTTTAATGATTATAAAACACCTGTATGAATCACTCTGCTTTTTATTCAGGCTGTTCTGCCTGTGATAGCCAACCCTCGCTCTTCCGGACCGGATAAAAAATGTCTTGTCACAGAAAAGGCTTCAAGCTCAATGCAGAGAAACAGCAGGTGGATTTCTCATTTCCACGACGCGCAACACCGGAGTGCTCATCATAATCCCACTTTTCGTGGAGTTCCTGCAGGATAAAAACAGCATCTCAGATATTGCCGCAGATCTTCTGATCGAGTTGAAAATTCCTTTCATTGTAGCCCCACAGGCCTCTCACAGGCAGATTTTGACGAGCTAAAAGCATTGGAGGGGCTATTCCCGCAGAACATTGAAAGGAAACAGCGACTTTTCTCCGGGAGAAAGGATACCTCCAGCAGACTTATTCAAACGCGCATTATAAATTGCACTGTCAAAACTTCTGGAATCATCTATCAATGCTTGTTTGGCAATTTAGAATGCTGCAGTTTGTTATGCTGGTGAGTATAAACAGGCCACTCCGACCTCAGGCATGACCGGTGCATGTGCAGTTACGATATCGTATAATTAATGCAACAAACTGTTAACATAAAAAAATGATAAAATATTGAAGTGATAAATGCATAAAACGCTGCGGTATAAACAGAATCAGAAGATACATGGGTAACGATGTATCAAGAGGTGTCCGTTATAAAGTTAATAATTTTGTGCTTCTCCTGTCACGATTCCTGTGTTATTATAGTAAAAGAGCCGCATATCTCAACCTGAGAGCCCTGTGCAGGAGAAGGAGCAATTCAATGGAGATCACATCCGGCATCCCTGCCGTTAATCGGCCCGAACAAAGACCCCTCCAGCTCACAGAGAGGCCGGATATGGGCCGGGGTGATGACTCTGTCTCACTCTCAGGCCTGTCTTCCAATAAAAATACAAAGATCCCTGAATCTCTGAAGAAACTCACCGGAAAGCCCATGACAGAAGGAACATGCACTGGCAATATCACTCTCTATGAGAACTTTCACTCTGAGATTATGGGGAACGACCGCAATATATATGTCTACCTGCCGCCTGGATATGACAAGAACAGCGATCGCAAATACCCCGTTCTCTATATGCAGGACGGCCAGAATATCTTCAACGCCGAAACGGCATTCGGCGGTACTGAATGGCGCGTTGACGAGACAGCCGGAGAGATGATGAAGCAGGGAGAGATTAAAGATATCATCATTGTGGGAGTAAGCAACACTACGGACAGAATGGGCGAATACACCCACGTCAAAGATCCTGAGTATGGTGGAGGAAATCTGGACGCCTATGCGGATTTTCTCACAAAAGAGCTGAAGCCTTTCATCGATTCCAGTTACAGGACCTCCACGGCTCCTGAAGACACCGGTATTGCAGGCTCTTCTCTTGGAGGCCTCTCCTCCATCTACCTCGGCTGGAAATTTCCCAATACATTCGGACTCGTCGGCGCCCTGTCACCATCATTATGGTGGTGCGGCAAAGATCTCATCGGGCGGATAGAAATTGATCCTCAGCAGAAGGGACCTTCAAAGATCTGGATCGACATGGGAACCGATGAGGCGTGGTCAGATGAAAACAATACCGGAATAAACGATCACCTGGAAAACTCAAGAGAGATGGGAGAGGTATTTCTCCGAAAGGGATATGCCTTCGGCAAAGAGCTCTTCTACTTCGAAGATCCGGGAGCCACACACAACGAATGGTTCTGGGCCAACCGATTTGACAAGGTGCTCACCGCTCTCTACGGCAACTGACCGCGCTCTCTACGGCAACTGACCGCGCTCTCTGCGGCAACTGACCGCGCTCTCTGCGGCAACTGACCGCGCTCTCTGCGGCAACTGACCGCGCTCTCTGCGGCAACTGACCGCGCTCTCTGCGGCAACTGACCGCGCTCTCTGCGGTTCAGATGAATTGTTAATATTCGAGTCTGTCCCTATTTATTTCTGCCTGAAGCTGCTTCAGCGATTCCCTGCTGCACTGCTCTACTCCCATTTCTCTGTACAAACTGATGAAGACATCATAGTTGAAGATTATTGCATAGCCAAGAGGGTCAGACAGATGATACAGAGAGAACGCGAGATCGAGCCAGCTGTCCAGATTATCGGGATTCATAGTAACCGCTTTCATGAATGCTGATGAGGCTTTTTCATAGTCCTCATCCAGATAGGCAATATATCCGGCCAGGGCCTGCGTCCTCTCTGAGCATTCCTTTTCAAGCCAGCCATCGATATGAGACTTGAGAGCTGTCAGAACCTCAGGGCTGTCAAAGACCAGATTGGCAAGCTCCTGAAAAAGCCGGTCCGTACGAAGCTCTTTTGCCTCCAGTCTGTTGGTAAGGCGGGGGCCGAAGAGAAAGCCTGTTATCTCACAGAATTCCTTATCCATCATTGTTTTCCGAACTGGATCAGAAAAGGATACTCAAAATCGTTCTCCCTCATCTCGGAACCAATGCTGGCCACTTCCCTCCTTCCGGAGAAGATATGAACGGTCCCATCGCTGATGTGCAGGTTGTTGCCGGACTGCAGCAGTTTCAGATATACCTTACCCGGTCTCCACGAGTCCGGAAAATAAACCTGTGAATAGTAAAGCCTTTCATCATCGATAAAGCCGTCAAAGGCATAGAATTTCCGCTCGTAAAAAACCAGAAAAGGCATGTTGAGATGCCTGTCAATGGCATCCACGAAGCCAGGCTCGCGTTTCTGTATCTCCGTGCGGAGTCGGCTGACAAGAGATATGGTTTCACTGCATCTGAAATTGCAGGGCATATGATAGATATAGGAGTATACTGCATCCTTGGTAAAGGGGTTGCAGTAATAGTGAGGTGTGGCCTCAGAGTGAGAATGGATCTCCAGGAGAAAGTTGTAGCGGGACCAGTTGTTGTATTTTTTGAAGAAACGCACGCAGCATGAAGGATATCCCAGTACTTCACCATATTTCAGGATATCAATCCTGGGCTGCTCTATGACTCTGTTGCGCACAATGACAGGATACCACATCCCTCTCTTCAGAAGCTCCTTATCTTTTGAGATAAAGAGGTGAACGTTGCCTTCCACCTCTGCATTCAGAGGAAAGCCTATGGCACTGGTGGATGTGATATACTCCTTTCCCACGACATCATCTGAGAGAGCTCCCGGATTGACAGGGCAGTGAACTGCATCGGCCCTGACGTGAAGACCATAGTTGCTGCAGAGATCAATGAACGCTCCGAGCCGGGAAGATGGGATCCAGTCATCCAGCAGGGGCTTGATCCCCAGCACCAGAGACATATACATCACAATCTGATGAGCACCACCCTTGAATTCTGCAAACTCCCTGCAGAATCTCTCAGGCAGAACTCTTTCAAAGAATACCATCCAGTAAATCCTCTCAGTTTAATCGATCAGAAATTCGGCACAGAGCCATAATTATAAGGCTTACGCTCACGCCCCAGCTCACGTTCAGGCTTATACTGCCGCACAGGCAGGCCATACACTGCTTCTCATTATAAGCTCCGGTATAAACACCCTGTAAAAATCACATAAGCTCTTCTCATCAGTTCTGCTGAACCGATCTAATAAGGCAGTACAGCGGCCTGGACAGATTCTTCTCCATTGACATGCAGTGCACTCTTCATTGATGGAGGTGCAGTGCCATCCATTGTTCAGGTAATAGTCTTCCGAACAGGTTCTGCGGAAGCGGGCTCCATTCAGTCTGGATGATTCACAGACAGGCCCGGCACCGGCAAAATTAAAAATGAGCCGAGCGGAATTACGGCCCAATCCACGCTGCGCGCAGGGAGAAGCGCGGTGTATGTGTATCAGACTCTCAAAGATATAACCTGCAGGAAAAACTCTGAATCGAGCCTCTATGGGGAGTTTTTCCAGTATGCTGACAAGCGCCTCTGCAATCTCTTTCACTCTGTCCTGCCCTCTGCCACTGCCCTGGCCGGAAGCTTCAGGAAAGCTGGGATACACCCTCACTTCAGGAACAGAGTCTCTCAGCATCAGTGTCTCTATTACATCGAAGTCACTGCTTTTCTGCAAAATCAGGCACAGGCTTTCCAGAGCCTGATTCTCTGCAAGAATATGAAGCTTATCTCTGCAAGAAGAGCTGTCGGCAGTAAGCTCCTCAATGGAGGACGAATATGCTCGGACAGAAACACCGTTCCAGGCCCAGAAGGCTGCGAGCGCACTGTCTGCGCACTTCAGAGGGATGTGGAGCATTACTTCGCAGTCCTCATAACCCTGAGCACTGCGAAGATATCTGATAAGGGATCGGACAGACTCCATTTCCGTTTCAGGGTTCTCGGAGAATATCTCCACCGCAGGGTGCTCTCCGGCTTTTCCCGGAAGAGTCTCATACAGTATTCTATCTATCAACGCTTGACTGTCAGGTAACAGTGATAATGCATTCTGCCGGCCATGCTGTGAAGGACTGAGCGCAACTGCTGCATACACTGAAGGAGGCTCGCAGAAGTTGTGTTCATATATGGCAGGTGAGTTCTCCAGGCAGAGAAGGTTTCTGCATCGACACTCCTCTATGAATGAGTCTGTAACTCCGACAGGGGCAAGATAGTTGTGAACGATGTAGCGGTAAGGAACAGGCTGCTCCATGAGCCTGAAGAGGCGCCACATCTTTTCGTCGAGCACCATCAGGCCGGCTGATTCGGGCTCCATGATGATGTACCTGCCGTTTCGTTCTTCAATGCAGAGATTCTGCTGCCAGTATAGATGATGGTATGCTCCTGGAGGCGGCAGGAATGACGAAAGCGGAGATCGCCCCCGCAGCACGGTTATAAGATCGTTAAAAGAATGCCTGGATTCCTCGGGATATACTTTCTCCCGCGTCAGCCCATACAATGGATGATGGCTGCGATGAAGCACCACCGCACTGATTCCGGAATCAGGCATCACATGAAAGCGCAGTCTGTCCATCCCGGCCTTTCTGAAGCTCTCTCGAGATTGAATATATGAGTTAGTTCTATGAGGAGCCTGCTATACCTGCAGGCTGACAGCTCATGCAGCGACTCTCCATGATGGAATGCCTGATTGCACTTTTCTCTTCGTCGTGCCCGGCTCGTTGATTACACAGGACCGGTTAGCGAAAATAGGCAAAAAACACATATGTGCCGTGCCCTAAAATCGTGATGGCTGGTAATATCAGACAAAGCCAGGATTTCACCGGCGAAGGGTCAAAAATCTCTCCCCTCTCATCGATGCCTACTCCTCCTGGCAGGCTGTCGAACAGCACCGCTCTGGAAGGCTTCAAAGGATCATAAAAGAGCCGCTCTTCTCTGTCATCTTCCAATTTCTCTGGCTCACTGGTCCTGGTTACAGCGATGGCCGGCGTGCCGTCCTTTGTCTTGAATGAGAAGGTCAGGGCATAGACACGACGGCTGTTCACCTCCACATTTGTGGCCTCTTTCTTCTCAAGAGAGCCAAGGGCTGCGGCGCCTGAAGAAAGGAGTCGAAGTGCATTGAAGCCGTGAATCAGGCCATAGGTAATGAAGCAAAGACCGACAAGGGGAAATATGATAACAAAGATAACATCAGGGCCGAACGGCTTCAGCCTCTGTCCTGCTATGCGGGATATGCGGGGATTTGAACTTACGTACTGTATGGAAACTGTTTCAACATCCGATTCAGCGCCGCTGCCAGAAGAGGTATGGAGGCCCCTGGTGAAGGATACACCTTCATAGTCGTTGCCATCTGCAGCTCTGAACCTGAAATGATTTGCATAGATCGGCGTGCCGGAACGATGCTTGGAGCCGCCTTCAGAGAAACACGTCCTGCTTCTTCCGGTAACAGCTCCGGTGGCTGAAGACCATGAGCTGCCGGAATAGAGAAGAGATGAAAAATCCCCATTCATGGCAAAGCCCCAGAAGAAGATCATACCAAAACCGAAGAAGATCCAACCGAAGAGGTTTGGGAAATCACCGAACAACAGCCTGGCTGCAACGGATAATGGTACCTGCCGGGGTGGAGAAGATATCAGTCTGGTCTTGTTATCCATAACCTGGCTCCCTGTGCTCCTGTCAAGAGATAGTTCTATGAGAAAGGAGTGATACCTGCAGAGCCCTGAGATGAAAGAAGAAAGACAGGACTTCCTGTCTCACACAGTATGAAATGATATTAAACCGGCCTGGCAGGCTTTGCTTATTCTCGATACCTGATAAGCTTCTGATAGCCTGTCCATGAAATGAGCGTTACTGTGAAGAACACAAGCACCGAAATCAGATCTGAAGAGCCTTCGAACAGTCCCTTATCGAAAAACCTTGCATATATGCTGATAAAGAGAATACCCGCTATCGTGAGTGTGATGAAAAGCGTGACGTACAGTATCGGTATAAAGCTCTGGGAGGGCGCAGGAAGCCTCAATGAAACCGCTTTTGCCCTTCTTTCTTCCGGTATTGTGACAACCTTGAGTGCCATATCAGTTCCCCCCTCTTGCTTTTCATATGCTATATCGGAGAAATGAGATCTTTTTTAATACCTGGCTGCTTTTGATATTCCACATTGAAACATTCCGGCAATTGTCCGGCTGAATTCCCTGCGCGCTGAAAGGAACATCACTGGCTGTTTCAGGGGGAGCATACCATCGCCGAGATTCTCAGGACAGGTACAGCACTGGCACAGTTGCCCCTTCTTTCAGAAGCCTTTGAAGGGGAATGCAGAGTTTCATGACCTCCAGGAATGAGAAAATCCTGAACAGACATAATGCAGTCAATGCACGATCAATTGTCTGATACTGCCGTATGGAAAAGAGAAGGCTCGGACCATAGAATTGACACTGAATAGAAATCAGGCCTGTCAAAATTGATTTGCATGTCAGGAGAGAACGCTATCTCAGGCTTGGCCGGATTGGTTTGCATATTGCATTGCCAGGCTGTTTCTGCTATAATGACGGCGCTGCCTGTAATCCATATTCATCTGCCGGGGGATGCCATGGAAGACCGCTATTCCCAGATTCTCTTCGAAGAGCCTGACATGTGGCTGCGCTTTGAGACGCTGCTCGCTGATCTGTCCGCCCAGTTCATCAACCTGCCAGCCGACAGAGTCGATGGCGAGATACTTGAGGCCCAGCGCCGCGTATGCGAGTTTCTGGGCATAGATCTCTCCACGGTCTGGCAGTTGACCGACGATCATAAATCCCTGGCGTTGACACATCTCTACCGACCTCCCGGAAGCCTGCCTCTCCCGGGGACTGGAAATACGGATGAAATCCGGCATAACTTCGCCTGTCTGAACCCTGCTGATTGCTCGCCTCTCCCGGAGACTGTCTATGCAGATGAAATATTTCCCTGGACATTGGAGCAGCTCAGGGCAGGCCACACAATCCACATCTCCACTGAAAATCTACCGCCTGAGGCGGACCGTGACAGGGAGATGAACTGCCTCTATGGCATCAAGACAAACCTGACCTTCGCTCTGTCGCCTGGAGGGAGCCCCCTCATCGGAGCCCTGGCATTCAATTTCTCAAAGCCAGATCGAACCTGGCCCGAAGCTCTCGTAAGAAGGCTCGGGCTTGTGGCGCAGGTGTTCGCCAATGCCATTGCGCGGAAGCGCTCTGACGAGCTGCTGCGCCAAAGCAGGGAGCGGCTGAGCCTGGCAACGGAATCGGCCGGGATGGTCCTCTGGATTATAGACATTCCCAAAGATCAGGTATGGGTAACCGACGGGGCCAGAGAGCTTTTATCATTCCCTGCCGATGAAGCGCCGACGATGGAAAGCTTCGCAAGGACGGCTCATGACAACGACCGGGCCCTCGTGAGACAAGCCATGAAGCAGGCCATGGAGACAGAAAGGAAGATCCTCTTCGAATACCGCGTACAGCACCCTGACGGGAGGATAAGCTGGGTATCCACAAGAGGCAACTCCCGGTGCAATGCAGATGGGGAGGTTGACAAGATCATGGGAGCCACTACTGACGTCTCGGATCGAAAGCAGGCCGAAGCGGAAGCGCAGGTTCTCCGAGAGGAGCTCTTTCACGTGACCAGGGTTCTGACCCTGGGGCAGCTCACCGCAGCCATCACCCACGAGGTCAACCAGCCTCTGGCAGCAATCAAGAGCAACGCCCAGGCGGCGCTGCGGCTTCTCTCCAGGGAGACACCGGATCTGCAGGAGATTCACAGCGCCCTTAACGACATAGTAGCCGATGATAACAGGGCTGCCGAAGTTATCATGAGGCTCAGGGGGATGATGAAAAAAGAAGGGCCGAGGCAGGAGGCCCTGGACATCAACGATATCATCGATCAGACTCTGTCACTGGTGAGAGGCGAAGCCTCGATGAAGGGAATCTCAATTCGCCTGGAGAAGCAGGCGCCTCTTCCGGCTTTAGTCGGCGACACCATCCAGCTTCAGCAGGTAATCCTGAACCTGATCCATAACGGCGCCGATGCGGTAATCAGCGCCGCTGAAGGCCCCAGGGAGATCGTCATCACGACCGGAATCAGCGAACCCGGATTCGTAACCGTCACTGTCTCAGATTCGGGAACAGGGGTTGCGGAAGACGATCTTGAGCGGATCTTCAAGTCATTCTTTACCACAAAGCCTGACGGCATGGGGATGGGCCTTGCAATCAGCCGGTCAATAGCCGAGGCACACGGCGGACGCCTGCGAGCCTCTAATAACCCCGGAAAGGGAGCCGTATTTCACCTGAGCCTCCCGATTCCCCGCTGAAGCCTGCAGCGGCGGCTCTGCACCACAGCCCTGCCGGCACTTTTACCTGCGGCTTCAGTTTCACAATGCCTGAGTCTGCATTGCACACGCAGTTCTTCCCTGAGAGGCCTTCGAACCGTAAAATGACATCTCCTTTTCAAGGTCGGTTGGACCTTGGTCCAATAGACAGGCATTTCGAAAACAGGATATAATAATTGCTGATTTAAGATTAGGCCACCTGCATTATTTCTCCTGTACGTCAGCGGGATATCTGGAAATATCCGCCTGAAGGAATAAACCAACCTTTCGGGCCTGATACATGGAATTCTGTGCGCTGTGTATAAATGGACAACATGTCCAAATTCAATGATAAGGATGTGGATGATGAAAAAGAAACGAGCTGACATTTTTACGGGAACTGTATTGGCTGTCTTTCTGCTGCTTTTTGCGGTATACTCTGCCATCCCCGCTTTCGCATCAGACAGCGGCTTCAATGAACAGGAGAAGGTGACGTCAGAAGCCGGCCAGACAGCAGAGACTATCAACCATGAAGACGGACGTAAGGACCTCGCAGACAGGGCGGTCACTCTCGACGACAGAAACACAGTCAGGCAGTTAAAGGTCACACTGATCCCTGATACAGCTCCGGCTTCTGAGACAAAGAGCAGCGGCGCACGCAGGGATATGCCTGTTGTGAAGGCAGTTATTGAGGAAATCAACAATAACTCCATCCCTTTGTTGACACCGAAGACCATGCTGATTGACAGCGCGATACTGGCCCAGAATCCAACGCCTGAGGAGATTGAAAAAGCTAAAGCGAAGGCGATGCAGGAGTACTTCAATAAATGGAAGGTCTCTGTCACGCCTTATTGGTTCTTTTTCAACGCGAATATGGATATAGAGATGGGCGACCGCACCGCGAGCTCCACCATCTCGTACGACAAGCTGAGCTCCTCGCTTGACGGAGGGTTCAACTGCAGGCTTGATATAAATAAGGCGCACTGGGGCGGGTTTGTAGACGTCAGTGATCTGAAATTCTCCAAGACGAACTCTGCGCGGTTTATCTCGAGCTCAATGCAGTTTGAATCCCGGATCTCCCACTACTGCTTCTATTACAGATTCAGCGGCGTTCCTGTGTTTGATATCTACGGCGGCGCCAGGACATTCCAGTTCGACAGCTCCATAAGGCTTCAGCCCCAGAGATTTCCAATCGGCCTGGTTCCAGCCCATACTGTATCAGGCAGCACTTCCTGGACCGATCCCATGATCGGAGCCCGTATGGTTGCTCCTCTTTCAAAGAATTTCCTGGTCCTTGTAGGAGGCGACTGCGGCGGATTTTCAGATACCCATAACAGCTATGCGGTTTACGGTCTTCTGAGCTGGGCGCTCTCACACAATATTTCTATAAATGGAGGCTACAATCTGATGGGCTTCGAATATCGGAAGAGCGGAGCGCTGGCAGATAATATAAAACTGAAATGCCGCCTGAACGGTCCGATGCTCTCAATCGGCATAAATTTCTGATGAGCAGGGCGGAAATCTGGCCGTAAACAGGCTCGACAGACGCTCTGGGAAAGAAGGAAAAGGAGTAACCATATGAAACGATCAGCTTTCCGGGCTTTATGCGGCCTGGCGGTTGGAGCGGCGTGCGTGACAGCCGCAGGCGCGAAGGAAACGCCGGACAGGACCGTTCTTCCTGTCAAAGAGCCCGATTACCCTCACAGCACTGTTATTGATGCGCGGAACGCTGTGCCGCCTCCGAGATTCGAGGTCAAGGCACCGGCCGGCGCCCCTAATGTTCTCATAATCCTCGTAGACGACATGGGCTTCGGCCAGTCCAGCGCCTTCGGAGGGCCGATAAACATGCCCGCGGCGGAGAAACTGGCAAAGCGTGGATTGCGGTATAACAATTTCCACACCTGCGCCCTTTCCTCGCCATCCCGCATGGCGCTCCTCACAGGCCGAAACCATCACATGTGCAACATGGGTTCCATCGCGGAGACTGCCACCGCTTTCCCCGGCAATACGGGAGTTCGCCCCAACAGTGTGGCGCCGCTGGCTATGACGCTGAGATACAACGGGTACTCGACAGCCGCTTTCGGAAAGAGCCACGAAACCGCTCCCTGGGAGGTAAGTCCTTCCGGCCCGACGGACCGATGGCCGACCCGTTCCGGCTTCGACAAGTTCTACGGGTTCATGGGCGGCGAGACGAACCAGTGGTCGCCGGCAATCTACGATGGCATGAACAGGATCGAGACGCCGAAGGACCCCGGATATCATTTCATGACCGATATGACCAACCAGGCCATCGGATGGATGCGGTTCCAGAAATCGCTGACGCCTGACAGGCCTTTCTTCATTTACTTCGCTCCAGGCGCCACCCATGCGCCGCATCAGGTGCCGAAGGAATGGATCGCCAGATACAGGGGCCGGTTCGACAGAGGATGGGATAAAGTGCGCGAAGAAACCCTGGCCAGGCAGAAAGCTCTTGGCGTAGTGCCTGCAGACACAAAGCTGGCGCCGAAGCCCGGTGCGATCAGAGACTGGGACAAGCTCACCGCTGACGAGAAGAAGCTCTTCGCCCGCCAGATGGAGGTATACGCCGGGTTCGGAGAGTATACCGACAGCGAGATCGGGAGACTGGTCAGCGCAGTTGAGGAAATGGGCCAGATGGATAATACGCTGGTCTTCTACATACTCGGCGATAACGGAGCGAGCGCCGAAGGCGGCATGAACGGACTGTTAAACGAAATGACATATTTCAACGGCGTGAGCGAGAATGTCAAGGATATCCTGAAGCGCTATGACGAGCTGGGAAGTCCGACCACATACGGGCACTATGCCGCAGGATGGGCCGTGGCGGGAGACACGCCTTTTACCTGGACCAAGCAGATAGCCTCGAGCTACGGCGGCACCAGGAACGGGATGGTCATCCACTGGCCACGCGGCTTCAGCGCGAAAGACGAGGTGCGCCGGCAGTGGCATCACGCAATAGATGTCGCTCCGACGATCCTGGAAGCGTCCAGACTGCCGGAACCGAAAACAGTTGACGGAATCGCTCAGACCCCGATAGAGGGAGTCAGCATGTGCTACACTTTCGGTGACAGAACCGCCAGAGACAGGCACCGGCTTCAGTACTTCGAGGTTTTCGGAAACCGCGCGATATACAGCGACGGCTGGCTTGCAGGGACAGTTCACAAGGCTCCCTGGGAGGCTGCCCCGAGGGCAACCCTGGAGAACGATAGCTGGGAGCTTTACGACACCAGGACCGACTTTTCGCTGGCAAACGACCTGGCATCAAAAAACCCTGAGAAGCTCAAGGAGATGAAGCAGCTGTTCCTGAAGGAAGCGATCCGGTACAATGTGCTCCCTCTCGACGACCGGGGTGTCGAGCGCACGAACCCGACTATCGCAGGGCGGCCTGACCTGATGGGCAGCAGGAAGACGCTCACCGTCTATGAGGGAATGACAGGCATGTCTGAGAACGTATTCATCAACACAAAGAACCGGTCGCACACCATTACAGCCGAAGTGCAGATCCCGGAAGGAGGCGCGAAGGGGGTCATACTCTCCCAGGCAGGCCGGTTCGGGGGATGGAGCCTGTACATGAAAGACGGAAGGCCTGTGTATACCTACAACTGGCTCGGCCTGAAGCACTTCGCCGTAGCCTGCGCCGAAAAGGTGCCGGCCGGGAAGGCGACAATCCGCTTCGAGTTTGCATACGACGGAGGCGGCCCAGGCATGGGCGGCGAGGGGACACTCTCCGTAAACGGGAAGATCGCGGCCAGGGGACGGATCGAATGCACCCAGCCCAACGTCTTCTCAGGAGATGAAGGGGCAGATGTGGGCCAGGACGGAGAGACGCCTGTCACCGAGGACTATGGGATCCCGTCGCCTTACAGATTCACCGGCTCCATCGGCAGGGTCACCATCGAGGTGAAAGAGATCAAGACCGCAGACAGGGAAAAAGTCGTCAAAGCCCGGAATGAAGCCTCGCTGAAGAAGGCTCTGTCCGATTAGGGGAATTGATAGAACGACGGCATTAAGGGAGGAAAGGGCGCGCTCTTTCCTCCCTTTTATCTGCCCTGCAAATGTGCAAATGGGGACAGACTCTTTTATTAACAATTTGGATTTCCCCATAGCGGAGGGATTGCCTGAAAGAGCTGGAAACTCTATCTCATACACGGGGAGACAGACTGCCGCGGAAGGGAGCCGGAGATCATGGAAGACGAGCCAGGAAGTGCGCCTGCAGGAATATACCTGATGGCGAAGCCGGCCGGTCCTTCGTGCAACCTGCGCTGCGACTGATGCTTCTACCTTGAGAAGATGGCCTTCTTCAGGGACAGCAGGAATTGCCGGATGAGCGACGAGGTGCTCGAAGCATACATGAGACGAGTCGTAGAGGCAAACAGGGAAGACCCCGAAGGGATTCTCTTCGCCTGGCAGGGTGGTGAGCCGACCCTCATGGGCCTCGACTTCTTCAGGAAGGCGCTTGCTGTTGAGATGAGACACGCAGCCGGGCGGCCTGTGCGCAACACGCTTCAGACAAACGGGCTGCTGCTCGACGACCGCTGGTGCGAATTCCTGGCAAGAAACGGCTTCCTCGTAGGATTATCGCTGGACGGCCCGAGGGAGATTCACGACCGATACAGGAGAGGAGCCGGCGGGGCATCGACATTCCAAAAGGTCCACAGGGCGCTCCGCCTGCTCGGCAAACACGGCTTACAGTTCAACGTGCTGGCCTCGGTGGCACGCGAGACAGCCCGCCACCCCCTCGAGGTGTACCGATTTTTCAAGGCCGAGGGCATAGAGTTCATCCAGTTCATCCCGATCGTCGAGAGGATGCCAGGCGAGCCTTCAAAGGCCCTCGGGCTCGAGCTCGGCACGCCTCCCCTGCTGGACAGGACTGAAGAGGGAGAAGTGACTCCCTGGACGGTCGAGCCGGATGCCTACGGAAGCTTCCTGTGCGATATCTTCAGCGAGTGGGTGCGCCGCGATATCGGGAAGATCTTCGTGATGAACTTCGAGTGGACGCTCTTCGCGTGGATAGGCGGAGAGGAGCCTGTCTGCTATCTGGCGCGCCGGTGCGGGAACAGCTGCATAGTCGAGCACAACGGCGACGTATACTCGTGCGATCACTATGTCTATCCTGAATACCGCCTCGGAAACGTCTGCACTACAGCGCGGGGACTCTCGCAGACTCGGCTATGCAACAGCAGGGAGCCCGAAAGGAGACCATGCTCACAGAAGAGTGCCGCGGATGTGATGTGCTGCCCGTCTGCAGGGGCGACTGTCCGAAACACCGCTTCTCCGTCACGGCGGCAGGCGAGCAGATCGCAGGGGGCAGGACAGGAAGGCATGAGAGCGCAGCAGGCGATGGAAACCGCAGCGCAGAGCGCTGTACAGGGCATTCCAATCCCTTCCGTAGATCCTCAAAACACCACCAGGGTGGCGCGGGCTCAGGACTAACAGAAGACCGGACGGGACGGCTCTTAAACGGCACAGCAGGGAAAGGAATCAACATCTGATACAAAGACTGCGGCTGCTCAACCTGATGAATTTAAAAAGTTCAAGGTACTCCTGATTCCCTATTTCTGGCTCACCACGACGAGCACAGATTTAAAAGTCCGCGACAGGACCGCCAACTCAGTAATCACCCCGGGGGAAGCGGCAAAGTACCTGGACGGCGCGATAGCAGGACGAATTGAAGCATCACAGGGGCACATCGGAGGCTTCTTCGACATAAACGCATTGAGACTGGCAGACACTGTCACCCCGAACTTTAGGAACATTAACATGTCTTTTACAAGCGGAGTCAACAACTACGCGCTTTTTTACCGCTTCAAGGGCAAGCCGGTTTTCGACATATACGCCGGAGCCCGCTCATATGACTTCAATACTGACCTTACAATCGCGCCTGGAAGAATCCTCAACGGAAGAAAAATCTCACGGGGCAAGAACTGGACCGATTTCATCATCGGAGCGCGCATGAACGCTCCGCTCTCCAAGAATATAGGCATCATAGTCTCAGCCGATGTCGGCGGTCTTTCAGGGAATGGAAGCAGCTGGCAGATTGAAGGCCTCGTCGAATGGAAGCTCTCGCAGTCGTTCAGCGTGCAGGGCGGTTACAAATCGCTGCATTTCGAGAATACATACGATAACACCTTCATCAACGACATTTCGGTCAAATCGAACATGTACGGTCCGATCGTGAAGTTTCTGTTCAGCTTCTGAAGGCCTGGAGCTTCCGTCAGCTTTCCGCCGAAATTACAATCAGCCCTCATATGCAAATGATCGCGCAGGTGAGGGCTTTTCCATCTGAGCAGCCTTTGGCGGAAGTGATATCAATGGACCAAGGTCCCATATACAGACAGGCAGGCATTAATATATACTAGAGGAAATCATGTCAATGAGCTTGTGATATCAATTGAAAGGGAGGGATAAAATTGAAAAAAACGGCATTGATACTGCTCGTCACGATTGTCTGCCTCACTGCCGCCGCCTCTGCCCAGAATTACACAGGCAAGGTTATCTCTGTGACAGACAGCGGCAACATCTCAGTGACAAACGGAAGCAGCTCAGCAACGGTCAGGCTGAACTGCGCGGCAAGCCCTGCGGCAGGGCAGCCTTTCGCGGAGGAGGCGCAGAAATATCTGCGCGATCTCCTTGTCGGCAAGAAAGTGGAAGTCCGCACTGTATGGGTGGACTACGACAAACGACAGGTGGCGCTCATGCTCCTCGACGGAAAGAACGTAGGAGCGATGCTGGCGAAGGCTGGGCTTGCCTGGTATGACGGCAGACACCACAAAGATGGCGAGATAGCAGCCGCACAGGCTGATGCTCAGAACAGGAAGATCGCCATATGGTCGCAGCCGGATCCCGTCGCCCCATGGACATTCCTGACCGATAAGAGAGGCATCGTCCCGATTCAGTCGAAACAGATAGGCAATATCGGAGGCTCAGGATACGGCGCCCCTTCTACCAAAGGCGGCGGATATGCCGGTAACTCCGGCGCAGGCAATCAGGCACCTCCCACAGATGTCGGCCCATCAGGCGGTTACGGATATGGCACTGACTATGTCAATGCCTGGTGCAATGCAGGGAGAGGCTCGACAGTAAACGCCCAGAGCGCCCGCGGAGCAGCAGTGAGGACCGGTGCGGGCGGCAGAAGATAACAGCAGAAAGGAGCTCGAAGATTATGGATAAAAGATACTTCTTCACAATTATGGCAATTGCCCTTGCGGCAGCTCTGTTTCAGCTGATGCAGGCCGGCATCCCGTCGCAGGCGCTCGCAGGTGAGCAGCAGAAAGTCTTCTCCACTCCCGATCAGGCCATGAAGGCGATGATGGAAGCCATCAGGAAAAACGACGAGCCCGCTCTCGTCAATCTGATAGGCGAGAAGAACAGGGATATCGTTGTAACAAACGACAGGGCGATGGACGCTTATGGAAGGAAAAAGCTCTACAGAATCGCGGCGGAGAAACTGACAAAGAAGTACAAGGGAAATAACGAGATCATTCTCGTGATGGGAAAGATCGAATGGCCGTTCCCCTTCCCGCTGGTGAAGGATGGAGCGGGATGGCGCTTTGATGGCGAAAAGGGCAGAGAAGAGATGATCAACAGGCGTGTGGGCAGGAACGAACTGAACGCGATAGCGGTCTGCAGACTTTATGTGCACGTCCAGAAAGAGTATGCCAGCAAAGACAGGGAGAAAGATGACATAATCCAGTACGCTCAGAAATTCAGAAGCACGAAGGGTAAAAGAGACGGCCTGTACTGGCCGTCCGATCCGTCGAAAAAAGACGATCTGAGCCCTCTCGGGCCGGCCCTCGTTGAATCGCAGGAGTATACTGAGAGCCGCAAAGAGGGAGATCCTTATTACGGATACTATTTCAGGATACTCACGAAACAGGGTGAGAGCGCGCCGGGAGGGGCTTACGACTACATCATCAACGGCCATATGGTAGCCGGATTCGCGCTGATCGCATGGCCATCCGATTACGGTATCTCAGGCGTGACGACATTCATGGTCAACCAGCGCGGCAAGGTTTACGAAAAAGACCTGGGCGCCGATACCTCGAAGGTTGCACAGGAGATAACAGAGTATAACCCGGACAAAACGTGGAAGGCGGTAAAGGAAAAGGGAATGTTGGCCACCGAATAGGCCGCCTGCAGCTAATAATCCATGAAAAAGCCCTGTGATCAATTCAATCGTGGGGTTTTTGCTTTCGCATGAATCCGATCCGGTCGGGCCTGATCCGAAATCTCCAGAAAATCCGGCAGAAACAATACGGACAGGCCTGGAAGGTAATTCTGCCGAGGCTGCGAATTGATCAGCAGATGAAGGCTTCTATGCCGCACATATCTTTCCGACCTGTCAAGGAGATGCAGTGGACAATACCTCGCCGATGATCTACATAATAGACAACGATCCTTCTGTACTGAAGAGCCTTACTCGACTGATAAGCACCGAGGGTTATAATGTCACATCCTTCACCAAGGCCGGCGACTTCCTCGAACACACAAAACCGCAAGGCCCTTCCTGCCTCGTTCTCGATCTGAACCTCCCTGACCAGGGAGGACTCGATGTCCAGGAAGAGATGAGCCGCCGCCTCCCCTACTCCAGCTCCTTCTCCATCTTCAGTGTAGACATTGACACCACCAGGTACAACCGTGCCTTCTCCGGAGTTAAAAGCCGGAACCTCCGGAATCTCGACTCCTTCTCAGACAGTTACACCGGCACTGCCTGAAGCCGCTTCGACGCCGGGGCTCCCTCAGGCCTCTCCAACAGAAGCTTTTGACAACAACCTCATCAAAAATCCCGGCGGCTCACCGGTGACAGTTGACGACAAGGTCATCTTCTACCTGAGATACGGCAGCGATGAATGGCCGGCAGAGCGAAGGGCTTCAGTGATCTCGAATGAACTGACCCAGATAGTGTGGGACAATGAAATCAACCTCAGTGATCTCCGCACTGAATACAATGAAAAGACAAGGCAATGCGATGTTCTTTACAAAGCTGTCTTCCTCTTCAGGATTTACCCTGAAGATGTACCTATTGACAACCTTTCGACAGTCGCGATGTGTCAGAAGATCATCCAGTTTGTAAAGCTGGCCCGGAAGGAGTTCATGGCCCGGAAGAGAGTGGAGCGCATCGGCATCGGGACAATGCTGGCGCTGAAAGGCCTGGCGATACTCGCCATAATTACGGTGGCGCTCATCGCGCTGACGAGGTGGCTGAAGAAGAAGATTGAAACAGACAAGATACAGGCAATGTACGCGCTGAAAATAGCTGAAAACATCTTCATCCTACTATGAATTCCGGGAGATCTTCGAGAGGATTTCCAGGCTGGCCATCTACTTCTTCGCCGCCATCCTGATCATTCCGAACCTTCCGGGATATGATCTCCCGATATTCAAAGGCCTCTCGATTGTCGTGGCATTGATGGTCTCGCTCGGGTCCAGCTCGATAATGTCCAGCCAGATGGCTGGAATCTCCCTGATAATCTCGAGGGCGTACAAGATCGGCGACCGCGTCAAGATAGGCGAACACGTGGGAGACGTGACGGAACTGAACCTTCCTTACACGAGGCTGCGAACATTGACGCAGGCAGATGTCGTTATATCCAACTCATCGATTATTCAGAAGGAGATTATAAACTACTCGTCACCTGTCGCTGACCAGGGCAGCACAATAATCACGAGCACTATCACAATCGGATACGATGCCCCAGGCGACGTTGTAACCAGCCTGTGCCTCAAAGCGGCCGATGCAACGGTGAACGTGCTGAAGAGCCCTGCGCCTGCCGTATTTCAGAGGAGCCTCGATGATTTTTACGTTACATATGAGATCTTCGCCTATACGGACAGGCCTCACGACATGCTGATAACGAATTCGAACCTCAACGCCAACATAAGGGAGTTCTTCGACAAGGCAGGCGTGGAGATCATGTCGCCTCACTACAGCGCCTTCAGGAACGGGAACAAGACTACAATTTCCGAGAGACACCTGAATAAATAGAGCTTTTCAGCACTGCCCGACTCCCGCTGCCCGGCAAGCCATAACAGAGAGATGTCAGTCCTTTACTGAAAAGCACGTCCGGAATCCGTAGAGATAGGTGCTGCTCTTTGGATCGTTGCCGACCCGAAATGCGCACCTGCATCCTGTCGTGACGTCGTCGAACCAGGCTCCGCCACGGAATACGCGGCTGTCGCCTGTCGCGGCCCCCTGCGGATTGAGCGGAAGGCTTTTCTTGTAGTAATCGGGATCATACCAATCGCTGCACCACTCCCAGACATTTCCCGCCATGTCCAGGCATCCGTACGGGCTTGCGCCTTCAGGAAATGTGCCCACAGGTGTCGTGCCCTTGCCGAGGCGGAGGTCCACTCTAGTTGCCTTGTAGATTGCGCTGTCAGTAGTGACATTGTTGCATCTGTTTCTGTCCCATTTATTTCCCCACGGATACATCCTTCCGTCTGTGCCGCGCGCCGCCTTCTCCCACTCCGCCTCAGTCGGGAGCCTTCCGCCTGCCCACTGGCAGTATCTCCTTGCGTCGTTCCAAGTGACGTTGATAACAGGGTGATCATCTCTTCCCGGCAGCGAAAACTTCTCCCACTGCCCTTCCGCCCTGTAGCCTGTATCACTGACAAACCTCCTGAACTGGCTGTTCGTCACTTCGCACTTATATATCCGGTAGGCATCAAGAGTCACATTGCGCTGCGGATTCTCATTGTCATTTCCCTCGCCTCGCAGAGAGCCCATTACGAAGTCTCCGGCAGGTATCAGGACCATCACCGCTCCATCCCTGAGGTTGCTGTATTCGGCAAATCCGAGGCTGTTCTGTCCCGCGTCTTCTGGAGGCGGGGCTTTAGGCAGCGCAGGAGACCTCGATTCATGCAGTTCTCCGTCATATTCGGCCCGTTTCACAGGGTCATTCAGCACAGCGAAGGCCTCGTCAATCTCACGCCTCCTGTCCTCGGCTCCAGGGAGAGGCCTCAGCCTCCGCCTGTATTTCCTGGAAAGCGCTTTGTAAGCTGCTTCAATTACTTCCACTTCCGCTGATGGATCCAGTCCCAGAACTCTGTAATAGTCTTTCATGCGCTCCCCCTTCTCGTCTTGCCCAGACTTCCGTTGAAGTCATACGGTGAATGTGATCGCTCATTATCCATTCATTGCCGTCATGCCATGTTCCTCTTTACATCCCGGATGGCTGCTGAAAAACACCGTCGCGCATGTCCATTGGACCAAAGTCCTATAGACAGAACCGGATTCACTCTGTTAAAATAAACGCAGTTTATTTCAATCAAGGAGGAAGCAGAATGAGAAAAAGAAACGCACTGTTGATGGCGATTGCTGTATTCATGCTCTTTGCATTCACCGCCGCAGCATACGCCGAGGACGCCCAGACACTTTACGTGAGCGGAATAAAGAAAGTGAAAAGCAGGGATTTCGAAGGCGCGATAAATGACTTCGGAGCAGCCATACAAGCAAACAAGGGCTTTGTAAAGGCTTATGTCGGAAGAGGAATGTGCTATTTCATGCTCGACAGGCACAAACAGGCCATTGATGACCTCAACAAGGCAATCCAGCTCGATCCGGAAAACGTGACCGCCCTTTTCTGGCGGGGATCTTCATATCTGATGGCCGGCGACTCGAAATCGGCGATACCCGATTACTCGGGAGTCCTGAGAAAACAGCCTGAGAACGCATACTCATACCTCTTCAGAGGAATTGCGTATTTCAGGCTCGACAAGCTCCAGGAGGCGATAGCCGATGTCAGTAAATGCATCTCCTACAACCCCAGGAAGGCCGATCCCTATGTGATCAGAGGCATGTGCTACTGGAAGAAGAAGATGCTGGATTCGGCGGTTCGCGACATGAAGAGAGGTGTTGAGCTTCAGCCAGCAAACGGATACTATCAGCTTCTCGCCTATACCGCGTCGGCCCTGAACGGCGATGCCTCTACAGACGAGCTGCAGAAATTCTACGGGAAGGACGACGCAAAGAAAGACAAGATCGTATACCAGATAATAGGCATGATGCTCGGCAGGGAAACTCCTGACAGCTGCCTGAAGGCCGCTGAGAAGTTCGAGCCTGAGAACCTCAGGGGAACAATCGTCCAGCAGACCCAGTTCTTCATGTCCAGCTACTTCTCCATCAAAGGCGACAAGGAAAAGGCCAAGAAATATGAGGATCTGGCCATGAACGGCGAAAACAAGCTCTTCGTCATTCAGATGATAGTGAAGATGATATTCTACGAGTTGAAAGGCGACTTTGAAATCAAGTAAGGATATCCTGTCAACGGACAGAAAGGGCAGCCTCAGAAATGGGACTGCCTTTTTTGTTGCGGAGCCTTTTCGGCGAAGTGCAGAGGCATATTTCAGGCCCGGTAATGGACCAAGGTCCCACTATACAGACAGATGCCGTTATAGTAAAATGTGAAATAACGCTGCGGCGAAGTGCAGACAATACTCCAGACTGCCTGCGCCGGTACCGTCAGAATGATGTAATGCACAAGCGCAATGAACAGGAACCCGGAATGGAAGACAAACGACACACGATATTCATAGTAGATGACGATGAATCTGTCCGCAGATCACTTTCCAGGCTCATCCGATCGGTGAATATGAATGCCCAGGCCTATGACTCGGCAGAGGAGTTCCTGAAGGCAGTCCCTGCTGATAGCGAAGGATGCCTCATTCTGGACGTGAATATGCCGGGGATGAACGGGTTTACTCTGCAGGAAAGGCTTATAGCAGCGGACTCGCCTCTGCGCATAATATTCATAAGCGCGTACCAGAAGCCCGGCGACTGCGATCTTGCATTGAAAAGAGGCGCGAAGGGATACCTGCAGAAACCGTTCTCAGATGAAGAGCTTTTGACACTGATAACGGCGAGCTTTGACAATGCTCCCTGAAGTCTGTGAGGAATATGCAGCGATCAGGCGGCATACAGGATATCAGTGCATCAGAATTGTATAATAAGGCTTAAGAGACATACAGGCACCGAATCCCGCCGCATCACTTAACAATCAACAATTGCCAATGCACCGGAAACTCTCTGTTCTATGACCGGCACAGTCATCAACTGCCATGTTCTTTCTGCTGGTAATCAGCTTTGTGATATTCGCTGATATATTAACGCTAATAATTGATTACCTCAGCTTAAGCTGCTCCTGGTTCTCAGGACAGGGGGCGTTAATTATGATGGTGAGTATAATATAATCACAATAAGAAGGGGGAACATTCAATGAAGCATGAAGAGAAGACAGCCGAGGAAAAGAGGCTCGAGGAAGCGCAGGAAGGGAAAGCGCCAAGGACGATGAGCGCCTGGTGATGCGCCAGGCCCTGGGAGGAATGCTCTGGACGAAGCAGTACTTCTTCTACGACGTGGACCGCTGGCTGCAGGAACGCGTTGTGGACACTCACTCGTCAGACAGGCGCGGGTCATCCAGAAACAGGGAATGGTATCACATGGTGAACGACGATATCATCTCGATGCCGGACAAGTGGGAATACCCCTGGTACGCCGCCTGGGATCTCGCTTTTCACACAATCGCTCTCGGAATTGTGGATCTGGATTTCGCCAAAGAGCAGCTCATGCTGCTTCTCAACGAAGCATATCTGCACCCGAACGGCCAGATACCAGCCTATGAGTGGAACTTCAGCGATGTAAACCCGCCTGTTCACCCCTGGGCAACGATGTACATCTACAACATGGAAAAGGAGCTCCGCGGCAAAGGCGACAACGGCGCCGGACTGGGCGCAAGCCACCAGACAGGATGGACAGGTCTCGTCGCCAGGCTGATCCATCTCTATTCGTATCTCGATCCCGAAGAGATGCTCAAAGGGAAGTACATACTGACTTACAAAGAGCCTTCAGGACCAAAACGCTGAGAACACAATGAAAGGAAACAAATGATGTACAAAGGAACAATCCGGATACACTACCCTCTGAAAAAAGGAAAGATTGTACTCAGGACTGAAAAGGACTGGGAGACTGATGTGGTGCCTTCGCGTATAGACAGAAGTAACCACGTCTATGAGTTTAAACTGGCCGACAGTCATAACTGCATCGCCTACAAACCCCTCATCAGGGATGATTCAAATGTCAGATGGCAGCCAGGCACAAACAGGGTTGCAATTCTGGATGACTCTGAGATTGAGGACGTATACCCCACCTTTGATCCCAGCGCAAAGGCTTCTATTACACAGATATTTAAAGTGCCTTCGAAGATCATGAAAAGGGACGTGCTGCTCCGTCTCTATCTGCCTGCAGGCTATGAAGACAATCCCCTCAAGCATTTCCCTGTGATCTACATGCACGATGGCAAGAACCTGTTCTTCCCGGAGGAGGCTTTTCTGCAAAGAGAGTGGACTGTCGACGAGAATATGGATCTGCTTGGCAAGATGAGCCTCATAGAGCGAACAATTGTGGTCGGCGTATATGCCGGAGACAGGGAGCACGAATATACGAAGCCCGGATACGAAGACTACGGCAAATCACTTGTCCAGGAGGTAAAGCCCTGGATAGATAAAAACTTCAGGACGAGCAGAAACCCCTGGAATAACTGCGTGATGGGCTCTTCGCTCGGCGGCGTGGTTTCTTTCTACCTGGGCTGGGAGTATCCGCAGGTCTTTGGCGCCGCCGTATGCCTCTCGAGCACGTTCGGATGGCGAGACGACCTGATGGATCGTGTTGAAAACGATCCCATCGATGTCAGGAAGAATCTGAGGGTGTACCTGGACAGCGGATGGCCCGGCGACAACTACGAGAGAAACGCAAGAATGATATTCACACTTCTCAGCAGGGGCTTCAAGCTCGGAGAGGTCATCCACCTGGCCTTCCCTCTCGCCGCGCACGACGAGAAGGCCTGGGCATCGCGGCTCCACATTCCGTTCCAGCTCTTCGCGGGACGGGTCAGAAGGACTCACATGCACCGCCAGTTCGCCGAATCGAGGATCGAGGGAGAGCTGCCTCCGCCTGAGCCTGCAGCACAGGAAGAGAAACCGGCTCCAAAGAAGAAAAAGAAGTAAATGGATTGGATCGGGACAGGCTCGAATACCGGTTTCCGACTCAGGGCCTGTCCTTTTATTTTTCCATCTGGCTCACTCTCTCGGCGACGAGATATCCAAGCATCACGGCGAGGTATATCACTCCGGCTATGGCTTCCAGATATTTCCAGAGCCTGCCGACGTGCGAAAGCGGCACTGTATCGACGTATCCAACCGTTGTGAGGGTCGTGAAGCTGAAGAAGAAGAGATCCATCTTGAGCCGCTCCATAGAGATCAGGGAGCTGTAGCTGTGCCACGGAACGCTGTGAAATACTGCCTGCACCTGGAGGATGAAACACCGGGTTGAGGAAAGTGCAATCGTTTTCGATTCAGCGGGAGTTGATACTCATATTCCTGCCCTGCTGTTAAGTTCGGGATAGATAAATTGGTGAGAGAACAATAAAGCGAGGCCTGCAGCCCAAATGTTCTACCTCTGCCACAATACAGTTTTCCCTTAAGAGCTTTTCGAGAGAGGCGTCCATGTGGGAGGCATAGACTTTATCGACAAAATATTCTCGGAAAACAACGATATTGAAGATGACATACTCTACATTCCCTTTCTTCATCTCCTCTTCGGCAGCCTCAACTGAGAAATACTGGATGAAAAAGCAGTCGCAGTATCCGGCTGGAATGGGGCCGCACGATCAGTGCGCCGTGGACAGCGAGAAAAAAGAAAAGAATAAGATAAAGGTCGAACGATTTTCTCAATTTCAACGCGGATTTTTCTCACTCAGAGTTTTCAGGCAATTTCGGTACTGTTTTTCTTTCACCTTCAACTCTTCCCTGTTATTACCGTTACAGCCTTTCATCTCCTCAGACTATTGACAACTGATTAACATTGTGTTATTTTTTTTAAAATAGTAGCACGAATACCTTTATTCTCAATCTGAATAGATCTGGTGTATCACAATTAAGGAGGAATCCTGATGAAGAAAACAGTCTATGCTCTGGTAGCCATTCTTATTCTATATCTCTTCTCTGTGACACCTGTCTGGTCGCACGATCTGTGGATAAGCCTGAGCAGCTATCATCCTGAGCCGGGAGAGGAATTAACCGTATCAATGAAGGAGGGGCATTCCTTTCCCTGCGGGGAAGCCTTCGAAGCCGGCAAACTGGCACGCATCTATCTCATAGAGCCCGACGGCACCGAGAAAACACTCCCGATTTTAGCAGAAGGAAACAGGAAACTACTGAAGCCCATAAAGATAACGCTGAAAAAACAGGGAACATATCTTCTGGTGGCAGAGAAGAAGTCATATTTTGTCACCAAAACCACCACCGGAACATTGTATGAGCCTAAAGACAAGGTTTCCGGAGCAATCTCTTCCTATTACTCAGAGTTCATTGCAAAAGCTGTTTTCACGGTGGGAAAGCCTTTCGGACAGTCCTTTCAGAAGAGAATAGGAGCATTTTTCCAGATAACACCAAAAAAGAACCCTGACCTGCTTCACGCCGGTGACAGCATAGCAATTGAGAGCTCCTATAAGACAGAGAAGTGTGAAGGTGAGGTGTGGGCAACTTACGAAGGATATGTGCCGGAAAATCATTCTCACGCACATTCCACACACGTCCACTCTCACGATTACCCTCTCGTGCTTAAGTCTGATACCCACAGGGACGCCTTAATAAAACTTTCCCGCAAGGGGAAATGGCTGATCGGTTCTTCGAGGGAGATACCATACAGTGACAAAAAGAAAGCTGACAGGTATATGCTTAAAAGTACATTGACATTCGAGGTACAATGAAACAGAGCCTTTTTCTGGTAATAATTATCCTGATCCTGGGACCTTCAACTGCTCTCGCTCACGGGATACAATATGAGACGACAAGAAGAAATGCAGTTGTATTCATTGCCAGATATGATGACGGTAACCCTATGAGCTATGCGAGGGTTACAGTCTTTTCGCCGGATAATAAAGAAGTTGAGTTCCAGAACGGACGAAGCGACAGGACAGGTGCATTTGCCTTTGTGCCAGACAGGCCGGGCACATGGGAAATCGTATATGATGACGAGACAGGACACGGTTTTAAAGAAAAAATTGTCATACAGGACTGTGAGAAACTGACACAGCCATCTGGGGAAAGGCATTTCCCCAGGAGCTGTAAACTCATCACAGGGATAAGTGTCCTGTGGGGATTGACAGGTATGTTTTACTTTCTTAAAGCCAGGCAGAAGCTTAAAAGCGGAGCACAGGAGAGATGCAACTCCGGCTCCGGATAACGACTTGAGGGGGCATCAGATTTAATGCATATACCTGACGGATTTCTAAGTCCTGCCGTGTGTGTTTTCACATGGGCAGTGTCAGCTCTGGTTGTTGGCTGTTGTGTAAAGAAGACCTCTGCAGAGCTCGACGAGAAGATGATACCCCGGATGGGTCTCATGGCTGCATATATTTTTACTGCGCAGCTCATCACTTTCCCTGTTCCAGGGGGCACAAGTGGACATATTCTGGGAGCAGCACTGGCTGCCATTCTACTTGGTCCCTGCGCCGGTATTCTGGTGATGGCAGTTGTTCTCACTGCCCAGTGCCTGCTCTTTCACGACGGGGGACTCAGTACTCTGGGAGCAAACATATTCAATATGGGTATTGTTGGTATAACGAGCGGATTTCTTGTCTTTGAGGCGATAAGAAGAATGGCAGGAAATGGCGCAGGAATAACTGCAGGTACTGCAGCGAGCTCATGGATATCAGTGGTGCTTGCCTCTGTTACATGTGCATTGGAGCTTGTATGGTCCTGTACATCTCCCTGTCACGTTGCAGTCCCTGTAATGGCTGTTTCAAATGCCATCGCAGGTCTTTTTGAGGCATTCATTACCTGCCTCATCGTGAACTTTATTGTAAAGGTCAGACCGGATATATTGTATAACACCCGGCAGCATTTGAAGAGAGCAAGCCTGGAGCCAGGCACATGAGGCAGCTGTTTACAGAGAGCTATCTGGCCCGGGATTCTTTGATGCACACCCGCGATCCCCGCATTAAAACTGCAGGTATCGTCCTTTTTACTTTGTTTGTAATCATTACCGACCCCGGCTCATTTCAAGCTTTCTGGCTGTATGGAGCAATACTTCTTGCACTCATTATTCTGTCAAAGATACCGGCAGGCATTGTTTTAGCCCGCTCACTTGTGATAGTGCCTTTTGTAGTGCTTATTGCCCTTTCAATACCTTTTTTTCACGGAGTACATGTGCTCTGGAAACACCAAACAGGAGGTATCGAGTTGAAAATCACTCAGGAAGGGCTGCTCATCGCATGGGGATGTATAATCAAAGCATATCTTTCGACATCAGCACTCATTATTCTTATCTGCACCACAACAACTCCCTCCATTTTAAAAGCTCTGGAAAGCTTCCGCATTCCGAGGCTCTTTGTAATGGTACTGTCTTTCATGATCAGATATATTCACGTTCTTGCTGATGAGATGGGGAAAATGATCCAGGGAAAGAGATCCCGCTCGGCCGGAAAGCACTGGCTTATCGATGTAAAGGTAATGTCGTGTATTGCAGGAGTATTGTTTCTCAGATCATTTGAGAAGGGCGAGATGGTTCATAATGCAATGTCCGCACGAGGATACAGCGGCACCATACATACGCTTGATGAGCTCAGCATGGATACAGGGGATTTTATCTTTATCGGTATTCTTTCTCTGGCATCGGGAGGAGTGTATTTTCTCACATGACATCACCTCAAAGCACAATCATAACAATAAAGAACCTCTCATTCACCTACCCCGACGGGACCAGCGTTTTTGATTCACTGAGCCTCGACATTATAAGCGGAGAGACACTTGGTATTATCGGTCCCAACGGAGCAGGAAAATCCACCCTTCTGCTCCATCTCAACGGGATATTCCGAGGAAAAGGGACTGTAAAAATCGCCGATATGGATATAAATACCCGAAATATTCCGAAGATAAGGAATAAAGTGGGGCTGGTTTTTCAGGATCCGGATACACAGCTGTTCATGCCCACTGTTCTTGAGGACGTGGCCTTCGGCCCTCTCAACATGGGGTATTCTGTTGAAAAGGCAAAGGCATCTGCACTGGAGGCTCTTGACAAGGTACAGATGAAGGAGCACGCTGGTAAGTGCCCCCACCATCTCAGTCTGGGGCAGAAAAAGAGAGTGGCCATAGCTGCTGTGCTGGCCATGAGCCCTGAGATAGTGGTCTTTGACGAACCAAGCAGCAACCTTGATCCACGGCAGAGGCGTATTCTTATCAATTTCATCAACCATATGGAGTGCACCAGGATAATCGCCACTCACGACCTGGAGATGGTGCTGGAAGTATGCTCAAGGGTTGTCCTTCTGAGTGGCGGGACAATAATAACAACAGGTGCGCCTCACGACATCCTTGCCAGAAAGACTCTGCTCGAAGAGCACTCTCTCGAAGTACCCTGCTCCCTGAAAAATGGGGACAGACTCGAATATTAACAATTCACGATTGAAACGATAATGACTGCCTCAACATCAGCCAACGCTCAACCAGTCATCTCACTCCCAGAGAACACACAGACGCAGAGCTACAGGCCGCAGAGACGCAGAGACGCAGAGACGCAAAGCCGCAGAGCTGCAGAGACGCAAAGCTGCAGAGACGCAGAGCTGCAAAGCCGCAGAGCTATAAAGAAGCTCCACGATACCTCACTCGATAGAGAGACTCTCTAAAAACACTTCTTTCTTCCCTTCGATCTCCGGTCCTCCTGATCTCCTGGTATCAATACCTTGCCCCAAAAGAACGTAGCAGATCTTCCACATCCTTATGCCCTGACGCCTCCGCCCTGCTCATAGGTGTGTCATCATTGCTGTCACGGCTGTGCATATTCGCACCATTTTTAAGGAGCTCTGCAGCAGCCTCCTTCCGCCCTGAGCTGCACGCCATGTGAAGAGGCGTGGCGCCCTGAGGGTTCCTGGCATTTACATCTGCACCCTTTGCAATAAGAAGAGCAACCATATCCCTCCTGCCATCTATGGCAGCCCAGTGAAGAGGCGTGTAACCCGCGCTGTCCCTCACTCTTACCAGGGAAGGCTCCCTGCTGAGAAGCTTCTGAATTGCAGCACAGTCTCCCTCTCTGACAGCCTTTTCAATGGGTTGAGCTTTTATATCCTGAGCTGTCCGAACTACACGCGGCGTTTTTACACAGCATCCGGAGATGAAAAGCGATATAACAGAAAGAAGAAAGAGAGCTATTACTGCTCCCTTTCGTGTTTCATTCATCTTCAACAGTAATGTTGACATCTCGATCACCGTCCCGAATGCATCCTGGAATTCCTCTCCAATATTACTGAAGCAGGAAGCTTTTGGCATCCTCAGTCATCATCATATACAGGAGCTATTGCATACCTTATGCTCTTCGAAGGGATGATATCCATGAAAAAGCGATTTGTCCGTGCCGAGTATAGAATATGCAGAGCCTGCAGGCGCGCCACAACCTGGCAGGTGAGCTATACTCATTTCATTGACGATAACAGCTCTCCCAATCAGCCTGATAAAGAGCTCGAAGCCGTGTGCCTGCAATGCGGACGATTGGTCATACCCAGGCATATTTACAGAAAATGCTCATGACAGCAGGCATAATCTATTGTATGACTGGAAGTCCCGGTTCTCAGAAACGCTCCTTCTTTACTTCCTTATATGCTGTTCAACCAGTTTCAGAAGTGTATCCGGTTTGATGGGCTTCTCGAGAACCTCTTTAACCGGAAGCCATTCGCTGTCTGGCTCAAACTTGAAAGGAAGGTTCATGTCTCTCGAGATGCCTGTAACCATGATAACAGGTATTCCCTTCAGCTTTTCATCTGACTGCAGCGCCCGGGACACGTCAAAGCCTTCATCCTTTCTCGTCATCATGACATCAAGCAGCATGAGATCAGGCGATTCCTCCTTCGCCATGGCAATGCCTTCAGTTCCGTTAGGTGCTGAGACAACTTCATAACCCTTTGACTCAAGAAGCGTTGTTATCGCCTCGACAAAATCCGGATCATCATCGACCATAAGTATCTTCTTTCCCATAACTAACCTCCTTATTGATGCGGTACATACTATGTTTCAGTACTGCAGGGCGCTATCTGGAAGTGCCCCTGTAATTCAATGCATACCGATACTATACTCGCCTGAAAGGGTAAAAACCTCCCTCAGTCACTTTCACAGTCAATAAATCTCCCAGCCTGTCATACCTTCCGGCAAAACCGGCCACAGAGCTGCCATCTACACATAAGTGTCCCGCTCACCGCGCTCTATACCTGAAAGCATTCTGCTGAGCACAGCCCTGGAAGATTCATCGAGCACCCCGATTTTCTGCTGAAGGAGCTTTTCCCCCATCTCTTTAACTTCTTCCGAGGCAAAGTCGAGGAGATATTCCTTCAAAGTAACAATTGCGTTGATATCACACAGGTGCCTGATCTCGCCAGGCTTTGCAAGCTCCATGAAGGCACTTCCTGTGCGCTCTCTTCTATAGCATGCGGCACAGAAGCTTGGAATAAATCCGCCACCTACAAGAGCTCTCACAACCTCATCAAGACTGCGCGAATCGTGTAGGTCAAACTGGCTCCCGTCGCTGCCATCTGAGTATCCGCCGGGCGATGTGCTCGATTCAGCACTCACCTGGGATATGCCGACATCAAAAAGCTCATCGCGCAGGGCTCCAGTCTCTCTGGTGGAGAGAATGATTCCGGTATAGGGAACGGAAAGGCGCAGCACTGCTACAAGCTTCTTAAACTCAGCATCGCTCACAGGCGCCGGTGCGTTCTGTGAAAATTCTGATCCTTTCGCAGGCTGAATCCTAGGTACCGAAATAGTGTGAGGGCCTACATTAAAAGCTTTCTCCATATGCTCAACATGCGAGAGAAGCGCCAGTGTCTCGAAACGATAGTCATGGAGACCATACAGAACACCTATCCCGATATCGTCAATACCAGCCTTAAATGCCCGGTCAACTGCATCAAGCCTGTTGTCAGGGTCTGCTTTCGGACCTCTGTGCACATTCCTGTATGTTTCGTCGTGATAGGTCTCCTGGAAGAGTTGATATGTCCCTATGCCGGCTTCTTTAAGCTCCTGGAACTCATTCACAGTGAGAGGAGGAAGGTTCACATTGACGCGCTTAACCCGGTGAGGCCCTTCGTGGACTCCGTAAATGGTTCGTATCGTCTCGACAAAATACTCCACTGCCGATTTTCCAGGTGGTGCAGCTTCTCCCGATACCATCAGGATCCGCTTGTGCCCCCTTCGGAGAAGGAGCCTCACCTGATCTACAACCTCATCCATCGACAGAGACTTCCTCTCCATCTCGGCATTATCACATCTGAAGCCGCAGTACAGGCAGTTGTTGACACAGAAGTTGCTTATATACAGAGGCACAAAAAGAACCATTCTGGTGCCGTATATCTTTCGCTTCACCTGCGATGCAGTCTCAAAGAGCTTCTCCAGAATTGCCGGGTCTGAAATGGACAGCAATGCCGCTGATTCCGGCAATGAAAGCCTTGTTAGAGTCAGTGCCTTGTCCAGTATTCCGGATATCTCTCCAGGGGAGGCAGATCCCGCCCTGGAGAGCATTTCTTCAATCATTGCCCCGTCTATATACTTCATTTTTTATCAGCTGCTTTTCTATAATTTCTTATTACTTCGGTAACTCTTCTGGGAGTGAGATCACCATATATCTTATCATCAATCATCATTACCGGCGCCAGACCGCAGGCACCGAGACAGCGGGCTTCCTGAAGGGTGAAGAGGCCGTCCTTCGTAGTCTCGCCCACGCCTATCTTCAGCTCATCCTTCAGAGTCTGAAGCACCTCACCTGCTCCCTTGACATAGCAGGCCGTGCCCAGGCACACCGAAACAACAAACTTTCCCGGCTTGACCAGGTTGAAGTAATGATAGAAGGTGGCCACGCCCCAGATATGGGCAGTGGGAATGTCCATTGTCTCGGCGATATGGTTCATCACTTCCTTGCTGAGATATCCATAAAAGCTCTGCGCCTTGTGCAGAATTGCGATGAGCTGCGATTCCGGACGATCTTTTCCCTTCAATGACTGCATATATGCATCCAACTCTATCATCTTTTCATCTTTTTTAATTGTATCCATGGCTTTTTCTCCTGTCATCGAACTTTAAGCTCTGCAGATATGATCCCTCTGGGCTCCTTAGCGTGATAATGGGTGTGAAGGAGCTTATGGGAAAGAGGTGACAGCGGCCTGCCAAGGTATTCCCTGTACAGACGCTGAACATCGGGATTTTCATTGGATCGGCGGATCGTCTTGTCCCTGTCCAGTTTATATAGAGCATTGGCACGCTTCCGAAGGTTGTCCTCATCAAGCGGGATGCTATTGATTCCTGCATAAGGCTGCCCTCCGCCTCCTACGCAGCCTCCGGGACAGCCCATGATCTCAATGAAATGATACCGCTTCGGATCGCTGCGTATCGTATCAAGCAGTTTCCAGGCGTTCCCCAGGCCATGGGCAACAGCTACACGGATCTCCTTGCCGTCGATTATTACAGATGCTTCTTTGATGCCTTTCATACCTCTCAGCTCAGAAAACTCTATGTTGACCATCGTCTCGCCTGTGTAGAGCTCATATGCAGTCCTGATAGCTGCCTCCATTACGCCTCCGGTGGCTCCAAAAATTGTACCGGCACCGGATGAAAAGCCAAGAGGCTCGTCAAAAGGCTCACCCTTGATGTGAAGCAGATCGATACCGGCTGATTTAATCATCCAGGCTGTCTCCCTGGTGGTGACAACTATATCGGTGGCACGCATATCATCGACATTAAGCTCCGGCCGTGCCGCCTCATACTTTTTGGCAGTGCAGCACATGACCCCGACATTAAGGATCTTCTTCGGATCAAGCTTCATCTTCTCGGCAAAGTATGTCTTTGTGAGAGCACTCATCATCGACATGGGTGACTTGCACGTTGACACATTGTCGAGCAGATCAGGATAGAACTGCTCCAGACACTTCATCCAGGCAGAAGAGCACGACGTAATCATCGGGAGCTTCCCTTTTCCCTGAATACGCTCGAGCAGCTCGCTTGCCTCTTCCATGATGGTGAGATCTGCCGAAAACTGCGTGTCGAATACGTAGTCAAAGCCAAGCCTCCTCAGAGCTGCAGTTGTTTCAGCCTCCATATTGGTTCCCACAGGCAGCCCGAAAGCCTCGCCGATGGCGGCCCTGACTGACGGAGCTATCTGAGCAATCTTCACCAGAGATTTGTCCTGAAGCTTGACAAAAAGCTCCTGTGTATAGCTCTTTTCCACAAAAGACGCGGTGGGGCAGACGTTGATGCACTGCCCGCATGTTGTGCAGACGCTCTCGCTGAAAGGGAGGTCGAAGGCCGGCATCACCACAGTCTTGAATCCTCTGAAGGCGTATCCCAGGTTGTGGACATTCTGAATCTCTGAGCAGACTCTTACGCAGCGGCCGCAGAGAATACACTTGTCCGGATCATGAATAACCGCATCAGATGAGATATCCTTGTGGAAATGCTTCCGCTCTCCTTCAAAGTGTCTGTGTCTAAGCCCCATCGAGTTGGCAAGACGCTGAAGCTCACAGTTGCTGTCTCGCTCGCAGGTGTGGCAGTCCTGGGGGTGGTTGTCCAGAATCAGCTCTACTATATCCCGCCTGGCTCGCCTGAGCTCCTCAGTGTTTGTTCTTACCTTGATGCCGTCGTGGACAGGAAAGGAACAGGAGGCGACGTAGTTCTTCATCCCTTCCACCTCGACTATACAGACTCTGCAGGCGCCTTCAATGGAAAGCTTTGGATGGTAGCAGAGCCTGGGGATACGGAAGCCCAGCGAGTCTGCGGCCTGCATGATCGTCTGATTCGGCTCGACACTGTAGGGCTTGTCATCTATATAGATCTTAATCATCAAAAGTCATCTCCTTACACTTTTTTTATCGCACTGAACTTGCAGCTCCGGTAACACAGGCCACAGCGGATACATTTCTCTGTATCGATAGAGTGCATCTTCTTAGGCGAGCCGGTGATTGCATCGACAGGACAGGCTTTCCTGCAGGCTCCGCATCCGACACAAGCTTCAGTGATATTATATGTGACAAGGGCATCACAGGAGCCGGCTCTGCATTTCTTATCCCTTACGTGCTCCTCATACTCTTCTCTGAAGTTCTTTATAGTCGACAGAACCGGATTAGGTGCAGACTGACCCAGGCCGCAAAGAGAAGCCTTCCTGATCATGTTGCCGAGTCGCTCCAGCTTCTCTATGTCGGCTTCTACACCTTTCCCCTCAGTTATTCTGGTAAGTATCTCAAGCATGCGCTTTGTACCTTCCCTGCAGGGTGTGCATTTCCCACACGACTCATTCTGTGTGAACTCCAGAAAGAATCTGGCGATATTGACCATACAGGTGTCCTCATCTATGACGATCATTCCGCCTGAGCCCATGATGGAGCCTGCCGCCGCCAGTGAGTCATAGTCAATCTGCGTATCGAGGTACTGTGCAGGAAGACATCCCCCTGAAGGACCTCCAGTCTGAATGGCCTTGAACTTCTTCCCCTTGGGGATTCCGCCTCCGATATCATATATCATCTCTCTCAGCGTTGTCCCCATCGGCACTTCCACAAGGCCGGTGTTGTTGATCTTCCCTGCCAGAGCGAAAACTTTCGTACCCTTGCTCTTCTCAGTGCCGATGCTGGAAAACCAGGCGGCACCATCCAGGATTATGACCGGCACATTTGCCCACGTCTCAACGTTGTTGATAACTGTAGGCTTTTCAAAGAGTCCGCTCACTGAAGGATAGGGCGGGCGTGGTCTGGGCATACCTCGATGGCCTTCTATTGAGTGTATAAGTGCTGTCTCTTCACCACATACAAAGGCACCGGCGCCAAGCCTTATATCGATATCGAAGGAGAAGTCCGAGCCCAGTATGTTCTCACCGAGAAAGCCTTCTCTTCTTGCATCGAGGATGGCCTTTTCTAGCCTCTTGATGGCCAGCGGATACTCGGCCCGGATATAGACATATCCTTTATGAGCTCCGATGGCATAAGCACCTATGAGCATACCTTCCAGAACCGTATGAGGATCGCCTTCTATCATACTCCTGTCCATAAAGGCACCTGGATCTCCTTCATCGGCGTTACAGACTATATACTTCTCTGGTGATTTCTCCCTGGCAGTAAACTCCCACTTGAGTCCAGTCGGGAAGCCGGCGCCGCCGCGCCCCCGGAGTCCGGCTTTCTTCAGCTCTGCTATAACATCTTCCGGTTTCATATCTGTCAATACTCTTGCAATCGCTTCATAACCACGTACAGACATGTATTCCTCAATGCACTCCGGATCAATGATACCACAGTTTCTGAGGGCGATGCGCATCTGTTTCCCAAAGAAATGCACATCACCGAATATGCGGAAAAATCTGTTGTAGAGATGATCCTCCACTATCAGAAGACGGCTTACCGGCTCATGCTTCATCAGATGGGACTCTACTATCTCTGTGATGTCCTTAGCCATAAGGTTTCCATACACTGTATAGCCAGGCATGACAACCATCACCGGACCACTTTTGCAGATACCGAGGCAGCCTGAGTACTGAATGGTTACCTGCCCTGTAAGATTGTGTTTTTTCAGCTCATCATCCAGAACTTTCTTCATATTTCCAAATTTCTCGTGAGTACAGGAGGGACCGTCACAAAGCGTCACCACATACTTGATGCCTCCCCCCTTGCCAGGTATTGTTTCATTATCGTTTATCTGATTACCCATTCTTCTATTACCTCTCCCTTTCCAAGATGACGTTCAATGATCTCCCTTGCCATATCCCTTGTCACCTTGCCATATTTGACGGGAATCCTGCCTTCTTCGACAATCTCCACGGTAGGCTCGAGGTTGCAGCGTCCTGCACATCCCTTCTGACTCAGATATACATTGAGTTTCCCTTCCCTGATGGCTTCTTCAAAGACTTCCATGACATCCTTTGAGCCTGCGGCGATCTCGCATGTGGCCATTCCGACATAAACTCTTGTAGTCAGATAGCCTTTCTTGATAATCTTGTTGAGAGCCTCTGCTCTCTTATGCTTGATCCTTTCCATCGGTGTCGGCACTCGCAACACCCCTTTCCAGTGTTATAATAAAGGCATTACCTTTGTCGCGTGATTCAATCCTGATAGAGCCCCCGTGTTGCTCTACAATCTGTTTTGTAATGTAGAGCCCCAGGCCTGTCCCTTTGGCCTTTTTAGTTTCTCTGGCATCGAGCCTGGAGAACTTCTTGAATAGACGGCCTTTCTCCTCGTCGGTGATCGGTCTTCCGTCATTGTATACTTCCACTTCAATAATGTTATCAGTCATACTGGATGTGATACGTATCGCGCCTCCGTGATTACCATATTTCACTGTATTGCCAACGAGATTGTTCGCTACAATCTGAAGGAGAGTTCGGTCACCAAAGACTCTTACACCTTCCTCCATAGTGTTTTCAATAGTCATTTCCTTCTCTGCGGCAGGCTTCTCTATATCTTCCACCGCTCCTTCAAAAATGTCCTCCCTGAGCAGGTGCTCTTTTTTATTGAAGGTCATCTCTCCTTTTTCAAGACGGCTCAGATTCAGGAAGTTCTTCACCGTGGCGTCAAAGTAATCAAGGTTGCGCACAACTGCATCGAGAGCCTTGCGCTGCTTGAAGTTTATCAGACCCAGAAAGCCGTCCCTTACAGTATATGCATTCAGCATGGTCGTGGCAAGGATGCCTTTCAATTCGTGAGCTACAAAGCCCAGCAGATCCAGGTAGCTTTTATTAAGCGCCGCAAGCTTTTCGTTTGAGACTTCCAGGCTGGATTCCCTCTCCTTCAGAGCATCGTTTGAGATCTTCAGGCTCTGCTCACGCTCCTTGAGCCTTTCTGCCATTGAGTTGAAGCTCTCAGCCAGACTGTTCATCTCTCTTATACGAGTCGTCACTTCGAGAGTGTGATCATACTCTCCTCCCGCAATCTTGTCTGTCGCCACCAGCACATTCTTCACCGGACTGGAAATGGCACCGGCAATCATATATGAAAGAAAGATGGTCACTATGATTCCGGTAATCAGAATAATCACAAAAACGGAGAGAATCCTGAACTCCAGATTCCTGTACGGCTTCTCCGGAATCCCGACATAGAGTATGCCTATTATCTTTCCCTTTATATCCCTCAACGGCTCATATGCGGTAAGATACCAGTCTGTAACAACAAAGGCACGATCAACCCACACCTGCCCCTCTTTTACCACCCTCTCATAGACATTGGCTGACACACAGGTTCCCAGTGCCGGATTCCCCTCATTATCCAGCACGTTAGTCGCTATTCTCACATCGTCGAGAAATATCGTTACTGTGCCAAAAGGCGTTCCATTGGCTGTCGTCTCTCCAAAGACATAGTTATGGATTCTGTCAATGAGATCTATATCTCTGTTGATCACTTTTCCGGCACAGATAACTCCCCTGTATCCGCCTTTCTTATCCAGCAGAGGGCGGGCAAACTCGAGCGTCATTGCGCTCCTGAGCTCCCCTTCTGCCGAAGGTCTGGCCAGAGGTGTATTACGAACCCTTATCACAGCCTTATTCACCAGATCGCCACCCAGGAGAGAAAGCTCATCATATTGCAGCACTCTGAGCCCCATCAGACTCTTTCCTTCTGATGCAACCTCCTTGATCATGTCATCATCTGATTCTGCGACTCTATCCTGTGGAACAACAAGAATGTAATCAAGTCCGGACGCTCTTTTAAGGTCAGCCACATCATCGCCCCAGGTTGTAAAGACAAGAGTTTTTTCAATGAGAAGCATCTGCTCAGAGATGACCAGGCGTGCCACTTTGAGCTCTCCCTGAAGCTGTTTTTTAGCTTTCTCGATGATATAGTACTTCACCACGAGGTAGTTCAGTATAAGCACAATAAGCCCCAGCACTGCTGTGGAGACGAGAGTGGGGATCATAATCTTGGACTTAAGACTTCTTATTCTTTTCAAGTTTACATCTCCTGTGTGCATCCAGAGCGGCTGGAAAAGGCGAGAGCACTCTTTCCAGAACACCCTGTACATAAGATATGCAGACACCATAGTTGGTGACCGGGACGCCGGCCTCTCTCGCCTTTTCTATGCGGGACAGCATATCCCTCCTGTTTATCATACAGGCTCCACAATGAATTATAAGGCTATAATCTCCGAGGTTTCCGGGATAATCACTGCCTGCACAGTGCTCATAAGACACATCAAAGCCCAGATACTGGCGAATCCATCGCGGGATCTTGACACGTCCGATATCATCCTCCAGAGGATGATGAGTACAGGCCTCAGCGATGAGAACCCTGTCACCGGGCTTTAATTCATCAAGCACCGTTACTCCGCAGACAGCTTCAGGGAGATCACCTCTGAACCGCGAAAAAAGTATCGAAAATGTGGTGCATTTCACATCAGAAGGCGTATCAGCCACCATCTTCAGCACCACCTGGGAATCACAGACAGCGATATCAGGCTGTTCCTTCAGAAGTCCCAGCACTTGCGAATACTCCTTTTCCTTGACTACAAGAGCCGCAAAATCATTATCAAGGGCATCCCTTATGGCCTGTACCTGTGGCAGAATCAGCCTGCCCTTAGGCGCCTCAAGATCGATGGGGACTACCAGAACCGCCAGGCCGCCAGGCCTGGCCAGATCGCCTATGAGAGGAGGTGGTTTAAGAAACTGGGCAGGGCATAATTCCAGCAGAAAATGCTTGAACTCATTTATCACACGCTCCCTCTCTGACATATCGACAGCAGAGGCAGTGATATATCGGCCTGCCGAGCCAGCCACCTTATCCAGAAAGACCTGATCAGGCACTGTCACATCTACTTTGTTGATCACAGCGATTAAAGGTATCTTTCTGGCTTCGCACTCACTGCATATCATCTCTTCAGTCATTTCCCAGCATCCCGGCTCGATGACAAGCACTGCAACATCAGCTCTGTCAAATATCCTTGATGTTTTTTCCTTTCGTCTGTTTCCAAGCTCCGAGATATCATCGAGGCCTGCTGTATCAATCAGAAGCACAGGACCAAGCGGTAGGAGTTCCATTGCCTTTTCCACTGCATCAGTAGTGGTACCCGGCACCGGCGACGTGATTGCCCTGTCCTGTCCGGCTATCATGTTCAGAAAGCTGGACTTGCCGACATTTGTTCTTCCAAAGATACCTATCTGAAGACGGAGAGAACTCGGTGTTTTATTCATCTATATATACCCCGGAGAAGTGAGATTATGCTGTGAAATTAAATTTTCCACCAGCTCGGCGCCAAGTCGGGCGCGCAGAAAGTCAGCCAGATCCTGTGTCACGCCTGCCCTGAACTCCTCCAGAAGTTGCAGAGCCTTTTCATAGCCAAGATGAGGGAGAAAGGCCTTAATGCTCATGGGACTCATATCCACATAACGTCTGCAATGCCCGACGTCGGCTTCGAGGGCCTCGATATGTGAAGCCATAGTACTATTGAGATTTATAAGAATGTCAAAGGATTCAAGCAGTGCAATGCATGAAAGAGGAAGAAGTCTGCACATCCGGAGGTTGCCAATCGAAACCGCCTCTTTAACCATAAGACTGTCAGCGATGGCTTTGACGGCACGCTCTGTGTGAGCGCCCCGGCAGGCGTCATCAGGAACTCCCATATCACCCGGGAAGTCTTTTTCCAAACGGTATATCATGATCATGTCAGCCCGTTTAATGTTTATCTGCTGCGTCTACTCTTAATCTGCTGTTATAAAGGGCTGCTATCTTATCCAAAACTCTGATTACACGAGTAGTGTGCACAGATTCCTGCAAGCAACAGCAGGATCCTAACACGAAACACCGGTGAAGTCAAGATCGCCGGAATGATCGTCAGAAAAGTCAGAGTAAAATTCTGACATCGGGATGCCGGAATATATCCAGCGGACAGGAAAGACCGGGTGGACTATGAACATTAATCTTGAAATCTTTCGTGCAATGTTCTCCTCACCGTCCTCATAGACGGAATTATACTCACCAGCATAACAAACTGCAGCATTCTAAATTGCCAAATGAGCGTTGATAGATGATTCCGGAAGTTTTGACAGTACAACTTATAATGCGCGCTTGTATATAATGTGCGTTTGTATAGAAAAAGGGGAGACTTCAATGAAAAGAGAGCGCTTATGGTGGCTTTGCCTGGCATGAGATTGATCCTGAAGGCCCTTTTTGGGTATAATCACCTGGGGGGGCCGGATTAAAGTTCCTATCCTTTCCGATGTGTTCCTGCCCGGTTATTGACCGTGTTTTCCCTTTCTGTTAGAATGAAGGCATGGACCAGGATAAATTCCACGATAAGGGGGCTACAAAGCTCTCTTTTCACACCCCCGGATGGTGGAAGAGCTCATTCGCTCGTTTGTGCGTGAGGAATTTGTAGAGGACATTGATTTTTCCAAACTCACCAGAACCTTCAACTCCTTTGTAACAGAAGAGTTCCGGGAACGGGAGAGCGATATTATCTGGCAGGTAGAGATAAAGGGCTCTACAGTATATTTCTACCTGCTCATCGAGTTTCAATCCACCGTAGATCGTTTTATGGTATTGCGGCTTCTCTCATATTTGATGCTATTCTACCTGGAGCTCATCAAGGATGAGAATGTGAGAAAGAGAGAGCAGTTGCCGGCAGTCTTCCCTGTGTTGCTCTACAGCGGTGAAGAGATCTGGACTGCCCCACAGTCTATTGAGGAGCTCATTCAGATTCCCTTGCGTCTGCCATCTGCCTTCATCCCAATCTTTCGATACTACAAGATAGCTGAAAATGAATGGAGCAGCGAGAGCCTTCTTAAGATGGACAACATTGTTTCCCGGCTGTTTCTCATCGAGACCACTGATGCCAAAATGATAGGAGAAGTAGTTGGTGAAGCAATAGATGTGCTGAAACGCGAGGTTGACCCTGAGTTGCGGAGAAGCTTTGGTTTATGGCTCAGATGGCTTTTAAAGAAACGAAACATCGATATAGAGATAGATATTGAGACAATGACAGGTCAGGAGGTGCGTACGATGCTCGAGGCAAATCTGCGTCGTCACGAAGAGGAGATGCTGGAGAAAGGCAGGCAGGAAGGCAGGAAGGAAGGCAGGAAGGAAGGCAGACAGGAAGGCAGACAGGAAGGCAGACAGGAAGGCAGACAGGAAGCGGATCTTATTCATGCCAGGGAGATGAAGGCACTTAATGTTGACCGGGAGATAATAAAGAAGGTGACCGGGATCGATATTGACACTATAGAATAGACGTGTGCCCTGATCTCCGCCTTTTCAATCCTCCACTGGGATGCCTGTGAAATGGCAATCCCGCCGCTCAGCAGAGCCGCTGCTCCAATCCCTGCGCATCATGCGGAGGCGTAATGATCAAGGCGGCGCCCTTTTCAGCCTCCTTTTCGGCTCCTTTCCCAGAGCCTTCGCTCTCAACTCGACAGGCTGTGACAGAATGATTTTTTAAACAGCAGTGGCAATGGGTTTCTGCGCTTTAAAAGCTTATAACCATGCCTTATTTCATGTATAAAAGGTTTCTATAATTCCATTGGTTATCAGGTTATTAAAGCCTAAAAACTTGCAAAAGCCAGTATAATCAGTTAGAATTTATACAAAAATAAGTTGATACTTATACGGAAGACGATGTAAATGTTCAAAACTGATGCAGGCGAAGAACAGTGGATGCTTTTACCAAAATGCATAGATGATTATATCCCTACTGGATATCTTGCAAGAATAATATGCACGATCATAGAACAGCTCAAAATAGATAAAATAATATCAAAGTACAGCCGTATCGATCAAAACGCATATGATCCCTTTGTATTGATAGGGAGCATCCCCAAAAAGATGCGCGAGCAAAATAAATGACAAAAAATTTAAGTTTTGAGGCAAGGTTTTTCTGTACATGGAGAAGCCTCCTGAAGCAAAAAAACACGACTTGAGAGTGTTCAGAGCACTCAGAGAGTCATACAGGAGGCTCACTATGCATTATCCATCAGAACATCAAAACCCTGTCAAAGTAGTGTCAATATTTGGAAGTGCTATCAATACAAGCCTGCACGCGGTAATAGAAAAGGTAACAGGAGTTTTCCGCACACTTCTCACAAGCCTGATGCAATGCCTTCCTTCATCCGCAGAGGACACTATGAAGTTTGAACGACACCTCCACCAGGAAGTGGCACGAAAATGTCTCGATCCCTACATGGGAGAGATACTCCAAGAAGCCCTCTCTTCTTCTATAGTAATGGATAAGCCAAAAGAAGTGATGCGTTATCACATGTCACATCCTCACCTTCAATGTACGACGCAGGAAGTTAAACTCACTCTTCTTGGTGGATCAACAGTCAGTGTGACGGCTCCGTATATATTGAATCGGCCTCCGAAAGGTCCCGGGCGCCCACGAAGAAAGGGAAGCCGAGGTATAGCTGGTAATGGCTTGTATCCCACCCTGGAGGTTCTGGGTCTCCATTTTCGTGTCTCGCCTGCACTTGCGGAGGAAGTATGCCGCCTGACTACTCTTGAGCCTCTGGATGAGGTCGTTTCACTCCTCTCCCACCGGGGAGTCAAAATGAACAGAAAGGTTGTAGAGAGAATCAGCAACTAGATCGCGGACCGGGGTCTGGCACATAGAGAATTTCTCAAAGAAGAGGTTGCGCTGGGCTTCAGAGGGGATGCTGCGCGAGGAAAGCGGCTGGTCATAAGCGTTGATGGCGGCAGAGTGAGAACACGAGTGAGATCGAAGAGGGGACGCAAGAAGAAGAACGGGCATAGGAAATTCAAAGGTGAATGGCGAGAGCCGAAAGCGTTTGTCATATATGAAATTGATGATCAGGGCAACAAGAAACAGGGAGGCCTGTTGGAATATGATGCAACGATGCAGATGAGTTGTTTGAGCGTCTGTATGTGGCATTGATGGCAATCGGTGCTCAATACGCCCGTAACTGGACTTTCATTGCCGATGGAGGCGAGTGGATATGGGATCGAGTGCCGCAGTTAATAACCCGCACAGGATTTGACAATGATAAAGTGACTGGAGTTCTGGATTATTACCATGCCATGGAGAATCTTTACGGGATTGCTGACGAGGTTGCAGGATGGAGCAATAAAAGACGTGCTCGATGGCTGAAGAGAACTAAGAGATTTCTCATAAAGGGAAGAGTGAACGAATTCATTGCTGAGGTTAAAGGTCTCTGTAAAGGCAGAAGAGCTCGAAGAGTCGCCAAGAAATTGCTTTACTTTGAAAAGCGGTGGGATCTTATGAAGTATGCCTCATTTAAGAAGAAGCGCATACCCCCGGGGAGTGGAGCAATGGAAAGCTGCATAATACGGGTCATAAACCTCCGGTTCAAGGGAAATGGTATCTTCTGGAAGATGGAGACACTGGAGGGCCGAATTCACCTTCGTGCGCAGTTGTTATCAGAAAAGTGGCCGGTTTACATCCCTGCGATTCTCGAACCCAAGGCTTTCTGGGGAGTAAAAACAGCTATGGAGTCGGAATTTGAGGAGGCGGCTTGATGTGCATGAAAATGGGGATGCTCCCAGCGTTTAAAGCTCTTAAAAAACAGTTGGGCGGGGATATTCAATGAACATTGCCTACCCATCCTTCCTGTTGATAAAATTCTTCCTCATTTTCACGAAACAATGGGTCGACCCTCAAAGGAACTGTATATTGCAATGGGAGCGGTGATTCTGCAGCAGATATCCGATCTCTCTGACGAGGAAACCATGGAGGCAATTGCTTTCAATGGTAGGTGGCACTGTGCATTAGACATTCATGACCCTAACGATGAAAACTCCTATTTATGCCTGCGGACATTATGGAAATTCCGTACAATGGCGACAAAGGAAAACGTAGAAGATACGGTCTTTCAGGCAATAACGGACAAACTCAGAGGGCATTTCGAAGTAGAGACGGACAAACAACGGATTGACTCAGTCCATGTGTTTTCCAATATGAAGAAACTGGGACGAATAAAAATCTTTGCAACAACGATAAAAGCCTTTCTTACTGATATGGATCGTCGCTTTCCTTCACTATCTGCGGATGTGATTCCTCAGGATTTACGAGAGCGCTATCTTGGCAATAAAGGCATAGGATTTTTCCAGGGTAAAACCTTCTGAATCAGAGCGGACACTCGCCACATTGAGCAACGATCTTCTGCTACTTGTGGAACGATTTCTTTCAAGAGACGATGTTACCTCACTCAAGAGCTACCGTCATCTGCAGCGTGTGTTTGAAGAGCATTGTAAAGTGAGTGGTAACGAAGGGGAGAAAAAGGTCCAGGTAAAGCCTGCGAAAGAAGTGCCTTCCGACAGCCTTCAGAATCCTTCGGATCCTGATGCTACCTATGATGGTCACAAAGGTCAGGGATATCAGATACAGATTATGGAAACCTTTACTCCAGAAGAAGAAAAGGATGAAACGAAGCCGGAGTTGATTACATACGTGGAGGTTCAGCCTGCTCATATGAGTGATGCAAACGAGCTGCTGCCGGCGATCGAGAGTGCACAGACCCGTAATTGCGGGCCTGAGATGGTTCTCGCCGATTCACTCTATGGCAGTGACGACAATGTTGTTGCGGCGGCGGAATGTGGAGTGGAAGTGATATCGCCTGCTATGGGAACTGAAGAAAAAGGCACGAAGCTCCATTTCAGTGACTTCACCTATGATGAAGAGAAGAAGACGATAACTGCCTGTCCCGCAGGTCAAGCGCCAGTGGATATCCGATCAGGGGCTTGGAAAAAGTCCGCTTTGCAGGGGTATTGAAAGCTGTGGGTATTAATATCCTGAGATCTGCCAAGGCTTTGGCGGCACAGATAAAGGCCGCCGCTGCTCGTATGAAGGATGAAATCTCTCAAAATACAGGTCGAGATGAAGTGGAAGAAGCTTTTTATTTCTTTTTAGAGCAAATCTTGTCGTTTCTGACGACATTGTTCATCGAACCGATATCATTGAGTCCAGTTTGCGAAAATTCATGAAACAGACTTTTTACGAGGCCATCAAAATATAGCCATTACAGAAAGAATGACTGAAAGTAGTATATTTCATATAGGCACCCCAGAAGTCATGCACTGCAGTTCCTTTGAAAAAAGGCAAAATGTCCATCCCGGATTATTCGTGAATAATTCCTCAGGCAAGCCAGGAATCCCATCATTAACACGCTTGATGATGTTTTCAGAGTAACTGAACAACGACATATCACCATTCATCATATGTCATCCTACAGAGAATCGAAGGACAAAATTCTGTCTTGCAGAATAGTTCTAAAGGACAAGACAGAGACACGACCATACTATATCAGAAATCAACACCACTTTAGTCTTCTCATCTGTTTCATAACATAATTTCACGTAAAGTATGACATATGGCTACTTCGCTCTTTCTACTGCTGCAGATATCAAAGATATTCATAAAGGGCTGCAAATTTTCGAGTGTTCTTTAAATGGTATTCAATGTGCCAATACTATAACATATGCAATGTCTGAAAGGCTCCGGACACCTGCACTCTCGGAATTTTTTGAATTACGTGTCTCAAATTGATTATTTCAAGCGTTATCAGATAGGGAATGACAATCTTAATCTAAATATGAGAGGACTATATGGAGAGGGCAGTCAGTATATTTTACTCCGGTGACGATCCACTGGATACAAACTTTGCCAACAGGATAGCTTCTGATGTCAGAAGATACGCAAGGCCATTTCTCGTTAATACAGATGAATTGGACCGAATGTATGATCGTGGCGAGGAGCATCCAGAACACTTCAAGGGGGCAGCAGTTTTCATTTTATCACCTTCAATGATGAAAAAAGAGTGGAATCGGTTGAAACTTATTAATTCTGCTCCACAACTTGGCTGGGCAGGTCATACTGCTTTTTACATCTGCCGGGGAATGTCGTTTTCCGGAACTCTTCTTCCAGAGGAGATTCTTGATTGGCAGGCTCTCCTGACCAGTCTTAAAAATCCGGCAAGCCCGGATAAAGAAAGATTAAGGGAGTTCCTTGATGAAACAGCCAATGAAAATATCAATAACTGGAACCGGAACACTCTTCTCTGCGAGGACTTCAGAATATCAATCATCAATGCACTGAATGGTGTTCTTGAAAAGAGAGATTTTTATGATTCAGGTGCACTCTGTGATATGAAATTAAATGAGGAGACAAAGGGATTATTAAGGGTAATGGATAGATTGGGTAGAAGCGACATTCAGAGATTGAATCGGCTCCTTCTTGAATCAATGTATCCTAAAGAGATACAGAAGAGCATTGCTTCTTTCCATGATCTTGATGAACTCATCGATAAGGTTATGATCGGTAATGAGAATGATCTCCCCGTTCTACTTAAGGAGTTGCGGGACTATGTTTCGACTTTCAGGAAAAACCGCTTCTCGCTCATGGTCAACTTTTCGGTGTTTTTCCTGATTGCTCTCATCATCACCTCTGCTAACCTGTTCTTCAGGATTTACTTCTTAAGCTTTCTGGCACCTGTCATACTGATATATTGTCTGCTTGCCGCTTCTTCACTACAGCATTCGTGGGAAACAGGACTTGCATATATTTCTCTTTTTGCCCTGGGGTTCAGGCTTAACCTTTTACCTGCCTGTGACTTCTGGCCATGGCTAGGCCGCCGCTGGCAACTCCCCGAATTAGAGCCACATTTCAATCTCCATATGCAATCGGACAGCACACCATCGAAAAGTTGGCTCTCGCTATTATGCTCTTTGCCGGCGGAAAAACACATCCTGCATTCTCAATGTTCTCCTGAAGAGCTTAAATGGGCAATCCAGGCCTGGCTTGGGACCCTTCGTCGCACATTTGCCCGTCAGGTATTCATTCTCCCGTTGTTGCTGGTGCCTGCAGCAGTAACTTTAAAATATCAATCCTGGCTCACTGCAGCAACTGGAGCTGCCCCACTCCTCCTGGGGCTTTTATTCCCTCCACTGTACTACTGGGCAGCATATCACCTGGAACAGATGAGCTCAAACACAGAAGGTATCAGCAGAGAGCATTTGCAATGGACCGATGAATTATATGAAAGTCACCATCCTGGAATATGTAAAATACTTCCCTGGGCCAGAATGCGAGATATCGCACTTGAGCAATTCTCTGACTCACCTAAGAAGAGAGCCTGGCTCCCATTGCGAGATAATGCTTTTATCAGTTATGCATGGGCCGATGAAAATGACAAGTCAATAGCACCTCACATTGCCGGTGTCTTTAAAGACATCGGGGTGGATTTCTTTTATGACAGGGAGGATATTCAAGAAAAGTTTTCAGCCTGGCGATCTCTTGTATCTAAAGGACTTCTGAACTGTACGCACCTGTTTATTGTTATCGGGAAAAAAGTGCATGGAGGAAGAGTAATCAATCGCGAAGCAAGATTCAGCCTGCAGCGCTGGGGCAGAGAATTCTTTCCTGCAATATTATGCGTAGTGAATCCTTCTGATGCAGAAGCCTTATTAAAAGATACTGATCTTCCCATTGAATTGCGCTTCATCCTGGAGTGCTGTCCGCGGCTTACCCTTGATCAGATTCGTGATTCTGAAACAGTCCGCCATATTCTTTGTCAACGCCGTCGTCAGGGGTTATTACGGGATTGGTTTACATTGGTATTTCCTGAATATGATATTCGGAAATTTCTCATCTCCGAAGGATGTGTAAAGCACTACCCAGGTAAGAATTACTCGTGAAAGGAATTCTATATGAGCTGTGCAGGAACTCTTGTTTACATCATTCTCTCTTTCAGCCCGCTGATATCAATGATGTGCTTTCTTATATATACGATAAGAAGAAAATCCATCTCTCGCCGGGGATCAGTCTGGGAAAAAGGATTTTACCTGTTCTGTATTATAGGTGGCAATGTCGTCTGGCTCTGGAACGGATTTTATCCTTCGCCGGAAATTTTCGATGACAGAGTTGGTCTTTTCTGGGGAATAAAAACCGACAATGTCACGTGGACTTTCATCTCCGATACTCAATCAGAAGAAAAGCTCGTGTTTTCCGGGAACAATTCGATGATGGTAAGCTTCGGGGAAAAGAGAGGATGGATTATCTTTCATCATACTCCCCTTGGTCCTCCGACACACAGATATGAGGAGATTGAGTTCTATATCAAAAGGAATGATCTAAAAAACAACGCGGTTGTAATGCGTCTTTATGGAGAGAATAAAAAGCCCTACCCCACTGAAAAAGGTATTTCTATCAATGAGGGTCACATTCAGATATGCGAAGGTTCCAGGCCGAACTGGGAAAGAGCTCGAGTAAAAATCGAGGAATTCAAATTTCCCGATGGAAGGATACTAGGTATTGGTATCGGCAAAGAAGACGGTGTTGATAAAGGCACATTTTATCTGGACTGCATCAGACTCATTGAAAAGAAGCGATAATAGCCAGGGAAGATGATTATACTCAAAAGTATAGGAGGAAATTACATGGATGGTCACACGATAAGAATGGTATTGGACAATATCGGAGTTGCGCTGGGGGCATCTCTCCTGTGGTATGCTGCTATGCGATATCGCTCCGCTTTTGCCTCAACCGGTGGCGCAACTATCATCTTTGTATCATTGATGGCTTTATTGTTCAAACTATCAATATCCGATACAGCCCTGTTGTTTGCCTGGCATCTTTTTGCCTTTTGTCTTGTCTTTATCACAGTCAATATCGTTACACGATGTGAGCCGAATCCTTTGATAATAGTTGCAATATTCATTGTCATTATTTCTGCAGGAAGTCACGCCATTCACTGTTTCTTGCTGATCCCCCAGCTTCTGCCTTCGTGATGCGGGTATCTTTGAAACAGTGAAACCCGACCGGAATATCTCACTTCCCCTACTGCAAAACTGCAAGAAAGGACTGTATCATGCATAAAATACAAGTTGTTGTGAGCATCTTCAGCGAGACTGCCGGTGAACTCAATGCACCGCGAATTCCCGGCGACCCTTCGGGTGACAGCCTGGAAAACCTGATCGCAGCATTAAAAGAACTGCTGGGAGATGGCCCCTGCCGTATTCTCTGGTGCTCTGAGATCCCCTACGGAAGTGAGACGAGTGAGTCCCATATCAATCTGTCGATGGTAATTACCCGCATGCCCTCTCTATCAGGCATTGTGGAGCGTGTTCGTGGCTGCTTCAAGCAATACTATCGGAGCCCGGTTGCAGTGCATATTGTTCATGCGGCTGCAGACAGAGCATTGTGGACACTCCAGGAAGCTGTATGGTACTTCGACATTGAGCGGGTGCGTCAGCTTCTGGCCGAGGGAGCCGATGTCAATGCCTGTGGACATGATGGTCAAAAGACGGCATTGCACATCGCGGCGGAACACGGTAATATCGAAATTGTAAAACTGCTGCTGGATGAAGAGGCACAAACAGACTGCAGAGATGACTGGTGTAACACACCACTTCACCTGGCAGCAGCCTCTGGCATGCGCGCAGCAGCGAGCCTGTTACTGGATCATGGGGCGAAGATCCACGAAGGGAATCGGTCTGAAGACACGCCCCTCCACCGCGCCTGCCGCAATGGGCACCTTAAAATGGCTGCATTCCTGATCGATCGTGGAGCGAGCATTGAATCTGCAGATAGGAGCTGGCAGGTTCCCCTGCATTATGCTGCCTGCTGGGACGATGTGCCGCTTGCCCGCCTGCTGGTGGAGCGCGGAGCCTGTATCGATGCGGCGGATTATCACTTCAAAACACCATTGCACGTTGCTGTGGAAGAGCACCGGACAGGAATGGTGAAGTTTCTCCTCGACTGCGGGGCAGACATTACCAGGTCCGATGACACAGGCCAGACTCCTTTGCATGTGGCAGCTCTGGCAGGAGATCTCGAGCTTGTCGGACTGATCCGGGAGAAACGGCAGTTCTGGCCCATGGATATCCCTGCAATTCTCGGGGATACGGCTGGTCTCCAGGAGATGATCCGCTCTGGAGTGCATCCCGACAATGAAAAGGAAGGAGTTACAACTCCACTGAACTGGGCGGCCCGGTGCGGCAGGACCGATGCGGCACGCCTGCTGCTGGATAACGGAGCCAATCCCAATGCCACCGATTATTATAAAAATACACCTCTCCATTGGGCAGCCAGGGGCGGATACGACTTGATGGTCAAGTTCCTGCTGCAGAGCGGTGCTTCTGTCGATGCGCTGAATGAACGGAATGAAACCCCGCTCTGCCTGGCCTCAGCGCACGGCGACATGGAGACATCTCAACTTCTCATTGCTCACGATGCATCAGCTTAACCCAACTTCCTGAATAATGTGCTTCTGCACAAAAGATATAAGGCGGCAGAGCAGGATGGCGCTAAAGGAAGGGAATCGCAGAGTATCATGACTTTTTCCTACCACTACCCATCACGAGGGATTTTACGAGTTCACGGAGAAATTGATTACTACATAGTAATTCAAGCACAACTTCGTTCCCAGCCTTCTGATCAAAGCTAAATGTCTTCACAGACAGAAAGTTATCAAAGGTACATCACAGATCCGGACTCAGCCATCAGGACAAAACTCAGCACCAGCTGTACTTTTTATTTTGAAGGTTGATTATGATGTATTTCACACGATTCTCACCTTCGAAAGGATTTCAGAATAAAGGACACAAGAGAGAACCTGCATGTCAGAGCAACTGGAAACTCGAGATAAAATAACAGAGCCTTATGAGCTGCATATTAAACTGCATTTTCTGGAGCAATCCTACCGGGAAATGGAAAAAACAGTCAAAGGAGGGAAAGCCTCTTCAAATGACTCCTTAAATCTTATGATGAGAGCCTTTCTCAAATCAACCTGGAAGTACTGGTTTCAAAGTGCAAGGTCATTTAAAACAAGTCTCAGACATCTGGATAAATGGTCTCATGTCCAGGATCGCTGCATACGTTATCTGACTGGCAGGGGCTATTGCCTGAATGCGCGGCACCTGCTCAGAGAGGGTAATCTGGAAAAAGCTGAACATTACGTCAATCAGGCAGGCTCCATTGCGGATGTTATCGGTTTTCCCTATTTGAAAGCTGAAACTCTGGAGATACTTTCCAGGATTAAATCGTCAGCCTGCACCTGGAGCACAGCTCACGCTATCATCGAGAAGGCGCTGAATCTTTACACCTCCCAGAGATGGAGAGATCTCAGGGGGGAAGCGCGGGCATGGGAAGCACGGGGAAAAATCTTCTTCGAGGAAGGCCGGTTTGCACAATCCCATCAGGACTTTGAGAACAGTATAAACCTCTGGAGACAGTGTCTTGATGAAATCGGCTTTGCAGAGACACAGCTCCTTCGGGCCCATCTCTGTTATCACACAAGAGATGACGCTCGCTGCAGAAAGCTTTTGGAAGAAATTGAATCTCTCTGTATAAATCTGGACTATAAACGCGGCCTGGGCACAGTAAAAAGGTACCGGGGAAAGCTGCTTCTTCGAGAGAACAGAGGGGAAGAGGCGTTGGAATTGTTTCATGAGAGTCTGAATCTCTTTAATCGAGTCGGAGATCCTGCAGGACTCGCAAGGGCTCACCTCAGTCTTGCAAGAACCTGTGCAGGCGGGAGGAAAATTGATGAGGCGCTGAACCATTACAGTCGTGCAGAATCGATATTTAACGAGATTGAGGACAGTATTCGTGAAGCCACTGCAATGGTGACAAAAGGGCTGGTACTTGCCAGAACAGGCAGTGAAAAAAAGGAAGCAATAATAACGCTTTTCGACCAGGCTCTCGAGCTATACAGAAAACAGGGAGACAGGAGGCACATTGCCACTGCACAATTCGATATCGGGAAGCAGTATCACCGATGGGAAGATTACGACAGCGCCGCGCTCTGTGTAGAGGAATCCATCAGGATTGCCTCTGAGATGCATGCTGAACGTCTTGTTGAGCGATATCATAAAGAAACTTTAACGATAAAGGCCGATAAATACTACCAGATGATGCTTCAATCCAGAAAACAGAGAGAGGCAATGTATTCGATGCTTAATTTCGCAATTCATGATATCAACAACGAGGTTTCCAAACTAATCCTGCCTCTTGAGCAGATGAACAGGGAAGACTGCAACACAGAGGACAGGAGGAAGTTTCAGGCGCGGGCTCAGCTGACTGTGAAATATATAGGGCCAATCTGCCAGGGAATGCTGGACATCGCAAAAGCAGGAGATGGGGAACTTCCAGTATCCCCTGTTGAGCTCTCCCTGAGAGCGATTGTAGATAAAGTGTTCTTGCTGATGGAAAGACGTTTTACAGATAATTCCATACAGGCAGAGAATGAAGTTTCCGATACCACAACCGTCTGGGCAGACCAGCAGCATCTCGAGCGAATCCTGGTTAACCTGATTGGAAATGCCGTAAAATTCTCCGGAAAAGGCGCAATAGTTGTGCAGGCTGTGAAAAGGGAAAGCAGATGGTGTATATGCAGGCAATGCACTCGTGTCACTGTTGCAGATACCGGTTTTGGAATTCCCAGGGAGATGAGAGAAAGGGTTTTTAACCTTTTTGATCAGGCTGAAGGAACCAGAGAGCTGGAAAGGCAATCGACGACTCTGGTTGCGGAAAGGGGGTATGGCATCGGGCTTGCCTATTGTCAGAAAGCGGTAAATTCCCATAAAGGAGCAATCTGGATAGATCCTGTTCTTACATGCAGGAGAGGTGAAGACGATAATGCCCCGGAGCGGCACGGCACGGTGATTCACTTTACACTTCCCGGAAAGGAAACTGTGAAATATTGAACTATTGCACTGAGCGATTCGGCACCCGATGTAATGATTCTGTCTCAAATCATCCCGTCACGCAGTTAATAACTCTGTGAAGCATTACCGGGAAAATGGATTTGCAGCAGAGTTCATGATGAGGAAGAGAGAACATTTGGAAATATATTGGCTTAAAAAGAAAGGAGTACACCATGTCAAAGAAGATTCTTGTGGTAGATGATGAGATTGAATTGATTGAAGCAATGGAATCCGCTCTGAAAGCGGAAAAATACGAGGTAATCACTGCTCTTGACGGCACAGAGGGATTGAAACGTGCTCAGAATGAAAAGCCCGACCTCATTGTGCTGGACATACAGATGCCTGTGATGAGCGGTGATGAGATGGCACAGAGTCTTAAAGACAATAAAGAGACAAAAGATATCCCCATCATCTTCCTTTCACAACTTCGCACAAAAGAAGAGGAAAAGAAAGAAGGGCCTGAAGTAGGCGGAAGAATCGTCCTTGCCAAACCCTTCGAGACAAAGACCCTTATCACAAGCATAAAAAAAGTTGCAGGATAGGCAGCTGCAGTTCCATCTGGTCATACACACTCACACATCCTGATCTCAGAAGCAGTGAGGTGATTATTCATTGAAATAGTGAGTAAAGGGAGGTATTTCACATGGCAGGGAGTACCGCTGTCAGTCATCAGATTCCGTGTTCAATCGAGGAGTTCGTTCAGAAGCAGGTTGATCACTATGATCCAATCCGCTATTCCTATCAGGTATTCAGAGAAATTCTGCAGGCCGTTCTCCAGAAAGCGGTTAAAAACCTCGGCATTTCGGCAATCGTGGAATCCCGGGCGAAAGAAATCGCAAGCTTTGCAGGGAAAGCAGTGCGCAAAAGAGATAAATACCCTGATCCAGTGAGTCAATTTACCGATCTCTGCGGCGCACGGGTGATCACACAATATAAGGATGAAATAGAGCCGGTATGCAGGTTTATCCGAGCCCACTTTGAGATAGATGAGGCGAACAGTGAAGATGTTGTCACACGACTTGGAGTAAGCGAATTCGGCTATCGATCGGTGCATTTCATAGTGTCCCTGAAACCAGGGAAATTCAAAGACATCATACACAGCCTGGAAAATTCAAAATCTGAGGGCTGCGACAGAGATAGATTCAGGAATGCCACGTCCTGTCTCTATGATCGCCGAAGCAATGAAAAATGCACAGAAGGTGGAGCAGCTCCCGGCCCGAAGTTCAAAGCTGAGATTCAGGTGAGAACACTTTTGCAGCATGCATGGGCGCTCTTTGCTCACGACCGTATCTACAAGAGCGATTTTAAAGTTCCGGAGGTTTTGCAGAGGGAGGCGAACAGGATTGCCGCAACCCTCGAGGAAATCGACGATGCCTTTGCGAGAACGATAAACGCAGTGGAGAATTACAAGACCTACTACGGAGCATATATGAAACGGGAACAGCGCGAGAGCGAGATCAAAAAGCTCATGGCTGCCTTCAGACACGATAAGGGAAACATGAGCGCTGCCCGTCAGATTGCCCGACTGGCACTGTCTGTTCAGGACTGGAAGCTTGCAGAAAGCATACTCAGTGAATTTGTGGAAAAGTGGCAGAACTCTCCTTGTGAATGGCAGAACTATCTGCTGAAAGGGTTTTCAGCCACAAGACTCTCAATATTTCAATGGGCTTTAAGAGCCCTTCGTCTGGGAGAAAGGAGAATCGACTCAGAAAAAAACGACCTCAAGGCCATATTGAGTAAAGAAGTCGAGCGGCAGAAGAAAGAAGATAAAGAGAAATCAGCAGAAATAAAAACATTGAATTTCCAGGATATTGCCGAGATGGGGCGCATAGAGCTCGAGCATCTTCACGATACAGAGATGGCAGGAGTGCTTCTGGACTACGGGAAGGCAAAATGGAGACAGAATAACAACCAGGAAGGAAGAAAAATGATTGAACAGGCAGTTACCCTCGACCCTGTCAATACAGATGCCCTCGTTTCCCTGGCAGGGACATATGCCGATGAAGACAATGCACGCATCGCGCTGGAATACTATGAAAAGGCTCTGAATCTTGCGCAGTCCGATCCCAGGACTCTGAGGGGCTTCCTCTTCTGCAAAATCCTTCTCGAAAGATCTGTGGATTTTATCTCAATACTGCGCTCCACTCTGGAAAGAGCCATCGAAGAGTGCCGCAAAAGAGCGAGAGTTGGAGTATATCTGCCCCAGGCATACTACGATATCGGCTTATTTTCACTGCTGCTTGACAGGCCATATGAGAGTATGACTGCTTTTTCGAAGGCCCTGCACCTCAGTGATTCTGCAGTATTGGCAGGGAGAGCACTCGATCGAATCAGAAAAATTCGAGGCGAGTTGAAAAATCCGCCCAATGAGTATCAATGGATAGAGCGTTTTCTCTGTATCGGCAAAGTTGCGAAGGCACTGCAGTGCGCTGCTGCATATGAAAACGATGTCGAAAAGAAGAAAATTCTCACGCTGGATCTGGAACACAGGCTGGAGGCAGTCAGTGAGGAGCCGGAGCAAAAGGAGCGGCTGATAAGAGAGGGCAAAGATGCATTGAGAGAATATGAAAAGGCACAATTAAAGGCTGATACCGCGCGGAAAGATGCAGAAAGCATCCGTCTGGAGCTGCTGGAAGAGATAAAGTCCCATGACATCGAGAATTTCAGAGAGCCTGTGGTTATTGTCTCCGGAGGAACTGACATGAGCGTGGAGGAGATTATCAGAGAATACAGGACTATGCTGGAGACTGCCTTCGAAGGCTTCAATGGAATCATATTCTCCGGAGGCACAACGGCGGGAATATGCGGATTGATAGGTGATCTCAGATGCTCAGCGGATAAAGTCGCGTACCTGCCCAAAACCATTCCCTCATGGGCAGAAAAACACAAAGCCTACAGAATAGTAAGTACCGAAGGCGCAGATTTTTCCATCCTCGAACCGATCCAGAACTGGATCGACATTCTGGCATCTGGAATAGATCCCGCCACGGTCAAGCTGATAGGCATAAACGGCGGCAGGATCTCCGCCGTTGAATACAGGCTTGCCCTGGCAATGGGTGCGAGAGTGGGGATCATTCAAAACAGCGGACGCGCAGCATCAGATCTCCTGAAAGACGAGGAATGGATTGGCACATCAGGGCTGCTCATGATGCCAGGTGACCCCCAGACTTTAAAAGTATTTCTTAAACGGCCTCAACCATCAGATGAATTAAAGACCTGCCGCGACGGACTGGCACGAAGAGCCCATGAAGTGCACCAGAAAGAAAAGAAAAAGAACAGTCTTAAGAAAGATCCCTCAACGGCAGACTGGGAGCTCCTTCTTCCTGACTTAAAACAATCGAACCTTCAACAGGTAGATTACATGGAAGAAAAACTGAGAGCGGTCGGGCTTGGAGTAAGGAAAGCCAGTAAAGACAAAATCACACTGTATACGTTTACCGAAGAGCAGATTGAGACCATGGCCGAAATTGAACACGCCCGCTGGATTGTGGAGCGCCTCACTGCAGGATGGACTCCGGGAGAGAAAGATGTAGAAAAGAAAAAGACCCCCTACCTGGTGCCCTATAGCGAACTGGCCGACGAAATCAAGGAATATGACAGAATAACGATAAAAAGCATGCCCGGGATGCTTAAAGAAGTGGGGCTCGAGATTGTGCCTATATGACACAGGGAGAAGTGTAAGAGCCCTTTGTGCCCGTCTCAGGGTGCAAAGGGCTCTTACTGGCAGCTTCATGTGAAACACCAGATTGATTTCAGATCCTGAGTTATTGTGCTGCGCCGGCAGGGACTTCAGATCCCGTCTTCAGCTCACAGGGGTCATCCCATTCTCCGGCTCCTTTGAAGATGTGAAGAGCACGCATCATCTCCTCATTCTGATTTGCTTCCTGAACGATGTCGTACGCCGATTTATATTCTCTGATTGATGTCAATCCCATGAGAGGAAGCCCATATCGCTCATAGACAAACACAAGTCGATATTCATCTCCCGCGGAGCTGGTTCTTATACCATATCCTGCTGCCCCGAGAGGATCGCTGTGGGGAGGTCCGGCAAGCACCTTGATCTCCTTGGGCTGATGCTGGGTTCCCAGCATCTCTTTTTCGTACCTGAGCAGTGGAAGCGCTCCCTCCTCGAGAAACGAGATGATCGCGCTTTCTGACAATCTGTTTTTTTTCATATAGCTGTCAAGCCTGTCAATGATTCCCGGGAAGACAAGCACGTATTTCTGCTCTTCTTCAGGGAGCAGTCCCTCCTTGAGAGCTCTTTCATCCAGCACATGCTCACCTTCCAGATTGAGCCAGAGAGAAGCTTTGAAAGAGGAAAAAACACCTTCTGTCACTTTCACGTGATCAATGAGATCCTCAATGTCAGTGATAGGCAAAAGCAACGAAAACTCTCCCTGGGCCATGGGAGCCGCTGCATTTGCAGCTGTACACTTTATCATCGGATAGACTTTCGTCAGTGTTTTACGAAGCTCTTCCACCCTCTCGAGCAGGAAGGACGCAATATCACTGAGTTTCTGCAGCATTCCTGCGGCTTCTGCTCGAGCAAGTATACCCAGTTGACGTCCCATATTCTTATCTGCCAGGGTAAGATACTCTTTTACGCGCTGACGGCATTCATTTTCCCTGTCCTGCTGCCGCTTGAAGATTGCCTGAATCACACCTCCCAGCTTTTCAATATCTGCCAGTGAGCGCTCCAGCTGGTGAACTGCTTCCTTCCTTTTGTCCTCTCTGATGGTCTGCTGTTTCAACGTGGTTGTCCGGTAACATTCAAACCGTGCTTTGAGCATCATAAGAAAGTTCTCGGCGTGGGATATCCCTGATTCAGGATTGTCAAGAAGCTCAGAAAGGTATGCCGATAAAGTCTTTTTATATGCTTCAGACAGTTCCTGGGCTTTCTGCTTCATCTTCTGCTCGATCTCCACGAAATTCTGATTGTGGTACCGTGCCAGAAGATTCCTTATCTGTGTTCCTATTATTTTGAGGTTGGAGAAGTCCAGATCGCCTGAAGGAGTATCAAACCTTATTATGCTTCCACCATGGCCGATTGCCTTCAAAAGGCCGACAAGCTGGTTGTCTTCATCGGTCTGAGATAGAGTATGTCTCCTCAGGAATCGGTCTATTTCATTTTCAATGTCATCCTCCCTGGGAGCGGGAGCGTTGAGAAGTCTCCTGACTACCGAAAGACCCACCTGGGCTCCCGATACTCGGAGTGCCTGCTCAACCGGCATTACCAGTCCCTTCATCCCCACAGATCCGTAGGATTTCATCTTCCCATTGAAGCGCTCGTAGGCAAGGTTCATGGAGGCTTCCGGTATGACTTCACCAATATTAGAGCTGAAACGCAGGAAGATGGATTCCGAGAGAAGATGAGCCACGTCGCGGTAGCCGTGTTTCAGAGGTATTCCCAGTTCGTTCTGGCCATCTATCAGAAAGCAGACGTCAAAGGGAGCGTTTTTCACCGTCAACCGCTTGCCCTGCTTTTCCGGAGCGTAGAGACTGTCAAAATCCTTGGTGCTCATGAAGTGCTCGAGCTCCATCAATGCGGCATAGGCATTCGCGCATATCATCCTGTAGTCTACATCCACCTGATCAAAGCCACCAGGAAGCAAAAGATAACCGGTAAGTCTGGACTCGTGGAGTTTCAGTTTGTCGATGAAATGGCGAACGATATAGGCAATGTCGAGAAAGGTGCCGGATCCGGTGCCGCCACAGACAGAGCACACCAGGTAGACCTGCGCGATCTGCCGTACCTTTCCGGGAGCCTCAGGCATGCGGTATGTCGCAAGGCTGCTCATCACGGTTTCAAGCTTGTGATAGAGTTTTTCATAGTTCCAGAACACACCGAGCCGCCCTACAGGTCTTGTCTGCGCCATCCCAGGCCCCGGAGGCGGCAGTTTGAAGCGCTTCTCCTCAGGTACCCAGTCGATGTGAGAGTATTCCTTATTGCCATTATCAATTTCCTTTTGTATTACCTGCGGATTGTATCCATCTGAGAGGAGAAAAAACTCATCTTTTGTGAAATGCACCTCCCGCTCTCCTCTGGTCTGCTCCCCCGGCGCACCATCAATGAGCAGAAGCTTTATCTTGCTCTTGTCGCGATTGTGATAAATTGAAAGACGCCTTTTGATATTGCGAAGAACATTGGCCCCCGTACCACCAATACCGACTACCAATACGGGACTATACTCACCTTCCATAAAAAGAAGCCTCCTGATGAAATAAGTAATACCGGTGCTGAATTAAAATAATGACAGAATTAAGGGAGATTTTATTGCAATATCTTGAGGAAATTCACTGCTGCCCACCAGTTCTGTATTCATGGTTCACTTTCAGCATCGTGTTTTCCTTCCATCACAAAATCGATTATATCATCTCATAACAGAATTGTTGTCGCAGCAGTTTCAAAATTCCGAACTGATGGCAAATGCAGGTTTTATTCTGCAATCTGTCAATACTCACAAAACTTTCATACAACATACATACAACATTCACCCAGCAATCACTGAACATTCATTTTTAACTGTTAAAATACTATCAGAGAGAACAAATCAAAGGAGGATAAAAAATGATAAGAAGAGTTTTCGCAGGAAATGACAAAGGCCCGGCAACATGTATGCAGGCGTGCTGGACAGGTGTATTCGCTCTCGCAGTCACTATGCCGTTCTGCTAGACGATATCGGCGCTCCGGCAGCTCTCCGGATAAGCGCAATCTCCGATAAAACATTTATAAGGCAACCCCGCCTCAGCAGTGAGAGCGGGGTTGCTGTCGTTTCGCAGGTTTCCCTGAGATAGTTGATAAGCTTTTCGCAGAAAAAACAGTCAGTATATTCTCCTCACTTAATTCTATCAATAGATCAAGATCCTGTGTCATGCCCGGGACACCGTGGAAGTTGACTGCAAGTTCCCCGTCAACGAGATACTTGACACTGCGCTCATTCAGTTTAATGAACAAAAAGGGATGCTCAGTCTCTCTTGCCGATTTCTCTGTGAGCATTGCCAAAGGAGGATCTTTTCGCAGATAATGAAGAATGTCTATATGAAGGGGTGAGAAGCTTGAACATTATGTTTTCCACGATTCTTCTCGTCGTGCTCCTGTTTCTGCTCCCGTCAACAACAGGAGCAGCCACGGAAAGCCCTGTGGTCCTGACGGCCTTTTCCTTTGACGGCTCGAAGGTATTTGCCGCATCGAGGAATGGCCTCCTCCGTCTCTGGGACCGCCGCACCGGCAGACTCCTTCTCTCCCGGAGAGTGAAGACCTCGAGAGGGCTGGACTACACCGCCTGTAACGGCAGGCTTTTTTACGGAGCCGATTACAAGTCCGTGAGAGTCTGGTCGATTGAAAACCTTTCACCGGTGAGTATATTTCCCTATGAGGGAGGTTATGTGGAGGCCCTTGCCATATCCCCTGACGGGAAATGGCTCGCCAAGACTGATTACATCGGAAGAGCCGATATGATGTCTTTCGTCAACGTGGTTGATGCAAAAACCGGTGTATTCAAAAACCTTATGCGCATGCCCCGCGATGAGATCCTCTTCGGGCCGGGCACATCTCTTGCCTATTCCCTGGATGGCCGCCTGCTGGCCTGGGGAGGCAGGGATTCGGCGCTGCGAATCTGGGAGGCTTCAAAGGGTGAGCTCCTGGGGTATTTCCCCTGCATCCCTGAAAACCAGGGACCAGAAGGCATCACACAGCTCCAGTTCTCTCCACGTGGCACACTTCTAGCCGTAGCCAGGGAGGGAACTGTCTTCCGTGAGGACAACACACCCATGAGGGGAGCCGAAGTCGCGCTTCTGGACTACCGTGGAGACGCCATCATCGGCCGTTTCATAACCGTGGGAAAGGACAAGAGGAGCCCTTCGATCTGCTTTTCGCCTGACGGGCGCTTCCTTGCCATTGCAGGATCAGAGGGGACCATCAAGGTCGTGGACGTGGAGAATAGGACGTTGAAAAAGACCATGGCAAGCTATGGAACGTCTTTCACCTTCATTGCCTGGAACTGTGGGAGAACTCACCTCGTAAGCGGCGACAGCGACGGCAACGTGACGCTCTGGGAGTGGCAATCAGGAGAAGGAAAGGCCCTTCCATAAGAGACCGGTGTGTTTTTCCTGGTCTGTCTGAATGTAAAAGAAATGATCTGATCTGAGCAATGGACTCTCACGATTTTCCAGGCGTACTTCGCTGTTCCCAGTACCTCTTGATGCCGCGGTCATTACCAAAGGCAACAGTATATTTTTCAAAATCGGGAGGTCCAATCCAGGCATAGTCACTGGATTCTTCATTCAATGAAACAGTGCCTGAATAGACACATTCAAAATACATGTTTATGCAGTGCACTTCTCCTGGGTTCAATGGGAGGCTGTCCTGATAGAATAAAAAGATCGCTTGGTCACATGTGAGTGAGGTTTCCTCCTTTAATTCTTCGATGACAGCCTGTTCAACAGTTTTTCCATAGTCAATCTTTCCTCCCGGCAGACACCACGATCCCTCAGCATAAGAAGAATGAGCACGTTTCACAAAGAGCACTCTGCCTTCCTTATCGGAAAGAATCAATCTTACAGCCGGCACCGGATGGGTTTTCATCAGTTCCCCCGCAAAGATATGTCTCTAAATCATATTTCCCCATATACCAGAGCTTTCCTGTTCTACCTGGGCGTGCATCCAGAAGTCATGAACAATCACCTCAGCACTTCTTTCCATAGTTTCGGCAGTATCTCTTCAGCACTTTTCTGGAAATATATGCCGGCCAGCTGAGAAAACGAAATAGCCGAAGGGTTTATCTCCACTATGAGACAATTGTTCTCCTTTGCCTTGAAAATCATTTCCTGACTCCGGTGAAATGTCGTACCTGCAATGATGAGGGCTTCGCTCTCCATGATCGCCTTCTCCATGTTCCTTAAGACACTCTCTTCAAAGTCCTCTCCCAGCCAGAGCACATCAGGACGCAGCGGGCTTCCGCAGGAGCATGTTCTATCCTTTGAAAGAGCAGTCTTTTCATCTATGACCCTTCCTTCTCTGGAACACCGAGCCCTGAAGATATTTCCATAAAGCTCCGTGAGTTTGTTATTCCCTGCAATTCTATGTAATCCATCAACATTCTCTGTTATGAGATGGAAGTCTATCCAGAAGTCTTCCATCTCTGAAATCACCCTGTAACTTTGTTTCAGTCCTATGTTCACCACACTCGACTGTGTATTCCTGATATATTTCCATACAATATCAGGATTTTTCTCGAAGGTCTCCTTTGTGTATACCTTTATTTCCTCATCACCTTCTGTATATGTTGTCCCCCTCACGCCGGGGATATCACATTCAATTGCAAGATCACTGCCTGTAATAACAGTGACTTTCCTGGAATTTTTCAGAATATCAATTATTTTCGACGGCATAATTTGGTGTCTGGATCTGATCAGATTGCACATCCTCTTAGTGAGAACAACACTCTGATATAGAGATTCCTTTCTGAGGAACGTCTCATAATATTCATTGTCTTCATAACCTGAGATCAGCTTATCGAGTCTGTCAATCTCCTCACGAAAGCCTTCATCCCATGCAAAGGCACTGTGCTCCAAATTATTGAGCGCCATCTTCAGAATATCTCTCGCCGAGAAAAAGTTACCTTTATCTACTTCCCTCACAGCATCAATTCTGGCCTTTATGGAATCAGAGAGCAGAAGCTCTTTTTGAATAACAGGGCTAATCTCTTGTGAGGCCACCTCTTCGCAGTGGTCAGGGCCCATTGTGATGAATGCAGTGAGCTCGTTGAAGGAGAGCTGCTCGTAGACCTTTTGATATGAAAGGTTGATTACTGATATCCCAGCCTCGCCTCCGGGTATAGAGGCAGGAGTGACGAACTCTATGATGAGCGTCCTCTCGTCACCAGCAGAAATATCTCCCAGGTCCACTTGGACCTCCTTCCCACGGCAGACAGTCTGAAAATCATTACGGATACCAACGAACTCAACATGTTCCGATGGATTGATTGTGAGGATGAGGTTTTGGGCGAAGAGGATAAGGAGTCCGGATAACTCTTCGGAGAAAGTCCGGGGTGCCTTTTCAGGGCTATCTATGAAATAAAAATTCCCACGGCCGGCATCAGCAATCCCCTTGAGGAGGTCTTCCTGAAAATCCAGACCAAATCCTATGGAAGTCGTGGATATACCCTTTTCAGTTAGATTCCCTGCAATACCCAGAAGTGAAGCGCAATCAGTAACCCCCTGATTTGCCTTCCCGTTAGTAAGAAGAATTATCCTGTGTATCTTTTCCCTGTCGATATTTTTCAGAACCTCTTTTGATGAAGCAAGCCATCCTCCCGAAAGATTCGTCGTCCCTCTGACAGAAATTTTATCTATGAGTGTTTTCAGATGTTCTTTATCGGTCACATGCTGTGCCGGATAGATCACCTCCGCACGGTCATCAAAGACCACGAGAGAGAAGATATCCTCACTTGAAAGCTGCGATACAATGAACTTTGAGGCATGCCTGCAGAAAGCTATTTTGTCACCTTCCATGGACCCGCTGCGATCCAGAATGAGTCCAAGATTCAAGGCTCTCCGTTTCTGCATCTCAATCATGGGAGCGGTGATTTTCACACGCACATAGATATGACTCACCGTCTCATCAGATTCAAGCTGATGACTCAGTCCATATGAAAGTTCCAGCATAGAGGCACCTCCCTTTTTCACTCACCTTATGAAACTTCTGAAACAGCACTTCTGAGACAGCAGGAGAAGATTCAGAGAAAAGACTGCCATTCTGTGAAAATAGCCCGGATCCATGGGTAGATTTTTGATTGAGGGTATACCTGGAATTCAATATCGATATGAGCGAGAACAGGATATTGCGGCCTTTTGGTGGTTTCTCAGGCAAGATCCTTTCTGTTGGCTCGGTGAACGGGCACGAATCTGCAAGCATCATCTCTCGATCTTGTCAAGATAACGGCGAACCATATAATACTCATTGAGCGGACGATCATCTGTAATCCTCTCAGCAGGGTTCTTAAAGAGTGTTTTCTCATCGGTATCTCATTGGACAACAACTGTAAAACCTTGGCTTTCACATTTTTATCTAGGAGGAGAGGACCCTCGACACAAACTCCTACGGCGCCAGCCCTTTCTCGGCAGTGCTCAATTCACCTTACTGTGCAACCGCACTGAAGCAGAATGACCGCCAGAGCCTTCAAAGCACTCAACCTGTTCAGCTTGAATATTATGATGCCTCTCCTTTCGCGATCTTCCAATCTCTAGAGATGTCCGGCAGGCTGCAGCTCAAGCCATGCCGATCCCGTTACCTGCTCTCCGTCGAGAGCCCCCTCTACATCTGCAAGACCTTCATACTTGATTGTATCTCCAACCGTCAGCTCCTGCTCGTTCCATGTCATTGTTACGACCAGCTTTGCCGGATGCGCCCCGCCAAGCGTGATGTTGTACTTGGTGTTGTATGTAAGATTTGACGCGGAGCTAGTCCAGTTATAGCCTGATACAGGCTCGATCTCTATATCCTGCAGATTCCATCGATATTGCGGACTCAGCGCGCCGTTCACCGTTCTGGAGGCGTCTGTTGTGAAAAGCGATGCGACAGGGAGGCTTCCGGTGTCATCGCTATGCACGACAGTCACCATCAACGCCTGATTGCGCTCCGGGAACTATATCGAAAAGAAGTTCCATGTGGCAGAACTGACAACTGCCTGGGCAGCTGTATTGAATGACTGATACACTATGTCCATCCAGAGCAGGCCGTCGCTCCCCTGGGAGATTACCTGGCCGTTCCGGGTGATCGAAAATGACTCTACCTGCAACATCGGCGCCGAGTAATAGCAGGAGCCCTGATCGTTCATCGGGTCGGACGTGGATGTGAGGTAATTTTCCACAGAGCCTCCGTAGATGCCAGTGACAAGGGTCCGCTGGGCAGGCAGCAGCCACTGCGGGAAGAAAGAGGCAGGCCCATATCCCTCGTTGACTAAACCCATGACGTCGCGGACCACAACGCTGGTCTGCAATGCGCCTCCTTCCAGATCCTTGAAGATTAGTAGAGTAGAGGACAGGTTCAGCTGACTCCCAGGCACGAAGCCCCAGAGCGCTTCCCCAGCCCCCCCTCATCAAACCGTGCATGTCGTTTTTCGACACACGGCTTTCCGATGCTCTTCTTCAGTCGGCATTCACAGAGTATTGATGCCAGCGTATGGTTCCTCCCAGATAGTATAGCCCCATATTTCGGAAGTCGATATCTTTCCATCGTACTCCCCAACCGCGCCCAGATTTACCGTGTTTCTTGCTGAGAAACAGGTAGAGCTTCTCTTCAACATAGCTGTCGATTTTATCAAAGAACCTTGAAGAGTTACCCTTTGCAAAATAGTTTCCCCATCCTCTGAGAACAGGGTTGAGTTCCTCGATAACCTGTTTGAGACTTCTATGCAGGCGTTGGAGGCGCTCACCAATAATGGTCCGTATCTTCTCCCGTATTGAGGACATCGCCTTTCCCCTTGGCCAATGCTGCAGATAATACCTCTTATACCTCCACGAGCGCACCTTCCGATGATGGAATCCCAGAAAGTCAAATCCGTCTTTCCCATCCCAGAGGTTTACCACTCGGGTCTTTTCCAGATGCAGGGCAAGCCCCAGGCGGTCTGTCACGATATTCAATCGTCTCAGAGCTTCTTGCGCAAGCTCTTCACTCCGACAAAGCACCACAAGGTGAGTAGACCAGGGGAGTTGCACCCCCAGTCCCTCTCAGAACCGGACGTGAACCTCTCAGCTCATCCGGCTCCCATTATCCAGTCGCTGGAAGTATCCCCATTTGCCAGTGTACAAATAATTTCTGCTCCCTCCTGGCCACTTTCCCCAGCCAGTGAGTTGCTTGACGTTGATGCTTCAGTTTCTTGTACTTTTTCCGCACCCACCGAACCAGAGCTCGATTCATATGTGCTAATACTGGATACATCTCCGATTTGTAAAAGCGTCCATAGTAGTTGACCCACCCTCTTAT